>BNJS01004027.1_pt1 | contig 384794 bp, 422 predicted proteins | sample 8540461 | NCBI WGS metagenome assembly BNJS01 (sample SAMD00202454, study PRJDB9452) | human saliva metagenome | isolation source: human saliva | place: Japan
CAAAGGAAGAACATCATGCTTGGACTCATCGGAATGATTATTGCTGGCGCTATTATTGGCGCTTTGGCCCGCCTCATTATGCGAGGCCACCAGAACATCTCGGTGCTGTGGACCATCATCCTGGGCGCTGTTGGCGCATTCGTAGGAGGAGGGAATCGCCAGCTTCTTCGGTGTTGCAGATACCGCTGGTATCGACTGGATTCGCTGGATCCTATCCGTTATTGCCGCCATTATCGCAATCTCCGTATACCTAAGCGTGACCGGCAGGAAGAACCAATAGCCCATATCCTTGCGTCGCTTCAGCGTCGCAGAAACAAAACTAAGCGGGTTATGCAGAAACTCGGAATTTCTGCATAACCCGCTTAGTTCCATATGAGGACTACTCGCCTACCAGGCAGCTGAGCCGAGCAAACATGGGCAATAGTCGTGTTTGTGCACACTCATTAATGCAAAGTGGTATATATCACCATTTTGATTCGTGAGGAATTCGGTACCTCAAGCGTCTTCATAGTAGCGTCACCATCGACTGCAAGAACGGATAAAGGGCGTGGGTAGCGCCCGAACTCCCCAGCCGTCGATGCGTGCCGCACATATCAAACATCATAATCCGCGCAGCGGAAAAACACATGAAATGAGGCTCCCATGAGCGACAACTCCATCCCCCAAACCGGCCAGCAGCGCGAGCGTGAAAACAACAAGGAGACTAAACAGGATAAAACCCCTCGCGGCCCCCTGCAGACTTCGCACGGTGTAACCACCATTGAAGAGAACGTTGTTGCCAAAATCGCTGGCATGGCAACCCGCGAAGTTCCCGGTGTGTACGATATGGGCAATGCTGTACGCCGCGCCTTCAGTGCTGTGACCGACCGCATACCCAACGCCCAGACCAATGTTGCTGGCGGTATTAGCGTTCAGAAGGGCGAGACCCAGGCGGCCGTAGATGTCACCGTCGTGGTCGAATATGGAGTCTCCATTGTGGAAGTAGCCAATGCTATCCGCCGCAACATTATCGAACAGATTGAGGGGACCACGGGGCTGGAGGTAGTAGAGGTCAATATCGACGTCACCGACGTTCACCTGCCCGACGACGACTCCAACTCTGCTGACTCCGCCGACCTCAAGTAACCAGCCACGATCTGAGGATCTTTTATGAAGACAACACACCTGGCCCTCTTGGTGGGCCTATTCCTGGGAACAATTCTTGCTTTCGGTTCCTTCACCGATTTCATCCTGGTGGCACTGTGCGGCCTGGTTGGCACGGTGGTGGGTCTTTACCTGGAGGGCCGGGTCGATGTCCAAAGCATCCTTAATCGATGGAGGAAGTAATGACGGAGACCAGCACACAGCCCGCTGCTGCCGGTGCAGAGAGCTCTCGGCAGGAGCAGCGTGGCGTCACCGTCATTCCCGCCCAGGTTGTTGCGCAGATCGCGGCCCAAGCCGCCTACGAGAGCGCAAATGTGGGCTCGAACGCCGGAGGGCTGCTCGGGATCGGGGCACGTCGAAATTTCCATTCGCGTCCCGAGGCAAAGTGCGATATTTACGGTCAGGTTGCAGTCCTGCACCTAGATATCGGCCTGACCTTCCCCACAGCATTGGTTTCAACCCTGCAACAGCTGCGTGAGCATGTGAGCCAGCGTGTCGAGCACTTCACCGGGTTGAAGGTTGAGAAGATCAACATTGAGATCTCCTGGCTCAATCCGAGCAGCCAGGCAAGGAGGGCTCTGCGATGAAACCCCCGTACAAAATCTCATCCGGCGCCCGTCGCGGAGCGCACCTGTCATTGTCCTAGCGTTACTACTTCTCATCGTAGGAGGGCTGGGCGTCTGGGCGTTGGGAAACCGGCTCCTGAACGGAGCGTGGCCGAATGGAATATCCTCAGCGGTCAGCGGGCTCGGCTCCACGATTATCGGGTCGCCAGCGGTACTAGCAACGGCCTGTTTTGTGGCCGTATGTGGTCTGTTCATGATTCTTCTTGCCCTGTGGCCGGGGGCTTTTGATCGCACTGAGGTTCTTGCAGATAACGTACCCGGTCAGACAGCCATTTCACGTCGTGACCTAGCAAGGCTGGTACAAACCCATGTCGAGCAGGTCGATGGTGTTCACAGCACCAGGGTTCGAGTCCGTCGAACGCGCGTGAATGTGACAGTGTTCAGCGTTCTGGATGACCTCGAACCTGTGCGACAGGCAGCACAGAAGGCAGCTGAGCAGGCTATACAAACCTTGAAACCCGTCGGAACCGCACACAGCCGAGTGCGTATCCAGCACACGAGCTGAAAGAGAGAAAACCATGCGTTCTGTATCTGGAATTCTCAATAGGATAGTCCTTGCGGTATGCGGTTTACTGATCACCGCGGCAGCCCTCTGGGTTGTGGCTTCCGGCATAAGTTTGGATCAATCATGGCCCACACTTAGCTCGGTTCTCGCCAAAGCTGACACCCGGGTCGGTACCTGGGCCGGGCCCCAGGCGAACTGGCTGTTGCCAGCCGCCGCCCTCGGGTCGGTTCTTCTCATCGCGTTTGGGCTTGGTTCTGCTCATTAAGCAGGTGCCCCGTAAAGCTGCCGCGTCCTCCTTGCGTCTGACAGGCTCCGACGGCACACTGCTGGCCACACTCAGCCCCGATGTCATAGCCCAAGCGTTGTCTGAGCGGGCCGAAGACGTCCCTGGGGTTCAGCGGTGCTCAGTATGGGTCACCGGTTCACCCAGCAACCTGTGGGTGCAGGCAACCGTCACCGTAGCAAAGAACAGCGAGGTTGCATGGACCGTGAGCGAGCTCAGGAACCGACTTGACCACGACGTTAGTTCCTCTCTGGGAAAGCACGCTCGTCAGATCGACGTACTGCTGCGCCTAGAACAAGCCACCAAACCCCAGAGTGCAGCCCACACTGTGGCTGGTAAACACTCATTAGAAAGCGGCGGTTCTGATAATCATGACCGATGAAAAGCGCAGCAATGCAGGGCAGTCCACCGGTCCGCCCACCGAGCATGTGCCTCATCCGAACACTGCGTCTCAGGGCAAAGACAGGTACCTGGTGCTGCGAGCCCAGGACGGCGACATTGACGCCTTCGGAAAGCTCGTCGAATGTTATCAGGGACGCCTGTTTCGCACCGCCTACATGATTGTGCGCAACCGCCACGACAGTGAGGACATCGTCCAAGAGACCCTTGTTCAGGCGTGGCGGAGCCTTCATCTGCTTCGGGATCCTGATGCCTTCCGGGGTTGGCTCATGCGCATCTGTACGAATAAGGCCACCAGCAGCATTCGTCAGCGCCAGCGCCGGGCCACTGACCCTTACGATTCAGAGGGTCTTGAGAGCGCGAGCATCCTCCCTGACACAACGTCGACAGCGGCCGGTGATCCGGCGCAGTCCAGTGAAGTCAACGCCCAGATGGAAGCATTAGCCAAACTGTTGGCATCCGCTCCCGAAGAACTGCGTATCGTCTGGGTGCTTCGAGAGGTTGATGACATGTCCTACGAGGAGATATCCCAAACCCTAAACCTAACCGAATCCACAGTCCGGGGGAGGCTGGCACGCGCCCGCTCCCTCGTCATGCGCCACATGAAGGAGTGGGAATGAGTTCCATCACCCGCATCCCACACGAACAACCGCGGCAGGCACAGTCGGCTCAGTCTTATGAGCTTGACGAAGCCTCTACACGGGAGTATCTGCGTCTAATCGCTTCACTCCACAAGACCTGGGATACATTGGAATCACAGTCGAGCGCATCGGTGATGCCTCAGCGCCATATTATGGATGCGGTACTCGCCGAAACGCGCCACGGTGCCCAGGTAGAGATGCAGCCGACAGATTTAGGGCCTTATAGCATGTCTGAATTTTCTCTACGCGCCATGGTGCGATGCAGTGTAGACTCCGTACCCGGTGCTCGCGCGTTGCGGTCTTTTTTCAAACATGCCCCAGCCCCCGAAGGTCATCGGGGGTTGGGAATGCCGGATACGATCTTCTGCCGTATCTCTGCACATGTTGCAACCAGTAACCTCCCTCAGCTTGCGCTGCAGGTTCGTGATGCTGTACGCCAGACGTGTTATGAGAATCTAGAGTTATCCCCAACCGTCAATATTCATATTGAGGATCTGCACGATGACGATTAAACCCTCAGCAGCCGAATTGACTCATGTAGTCACAGCCGTTCCTGGAGTACGCGGCATTGAACCGGGGATTGGCTCCACGCTGAAAGCTATCGGCAGCCGTATGAGCGGCGACCACCCTGCGGCCGCCCGATTCGGGATTATCATCGAGTCGGGCGGGCCGAAGGTTCTTATCGAGATTGGAATCGACAACTCTCGTGCGGTCAAAGAAATTGTCCGCAATGTTCAAGAGGCAGTTCTGCGCTCACTGTCGCAAGCAAGTCGAGAGGGCGGCGCTTTGGGGTCAGGCTCCAAGCCCCAGCCTCAGGTGAGGGTGCGAGTACAGTCCCTTCTATGAACGCGGCGTATCGCGGAACCCTCTCCCGTTTCAGGGAGCACACATACCGCTAAGGGTGTAGCCTGCCGCACATAGATGCCGTGGGGTTACCAGTCGATGCCTCAACGCGATGCGTAAGCTAGAAGACCGTGAAAACACTTGTCCTCAACGCCTGAATTCTGGTAACCCCGGAAAAATTAAGCTTTAATCCACACGTCCGAGGCGGCGCGGCGGCCGAAGATGAACGCCCGCACGCCCTGGTACCACAGGATATATGCCGCCCACAGCCCCAGATACCCCACCGTGGCGCTCAGCAACCCACTGGAAACCGCCCAGTGGATCCCGAAAATAACGGGTGCATAAACAACCAGCATCACAAATGAGCCAATTGCCAGGTATTTCACGTCCTGAGCACCCATGAGGATACCGTCAAGAACGAATACATATGCGGCTATCGGCTGCCCCACGCCAATCACGAGGGTAGCCCACGCGAAGAGGGTGGCGACGGGCGCATCCTGCGTGAAAATCCAGTTCCCAAAGAAGCCAATCGCGGGCGCAACAACGCCGGTGACAACCCCGTACACCAGACTCATACGCACCAGGCGATTCTTGAGTTCACGCACTTTCGCACGCCCGGATTCAGCCGTCAGGTCGCGTTCTCCAAGTTCCTTGCCCAGCAGCGCCTGCGCCGCTATTGCAAGAGAGTCCAGGGCAAAGAGCAGCAGGTTAAACACACTCATGCCCAGCTGATATGCCGCCGTCTGCTCGTCGCCCAGGCGAGCCACCACAAATACGGTAGACAGCAGCGCCAGGCGCATCGAGAGGGTGCGCAGCATCAGCCAGGAACCGAGGGATAGCACGCCGCGCATCCCCGCAATATCGGGACGCCACGTCACGCCCTGCGGGCGCATCTTAAGATGAATAAATATACCGAGTGCGAGCGCCATGCCCCACTGCGTGAGCGATGTGCCCGTCGCCGAACCGGCCACGCCCCAGCCGACCAGGTATATCAGCACCCAGTTCAGCGCCACATTCACCACGGTGCCCACACCCGCAACTTTGAGCGGGGTCACGGTGTCTTGCAGCCCGCGCAGGGTGCCCATGAGCGCCAGAATCATCATCATGGGCGGAATACCCCACAGCGAATGGTGCAGGTAGTCGCGCGCATAGCCGATAGTTGCGTCGTTCGCGCCCATGCCACGCAGCGCAGGATCGGCAAAGATATAACCCACACCCATAATGAGCAGGCCGAGTCCAAGCGCAACCCACACGCCGTCCACACCGATGCGGTAGGCGTGCGCCAGCCGATGCGCCCCGAACGCGCGCGCAACCGCCGGGGTCACCGAGTACGCGAGGAAGTTCATGAGTCCCACCACGGTTGTGATGAGAGTTGCAGCAATGCTCATGCCCGCCAGGGTTTCGGTGCCCAGCTGCCCCACGAGTGCGGAATCGGCGAGCACGAACAGCGGCTCGGCAATCAGCGCGCCGAAGGCGGGCACGGCGAGCGCCAGAATACGCCTGTTGAGCGATTTTTCGGGTTGAGTTTTTCCGGAGTCTGCGTCGCCTTCCCCTAGGTGAAGGGGGATGCTGCCGGTGCGTGGGGTCGCATCCAGCAGGTTTTGGGGTTCGTGCGTGCTGGCGGTGCCGTCGGATGTGTTCGCGGCGCCTGATGTGTTGGGTTCTGAGGCCTTGTTGCTCATAGGTACAGCCTACTCCCGCACGTATGGCACGTCAGCGATGCGTTTATCTGTCTCACGCTATGACCGCTTCTTAGTCCGCGAGCAGGTGGTTTTTGGTTTGAGCAGGTAGGAAAAACTCACCTGTTCGGCCAAATCCTACCTGCTCGCGGGTCTTAACGACGATCGCGGGGTGAGAGAAGCGGAACTGGGTTTAGCCTTTTCGCCCCCGCAGCTCGTCTAGGGCACGGCGTTCTTTCTTGGTGGGTCGCCCGGTGCCGCGTTCGCGTTTGGCGACCGGCGGCATCGACAGGTGCGAGGGGCGCGGCCCCGAGAGGTCTTCGTAACAGGTGACGGCGATCGGCGCGCCCACCCGTTTGGTGATGAGTTTTTTTCGACCTTAAACACGCGTTCCCAGCCGGGGTAGCGCACCCGCACGATGTCGCCCCGTTTGAGTTTTTGCGAGGGTTTTGCGGATGCGTCGTTCACGCGCACGTGCCCACCTTTGCATTCGTCGGCTGCGAGCGCGCGGGTTTTGAAGATGCGCACCGACCACAGCCAGACGTCGATGCGGGCGCTGGTGATCTCTTCGCTCATACTTCCCATTCTAGGAACCTCCCCCATGCGGCGCGAGCAGATAGTATTTTCAAAATACTATCTGCTCGCAGGAGAGGCGGAAGTCGCTATGTATTTGCCGCTTTCCAGGGAATCTCCACGTTATCCGGCACATCCGCATTCTGCTCGGTCTTCGCCTCGGTTTTTCGCACCGACGCTCGCGGTATCATCCTCTGCGCTCATGCGAGTTGCTCGACGTTCCTTCCACGCCCAGCCGATTGCCCCGGCGAGAAGGCCAAACCCTGCCCAGCCCAACAGCACAGCCCATTGCAGGGAGTTTGAAGCATCCGGAAAATAGGCGATATTCCGCAGCAGCGTGTTGGATGCGCCCGGCACCATCAGCTGCCCGAGGGCGCCCCAGGGGGCGGGGATGAACTGCCACGGCATGTTTGCCCCGGAGAGCGGGTTGCCCACGAACATGGAGATCACGGCGCCAAGACCGATACCGACGGCGTCGGCAAACAGCGCGGACATTCCGATCATGAAGGAGGCCGTCGCGAAAACGGTCATGCCGAAGGTTGCCCAAAGTGCCCCGAAATCGCCGGGAACGAACCCGAACCAGGTGCCCAGAATAAGGGTCATGAAGAGTCCGCCGATAACCCCGTAGAGTCCTGCAGTCGCGAAGCGTCGCACGGTTCCTTTGATGAGAGAGATACTGAGGACCCCGCCGAGCATTCCGCCCATAACGAGCGGGAATGCGGCAACCGCCAGACCCATACCGTTGGGATCACCGTCGCCGAGCGGCACGACTGCGGTGGTTTTAACCTGTGCCTGCTGCAGTTTTTCCTGTTCGGTTTTGAGCTGTTCGAGCTGCTGGGCAGCGATGGCTCCTTGTTCACCGCCTGCCTGTGCGGCCTGCTGCAGCGCCTGAGTTTTGACTGCGGTGGCTTGCTGCTGTACCTGAGCATTCATCTGCTGGGCTACGCCGGTGAGCATCTGGTTTGCGGATGCGTTTGCGGCGGGCGCGGTCATGACTTCGGGTGCTGCGCCTTCGGTGAAGACGATCGCGCCGTAGGTTTCGCGTTCTTTGATCTGCCGTTCGGCGTCTTCGCGGGAGGACGCCTGTTTGAACTCGAAGGTTTCGATCCCTCGATCTTTGAGTCCTTGTTCGAATTGGCTGACGGCTGCTTCCGGTCCCGCGATGGAGACGGGCAGGTTTTTCGCCTCCATGGCTTTAGTGGGCCAGGTGAAGGCAAGAATCACGATGCTGACAATGACGGATGCCAGCGTGGCGATGGCGATAACCTTGCGCCAGGATGAGGGCTGATCTGCCTCAGGTTGCTGGTTGCGTGCCATAAACTCTCCAAACAAAATATATGTTTTGTTTATCAACACGTAAGACTCTACTCTGCATAAAGACCAGACGCAAACACAATAACCATTTTTGTTTGATAATGTCACAACAGAGAATAAGCATTCTATTTTTGTAAACTAGCGCAAACCCTCTCCGAAACAGGTATAGTCTTAGAGGCATGCCACGTCTGACCGAAGCCACTAAACAGGCACGTCGACGCCAAATTATCGACGCCGCCTTCACGTGTTTTACCGCCAAGGGGTACACCCATACCTCCATGAGCGACATTATTAAAGAATCTGGACTTTCCTCGGGTTCCATCTACTCGCACTTTCGAGCGGCAAAAGGCGACATTCTTTACGCCACTGTTCAACAGCGTATCGATATGATCGCCGCTGCTTACCAGAAACTCAATACTCCCTCACCACGCGATATTATGCGCATGATTTTTAGCACCTCAGCCGTCGAAGCGAACTTCACCTCAATGTTGCGTATCCGCCTGGAAGCTTTTACTGTTCCCGAGGTGCAAGAATCCACCAACACGCTTTTTACCACCCTGCACGATATTGTTGCCCAGTCGCTCACCCCTTGGGGTCAGCAGTATCTCAAGGCGAAATAAACGCAAACCTTCTGCCGACGAACTGCATTCTTTCGTCAGCGACACAGCGGATGCGCTCATCCTCACTTTCCAGGGGTTTATGGTGCGCTCAACCCTGTCAGCCTCAACCAATCGGGAGCATCTCTTCAACATTGCACTGAACCTGCTGCCTGAATAGAAAAGCAATCTACAGAGATTGTTTACGGGGTTTTAGGTTCGATAGTTAACAGTATGCGCCCGGGCAGGAAACCACCTGCCCGGGCGCGGTATTCGCTGCGCCTCAGCACTATAGGCGTATCACACCAGCTCCTAGGGCACCTCAAATGCCCACACATTATGGATATAGGGGCGGCGACTGAAATCACCATTCCAGTCCACCTGCATCCCGTTTCGCTCTAAAACAGGCACCACTTTATCGCGCATCATAGCGACAGACAGACGCTCATATATTTCGTCTTTTTCTTCCTCACTCATTGCTTCGAACTGTTCTTTCGTGCAGTGAGCGGGCCAAAATATGCCATACCCCAGGAAAACACCCCGCCCCTGTGGGATGGCTTCGGCATCTTGCTGGTGGTAGAACACATACCCGTACCAGGTGCGGGAACTATCGCGCTCATCAACAATTTCGTAGTTGCCGCAGGTGCCGCAGCAGGTGAAGTTGCTGCGCCCCAGAATTCCTTCTTCCGCCAGCTGTGCAAAGGCACGCTCGAGGTTGCCGTCTTCACGGGTAATACCGAGCTCTTGAGCCAGGCTGCGGTGCCGTTCAATCACTTGGCGCGCATAAGCATTAATGGCTTCTTCGGTGGGGCGAGACGACTTTTCAGTGTCCTGATCGTCATCAGACAGATAGTCGATACTATCTAGAATCACCTCCGCGTACAGCTCAGGGTCACCTACTCCCCTCGCGAGGTGGGTGCGAATATCGTCCTCAATTACCTCACGTGTTTCTTGATCGACACCCCATTCGGCGGGCACGGGTGGGTCGAGGGTAAGACAATGGTTATACCAAGTGGTAGCGGTTTCTTCAGTAATTTCTTGGCTCATGCCCCCAGTGTACAAGCTCTGCTGTGTGCTGGCTCGTGGTTTCGTCACGCCAGCGGGCACCATAACTTCGCACACAATAACCCAGTGATACACAGAGAATACCGCGCGGAAAATATTGCCCAGAGTATGCGAATGCGGGGTGCCGCCTACACTTTAGGCGGCACCCCGCGTCCTTTATACTCCCAAAAAGCAACCGCTAACAACTGCTTTTTGCTGTTTCACGTGAAACATTTGCCGATTAGCTACAGCATGATGCCGCCCGGCCATCAAGCACTATGCCCACGATTCACGCGCAACCATTCTGGTCAGCGCCAACGGACCACCATTGCTGTTACCGTGGTACCGACCGAAGTGCACATAAGGGCCGCGGTGTGCAGTATCATTCAGCCGCGGCGAGTACTGGCCATTAATCACGTAGTAGAAGAAATCCTTCTTAACAATAATCTTCCCGTCAATATTGCGGTTGGCCGCTAGAGGCTTCTCCAGCTTCATGGTGTGCAGCACCACCGGCTCCTTGCCGCGTTTGGCCGGGTCATAACGGAGCACCTGTGCAATATCGCCGCTGAGGTATTTGCCGTTTTCATCGCGCACGCGGCCGCCGGGGCGCAGCGTCAGCACATAGCACCCGTCGGTGGCCTCACCCCGGAATTTTGAGGCAATGCCGAACGGCCCGTCGTGTTCGCGGCCGAATACCAGGTAGCCGTACTGCCAGGTGGTGGAGGGCAGCCTGTTTTCCCAACGCATCGAAAAGTCTAGGGTGTAGTTCTGGCGCGTGGTCATGCTCACCAGCGGGCCCAGCAGCACCGACTCATCATGGGGCTGACTGTGCACGAGGGCCCCGCGGGAATAGTCGGGCATATCACGCGGGTTCGTAACTTCAGCCGGAATCATCCCGTGCAGGCGGCGCCCCTCCCCCAGCTTTAGGTTGGGGTCGAGGTTACCGCCGGTAATCCAGTACGGGTCCGGGCACATAAACCCGCGCACACCCAGGGCACGGAAACGTTGGTGCACACTGCGGCGGTGAATCTCCCACACAATTACGGGCTTGCCGTAACCTACCACCTTACGCACATTCTCCACAGACATGGTGCCGGATGCGGTACCGCGCGTGTTCTCGTAGAAGGGCACCCCAATAGCGTCCACAGTGGCGGAGGCGGCCATGCGCTGGATTCCAGGCTGGCTGTCATTAGCGTCGAAGTAGCACCAGGTCTGGCATCCTGCTGCCTTGGCCTGGGTGAGGAAGCGGGAGTTGGGGTCGTATTTGCCGTTGCCGTCACGGTAGACTTTACGACGGTGCGGGCGGCAAGATTGCGGCGCTTAATCGTCTCAAGCAGCAGGCGCTGGCCTTGGCCGTCTTTCGCTTCAATGAACAGAATGGTGTTGCGGTTAATGGCATCAATGGAATCCAGTGCCTCATCCAGGGTAGGAATCAGCTCCAGCGGGGCGCCTTCACCGAGGGTTTCACGCATGTTCACATATACGCTGCGCAGCCGCACGTAGGTATTGTGGCGCACTACCATATTTGACCCCGTAGTGCGCTGCAGGGTTTCGTCGTGCATGCACACGAGCCTGCCGTCGGAGGTAGTGCGCACTGAGATTTCGACGGCTTCCGCGCCGCGCCGCACGGATTCTGCGTATGCGTAGGCGGTGTGTTCGGGGTTAACGTCTCCTGCGCCACGGTGGGCGATGAAGAATTCCTGACGGCGGATAAAGTTGTGTGCAGCAGTTGATGCGGCACCTGGGAGTGTCCCCTGCGCCTGCGGGGCGGCGTTTTGCCTCGCTTCTGCGGCAGATGCACTGCTTGCCGTCCCAAAGACGCTTGCGGCTGCTCCTAGTGTTCCGGCGCCAATAAAGGCACGACGGTTCAAGTTAAAGTTGAATGTTGTCATCGGGTAGTCTCCCTCGTTCATTCGTTGTTAATTCAGTTTTACGTGTGTTATGTGTGTGCATTAAGCCCTAATTGTAGTGAACTTATGCTTTAAGTAGCATATCTATTTTTAAGCTGTCTGTCTCTGTTTTCTAAAGATTTATGCGTGTTTTTTGCAGCAGAAAATAAAGCCCCTAGTCAGGGGCACAAAATGGTTTCGGTTAACAGCCGTTCATCCGGAGCATTACGCGGCTAACAGGGCCTCCAACGCCCGGCAAATACGCAAAGTACGCATAAAAATAGCCCGCCGGGCGGGTATCGGAGGGGCTCGATACACGCGACGGCGGGCGAGATTAGGTGCGGAAAAGTGAAATTTACTATTTCTTGGTGGCTTCAGCAACGCGGTCGCCAGCTTGAACGGTGCGGCGAGCGTCAGATTCCTTAGAAATATTGAACTTCGCGGTATTAGTAATCATCACCATGGTTTCTTTTGTGGGGATGCGCCCTTCAATTGCGGCCCAGTCCACCTTCACAATGGGGTCACCTGCATCAACCTTATCGGCGACTTTAGCCAGACCCTCAAACCCTTCACCACCAAGGTCTACGGTGTCAATGCCGATGTGCACCAGCACCTCACCGCCGTTAGGGGTGCGAATCATAAATGCGTGCAGGGTGTCCTGAATGAGCGCAATCTCGCCGCTAACAGGGGGCGCAGATAACACCATCGGTGGGGTCCACAGCGTAGCCATCACCCATCACACCCTGCGAAAAAACAGGGTCTGAAACCTCGGCGAGAGGCAGGTATTCACCGCTGACAGGTGCTACATAAATTTCGGCGGCAGGCTGTTCTGCAGCTTCTTTTTTCTTGCCGAATCCAAACATATAATCTCCTTCAGTGGGGTGAGGGTGGTCATGAAACCGATGCGATCCCCTGCGGCGATCTGGAACACGTTTCTGCATCAAGGATACCGTATTCAGCGGGTGAGGGGTGTGGCCAAAGCCCCATGACGCATTGTGGAAGATGTGCCGCACCACTCGTTTTACAGGTTTCCCGGCCTGGGGGTTAGGGCAGTTAAGCCGTGCGCGCATCCTTGCAGCATCCCCCTGTCAGCACGGATGCAACGCGAGTAAACTTAGGAGCAAGTTCAGGCACATGATGGTGCATCGATCAAACAACAGCGGAGTGGGTATGAGCGAAAGAGCAGCCAACAGGCACTATTCTTGAGGTCTTCATCCCGGGCCCGGGAGAGAACCCCAACGACCCGGGCGATGTGGAACGCAGCGCCTTTAGGCGCGGCGCAGCAGGCTTTGGATGACGGGGTTGATATTGAGGTGTTTGCCACCGACACCTACCCCTCAGCGTTTGAGGAATGCGAACCGGTGGCGGAGCAGATTGCTATGAGCGGCCTTGAGGTTCTGCCTATTATGTTGGTAAATGGCGAAGTAAAAGTATCATTCATGTACCCCACCGCTGAGCAGCTGAAACGTTTTGCAAAGGCGCACACAGTCAAAAGTCCGAAGGTTAATGCGGCTGCGGCAGCCTGTGGGCCAACTGGGGGCGCAGGCACCCCGGTGCCTGACTTATCGCCGGGCGGGTTACGTGAACCCGCCGGGTTCGCGGCCACTCTTGCCGGGAAGAAGCCCCAGGTGGTGGGTGGTCCCGATATTGGTAACCGCGTGAATCTCATGGGCGGGGATACCGGTGACGGCATTCCTACAGAGGGTTCTGTTGCCATCAAGTCCGGCGGCTGCGGATGCGGTGGCTGCGGGTGTGGCAGCAAGTAGCCCGCCATCAACCAGCAGCTAAATATTTAACACCAAAACATGGGCCTCACCCTTCACGGGTGAGGCCCACACTGCTATTGGTAGTAATACGGTGGCTGCTGCTCGTACCCTATTTGGGTGTATTGCGGCACCACCCCGCCCCCATACGCAGGGTAGGCTGCAGCTGCTTGCTGCATGGCTAGCCGCTGATGTTCACGCTGCCTCTTAATGTCCTGCATATGCCGTGCACAGTCTACCGAGTAGAGAATGCAGACTACCATCCATACTATACACACAATAAATATGAGGAGAATATGGACGGTTAATTCTATTGTTGTATTATCAAGCCGCGAGGGGAAAAAGGAAAAAGCGGCGATTCCTGCAAGTACTGCACCGTAAATATTTATACCCATAACCAGGCCAAAAAGTTTTCCGCGCTGATACATAAAGGCACCAATAATCTGCAGGATAATATACACAATATAGGGGATGCTTAAGATCGAAAGTACAATGGCGAAGAAAATGCCTAAACCTTTTTCATGGCCGGTCGACTTTAATATAGGAGTTGTTATCATAAAAATCCAGAAACCAATATGTGCTGCATGCACAATAAAATGTAACCAGTAAAAAACAATATATATAGTATTGGGTTTCTGCGCACTCGGCCCATACGGCGCTACGGTGATCGGGGGCACTTGAGGGGGCACTCCCACGTAAGGGTTCTGCGGGAATCCTGGGGTACTCATGTGATACATCCTTAAATTTTAAAAACTGTAGCTATCTACCGTCGGCCACCTTAATAGTGTTACCTATTGAGGGCGCTCCTGATTGGGGTGTGCGTCCAGGGCAGCGGGTGGGTGCGGATAGGGAGCCTGCACCGCCTGTTGAGTTGGCGGGATGGGGTCAGCGGACGGATAGGCAAACTGCGGCGGTACCACGCCGTTATTGGGGTACGTCGGCTGCGAGGCGAACATACGTGCCGCCTCTTCCTGCCGCCGATGGCTTGCTATTTCTAACATGTAAAAGATTCCCATAACAGTGTCAAACACCAAGAACGGTAAAATAAACGGGTTTATCGCAAAAGCTACAACCATAGGTAACCCACAGGCCACGAATCCATAAATATTAATGGCCCGTACTACACCTAACAACTTTCCTTTACTATAAAAATAAGCACAGAAAGCCTGCAATATGATGTTCACCATATATGTTATATTGGGTACAACAAACAGGATGGTTACAATAAAGTAATATTCTTCTGCACCGCGAAGAAAGTTAAAATATATACACCATAAGCCCAGAAGCATAATAACCATTGGTACATAAGCACGCACCCAGTATAAGGCAACATATTTAGCGGTGAGACCTCTACAACAGGCGGCGACATAGCCCCCTGCGGCGGCAGCGGCGCAGCAGGAAAAGCCGGTGGAGCATACGTGGGAGACGGCGGCGCCTCGGTCCTCTGCGGTACAAATTGATACTGCCCTTGCTGATTTGGTTCATAAGAGTACACCGTATACGATGATTGCACCAGCGCCTGAGGCTGCTCGTATAACAGCGAGTAGGGGAGGTGATCTACATCGTACACAGACTCTTCAGTGTGTCGTTGCTGAAATATGTTATCGGCGCTCATGTAGGCATCCTAAACACCCAACCTGAAGGTAAGCTGGCAATCTGGCACGGAATTATTAAAAACCATCAAATATCAACCCAAAATATCAAATAGTGAGAAATTCGCGTCTTCTCCGAACCCGCTACCCCCTCCGCTAGATTACTAACACACGGGTGGCATGATGTGCTGTTTTCCCAAGGTTTTACAACGGGCCGGTGCCAGCCAGTGCTCACCCGCACAATGCGATATGCAGGCGTTTAGTGATCGTGGGTCTTATGTTGCTTGGAACTTGGGTGGGATTGCGGCCGCTGTTGAGAGCTTTGGGCTTGCTGCACCAGATGCTCAGATACAACCGGGATACCGGGGAGAAGACTGTTATGTTCGCCCGAGTCGCTCGAGGCGGGTTCTTTATCGTGGGTTTCCGTAATCTCTATCTCAGGCTCATCGCTCTGGGTGACGGCTGGTGCTGTCGTCTCTGTGGGCGCATCGGTACTGGTCGGCTCTGTGCTTTCAGGCGCAGTAGTACTGGAGGATTTGGTGCCTTCTTCGGGGTTTTCGGTAGGTTTTTCCAGGGTATCCGAGTGTACAGGGGGCGTTATATTGCTTAACGACGTTTCACGGGGTAAGTCCTCGGCAGTTACGTATTTCTCATAGAGATGCCGACCGCCCTCCCCCAACTGGATATAACCTTTGGAGATTTTGGATGCCTGCGCCAAGCTGTATACAGCGCAAAATAGCTCGAAGGCGCACAGCATAATACCCGGAGTCATAAATATTTTGTAGAGCGACATGGTGATTCCCCACAAAAAGGGCAGGCTCAGTAACGTTAAGATATTAGCCGCGACGTTTACGGCAACACGTCCTTTATCAAGTTGGCCTAAGCTCAGTAAAAGCAGAATCGGGTACGCGAAGATTATAGGTGCAGGAAACACCACCCCAGATACCGTAGCAACCAATAGTGCAAGAAGCGGGAGCAGGAGAAAAAAGAACCGAACTCCAATAAAGACGACTTTAAAGGTGCGTGCGGTCTTGGCGAGCGTGTACGCCTCAGCCTTAATCTTGGGAGGAACGATAGAGGTTTCTGACGCTCCTCCAGTGGATGCAACACCAGCAGACACGCGGTTTGTCTGCTTAGCATCCTCACCAGCAGGTGCGGGTTTTTCGGAGGTCTTATCCGGCTCCCCGTGTGTGCTTGGCTCCGCATGGTCGTTGCGGCGCGTATCTTCATCCGCCGATTGAGGCGCCCGATCGTTTTTGTCCGTGTCTTCTGCCTGGATACCCTCCCCTGTTTGCTGTACGGTTCGGCCTTCTTCTTTGTCCTGCGTTTGCTCCCGTGCTTCTTCCTCGGCGGCTTTGTTCTCAAGCTGCTCAGCCAGCTCAAGCAGTGAAGGTACAGCGTGTAATTCCTCATTGTGTTTTGACATGTGTACTCCTTGCCCGTCTGTTGCCCTTGCGATGAGCCCGATATTTTCAGGGTATTCTGCACATCTGAAGGATGACTTAAAAACAGGCGCGCTTTGAAGGCTTCAGTCTTTGTATTTGCTGGCAGTTCTCCGGGCAAAGGCGCAAAAAGCGGAAAAGCAGCATCATGAAGGCCCGTTGTAGCTAAAATACGTATGCCCCGAACCGTCCATAGTTCGGGGCACTCATGTATTTTCACAGCTTGCGAGTATCGGCTACATTAGGGGCTGCTCAGGCGGGTTCTGAGGCCGTACAGGCTGAGATTGTGCGGTTTGCGCCTGTGCTCCCTGCACCCAAACTGTTTTATTCGTCCGACGGCGAGAATATTCTCGAACCGTCACGAAGATAAAGACGATGCAGAGGGCTATGTCTATGAAATATAGAGCCCAGTAGAGGTACGTCCAGCCACTGGCATACCGGAAAAAGTCATCCATATGGGTGACCACATCAATTAGCGTTGTTATATCTAGAGCTTGAAGGATCAGACCAATAATATTGATGCTCAGAATAAATCCCAGCGCTTTAGACTTGAGATAGAAGATAGCGGCGAGTACCTGAAGGCCATAATATGCCATAAATGCACACATCAATGGCATGCGCAGAAAATCTTCTGCATCCCAATACTCGAATCCATACTCAGCGATAAACTTCACAATGTCATATATGCTCCACACGGACAACCCCAGGCTCACCATCATGAACGCAATACGCACCCCATAAAGCCAACGGAGCGGAAATTTAGGGTATGCCGTCGTCACGGCTATGGGCGCTTCCGTTTGGTTCGCGGCTCCCAGGTATGCATACTGCCCCGGCACCGTCGAAGCTTGAGAACCGGAAGACTGCGACGTCGCCCAAGGTTTTACCGCATCTTGCGGGTTCTGTTCGACAGAGTTGTCTTTCGATGATTGCTCGCTCATAAATTCAAAACTACCATGTATATCTTTCACGTCCCACTATTTTTGCCTCTTCGCAGGACTCGTACGACAAATTCTCCGCACATACTAAAAAGGCTCTTTATGTGATAGAAGCACTACAGCTATCACATAAAGAGCCTTTTGATGCCGGGGCAATCCGGCTGAGAATTACCTACTTGTTCAGCGAGGTGCCTACCGAACCGAGCTGCTGGCAAGCCTCGACCACGCGAGCTGCCATGCCCTCTTCAGCCTTAGCGCCCCACACGCGGGGGTCGTATGTCTTCTTGTTGCCGACCTCGCCGTCAACCTTAAGCACACCGTCGTAGTTGCTGAACATGTGACCGGCAACCGGGCGGGTGAAAGCGTACTGGGTATCAGTATCGATGTTCATCTTGATCACACCGTAGGAAACCGCATCCGCAATCTCCTGGGCGGTCGAACCGGAACCGCCGTGGAACACGAGCGAGAACGGCTTCTCCTTACCGTACTTAGCGCCGATCTCGTCCTGAATCTGCTTGAGCAGTTCGGGGCGCAGGTGCACATTACCGGGCTTGTACACACCATGCACATTGCCGAAGGTCAGCGCCGCAATGTAGCGGCCCTTCTCACCCAGACCCAGAGCCTCAACAGTCTTCACGGCATCATCAACGGTGGTGTACAGGGTGTCGTCAATAGCGCCTTCAACGCCGTCTTCTTCACCGCCGACGGCGCCGATCTCAACCTCAAGCACAATCTTTGCCTTGTGAGTGCGCTCCAACAGCTCGGCTGCGATCTTGAGGTTCTCGTCAAGATCGATAGCGGACCCATCCCACATGTGGGAGTTAAAGATGGGGTCTTCGCCGCGGGCCACAGCCTTCTCAGACTCGGCGAGCAGGGGAAGAACGAAGCCGTCCAGCTTGTCCTTGGGGCAGTGGTCAGTGTGCAGTGCAATATTTACGTCGTACTGCTTTGCAACCTCACGGGCGTATGCGGCGAACGCCAGGGAACCAACAACCATATCCTTCTTCGACGCACCCGACCAGTACGCTGCGCCACCGGTAGATGCCTGAACAATACCGTCAGAACCAGCCTCAGCGAAACCGCGAATAGCGGCGTTAAGAGTCTGAGAAGAGGTGACGTTTACTGCCGGGTATGCGAAGCCTTTAGCCTTCGCGTTCTCCAGCATCTCTGCGTAGACTTCGGGGGTTGCAATAGCCATGCTGACTCCTTGACTAGGATTCGACCACCCGCTTCAGGGGCGGCTCATATTGTTGGCGCACTCATGCGCCACCTGCACCCTCCATTTTAGCAAGGGCAGACCGATTTTCAGAGAGCAAAATAGGCGGTTTTTTTCCGCTCAAACACAGGTAAAGTAAGGTGTAATCGCACCTTAAGGAGAGACCCCGGACTATGGGTACCCAAGACAGTAACACCCAGCCCCAATCGCCCCTTCACCACAAATTAAACGCGGTGCAGGCACGTATTGACGCGCACGTTTTTCGGCAGCGGACCCATGGCACAGTCGCTGGCGATTATCGAGAAAGATGCGCGCCGAAGGTGCCACCGACCATGAGATAGACACCACCCTCCATAAGAAAAAAACTGCCGTCAGTAGTGGATGTAGGCCGTAAATCTGTACGTCACCTGCCCAGCTGGTGGTGGTTAAAACCGCCACAAGAGAAGCCTGGAGAACAAGATCAGCAAGCGCACGAAGCGCAATTACACCCTCGCCTTCTCCGGCATATTATGCCGCTCAAAGCCATATATGGCACGGTTTTTGCGTAATTTATCGACCAATATATCCGGCTGAGATTCACGCCTCAAAATGAATATTCTATGTATTTACATCAGAGGTGTCCTCAATTACATCCTAAGAATTTTTCTGTTATAGTCATTGACATACTATCTCGTGGGTTGCGCCACAAACTTGTGGTGTGATCCGCTGTTTATGCATTGCGCTGTGCAGGTTGCAAAGCCGCACGGGGATCACCGACCCCGCCCAGTGCAATCCAAATAGGAATGAGGTTTCAATGAGCGCCCAAAAGTCTACGGACGCACCAACCACAGCGCCTCCCCAAGAGGACGCCTTCGCCCATGAGCAGGAAGGACTGCACAAGGGGCTAGGGGCACGACAGCTCCAGATGATCGCCATCGGATCAGCTATTGGCACTGGTCTATTTTTGGGTACAGGCGGGCGCCTCGAACAGGCAGGCCCCATGCTGGCCGTTATCTTCGCAGTCTGCGGTTTCTTCGGATATCTGATTCTACGAGCCCTTGGTGAGCTCATCCTGCACCGACCTTCCTCAGGTTCTTTTGTCTCGTACACCCGCGAATTCTACGGCGAGAAGGCAGCGTTCGTCTCCGGCTGGCTATACTGGCTTAACTGGGCAATGACCGCCGTGGCAGACGCCACTGCTATCGCCATTTACATTAACTGGTTTGGCCGATATAACCAGTTTTTCTATGACCTGCCGCAGTGGCTCACCGCCTTTATTGTGGTGATCGTAACCGTGGGCCTCAACCTGGTTTCGGTCAAGCTCTTTGGTGAGCTTGAATTCTGGTTCGCCCTCATTAAGATTCTGGCATTGCTGACCTTTATGGCAGTTGGCGTCTGGTATCTCATCTTTGGACAGCCCATTGATGGTGTGCAGCCGGGGTTGCCTCTCATCGCAGCTCATGATGGGCTATTCCCCCAAGGTGTGCTCCCAGCACTCATTGTGGTGCAGGGTGTGGTGTTCGCCTATGCTGGCATTGAGCTGGTAGGAACCACCTCTGGTGAAACAAAGGACGTGAAGAAGGTTATTCCGCGTGCCATCAATACTGTGGTGTGGCGTATCGCTATCTTCTACGTCGGTTCCGTAGTGCTGCTGTGCCTGCTCATGCCGTACACCGTCTACAGTGATACTGAATCCCCCTTCGTGACCTTCTTCGACAAGATCGGCGTGGCAGGAACAGCCCCAATTATGCAGCTGGTTGTGATTACCGCAGCCGCCTCCTCACTGAACGCAGGCCTGTACTCAACCGGACGTATTCTGCACTCCATGGGCGTTGCTGGCTCGGCACCCCAGTTTGCCACCAAGGTCTCTAAATCCGGCGTTCCAGTGGCGGGTATTCTACTGACCGGTGTGGTGGGGCTTTTCGGTGTGGTACTGAACTTTATTGTTCCCGAGCAGGCGTTTGAGGTAGTGCTGAATATCGCAGCATTTGGCACAATGGCTTCCTGGGTTGCCATCTCCCTTTCGCACCAGAAGTTCCTCAAACTGGTCAAGGAAGGCAAGTACAAGCGCCCCGATTACCAAGCCCCTGGCGGACGGTTCGCCGACTGGTCTGTTCTGACTTTTATGGCTATCGTAATCATCCTCATGGCACTCGACTACCCTGTAGGCACGTGGACCCTCATCTCACTTCTATTCGTTATCCCCCTTCTAGTTATTGGCTGGTTCAGGGTTCGCAAGCGCGTGTACGAAATTGCTCGTATGCGTGAGGGCTACACCGGTTCGGCGCCGATCGTGGCTCAGCGCCCTGTGGTGCGCAAACTCGTGCACGAGCCGCGCGTACACGTTGATATTGAGGGACTGGGCGTTGAAGATACACCGCGCAGCCACCGGCATGATGACAAGCCGAAAGACAACGATAAGTAGCCTGTAGCAGGGGCGGGCGGTGTGTTCAACGGCCAATTCTGCGGGATTACTCAGCACGCCGCCCACCCCAACACTCCCAACATAAAACAATACAATCACATGATGTGAATTACTTTTATAAGCTTTAGACATAAAATCATCATTGTGATTGGAAAAACTTTTAAGCCGCGTACGCCGGGTAAAAATGCATTGCTATAATGACACGAGCACCCGCTACTACCGCCGAATAAAGGAGAATTAATGAGCGATCACAAAGTTGAATTCGTGGATGTTGCAGCTATGGCGCAGTGGATTCAGAAAGACGGTGTTGGGAACATCATCGCCGGAATGGTGGATTTCCTGGAAGAAGACTTCAAGAAATGGCAGAGCTTCGATAAGATCCCGCGCGTGGCATCCCACACCCCCTTCGGCGTGATTGAGCTAATGCCCACCCTCAGATAACGTCACCTATTCCTTCAAGTACGTGAATGGGCACCCTCGAACCCTGCACGCGGGTACCAGACCGTGACCGCGTTCGGTCTGCTAGCTGATGTGGATAACGGCTACCCCTGTTTTCCTCGCGGAAATGACCCCTGCTGACCGCCCTTCGTACCGCCGCTGTTTCAGCCATGGTGGCTAAACATCTGGCACGCAAGGATTCACGGAAGATGGCGATGATCGGTACCGGTTCGCAATCCGAATTCCAGGCCCTTGGGATGCGCGCCGTCCTCGGCATTGAGGACCTCGCGGTGTACGATGTTGACCCCGCAGCTATTGAGAAGTTCCGCCGTAACCTGGAGCCGCTAGGGTTCAGGATTCATGCCGCATCCAACGTGGACGAAGCCGTGGCAGACGCCGATATTATTACCACCTGCACCGCCGATAAGCAGCAGGCAAAGGTGCTTCTGAACTCGCAGGTGAAGCCCGGCGTGCATCTGAATGCTATTGGAGGCGACTGCCCCGGCAAGACCGAGCTGGAAAGCGAGATTTTGGATCGTTCGACCGTGTTTGTGGAGTTCCCGCCGCAGACCCGCATCGAGGGTGAAATTCAGCAGAAGGACCCGGACTTCCCGGTGGTGGAGTTCTGGAAGGTTCTGACCGGTGAGGAGCCCGGGCGCGTCTCGGATGAGCAGATTACTCTCTTCGATTCGGTGGGCTTTGCGATCGCTGATTTCTCGGGTCTGCGTTATGCGCGTGCAGCAACTCAGGGTACCGATCTGCAGCAGTTCATTGACCTGGTGGCGAACCCGGACGATCCGAAGGATCTTTTCTCGCTCGTGAACGTGAACGTCCCGGTGGGCTAGGGTCCACTCCCCTACACAACACCGCGAGCAGGTCGGATTTTGCCGAAAAGGTAGGAAAATCCTACCTGCCCGAACCAAAAACCACCTGCTCGCGGTGTATTTGCTTTAAGGTTTCTGTCCGAAAACATGGCGGCGCACCCAGGCGTGCATCGCGATCCCGGCGGCGGTTGCCGCGTTCATTGACCGGGTTGAACCGAATTGTTCGATCGAGAGCGTATCGCGTGCGGCGGCGTGAATTTCCTCCGACAACCCTGGGCCTTCCTGCCCAAAAACCAGCACGCAATTCTTCGGCAGATCGTAGGTTTCAAGCGGCACCGAATCCGGAAAAATATCGATGCCGATAATGTCCAGCCCCTCGCCCTGCGCCCACGCCACAAAATCCTCAATCGTGGGGTGATGCCGCACATGCTGGTACCGGTCGGTCACCATAGCGCCGCGTCGGTTCCAGCGTTTCTTACCGATAATGTGCACTTCCTTCGCCAAAAAGGCGTTCGCGGTGCGCACCACGGTACCGATATTTAGATCGTGCTGCCAGTTCTCGATCGCGACATGAAAATCATGGCGGCGCGTATCAAGGTCGGCGATAATCGCCTCCATGCTCCAGTAACGGTATTTATCCACCACATTGCGGCGGTCACCCTCACGCAGAAGCTGTTCATCCCAATGGTCACCCTCGGGCCACTCGCCCTCCCAGGGGCCGACGCCAACCTCAAACCGGGGCGTTCCGAAAGCCTCGCTTTCGGGGTACTCCTGCGGTGTATTCTGCGGCTCTGCAGACTCGTTCACGCGGGAATCCTGCCCGGAATCTGAGGGGTCAAGGGGTGTCTGATGGCTTGGGGAACTCATGGTTTCTTTCTGATGGCGCGTACATATAGTGCCGGATGCGCGGCGAATGAATCTGGGGGCGGGCGGTGCGGCAATGCCCGCACGCCGCTAACTACCGGCACGCGCGGGCATCTACAAAGCCCCTAGTCGAGCCCTAAATCATCCTTGGAGTAGGCGTAGAAACAGGGAACCCCGGCAACCTCCTCGATATGTTCTTTCGCCCCGGTTGCACGATCTACAATGACGGCGACGGCAACGACCTCGGCACCCGCTGTGCGCAGCGCATCCACTGCGGTTAACGCAGACCCGCCGGTAGTGGAAGTATCTTCAACGGCGACCACGCGGCGGCCCTCAACGCTGGGCCCTTCAACCTGGCGACCCATGCCGTAGGACTTTTGTGCCTTACGCACCACAAACGAATCGATAGCGCGGTCCTGATCGCCCGCCGCGCGCATAATTGCGGAACCAACGGGGTCGGCGCCCATCGTCAGACCTCCGGCGGCCTCAAATTCGATGCCGTTGCGGTCGAGCAGATCGAGCATCACCTGACCGACCAGGCGCGACGCTTCGTGATGCAGGGTGATACGGCGCAAGTCGACGTAGTAGTCGGCTTCTTTCCCGGAGGCAAGAGTCACTTTACCGCGCACCACGGCAAGCTCGGAGATGAGCTGGCGCAGGCGTTCGCAGGCTTCTTCAATAGGCAGGGTTTCGGAAAGTTTAGTCATATTCCAAGTTTAGCGGGTGACCCTACGATTCAGGGGTGTGCTGGGGGGGGGGGCAGACCCGCTGCGTCGTGCTCCGCCCCGTACTGCAAAGACCTCTAACAGGGAAGGGTATATATGTGTTACTCCTGGTGCGGTTTTTGAGGTTGAACATGCTGTGGGTGCACAATTACCGGCTGAACGAAGGGATTCTGTGCCAGACGATACACCTTAGAGTTGAACATAAAGGCATTGGTTCCGGGCAGCCACAGGAGCACAAACAGAACGATGTTCACAATAAACAGCGTTATGTAAATTATCAGGAGCGTGTATAGAATAGCGGAAATTCCAGGTGTCCTTGCTAACCGTTCTTCCCTCAATCCGCTTATCAACCCCTGTATGTAAAGTATATATATGTAAACGCTGGTAAAAGCCAGAAAGATCATAACGCTCACGACCACGCGCGCCCAGTCGTAGCCCCGGAAAATATAGAAACCACACGCAATATACAGAATAACGCTGAGGAACAACGGGGTAGACATGACGAGCAAAAATGACCAATTATTGCTATACCGATCATCAGTCATCTCGCCTGCGGAGTGCAGAGAGTTTATGGTGGCCATCATGATCGTGAACTCCACAATGCGCAGCAGCGCACATAGCAGCGTGGTAATAAAAGCGGCCTTGGCCGTGGCCGTGATTTTAGGGCGTGCAGTCGGCGCCGGTACTGCGAACGCATACACTGCCGGTGTGGATTGTTGAGTAAAAGCCTGAGTCTGCTGAGGTAATGCGTATATTTTCAGAAGTACAGATTTCTGCGGGTCTTGGTGGTCCGTAGTCGCACTCTCACTCATGGCGTATATTCCTTCATAGATGTAGTGGCACACGGAAACTCGGGCATCGAGTCATTGCACATAAGCATAGCCGAAACCAAGGCTGGCAAAGAACACCATTGCCACACACCAAGATTTCACGAACATAACAAGAATGTAGAAGCTACCGCTCGTAGCGCTGTCCCGTCACAGACTGTGCTGTTGTGTTCAAGGCTAAGCGGTATGTCTTGGCCTGACGTATAAAAATGTTGGTTCCGGGCAGCCACAAAAATACCAGAAGGAAAAAATTCGTGATAATCAGTGATGCGTAGATAAATACCAGGACAGGAATCATAGACTCAAACTCAAAGTGGGGCACCGGCAGCCCTGGCTGAATTAATTCTTTTCCCTCCTCAACCATGTAGTACTGAATGTTCAACATGTAGAGAAGGTGCAAGGTGCTACCTAGCATCCCAAAAATAGCGATAATAGCCATCAGAATACGAGCCCAGTTACGCCCACGGTAGACAAAAATACCAAGTGTAAAGTATATGGCAACACTTATCAGCAATAAGATATTCAGAACTTGCAGAACGTGGTTAATACCATTAGTAAAAGAGGTAATATCATGATCCTGCTGCATATGTAAATCTGTGAAGAGTTGATGCATGAGGTTGTTATAAGAGTTAACCATCCGAGTGGATGCAATAAGCTCCGACACCCGCAGCACAATGCATATGGCACATATAATCAGCGTGATAATGGGCGTGATTGTGAGTTTAGGACGGGCCACCGGAGCAGGCTGAAGCACACCCGCATACACTGGAGCATAGGGCATAACAGGAGGCTGCGAATATGCAGGGGGCTGGTGTGCAGGGGCCTGATTGTAGTAGGGGGAATTCTGCGGCACCGGATAACTTGGCTGCCCCGCAGGATCGGGTAGGTGATATTGGCTCATCGGTGATGCTCCTTTTGATGTATAACAGCGATTCGCTGTAATGAAGTCGCATATTGAGCATAACCTACAATAGGTTCATCTGATGGTACATCATGCATTTCCCTGCAACCATCATCCCTTCATACAAGAAGATAATTGTTTTTTAGGGTTGATACTGGAAGATCAGAAATCCTCCGCGAGGGCGCGGATGGCGGCGGCGACCGCATCCGGGTGCGGGTCCACCGTCAGATCTGCGAGCGGCAGCAGGGCCTCATGCGAGCCCACCGCAACCGCATACTGAGCACCCTCAAGCACCCCTGCATCATTCATATCGTTACCGAACGCGATATAAGGGTCGGGTTTTTCACCCGGATGCGCGCCAAGCGCCTGCGGGAGAGCCGAAACTTTATGCACACCCCCGGGAGCCAGGTCAATACTCGTGGTGGCATCCTGGTGCTTAGTCACATGCAGGTTTAGGCTCGCAATAGTCTCTTCAAGCTCGGCGTAAAGATGCGGATTATTGATGTCAAGCAGAATTATTTTGACCGGATTCTCCAGGTCTTTCAAGGAGACTAGGCGGTCCGTTCCCTCGGGGTTTAGCCGCTCCACGAGCACATGCGCATCGGGCAAATCAAAGGCGTAAGAGTCCAGGGAATCCGCAATATAGTGCAGTCTATGACGTTCGATAAGATCCCGAATTTTCGCATAACTATGCGCATCTAGGTGTTCCCGCGCCCGCAGCTGCCCGTCCCGATACAACAGTGAACCGTTCGCGCCGATCAGCGCCAACCCGCTATGCGTGCGTACATCATCAGAGAGCATGGGCAGAATATCGCGCACCGGTCGGGCAGAGGCAAAAACCACGTGATGCCCAGCCTGCAGCAGCGCATAAATTTCGCGCTCAATGGCGGGTTCGATCACCACGCCGTTAAAGCTGGTGGTGCCGTCGATATCGAAGACAAAATTCATGATACCCCTGAGTTTTCTCGGTCGGTCGCGGCGACGCTCTGCTCGCTCACACCCTTTTCAACGATGCGCCCCACACTCGGCGGAAGCGCCGCGCGTAGTTTCGTCAGCATTTCTTCGTACTCGGCGTTCGGGTCTGAATCGGCGACAATAGCGCCGCCGGCGGCGAGGGTTATAAGCCCGTTATCATGCGCGACCAAGGTGCGTATAACGATGGAGAGATTGGCACCGCCATCCGCCGAGAAGAATCCGAGAGCACCCGAGTATACGCCGCGGGGGCGCGCCTCCAGATCCTCAATAATATTCATTGTTGAGGGCTTAGGCGCGCCGGTCATAGACCCGCCAGGGAAGCAGGCTGCGCTGGCATACACCGCGGAAATTTCGGGTTTAAGGCGCGCAGTGACGGTAGAAACAAGCTGATGCACCGTTGCATAACTTTCCACGCCCATGAGTACAGGAACCTGAACGCTCGCGGGGTCACTCACCGTCGAGAGGTCGTTGCGCAAAAGATCGACGATCATCAGATTCTCAGCACGGGTTTCGCATCGTGCTGCAGCCAGTGAGCCGCAGCGGCGTCATCCTGAGGATTCGCACCGCGCGGACACGTCCCTTTAATCGGCTTCGTTTCGGCGTTCCCCTGTGTATCAACCATCAGAAAACGCTCAGGAGACGATGAAAGCACCGAGAAGTCACCGCATCGCAAATAGGCGGCGTAAGGTGCGGGGTTGTGCCTGCGCTGAGTGCGGTACAGCTCGAAAAGCTGATCTGGCGTGAGAGGATGTTCTACCCGCGCGGTGCTTTCGGCGCTCAGGCAAACCTCATAACTATTCCCCTCGTAAATATGCCATTGTGCGCGCTCAATATCTGCGCAATAGCTTTCGCGCTCAGGGGCTTCAAAGTGCAGATGCTCCACGTGCTGGCTCAACGGTTTATCGCCCTCATGTGCATTATCGCCCGGTGTCTCACGCCAAGAATCCCGCGCCAATTCGCGCAAACGCGGCTCAATTTTCTCAAGCCAGGGTTTATCGCCCAGCAGCCACGCGCGGTGGGTTTCATGTTCATAGACCAGGTACCGCACGGCGGGCATCCAGAGAGAATCCGGGGTTTGCGCCATGTGCCGGGGCGTGTATCCGATGCGCCCGGGGTGCAGGGAGGCGCGCACCTCGTACCCGAAATAACCCACGTAACCACCGCGCAAACCTTCGGGCAGTTCGGCAATGTCATCGGGTTCAGGCATACTGGCAAGCGCAGTATCGAGAGCATCCCAAGGAGTCGTGTTTGTTGCCTCACATGCGTTTTCGATGCGCAGCACAGCCGCCCAATGCGGGACGACCCCCACATACGAGACACGGGACATAGGCAATTCTTCTCGTGCGGAATCAAGCCAATAGGCGTACCGAACACCCGCAGCAATCACGGGGTATGCAGCCTCAGGCATGATCTCAAAGTCGAGGGCACGCACGTGCAGCGTTGGGTATTGATCAGGCTGAAGAATCACGTTTCCTATTGTAGAGTGCGTTGCCGTCGGTCTTGAGCAGTGTGGCTTCGACCCGAATACAAAGGATGCGGCACCAGCAGCCATTTCGGGGGCTGGGGTGCCGCATCTTTATATGTCGTTTTGGCTATATACACTAGTCAAACCATATATATTCCAAACTTTTATGATATAGCGTCATTAGTGAACGACGGCGGGATCCTTCCCGTTTTCACTATCCATGGGTAGGTTTGCCTCAAACCAGGCGGTCGTTCCTCCCGCAATATTGTTTGCCTGGTACCCGTTCTCCCGCATGTACTCTGCTGCCCGGTTGGACCGCCCACCACCGTGGCAAATAACGTAGAAGTCCTCACCCCTGGGAAGCTCATCCAAGCGTTCCGGGAGCTCGTTGAGTACAAGATGCTGCGCACCCGCAACATGGCCAGCTTCCCATTCGTAGTCTTCACGAACATCAATAATCGTGGCTCCCGCGGGCACATTAGTGGGGTTTACCTGGGGTACATCACTCATGATTTTCTCCTTAAATTCCGGTGTCGGTTGTATTTCAATTATTTATCTATTCTACTCCTGATAATTGGGGTTGCGCGAAAAAATGTTTTTGTGCAAAGGAGTATATTCCAAGCTATTTTTAGGTAAAAAATACTTCTTCCAGCAACATTGCTCCGCCCCCGCTCGCAGCCCGTAAATCCCCTTGTGGAGGGGCATATTCGCACTGTGAGAAACAGAATTTTATTCTCGAAACTATATACATTTTCTAAGGCATACTCTAAAATCCAGGTAATAGAGCCGGTTGTGACCGGGAACCTATTCGGGAGGTGAGCCATGTCAGCCACTGCACCCGTCACAGAACATCAGCAGCACAATAGAACATTCTTCGGGCATCCGCCGATGCTTGCCAGTCTCTTCACCGTGGAGATGTGGGAACGGTTCTCATTCTATGGCATGCAGGCACTTGCCATTTACTACCTGTACTACTCCATTGATAAGGGCGGGTTAGGGATACCCGAAGAAGCGGCAACCGGCGCTATGGGAGCGTACGGGGCAACCGTTTACCTCATGGCAATCCTCGGCGGTATTTTGGGCGACCGCGTCCTGGGCCCCGAACGTACCCTCTTCTATTCCGCGATTGGTATTATGGCAGGCCATATTGCCCTCGCCGCCATACCCGGGGCAGCTGGTGTACTCATAGGCCTTCTTCTGGTCGCGATCGGTTCAGGCTGCCTCAAAAGCAGCGCATCGGTTCTGGTTGGCTCGCTCTACACCAAAGACGACCCCAAACGCGAAGCAGGGTTCACGCTTTTCTATATCGGCATCAACATCGGTGCGCTTTTAGGCCCGGCACTGACCGGCTGGGGATGGGGCTGGTTAGGCTTTCACTTCGGCTTCGGAATTGCGGCTATCGGCATGGCGGCAGGACTCATCCAGTATGCGTTCACCCGCAAGAACCTGCCCGAGTCGGTGCACGAAGTGACCGCCCCTTTCACCCCGCGTCAGAACGGTATTCTAGCGGGCACCCTGCTGAGTATAGCTCTCATAATATTCCTGTTGGTCACCATGGGGTGGATCACCACCAGCAACATCTCCACATGGGTGGTGAGCGCCGTTGGCATTGGTGCGGTGGCCCTATTCGTTCAGCTGCTCACCGCCAAGAACGTGACCAGCGACGAACGCTCACGGGTGTGGGCATTCATTCCCCTCTGGATTGCCAATGCTATTTTCTGGGCACTCTACCAGCAGCAGTTTACGTTTATTCCCGTATACTCCGAAAAGCGGCTCGACTGGCATATTCTGGACAGTGACCTGCCCCCGACCCTTGTCAATTCTCTAGCCCCCATTTTCGTGATTCTTCTAGGCTCAGGGTTCGCCGCCATGTGGACCAAGCTGGGCGACCGGCAGCCACGCACAACCACCAAGTTCTCACTCGCACTTGTGACTATCGGCCCGGCATACTGGGTTTTCCTCACACAGGTGGGTGTCCCTAAAGTGGCGGTCTATTGGATGGTTATCATCATGTTCATTTTTACCGTCGCCGAGCTCACGATATCCCCCACAGGCATGGCGCTGACCACCCGGCTCGCGCCCGAAACCTATAAGGTGAACATGATGGCGCTCTACTGGACCTCTCTGGCGATGGGGAACGCATTTGCGGGCTGGTGCGCACAGTTCTACAGCCAAGACACCGAGGTTCCCTACTTCACCTATGTGGGTGCCGTCTCGGTTATTGCTGGTATTATCCTCTTCCTCTGCCGCGCACCCGTGCAGAAACTCATGCGCGGAGTGAACTAGAACGCCCATTCTGCTGCAGGAACACCCACTGCGTATGACTAGTCGGGGTGGACGACACGCCGCCCGGCACGCGCCGCGAATGCGTCAAGCGCATCGTTAAGGTGCGGGACCGTCCACACACGCTGACCCAAAACAAAAGTTTTCTCGCGACGTATCACGCCCGCTTTCTCAAGGGTTGTGATGATGCGGTATATCGTTGCCGGTGCCACAGACGTATTCTGCTCTACCATCTGTACCGTAAAAGCCGGTTCGGTACAGCAAAAATCGGCGACCGCCTTCAAAGCGGATGTTGTTCGACGTGCTGTTCCCAGAATTTATCGCGCAGACCGGAGAGATCCTCTGCCAGAATACGAGCGTTCTCGACGGCAGCATTTGAAGCCTGAATAAAGCACCGGATCATAGGTTCTACATCTCCAGCGCGGTACGCGGTAAGCGCCGCAATATAGTCTGCGACGTCATGCAGAAGCCCCGAAGAAATTGGCAGCACAACATGTTTGGTGACTCCACGCGCCATGAGCAAAGCCGAAATAAGCGCTCGACCGGTACGCCCATTCCCATCAGTAAAAGGGTGAACAGTCTCAAATTGTGCATGAGCGATGGCAGCCTGCACCAGCGGATCAAGATCACGACGCGCCAGAAATTCAACGAGGTCATTCATGGCGGCGGGTACTAGCTTCCAATGCGGAGCCACATAATCCGCTGTTACAGGCGACTGCCCGCCAACCCACACCCACTGTTGGCGGAACTTCCCGGCGTCTTCTAGGGTGCCAGCTGTCAGTTCATGGTGCATATGCATGATAGATTCAATGGTCAGGCTCTCTGCCGCCTCTAAAGCTGCCTGCATGGCGCGAACATTGCGTGCTACCAACTCGGCATTATGCCCCACGGCAGAGCTGGAAGCGCCCACCACCGCCAACGATAACCTACGTGCTGAAACCGTCAGGTTTTCAATCTGCGAACTTGATGCCGATTCACCCCGCAAAAGCACCGCCGCAAATGGCACGCCACCTAACGTCGCATGCTGCTCGTCGAAGCGAGTAATCGTGCGTGTACAGTCCTGCACCAGAGTATATAGCTGCGGGGAAAGCTGAGGTGTTTGCTCGGCGATGCGCGGTGTAACGGCACTCTTAAACTCGCCAGTGTTCCGCTGACGAGCACGATGGGATGCGAGTGGGTCACGATGCTGCCATAGAGGCTGCTGCTCCCAATCAAGAGAAGCCCATGAGATGGCTGGCATACCCCACGCTCCTTTCTGCTGCATGATAGGGAATGCCCTAAAAATGAGGGAAGTGTGGGCAGTTAATGAGAAATGAGGACTCTATTTTCTCATTAAGGTTCTTATTGAGAAAATAGAGCCTCAAATTCTCGCTAGGGCAAGCCACTGCATGCTACTCAGCCAGCAGGGACAGAAGGGCAGAATAAGCCCCTCATCAGCAGATCTGACAAACACGTATTTTCACTAGTCAGACCGTAAATAGAGCCGTTCTACGCTACCAAAAGTCAGTTTCTGCTCCTCGGTGCCCCTAACCCGCCACCCTCCAAAACCCTCCCCGAACACCAGAGGCGGATGAATATTCCCGCCACCGGACAAGATGACGATTTATGTAGATTCATGACCTCATGTGACGCTTTAAAAGTTCTTAAACCTTCGTTTTAGGACTTATAGCGAAAAAACATTAGGTGCCGTGCCCGCGACCGGTTTAGGGTATATGCCAGACCCGCCACACAGGCGAGTAAAAGACAACGTTCTACCTGAGGAGAAAACAGACATGGCACTGTACCTGATCGAGCTGACCCCCGCGAACGCTTCCAAGGATGAGGCAACCGCGCTCATTGAAACCGTTTCCAACTCCCTGAGTGAAGGCGCGGAGCTTATCGAAACTCAGGTTTCCGCTGATCACAAGCTGATCTTCGCCATCATCGAGTCTGAGAATACCGCGTTCGCGCCCGCCCTCACCGCGGCTATTGGCGAGCGCGCATCCGTGGTTGGTCCCGACGAGGTTCGCTTGGTGGGTGCCGAGCTCGACGACATCAAGAAGCTCAAGAAAGATGCAGACTACCTGGTTGAGTGGGATATTCCTGCCGAAATCACGATGGAGCAGTACCTGACCCGTAAGAAGGCGAACGCGCCCAAGTACGCTGAGGTGCCCGAGGTTTCGTTCCTGCGCACCTATGTGCGTGAGGATACCGCCAAGTGCCTGTGCTTCTACGACGCACCTGATGAGGATGCGGTGGTGCGCGCCCGCGAAGCCGTGAACACCCCCATCGACCGCCTGTTCAAGCTACACGCATAAACGTGCAAGGAGCCTGCTATGTCTAATGTGACGATTGAGCCTCTCCACAGCTATCCCGAACGTGAGCGCGTGCTTGCCCTTGCCGCCGAACACGCTGATGCCGTCGATACCGGCGAGCGTTCCCCGTTTGAGAATCTGCGCGAGATCGCGAAGGATGGTCTGCTGACTCTGGGACGCACCGGCTCCCTCGTGCCGCAGGCTGCGGTGGCGTATGATCTTGCCTCGCAGGATGCCTCCACCGGGTTCTCGCTGTGGGCGCATCGTTCCACGATTGCGTTCTTTGATGCGGTGAACCGTGAGCTGCCCGAGGGTTTGGCTGAGGCTACCACAAGCGGCACCACCGCAATGGCAGCGGCCTATAAAGAGGCCGCGGGTATCGGCCCGATCAAGGTGCTGGGCGACCTGGTAGAAGGCGGTGTGAAGCTAACGGCACGGTGTCGTGGGCTTCTAACCTGTACCCGAATGGTGTGATTGTGCTGCCGGTGGCGGTGCAGAATGCGCAGGAGGGGCATCCGAACCGGTATATTGTGACGGTTCGCCAAGATACTCCGGGGCTGAAGGTTGCGTATCACCGTAACCTGCTGGCGCTCAACGGAACCGAGTCTGGCACGATCATTTTTGAGGATGTTTTCGTGCCGACCGAGGATATCCTGACCAAGGACTTTGCGGGGTTCTTAGCGAAAGTAACCGCACCGTTCTTGCTGGTGCAGTCCGCGTTCTGCCTGGGTCTTGCCGCCGGGGCGTTACAGAGTGCGGCGGAGCATCTTCAGGTGTCGGGCGGCATCTTTAAACAGGAGTTTGAGGGGCTTCTCGGTACGTACCGTACCCTGCGGGACACTCTGCTGCGTCTAGCAGCTGAACCTGAGAACGCCCAAAAACGTGACTTGCTGCAGCTGCGTTTGGATGTTTCGCACCTGGCGACGGCGGCAACCCATTGTGAGCTGCAAACCGTGGGCGGGGCCGGGTACATGGCAGGCTCACCCACAGCACGCCGAGTGCGTGAGGTCACGTTCCTGCCGGTGCAGTCGCCAACCGAGGGGCACCTGCGGTACGAGCTGGCGAAGTATGACGACCCGGAGGGTTTGCAGGCGGCACTGTAGTGGCTTCCCCTCCCCGCTAATAAAGGCTCTTTATGCGAATAAAGCAGATTTTCTAACGCTTTATTCGCATAAAGAGCCTTTTTACAACGCGCATACCAGGCTCAACGGGTGTAGAATTACTGGGAATTTTATCCTCACCTTCACCTGGAGAATCGCATCCCATGAGCACACAGAAATCCGGTTTCGGCTGGCGTCTGCACGGCGACGGCAGAAGCATTAAACCTGGCTCGGTTGTGGCACCGAGCGAACGCCTCGCCTGGCCTATTACGATCGGCATCGGCGCCCAGCATGTGGTGGCGATGTTCGGTGCAACTTTCCTGGTGCCGCTGCTGACCGGGTTCCCACCCGCAACCACGCTGTTCTTCTCGGGCCTGGGCACCGTTTTGTTCCTGCTCATCACACGCGGGCGTGTGCCTTCTTTATCTGGGCTCTTCCTTTGCGTTTATCGCACCCCTGGCGGCGGCGACGAACCAGCACGGCCCGGCGGGTGCGCTCGGCGGTATCGTCATGGCGGGTCTGTCGCTCTTTTTGGTGGGTGTTATTGTGCAGTTTGCAGGTACCGGCTGGCTGACGAAGCTCATGCCGCCCGTGGTGACCGGCGCGATCGTGGCGCTCATCGGCTTCAACCTGGCACCGAGTGCGAAAGCAAACTTCATGAAGGCGCCCATCACCGCACTCGTAACCCTTATCTCGATTATCCTGATTTCGGTGCTGTTCAAGGGTATTATTGGTCGCCTCTCGATTCTGTTGGGCGTGATCATCGGGTATGTGACTGCGGTTGTGCGCGGCGAGGTAGACTTCTCGACCATCGAGCAGACCGTGCAGCAGCAGGGCATTATCGGCCTGCCGCATTTTCAGAGCCCCGAGTTCCACTGGGAGCTTGCCGGGCTGTTTATCCCCGTGATTCTGGTGCTGGTTGCCGAGAACATTGGGCACGTGAAGTCGGTGGCGCTCATGACGGGCGAGAACCTGGATAACTACTCGGGTCGCGCTCTCATGGCGGACGGTTTGGCGACCACCGTCGCCGGTTTTGGCGGCGGTTCCGGTACAACCACCTACGCCGAGAACATCGGTGTCATGGCGGCAACCAAGGTGTATTCGACGGCGGCATACTGGGTGGCCGCGATTTTCGCGATCGCTCTCTCGCTTTTCCCGGCTTTCGGCGCGGCGATTGCGACCGTTCCGGCGGGTGTTCTTGGAGGTGCCGCAACCGTGCTGTACGGCATGATCGGGATGCTCGGCGTGCGCATTTGGAGCGAAAACCGCGTGGATTTCTCAAACCAGATTAACCTGACGACCGCCGCTGTTGCGCTGATTGTGGGCATTGCGGATTACACCTGGGAATTCTCGGGCTTGTCGTTCGCGGGTATTGCACTCGGTACGGCAGCGACCTTGATTGTGTTCCACCTGATGACGTTCATCGCCAAACGTACCAAGGCGGCAGGCGATCCGCTCGACCCCTTCACCGACAAGGACCACGACGAGCTGGGGCACTAGACCGGCAAAAGTTTTCCTTCCAAGGACGCCAAAATGCCTTGGCGCACATAACACGCTATGTGCGCCAAGGCATTTTTAGATGTCATATGAGTATGAAGATACAGCCCGTACTCAATTACTCGAATTCGAACTCTTCCTCTTCAACACTCACGATCTCAGGGAAGAAGGGTATAGCGCGCGCTACGCTGAGTGCTGTCTCTTCGCCGCCAATGCTGCCAAACTCCCGGTTTTCGCCGCTGGTTCCAAAAAGGTATAGAGCACTTCCACTGCTGAACCTAGAACGTGCAATAATCCCCTCTAACCCTGCTTCCCGAACCGCTTCTGCCCACTGTTGAGTAACAGAATAGCCCTCAGCGTGGGACAACGCAGAAGAAATATCCCCGGGCGCAAAGCCACCAAATGCTTGACGAAAATCAGCAACCTTAAATACGCGTGGGAGCTGAACACGAGCCACATAAACGCCGTCGAACTCATCCATCGGTACCATATCTCGGTTAATGAGTTCAGCCCCTAGCTTCTCTCGAATAGCGACTTCCTCAGTGCCAGCCAGATTAAGCGTTCCTCCGGGGAAAGATATATCGTACCTTCCGGAGCCGGAGGAAAAATAGCGGCAGTCTCTTTGACCTCTAGGTACATCTCGTAGATATGCACGATACCAGGTACCTGTTTCATGACAACCTGATCCATACCCTACTGAAACTGTAGGTATTTTAGTAGGGTCAAGCGGACGGCGAGGCGGACGCAAAGTAGAATCATGCCGTTCAGCAGGCGTCCTAGTCATCAGTAGTTTGCCCTCCGGTTAGCAGCGTCCTCATGAGCATGAGCCACAACGAGCTTGAAGTTCTCTTCGGAGTCCTTCATGTACTCAACTGCGGGGCGATTATCGTAGAATTTCGACGGACGAGCAAGCCAAAAAGCTACACCCCACTCGGTAAGGCCGCTATCTAACAATATTTTAATAACCTGCCGAACCTGCGGATCCACTGCCCCGTCTTTGAACTGAAAAACCGGATATCCGTTACGCCCCGCCTTGTTTTTGAGGCGCAGAATATTGTTCTTGCGCACCCTATCGTTGAGGGCCTGCAGACTGATGCCGCCAAGGTATTCGCGGGTGCTACGGCTGTCTTTCACCTTGCCAATATATTTCCCAGACCCCCGCGCGCCCTTGCGCACCTCAACCGTATGCGAGAGCGCGTTCGAGAGCTCCTGCATAGACTCGGCAGTGGGAGTGATTTCACCCCGATCGATCTGTTCACGGATGCGCCGCTCAGTATCGTGCAGAACACCTGTGATGAACTCTTCGGTCGCTAAACTCTTAGGCACGATGCACTCCTTCCCTTGTACACATCACCCTATCAGCTTTATATAGCTTTATAAAGATGCGAACCAAAAACATTCAGCTGCTTAGCTCCCGCACCGTTTGTGTTGCACGCTCAAAACGCGGGCGCATCACAGAGGCGCTGGGCGCATCCACCCCATAGCCGCGAGCGCGTTCCGAGGCACGTTCCAGCAGAGGGGCTGCGGTTCGCAGCCAGCCGTGCGCATCCTGCTCAGATACTCCAAAAAGAGAAAGCGAATCTTTAGAGACAAGCGCAGAAGATTCATACGAGGGGTCGCCGAAGAGAGCCAGCTGATGGGCATCACCGTCAGGGGTTGGATTCATATCGAAACACGGGGCTATTTCCCATTCACGCCCAAACCGCAAAAACCCGTGGTTACGCAAATGGTCGTCGGTATTCCCCACAAGCACCCCAAGCATAGCGCGCTTCCACAGCTGCTCGGTATCTGCGCCTTCTTCTCGGGCATATTCCACCACATCGACCCAGTCCCCGCCATCGCCGTCGGACGCTTCCAGTGCCGTCATCGCAGAAATATAGGGGATGCGTTGCCGACTGTCCTGCAGGCGGTCAAAACGACGCGCCACATAGATATGCCGATCTTCACTATTAATATCGGTAATTTTCAGCAGGCGCGCTTGCGGCACGATAATACCCAGATCAGCGCCCAGGCGGTTGAGAGTGTACTCCCACCCCATGAGATCCCACTCATCACCCACAGGCTTAGGAAACTTTGCGAGCCACAACTCGCCGTTGATCAGCACATTTGCCTTTGGGCGGGCGCCGCCGAGCGAGCCGGTAGCACGGAAAAGGCGCCGCGCCTGAATATCATCTACGGCAGACGGATCAAGCTCTATAGCATCCGCTGTCGTCAGTAGTTCGGGCAAATCCAGCTCATGGGGTATACCCGTACCATCGGAGCTTAACGGGGTATCGTTTATCCAATATCGTAAAGATCCCTGCCGCCCGGCATCATCTACCCCCAGAAGATAGTCGAACTCACTGAGCGAGGTGCGTTTTCGTGCACGCTGTAAGAGTTTACGTCCCCACCTGTCAGGGGCAGAATCGCTCAAACCGCCCAACCCATCAAGGGGCTGTGCGCCAGCAACAAGAGGGAGCGATGGGGCAAGAGCGTAGGCGGCAGGGTTCGCTAGATATGCTGCATCGTAGTGAAATACTCCGGTTCCACGGTTGATGAAAAGGCGACCAGCGGTTACCTCACGGTCGCCTGTCATTGTAGTAACCTGCACTGTTTCACTCATAGTTACCAGCCCATTTCGCTTTTGGGGATGCGCACCGACTTGGGGAGTTTTTCGCTGGCACGCAGGCGACCGACGTCCGTGAGGTACGGGTCGGTGGCGGTGACGACCGCATCCAGCATGCCGAGCACCCGCAGCACACGAAAAAGTACGTCAGTACGCACCGATTCGCCCTGCTCAATACGCCGCAGGGTCACGGTCGTAATGTCTGCACGTTCCGCAACCATCTGCGCGGTCAAACCCATCAGTTTGCGTTGGATGCGCAGCTGCTCGCCGATCGTCCGCGAGGCTCGGCGCACCTTGGTGGGAATATACGCCATAATCTCCATACCCTCATATAGAAAGAACTATTTCTAGTATAAGCGATAATAGAAAGAATTATTTCTATATAGACGAAAGTTTTATGCCCAGTACGCACTCTCGGGGATTCCCTCATCCAAAAAATAGGCCTCTCATCTAAAAATTTTTAGATGAGAGGCGTATTTTTTAGATGAGGATTTGGATGAGACCGCACGGCGCGCAGCCGCGCGAAGGCTACACCGTTCGGGGCTCTGCCTCTTCGTGTTCCTGAAGCATTGCCTCGATCACCTGCGCCACGCCGTCTTCCCCGAAGGGCGGGCAGGTGCGCCCCACCTTCTCAATCAGTGCGGGCTGCCCGGATGCCATCGCATACCCGCGACCCGCCCAGCACAGCATCTCGGCATCGTTCGGCATATCGCCGAAGGCCATCACCTCGTGCGCCTCAATACCGTGTCGTGCAGCAAACTGGGCGAGAGTGTACCCCTTATTCACGGTCTTCGAGCCCATCTCAATCAGCGGCTCACCCACAACCCCGCGCGTGACCGACACCAGCTCGCCCACGGTCTGCGCCACGCGCGCCTGCAGAATATCTGGGTCCATGCCGGGCACGTGCACCAAATATTTAATCACCTGCTCCCCCGCAAACCCGTCTAGCGCGCCCAGCAGATGCTGCTCCACCACGCGCGCACCCTCAAGCACTTCCCCACCCTCATACGGGCCCTGAATGTAGACGGTATCGACGGTTTCAAGGGTATATGTGGCGTTGGGAAAAACCGGCTGCAGCAGCTCGTGGGCGCTGCGGATAGCGTGCGCCGGGGCCCCGTTCACAGCTTCCACCTCGTCAGCCCCCAGGTGATAGATGACCGCCCCATTCGAGCAGATGGCGTAGGAATCGAAATCGGTTTGTTCCCTAATGGGTGTGAGCCAGCGGCTGGGGCGCCCGGTCACGAACACGATCTGGATGCCCGCCGCCCGCGCAGCCTGAAGGGCGTGCAGGGTGCGGGGGCGGAACCGGAAATCCTTCCCAATGAGTGTGCCGTCAAGGTCGCTGGCGATTAGTCTAATCATGCGGTAACGGCTAGTTTTCTTCGTAGGTGACAGTCAAAAAGGCGCGCGCAATGCCGTGGAAGAAGAGTTTAAAGTTCACAACGGCAGGTGAGGTGTTCTCGTCTACCTCAAGTTCGGGTACGTCCACGGCGGTCACGCAGAAAATGTACCGGTGCGGCCCGTGCCCCGCCGGAGGTGCCGCACCCAAAAACCCGGGAACACCGGCGTCATTGCGGTGGGTGAGCGCACCGTGCGGTGCGGCTGCGCCCGCCTCAAGAGAGGTAACAGTGGCCGGGATGTTTGATACGGTCCAGTGCCAGAACCCGCTGGGGGTGGGGGCGTCCGGGTCGTAGCAGGTGATAACGAACGACTGAGTGTCTGCGGGGAAGCCGCTCCACGACAGCTGCGGAGAAAGGTCCTGCCCGCCGGGCACGCCGAACAGCGCCGACAGCATTGTTGTCGGTGCCGTGCCGCCATCAGTAATGTCGGTGGAGGTGAGCGTAAATTCGGGCAGTTTCGTCAAACCCTCGTAGGGGTCGCGGGGCAGAGGTGCGTGGCTGGTGGGGGTGTAGTCGGGCATAGCTACTCTCCTTATATTCTGTATCCGGAATGAAGGTTTTTAGCCCGCTATAACGCGGATCTTTAGCCGTTGAGCACGGCAAGCAGTTCGTGGCGGTTTGGCGGGTTCGCCCCGGATCGGGAAACTGTAATACCGGCTGCGGTCGCCGAAAAACGCAGCAGCTCAGAAATCTCTTCACGCTCAAGCGCCGCCACCTTCGCACGCGCACCTGAGCCAGCGATACCGCGATCGAGCAGGCCGCAGATGAGCGCCGCCATGAGGGAATCGCCCGCGCCCACAGTATCGGCTACTGCACACGGTATGCAGGCTCCTCAATACCCTCAGGGTAGGCGCGGGTGTAGGCGATTGGCCCTCTCTCGCCGCGGGTCAGCACCACCAGCTCAGCCCCAAGCGCCACCCAGGCGCGTGCCGTCTCCGCAAGGGAACGGTCGGGGTACAGCCACGTGAGGTCTTCATCGCTGGCCTTCACCACAGAGGCGAGCCCCACAAACCGTTCAGCCCACTCCTGTGCGGCGGCGCGGTCACTAACGATACTGGGACGGCAGTTCGGGTCGTAGCTAATGAGCGCGCTCTCACGGGCGGCGGTGAGCGCGTTAGCGACCACATGCGCACCGGGTTCGAGCATCGCCGCAATGGATCCGGTGTGCAGCGCCTGGGAGGTGCGGGCAAGCTCCACCAGTTCGTTGGCGAGCGCATCCAACGACCAGTCAATATTGAACTCGTACTCTGCGGCACCGTCCTGACCAATGTGGGCTTGGGCGGTGGAGGTACGCGCAGCAGTGGGGGCAAATGGCACGTTCACGCCGGAGGCCTCCAGGTGCTCGCTGATGGCACGGCCATAGTCGTCGGCGCCGTAGTGCCCCACGAACTGGGTGGGGTGGCCTAAACGGCTCACCCCAACCGCCACGTTCATGGGGGATCCGCCGGGGTAGGCGTGGGTTTGTTCGCCTTGTTTGTGGACGACATCTACGAGGGCTTCACCGATCACTGTTAGCATGTTTCAATTCTACCTGCGGGCGGGCCTGCGTCGTGGTGCGCACACCACCTTCTTACCTGTCTTTTTGTGGGTTTTTGCCGTGGCTTCTTCCTCCTTTGCGAGGGGTTGTTTGGGTTGTTGCGCTCGTATCACAAATGGGCGTGTGACGTGCGCGTATTCCCGGGCGGTTCTGAGCGCACAAACCAGAATTACCCGTTAGACTTGAGGTGAAGCGGTCAGCACAGACCGGCACGAACCGCCCCTGGCATCCCGGGGTGCGGCGAGTATATTACTGACGACGATGTCCACCTAGGAAGAAGGTCAAGAGTGACGACTCCCGAAAACACTCACGCACAGTGGATTGCCCGCGAGACCGAGGCTGAGGAGCTAATCCCCCTCATCGGTAAGCTTAACCGTGAGAACGGCGTGGTGCTGAATATTCACGGCCGCAGCCTGGTCAATAAATCTGTAATTCAGATGCTGCGTTTGCATGATGGTGCCGCGAAGATCGACGGCGCGCCCCTGAATCCCGCGCACACCCTTGAGCTGGTCCGGGCCCTGGCCGACCTTGACCTTGGCCCCTGCTCCATTAATATTGCGTCCCTGCACCGTCAGCATGTTGATGCGGGTTCCCCCGACTTCTCTATGTGGCTGCCCGAGCAGGTTGGCGCATCGGTTGGCAAGAAGGGCGAGACCGTTAAGCAGCAGGATGTGGTGCTCTACGGTTTCGGACGCATTGGCCGCCTGTTGGCGCGTATTCTGCTGGAGCGTTCCTCATCGCTGGGGGCAAACCTGCGTCTGCGTGCGGTGGTGGTGCGTAAGAACACCGAGAACGACCTTGAGAAGCGTGCTTCTTTGCTGGCACGCGATTCGGTGCACGGCCCGTTCAAGGGCACGATTAAGGTAGATACCGAGAACGACACCATTATTGCTAACGGTCTTCCGGTTCGGTTCATCTATTCCTCGGATCCGACCACTGTGGATTACACCGAGTACGGTATTGAGGATGCGCTTCTGGTCGATAACACCGGCCGCTGGCGCGATGTTCCGGGCCTGACCCAGCACCTTGAGCGCCCCGGTATTTCCCGCGTTCTGCTGACCGCTCCCGGTAAGGGCGATATGAAGAATATTGTCTTCGGCGTGAACGATAACATCATTACCGACGACGATAAGATTCTTTCGGCGGCATCCTGCACGACCAACGCGATTACCCCCGCACTGAAGGTTCTTGATGACGTGTACGGTGTGGAACGCGGTCACGTGGAGACCGTGCACGCTTTCACGAATGACCAGAACCTGATCGATAACTTCCACAAGGGTGATCGCCGCGGCCGTTCGGCGGTGCTGAACATGGTGATTACCGAAACCGGTGCGGCGCGTGCCGTTTCTAAGGCGCTCCCCCAGTTGGAGGGCAAGCTGACCGGTAACGCTATTCGCGTTCCCACCCCGGATGTTTCGATGGCTATTCTGAACGTGAAGCTGGCTAAGCCCGCCGGGTCTAAGGATGAGCTGAACGAGGTCTTCCGCCAGGTTGCCCTCAAGGGTGAGCTTCGCCGCCAGATTGGTTACTCCGATTCGCATGAGGCCGTCTCCACCGATTTCGTGGGTTCCCGTAACGCGGGTGTGGTGGATGCGCTTGCCACCGTCGTCACCGACGACTCGGCAATCCTGTACGTCTGGTACGACAATGAGTTCGGTTACTCCTGCCAGGTGGTGCGCGTGCTGGAACGCCTAGTAGGCGAAGAGGCCCCCTCATACCCCGCACAGTAGGTTGCGGCCTGCGCACTCGGCGACACACCGGCGAGTAGCGACATAAGTGCTGCGGCGTCAAAAGACGGCTTAGGCTGCTCTTTTGACGCCGCAACGTTCTCTGGGGGGTATCCGCTGCGGCGCGCGAAGGAGGTCAACTATGGGGGCGGAAACGCTCACGGGCAGAATCGTGAACGCCATAGACCTTATTGACGGCATCTTAGACGCGGGCAGCATCCGCAACTATACGAGCCGGGACCAGCTGATGTTTATGCGGGAGCAGCTGACCAGCATGGCCTCCCACCTGCGGCACCGCACCGCACCCGCCGCGGGCGCGCACGCCCTCATGAGCCGGATGGTGGTTGATTCGTGGCCGCTCGATAGCATGCTCGGGCGGCAGCTGGTGGATATTGAGGATGACTACCTGGCGCTGCTGCAGGGCACCCGGAGGCACCCGTGACGGGCAGGATACGCAAGCTACTTTCGTCGTGCACCCGGTGGGTGTCGCGGGAGGTTAGGCAGGAAGAACTCAACGATTTCCGTGTGGCCGTCACAGAGTGCAGCGGCGGGGCGCGCATCAGGCTGTCGGGGCTGCTGGGCAATAGTGCACTGGGGATTTGCGCGGTGACGGTGCGCTCCCACGGCGGTCGCGTCAATATTATTCTGCGCCAGAGGCTTTCAAACGGCGTGTATTCGGGCAGTTTTGACCGTGAGTTCAGTGTGCCTGCTGGTGTTCATGAGGTCACCTTCGGGAGCGGGAACGCAGTTATCTGGCGGCGGGAGCAGGGAAGATCTGGGTACGCCGCTGTTTCCTGTCGGTAGGCTGGCACGCACGTTGCACCAGCAGACACTCACGCCTTCACCTGCGGAAAATATGGTGCAGGCCCTCATCGGATGATACCGCCTCATCCTCGTAAACCTGCACGGGTTCTGCCTCACCGCATAGCAGGTACCCGTTAAAGTTATCGTTCGGCACATAGCACACAACCCCTGCGGCCCGTGATGCAGCGACCACTTTCTCCTGTATCTCTTCTGGGCTTGCCTCCACCCGGTAAAGGCTCACCAGCAGCGCCGCGTCTCCCGTTACATGCCAGTACAGGCACAGGCAGCGCAGGGCGTTGAGCTCCACCGGCGGGATGCCCTGCAGCTCGCTGGAGGTGACCACCAGCACGTTCTCCGCCGGGCAGCCCAGGGCGACGGCAATAAAAGCCGCTAATTCCTGCGGACTCAACCGGTTTTTCACGAAAAAATCAAACATGCGGCTCTTGTACCTGCCCTTCTCCCCTAACGCTCTGTGTACCGGCGTCACCATCGCTGTAGGTGTCTAAAAACTGCTGGAAGCGCCGGGACAGCCCGTCCGTTTGCGGCAGGTTCACAGTAAAACATGAGCGCAGAACATCCAGCAGCGAAGCGGCGTCGGTGATGGTGTGTACTCTGCGGGAACCGTCCGGGCGGTGCAGAGTGTAGCGGGTATTCAGCAGCGTGTGGCGGCTGCCGTCCGGAACAGCGCGGGCCGCCATGAGGCGGGTGCGGAACGGCGAGTGCGGGTGAGTGGACACGAACCAGTTACCCACCTGAAGGTCAATGCGGCGCTGCGGCTGGCGGTCAAAGGTGTACAGCAGCTGCTGCTTGGCACCGGTGACAGCGCATAAAACCAGGCCGTCCCGGTGCGGTTTTAGGCGGTACTGCCCGTGCGGAGTTAGCTGCGTCTTTTCGCTCTCAAGCAGCAGCGGGGCGGTTGGGGCCAGCCCGCCGAACCCCGCATCCACCAGCCACGGCTGCCCTTTAAGCGTCACCTGAAGCAGCATGTGGGTGCGCGCCCCAGCCTCCTCCAGCTGGTTATTGGGGATGACGCTGCCGGTGAGCGGGCGGGCCTCAAACCCGAGCAGGGTGAGCGCATCAAGCAGCAGCAGGTTCAATTCGTAGCAGTAGCCGCCGCGCCGCTGTACAACGAGCTTACGGAAGATGCTGCCGCTATCAATCGGCACGGGCTCGCCCAGGACGGTGCTCAGGGTCTGAAACGGCAATGCCGCCATGTGCCGGGTGAGCAGGGTTTTCAGTGCGGTAAGGTCGCACCGGGTGGGCTTAAACCCTATCAGGTGAAGGTACTCACCGAACTGTGCGGCGTCCATGGCATGTCCTCTACACGGTCAAAACTGTGGCCGTTCCATTATCTCAGGGGTTGATCCGCTGAATACGCAGAATCCCGCCGGGCTACAGGAATACTGGCGGCGCCCGCAGTCTTTCGGCCGCACCGCTAAGCCGGGCCGAACACCTTCTCCAGGTGGGCTATATAGTTCACAATATACTGTTCAACCTGCGGGTTTTTTATGACGTCATTACAGATGAAGGTGGGCAGCTGCGAAGTGCCGATGAACTCGTTAGCCTTATGGAACGGCAGGTATACGGCATCCACGCCCGCACCGCCGAAAAAATCACCGGCACGGGTGAACGCCTCAAGGGGTGCGTTCCAGGTGAGTGAGAGCATATGCTGACGGCCTGTGAGCAGGCCGCCGGTGCCGTACCCCTCGGTGGGGCTGGCGCTGCTGCGGCCATCATTGGCGAACAGCATACCCGCGCCAGCGGTGAACACCTCGTCCATGTATTTTTGACGGTCCACGGCGGGCCCATCCACCAGCCGGGCATCTGCCAGATCACCGCGTCCATCCACAGGAACTTATCTACCTCCTGCGGCAGGTCGTACCCCTCATCAATGACGGTTTCACGCGTGTGGTGCCCTTGAGCCTGCAGGGCACTGCGGGCGGTCTGATGCAGGGTGTGGTTCAGGCGGCCCGCCGAGTGGCCGAATGCTTTGCCGCCGTCCAAAAGTAGGATATTCACGTGTTCGCTCCTTAATCGCTCAAACCGGTACTCACTGAACAGCCTACCGATGCGCACCGCAAAAAACGACCCGTTTCTTAACCTGCCTAACCGCAGCACCCCGCCTGGGGCCTCAATGACCGGGTGTGCCCGGCGGCCCAGCACCCCGCTGAGTGCAGCATAATTCCGTCGGGCAGCGCCCGCGCATGCCCCTACTTGCGGTAGAGAACCCCGCGGTGTGCCTGAAGTGTCAGCGTGCTGGGCGGGGTATTGCCGGCGGCGTCTTTGAGCCCGCTGGGCACACGCACCATGCGGGAGGTGGTGCCCAGGTTAATGGCCGCCCAGCCGTTTGTAAACGCCCGCGCATGCACCGCCCCGTCGCTTTTCACCGCCTCGGCGGGGGTGCCCAGATCGTACGACATTTCTGGGGAGAACGGGGTTCCGTTGTAACTATCGTGTTCGGTGGCGGCAATACCCGTGAACCGCCCGCCGCCGAAAATCCAGAACCCCGCCAGCCCGTACAGCAGGTTCTCGTCCGTGCCCGTCACCGGTGCTTTCGGCCCGCCGGAGGGGGTGCGCAGGATCGTCACTTTCGGCGCTGTCCGATCGGCGCGCTGAAGCCCCTCGTCGTAGGCTAGGCGCACCTGCCCCTGGGCGCCGCGGCCAATGTGGCGGCTTTGCAGCATGGCGTAGGTGGAGTCCAGAAATTCTTGGGCACCCCAGCCCAGCCAGACTTCCTCAAAACCGCCGCCGTAGGCGCTGTGCGCCTCCCATTTGCCCCACCGCAGGCGCGCCTCGGCAATATTTGGCACCAGAATCTTACCGGCCTTGTTCAGCTCGGCGCCCGCGTACTCGATCAGGTGGTCCAGGCCCGCGCGTACAGTCGCCATGGAGTCGACGTTGCGGATAGGCAGGTTCAGCCCGTAGTAGTCGCTCTCAATATCGTTATCGCCCATCACCCCGTCAAATGGCGAGTCACGCAGTTCTTTGACGACCGAGTCCATCCAGTACCAGCGGTAGTCGGAGTCCCATACCGCCATCTGGTAGTGCTGGGGGTAGCCGCGCCACTCAATGAGTGAGCCGTCCGTGCGGCGGGCGTACAGGTCTTTGCCGTTTTGCAGCGCCTGCTGCGCCGTATCCCAGGAGACCCCGGAGGAGTAGATGGGCCCCGGCTCATAGGAGCGGGTGGAGGAGAGGCATTTATAGGCCAGCACCACCATATCCGGCGCGTTCTTTTTCAGGTACAGTGCCGCGTCCTGCTCCCAGGGCTGCAGAATAGCAACCGAATAGTTCTGCACAGCAAACTCTAGCTGTTTCCGGGTGATAGGATCCCCACCGTAGCGTATCCACGCACCAAAACGGCCGGGCACACCAGCCCGCAGAGCTGTATTATTAATCATTCTTCAGTATATTTTGACGGTCGTGCAGGCAGCCCACCAAGCTTACGGTAGATGCGGTTGTAATGCTCCATCACCAGGCTCAACTGGAAAAACTTCTCCACGCGCGCATACGCGTTACGGCTATACTGCTCATACAGCCCAGGGGTTTCCATAATGATGCGCAAGGCGCGGGCAAAACCGGTCACATCCCCCGGAACAGTTAAGATGCCACAGTTACCAATTTCTTTCCCGTCGGAGGCGTCCAAAATATCGTCGATCAGCTGCGACATGCCGCCCACATCGGTACTCACCAGCGGTATGGACGCAGCCATCGCTTCCAGCGCCACGACGGGTTGCCCCTCATTATAGCTAGGCATTAGCAGCAGGTCGTAGTTCGCCAGCATCTGGCGCACCTTCACCGTCCCGTGGAATGTGATGAACTGGCCCATCCCCAAGTCCTCAATCAGGTTCAGGCACTGCTGGTAGTAGTCGATGCGGTGGTCGGTGGGACCCAGCACGTCCAGGTGAAAGTTCATGATGCCAGCATCACGCATCTGCGCCAGGGTGCGAATCAGATCCGCCAAGCCCTTAATCGGCACCACGCGCGCAATGAACACGAACCGCCATACGTGGTTGCGGGCGTCCTCAAAAGATTTTCATGCGCGCAGCCATGCGGGCTTCAGGGCCGCGTGCACGCTCTCAATCAGCATACCGTTGGGCAGAATAATCGCGTGATCTTCACGATCGCCGGGGTTCAGCTGGTCGATGGGCGCACCCAAACCGCGCGCCTCTTCCAGGGCCTTGGGGGTACAGGTAGGTGATCATGTCGGCGCTCGGGTAGCAGAACCCTGCCCATCTCAACGAACCAGGTGACCCAGACTCGCTCGTCGAAGGTGACCGGGCGTTCCATGAACAGCTTATAGTCGGCCGTGACCGGCTTATCCATTGGGCGTTCAAGCTTCGTATTCGCCGTGTCGCGCACATACAGGTTGTGTTCGGTCAGCAGGAACTTCGACCCGTAGTCGCGCGCAGCGGCGGCCGCAATGAGCGAAGCGTACCCGGTGGTGTGCGCGTGGTACACGCGGGCGTACGGCATGTTCTGGCGCAGCAGGGCGTACAGCAAAGACGTGAAATCGCGGACCTTCCAGAACAGTTCGGTCAGCGGAATCTCGGAGAGGAACCCCCAGGTGCCCATCGCCTCCATGAACTCGCGGCTGCCCACCACCGAGAACAGCGGGAAGGAGCGGGTGCGCGGGTTAATCCCCTCATCGTACAGGTCCCACAGCGGGTTCATGTCCCCCTTCACCAGCGCGGAGAACGCCTCAAGGATGCGCCGCACCAGCTTTTTCCGCTGCCGCGCGTTCATGCGCAGGTGCGTGGGGTCGCAGTCGTGGGCGAACTCTTCCTTAAACTCTTCCATGCTCAGGTAGATCACACGCACCCATTTAACGTTCTCCGGCACGCCGTAGAGGTCTTCTTGGGGGGAGTTTGAGTCCCAGGCGATGTGAATAATCCCGAACGTCAGATCCGGGTTCTCCGAGACAATGTCGTGCACCACCGACGACACTCCACCCTTAAGGTACGGGTAGGTGGACTCCATGACGATAGCGACATCGACATCCGGGTAGTCGGGGTCTGGGGTGCGCGGCGCCGGTGCTGGGCGGCGCAGAGGTTCATAGACGTTTCGCATGTGGTGTTCCTAGCGGGAAAGCTACCAGGCGAGCGCGCGACGCCAGAAGAGAGAATGCTCCGGCGAAGCCCACGCGCGACGGTAGAAGGTGTAGGCGATAATGGCGAGTATGGCCTCCCCCAGGATAAGGGGGAAGTAGCCGCCCTCGTTGGGCATAATGGCGAAGATGATGCATACCAGCACCAGGTGCGCCACACCGATAAGCTGAGAAATACGGTACAGGCCCATGAATTCGATCTGGTAGTTGCACAGGGTAACCACCAAGAACAGCCCGGCGGCAATAATGCCGGCGAACCCTACGGGGAACACGTGCGGGATGGCGACGAGCATAATCAGCCCGGTAATGACCGAGGCGAAAATGGCGACCGTGAGGCTGCGAACCATCGCGTAGTTCGACACGTGGGTTGCTTCTTTGGCGGTGTTGGTGACCTGGGCGAAGGGTTTCTCTTCGAAGGTGCTCCACAGTTTCTTAATGATGAGGTTCACCCGGTCTGCTTCGGCCACGAAGAAGTAGTTGTAGGCCAGCACGCACGGGATGAGGCTGATGTAGATGGCGACCACGTTAATCTGCCCGTGGGCGGCGACGAACAGCACGTACTTATCGGCCCACAGCACCGAGCCGGTGAGGAACCCGCGCAGCGCATCCTGGGCCACATGAATAATGGGGGTGCGGCTGAATACTTTGAGCTGGCGAATGTTCTTGCGCAGGCACAGCAGCAGCACAATAATGCCTGCGGTGGGCGGCAGGAACCAGAAGATGGGGAAGAACAGCAGCGCCGCCGCGTACCCGAGCCAGGCGAAGAACCAGTCCACCTGGTTTTTAGCCAGGCTCGGCAGCACGAGCAGCTGCGCGAAGGCGAGGTTAAGCACACTGAGTATGAGGTAGGAGGCAACAGCGGATGCGCTCCAGTGCATGATGAAGATCAGCGGCAGCGCAAAGAGGATAATGAGGGGCAGGGTGGTCAGGTAAATGTATGGCCAGTTGCGGGCGAACGCGGCTACGTCGCTCACGCGCTGGTATGCGGGGGTTTTGAGGAGGGCTTTGAGCTGGCGAACTTTGTCGACGGTACCTTCCTTGAGTTCCGTCTCAAGTCTTTCGGTGAGTTCTTGACGGTTTTTGCGACCCGCTTGTGTTCTAGTTCGATGGCGCGGTAGATGGGCATACAGGCGGCCTGGCTGAGCCAGGGCACGGTGATGGATGCTGCAAGAATAACGTGTACGAGGGGTACGTCGCCGAGACGGTACCTGCCCAGCTCTGGTGTGACAACCGGGAAGACGACCATCAGCAGGGCGACGGGCGATACGTAGAGTAAAAAGTTGTAAAGAAGACGCAGTTTTTTACGCGTGGCGTCCTCTTGTGCGTCGGTGGGTGCCAAGGGAATATGCCTTTGTGGTTGGGGTAGTGGTTGGGTGTGGCTGGTTATAGTACTAGTCTACGGTGATTGTGAGCGAGACCTTCACACCCCGTGCGGGTGGGTGCACCGTGCAATGTGTGTAGTGTTGGCGGCTGGTGCTTGTCTCGCCTAAATATTGTTTTATCTGCGTCTGAGCCAGCTGCGGGCGGGCCTTTCCATCATGTTGTCCTCAAGGTATAGGCTTACGTTAACTTTCAGTCTGTACATGATATTAGCGCACACCGGGATGGTATTCATTAACCGGTATAAATGCGCGCGTTTATCGTCGGGGTTATTTCCGCGTAATTGCGGGTTTTACCTTGATTTCTAGAGTATTTCCTTCGGCGTGGTGTATATAAATCTCTACTTAACGGCGAATAAAATGAAATATTATTCGCGCCACGTTTGTTTGACGTATTGTGTAAAACACCGTGCTAACCGCCTGTGGCAACAATCTCCAGACGTTTAATAATGCCCCCATACCCCCGTGGTACGTCAAATTGAGATTACCAATAAATCCCTTACTATGTGTGGGGTTTCACATTAAAAACCACATTTTTATGGCCTGCACCACCCGGAGGCGGGCGCGGTGCGCCTTCCCAGCCCACGGTGCACTTTCAGGACATCTCTTCAACCGGGGCAGAGGCAGAGCGAGCACAGCGAAAGGCCCGGCACCCCCGCTCTGTGGAGTGGGAGCACCGGGCTTTCGGCCTTATTCTGGCGGTAACGCCTCTAGGATGCGCTAGAGAGCGTGCGCAGGGCCACCGAAATCACAGCCAGACGCGGGTGCCCGGCCGGTGCCGGTTCAGCCTCACGGATTTCGGCGAGAACACGGTCAATATTGCCCACACGGGTCGGGTGGTTCTCAACCCATTCCTTAAGCGCCAGCTGCGCCCCGGCGGGGGTGTGCGTCTCATGCTTGCCGTTCTCAGAGGCCACAGAGATCGCCAGCTCAGCGGCGGTCTCGTACAGGCTGCCGCGCATCGCCTGCCGTGCCAGGGTCTCCCAGCGGTCATTACGCGGCAGCTCGCTGATCAGGCCCAGCAGCTGATCCACCTTGAACCGGTCGTAGGATGCGAAATAGATCGGCGCCAGCTCGGTTGCGCCCAGGCTGTTGTCCCGTGCGGAACGGATAACGTCCATGAGGGCGTAACCTTCGAACCCGCGAATCCAGATGACGATAAGCTCCTCCGGCAGGCCCCACTCTTCACCGAGCACACGCTTAGCGCGCACCCGCTCACGGGAAGCTTCCGAGAGGTATTCGGGCAGGTTGTGGCGCAGGGAGACGACCTCACCGAAGTTCTGCAGCATCTGGCCGATGCTGATACCGGCAACCACGCCGCGCTCAGCAATCAGCCAGCGCACTACGCGGTCCAGCACACGCTGGTTATCACGCAGCACCGTGTACCATGCCTCCAGGGCGGTGGTGGCCGGCAGTGCACGGTGCAGCGCGGCAGCCTTGCCAAGCTCGAACAGTTCGCGAGCCACAATAAAGGCACGCGCCACAGCGTCCACACCAACATTGGTTTCTTCCGTCACACGGTAGGCGAAGGTAATACCGCCCAGGTTCACCATCTCGTTGGCGACGCGGGTGCAGATAATCTCCTTACGCAGCGGGTGTGATTCCAGGTACTCGCCGAAACGCTGCACCAGGGCTGCCGGGAAGTACTCGTGCAGTACCCCGCTCAGGTAGGGGTCGTCCGCGAAATCGGTTTGCTCCAGGGCGTGCGTGAGGTAAATCTTCACATAGGCGGCCAGCACCGACAGCTCGGGGCGGGTCAGGCCCAGCCCGGTCGCCTCAAAACGCGCCTGCAGCTGCTTATCCGTGGGCAGGAATTCGACCTTGCGGTTCAGCCCTGCGTTCGCCTCCAGGTGGCGCATCAGGCGCTTGTACACGTTAATGCCCAGGAACGTCTCATGGAACTCACCCTGCAGCAGCACGTTCTGCTCAATATTGGTTTCAAGCACCTTAGCGCCCACCTCGTCCCGCAGGGACTCAATGAAGTCGGCGCGCTCTTCAGCGGCAAGCTCACCGCCGGTCACCAGGCGATCCACCAGGATCTTAATATTCACCTCACGGTCGGAGGTCTCCACACCGGCGGAGTTGTCGATCGCGTCAGTATTAATGATGACGCCGTTCTCGGCGGCCTCCACACGGCCCAGCTGGGTGAAGCCCAGGTTGCCGCCCTCACCCACGATCTTGGCGCGCAGCTCGTTACCGTTCACACGCAACGCGTCGTTGGCTTTATCGCCCACCTGCAGGTTGTCCTCGGTGGATGCCTTCACGTAGGTGCCGATACCGCCGTTGTAGAGCAGGTCAACCGGTGCCTTCAGAACCGCCGCGAGCAGCTGCGGGGGCGCCAGTTCGGTCACGTCCTCGCCCAGGCCCAGGGCTTCACGAACCTGCGGGGTGATCTCAATCGACTTGGCGCTGCGCGAGTACACGCCGCCGCCAGCGGAAATCAGCTCACGGTTGTAGTCTGCCATGAGGAGCGAGGCAGGTTGTACAGGCGCACACGCTCTTCAAACGAAATCGCCGCATCCGGGTTCGGGTCTAGGAAAATGTCGCGGTGGTCGAAGGCAGCAACCAGGCGGGTCTTCTGCGAGAGCATCATGCCGTTGCCGAACACGTCACCAGACATATCACCAATACCGACGGCGGTGAATTCCTCCGCCTGGCAGTCATGGCCCAGCTCCGCAAAGTGGCGTTTGACGGACTCCCACGCGCCGCGGGCGGTAATGCCCATCGCCTTGTGGTCGTACCCGACCGAGCCGCCGGATGCGAACGCATCGCCCAGCCAGAACCCGTACTCGGCGCTGATCGCGTTTGCGGTATCGGAGAATGCGGCGGTTCCCTTATCGGCGGCGACCACCAGGTAATAGTCGTCCCCGTCGCGGGCCACGATACCTTCGGGGCGTACCACGGTCTCGGTGCCGTCAGCAGACACCTTGAGGTTGTCGGTCACATCCAGCAGGGAGCGGATGAACACCTTGTAGGATTCGCGGCCCTCGGTGATCCAGGCGTCACGGTCCACGGCCGGGTCGGGCAGCTGCTTGGGGTAGAAGCCGCCTTGGCGCCGGTGGGAATAATCACGGCGTTCTTCACCATCTGCGCCTTGACCAGACCCAGCACCTCGGTGCGGAAGTCGTCGCGGCGATCCGACCAGCGCAGGCCACCGCGGGCCACGTCACCAAAGCGCAGGTGTACGCCCTCCACGCGCGGGGAGTACACGAAAATCTCGTACTTGGGGTGCGGCAGGGGCGCGAAATTGAGCTCCTCGGAGGCGACCTTAAACGCCAAGGATTCACGGTTGAGGTACGCGTTGGTGCGCAGCACGGCGCGGATCACGCGGGTCAGTGACCGCAGGTAGCGGTCGGCGTCCAAGGTGGGGATCTTATTGAGCTCTTCACGCAGGCGCTCAATCAGCTCGGCGCGCTTAGCCTCACGAGCCTCGTCGGTGAGCCCGTTCTTCGGGTTAAAGCTGGTGTGGAAGAAGTCCACCAGCAGCAAGGTGACGGCGGAGTTCGCCAGCAGGGTGTTCGACATAAACGAGGGGGTGTACCCCAAACCCAGCTGAATCAGGTAGTGGTTAAAGGCGCGGAATAGGCTCGCCTCCTGCCAGGTGAGGCCCTCCACCAGGATCAGCCTATCGAGCGTGTCAGATTCGCGCTGGCCCAGCAGGTAGGCGTTCAGCGCGTCCTCATAGAGCGAGGCGACTTCCTCGGGGTCCACGCCCTCGGGGAATTCCACACCGAAGTCGTACAGGTAGACGCGTGAACCGTCTTCCCTGGTGAGTTCGGAGGGGTTCTGATCGGCGACGATCAGGCCCATGTTCTGCATGACGGGCAGAAGCTCGGTGAGGGTGTGGGGACTGGTCAGGTAGGTCTTCAGGCGGGTGACGTTGCCTGCGCCGTTTTCAACTTTGATAGCGGCGGGCTTAGTGGTCTCAGCCATTAGAGATTCAAAAGTCACGATATCCTCAATTGCATTTCTACTTCGTATTCGGCACGGTAGGCCATGGGTGCGGCTTCCGCCCAGGCGGCGGCCAGGCGGCGGCCCTCAATGCCGGGTTTGAGCGTCTCAAGTGCGGCGGCGGTGGCTTCCGCCCAGGAGCGGGTGGCCGTCTGCAGCCGCTTTTCGAGAGCGCTAATATCCGTTTCCGGCACAGCCGCGGGGTCGGAGAGCCGGATACGGAAAAATATACGGGCCAGCGACGACGACGAGAGGTAAATCTGGTAGTCGATGGCCTGCAGGTCAAACTCCTCACGGAACACCTGCTCGATGCGGTTAAGCACGGTGGTGTTGAACCGATCACGCGGAAGGTACACGACCGCGGTAATGAACCGGTCAAACCGGTCCACACGCAAAAACAACCGGGTTTTACGGCGCTCTTCCAGCCCCATAATCCCTTTGAAAGTTTCGGTGAGGAAATCCACCGACGCCTGAATCAGCTCAAGGCGCGGGTAGTCTTCAATAGCGCCAATCAGCGCCTTATCGGAGTGGGATCCGGGGTGGAACCCTAGACGGCGGCGGACCATAGCGATCCGCTCGCGAATCAGCGGCGTCTCAACAGCTGGCAGTGAGTACGCCTGCCGGGAGAACAGCCCCAGGATGACGTACTCGCCCACCACCCGGCCGGTAGCATCGAAACGGCGCACCCCCACATAGTCGAGGTAGTCGGTGCGTCCCCACAGTGGAGCGGGTGTTCGCTTTTGTCACGTACAGCGGGCGGGGCGTAAGAGCGCGGTCCAGTGCCTCCCCGGAGAGGGCAATACTGTGCTTACCCTCGGTGGAGCGCAGAATACCCAAGGCACTGCCGGGCTTGTCCACAAGCTCAAATCCCTGCAGCGCCCGAAGTGAGCACGCGCTCTTTCACGCCGAGGAACAGGAAATTCCCGCGGGTCAGCCAGCGCAGGAACTCCTGGCAGGTAATCACCCGTGCGGCTGGCTCATTCCCGCCGGGGTGGGCATTGAACGATTCCTGCCCGTCACCAAGGGTGACCCCGCGCAGGGCATCCATGGAGGTGATGATGTTATTGACCTGCAGGATCATTTTCTCGTTATCGCGGGCAGCAGCGTGCACGTCGGAGAGGGTTTTCGTCACGCCCTCACGCAGCGTCTGAACCCGTTCGGCGCTCAGGTGCCTGGTCAGCCGTAACGCAATCCACGACTCGACGGCCACGCTTGAACCGGGCGGGGCGTCTTCTGAGAGTTTCAGGGCGGGGATACCTAAGGTGGCGGTGTCGCCGCTGGCTACGGGCTTATCAACCCCGGTACCGCGCACAACCAGCAGGTTACCGTCGGGGCCGCGCTCAACCACGAAGAGCGGGTGGAAGATCGACTCGATACCGCCGAACTCAGAGGAAACATAGGCGGTAATGGAGCTTACCAGGTGCGGCATGTCGTCATTTACGATGAGCACCATGGTGGAATGTTCAGTATCGTGCACCTCAATCAGGGGGGTGCCGGGTGCGCGTGTCTGCGCCAGCTCACGGTGTGTGCGGGCTAGCGCCTCCAATTGCGCTGAGGTGTAGCCTTCGCGGTCGGTGTCCGGGCTGTTGTGGAAGTATTGCTCTATCCATGCATCGGCGCCAGAGTAGCGTCCCATAGCGTTGTCACTCACTGACAAGGTATGCCTCCGAAGTTCTATCACTTCACTGTGACGGTGTGTCTGTTATCTGCGCTTGCGCGTGTAACCTAACTCAAGCTTATACCTATTCTGCCTGTATTCTCTTCAAAATGCACGACTAGTCCCCGAATTTTCTAGCTCAGGGCGAAGAACAGCACCATATTTCGGTTCCGAAATATACGGTGCGCAGGCAGCCTCTCAAATGGTGGAATCCACGCCGTGGGTACCCCTAATTATGAGGCGGTAAGCCCCAGAGTGCGGCTGTAGCGGGTTGCGAGCCAGGTGCACATCATCAGCTGCACCTGGTGGAATACCATCAGCGGCAGCATCAATAACCCGAGCGAGCCGGAACCGAAAATAATAATCGCCATGGGCAGGCCTGCCGCCAGCGACTTCTTCGACCCGCAAAATTGGATGGTGATGCGGTCCGCACGGTTAAACCCGAGCTTTCGGGCGATTACATCGGTCACCCACAGCATGAACGCAACCATGAGCGCCGTAATAACCACCAGCAGCACAATCTGCCACCAGTCCACGCGCGTCCACACCCCCTGCACCACCGAGGCTGAAAACGCCGAATAGACGATCATCATGACCGAGAACTTATCGAGCCACTTGGTGGTGGGTTTCTTCGCGAACTCCCCCACCCACCGCCGGGTGAGCTGCCCCAGCAGAAACGGCAGGAACAGCTGAATAGCAATATCGAGGAACACGCTGCCGGAGATCGCCACATGGTCGCTGTTCATGAGCAGCATCGCTAAGAGCGGGGTGGCAAGCACCCCCACAATGCTTGAGAGGGACGCGCTGACAATCGCCGCCGCCACGTTCCCCCCAGCAATGGACGTAAAGGCGATTGATGCCTGCACCGTTGAGGGCACGAGCGTCAGGAACAGCAGCCCCAGGTACAGCCCGTCACCAAGCACGAACCGCAGCGGGTAAAGCGCCAGCCCAAACAGGGGGAAAAGCACGAAGGTGCAGGTGAGAATCATGGCGTGAAGCCGCCAGTGCGCCAGCCCTTTGAAGGGCCTCACTGGTGGAAAGGCGCGCACCGTACAGGTAGAACAGCAGCGCCACAGCAAACTTGGTTCCGGTGCTGAACCATGCGGCGAAGTCCCCGCGTGCCGGGATAAAAATCGCCAGTATCACGGCGGTGATGAGCATGACAATAAGCGCATCGGGACGTTTTCCCTTGAGTTTGCTGAGCATGACCCCATTCTACTCGCACCCCAGGCGCCTTAGAGCTCCTGAACGCACCGGTGTGCCTGCAGGTTGCAGCGCCTTCACGCGGCGCTTTCCCTGCCGTTTTACCGCACCGAGCACCCCGGTGTTACCCGAGGTGCTTATGCGCTGTGGTACGCTGCGGCCGCCTCACAGTACCTGCAAGACGGCCGCGCGCTGCCCCGCAATATCAGAGCAAAACGCTATATTCAGTTTTTAGAATATTTAATCGGTGGAGGATCCGCCGAAATCCGTTGAAAAGCCGAAATCCGTCCCGGAGTCTGACCCGCTATCCGTGCTGACATCCGAGCTGGACCCTGAATCGTAATCTGCGGCAGAGCCTGCACAGGAGTCCCCCGCAGAGTCGCCGGTATCGGCGGGCGCTTCGGTGTCCGAGCACGTGGTGTCAGGCTCAGCCGGGGTTTCTGATTCGGCGGGTTCAGAGCCTGCCTGTGGGTCAATGCCGTACGTATTATGGGCCTGCCGCTCTGCGCTTTCACCATCGTGCTGCGGTGCCGTTGAGCTATCCTGCCCCGTTGGCACATAGTACCCGTAGCCCCGCCCAGGCTGAGGCTGCTGCGACTGGCCGGGGCGACTCGGGGCAACCTGCGAACCGGGGTCGTAGCCGTACGGCTGCTGCATCTGCCCAGCGCCGCCTGGTTGTGCACCTGGTTGTGCAGTACCCGGCTGAGCACCGCCGGGCTGCTGCCCGGGCTGCACATAGTATCCGTAGGTGCCCTGCTGCGGCCCGGGCTGTGCGGGCTGCTGCGGCTGCGGGTACTGTTGCGGCTGCGGCTGTGCCTGGTGTGGCTGGTACGGCTGAGGCTGCCCCGGCTGCGGTGCTGGGCCGTACCCGGGCGGCTGCCACATGGGCTGCTGCCCGCCACTGGCGGCGTACTGTTCCCACCGGGAGGCGTAGGCGGCGCGGGCAGCCGCATCCTGCCACCCGGTGTACAGGGTGCCCTCGAACTTTGGTGCACCCTCGGGGTTGGGTGGGGTGTGCAGCTGCACGGTGTCCAGGCTGTAGTTCTCCCAGGCAGGCTTCTGTTCCTGCATAAACGCATCCGCCTGCAGCGGGTCGGGCCACAGCGGCACCGGCTCGGAGGAGGGGATAAGCGCGGGCACCGAGGGCGGGTTGTAGGTGGGCCGCCAGAAGAGGCGCCCCGGTTCTTGGCGGTTGCGGATCGCGTGGGCGCGCCAGGTCAGCACCGGGTGGGAGGAGATGAGGTTAACGAACCATACGGCCAGTCCCCCGTCGGTGACGGCGCGGTCGGCGAACTCGTCAAAGTTCACCTGCTTGTTCAGGTACTTACCGCCGGCCAGCACTTTCATGCCTCCCTGGCGCCATCGGGTGAGAGGCGGTAACCAAAGTTGTCGGCGGTGTACTCCTGTGCGCGTGAAAGCGCCTGCCCAACAACGGGCAGCCGCATGAAACTATTGGTGAAGAGCAGCCGGAAATAGCTCACGTGGCCTGCGGCGATATGCCCCACCTCGTGCCCGATGACGTAGCGCAGTGCCTCGGGGTCACGGGTTTTACCGCCAACCTCAAACATGTCGGAGTATACGCAAATGTAGCGGCGGAACCCGTGGCCGGCGGCGAAGGCGTTCAGCGTGCCGTTGCCGCTAATAACGTAGGCGTCGGGGACGCGGCGCAGGCCAGCGGCGCGGGCGGCCTCAACGACCATCTGGTACCCCTCAGGGAACTGTGTGGGAGACATGCGGATGCCGCGCACACGCTGCTGTGCGTAGAGTATGGCACGCGCAATGTAGATGAGCAGCGGCCCCAGCACCAGCAGCACCACGAACTGTTGGAGGTACTCCTGCATGTAGTATTCGGCGGATCCGGTACGCGGGTAATCGCCGAAATCCCCCAGGGAGTCCCTGCTGTCTATCACGAGCAGGAAGGATTCGATAATGAAAACGATCAGACCAATGTACGAGATGAGGGTAAACGAGTAGGCGGCAATGAGCCAGGGCAGCTCACCGGGGTGCCGCAAACCGTTGACGGCCTTATACGGCAGCAGGCTCTGAAATCCCCAGAATTTAGGGGCGGGTAGCGGGCTGGTGGGGGTTTGCCGTTTGTCTTCGGGCAGCCACCCTTGACTGAGGTCGTTGGGCAGGCCGCCCCCACCGGCGGGGTTCGGCTGGTCCGGTCCGTGCTGGGTCATGCAGTAGTCCAGTTCTTGGTGTCTTTTTGTCTTTATCCCAACTGTACCGTGTTTCCTTGAGGGCGGGTACACGGTTGGCGGCTCGCTCACGGCACTTTGAGGTGGGCCGCGCCGGGGTGTGTTACCCGGCCATGACCGCGCGGTGGGTGCTGCCGCTCGGGTAGGGTAGAAGGGTGGATGCTCAAAGAATCAGCGTAGAGACCCGCCTGCGCACCGGGACTCCTGAGCAGCAGCTGCTGTTTGGTGCGTGCTGTGTGGAGCGGATGCTTCGGTGCGTGGCCTCCTATGACCGGTTACTGGCTGATTGTGGGCGGGCACCGGGGTGCTATGAGCACGCCGACGTGTTCCTGCGCAGGATTTTTGGGTATCTTGAGCGCGGTGACTTCTCATCCCCACCGGAGAATATGCGTATTCGTGAGAAAATATTCGCCCTCATTCCCGATACTGACGATATACCGGATGATGCGGCGGTACTGGCCCAGAACGCACTGATTTCCCTGTCGTACCTGTACGATTTTGTGCTTGACCCTAACCCCGTGTACGCACTGTACTGCAGCGATAAGCTCGCAGAGAGCGTGGATCTTCTGCACTACCCGCAGGGTGAGGCGGCGTCAGATGCCGCGCTAGCCCGCGAGTACGCCACGCAGCTGCGGTGCCTTTCCCTCATTGGGGCCGGGGCAGCCTCGGGTGAACTGCACGCATTCGCTGCATCCCACTGCGTACCGTGCGACTAGGTGTGCGCGGTTTCAAGCGGGTGGTGCAGCCGCATATGAATAGCACAAGGGGCGGCCCGCCGCCGGCGCTCGTTACCTCACCGACGGGAACCGCCCCTAGCCTTTAAGTTATGGGGATGCTCCGAAGAATACAGGGCACCTTACAACCCTGTACCACTCTCGCTCTACTACAACACTCGCTCCATTACACCCCCATAACTTCTGGTCCTGCTTGTTTAGCAGTACCAGAACTTAATGGCGCCGTGGATGCGCTGGCCGACCACGCCCCAGTTTTCTCCGGGCACGATCACGCCTTTTTCAACCGTTTTATCCACGTAGCTGCCGCCCGCGCCGCCGCCTGCGCCGAATGCGCCCGCGCTGAACGCTCCGGTGGGCCGGGTGATACCTTTGCTGGTCTCACCTTTGGCGTGGTCCTGTGCGGGCGTGCTTTTCACCGAGTCTTTAGTTTCTTCGGGGGCCGATGTACCGGGTGCGGTTCCGCCTTCACCCTGGTATGCGGCCAGCGCGGCCACTGACCCTGACCCGCCGCCGCCGTAGCCGCCTCCACCGGTGCCGGAGTGCACAATGGTGGCGAGGGTTTCAGCACCGAGGGTCACGCTGGAGTACTGTGCGGAGCTTTGCGCGCCGTCAGCTTTGCGGTCCTCGCCGGCTTTGCCGCCTTTCTGACCCGCAATGGTGTTATTGACGATGCTTACACCCTTGGGATGATTCGGCGTGGATAGCCCCGCCGCTGGGGAGCCGCAGCGTTGGGTTGGGGCCGCCTTGGCCGCCGTCTCCGGTGGGCTCACCGCCCTGACCGCCGTTGGCGGGGATGGCCGCCGAGGTGTCGTTGACGAAGGTTGCTGCCGTACTGGCTGCTGCGTTTGCTTTTTCACCGCCCGAGCCGCCGTAGATCGGCTCGTTCATCTGCCAGTACAGGTCTTGGTTGTCGTTTGAGCGCTGGTTAATGAGGATGCCAGCGCCGCCACCGGCACCAGCGACCACGAGGGGCTCGTTATTGAAGAGGATGGCGGATGCGCCGCCACCGGTGGGGCCAAAGAATTCTTTAGCGTTTCACCGGCCCTGTCGGTGAGGGAGGGGCCGTGGGCGCCTCCGTTGCCGTAACCCTTGCCAGGGTTTACGCTGTTGCCGCGGTTGTAGCCTCCGCCTTCGCCAGCAATAAAGGTGAATTTTCCGGTGCCGTTAAGGCGCACGATGCCTTTAACGGTTGTACCCGCACCGCCTATACCGGTGATGCCGGTGGAGTCGTCACTGAATGAGCCGCCTGCGGCTCCGGTGACTTCAAAGTGCAGTTCTTTGGCGTCTGCGGGGACGTCCCACACGAGTTCTTGTGCGTAGTTTTCGTGTTTTTTCAGCCCGCCTTTGCTCTGGTCGGGCAGGCACTCGGTAGATGATGCATACGCCGGGACTGCGGTGGTGGCTAGCACTGCCGGAGCTGACCACGCTGCCCCTGCCACAAGTTTGCGGCGTGAAATATTGTTATTCATCCGTATTCTCTTATCTATCGGCGCTACTTTTTTATTGCGGCCGCTGATAATACATGAAGTGTAACGAGGTCGGGGGTTCCACTTTCTTGCGGATACTGCCCTAATGCATTATCTGCCGCATCTAACCCCTTTAGTCTAGCAGTATAATTCTTCGCTTTTTTGCGTTTTGTGCATTCTATGTGCGGTATCACTAAATATTTTTAGAGGGCCTTCAAGCGGGGGCTCTGGGTGGCTTTCCCCCCGTCATACCGCGACTTTAGGGGAACCACCCCAGTCGGAATAACGAAACATACAGAATGTGTAAATATGCAGAATATTTATTACTTTTACACCACAAAATACCGTAAAAAATGGAATATTTTACCCATAAAGTATTCATTTTTTAGAAATAAAAAAATAGCATTCTCAAGAATATTTAATCATAGTTGCAGTGGAATATAGTGCAGAGGTATTCACTAAAACTTTATACGTTTAAAGCCCGGCGCCTCCCCTTCTGCGGGGAGGCACCGGGCTTTAAACCGGGGCGCACACGCTACACTGCGGCAGCCTTCGCTTGTCAGCAGCTTATACGTGTGCTACAAGGTTACGGTTATGCGCGTACCAGTTCTTCAGTGGCTTCGGCGATCGCCTTCTCCTCATTGGTGGGGATGACGAACACGGCAATGCTCGAATCCTCGGTCGAGATCAGGCGCGGTTCGGGGGAACGCTTCATGTTCTCTTCCTCGTTGTAGCGAATGCCCAACGGTGCCAAGCGGTCCAGCACCAGCTTGCGGAAGTCGCCGGAGTTCTCGCCAATACCCGCAGTGAAATAAGCGCCTGCGCGCCGCCAACCACCAGGTTGTAGCCGCCGATGTACTTCATCAGGCGGTATGCGGTCATGTCCAGGGCCAGCTGTGCACGCTCATCGCCCGACTGTGCGGACTCCACCACCTTACGCATATCGTTGGAACCCGCCAGCGCCAGCAGACCGGACTCCTTGTTGAGAATGGTATCCAGGCGTTCCGCATCGATCTCGGGGTCGCGGGTGAGAATCGTGGTCAGCGCGGAGGGGTCAATATCGCCCGAACGGGTACCCATCACCAGGCCAGCCAGCGGGGTGTAGCCCATTGAGGTATCCACGGACTTTCCGCCCTTCACAGCGGTCACAGATGCGCCGTTGCCCAAGTGCGCCACCACACCGTTGAACTCGTCGCGGGCAATGCCGAGCATATCTGCAGCAACGTGGGAGACGTACTCGTGGCTGGTGCCGTGGAAGCCGTAGCGGCGAATGCTGTACTTATCAGCCAGGTCGTACGGAATAGCGTAACGCCAGGCGTGCTCAGGCATGGTCGAGTGGAACGCGGTATCGAACACGGCAACCTGCGGCAGGTCTGGCCAGGTGTGGAAGGCGGCACGCATACCCTTCACGTGCGCGGGGTTGTGCAGCGGCGCGAGCGGGGACAGCGCATCGATCTCGTCGATCACCTGCTCGTTGAGCAGCACGGGGTGGGTAAACTTCTCAGCACCCTGCACCACACGGTGGCCGATAGCCTGCAGTTCGCGGCCGTGCAAAACGTCTTTAAGCTTGTCAGCCATCATATGCAGGGCGACTTCGTGGTCGGGAACGTCAGTACCGATGTTTTCAATGAGACCGGAGGTGAGCATCTGCTCTGCTTCGGGGGCGGAGGTGTCACGCACCTGGTATTTGAGAGATGAGGAACCTGCGTTCACAACAAGAATAAGCATGGGTTTTTAGTTTCTTTCTGAAATAAGTTGGGTTAGCCCCAATCGTCGTCCTTTATATCCTACTTGAGGTGTGGGCCAACGAGCCAGATTCCGTGAGCAGCGGGTATTTGGTCCGAGCAGCGAAGAAAATACCCTCTTTCGGGCTACTTCCTCTGCCCGTGAAGAAGATAGGGCAGGGTGAAGGGTGCCTAAACCAGGGCAGGTGGGTGTTAGGCGTGGGCTGCGGTGAACGGGTGCGCATCCAGGTAGATGGCGAGCAGTTCGTCGGTCACATCCAGCTCATAGGCGAGCGCGGAGAGGTTATCTGGGTAGAACGCGGCGGCGCGGCGCAGTATAACCGGGTCGATGAGGTTTTCGGCGGCTTTCAGGTCGCAGGCGCGTTCGCGGCGGGCGCTGTATAGGGCGTCCCAGGCGTCGTGTTCGTCGCCGCGGGTGGCGTGCACAAGTTCGTGGGCGAGTACGGAACGTTCTTGCCGGGTGAGCATGCCTTCCCGCAGGATAATGGTGCGGCTGGCGTGGTCGTAGCGGCCAAGTATCCCCTGCCCTGGGGTTCCCCAGATAATGTCTACCCCGAGCGCGTGTGCGTGCGTGTAGGGGTCGTAGTTAGGCACCGAAGAATCCCTCCTCACTGTCGTAGGGTTCGCCGCGTTTTGCCGCGAGGGCGTAGTTGTCGGCGGTGTATTCGTTCTCTGTTGCGGTGGGTGCGCCGCCGGTGGGGGCCGAGGCTGAGGGTGTGGGCGGCGCACTGGCGGGTGCTGCGGCGGGTTGCGGCGTGGCGGGTGATACTGGGGTGGTGTTCATGCGGCGCAGGACTTCGCCCATGAGGTCTTCGTTGGAGACGTCTCGGATGGAGCCGCCCACGCGCAGGGAGTTGGCGCGGTCGGCGGTGATGAGCCCGCTTTCTACCATGAGGTCAAGCAGGTCGAGGCTGTAGCGGTCGGCTATTTTGACGAGGGTTTCTACATCCATAACTCCCGCGCCGGAGAAGCGCCGCTGAATAGCGTTGTGGTTCATGCCGAGTTCGGCGGCGAGCGCCCGCTGGGAGAGTCCTGTCTTGTATTTAATGTAGTCACCGATAGCCATGCCACCAGTGTAACAGAGTGGTTCATTTTGTGTGTCACACACCCTGGGTTTTCAGGCATACCGCCCGAATATTTGAGACTTTCACCCCTTTATGCAAGAATTTTTCTACCGTAATGCATGACTTTTTCTTTCAATTCGGGTATGCTGGATGCTGGCTCCAGCACCCTGCCCAACACCCCGCGGCTCATCAGCACCCGGTTCGCCCCGCCCCCTTCCAGAGAACGCACTATGTCAATCACCAAGGAGAGCAATATGTCACGGTTAAACAACACACCTCAACATGCCCCCCACTGTCTGCGGTGGGTGGGCCACCTCGTCACTTTTCTTCCTGCGCTGATAACCGTCCTGCAGGCGTACGGGATACTGACCGGGGAGCAGGTGAACGCCTGGGTTGCCCTGGCAATAACTGTGCTGCGGGTGTGGCTACAACAACGTGCCACGCAAAAACCCCGTACGGATAACAGCCCCTCTTGTTCCGAACAGCGAGGGAAAAGGTGACCTCCCCTGCGCACGCACACAGCCCGGGCTGCGCCCTACTCCACGTTCTATCTAGAAGACTTTTTTGCATTCAGAAGAGATATACGCTTCTGAATGCAAAAAAGTCTTCTAGATAGAGCCGCCACAGGATGCGGTAGCATGAGTAGCGAATCATCTACTATGACAGAGAGCTTTATAGCACCCTAGCTCCTACGACTGTAGCTCGGCAGTGTATTTCGCCTTGAAGCATGCAGGTATGCTTCCGGCAAACACCACTATTGGTAATACTGATAGTCTTTTTGGTTCGCTGGAGCGTGCCGGGTGGACTCAGGTGCGAGCAGAAGCCAGCGGCAACATTCCGGCACGCCGTGGCGACGTGTTTATCTGGGGTATTCGTGGCGCATCCAGCGGAGCAAGTGGTCATACCGGCTTCTTCTGCGACGACTCGGATAATATTATTCATTGCAACTACGGGTTTAATGGGATTACCGTTAACCCGCATGACGTGATTTGGGGGTACAATGGTCGTCCCGCCGTGACAATTTACCGTCCTCCGGCAGAAGGCCCTTCTGCCGATGAGGCGTACCGCGATACCCGCCGTGCTGTTGATGATGTGCTGAACACTCAGTTCGTTCGTCAGGGCGATCTGGCACATAGGAAGTTTGGTAATAACCGTAATGCGACCTATCGCGGCGTTATCGAATTCTCGGACGAGAACTTCCTGCGCGTGCAGAAACGTCTTGATGAGGTTGACCGCACGCTGCACAGCACCCAGGCTGAGCAGACTTCTTCCCTGCATCAGATCGAGCAGAAAGTAAACGGTACATGGGATGGCATTTCGTCGCCTCTACCGCTGGCGGTGGAAAGCACCCTGGTATTCTGCCTCTGTTGGAAAAGATCGCGCATGAAGAGGGTGTGATTTAGCCTCCTTCTAGGTACGGTATCCATCCTTTACGGAAGCCCCCTCGGACTCTCACAGTCGTGAGAGCCCGAGGGGATTTTTGTTGTTTCAGCAGGCAAGCTCAGGTTGTTCACGGTAGTATGGACATGGATAGCAGACTGTACCTGATCGCCTCGGAGAATCCCCTATGAGCACCCCCCGCACCAGTATCATCATGCCGGTCTATAACACCGCTGATTCCGTTGTGCGCGCCATCAAATCTGTTCTTGCACAGACAGACCCCAACTTCGAGCTACTCGTCATGATTGACGGCTCCCCCGATAACGCCGCCCAGATTATTAATGACTACTTGACGCAGCACCCCGATCAGCGTATTCGAGTCTTCGATAACCCCAATAACCAAGGAGTCTCGGCTGTACGCAACCAGGGGCTCGACAACGCCCACGGCACCTGGGTGGCCTTCATCGACTCAGACGACGAGTACCACCCCGAATTCCTCGAAAAACTTCACGAGGCGGCACGCACCTACGACGCCGACATCGCCGTATGCGGACATACCATCAGACACAGCGACGGTACCGAAGTGCACCGGGCAAAAGTCACCCCTGGAGTGCACGAAGGTGAAGATATTGCCATTGAGTTTTTGGAAGACCGTTACACCGGGTTCATGTGCGATAAAATTTTCCGTGCCCAGCTATTTGACGGGGTGCGGTTCGCCGAAGACATTCATCGCGCCGAAGACGCCCTCGTTGTCTTTGCCTGCTGCATGAAAGCGAAGCGCCTGGTCGGCATTACCGATTACCTCTACACCTACAGGATGGAACAGGGCGGGCTGACCTGGGGGCGCATCACACCCGTTGAAGAGAGTATTCGCCACACCGACTATATGCGCCGTGTTGCCGCAGATTTACTGAAAACCCCGCGAGGCAAAAACGCTTTTGCCGCATCTACAAGCGTCACCTTTCTCAATAATGCGCAGCAGGCACTTCTTGCTGGCGGTTCGGATGCGCCTCGCATCATCGCCGCATGCCGGAAACAGCTTTCGTGGGGTCAGATTTTTGCGACTCTGCGTTCACGCCCGCTCATGGGTGCTGCGGGTGCTCTCTTGAAGATCTCGCCAAAGCTGTACCGCGTGCTCTACGGCGCTTATGTCAGACGTAATTACGGCCTTTAACCCTATGTCGATCCAGGAAGAACTTATGCTTACCCCTCGTACCAGCATCATCATGCCGGTCTACAACACCGCCAACACCGTCATCAACGCCATACAATCCGTCCGAAACCAAACAGACCCTGACTTTGAGCTCCTGATCATGATCGACGGCTCCCCCGACAACTCCGCCGAGATCATCACCGACTACCACAAGAAAAACCCCGACACCCGCATCCGCATCTTCAACAACCCCGAAAATAAAGGTCTCTCCGCTATGCGCAATCAGGGGCTTGATCATGCACGGGGTGAATGGGTAGTTTTCCCCGATTCTGATGATGCCCTCGAACCCACCTTTTTGAAACGTTTGCATCAACAGGCTGAGCTTACCGGAGCAGACGTAGTGAATTGTGCCCATAACATGGTAGATACGCGGGGGCACAAGACTAAACGCTCAAGGGTACACCAGGTATACGCACCGGTGAACAAGCAGCTTACGAGCTTCTGCAAGATAAGCTTTCCCCTTACGCCTGGGATAAAATTATTCGCCGTTCTCTTTTCAACGATGTTCGTTACCCCGATATTGAGCGCGCCGAAGATGAATGCTCTCTCCTCAAGTGCTACTTGGCGGCGCAGAGCGTATCAGTGATAGAAGACTCTCTCTACAACTACTCCGTAACTCCAGACAGCCTGACGTGGAGTCGCATCACCCCGGTAGAAGAAACACACCGCCTTATCGCATATTTTGAGGAAGCTCTCGGAGAACGCCGCAGCGAACCTGACGCACAAAAAGCCCTAACCGTCGCACGAGTTCTTGCGTTTCTTAACAACGCCCAGCAGGCATTAGTGGTCGGCGGTGATAGTGCACGAGAGACGTTACGCGCATGCCGCAAAGGCTTCACTTATGCACAAGCGCTCGCAGTGCTTCGCACCAATCGAGTCTTTGGGGCAGCGGGGGTACTTCTTAAAACTTCTCCAAAGCTCTACCGCATCTTATACGGAGTATATATAAAACGTACTTATAAAATGTAGAATATTAATTTTAGTACTTTTACGCATCTATAAGCATGAACGGCAGTCATAGAACACAAAGGGGTTGGTATGGTAGGCACCGCACGGGATAATTCCCTTCACCTTCCGGGGACAAAATCGTCAAAGCAGCGCCGTGTGTACCTTGACCTCATCAATTCGGTGGCAATCATGTGGGTGGTACTCCTGCATGTGCGTTTTATTAGCCCGGATAATCCGTCATCTTCGGCGTGGTGGGTTGAAAATATCCTATCTGGCTTCGGGGTTGTGGCAGTTCCGCTATTCTTTATGGCGACTGGTATTAATCTCTTGGATTTTACTCGCCGCGAGTCTATAGGAACGTTCTATCGCAAGCGTTTTACCAAAATTCTGATTCCCATGATCCTGTGGGCGCAGGTCTATCTTTTCGTTCATATGTGGACGGGTTCTACTCCGTTTCCTGGAGTTCACGAAATTCTGCGAACATTAGTAGCTCCCAGCAGCGAGGCAGCTACCTTCTGGTATCTTGAGGTTCTTGTCGGCGTCTATTTAGTGCTTCCGATTTTCTCTTACGCCATACGTGGTGTTCAGGCGGAACAAGCTACCACGGCACGCACCAGGTTCCTCTGGCTTATGGCGGCGCTCGGGCTTTTTCTGCCGATTCTTACCCAGGGAATTCACCTTTTGCGCCCCAATATTTTCCCCGAATTCATAGCGCCTATTACTGGATACCTGGGGTTCTGTCTTCTCGGGTATGCACTTGCCAATACTGAGTTTTTCCCGTGCGTGGCGCATCGTCATTTATCTGTCGGGGTACTGGGCTTAGCGGTGTATATCTTTGGGGGTGCGTACCTTATCGCTCACCGCCCCGATCTCAAATCTGTAGCGCACGGTTACCTTGCATTACCGGCGATCCTCTGGGCAAGCGCGGTCTTGGTGTTCTGCAAGTATTCACGTATTGGTCAAGCATCGGCCACAGTGCAGAATATTCTAAAACGCCTTGCGGCTCTCACTTTTGGAATTTATCTGGTTCACCTTCTTATCATCCAGATTCTAGAGGCGATGAACTTCTCCCTAACCAAAGTGCAGTGGGAAGTTCCCTATGCGCTCTTCGTGTGGGCTTTATCCGCCGTGATTGTCTGGATGCTGCGGCTCATTCCTCCGATACGCCGCTGGATTCTTCCTTAACGAGTTTTACTCTAAGAAATCGTCATGAGAGGTTCATTCAGAACACGTAGATTATGCTAGTGGGTTTCATCCCGGGAAGTACCCTCAACCAGTATTTCCCGTAAAGCCTCCCCCTCACTGAGCGCCTGCGCGGAACGGGCGTGAATCCTCATCGCTGCCAGATGCACCACGAACCCGCAGATAGGGCCCGCATAGAGCGCAACTAGGGCTCGCCCCACCACCGGAAGAGGAGTTAAAAACGCTACCGCGATAACTACCACAGCGGCGGTTGCCCACCCCGTTACATACGCACGATGGCGCCCAATTGCCAACACCATATTCCCCGACAGGGAAATTAACGCCAGCACGGCGGAGGCAAAAACCAATACCGCCATGACTGTACCGGTGATAACTTCGGCATAAGCATCATTCTGATTAGCTTCCGGCGGGTAAATCAGCCTAAAAAGCATAGGAGCTACCAGGTATGCGGCACCGGCGCCGAACGCCCCGAGCCCCAGCACCGCTACAGCAGGTTTTAGAAAAGCCGCTAACGGGCGATGCTGCTGCTTCAAGAACGCCGAAACAGCCACCCCCTGAAAGGCCTGCAGGGGAATCATAATCGGCGAGCGCGTAATAGAAATCGCCAAAAAGAGCGCACCCATAACGAGTTTGGTGTGTTCACTCTGGTTCGGCTCGCTGCCGTCCAAAATATTGGGAAAGCCCATCATAATCACAGCAGCGGATGCCGAGGACAGGAACGACCAGATCAGGTTCATGCTGAGCTGTTTGACCTCAATATCGGCGCGTGCCGCCCAGGCTTTGCGCCCGCCGGGAAGAAAGAGGGCAAGAAGTATCCACAACGCCATAGGGGTTACGGTGGCGACTTCAAGACCCGTGAGCGTGGGAACCGCGAATGCTGCGGCGATCATCAGCACGAGACGACCCGCCGATTCTAGGGCGCCGATCCCGGCGAAAAGATACCAACTGTCGCGCCCAGCACTGGCACCGCTCATGGTTGCCTGCAATGCGTAAAAGGCTACACCTGCGGCAATAGATCCTACCGCCCACGGGGTATTTGTAGGAATTTGATCATGCGCCCACAGCGGGGAGGTGAGCACCACGAGAAGCCCCGCTAACAGACCGAAAGCACCGGCAACATATACCACGCGCACCCGGTATACGCCGTCACGCCGTGCTGCGCCAACCGCACGCGTTACCTCTGGCTGAATGCCCGTAATAATACCGGTTACCGCGAAGAGCGCGCCCCAGAACAGCAGAAACTCTTTCATCTGGATACCGCCGAGCGCATGATTGGCGATAACGGTAGTGCCTAGAGTCGCCAGCGCCGTCAGCACCGAGGACGCTAAAAGCGCCATCGATTGATACCGGCTGATAGTCCCGCCAGCTGTGCCCTGCTGATCCGTATTCTCGGGGGTTATGTTCTCTGGGGCGGGGTCATCCTGGGGTGTGTTCTTCGCGCCAGCCATTGGACCTTACTTCACCACATGAACGGCAAGGTTCTTCACACCCTGCCATTTCTTCGCCAGGGCCGCCTTCGGAAGCAGCGTCAGCGCGTGAGCACGGGATGAGAAGCGGATGCGCGCCACCCGCGCCGCCTTCTTCCACCCGAGCTCGTCCATCTCGGTGGCCATCGTCTTGTAGTAGCCGCGTTCCTCTTCAAAGCGGGTACCTTCCAGGGCACGCCATGACGAGTCGGAACCGCCGTGACGACGGTACATGAAGGCTACCTGCGGATCGTAGTAGAGGGCGCCGCCGCGCATCGTAATGTCGAGGATAAGCGCCATGTCTTGGATAACGTTAAGGCCTTCACGGAATCCGGTATCTACAATAGCCTCAGCACGCCAACCGAGCGAGGGGAAATAGAACCAGGCACCGCGCAGCAGAGAGACCGCGAGCTCTTCACCCTGAAGGACAGCCTCTGCCGCAGGACGGTAGTGTTCTTTCGTGCGCTCCACAAGGGTATTAGACAGCGCATTATTCTCGTCGATAACCACCACACCGGGCTGGAAAATACTGGCTTCTGGGTGGGCGGCGGCGGAATCTACCAGCCACTGCACATAGTTGGGGAGCATCACATCATCCGCGCCCATAACGGTTACGAGGTCGTTCTCTACGAAGGTCAGACACTTACGGTAGTTGGCGTTTGCGCCCAGGTTCGTTTCATTGCGCATATAGTGATGCGCTCATCGTTCAGCGAGGCAAACCAACCGGGAATAGATTCATCCGGGTAGCCGTCATCCACTACAATCAGGCGCCAGTCGGGGTTGGTCTGTCGCACGATAGAGAGCACAGCCTGTTTCATCATTGAAACATCGCCGTAGTAGGGGAAGAGGATATCAACGGTCATCGTGTTCAGCTCCAGAGGTCGGGTCTTGGGGATCTTGGTCGGGATCTTGCGGGGTGCGATGCGCTGGCGCACCACCGGGCTGCTCGTGAAGCGCCCACAAGATAGCCACTTCTTCAGCAAGGATGCGCGTCTTCTCCGAAAGCCTGGACACCTCCAGCGTGAGGTGCAGGCACACGGACATCAACAGCACAATAGAGAGTAGGAAGAGCAGGTTAACCGGCAGCGCTAAACCCACAAATCCGGTAATGCCGTCCAGCAGTCCGGGGAATATCCCCAGCACAATAATGACGGCACCGACACCCAGCCACAGAGCCGCGTATTTTTCTTTCATCTTCAGGTTGCGCACCTGAATAATAACGAGCGTACAAATACACAGCGCGACGATAAGGAAGAATATACTAGCGTTCATGCTGATCCTTCCTATCAGTCTTTTTACGGTTCATCGAAATCCAGTAGGCGAAGAGTGAACGAACAAGATAAATCGCCGATTTCACCGGACCGGAGGAAGGGGTTCCACCTTGACGCTCACGCATTCTCACAGGGGTCTGCTTTACCCGCAAACCCTGACGAATAGCCATAGCGGTAACATCGATAGTATCGCCTAAATACTCGGCGGGCAGGTATTTACAGTAAAATTTAATACCTCTACGGTTGGCGATTTTGAAGCCGCTCGTCACATCGGTGAAGGGGGTTTTCGCAGCGCGGGTAAAAAGGTGTGAAAGCAGGCTCATCGCCCATTTTCGAGGGCCAGATACATCATATTCACCCGAGCCCGCGAATCGGGACCCAATAACAATATCGTAATCCTGCGCGTGCGCAATCAAATCTGGAATGCACGTAGGATCATGCTGACCGTCGGAATCCACCTGCATCGCATAATCGTAATCGGCGCGGCGAGCATACTTATACCCGGTGCGCATCGCCGCCCCTACCCCCATGTTGTAGGGCAGATCGATCACAAAAGCACCAGCTCTGCGCGCAATTTCTGAGGTATGGTCCGTGGAACCGTCGTTCACCACGACTAGGTCTACCTCAGGAACCCTCTGCAAGAGCTCAGTGATAGTGTTACCGATAATTTCTTCCTCATTCCACGCAGGCATAATGACGAGTGTGCGCGGCGTCGGCTGCGAACTCTCTGAACTCATGCGTAGGGGATTCCTCTCGGTGGTACTGGAATACACGTGTTATGACTGTACTCAGTCTATCAGTCAAAGGCAGAGAGCACTGAAACACCCGTGACAGCCGCCGCTGCCCCGTGTATGTATGGTTCTCAACAGGGAATACCACTCATTACTGAGGGGTGCCACAAGCCGTAATGCGGTAAAGAGTTGCCTCGCCCTTTGAGTACACAGGCTCCGCAACGCCTTTCTCCTGTAGTTTTTCCAGACCGGGGTATTGGGAACGGTGATCTCCACGAATCTCTTCGTTAATCTCCCGTCCCTTAAAGTCCAGGTAGTAATATGCCTTTGAATTTTGCACCGCAGAGCATACGGCGGGGTTATCAGCGGCCTCGTTGAGGTGCTGATAGATCTCTCGGGCATCGGGGGTAGCCGTGTACAGAGGATGCGCAGCCGTCACCTTATATCCGGTGAGCGCATACGTCACTGCGCTGCCGGTCCAGGGCTGCACAATTACGGTTTCTCCAGTTGGCACGTAATCATGCAGATGCTCAATCACGTCACGTTCATCGGTCGAGAGGAGCAAGGCGTCTGACTTGGGAAGATACCGTTCCTGGGTGCCCTTAATATAACCCTGGATATTAGGATCTGTCTGCAGGTTGATACCCAGCGGAATCAAGAGAATAACTGCCAGCGCCAAGGATATAATTCCGCCGTGTTCCTTAAGCGGTGCAATGCGCTCGCCTAGAACCGCAATCACCGCCTTAAGCCACTGATACGCGGCGTGCACGCCAACAACGGCCATCGGCGCCGCCAGAATTGGCACATTCGCAGCCAGGCGGAACGGATCATGGTACCACACGCCCAAAACCCAGTCTCGCCCGTCGTCCCAGACCATCCACCGGGCAGCAACATAGAAGTACATCACGTACACCCAGCTGAGCAGCAGCCAAACGCCGATGCTTCGGGTACGCAGCAGATAGTACGCGCCCATCAAAGCAAGCACAGAAACGGTCCAGAGTAAACCGTTACCCATTTGACCGTTCAAAAGAGCCTCACCCACGGCCGTGCTATCCCATTGTGTGGGTTCCCAGCCACCCGCCTCGCGAGTTGGACGAACGATACCCCACAGAACATTCAAGATAATCGGGTATATCGCCAAGAGAACTAACTGTATAACGCAGACAAGCGGTTTGAGTTCACCGCGCCACGCCGCACGAATCTGCAGTGCCGCACGCACCAGAATAATGGGAAGTGCCAAGGCGAGCATGGTCATCAAGACGTTAGGATGCGCCAGCGCAAGCCCCAGCGCCATGAAAAAGCCCATGTACAGCGCCGGAACCGTCTCGATGCGGCGCGCCTGTACCGTGCGCAGAAGCTGCGCGAACAGACCCAGCACGGTGGGAAGAAGCGCAAGACCCAGGCTATTGGGGTAAAGCACACCGAAGTTGATGAGCAGCATGGGGAACGCCGTAAACGATGCCGAAACAACGCCCACGCTGAGCAGAGCCGGAATGCTGGCGCGCATCGTGGAACGCACCAAATACATGACCGACAGCGGCCAGATTACCGCCCCCACCAACACGCTCATAAGGTTTGCGGTAGCGGGTACGCTTATGCCCGTTACCTGGTAGATAACCGTGGCAATACCGTGCCAAACGGCGGGATAGAAAGTTGGTGCTTCCCCGCCCGAGGTCATATTTGCGATGGTCAGCGAGGAAGCATCGCCTGTATCTGCCATATAGCGAATGGCGTTAAGGTGAAAGTTTACGTCATAGGTTTGCGAAATGTATTCGGGGCGTCCGATAGCGCGGGCAATGCTGATGTACAGCAAGATAAAGCCGACGAGAACGCTAAGCCCCGCCGCAAGAGTCTGCGGGGTAAACCAGCCAGAACGCACAATTGCGGTGTTTTCCTGCTGATCGCGCCGTTTCTGTGGGGCGGGAAAATCCAGCCAGCCTCGACTGCCAAGCAGACGACAGATCAAATACCCCAGACCGGCGAGAATAACCGCGAAAGCGAGCGGAATTAGAAAAGAAAAACGTATCCCCGCTTTAGAGGCCACAATTGCGCTCACACCAAAAATTCCGACAGAGATAGGCGCGGCTAGACCCAGCGCCTCCACGCCGCGTTGCCGTAAGGCTACGGCAACGATAAGACCCGGGATGAGAAGTATCAGAGCACCCACTATCAGCGGAATAGTGAGCGATGCCCAGGTCGTTTCCATGCGGTTATCTCCTTGTGACTATGTTTTGCCGTGGCGGGCTCAAGTGTGCCGTATGCTGCTTGTGCTTGTGTACGTTTTATATGTGTTGCGATGTAAACCTTTAGTTTCCATAGTAGTGGCAATACGCCTGAGTACAATTTTTCACACCTTTTTGTGCACGTCTGTGTGGCGATTCATAGATTTCTGCGAGGTATCAGGGGCATACAATTCGCTGAAGAGCCTTTCCGAATACTTTTACGCGGTTATCCCGGCGTTCGATAGTCTTTGTGTGTTCAAATACCGGAACTTGGTGCATCACAAATTCTGGGGCAGGTTTGCTTTCAATCACGGAGGCTTCCAGCCGTTGTATTGTGGACGCATTCGGCACAGGAACCAGCCGAATCCCGGGTTTTATTACGTAATGTTGCTTAGTGCCCGTCATAAAAGCCCTGTCAGAGAAATATTGAGCAATAAACGTGTGCTGGGGGCGGCGGCGTTTTACTCTAAAGATAGTTTGCCCCACATTCACTGGCGATGCAGTATGAGAAAGGTCTTAACTATGGCTGAGCCTCTAGAATCAGAAACATCAGAGCTTTTCAAGCAAGCATTCGGACATCATCCTGCCGGAGTTGCCGTTATTACCGCCACCGATGATGCTGGCGAACCCGCGGGTTTTACCGCATCCTCACTCACCTCGGTCGCCGCCGAACCCGCGATTGTAGCGTTCTCCCTCAAGGCAGACAGCGGATCTGCCGGTAAGATCGCGGCCGCTCCCTCATTCCTCATCCATATGCTTGACGCCGAGAATGTGCAGCTCGCCAAGAATTTTGCCACCCACGGCTACCCCCGTTTTGCGGATAAGTCTTCATGGGAGTTCCTCTCCAGCGGCGAACCGCTCGTGCATGGGGTGCGGCGCGTGCTGCGTGCCACCCCGCTCAGCCGTGTGGAGGCTGGCCCCGCTCTCGTGTTCACGGCTAGAGTTGAGGAATTTATTCGTCACGATTTGGGCGGCACTCCCCCTGGTTTACCATTCGCGTTCGTTCCATGCGCTTGGCAAGCATTCCAACGTAGACTACGCCATCTAGCCCGCCGCCGACTGCATCATATGGCTGCATCAAGGCTTTTGGGTGTGGATTAAAACGTTAGAAAACCCGCTTTAATTCACTCCCAAGAGCCTTTTTACTATGCATGAAAGCCAATTCACAGGTCCATAGAGGCGGCAGACGCGCTAAGGTATTAAGAGAACGTAAGCCACATAACCCCACACAGAGCCACAGCATCGAAGGAGAATCCGTGAGCACCGAGGACCCCGCCCAGAGCGCAACGCACGCCGGCGGTACAGCATCCGACATCCCCGTAGAGCCTCAGTCCTTGGAGTGGATGCGACGCCTAGTTGCTATTCCCAGCATTTCGGGCACCTCAAATCTGGGCGTTATCGAGCTTATTGAGGCGGAATTCGCGCGCTACGGGTACACCGGGCAGCGCACCTACAACGCTGATCAGACCCGCGCGAACCTGTGGGTTACCGTGCCCGCCGCTGATGGTTCGACTGAGGGCGGCATCGTGATTTCCGGTCACACCGATGTGGTTCCGGTCGAAGGGCAAACCTGGGATTCCAATCCGTTCACGCTGCGGGTTGAGGGTTCGCGCGCCTACGGGCGTGGCGTATGCGATATGAAGGGCTTCCTGGGTGTGGCACTGTGGCTTTTGCCGCAGGTCGCGCGGGCGCAGCTGAGGGTTCCGCTGCATTTCGCGTTCTCCTACGACGAGGAAATCGGGTGCGTAGGCGCCCCCACCATGCTTAAAGACGTTGTGAACCGCAATATCAGACCTCAGTTCGCTATCGTGGGTGAGCCGTCGAGTATGCGCGTGATTTCTGCGCACAAGGGGGCGCATCGTGGTCGCGTGGAGATCACCGGCACGGCGAAGCACGCATCATTGGCGCCGCACGGCGTGAGCGCGGTCAATGCCGCTGGCGAGTTCATTACTTTCTTCTCTCGTCTTGCCGACACGTGGCAGTCTGAGGGTCCTTTTGACGATGCATTCATGGTTCCCTATGCGACCGGCGGCGTGAATTTTGTGCGCGGCGGGCTGCAATACAATATTGTGGCCGAATACGCCGAGCTTGAGTACGATCTGCGCACGCTGCCCTCAATGACCACCGAGTCTGTAGTGGAGCTGATTGAGGATGAGCTTTTCGACAAGATCCTGCCGAATCTGAAGGCGCGCGCTCAGAAGGCAGAGGAGCTTTCCGGCGCACATTCGGGGGTTTTGCAGGAGCGTGTTCAGATCAAACATGAGCTTCTTGCCGCCGTGCCCGGTCTGGGAACAGCCGACGACGCCCCCATCATAGCCCTCATGAACGAGCTTTTAGGCACGAGCGAGGCTCCCGAAAAGGTCACTTACGGTACGGAGGCGGGGCAGTTCCAGCGCGCGGGCGTTGAGAGCGTGGTATGCGGCCCTGGCGATATCGCCCAAGCGCACTCCGCCAATGAATGGATTGAGCTGGAACAGCTTCGCGAATGCGAGCGCTTCTTTGAGGCAATCCTGAGGTGGGCCTCGCAGTAGGGTCATCCCCCGCTTTTCTACCTGGCGAGTTATTGTGCATTTCGCGGGTTATTAAAAGTCGCGAAATGCACAATAGCTCGCCGGATAGAAAGTCTGCGTGAGGCGCACCCACCTAGGACATTTTCATAAAATGATTGTTATAATTCATGTTATGAAAACGTCTGCACCCACGTTACTGCCCCTGCTGCGCAGCAACCTGCAAGGTGAGGTGACTGCACTTCTTTTTCTGCATCCCGAACGGCAGTACACGGTTTCCGAAATTGCGGCTCTTACGAATGCATCGCAGGCTACCGTCTCGCGGGAACTGAGCCGACTTGAGAACGCGGGGCTATTAGAGTCTCGCCAGGTTGGCAAAAGTCGCCTCGTCAATGCACTTGTGCATACCCCAGTTGGGCAAGCGTTGCAGCAGCTTATGTATGTTACCTACGGTCCCGTCCCGGCGCTTCGTGAGGCTTTAGCACAGGTTCCGCGTCTTGAAGCTGCGGCAATTTACGGTTCATGGGCTAAGCGCCGCAGTGGAGAGCCCGGGCAAGTTCCCCACGACCTTGATGTGCTCGCTATCGGCACTCCATCACGACACGCTCTTTACGAGGCTATTGATGATGTTGAGCAGCGTCTCGGTCTAGAAATCAACGTCAAAAAACTCTCTCGTGAAGGCTGGAATTCGGATGATCCTTTCGTAAAAACCGTGCGTTCGCGCCCCATAACCCCGCTTTTCGGCGATTTAGGAGATAACGATGCCTGAAAGGCCAAAACCGGCTAAGCCTATGAAAAACTCGTGGACAACTGGGCGTGAGAAAGTTACTGAGCTTCTGGGCAGAGGAGAGCTAGAGCACGTTGAGGTAAACCCCGAACATGCCAAAGCTTTGATAAACCGTGCAGATAAACACCTTGCGACGGCACACATGCTCGTTGAGACTGATCCGGAAGGCGCATACACCCTGCTCTATGATGCATCCCGATTGGCTTTGACCGCAGCGCTTGCAGTGCAGGGGTTACGCCCTACAACTCGTGGAGGACATGTGGTCGTAGGAGACGCATTGCGTGCCCAGCGCGGTCCGCACGATATGGTGAGCAAAATTTTTTCCCACCTGCGCCGCACTCGGCATGAAGTCGAATACCCAGATGTAGATTATGAACCCGTATCTTCGGATGAAGCCGAAGAAGCTCTGGAAAATGCGCGGTATATTGTGGCTCAGATGAAGAAGTTTATTCCGCAGCTGGGTGCTTTTGTGGGGTAGAGCTTCTATTGGATTAAGCCCGACCCAGATATAGACGAGGAATTATGTATCCGGCGAGTTATTGTGCACTTCGCGGGTTATTAAAAGTCGCGAAATGCACAATAGCTCGCCGGATAGCTTTAAAGTCTCAGGGTTACCGCCAGTAGTTGTTGGCCGCTGCGATGGTCTGGAACTCGATGGCTACCACCTGCGCCGCAGCTGTCAGCGAGTCCGGGTCTACCGCGTATTCCGGGCGTCCCGCTTTGAGAGCATCCGGGTTAGGTTGAATCTGGTGGATGGTGTGCCGCGCGATGAGCATCGCCAACTGCCGTCCTTCTTCGGGGGTTTCGGTGATGAGAGTACCGCCGGGAATGCCCTGTAGTTCTTCTGCCGGAAGTCGCTGACTCATGGTAAATACTCCAATCTGCATATACTCCTTCAACGCCACCGTAATGAACTGCCCCGGGCGCCCTCAAGCAAGTTTCCCCTGATGCTCGGGTTAAGCCACCCCTTATAGCCAGCACCGCATCGGCAAGCATATCCGCATCAACATCCGTGCCGCTTAAACACGCGTGATTCGCCTCCAAACCCTGGACTGTCGCACGTGATGTACGCCCCACTTTTCCACACAAACCCACGAATACCGCTTATGTCTTTGGGTTACTTTATCCCAAAGTATTGCTATTTCTAGCTCTATCACGTCTTATAGAAACACATATAAAACCAAATATTCCAACATAAACACAAGCGGAGGGTTCCGTGCGCACCATCAGCCCCTACCTCGCCGAATTCCTAGGTACACTCATCATGTGCACTATCGGATGCGGCGCCATCGCCACCGTCGAGCTGCGACGCTCCAAAGGGCACGGCGACAACTTCTTCACTATCGCCTTCGGCTGGGGTTTTTGCCGTAGCCTTTCGGTGTCTACGCCTCACACCCGTATTCCGGCGGGCATCTGAACCCCGCGGTCTCGGTAGGGTTGGCGGCTTTTGGCGAATGTGATTGGGCTAAGGTTCCCGGGTATGTGATCGCCCAGCTTCTTGGAGCCATGGCAGGCGCGGGGCTGGTGTACCTGAACTACCTGCCGCATTGGAGGCCACCGCCGATCAGAAAATTAAGCTCGGCGTGTTCTCTACAGTTCCCGCCATTCACAACTATTTCACGAACGCGCTTTCCGAAATTATTGGCACGTTCATGCTCGTCTTCTCGGCGCTGTACACCGGCGTGAACTTCAAGCCCACGATTACCACCGGCGGCGTGGAACTCTCCTGAACCTCAACGATGTGCTCAAACCCCTCGCCTTCGGCTTCATGGTAGCTGTGCTCGTGGTCGGGCTAGGCGGGCAAACCGGTTACGCCCTAAACCCGGCGCGCGATCTGGGGCCGCGCATTATGCACGCTCTGCTGCCCATTCACAATAAAGGAACCTCACGCTGGTTCTATTCGTGGGTTCCCGTCTTTGCCCCGCTTGTGGGCGGTTTTATGGGAGGAGCGTTCTTCAAACTCTATTACGAGAGTGAGTTCACTCTCTGGGTTGTCATCTCGTCGGCATGCGCCATCGCGCTTTTAGGGTTCGCGTATTGGGCAAATAGCCACCTGTACCGCGCACCCAGCGCCGAGGTGATTCCCCAAGGCGAAGATACCCAGGCGACTGCTGCGAGGGCTGCGGCAACCTACACCGCGACCGGTTCCATCCCGATTATCGAGAAGCGAACCTATCAGCAGTAGGCTCAGACTAAGTTCGGGAGCGAAAAGTTGCAGCGGGAACGTGTCCTTCTGACTCGTTACCTCGTCAGCTTCGGAACGTTATTAGGTGCCTCGCACGCTCGGAATAACGTCCCTCAGCGACTGCAACTTTTCACTCCCAGATTCTCGATGTACCCTTACCCGATATGATCCGGCAGGTGGCGGTAGCGCATCCGACGGCGGATCCGACGCCACACAAGCACAAGGAGCGCACCGATCAGGGCGCCGACGGTGTTGTTGATAATATCGTCCACGTCGAAAGTGCGGTATGCGCAGGGCACAAGCCCCAGTTGCCGCTCAGCTGGCTCAGTTCGATGAAGAGACAGCCCGAAACCCGCCAAGGCTGAGGGCACGCAGACCCCAGCGTAGGCATCCGGCGGTAAACAGCCCTATAGGAATAAACAGGCCGATGTTAAAGAAGAGTTGGGCGAATGCCCGCGAGGTCGCGCCGCCGGTTCCCGGGTTTGCAGCATCTGGAATGCTTGAATCCAGCTCCAGCCAGCATAGAGGCGTGGATAGTATAGCTCTGAGTGGCATTTTTCCATCATCCACCCCGATGGGGGTGAGGGTCAGAACCAAAACCACCGCCAAGAATGAGTGAAAATATGCCGGTGATGATATAGTGCCGGGCTGTCAGCGACGATCCCGCGCGGCGAGCGCGCGTTCTCATCAGAAGAAAACCGAGGGCAAAAAGAGCGAGGGTAGCGCAGATGATTTCAAGACTAACCGTCCCCATCTGCTCCGATAGTAGTTTCCTCATCCACATTCCTCGTCAATAATGTACAGCGTCATAGGCAAGCCGTGAGTGGTAAAAACTCGCCTATCACCAGTGTAAAGCTATTGGGGCAACATCAAAGAACCGGAGCTTCACACGCCGCCGAATGCACCCCTCACCTGTGCTGCACCCCACACGGATACGCTCTGCAGACCCTACCTAGCCGGGTTAGAAGAAAATGTCGATGGGGATGATGGGGGCTACATCATCTCCCAGCAGCAGGACGAAGCAGAGCGTGCCCGCGAGCGCCGCGAGAACTGCCCCGATAACCTGCACGAGCCAGAGCATCAGGAATTTGGCTCGTTTGCCTTCGCGGCGTGCCGTAAGCGCTTCGACCATAGCGGTGGAGAAGGTGGTGAACCCACCGAGCAGACCGGTGGTGATGGCGGTACACCAGAAAATGACGGATCCGGAGGCGCCGTAGTGAATATCGAGCGCATTCGGGTTAGCGACCGGCATAATCAGCAGCCCGTAGAGGAATGACCCCACCAGGTTAATCACGAATACGGGGCTGATAATAGAGCGCTCGGTGCGCAGCCGGGGCGACATTTTGACGTCGAGAAAATACCGGGTCATTGCCCCTAAACCGCCGAGCAGAAAGACCGTTAGTGAGAACATGATGAGTCCTCTTGAGCACTGGCACGGCGGGCCTCACAGCGGGCGGCGATTTTTCCGCCTGTAAAAAGACCTGATGCTGCGGCCGCTAGACCGCCGATAAAGAGCACGGCAAGGCTGAGCAGAACGTACCACCCGTGCACCGTGTAATGAATGAATACCGCCTGCGCTGTCACCGCCGCGATGGACGAGTAGGTGGTGTACCCGCCCATCATTCCGGCGCCGAACAGGAAGCGGAACGGGCGTACAGCATCCTCGCCGTGCATGCGAGTGCGCGATGCCCACAGCGCGGTCAGAAGCCCCAGGGTGAAGGATCCGATCAGGTTCGCAGCAAGCACGCCACCGGGTGTGTGGATGCGGCAGAAGGCGCCTATGCCTCCTCCTAAGAAAACCAGCAGCGGCGCGGGTATGCGGTTCAAGTATGCGGCGAGCGTTCGTCTTTCTGCCATCGTGCGGTGCGCCCCTTCGATGCGCTCGGGGTGAGAACTCGTGTTCTCGCGGCGATCCCCTACTTTCACCTTAGACCACGGAGGTACCAAGACGTTAATAAGCGTGTTTTGTGTAGCCTGCCGCTCATAACCTAAAAGGCGCGAGCAGGTCTTTTTTTGCTCCGACAAGGTAGGATTTTCCTACCTGCTCGGCACAATACGACCTGCTCGCGCGGTATGCGGTATTAGCGGTTATTCAGTTTTCTTCTTCGCCCAGGGAATCTCGACCTCGGCTACTTTTTTCGCCGCGGACTCCTGTGCTGCTTCAGATTCCTGTGCTTCGGTTTCTTTCTCCTCAGAATCGTCGGATGCTTCAGATTCGCTAGACCCTTCATCACCATCGTCGGATTTATCCGAGTCTTTGTGGTCCAGCTCTTCCAGAAGGGTCGCGCCTTCCACGTCCATATTCGGAACGAGCTTATCGAGCCACTTCGGCATCCACCATGCTTTATCGCCCAGCAGGGTCAAAACCGCGGGGGTGATAGTCATGCGAACCACGAAAGCATCAACCAGCACGCCGAAGGCCAGGCCGAAGCCGATGGGGCGAATCATTGCGGATTCGGCGAAGATGAACCCGCCGAACACCGAGATCATGATAATCATCGCGGCAACCACCACACGCACCGCATGGTTGTACCCGGCGACGACGGCGGTTTTCGCATCCTTACCGTGCACATATGCCTCGCGCATGCCAGAGACCAGGAACACCTGATAGTCCATCGCCAGGCCGAAGAGGATACCAATCATCAGGGTCGGCAGGAACGCCAGGATGGGGCCGGGATCGTGCACCCCGAAGAGGGACCCCATGAAGCCCATCTGGTAGACCGCAACCACGGCACCGAAGCTGGCCAGAATCGAGAAGAGGAACCCGATCGAAGCAACCAGCGGCACCAGAATTGAACGGAACACCAGAATCAGCACGATAAATGACAGACCCATGACGACCGCCAAATACAGCGGCAGTTTCTGCGCCAGCGTATTGGAGACGTCGATATTGCCGCCGGTCAGACCGGTCACGCCCAGGCGCACATCGGTACCCTGCACGTTAACATCAACCTGCCGTAGCTTCTCAACCAGGTTCACGGTTTCAACCGAGCTAGACCCATGTTTGGGGATCACCTGGAAAATCTGCAGGGTGTGATCATCAGTTTGTCCGATGGGAACTACGGTTTTTACGTTGTCGGGGTCTTTCGCCTCAACCGCATGGGCGATATCGAGCTGTGCCTGCTCGGCCTGCGCATCGCTCATACCTGCAGGGGTGTGTGCCACTGCAACCACAGGACCGCTCATGCCTTCACCAAACTTGTCTTTAACAATCTGGTAGGCCTGGTACTCGGTGCTTTCCACCTGCGAGCTTTCTGCCGAGGGAAGACCCATGCGCATCTGACCCATGGGAATAGCGATAGCACCCAGTGCCGCCACACAGAGCAGAATGGTAACCACAGGTTTAGCGAGCACGATGCGCAGCCAACCGTGCGGGGTAGCCTCACGTTTTTCCTGCTCGGCGTGATGCGCGGCGATCTTCTCGGGAGTATCGATAGATGCCCACGTTTTCTTCGACATGACCCTGCGGCCGATCAGCGAGAGCATAGCGGGGGTCAGGGTTACCGAAATCAACACGGCCACGAAGACGCACAGTGCCGCCGCATCGCCCATGTATCCCAGGAAGGGAATACCTGTCACGTTCAGAGCGAGCAAAGCGATAATCACAGTTGTTCCGGCGAAGAGAACCGCGTTACCGCTGGTGCCGTTAGCGACCGCGATAGATTTTCGCAGCGGCATGCCGTCCATCAGGTTAGACCGGTGCCTGTTGAGAATGAACAGTGAGTAGTCGATGCCCACCGCAAGACCAAGCATCATGCCCAGCATATAGGTGGTTGAGCTCATATCGATGAGGGATGAGAACGACAGGGTTCCCAGAATACCTATCACCACGCCCACAAGCGCCATGATGATAGGCAGCCCGGCGGCAATAAGAGTACCGAGCATAACGATAAGCGTAATGAGTGCCACCACAATACCGATAACCTCACCAATACCCATACCCACATTGGGAGATTCGGCGATATTCTGGTCAAAATAGACCTTCAAACCCTTCAGATCGGCACTCTTGAAGTGTTCCATGAGCTTTTCTTTATCAGCCTGAGGGGTTTCTGCACTCTTTGTCTTGAAGAAAACCACGGCGATTGCGGTCGAGTTATCTTCAGAGACCGTTCGGTAGTCGCTTGTCAGCTCCAAAAGCGCAGATTTGCGGGCGTATTCCGACTGCTGTTCGGGGAGTTTTTTCTCAGCGTCGGCAAGTTCAGCAGACTTAGCGTCATATTCTTTCTGAGACTCTTCCAGCTTGGCGCGTTGCCCGTCCAACTGCCCCTGTTGGGAGCCGAGCTGTTCACGCATAGACTCTAGAGCGCCGGCCGCTTTGGCTTGTTCGCGGGCTTCGTCAAGTTGTTTTTGTGCAGCATCCAGCTGCTCTTTACCGTCTTTAAGCTGTTTACCGGCTTCTTCGAGCTGTTTCTTGCCGTCCTCAATGCGCTGCGGGGCGGCATCTAGCTGAGGTTTGCTCTCGTCAAGCTGTTTTTTACCGTCGGCTATCTGCTGTTCGGTGGCGAAGGGATCACTGACGGCGTCAACAGCCGAGTTCTCATCCTTGAGGCTGTTCAGCGTGGTTATGAAGGCCTGTTTCTGTTCCTCGGTGATTGCGGATCCGTTATCTGTCTTTACAACAATTTGTCCATTGCCACGGTTAGCATCAGGGAATCGCTGAGCAAGCTCGTCGCTAAGACGCTGGGTTTCGGTTCCGGGCATCGTGAAGGTGGTCTTTAGCTGCCCATGGAATGCGCTATAGCTACCGGCAACACCGGCAATAACAAGCACCCAGATAGCAATAACCGCCCACGCCCTGCGTGCGGCAAAGCTACCTATGGAATATAGCCACTTAGCCACTATGGTTCTCCTCAAATGTCTCTGTATCGGTTGAGTATGGTGCGCGTATTTACTGCGCCTATGTGTATTTGCCGTCGATTAGCTCTTCGACGTAGTCGAGGCAGTGTTCTATGTTTTCCCGCATTTTTTCGGCATTTTCGGGCGGCTGTGGGTTACCTTCGGCGTCGTAGAAGGAGGCCGCGATTCCCTCGCAGATGGCGGAAGCAATGAGGTTCCCGAAGATTGCGATGCGCATCCGCGGTATGTCCTGCCGCTCCTGCCACAGCTTGTCAATAACCATCTCAATGGAGTTCAAATAGGAGGTTGAGCTGTACTCATTGAACTTATTATCGAGAGCGTAGTCGTGAAGGGCGAACAGCAGCCGAGCGTGGGGTTCTACGTGCTCGGCAAGGCGTTCGGTGGTGAATGCTGCACGCACGCCGTTGAGCATATCCCGCTCGGGATGCGCTCCTCTGGGGGTGCAGAAGTCGGGGATGACCTCAAAAATACGGCGCAGGTACTCGTTCAGGCGTTCAACGACGGCGGCTTCAACCGAGGAAAAATGGTTGAAGATGGTACGCCTGGATACACCGGATTCTTTGGCGAGCGCATCCGCCGTGAGCGCCTTAAGACCGCCTGCGAGCACGAGTTTTTCTGCCGCATCCATAATGGCGATGCGGTTCTCGGCTTTACGCGCGGAGCGTTTATCTACAATCTTTTGGGCAATACACACAGTTATTACACTAAGTGCAATATTGCACCAAGTGCAACTATTTTTTGTGTGAGCTCAACCATATTTCTGCACTCAGTGCATATTGTTTAAAAAATCTCTGCTCGCCAGAAATCCCCGAGCCAAGCGGTCTATGAGACCGAAACCCCCTGCCGCATAAGCGGAAGACGTACTGAAAATTCGGTTCGTCCGGGACGGCTTCGCACAGAAATCAGCCCGCCGTGTGCCTGCACGATCGCCTGCACGATTGCCAACCCGAGGCCGGTCGTCCCGTCAGAGCCCGAACGCGCCTTGTCTGCCCGCGCGAATCGGTCAAAAATCTTGGGCGCAAACTCTGGGTCAATTCCGGGACCGTTATCCACAATGGTCATAAGCGCTTCACGCCGATCCGCAGATACCCGCAGCCCGGCAATAACGGTCGTACCCTCGTCCGTATGTTTGCGCGCATTAGAGAGCAGATTCAAAATAACCTGCTGAATCTGCGAGCGGTCCGCGATCATCTCAACCGGTTCATCCGGCACATCCATGCGCCAAATATGGTCACGTGCCGCCGCCTGCATATCCGAAACGCTCTCGACAAGCAGCTCGGTTAGGTCGATGTTCTCAAACTTCGGTTCACGCCCTTCGTCCAAGCGCGCCAGCAACAGCAGATCTTCCACGAGACGCGACATTCGTTCGGTCTGCGAATCGATGCGTGCAAGCGAGGACTGCCCGCCATCGGCGAGAGGTTCCGTCCACCGCAGCATATCGGAGTAGCCCTTAATGGCGGCCAGCGGGGTGCGCAACTCGTGGGATGCATCCGCAATGAAGGCACGTATCTGCTTTCGGTACGTTCACGCACGTCAAGAGCCGAACTCACGTTATCAAGAAGTTGATTGAGCGCATACCCCACAGACCCCACTTCGGTGCGGGGGTTCGCGTCCTTGGGGGTCACACGCACTTCGGGGGCAATAGTGTCAGATTCCAGATTGAGGCGCGCCACCTCGGTCGCCACACCAGAGACACGCTCTAGGGGCTTCATCGTTCTGCGAATTATGAACGAACCCAAAAATCCGGTACCGATCATCACGGCAACCGATCCAATACCCATTGTGATAGAGAGCATGGTAAGGGTCTGATACATTGCCCCCAGCGGCACACCGGTGATAAGCGCGTCCGAAGAAGGCCCCGGCGAGGAAACCTTCACCATGTATTTACCAACGTCAAGGTTCACTTCGGTAAGCTGACTCTCTTGATTTACGGTGTTCCGAAGAGAGTTAAGAGTCTCGCGGTCTTTATCGCTGAGCTCCTTGATACTCCCGTCAGCACTCAAATACCCCGAGAATTTGTAACCACCCTGATGATCAACACAAAGGTTAATGGTTCCGGCACCCTGACCTGGCGTATAGAGAGAGGGTTTTTCGGATTAGATTTATCGAGGCATTCAAAACCGTGGCCGCTGGGAGAATTATTGGGATTGGCGGCGCGATTCGCAGTTTCTTTGAGGGTACTGCCGATTTGTGATCGCAAAGAGTTCTGTAGCGTGGCATAGGTTGAAACGCTGGTGATAAAACAGGCGATTCCTAGAGCCGAAACAAGGATAAGAATAAGTCGCCTGCGCAGATGCGGCATTGGGCGTATAGCGGTTTTATCCCGTTTTTTTCGACTACCCTGTGGGGGGCTGTGTCTCAGGAACACTGGGAGCTTCCACAATGGTCACAGACTTCACCCCTTCCAGGATATATTACTAAATCGGAATATAAGAATATATAAACCTTGACTAGGCGCTTTACACAATCAGGGGCTTAAACTGCCGGCCGAATTACATAGCCAGCACCACGTACCGTATGGATCATAGGCTCACGACCCACATCAATTTTCTTCCGCAGATACGAAATATAAAGTTCCACAATATTCGCCTGACCACCAAAATCGTAATTCCAGACGTTATCCAAAATCTGGCTTTTAGAGACCACACGCTTCGCATTCTCCATCAGATAACGCAACAGGTCGAATTGGGTTGCCGTGAGAGCGATAGGTTCACCGCCACGGGTAACTTCACGGGTATCTTGGTTGAGCACCAAATCCCCCACAACGAGTTCGGCATCGTCAATAGCGGCAACACCCGAACGCTGCACCAGTCGGTGCAGGCGAATCATAACCTCTTCCATCGAAAACGGCTTGGTCACATAGTCATCGGCACCAGCGGCAAGCCCTTCGATGCGGTTATCCACCGAATCTTTCGCGGTCAAGAAGAGGCAAGGCACTTCGGGGTAAAACTTCCGGATGCGGTCCAACAGTTCCAGACCGTCGAAACCGGGCATCATAATATCAAGCACCAGCACATCGGGGCGCCAATCGCGGGCAATAGCTAAGGCTGCGGGTCCATCACCAGCCGACTGCACCTCCCACCCGATCATCTTCAGGCCCATACTGACGAGTTCTTTGAGCATCTCCTCATCATCGACCACTAGGGCACGAATAGGGCTGCCGTCCGGATGTTCAAGGGTCGGCAGTTTTTAGCGATTTCGGTTGCTTTGCTGCTCATAGTGTTAAGGGTAGCGGTATTTAAACGCCTGTGTAGGTTTAGTGGCTACTTTTCGAGCAGAACATAAAATATACATGCCCCGTACACAGCCTGCACACAGTATTCCTAACCCGCCAGTACAAGGATGTCCACAAAAAGTGGGTGACGCGCATTAGTCCACGTCACCCACATTATGAGGAATTATTTAGAGGCGAATACCACTTGGTACTACTGTACGAGGCTGAAGCGGCACAACACCGCCGCCGCCGGGAGAGCCATATCCGTTAACGCGGGATGGCGTGGCTGTTTGGGCATCCGAGAAGTCTTCATCCCGAATCTCTCCTCGATCAGTGATCTCGGTGAGTATTTCTTTATCCCGGTCTCCCACCCGTATCTCTTGGGGAAATATTTCAATCCATGAGCCGTTAGAGCAGGTCATAACTTTTACTTCCCGGTCTTTAATATACCGATAGGTGCCGTCCGCGTTAACGTATGTTTCCTGTCGGGTTCCATACCCATAATTAGCTTCGGTGATTTCCTGCCAGGAACCGTCAGCATGCAGTTCTGCGCTGTGGCTCTTTGTTTTCATGGTCCAGGTTCCATCAGCTTTGACTTCCCCATGTTCATCGCCGCGCTTATCGTAGATCCATGACCCATCGGATTCGTTGATAGTGGTCCATTTCTTATCTTTGCTGTCCACAGATTCGGTGGATCTGGGGCGGGGCTTACCTGCTTTGTTATCGTCAGTCAGCGCTATCTCTTTTTCGCTGATACCCTTTTTCTTGAGTTCTTCAAGATCCGGGTTTTTGCCGGATTCGTGGCTCGGGCAGGTGATTGGAAACTTAACGTCCCGCATAAAATCAAGGCCCCGCGCCTTTTCTGGGTGCTCCAAGAGTTCAGATACTTCAATCTGCTGCCCAGCAGACGATGCGTTCGAGCCGGAGGATGATGCCGCAGCATGCGAGCTTTGGGGCGAGGAATTATTGGATGAAGATGCGGTTCCTGATGAACACGCACCCAGGGCAAAAACCAAAGCAGTGCCCAAAGAAAATACAGAAAGTCTACGCATTAAAAGTCCTTATCGGTGACTATGAGGGAAGTTACAGGATCAAATATACCCCGCCTCAGGTCTTCGCCACCGAAGACACGCTTCTGACGGTCATAGGAACCAGACGCAGGTACCCTTCTACGAACACCTTCTAGCACCCATTATTTAACAGACCGCAAACCATTATTTAACCCAATACTCATTTTTACCCCTACATTCCGGGGAATTTTTTGAAGGGTGCAGAATCATTATTTAACCTTCAGGCAAATATTATTTAACTCCGAGTCCTTGATGATGCGCACAACAAGGGTGGCGCATCCAGCCATAAAATCTGGATGCACCACCCTCTACCTTCTTCACAAATAATTTCCGTTATGACACGGCCTGCTGACCGGGTTGCAGAGGTTTACGCGGGGTCAGCGGAATGACCCCTCCCCCGCCGGGACCATCACCTCCACCAATCAGTAAATCTGGTTGAGGAGGAACGTAAATATACCGTTCTTTATCTACCGAAGATACCTCGCTCTTACGTGATGACGATTCCCGATATACTTGCCGTCCGGGGTGCTGTATACGGTTTCATAGGTGCTCTGAGTGCGCCACGTGCCATCAGATTTTACTTCTTCTGTTCGGTCCCGGTCTTTTCTCTGCCAACTTCCGTCAGGGTTTACGTGAATAATATCTTCCCCGTCGCTGCGTGTATTATTTTTGATTTCCCATGAGCCGTCAGCATACAACACAGTAGTTCTGTCATAATTACCGGAGTTATCAGAATCTTTCTGCGTCCACGTGCCGTCTGCTGCAACATGTATTGTCGTGTCACCATCGCGCGATTCCCAGCTCCACGAACCATCCGGATTGACCTTAGCCATACCGAAGAAGGGGTCTTTTTCTGAACGTGGTCGGGGCTTGCCCGCTTTATTCTCATCCGTCAGGAGTATGCCCTCAAGTTCGGCGGTAGCATGCTTATACTCATCGGTTCCAGGAACAGCCTCTTTAACAGGCATTCCCAAAGGCAGAGCCGTACGCGGTTTCAGGGGAATAACACCATTTTGAGGAATATATAACCCCATATCGTACATACTATTCATGTATTCCCTAGGAGTTGTAACCCCACTCTGCGCCCCACGTGTGATAGATTTTTCCTCCCCGGTTTCTGTATTCTTTTCCACGGCTGTACCGTCAGGGTTTCCCGTGATGACCTTATTATTCGAGTATCCGCTAGACTTCCACGTGCCATCAGCATGTGCCTCAACGTTTTCTGGGGAAGATGAATCGCTCTTACGCTCGACACTCCACGTACCGTCAGCATTAACGCGAGTTTTTGTCTGTGAAGAAGAAACTTTTTCAATCCTCTCCCAAGATCCATCTGCGTTAATCGTCATTTCGTGATATATGTCAGACCCCGTTCCACGCTTCACATGGAATGTACCATCGACATTAACTACAACTGATAATTTATCCTGACCGCTGCCTTCTTCAACAGTCCACGAACCGTCGTCCTTGAGTTTTACATTCTTTCCTAACGAGCTCTGAGACTTCTGTTCAGCGCGCGGGCGGGGTTTACCAGCCTTATTATCGTCAGTAAGCCCCACAATCTGTTTCTCATGACTCTGTTCTTCATTCTTCTGTTTCTCCTCTGTTGGGTTCGTCGTGGGGGAAGCGGAAGAAGACTCGGGTGAGGCAGAAGATGATGCAGAGGAAGATATAGAGGAGACAGGGGAAGATCCCTCAGATTTACCCGGGTTGGCTCGTTCCACAGTCATACAGGCGCTGAGCGCGAGCATGAGGGCGCATCCGGTGGAAAGAGGAACGACGATGCGGGTGAACTTAGTGATTTTCATCGGAAGTTTCCTTAAGACACGGCTTGCTGACCGGGTTGAAGAGGCTTACGCGGGGTCAGCGGAATGACCCCTCCGCCGCCGGGACCGTCCTCTAAATAGGAGAGGCGCGGTTCATGGGGAACTTGAATATGGCTTACTTCATGTTCTCCCGAAGGGAGCTCGGTCTTCCGACCCGAACTCTCCCGAAAGACTTTACCGTCTGAGGTGCTGTACTTGGTGTCGTATTCAGTTTGGGTGCGCCACGTCCCGTCCGCTTTTACCTCTACCTTTCGGAAGGAATCCTTTGAAGTCCAACTGCCGTCGGGGTTCACATGAACAAAGTTTTCTCCATCGCCCATTTTCATTTTAGATTCCCAGGAACCATCCGCGAACAACTGCGAACTTCCTTCACGACCAGTTTCTGCGGAATCCTTTTGATCCCACGTACCGTCTTCAGAAACACGTATGGCTGAACCTTTACTCTGCCAAGTCCATGCCCCATTCGGGCTGACGATAGCATCATCATCGATTTTCCTCTCTGAACGTGGACGGGGCTTGCCCGCTTTGTTCTCATCTGTCAGGAGTATGCCCTCAAGTTCGGCGGTAGCATGCTTATACTCATCGGTTCCAGGAACAGCCTCTTTAACGGGTATTCCCAAGGGCAGAGACTTACGAGGCTTGAGCGGAATAACACCGTTTTCAGGGACGATCTCATCAAGTTTATAGGTATCGGCGATCGAGCCTTCATCATGGTCTTTCGGGGTCGTGACAATCTTCCACTCTAGCGGGGTAAGAGGTTTTTCCTCCCCCAACTTCGTGTTCTTTTTGATTGCCGTACCGTCGGGTTTTCCCGTTATAACCGCGTTCGTCCTTTCGGTAGATTCCCAGCTGCCGTCGGAACGCATCTCAACTTTTTCTGGGGAACCCTCACTCCCATATTTTTTCTCGATGGTCCACGTGCCGTCAGCATTAACGTGAGTTTTTTGTTCGCTGGAAGAACCTTTTTCGATTTTCTCCCAGGACCCATCGGCGTTGAGGGTAAATTCTTCCGTAGAATCTTCCGAATTTTTATTCTTCACCTGGAATGTGCCATCGGCGTTAACCGAAACCGATTCCGTGCGTCCATTATTGTCTTCTTCGACAGTCCATGAACCGTCGTCCTTGAGCTTTACATTCTTCGTTGAATCCAAAGGCTTCTGATCAGAGCGCGGGCGCGATGTACCGGCCTTATTATCGTCAGTAAGCCCCACGATCTGTTTCTCATGCGACGTTGCAGAAGCTGAAGAGGATGCGCCGGAACCGCCATGAGTAGAATCTTCCGAACCGATTCCTTGTACAGAGGTCGAGCAAGCACTGAGTGCCAGCATGAGAATACATCCGGCAGATAGGGGACCAAATACGCGAGTGTGATTATCATTCTTCATCGGAAGTTTCCTTACGGCTATGTAGTCTATGCGGTGCTTTGATGCGGTGTTTAAAAATACCTTTAGTTTCAGTCTATGGTTCTTGGACAGACCCGATACCGCTAACACCCCACGCTTTTCTTCCAACACTCAGCGAATATAGAGTACGTTCCCATATTTCTTCCAGCAAAGCTCCAGGCAGAAGGGCGTTTTAGACACAAAAAGGGTGGCGCATCCAGCCGTAAAATCTGGATGCGCCACCCTACTACCGAGAGAGGTTCAGGATTACTGAGCCTTCTCCCCTGCTTTAAGCGGGGTACGCGGTTTGAGAGGAACAACGCTGTTGCCGCCTACGCCGCCAGGAGCATACAGGGTAGGTGGAACTGGAACTACGGAAGGAGTAAGTTCCTTCCCAACCTCACGCTTCTCTTGGCCTGGTTTCTCCTGGTAGACCTTGCCGTCGGCAGTTCCGTAGAGGGTAGAGTGCGAGTCCACACTGCGCCACGACCCATCGGCTTTAACCTCCATGCCCTGGGCCCCTTTAATCAGATCCGTATCACCGCTCTCGCGTACTCGAATCCAGCTGCCATCGGGGTTTACGTGAACGCGTTCATCTCGGGCCGCTTCATATTTTCCCAGGTGCCGTCAGCATTCAGATTAGCCTTATCACCATTATTGCTTTCCCAAGTCCAAGTACCATCTTTTTGGACATGCATCGTTCCCGAACTACTGGTGTAGTCCCAGGAGCCATCCTCATGGATGGTAGCACCGCTGGAAACAGAACTATACGATGATGTCGGCCGCGGCTTACCGGCCTTATTATCATCGGTCAGGGCTTTTGAGGTAGCGCTCGAACTTGCCGAAGCCGAGGCGCTGGTGCTGCTGGAAGCTGAGGTGCTGGGCGATGCGGTTTCCGAAGCAGACGCGCTGCCGCTCGACGAGCTGGCGGCGGAAGACGAAGGTGCCACACTGTTCACCGAGGAGGAGCAGGCGCTCAGGGCGAGCACCGCAATAAGAGCGGCGGAAAGCGGCATCGCTAGACGACGAGGGTTATGCATAGAAGTCTCTTTCAACAGTGATTATTGCACGGTGTTTATAGCACCGACTTATTCATTCTATCGGCATCTCTCCATAAAATGCAGAATATATCCTTCATATTTTAGAAGGACTGCATCGTATTTTATGTTTATCGAGGTAAAAGGCGGCAAGCCTAGAGCGCATAGATTCGCTTTCTCACGGTAAATAGCACGAGGGGGCTGTAAAATCTTGAGAAAGCATTCGATACCGCCCACACGGAAGGAGGGATGCATGCGCATCAGCCGCATCTATAACAATAATGTCGCCCTCACCCGTGATTCCTACGGGCAAGAGGCGGTAGTTATCGGGCGCGGACTTGCCTTTGGTAAACGCAAGGGCGATCTGGTTGATCCAACTAAGGTCGAGCAGACATTCATTCCCGAACACGATATTTCCGCCGAGCGGCTCAGTTGGTCACTCTCCGAGATTCCCCCGGAGATTCTTGCTATTGCCTCCGAACTTGAAACGAACGTTCGCAATACCCCCGATATTAAAATCGCGAACTCCTTCATCATTCCTTTCGCAGACCACCTGCACTATGCTGTTGCGCGCGCACGCGAAGGACTGCAGGTTGATTATCCTCTCGCACCAGAGGTAACGCTGCTGTATCCGCGTGAAGTTGAGTTCGGGCGCCGGGCACTTGATCTGGTACATGAGCGTTTGCATCTCACCCTAGATCCGCAGGAAGCCATTCCTTTGGCGTTACATCTCGTCAATGCCCAGTTTGCGACGGCCGATATGTCGCGTGCCTTCCGTATGACTGAGGTTTTTGCGCAGGTTTTTGATGTTATCGGAGCAACGTATGGCAAGCCGATAGACACAAATTCCATGTCGGCAGCGCGGTTTATCACCCATCTGCGCTATCTCTTCGTACGTACCGATCGAGAGAACAATAAACAACAACGGCATATTACTCAGCCTGGTGTTTTGGCTGCACTTCGGGCGGATGCGCCCCAAGCCTTCGCATGCGCGCAAAAGGTTCTTCTCCTATTAGAGATGCAGCTCAATCAGCCGTTACGCCAGGATGAGCTCACATATTTGACGATTCATATTGACCGCCTCGCCCAAGAGATGTGGGGTTCTTAGAATTTAAAATCATCACCTCCGCACAATAAAAATTCTCTTGATCATAAATAACGCAGAATTTTTAATAATTTATTCACGATCACAAACATTTTTAGTCGGAATGCACTTTACTCCCTGGCAAACCCCTCAAAAACTCGATATATTCCTATATTGGAATATAAGAATATACGCTATTAATGCATCAAAATACAGCAAATAACAGCTTTTTACCCCTGTCCGACTGATAACCTTTCACGTTCTCCGCCCTCTAGATCATGTCCTTAAGAACGACATAGTTTAGGTCACATATACTATATTTATGTGCTGAGAGGTTCTCGTGTAAAAGCATTTTTTCCTATATTTTTCTCCATATTTAAAACCGCTACCGACCGTGATATTCTCAAAGGGTTTAGACCCTTAAATACGGAAACAACACACATTCTGTAGTAACGAGAGGACCATCATGGTCACTATCATCGTGGCGGCACATGGGGAGTCAGCGCCCGCTCTTCTGAAGACCGCCAGCATGATCCTCGGAAACCTCGATAACGTGTATCCGGTGACATTTCTTCCCGGGCAGGGTCCGGAAGATTTGATCGAAGAGTACACGCGCATCGTTGCGGAAACAGGATCTGAAGAAACCCTTATTCTCGTCGATCTCTTCGGCGGCAGTCCCTACAATGCGGGTGCCCGATTCGCGGCAGAACACGAAAATATTGATGTTGTCGCAGGCGTCAACGTACCGATGCTCATTGAAGTGATCAGCGGCGCCGGTCGCAAAAATGCAACCCTCAAGAGCCTGGTTGCCAAAGCCCATAAGGCGGGTGTGAAAGGTATTCGTTCCTTCCAAGAGGCCAACCAGCCGGTACAGGAAGAAAAGCCTTCTCAAGAGGCAAAACCCGCCGAAACACCGGAGGCACCGGAAATACCCGCAGAACAGCAGGTTGAAGGCGGGCATATGGACGCTATTTCACGCGCATCGACTCCCGTCTGATTCACGGGCAGGTCGCGGGCACCTGGGTTCCTTATGTGGCGCCGCAAACCTTTATTGCCGCATCGGATGCAGCCGCCCACGACAAGCTCCGCAAGAGTCTGCTGCTGCAGGTGGCGCCCGCCGGAGTTAAAACTAATGTGCTCGATATTGCTAAAGCGGGGCGCGTATACAACAACCCCAAGTACACCGGCATGAAAACCATGTTTGTGCTCGAATCCCCGGTCGATGTGGTGCGTCTAATAGACGAAGGCGTCGAAATTCCAGAGGTCAATGTTGGCGGCGTAACCTACAAAACCGGTATGACGCAGCTTTCTGAGGCGGTTTACGCATCTGAAGAAGACCTCGACGCATACCGTGAGCTTCTCAAACGCGGCGTCAAGCTGTACGTGCAGCAGCTTCCCAACCACAACCCCGTCGATCTGGCAAAAATTTTGAAAGAGAAAGGTCTCGCCTCATGAGTCCCCTCGCATTTATTCTCGTCATTGTGGTGGCGTTCATTGCGGGTGTCGCATCCGTGGTGGACGAACGCCAGTTCCACCGTCCCCTTAGTGGCATGTACCCTCATGGGTTTCGCCCTCGGGGACCCCACCACTGGCATTATCTTGGGCGGTATGCACGAACTCATTGCCCTCGGGTGGATGAACGTCGGCGCGGCGATGGCACCCGATGCGGCGCTCGCATCATGTATCGCAACGGTCGTCGTCATTCACGGTCACCTTGATAAAGCGCAGGGCATCGCCGTTGCTATTCCGATTGCAGCAGCCGGGCAGGTGCTCACCATTTTCGTGCGAACTATTACCGTCTTCTTCCAACATCAAGCTGACCGGTTCGCCCAAACGGCGAATTTCCGGGGTATTGAGCTCATGCATATCAGCGGCATGGTTCTGCAAGGTTTGCGCGTGGCTGTCCCGACCGCCGTGGTTGCCCTTATTAACTCCGAAACCCTGCAGAACTGGCTGCAGGCTATTCTGCTGAGGTGACGAACGGCCTGCGTATCGCTGGCGGCATGATTACTGTGGTCGGTTTCGCCATGGTCATTAACATGATGAAGTCCCGCGCCCTCATGCCGTTCTTCTTCCTCGGATTCATCGCGGCAGCCGCTATTCCGGCGTCCCAGGAAATCACGCTCAGCGGCGGCAACAAGAATGCTATCGGCAACCTCGCCGCAACCTTGGCAGATCCCGCGCAGCTGAACCTAGTCGCGATCGGTATTGTCGGAGCGTGCCTAGGACTGCTGTACACCCAGCTGAATCCAATCTTCCATAAGAGTGAGGCGGCACCAGCAGCCGCACGCCCAGCCGACGACCTCGACAACGAGCTTGAGTAGGAGCGAATCATGACTGAGAACACTCAAGAAAAAGTAACCGCCGAGGTTCCCGACCTCACCAGGCGCGACAAGATTGATACGTACATCCGCTCCACCTTCCTGCTCGGCTCCTTCAACTTCGAGCGTATGCAGGCCATTGGTTTTGCGGTGTCGATGATCCCCGCGATTAAACGTTTCTACACCAAGAAGGAAGACCAGGCAGAAGCACTCACCCGTCACCTGGAATTCTTCAACACCCAGCCGTGGGTGGCATCCCCCATTATCGGTGTGACTGCCGCTATGGAGCGCGAAAAGGCAGCCGGTAAAGAAGGCATTGATGATGCCGCCATCACCAACGTGAAGGTTGGTCTGATGGGACCGCTCGCAGGCGTGGGCGACCCGATTTACTGGGGTACCGCGCGCATCGTGCTGGCAGCGGTGGGTGCATCCTTCGCTATTGCGGGCAATATTCTGGGACCGCTGATTTCTTCTTCGGCATGACCGCGATTCGGTGGGCCACCCGCTGGTACGGCTTCAAATATGGGTACGAAAAAGGTACCCAAATCGTGGGCGAAGCGGGCGGCAACACTCTGCAGAAGATCACGCAGGGCGCCTCGGTGATGGGCCTGTTCGTGATGGGGTCGCTCGTGTACCGGTGGACGACCATCAACATTCCGCTCAAGCTCACGGAATACGAACAAAACGGTAAGAACGTTGAGGTCACCGTGCAGTCGATGATGGATCAGCTGTTGCCCGGGCTTGCGGCACTGGCCCTGTGTTTCCTGTGCATGTGGCTGCTGCGTAAGAGGGTTAACGCCATCTGGATTATCTTCGGCCTCTTCGCCGTCGGTATTGCTGGTGCCTACCTCGGGTTCCTGTCACTTCCCTCCTAGGTCTGGGTGACCGTTTGATAACCTCGCGGGATGCGCGCTCCGGTAGACTGGTACCGGGCGCGCATCCCGTGATTTTTAGCCACCACACAGACAGACCTGAGGAATCCCATGAAAAAACTGATGGCATTCGACTTGGATGGAACTCTGCTTTTTGACCGGGCCATCGATCCCGCGAATGTACAGGCTATTCACCGTTGGCAGCAGGCCGGGAATCTTGCGGTGTGTGCGACGGGGAAAAGTATTTTCGCCACGAAACTTGCCCTCGATACAACCGGCGTAACCTTCGATTACAACGTGCTCTACACCGGCGCTGTAGTAACCGACGCCGAGTACAACATCCTCCACGCGCAAACTCTGCCGGTGTCGGTGGTGCGCGCCTGCTATGAGCGGTTCAAAGAAGAGCCGGGAGTCGCGCTTTTTGCCACGACTTTAACCCATGACTATCGTCTGGCGGATAATGTGGGGTCTTCGACTAATATTCTGCCCGAGTTCCTGCCGCTGGCAGAGTCCGAGATTGATACCCAAGATTATGTGGGTGTGCCCCTATGGATTCCTGAAGACGATATTCGCGAGCGCGCCTACCGCTGGATTCTTGAGGAGTTCGGTGATTCAGTGGATTGTCATAAGAATCAGGATTTTCTGGATATTGTGCCCCCGCGGTGCACGAAGGCGACCGGGCTGGCGTGGCTTGTGGAGTATCTGAAACCGGTCGAGTATGAAACCTACACAATTGGGGATTCCTGGAACGATGTACCTATGCACGAATGGGCGGATCATGCGGCGTCGTTCAGCTATTCCCCGGATGATGTGAAGGCGCGCACCGAGATTTCGGTGGATCATGCGTGGGAATTTATCGACGCTTCATTGGGGGCATAGATTCTACGTTTCACGTGAAACTTTTTGCGAAAACAACGTCTATAGATTGTTAAAGCGGGGTAGATGGCGAATGTCTTCAACAAATAAAGGGCGCAATCCCGAGAGCTTTGGCGATGCTTTTCGGCAGGCCGCCCGTGAGTCTTTGGTGAAGAATCAGCGCGAACGTAGAAGCGATATTGTTTCTATTGCCCCAGTTCAACTGGCGCTCGCCGCGTTGGCTATAGGTATTTATGCCCTATGGAATAGTTGGTTGTGCCTGATCCCGCTGGGTGTGGTGCTGGTGCTCATGTGGGTGCGTTACACCATGCAGCGGCAGATTTCCCGCGATTTTGCGAAGCTGGATGCGGCGCGCACGGCCTGGCGCAAAACCCGCGATAAGCAGTATTTAGAGTTTATGGCGGAAAATGCCGGTCGCATCCTGAAGGAGAATAAGGCCCTGACCAAGGATGCGCGCACCCGTGTGCAGGAATACGCCGACTACGCATCATCCCGGCTTTAGCCCGCTGCCCGCTCCGCTTATTTTCCGCGAAAGAAAGGCTCTTTCATATGGATGAAAGAGCCTTTTGCGGTGATTCTGCCTGCTGAGTACACCCAGGGGTGTTTTGATCACCCCTGCCGAGTACGTTGCTGCATTTATTACATATATGTAATAAATGCAGCAACGTACCTAGCCTAAACCCATGCTTCCCCGTTCCAGACTTCATCTTTAAGTTCCCCTTTCATCACCTGATCCAAGAAATTTTGGGCAAAATTTTGAGCTTCAGAATACGACTCTGGGAACATTTGGGGTTCATCTACTGATTTTGCGATAAGTTTCCTGTATTCCTGATCATTCCAGTTCTCAGGGAAAATCAGCCCCTGACAATATGGTTCAAGGTTATTTTCTAGCCTTTTAGCTTCCAATGCTTTGTACAAATCTGCCGCACGTATCCCGAGAGACTGCTGCGCAAGTACTGGAATATCAACAAGATCTTTAATACGTGTGCTCCGAGAACCGCAATGTCCCACCCCTGGATATACCTGCATAGTTGCAGTTACTTTATCTGCAATATGATCTACCAGTGGATATAGGCTAATATTAGGCATTTCAGGAACATCAAAGACTTCTGCTAAATCATTTCCTGGATAGGATTCATAAGGGGCTGTTGTTATATCTCCCACAACAAGGTCAATATCAATCGGAGAGCATACCGGAGCTCCTGATGCTTTCGAGAGTATGGTAACTTGAAGTTTTCGCCCTGCTTTATCACCCGACATGGCGATATTACCTTTTTCTCGTAGCCTCATCACCACATCATCAGGCGGTATATGCGCGGGGTTTCGGATAAGAATATCCTGTAGTGCTTTGTGAGCATCCTGGATAGTTGATTGTGTACTGAAAAGGTCAATATCCCTAGTAGCACGTGCCTTTGTATCTCGCCATAAAAGCGCATTACCCCCTTTGAGAACCCAACCATGTGGTGATGCCCCAAATATACGCGCTAATACAATGGCACGGTTAAATTCCGCGTCCCGTCGAGCGGGTGCAATATCAGAATATCTTCCTTTACCGTCTTTCACTGAGGTGCGTGCCTGAAGGTATGTTCGTGCCAAGATTCTTCTTTCATGGTCGTGTTTTTATAAGTTTTCCGGGATATTTCAACTCGATCTGAGGGATAGATGATATCGGGATTACCAATATGTCCATGACGCTCAACCGGCATAATTTTTTCACCAGATTCTAGGTATGAATCCAAAGCCGGATGCGCAGAAACACGTGTTTCAATCCTGGTTTTGAGAAGCTCACCCATAATCCAGGGTGCGGACGCCGAGTAAACCCTGTAAGAGTACTTGTGCACTGCATCCACAACATCAGACCAGTGAACCTCATACTCTTTCTGAATAAGTTCCTGCAGAACGAGTGAAACCTTCTCAAGGTCGCGGCCTTCCCGCAAGAAATCACAGATCAGTCGGGTTGGAGGAACCAAGGGAAGACCTTCAACAATAGTGACTTCAGCAGACATATCTTGGCGACGCGACAGATGAATATCCTCGAAAGAGATCTGTTTACGTTCCCGTGAATAAAACTCGTACTGCTGTGTATAGAAGTCGCCTACCCCATATACTTCGGCTGCAGAGGCAGAAGCAACAATAAATTGGGGAGAATCCCACAGTCTCTCCCCCCGCACTCTTTTTGGGGTCCAGCGAAAGCCACGCCGCGCGAAGATCACGATGGATATCCCAGCGAGCAGAGGACAAAACGTACACACCTCGCCGCACCTGCTGTACATACCCTTGGCGCACTTTACGATGCAGAGTCGCGCGGCTTATCCCGCGCACATCCACCTGTGCCGAGGTTATGAGCCCATACTGTTCGCCCGCAAGAACTTCTACGTCTAGCCATACCATACTGAAATTATTTCATATATGAAACAAAAACAGTAATATTTGAGATTATAAACCCATTTTAGAGGGTCTTATACTCACAACTGCCCCACAAGAACCTGGTTCGGTAAGGATATTCGCGAGGGCATAAACCTCGTTATCGAGAACTATGCTCTGTTGCATAAGCTCTGGCGCGAAGAGCGTGTGAACTGGTCGGGGCGCTTCCGCACGCCGCTCAACGGATTTACCTCAACCCCGCGCCCGCTCAACGGTGTTGCCCCGTTCGTATGGCACGGCAGCATCCGTACTCCCGAAATTGCGGAGCAGGCGGCATACTACGGCGACGGCTTCTTCCACAACAAGATCTTCTGGCCTAAGGAACACACGCAGCGCATGATTGAGCTGTACCGGGAACGCTACGAATATTACGGTCACGGCAGTGCCGATCAGGCTATCGTTAGGTCTGGGTGGGCAGATCTTTATGCGCAAGAATTCGCAGGATGCTCACGACGGGTAACGATTATCTCGCGTGCGGTGAGATATAGGGGTGGGCGGACTTTGATAGTCCGCCCACCCTTATATTCTTATTTCGGAATATATGCATGCTGACCTGGCAATATTCCATCATTGGTATAAGAAAATGTAGGGGGAGATTCAGTACAACAGTGCACCGAATCTCCCCTTACTATCAGGTCTTCCGTGAGGGCGAATATACGCCACGCTTATTTTCTGAGGGTCTTATGTTCTTTTCACAGAAGCAGCATCTTTTACTATGTTCTGAGCAACCTCTGGAGCATCAGGAAGATCCTCCGGCAGAGGTTCCGCATCCATATCCACAGCCGGCTCGGCAATTTCTTCATCAAGACGCTGCACCACCGGTTCGCCGATCTCTAGTTCTGATTCATCGGGACGTTTGAGCTGAGCGCCAAGATGCGTCAGTTGATCGCGGTTAACCAAGACAACTAATACCAAAGCGTTCAGGAAAAGACCGACAATAAAGAAAATCCAGCCGATCAGCATAAACCTTCCTCCACTGAGCACAGCACCTACTATCAGCAGTGCCGCCGAGCATAGATATGCGGGTGAGAGAAGGAATTTTGTGTTCATAGCAGACCTTTAGCGAACGTTTGAGCGTGGGTGAGAGCCTCGTGGACCGTTGGGTTTTGAGGGAAGAACTCCAAGTTTGCCGGCGTCAGACTCACGGGTCGAAGACTGCGCGGCTTCATCCGATGCGGAGTTTCTTCTTCACCATCATAAACCCCGTCATCACCCTCGGGACTGTCATGACGCTCCGCATTTTTATCGCGCATAGCGCCCACAAGGTTATTTTCCATCTCACTTAAGCTTGTCACCAAAGCGGGCGTAGGCTCTCCTTGAGCCTTGGAAATAGTGACCATGTGTGCAAGAACGTTCAATCCCAGCGCGGCAAGAACTAGAATCCATCCGAGCCACAGCAGCCATGTCTGTGAGAGGCTAATCAGCAAGGCACCGACCACGATAAGAAGTAGGGAGGTGAGATAGGCGGGCGAAAGTTTTTTAGAATTCATGGGTTTTCACAGCTTTTCAATTATGAAGAAACGCATAAAATATTCGTACACATTATGCGTTTGAACGGCGTAAAATTCCTCTTAATCCAATTTTAGATGATATGAGTCCTCAAAGCATTTCATACCGTGAATTTCCTTAATTTTCCCAGGTTCACGGTGTGAAAATCATAGCTTAACGTTGTTCATCAAATATGGCATTAGAAACATATGGCGAAGAAGGGGCATCCTTCACGATGGGAATAGTCGAAGTTCCCAGATGACTGCGGAGCATGTTATACCTTTCAAGAGCTACGCTTCCGGCGGGCAACGAAGGCAGAATAAAGTTATTATTCGTGCGCACATTCTCAGCCTGGACCAGAATATCCAACTTACGAATTACTCGGGAAACATCGTGTGAATCGTAACGATCCTGAGCTGAAATCACTGCACGCTGTGCCGCCATCAGCGCCGCATCACGCAGACGAATATAGTCGCTTCGCTTATCCTTGAGCTTTTCGATATGGGGCTTATATTCCTCAGGCAGGCTCTCGATAATCTCGTCGCGGCGAGTAATAGCGGTGTACATATCCTTTCACGCGGGCGTAGGTCTCTGGATCAACCGTTGCCTTTGCTTCTTCCTGCAGGGCTTCCAAAGCCGCATTCTGAGCCAGTTTGAGCAGTTCGGGAACGGCGGTATCTTCCTCATGGTTCACCTGAACATTCAGAATCCTCACCACAAACGGCAGGGTCAGCCCGGGCACCACAAGGGTAAAGAACAGAATCGAAATCATCATCACGATAGCGTCTTCACGCACCTGTTCCATACCGTCGATCATGGGAATAGAGAGCGCAAGAATCAGGGTCACTAGGCCGCGCATCCCCGACCAGGTCATCACGATAACCTCGGCGAAGGATTCGGGAGCACCTTCATGCACCGGGCGGGCAGCCTTACCAATCAGCCAGATGACTGTGAACCACACAAGACGAATTATCATCGCGACCACAGCAATAACGGCACCATCGACGAAGAGACCGGCAATACGCTCTGAGTTGGCTTTATAGATAATTTCGCTCGCCTGCAGACCGATCAGCCCAAAGCAATACCGGTCATGAGCAATTCAATAATCTGCCAGAAAGATGAGGTCGTCAGACGATCCTCAGCTTCTAAGGCCACCAAATACTTAGTGCTGGTGAATTGAATTGCGGCGATCACCACGGCAATAACGCCGGATGCATGAATATTTTCTGCCACCAGGTAAGCAGCGAAGGGAATTACAAGAGTTACGGCATTTCTCGTCACCACATCGTGGGCGCGCAGACGCACATAACCACCGATCCAGCCAAATGCAAAACCGATAATAACCGCTAGAACCGATCCTAAAGCGAAGTCCTTCATAACCTCGATTGGTTCGATGGCGTGATGTTCCTCCATCGAATGAATAGCAGCATGAAAGAGCACAATCGATATAGCATCGTTGAAACTACCCTCAGTCTGAAGCGTGCCAATCAGACGTCGTGGAATGCCGACAGGCTCGGCAACGGCCTCAACAGCAACGGGATCCGGAGGCGAAACTGCGGCACCGAGCGCCAGGGCGACAGCAACCGTCATTCCGGGAACCCACCACAGGGCAACACCGGCAACGGCAAGCGCAGATGCCGTGGTGAGCAGCACCGAATAAAGGAGAACGGATTTCCAGCGGCGCCGGAGTGTACCCCAGGAGAACTTTACGCCGATGGCCCACAGCAGCGGCGGCAGGAAGATCGGCAGAATAATATCGCTGTCGATTTCAATATGGGGTCGATCGGGAGGTAGCAGCAGCGCTCCAACACCCAGGATGGTCATCATCACGGGCCAGGGAAGATTAAGGCGATCGCCAACGCTCACCATAATGACTGTTGCAAGTAGAATCAGAACTATAACGGATAAGTAGAGCATTGTCTCTCGTATCAACCCCTTGTATTTTTAGATACACTCACACTCAACTTTACCGGAGAGTCACAGGTAACAGCCCTTCTCGCAGGAGAGTTCGGGTAATGTTCACCTACAAGACGAATAACCGTAAGGTAATACTATTCCAATTTTGGAATATATCGCTTTTACCCCTGCAAAGACAGGGAACCCCTTCACCAAAATCAGCCTCTGCGAACTTGGTGAAGGGGCAATTATATTCCGTGAGGGAAGCTAGATGCTATGCCGACCCACAGCCGCCGGAACCGCATCCGCACCCACCAGAAGCGGCGGGTTTCGGAGTCTCAACTGGCTGAGCGGACTCGTGCCCGCCGCAGCATCCACCTTCGGAATGCGCGTGTTGTTCTGTCGAGACGGAATCGGAACCGCACCCGCCCGACCCACAGCCGCATCCGCCCGAGGATGCGGCAGGCTCGCTTTCGTGTCCGCCACAGCATCCGCCGCCATCAACGGAACCGCAGGCTGAGCCGCGTGCCTCACGGTGACCCATCAAATCAATGCCGAGCTCCGAAAGATACGCCAGGTACCCGGCGAGCGCATCGCGACTGCCCGAACCAGCGATCACAATCCCGCCGTGACGCAGTGCTTTGAGGGTTTCATTCACGAGCGGCCAACGCTCAATATCATCGGTAATGGTAATAGCACTCACAATATGCATAGCCAGAGATGCCAGCGAACGCAGCGATTCTTCGTAGCCTTCGGGAAGGTGAATAACCTTATCGGGGGCGGCAAGCCGCAAGACAGAGAGGATGCGCATCAACGTCATCGGAACCGCCTGCTGAGGTAGTTTCACGGTAATACCGGTAGATTTCCCAGCTCCTAAAGCCACCATCCGGTCAGCGAGTTCATGAGAATCAATATCTTGGCTTATATCTAAAATTTCATAAGAATCAATAGAAATTGAACGTGTACCTAATGCTTCAGCTAATTCCTCATCTTCAGTATGAATTGCTATTACATTGCGAAATTCTTGGCGGCGAAGTGCAGATGCTGCTTCAATAAGCGCAAAATCTTGACCGTCTTCAGTGCTCAGAAGCGACTGCGCTTCATCGCGGGTCAATCCTTCTCCCCCGCTAATGCGTGCCACAAGTTCGGAATATGCGTTACTCATACCATTTATTAAACACCTACGTAAGCCTCAATTTTTACAGTTATGCCACTAGCAATTTCTATAGTTTTCTATATAAATACAATTACTTCTTCATACTCTTTACGAGAATTTATAGGTGTTTTTCATGACAGCAGAGAGATTTCACCCGTAAAATAGACGTGTGGTACTTTCTCAAGCAAAAATTTTAGACACAGCATTTGATCTTCTGGTAACCAATGGTTTAGCGGATTTGTCGATGCGCCGTTTGGCAGCTGAACTTCAAGTTGCTCCCGGCGCCCTCTATTACCATGTCAAGAATAAACAGCACCTTTTGGTGCTTCTTGCGAACTATATCTTAGATAAGAAAGCTCCAAAGGAGCTTCTTATGCCCGCGGATTCTAAGGATCCAGAGGCAGTGAAAGAGTCCTTGATCGTGCGCGGACAGGTTCTTTTCGAGACTATTTATTCTATTCCAGAATTTCCTGAAGTTATTCGCCTGGCATTGGCAACTAATCCTGAGCGGCTCAAGCCCGTGGCGGCCATTGCCTATGACGCTCAAAATATGGGGTTTGAGCCTGGGGAGGCGCTGCGCCGCGCCCGCATGCTCATTCACCTTGCCTTGAGCCTGGTGGAAGAGGCACAGGCTATTCCTGTATTGACTTCGCTGACTGCGGAAGCCGAAGAGAATCCCCTGCAGGAAATTCCTAAGCCGGTGTGTGAAGCATATACGGCTGATATTTCCACCGCGATCGATGGGACTCATGCTCTCCAAATAATTCCCGCATACAGATGCATATGCATCAGCCGGGGCTGCTGCCGTTGTGCAGTCGTGCCCCGGTACGCAGGCGTGCAGATGGTATGTTGAAGAGTACCGTTTTATCGCATTGCCTGAATGGAGTTCTATGACGACCACCGCAATCCCGCAGTGGGCTTCTCTGCCCGAACATCAGGATGAAATTCAGCGGGTACGCCAAGCGTTTCGACAGACCTATGGTAAAGAGCCCGATGGGGTATGGTCCGCCCCCGGTCGTTTGAATCTCTTGGGTGAATACATCGACTTTCTGGGTGGTTCGTGCATGCCCATGCCGCTACCCTACCGTACCTACATTGCGGGGTCGCTGCGCCGAGACGGGGTGCTGCGCGCATCCTCTCTGCAGATGCCCGGAGATGAACGCACAATCGTGATTCGGGATATTCAACCCGGGCATATTAAGGGCTGGTTCACCTATGTTGCCGGTGTTGCGTGGGCAATGAATCATGAGGGTGGTCGCGATATTATGCTTCCCCGCCAGTTCGGGGCTGATTTGCTCATTAACTCGCGGGTTCCCGTGGGAGGGGGGCTTTCTTCGTCCGCCGCTTTAGAATGCTCCACAGCACTGGCACTTCTTGACCTTTCCTGCCCGCTGCGCCCCGGTTGCCCGGATACAGATGCGGTTCCTTCCGACCGCTCCCCCGATAACGATGCGCTCCGGGCTCGCCTGGCACAGGTGTGCATCACCGCAGAGAACAAGGTTGCGGGCGCCCATACCGGCGGACTCGATCAGACGGCGTCGCTGCGGTCAAAGCCAGGTCAGGCTTTGGTCGTCGATTTCCGTGATTTTTCGATAGACCCTATTCATCTGAACCTGCAGAAGCACGGGCTAAGTTTTCTTGTTGTTGATACGAATACCCCGCACGCGCTTGCACATAATGGTTTTGCTGCCCGGCGTGCCGCCTCTGATTCGTGTGCGAAAGCGCTTGGTCTCACCTTTCTGCGTGATGCTCTTCCCGAAGATCTTTCATGTGCACACCACGATGAGCGTGAGGCTAAAGAGTGGCGTTTGGAACTGGTAGATTCTTCGGTTAATCGTTCTCTGACAGCATTAGAGGAACGTGAGGGTCCGGCAACTTTCCCGCGCGGCTGGGTTCGCCATGCGTTTCACGATATGACACTGGTGGGGCGCGCCAGCTACCTGCTCAAACATGCGGATGAGCTGGGGTACCGGGCTTTTGAAGAGGCTGGGCGCATCTTTACCGAGTCCTTTATTTCGATGCGCGACGAGCTTCGCGTCTCCCGCCCGGAAATCGACGCTGCGGTTGAAGCCTGCCTGGCACACGGGGCCCTAGGGGCGCGCATCGTTGGAGGCGGTTTCGGCGGCGCCGTGATGGCTCTTGTTAAAACATCCCGACTTGAGGAAACAGCTCAGGCGATCGCCCAAGCATACGCCGAACACGGGTACGCCGAGCCTCGTTTTCTGCCGATGGTTGCCGGTTTTCCTGCGGATTGTGATTGGCTCTCGGAGAACTTTAGATAAATTTCACCCTAACTCATGTCATGATATTTTGAGGGTTGTTTATACTCTGTACAACCTCTACACTGTATTTCAACCAGTCACCCAAAATAAAGGAGAATCTTATGGGTTTCGATCCGAAGAACATCGTCGAGCAGGGCATCGACAAGGCAAAGAACCTCGTTAACGACAAGGCAGGTAAGGACGTCGTCAACGACGAGCACACCTCGAAGGCCGAAGAGGTCGTCAATGAGAACGTCCAGAAGATTACCGATAAGTTCGGTAAGTAAGACTCTAGTCTTCAAGAATTCCCCGCATTCATTTTCATGATGCGGGGAATTTTTCTGTATTCGAAGGCCTTTACCAGCAGATTCGTGATTCTTTCGCCTATGCTGGAATTATTGTCTCAAACGCTCTGTTTTTGTAGTGTTAGACAGCCCGCATGCAGCCTGTTGCTTTACCCCGATGGGTCACAGTAACCGCGGCGGGCTCCCTATTGTGTTATACCTTTGGAGATCAAAATGCTCGAACGTCAACAAGCAACCCAAGAAGACGCACGCAAAGTTCAGGAAGACGGCGGAGTCGTCATCTATTGGCGCCCTGGATGTCCCCTTCTGCGAGCGCCTCGATTCGTCGTTAGGCGACCTGGGCAATCATGCAACCTGGGTCAATATTTGGGAGGATCCTCAGGCGGAGGCCCATGTGAAGAGCCTCAACGACGGCAACGCGGTTGTTCCCACGCTCGATACCGGCGATATGCATTTCGTAGTGGCTGACCGCCAAAGCCCGCGAAAAAGCCGCAACTCTCATTCGCAACACTCTTTCCTAAACCGCCGAAGGACTCCCTTATGCCGCGTCCACCGCTGAACCGCGATACGACCCTTTGCATTTCCCTGTCTGGACGACCGTCAAACCACGGTATCAAGTTCCACAATTATCTGTATGAGAAACACGGCCTTGATTACCTGTATAAGGCGATGACAACCACGGATATTGAGGGTGCTATCGCGGGTGTGCGCGCCCTGGGTATTCGCGGATGTTCCGTTTCTATGCCCTTCAAACAAGCGGTTATTCCGCTCATGGACGAGGTCGATCATTCGGCGCAGGTCATTGGGGCGGTCAATACTATCGTCAATACGGACGGGCACCTGCACGCCTACAATACCGATGTGATTGCAGTAGCTTCCTTGCTGAAATCGCATGCCGTTGATCTTAAACTGCCGTTTCTTCTGCGCGGTTCAGGAGGCATGGCGGCGGCCGTTGCGGGTGCCTTCTACGATGCTGGATTCCGGGCAGGCACTATTATCGCTCGCAATGAGGATGCAGGCACGGCGCTCGCACACCGGTACGGGTATGCGTGGGCGCCTGAACCCGGCGATCTTACCGCCCCAGTGATTGTGAATGTTACCCCGATCGGTATGTCTGGCGGTGCCGAGAAGCGAGCAACTGGCGTACCCGCAACCCACGATTGAGGCGGCGTCGGTGGTATTCGATGTTGTGGCGATGCCTGTGGAAACCCCGCTGATTCGTGCCGCTCGCGCTGCCGGTCGTGAGGTTATCACGGGCGGCGAGGTGATTGCTCTGCAGGCGGCTGAACAATTCCGGCTGTATACGGGCGTTACGCTTAGCCCCGATGACATTGCTCAGGCTGAGGCGCAGGCGAACTAGTCTGTACAATCGTTCCTCTGGGTGCAGTTCGTCGATCGAGCTGCACCCGTTTTTTGTAATTACACATCCTGGGTTTTAAGTTTTCCACAGGTGGGGATAAACATGGGGAAAACCTTACATACCTGTAATTTCGAGATGATAAAGCCTTCTATCCACAGGTAAAAACGGAGTACTAACAAATGTGAAATTACATCACTGTAGTTATTCACAGTGTGGAAAACTCATGTGGATAATCAAAAAATACAGGTGTTTTTCTGTGTTTTAAAGCAATCGGTGAGCCGCAGTATCCCGCCCTGTCCCCACAGGGAAACTTGGGATGCTGCGGCCCACCAAAAATTAGTTATCCACAGGTTTTTTGAGTATTACCTTTGGATACTTCGTGTGCGCTGAATAATCTGAGGCGCTAAAAGCGCTGCCGTGGCAAGAGCACCGACCGCAAAACCGCCCGCGTGAGCCTGCCAGGAAATCCCGGGAACGAGGAAGCCAAAGGCAACGTTCACGGCGATCATAATCATGAGGGCCCGTATATTATCCCGTTCACGCAGAACCACCATAATCACCAGGTAGGCACCGATCAGCCCGAAAATACCCCCGGATGCGCCCACAACCTCCGCAGTTGGATCGTCCAGAAGAAGCACGCCGAAAGAACCGCCTACGATGGAGAACAGGTATACGAGCAGATACCGCCACCATCCCATCATCTGTTCTAGGGCAATACCAAAGATGTAGAGGGAGAGCATATTCATCACAATATGCGAGTAATCGTTCTGTGAGTGCAAGAAACCACTGGTTAGCACGCGATAGTACTCCCCCCGTGAATTCGGTGTAGTCCCATTTCAGGGCAAACATGGAATACACCCAATACTGCGGGATGATGAGCTGAAGCAGATATACCACCAGGTTAATCCCGATCAGGGTGTACGTTACGTAGGGAACGAACCTGCGCGGTGCGCGCGCCTGATATTGGCGTCCATATAGCTCTCGGTAGCAGTCAGGACAGATCATCCCGACGTCCAGATTAATTTGACATTCCCCGCAGGCGGGACGCATGCACCGTTTACACCGTGCATAGCTCACACGGTCGGAATGTCGCGGGCAGGTGGGCTCCGTCTGAGAGCTATTTTGCTGTGGATTAGATGGGTAGTCCACGTTTTTCCTTTCATACGCTCTTACTCAGTCCCTCGGTTCCCGTGGTTCGGCTCATGGATTACGAGAAGAACGCAGATACGGTGAAGGACCCGTCCCGGTTGCCCAGGCGGGTCCTTTCCCAGCACGAAATTAGAGTTTCTTGATGTCGATTGAAGAGATAACGACATCCTTCACCGGACGATCCTGTGCACCGGTTTCAACGCTTTCAATAGCGTCTACAACCTTCTTTGAAGCCTCGTCAGCAACCTCACCGAAGATGGTGTGGCGACCGTTCAGCCAAGGAGTCTCTGCCGTGGTAATAAAGAACTGCGATCCGTTGGTGCCGGGGCCTGCGTTCGCCATTGCGAGCAGGTAGGGCTTAGAGAAAGAAAGCTCGGGATGAATCTCGTCCTTGAACTGGTATCCGGGGCCGCCAATACCCATGCCGAGAGGGTCACCGCCTTGAATCATGAAGTCCTTGATAATACGGTGGAACACCACATCTTTGTAGAGCGGAGTATTCATGACCTCGCCGCTGCGGGGGTGCTTCCACTCTTTAGAACCGTCTGCCAGACCGATAAAGTTCTCAACGGTCAGCGGTGCATGGTTGCCAAAGAGATCAACGACAATATCACCGTAGTTGGTGTGAATAGTTGCTTGAGCTGTTGCATTAGTCATAGGTCTATTTTGTCATGTTGTCTCTATGATGCGCTAGAAGCCGCGCTATCACGGCGTCACGTTAAATTTAGCCTGCTGAGAAAACACGGGCGGTTTATCAGTATTTTTAGCTGAGGTGAGGGTTTCAACAAGCATTTTTCAGGGTAATTCCTTATGCTGAGAGGTGAACATTTACCCGCGTACGTGAGGTATTGCGGTATGACTAATGGAGGTTCACGATGTTCTGCAAAAAGCGCAAGGCTCGTAAAGCCGCGAAGAATTCGGCTGTCGTCGCCGCTATGGCCATGGCAGAGAAGGCCGATGACCTGAATATCCCCGGGCACGCAGATATGTTTGCTGAGAAGCTCACCGGCAAGAAAAAAGCCATGAAGAAGGCTCGCAAGGCCGCCTCGAAAACCGCACGCAAGGCTCATAAAGAGCTGGCACGCATCGAGCGCAACGGCGGTAAGCGCCCCCGTAAGGGTCTAGCCCTAGTGGGTCTGGTTCTTGCGCTGGGTATTGGAGGCGTTGCCGCCTACAACGCGGCCCGTCCGGTTGAAGACCCCTGGAAGAGCGCCTAGTTATCCCTCTCCCCATATCCGAAAAGCCATTTTCTTGATTCCCTTGTTCTACAGGGTGGATCGCGGAAGATGGCTTTTCTGTTTTAAGGTTCCTCGCTGAGGTCATATAAGTCTGATGCCAGACCTACGTGCGGACACGTAATTCATTGTGTACGCCTAGTGGGTTCTAGAAGCTTCAAGATAGCAATCGAGGCGAAGAGAGCCGATACCAGCCAGAGGAGATCTCCCCAGCCGAAAGGTCGAAAGAATGCGACGCCAAAGCCCGTGATCATCGCGGATGCTGCTGCCAAGATTACCGAGGTAATCAGCGGAACACGGCGCGGCAGAAAGAAGTGGGCAGTCCATAATAGGGCCATCAGGAAGAAAATGGCAGATAGTCCTCGCCACCACGGTTCCAACTTGGCGTTCCCGGTATCGTCCGAGGTGGCAACTGCGGCTACCCAGCCGATGATAACCAGTGCCACAACGGTCACGGCCATAAGACCTGAAGCCACGCGGGAAATGTCGTTATCCCTTTTCATCATATCGGTCATTAAGGTGCTCCCATCGCCCGGGCAGGGATTCTATCCTACTGTTTACACCTGTCATGGCTAGAGTCCATAGGGTGGCAACTGAACGTAGCACTGACGGATATTGGGCTGAATATTCAGCGCCGCAGCAGATATAGCCTGCTGAATTATCTGGTGAAGAAGACTATTTCGACAAGGATAAGTCATATACACAGCAGAAGGCTAGTAGGTTCGGTATCGTGCAGACATGCATTCTGACCATTAGCCCGTTTTATATATGCAGCAAGTAGGCAGATATAGCAAAGAGGCCTCAGACGTCATGTCTGAGGCCTCTTCGGAAAACTAGTCCGGCGACAACCTACTCTCCCACACCCATCAAAGTGCAGTACCATCAGCGCAAAGAGGCTTAGCTACTGGGTTCGGAATGGAACCAGGCGTTTCCCTCTCACTATAATCACCGAAACGTGGAGGCGAGGGGACTCGAACCCCTAACCCTCTGCTTGCAAAGCAGATGCGCTACCAATTGCGCCACGCCCCCGCGGTGCTCTACTACTATAAACTACTTTTTATAACGTAAGCAAATCCAGCAGAGCGTTTCTTATGAGAAGTACATCACAAGATTTACAGACCCCTAAAAATTGTTTCCTTCACACGAATGTGCATTTCTTTGAGTCCCTCCAGCGTAACCCTCTGTTCACGCATATACGTTTGAGCCACATCGACGAGATCTTCGGGATTTCCATCAATAACAATAATCAGACTGTCCTTCTCCCCCGACTTACGGCTGCTGCTCTTTCCTGAGGTATCGTCCATCCACCGCGCCGTGAAGCTCTTCAAGTTATTGAATTCCTGGGTCTCCATAGCATCCTGAAGCGCCATAGTTATCAGATTCAAACGCTCGGCACCCAAAACCTGAATTGAAATATCCGCGGTAGCACCCGAAGGAACCTGAAGTTTATTGCGCTGCACGGTATATTGCACTCGCATTCCCTGCGAGAACTGCGCGTTTTGCAGGGTTCGCAGATTTTCCTTGATCTTGTTCCATGCGCCCTTCGTGAGGCTTGCATCGACGTCAAGAGTATTCGAATCGTTATCTTTTTGAATGCTCAACGTATCAACAGCATAGCGAGGTACTGAAACCCCAAGAATTGTTCCCCACTCAGCTTCGGATATTCCTTGTGGGGAAGGAATGGTCATAGCTGCTTCATTATCCGAGGGTTCAAGAGTAATGGACTCGGGGTGTCCATATTCCCACAAAGCCGAAAGAGCACGTGCGGTACCGGCAGAATCTTGTCGCCCACGACTCGTTATCGAGATACGCCCAACAAGTTCAAGATCATCCTCGGAGTTAGCGTCCTTGTTCCGACCCTGAATCGTAAATTCTTCGACCTTGAGATAGGTTCCGTCAATATTCTCTCGAATATCGCGCTCCCATTTTTCAAGCTGTTTTCTCCGAGAAACAGTCGCCGCCGCCTCATCGCCTAATATTCCGGCACGGGCAAACTGGGGCATCATCGCAACAACGTCGGCAGCCACGATGCATCCCGCCGTCAGCAAAAGCGAGCGCCTGCTCAGAGAATTCACGCGCTGAGGAACATATTTCTTCCATCCGCTAGACTGAGCATCTTTGTGTGCAACATCGTTATTTTCCGCGTTCTGCGACATTACGATATTCCTTTCACCGGTGAGTGAGATTCTACGTTTTTATCTCTACTCCCAGAATACCCAATACCGTCGCAGAAGAACTCATCAGGACTGTCTCATCCGCTTCACATCACATGAGATTACGTTCAGGCAGATTAGTATGCGCACCATAAACACTTAAAGCTGTGGGGCAAGAATTACTGCAATTCTCGCCCCACAGCTTTGTCTTCGGATTATCCTAGGCAGATTCAGCTTTTTGAGTCTCTTCTTCATGCTGCCCGGCGTTGTTTGTTCAAGTGCCTCGTTCTGGAGTGTCACATCGGCTGCCGCAAGTTCGGCAATACGGATTTCCCCGGTAGTGGGGTCATCATAGGTGACATATTCAGGATGCCCCTCGATCTCAGTACCGTCATTTACGTGAGTCTCCGATATTAAGAAACCGTGTGCACCTAAAATTTTGGCGACTCGGTCAATATCTTGAGGGGTTGGTGTATGGTCTACCACACGACGAATGTATTCGTTAATGCGTTGGTCACTTACATACGCCTCGCCGCGAGCGGCACGCGACTGCATAAGACGACGCACAACTTCTTGAAGCTGTTCGTCAGTCAAACGCATTTTCAAAATTGCCATAACCGCTGCACGGTCTTGAACAGGAACGTCCTTCGGGTAACCGACACTGAGCCAGTCAACAACACGCGAGATGATGTTTTTATCCGGCATCGGATACCTCCTCTATACGTTCATCATATCTATCTTCAAGCATGTATTTAGTGACCTCCACCGGTCACACCAAAGATATTCCACCCAAAAGTATGGAAGATGAAATCTTTGGCGACCCACAGAATGCCAATAAACACAATTCCTATGATGATAGCAAATACAACGCTCGCGGCAATCTTTGAACCGCGACTAGGAGGCTGAATCTCGATAAGTTTACCGTCTGCCGTGTACTCGGTATCCCCCGCCAGCAAGCGCATTCCAAAGGCGTAGAGTGCTGGCAAACCGGCACCTAAGAAAAGCCCGGCAAGAACAACAGGGACGATCTTTTCAAACAATTCGAAAAGAGACATTATGCACCCGCCTTTTCACGTGCCGGAGAGGATAATTCAGGAATGTCTTGATCATCGCTTTGGCGACTCTCAAGAGTTTCGTCCTGAGTCTCCTCTGCCTTGCTGTCATTCTTGCTGTCGTTCCAATCGGCGGTCACGTTCGATGCGTCTACAGCATCCTTCTGGGAATGGCGCCACATCCAGATACTAAGGCCAGCAGGATCAAGAAGACAACCAACTCGCCCACGTGATGAGTGTTCGTCAGGTTATTCAGTCCCGTACCAATCAGCCACGTAATAGCACCGATAGCGGCAGCGGCGGGAAGAGTAATAACCCAGGCGATCACCATACGCCCGGCAACACCCCAGCGTACTTCTGCGCCTTTACGACCCAAACCGGTACCCAGAATTGAACCGGTAGCAACATGGGTGGTCGAAAGTGCCATGCCAAAGTGCGAGGAGGTCAGAATAATTGCTGCGGAGGCTCCGTCGGCGGCTACGCCCTGCGGGGTATCAACTTCCACAATGCCCTTACCCAGAGTGCGGATAATGCGCCAGCCGCCCAGGTAGGTACCCAAGGCAATGGCTATGGCACAGGATGCTTTGACCCAGAACGGAATAGCATCGTCGTCTTTTACGGTACCGGAAGCAACTAGGGCTAGGAAGATCACGCCCATAGTTTTCTGTGCATCGTTGGTGCCGTGCGCCAAGGACATAAGGGATGCGGTGCCCACCTGACCCCAACGGAATCCGTTGGTCTTCTTATCATCAGATACCGGCGAGGCGACGCGGTAGACCAGCCATGTACCCACCGTAGAAACAAGAGCCGCCACAACCGGGGACATCACGGCGGGAATTACGATCTTGGAAACAACGCCTTCCCACTGCACACCATTGAGCCCCATAGCGGCGAGCGCAGAACCGATCAAACCGCCGAAAAGAGCGTGGGAAGAACTGGAGGGAAGTCCAAAAAGCCAGGTCAGCACATTCCAAAGAATACCGCCTACAAGACCGGTAAAGACGATCAACATAAGATCGGAACCGTTGGTACTGATATCAATCCTGTCAAGGTTTACCAGCCCTTTACCGACGGTTTTAGCAACCTCAACGGATAGAAAGGCACCCACTAGGTTCAGCGATGCTGACAACGCCACCGCTGTCTTAGGCTTAAGCGCACCGGTAGCGATGGAGGTCGCCATCGCGTTTCCGGTATCGTGAAAGCCGTTTGTGAAGTCGAAGGCCAGTGCCGTCAACACCACAATCACGAGGATGATAAGTTCAGTAGTCACATTTTGATTATGGAATGTCTCGCGTAAAATCTAAAGTATTCTTCCCCGAAACGAAATAACACTTAAAACAACATAAACCAACACAATGCCTGTGGGCTACAATGCCTCATCTTGACCTAAAAACCCGAGAAATAAAGGATATACGGATAATAAATCCACCATATATCACGAGCCTTTTTCCATGGTTTTCTGTGGTTTATAGCGTTTCCTAAGATTCTCCCCAACAGCAGGTCTCCTCATGTATAACACGTGTTCATCTACTGTTCATGTAGATGCGAGGATTTATGACGCAGCGCGATTATAAGGTTTGTAGTTCCATCTAGGAACACTACATATTTGAGAGAATTTAGCGGAATTTTGGTAATAAAACGAAGGACCCCGAGTTCTATACTCGGGGTCCTTTTCTAAAACTAGTCCGGCGACAACCTACTCTCCCACACCCATCAAAGTGCAGTACCATCAGCGCAAAGAGGCTTAGCTACTGGGTTCGGAATGGAACCAGGCGTTTCCCTCTCACTATAATCACCGAAACGTGGAGGCGAGGGGACTCGAACCCCTAACCCTCTGCTTGCAAAGCAGATGCGCTACCAATTGCGCCACGCCCCCGCATTAGCGGAAAATCGCTATGAAGTTCTAAATGGAATCTGTAGATTCCTGCCAGGCCTGACGGACCTGCTGCGACTGAACCTTTTTGAAGCCCAGAAATGCCACGATCGAGACAGCCGCAAGAACAAAGAGCTTTTTCATAGCAACCTTTCGTCATGGAGAGTGGGCGTACCAAGACTTGAACTTGGGACCTCTTCGTTATCAGCGAAGCGCTCTAACCGCCTGAGCTATACGCCCTCCCATTCCGGCGGAATTCTCCGCAAGAACGAAATATAACTATACAGATGTTTTACCCTGTTGCCAAATCTCTTAGATGTGCATTACAACACAGGGAGAAACCCCATAAAACCAGAAAACCGGGGGAGTATCACTCCGATACTCACCCCGGTCGATAACCCACAAAGACGGCGGTCTTAGATACTCAGGACTATCTTATGATTCGTCGCTGAGGGTCAGCGTAATACCACCCACGAGCTTAGCGGCCAAGTTATACAAAATTGCGCCGATCATACTCAAAAAGCGTGAAGATAACGGTGTTAATGACCGACAGAATAGTCGTTGCCAAAAGCCACCTGACCGATATTGACCATCTGGGTAATATCAATATTGGTGTTACCGGTACCCATGGAGGTTAAGATCTGGTTCACGCCGGTAAAAAGCACCCGAGGCCTGCAAGAAAAGCCAGAGGATTACCGAAGCCACAATGGTCACAATGCCCAGAGCCATAGAGAGCAGGAAGACCATCTTCGCAACCGACCAGGTATCAATTCGCTGAACCACCAGACGAGCGCGGCGAATACGCGAACGTGGAACCGGGCGGATAGACTGGCGTCGTTGTCCCTTATTTTTAGGGCGTGTACCATTGGCAGGACGCTTCGCAGAACGCTGCTGTGATGAACCACCAGGCTTAGATGCGTTGCTTTGCCGGTTAGAAGCATTCGTACCGCCCGCAGGGGATCCCTGTGCTGCGGGTGCCGTTTGTTTTCCTGGAGCCGACCCCTGTGGGTTTGCGCTCATTAGTTACCTCCGTCTACATCGGTGGATGCGGTGGTTGGCGTATTTTCTTGCGTATCCACCACCTCGGAATTTATCACAGATTCTTCTGTGGCTTCCACCTCAGCGTCGTCTTCTTTCTGTTCATCTAGCTGGCGATCTTGGTTACGAGCAATACCAATAATGCTATCGCCCTTACCCGGCTTCGCAAAGATAACGCCCATAGTGTCGCGTCCCTTGGCAGGAACTTCGCTCACATTGGTGCGAACAACCTTACCGCTCTGCATCACCACGAGCACCTCATCGTTCTCAGATACGATCAGGCCACCCACAAGAGCGCCACGGCCTTCCACAAGCTTAGCAACCTTAATACCGAAACCGTTACGACCCTGAACGCGATATCCCTCAACATGAGTACGCTTGGCGTATCCGCCCTCGGTCACTACGAACACGAAGGATTCAGGGATAACAACCTGTGCCGAGATCAGTTCATCACCGTCACGGAACTTCATACCGGTCACGCCCGAAGTCGAACGTCCCATAGGACGCAGAGACTCATTGTTAGCGTGGAAGCGCAGCGACATACCATTGCGCGAGATCAGCAGAATATCATCTTCGGGGGGAGACGAGGAACGCAGAGACCACTTCGTCATCATCACGCAGGTTAATCGCGATTAGACCGGCGGTACGGTTCGTATCGTAGTCGCTCAGGCGAGATTTCTTGACCAATCCACCCTTCGTGGCAAGAACCAGGTACTCGGCATCCTCATAGGTCTTCAGGTCCATGACCTGGGCAATATGCTCATCCGGCTGGAATTCCAAAAGGTTTGCCAAATGCTGTCCCTTGGCATCACGCCCAGCCTCTTGCAATTCATAGCCCTTGGTGCGGTATACGCGCCCCAAAGTTGGTGAAGAACAGAATCCAGCTGTGTGTGGTGGTCACGAAGAAGTGCTCCACAACATCGTCGCCGCGCAGCTGAGCGCCTCGAATACCCTTTACCGCCGCGATGCTGGCTGCGGTACTGGTCGCTGCGGGTGCGTTTGATGTATCCGCCGCGGGTAATCGTTACGACAACTTCTTCCTCAGGAATAAGGTCTTCCATCGACATATCGCCGTTGAAACCGCGCAGAATCTCGGTACGGCGATCATCGCCGTAGCGATTCACAATCTCGCCCAGTTCCTCGGAAATAATCTCGCGCTGGCGGTCTTCAGAAGCAATAATCGCGTTATATTCCGAAATGAGGCGCTGCAGCTCGTCGTGGCGATCCTGAATCTTCTGACGTTCCAGAGCCGCCAGACGACGAAGCTGCATATTCAGAATTGCCTGAGCCTGCGCTTCATCAATATCCAGGAAGTCCATCAAGGCCGAACGAGCTTCATCGGCTGTGGGGGAGCGGCGGATAAGTGCAATAACCTCATCCAGAGCGTCCAGAGCCTTGAGCAGACCGCGCAGAATATGTGCTTCTTCCTCAGCCTGACGCAGACGGTACCGAGTACGACGCACAATCACGTCCATCTGGTGGTTTACCCAGTGGCGAATGAAGGCATCAAGTGAGAGAGTACGCGGTACGCCATCTACAATCGCCAGCATATTGGCGGAGAAGTTCTCCTGCAGCTGGGTGTGCTTATACAGGTTGTTGAGTACAACCTTGGGCACGGCATCGCGTTTGAGCACGATCACGAGGCGCTGGCCGGTACGGCCGGAGGTTTCATCACGCAGATCGGAAATTCCGGTGACTTTACCTTCCTTAATCAGGTCGGCAATCTTAATCGCCAGGTTATCGGGGTTTGCCTGGTACGGCAGCTCGGTCACCACAAGGCAAGTGCGCCCGTGGATCTCTTCGACATTGACAACCGCGCGCATCGTAATGGAACCGCGGCCGGTGCGGTAAGCATCCTCAATACCCTTAGTACCCAAAATGGTGGCACCGGTGGGGAAGTCCGGTCCCTTAATACGCTCCATGAGAGCGCTCAGAAGCTCTTCATTCGTGGCGTTCGGGTTCTTGAGGAACCATTCCACACCTGCGGCAACTTCACGCAGGTTATGTGGGGGAATATTGGTTGCCATACCCACGGCGATACCTGAGGAACCGTTCACCAGAAGGTTCGGGATGCGCGCCGGCAGTACCGTAGGCTCAAGCGATTTACCGTCATAGTTAGGCTGAAAATCGACGGTATCTTCATTAATGTCACGCACCATTTCCAGGGCGATAGGTGCCATCTTCGTCTCGGTATAACGCGGAGCCGCAGCGCCGTCATTACCGGGGGACCCGAAGTTACCCTGACCAAGCGCCAGGGATAGCGCATAATCCAGCTCTGGATCAGGCGTACAAGGGTATCGTAAATGGCACTGTCGCCGTGGGGGTGGAATTGACCCATCACATCGCCCACCACGCGAGCGCACTTATTGAAGGCACGATCGGGTCGATACCCGCCGTCATACATCGCGTAGATTACACGACGATGCACAGGCTTGAGTCCATCACGCACATCGGGCAGGGCGCGACCGATAATAACCGCCATTGCATAGTCCAAGTAGGAACGCTGCATCTCGGTCTGCAGATCTACCTGTTCAATATGACCGTGGGGATCGTCAAGCACAATCTCACCACTATTTGTGGTGACCTCGATATCTGGGTTTTCGCTTTGGTTTTCTTCACTCATAGTTGTTCCGTTCCTCTGTGACTCTCTCGCTTATATTCCGTTTGGGAAATATAGCCAATTGGCTATATGCCAAACCCTTTAGATATCGAGGAATCGAATGTCCTTGGCGTTCTGCTGAATAAAGTCGCGGCGTGCTTCCACATCTTCACCCATCAGAACCGAGAAGATCTGATCGGCTGCAGCCGCATCCTCCATCTTCACCTGAAGCAGGGTACGGCGTTGAGGATCCATCGTGGTATCCCACAGCTCGGTGTAATCCATCTCGCCAAGACCCTTATAACGCTGAATGCCGTTGTCTTTGGGTAGACGCTGATTCTTTGCCTGACCGCGCGCTAGAGCCTCATCTCGCTCAGCATCCGAGAACACATAATCATGCGGGGCATTTGACCACTTGATGCGATACAGCGGAGGCTGTGCCAAATACACATATCCGGCTTCGATGAGCGGGCGCATAAAGCGGAAGAGCAGGGTTAGCAATAGGGTGGTGATGTGCTGGCCATCCACATCGGCATCGGCCATGAGAACGATCTTGTGGTAGCGTGCCTTCTCCAGGTCGAAATCGTCGCCAATACCGGTGCCGAAGGCCGTAATCATAGCCTGAATCTCAGCATTGGAAAGTGCTCGGTCAAGGCGGGCACGCTCCACGTTGAGGATCTTACCGCGCAGCGGCAAAATGGCTTGGCTATTTGGATCGCGCCCCTGCACCGCCGAACCGCCTGCGGAATCACCCTCCACCAGATAAATTTCGGAGATCGACGGATCCTTTGAGGCGCAGTCCTTGAGTTTGCCGGGCATGGAGCTGGTTTCCAGCAGACCCTTACGTCGAGTTGTCTCTCGCGCTTTACGTGCCGCCATACGTGCCTGTGCCGCCGTAATAGCGCGGCGCACCACATCTTTGGCAACAGCAGGGTTACGATCGAACCAATCGGCCATATGATCGTTAATCTCGCGCTGGGTAAAGGATTTTGCCTCGGAGTTACCGAGCTTCGTCTTCGTCTGCCCTTCGAACTGCGGCTCGGAAATCTTAATCGAAATAACCGCGGTCAGACCCTCACGCACGTCTTCACCGGTGAGGTTATCGTCTTTATCCCGCAGCAGTTTATTTTCGCGAGCATAACGATTCACCAGAGACGTCAGCGCAGCACGGAAACCCTCTTCGTGAGTACCGCCTTCGTGAGTGTTGATCGTATTCGCATAGGAGTGCACCGATTCTTTATAAGAACCGGTCCATTGCATAGCCACCTCAAGCGCCATATGGCGCACGGTGTCCTCAGCCTCAAAGTAGATAATATCTTCGTTAATAACGGTTTTTGAACCCGCGTTGAGGAAGTGCACGTAGTCGAAAAGTCCATTATCGTAACGATAGGTGACCGTGCGGTACCCTTCGGAGTTTGCACCTACACGGTTGAGAGGAAGAACTTTATCTTTTTCATCTTCTTCTTCAGCAACCTCATCGCCCCCCTCAAACTGGTCACGCTCATCGGTGAGAGAAATTGTCAGTCCCTTGTTCAGGAACGCCATCTGCTGGAACCTGGCACGCAGAGTCTCAAAATCAAACTCAACGGTCTCAAAAATCTCGGGATCAGGGTAGAACGTCTGAATAGTACCGGTCTTCTGAGAGGCTTTACCGCGGCGCAGGGGACCATCAGGAATACCACCGTTAGCAAAAGAAATGTGCCAGGAATAACCCTGACGGTGGACTTCGGTTATAACCTTTTTTGAGAGCGCATTAACGACAGAAATACCCACGCCGTGCAAACCACCGGAAACGGCATATCCGCCGCCGCCGAATTTACCGCCAGCGTGAAGAACAGTCATAACGACCTCGACCGTGGATTTATGCTCAGTTGGATGCTCATCCACGGGAATACCGCGGCCATCATCTTGAACGCGCACGCCACCATCGGCCTGAATTGTAACTTCAATATGACTTGCGTAACCTGCGAGCGCCTCATCTACGGAGTTATCGACCACCTCGTAAACCAGATGGTGTAGACCGCGTTCGGTTGTCGAGCCGATATACATACCGGGACGTTTACGAACCGCTTCCAGACCCTCCAAAACGGTAATGTCAGATGCGCCGTATTCATGGGGTTGTTCAGATGTCACGAGTGCGTAACTCCTTGGGGTAGATCTCATGCCCGGTGATGTATCACCGCTGCACCTAGATGAGCGCAGCATCGGCATATTCTCTACTATTCTACCGAATTTCACGACTTTACGCCCATATTTTAAAGGGCGTGGAACGGCTTATTTCGAATATACAGCCTTCTAAGGCTTTTCTGAGCATACTCACCCCGGTATGCGGTGGGGGATATATACCGTACCGTTATCTTCGTTTCCGGCGATTTAGGCCCTTATGACGCAAAAGTGTCAAATAAGCGGGTTATCCGTAGGTGTCTCGTACCCCTCGGCCTCCCGGTGCTCGTTTAGGACCGCGCGATGCCCAGCGCCCGTTATTCGGCCCGTAAATACGGATGTTCGCCACCACGCCTTCACCAAGCTCACGCGCGAACATCTGCACAATTTGATTACGCATGAGCCTAAGCTGCGTTGCCCAAGCGGTCGAATCACACTGCACATCGACCACGGCATTCTCAAAGCGCGTTGGTTTAGCGTGCGTGGCAAGTTCGGGCCCAACGAGTTCACTCCATCGCGCCATAACGCTGGAGACCGCCACGGGTTCTTTCCACCCGCGAGAACGAATTAGGTACGAGATCACGCCGTCAAGCGGTTTCGGATCGCGAGAATCTTCTCCAGAGGCGGTATAGCCGCCCAACGCACGCATATCGACCCGCTGAGCGCGAGTTTTCCGCTGTCCCGGTTCGGCGCTCATGGCAGAGCCAAATTCACGAAGAATCTTTTTTGCAGAGAATGCGTTGAGTCGCCCCTCGCCGCGGGCTGCGGCGGCGGCACGCATCCGTTCTACTATGGCGGCGGGGGCATCGACCTCATCACGATAGTATTCTTGCTCGGGATCAAGTGAAGATTCTTCATGATTCGACGGTTGCGTGCCTATTTCCTCACCGTCATCCCAGAGTTTCTCGCTCATGAGGACAAATCCTCAGTTTGCGGTGTGTCTGTGGTTTCGGGCGCATATTCGGCGTGAGCGGCACTCACCCGCACTAAGCGGTACGTCCCCAGTTCCTCGGGAATATCGCTCAGCACAGCGCTGGTGAGCAAAACCTGTTCTGCCTGGGCTACTAAAGCACCGAGACGGTGACGTCGTTCTGAATCTAGTTCGGCAAAAACATCGTCAAGAATAAGAATGGGGGAGGACCCGGGGGAATCGTCATCGGCACGATGCACAAACCAGGAAGCCAACCGTAAAGAAAGCGCAACCGACCAGCTTTCCCCGTGAGAGGCAAATTGTTTAACAGCTAACCCGCCCAAAAGCAGCGTTATATCGTCCCGATGCGGTCCCACCAGAGTCACCCCGCGTTCCAGTTCGGCGGCACGACGCTCGCGCAAGCGCTGCGCCATCGCATCTTTAATATCGTCGATGCTCATACGCGAAACATGTTCGAGCCCTCGCTCGGTGATCTCGGGAAAAAAACCGTCGAATCGTAGGTAAATGAGATGTCCTTTGACCCATCGGTAAGCCCGGCGTAGGCGCGCCTCAGGTGGGGAAGCAGAAGCCATAGAACACGAAATCGTGCTGCGAGGAGCTGTGCCCCTAGCTGAGCCAATTGTTCCGACCACACATCAAGGGTGTGCATCGCGTTTTCATCGTCTGCCGCCAAGGAACCGCGGCGCTGCAATGTTTTCAACAGCGAATTGCGCTGGCGCAAAATGCGTTCGTATTCCTGACGGTACCCGGCAACAACGGGTCGCAGCGAAACCGCTAAATCATCAATAAAACGGCGTCGTCCCGCGGGTTCACCCTTGACGAGCTGCAAATCTTCGGGCGAGAACAACACGGTGCGCGTAATCCCTAGGGCTTCGCGGGCGCGCACGGGAGCGGCTCGATTGATGCGCACCCGATTGCTCGCCCCGGGTGCTATCTCGAATTCGGTGACCGTTTGTTGTGAACCGCGTACCGTGCGCACACGAATATAGGCTCGGGATGCGCCCACCCGCACGAGCGGACCATCATGGCTTACGCGGTGCGAGGAAAGATTCGCAGTGTAGTCGATAGCCTCAATAATATTGGTTTTTCCAACACCGTTAGGCCCTAAAAAAACGGTAACTCCGGCGCTCAGCGGTAGGTTGAGAAGGGGGTAGGTGCGGTAATCAAGAAGCGAAAGATGATCAAGATACACGATACCCCCTTCTATAAAAACGAATGTTTATTCTAATTTTCTATGGCCCGGCGCCAGAATGCGCGATTAGTTAGCGGGCAGGCGAATCGGCTGAACCAGGTACCGGTAGCTAAGATCTTCTTCACTTAGCGGTTCGTCCTGGCCGGAGAGCACAGCAGGTTTAGGAGCCTCAGTGAAGGAGAAACGTACAAAGTCGGTATCGAAGGCACCCAACCCCTCCGAAAGGTACGTGGGGTTGTATGCCACCGTAATTTCGTGACCGTCCAGTTGCGCGGGCATCGATTCGGATGCGCGAGCCTCATCACCGCGCCCGGCATCGATCGAGACCTGTCCGTCTTCGGTGAATTGAAGGCGCAGGGGAGTGTTGCGTTCCGCCACAAGGGAAATACGGCGCGCCGCCTCCGCCAAATCTGATGTACGGACTACAGCATGAACCGCGGTTTCGGTTGGGAAGAGGGCACGAAGATTCGGGTACTGACCGTCCATGAGAACACTCGTGGTTCGGCGAGAGCCTGCGGAGAAACCGATAAGATCGCCATTTTCAGGAAGTGCGATAGAAAGCTCTCCCGAGCTTGAGAGGGTACGCCCCACCTCGGTCATGGTTTTGGCCTTGAGCAGAACCGCAGCCTCAATTTCAGGATTCTCAGGGTTCCAGGTAATTTCGCGCATCGCCAGGCGGTACCGGTCGGTAGCAAGAAGAGTCATGGTTGAACCGGAGATTTCCAGGCGAATACCGGTAAGCAACGGCAAAGTTTCGTCTTTGGAAACCGCGATCTGAACCTGGGAGACAGCCTTAGCGAACTCCGCACCATCAACGGTACCGGAAATCTGCGGTAGTTCAGGAAGCTCCGGATAGTCCGCCACCGGCATACCCGCTAACTGGAACTTTGCGGAACGACAGGTCATAAAAATTGTAGAATCATTAGCCACGAACTCAACGTCTGCATTAGGCAGCGAACGACAAATTTCGGCAAGCATCTTACCCGGTACTAAACAGGTTCCTTCCTGCTCTACCGACGCCTCGATCGTCTGCTTAGCGCTAATTTCATGATCGAAGCTCGAAATAGAAACCTCACCACTTTCAGCTTTGATGAGAAGGCCGTTGAGCACGGGAGAGGTGGGACGAAGAGGTAGCGAGCGTGCGGTCCAACCAACCGCCTCGGCAAGTACGTCACGTTCAACGGTAAATTTCATCAAAGAGCCTTTCGGTGATGAAGCAAACGGGTTTGAAAAACAACGATGATGAGCTCATGGATGCGTATGGAATTGAGAACCCGACATCGTGCGTGTGTAGTTTATGCAAAACTGCATAATCCATCCTACCGGATACAGGTTCGTCCAGGAGAGGCTACAGGATAGTTCCGCTCAGAGGGTTTAGAAAATTTTGTAATTACATCTTTAGGAAGGTAGATCATGCAGGACAGCTTCAGAAGGTTATGAAAATTGTAATTACAAAAATCTGGTGCTGTTGTCTCACTACCATAGTCAAAAGTCAGTTGGATACTGCGTTCGATTGGACCTGCGTGGGTGCGCTTCATGTTATGTGAGGGTGTTTTTCTTTAAAGTACAGTAATGTTAATAACCCCTGTGGATATCGTGGAAAAACCAGAGTTTCCCTGTAAAATCAAGGAAATCATCTGTGGATATTAAGTGGACAAAAATTAGCGTTTCTGAGGATGTATTGTGTATGGATATTTATACATCTACTTTCGTCCACACATCATGAATAATCATGCACTTAATATCCACTTAACGCCCCGGTTTAACACACACGTTATCCACAGGCTGTTTAAACCTTGAAATTCCGGGGAACTACCGACTTTCACGCTGATCCTGCTTGATTTTGTTCGTCAAATCGGTGACCTGGTTAAAGGTAGTGCGTCGTTCAGCCATTTGTGCTCCCACCTTCCGTACCGCGTGCATAACCGTGGTGTGGTCGCGGCCGCCTAATTCCTGCCCGATGCGCGGCAACGACATATCTGTGAGCTCCCGCAGTAAGTACATGGCAATCTGACGTGCATTTGTGAGGGTTCGGGTGCGGGACTTTGACCGTAAATCCTCTAGAGTCACATCGAAATAGGAAGCCGTGGTCGCCAGCACTTGCCCCGAGGTAATTTCGGCGTCGCCCGCATCTGTAATGAGATCCTTGAGCACAACTTCGGCTAAGGCAACATCGACGGGTTGTTTATTGAGCGAGGCGAATGCCGTTACACGAATGAGCGCGCCCTCCAACTCGCGGATATTCGCCGTAATATGTGATGCAATATATTCCATCACATCATCGGGAACGTTGAGCGATTCGCTCTGTGCCTTCTTACGCAAAATAGCAATACGAGTCTCCAACTCGGGAGGCTGAACATCGGTAATCAGACCCCACTCGAAGCGTGAACGCATACGCTCGGCAAACCCGGTGAGCTGTTTTGGCGGCAAATCAGAAGTAATCACAACCTGCTTTTGGTGATTATGCAGGGCGTTGAAAGTATGGAAGAACTCTTCCTGTGTATGTTCTTTACCCGCCAAAAACTGGATATCGTCGATCAGAAGCATATCGACATTGCGGTAAATCTGTTTGAAGGATGATCCTTCATCGTCACGAATCGAATTGATGAAATCGTTCGTGAACTCCTCAGAATTTACGTACCGCACGCGCAAGCTCGGGAAAAGATGCTTGGCATAGTGCCCAATCGCGTGCAGGAGGTGGGTTTTACCCAGCCCCGAATCGCCATAAATAAAGAGGGGGTTATAGGCTTGGGCAGGGGATTCGGAAACAGCAAATGCTGCAGCGTGTGCAAAGCGGTTAGACTGACCAATCACAAAAGTATCAAAAGTGTAATTTGGGTTCAGACGTGCCGAAGAATCCCAACCGGAATCCGAAGAAACAGCGGTATGAGTATCCGCGGGTGGGGAAGAAATATCCTCAGTCTCTGCAGGAGAAGAAATCGGCTGAGCGGGAACGGCAGAGTCCACATGCTGCGGCGTGTGTACTTCGGAAATCGGTGGGGGAGGGGGAAGAACTCTGCGGGCGCTCGGCAAAAATGGCGGGATCAACCGGTGACGCTGCCGGTGCATCGGCAACGGGCACATCCGCAGTTTGATGAGGCGGTACAGGGGTGTGGAGCTCGGCCTCAACCTCATGAAGCGGGGGCATAGGAGAATCATCTTCGACCTGTGGTACTGAAGGCGAAACCATCTGAGATGTTTGCGCAAGCGATTCATCAATCGTAAAAGCCTCTGATACACCGGGACCAAAAACGGTGGTCAGAGCCTGTTGGAAGGGTGCCTTGAGCTGAGACTGAAAAATATTGCGGGTTAGTTCACTGGGAACGGCAATCAGAAGAACGGTTCCCACGAAAGCCTGAGGCTGTGCAAGACTCACAAAACCACGTAGACGCTGAGAGACCTCAGGATTCGCTTGCAGAATGCTTATGACCTGTTCCCAGCGTTTCTGAAGCTGTGTGTGCTCAGCGTTCATCAGTGATTCCCCTCGTAAAGATGACAAAGATATGTACAGATTCTACCGTAGGTTATACACATCATAAACAGCTTATCCACAGGAGTTATACACAATGTGGAAAAAATGTGTCTTTCCTGAGGATAAGCGGTTGAAAAATTCTTGAATTTCGTTATTTTTCCTTGATATATCAAGGAAATTAAGTGTATAACAAGGATGTGGAAAACTGTGGATATGATGTTTTGAAGGCCCGTTGAGAACATCTGTGGATAGTCTAATCCCCACAACCTGGGGATAACCTCGGGGTTATGTGAGGGGCGGATTAACTTGCTTTGCAGCATAGACTCTTCTAGAGTTGTTCTGTTGTATGTGTACCGCCTACCTCGAAATGTCGAGGTACCATCGGGCACGAAAAAGCTTAGAAATCCTAGCCAGCGGGTAGGATTTTGTGTCCAAGGAGATAAGTATGAGTAAACGTACTTTCCAGCCGAATAACCGCCGTCGTGCGAAGAAACACGGTTTCCGTCTTCGTATGCGCACTCGTGCCGGTCGTTCTATCCTGTCGAACCGTCGTTCCAAGGGTCGTTCCAAGCTTTCGGCATAAAGAACTCAGCAAAACCCGCTAACGCATTCGTGTTAGCGGGTTTTCCACTACAGGGAAGGAAAACGTGCTGCCAATCCAGCACCGGATGCGCACCAGCTCCCAATTTTCCGCGACTTTTCGTTCCGGTACCCGCTCAGGGCGCCGGAACTTAGTTATATACGGCTCAAAAACCCGGAAATACAACCCGGATAGGTTTCATTGTGTCAAAAGCCGTCGGAAATGCTGTGACTCGTAACCGTGTTAAACGGCGTTTGCGTGAACTCGCTGCCGCAACCGTTAGCACCTACCCACAGGGACTATATATTGCCGTGCGGGCGCTTCCCGCATCCGCTGGAGCAAACTGGGAAGAATTGCGCGCAGACTATCGAGGTGCCCTGGAATCCTCCCTGAAAAAACTTGACCGTCAAGATCAACGCTGCAATGTTGAAAATCGTGGGGGAGGGGACTATGAACCATCGTCGATGTGATGAGCGTTTTCACCCTCATCACAGCAGCACACATCATCCCCACACACATCAGCTTGATCCCGATGAACGCCTCGCACAAGCGCCCCATGAGTTTGTGCATCCGGTATCTTTTTTACATGCGGTCTACACCTTGCCGCAGAATATTCTGATTGGGCTTATTAAGGCTTACCGTAAAGTCGTATCCCCACTCTATGGGGATGTGTGCCGATATTATCCGACCTGCTCCGCCTACGGGTTGGAAGCGGTTACCACTCACGGAGCCCTCGGCGGTCTTAGCCTGACAGTGCGGCGCATCCTGCGGTGTAACCCCTGGGCAACCGGCGGAGTCGACCCTGTCCCACCCGGAAAACGGACCTTTACCCCCGGTCAGGAACCTAAAATTATGCTCCTGAACCATCCCCTAGAAACTCACTCGAACAACCACTAACGGTTGTCGAGATTCCTACAAAGACTTAGCCGAGTCATAAGGAGAAAAACTCCCGTGAACATTTTTGACATGATCCTTTGGCCCTTTAAATTGGCCGTGTCTGCGGTGCTGTGGTTCTTCCACACGATCTTTACCAGTATTGGTATGGATCCGTCTTCGGGCTTTACTTGGGTGCTGTGCATTATCTGCCTGACTCTCGTGATGCGTGCCGTAACTATTCCCCTATTTATGCGCCAAATTAAATCGATGCGCGGTATGAACGCCATGCAGGGCGATATTGCAAAGCTGCAGGCCAAATACAAGGGTAAAAAAGATCAGCTTTCCCGCCAGGCTATGGCGCAGGAGCAGATGGCACTATTCAAGAAGCACGGCACCAGCCCTTTCTCATCCTGTATGCCGATTATCGCGCAGATGCCGATCTTTTTCGGTCTTTACCAGGTGCTCATGGGTGTTTCCGGAGCAGCTGCTAAAAATGAAGGCATTCTGCTGCTTCCCGCGGAACTGGTTAAACAGTTCAACGAAGCCTATATCTTTGGGGCACCCATTTTCTCGACCATGATGAACCCCGGCAACGGCAACCATGCTGCCACCGTTGCTCAGGCCATCATCATGATTCTGCTCATGAGTGGTACCCAATTCTTCATCCAGAAACAGCTCAGCGCCAAGAATATTTCCGAGGCAGCCAAAGCTCCCCAATGTTCCGTCAGCAGCAGATGATGATGTACGTTTTTCCCCTTATCTTCGCGGTGACGGGCATTAACTTCCCTCTTGGTGTGATGTACTACTGGACCGTCTCAAACTTCTGGGCTCTCGGGCAGCAGTGGTGGGTTATCCGCAATAATCCTACTCCCGGTTCCCAGGCTGAGAAGGAGCTCAACGAACGCCGTGCCGCTAAAGGTTTGCCCCCCGTTGGGAAAACCAAAGAACAGCACGAAAAAGAGCTTGAGGAGGCGCGTGAGCGTGCTGCCGCGGGTCAGCGTCAGCAGCCCATGAGTAAGAAACGCCAGAAACAGCAGCAGCGTAAAGGTGGCGGGCAGAACAATTCGGGCAATAAAAACTCGAATAAGCCGAAACTCAACTAAACACAGCATCGATAAATTCAAGGAAAACCATGACTGAAATATTTGAAGAAACCGCAGAATCGCCAAGCACCGCATCGGAAACTGAGGCTGTCGAAGAAATCGACGAAATCAGCATGATTGAGGAAGAAGGGGATATCGCCGCTGACTACCTCGAAGAACTTCTCGATATCGTTGATCTTGACGGAGATATTGATATTGAGGTGCGCAACCAGCGCATCTATCTCTCTGTAGTGAATGATGACGATGGGAACGAAGATCTGCGCCACCTTGTTGGTCGCCGCGGTGAGGTCTTAGACGCTCTGCAGGAACTCGTGCGTCTGTCGGTTCTGGCCGCCAGCGGCAACCGTTCGCGTCTTATTCTCGATATTGCGGGTTACCGTGCACAACGTCGAGAACAGCTCACCGAAATAGCCCTCGACGCCGTCGAGAAGGTGCGTGCCTCCGGCGAAGATTTCCATCTGAAGCCACTGGGCGCCTATGAACGCAAGGTTGTACACGATGTGGTTGCTGAACAGGGACTCTACAGCGAATCCGAAGGCGAAGGCACACATCGCCATGTGGTGATTTCCCTTCCGGAGGCGTAAATGACGGTTCCTTGTGAAGGTCAAGACCTTGTAGCCGCCACCGCAATTTGGTGATCGTCTTCCTCTGGCACAGCGCTATGTGGAACATTTGGCGACGACGGGGATTGAGCGCGGGCTCATTGGTCCGCGCGAAGTACCGCGCCTGTGGGCTCGTCACGTACTCAACTGTGCCGCCGTGCAGGAATATATCGCCGAAGGCGCATCCGTGGCGGATGTAGGCTCTGGAGCGGGTCTGCCGGGGCTTTGTCTGGCTATTGCCCGCCCCGATCTATCAATCACGCTCATAGAGCCTCTGGAACGCCGTGTGATATGGCTTCATGAAGTGGTTGAGGATCTAGACCTTGAGAATGTAAAAATTCTGCGTTCCCGGGCCGAGCAGGCTGTCGGGCAGGTTGAAGCCGATGTGGTGACTGCTCGCGCCGTATCTGCGCTGGTGGGTCTTGTGGATATTACCCTGCCGATTTTGCGCGGTACCGGTGAGCTTCTGGCTCTCAAAGGGCGTTCTGCACGGGAGGAAATCAAGAAGGCTAAGAAGAAACTCAACCGTTTCGGGGCTCGCGAGACTGAAATCCTGACGGCGGGGGAGGGGCTGCTGGATGAGCCCACAACCGTTGTGCGAGTTACACTCTAGTCTCGATAAACTCTGAAGCTGCGAGCTTCATGGGGGTTGAAGATACATTCTCAGATGTATCTTCAACCCTTTTCTTATGCTCGTTGCCTGATAGCGGAGAAAGAAAGAGTTTGTGGTACGCAAGAGATGAAAGGGAACTTTCGGCGGGGCACCGTAGTTTTTCGTGAATGTGGAATACTAAAAATAAGTAATAGAACTTGTATAAATTTTCCTGGCTGAGAGGTTGATAATCGGTTCATGATGCTGTGCTGAGAGTGAATACTTGGGGATAAAATCATAAATTTTCGTGAAAAAATACGAATCCTAGACAACTTGTCGAGGGTGTACGTGGTATATCGCTGTTTTGACAGGTAATCTTAAAGAGGAACGCGCAGACCGGAGACAGTATCGGTGTTTCACGTGAAACATTCTTGATGCTCTTTATTCAATGTTTCACGTGAAACATGGTGTGCGTATCTCTATCTGGCGAAAGACACATCAACCATCAGCATCAGGCGCGGAGGATATATGACGATCACCCCCGGTGGCTCGACGCCGCCTTTACTGCCCAAGCCCCCACATACACGCGTCTTTACCATCTCGAATCAGAAGGGTGGAGTCGGTAAAACGAGTACCGCCGTGAACATTGCGGCCGCCCTTGCAGAAGCGGGAATGAACGTTTTGGTCATTGATAATGACCCCCAGGGAAACGCTTCGACGGCTCTCGGTATTGAGCATGGCGTGGAGCTTCCCAGTACTTATAACACTCTGATTGACGATACTCCGCTTTCCGATATTGTGCAGGAGTGCCCCGACCTCGACAATCTGTGGTGTGCACCCGCGAATATAGACCTTGCTGGGGCAGAGATTGAACTTGTTTCGGTCGTGGCACGTGAGAAACGCCTTAAAAACGCTCTGGAGGACTATACTGAGTGGCGTGCCCAGCAGGGGATGGGGCGGCTCGACTATGTATTTATCGACTGCCCGCCGAGCTTGGGACTACTGACCGTTAATGCTTTCGTGGCGGCAGAGGAAATCCTGATTCCTATTCAGTGTGAATACTATGCCCTGGAAGGTTTGAGCCAGCTGCTCAAGAATATTCAGATGATTCAGAAACATCTGAATTCCAATCTAGAGATTAGTACGATTCTGCTGACTATGTACGACGGACGTACCAATCTTGCATATCAGGTAGCGGAAGAGGTACGGGAACATTTCCCGCAGGAAACTCTACAGACCAAGATTCCGCGTTCTGTACGCATTTCGGAAGCACCGAGCTACCAACAGACCGTTATTAGCTATGATCCAACGTCTACCGGTGCTCAGGCCTATCGTGAAGCGGCGCAGGAAATTGCGCGCCGCTAAGAGGAATACGGAGCATATAGATGCTCTGAAATATCGGCATATCAGGATTGGTAATTACTCCGATATTATCCATAAATAAACTTTTTGAGATTTATATCTAGGGAAATACCGAATTTTCTGAGCGCAGATTTTACGGTGCTGCAAGGTTCATATGAAGTGTAATCGGCATGCATGAGAGCGGTAGAAAATTTGGTGTGAGGAAGGAAAAACATGGCAGAGAAGCGACGGGGTCTCGGAAGGGGACTGGGTGCTCTCATTCCCAATAATACGACGCCTGTTGTGACTGCTTCCGATGTTGCCGAGAAAGAGGCGGAAAAAAAGGTAGCGGCGACTCGCAAACCTCAGCAGGAGGAACAAGCCGCCGCATCCTCGGCAAAACGCCCGAAGACTCGCAACGTAAAGCCGGAGCCGCAGAAAAAATCTGCCCCGAAAAAGGAATCGTCTGCGACAACGAAACGGACAGAACAGCAAGAGAACCGCATCTCTTCGTCGCAAAAGGCTACGGATCCGAAACCTCAGGAATCTTCTGCTGAGACTCGGAAACCTTCTGGTTCATCGAAGCCGCAAAAGGTTTCTGCGATTAAGATGCCTAGTCTTAAAGCCCCTGCCGTGAAAGCGGGGGAGAAAAAAGAAGAGAACGTACACGTCTCATCTGCTTCTTTGTCCGCATCGCAGCCTGTGCAGAAATCAGATGTTTCACGTGAAACATTGTCTCAGCCTCGCGAAGTTCAGAAGAAGAAACCTCGTATGGATATGGGTGCGGCACTTCGCAATACGACGTTAACACGCCGCCCGGTAGATTTCTTCTTTGGTGAAGAAACGAAGGAAGCTGAGGAAGAAGGTAACAGCAACCTCGTACCCGTTCCTGGAGCTCAGTTCGCAGAAATCAAAGTTTCTAATATTCACCCGAACCGCAAACAGCCTCGCGTTGATTTTGATGAGCAAGACATGGCTGAGCTCATCCATTCGGTTCGCGAGATTGGTGTTCTGCAGCCTATTGTGGTGCGCCCTTCACGCGAGAAAAATGCCGAAAAATATGAGTTAGTGATGGGCGAGCGGCGTTGGCGCGCAACCCAGGCTGCGGGTCTAGAAACTATCCCTGCCATTATCCGTGACACGCAAGATATTGATCTGCTTCGAGATGCCCTGCTGGAAAACCTGCATCGTAGCCAGCTGAATCCCATTGAAGAGGCGGCTGCATATCAGCAGCTTATGGAAGAGTTCAGTACCACCCAGGAGCAGCTTGCAAAGCGTATTGGGCGCTCTCGCCCACAGATCTCAAACACGATTCGTTTGCTTAGGTTGCCTCCTCTCGTACAGCGCAGGGTAGCGGCAGGCGTTATCGCTGCCGGGCATGCGCGTGCCCTGCTGACTTTAACCGATCAGGCAAAGATAGAGACCATTGCTCAGAAGATCGTGAATGAAGGGCTTTCTGTGCGTGCCGTTGAGGAGCTTGTTGCCCATGCGAGCGAAGCTCCGGCAGAGAAAGAGCGGAAAACCCCGCAGCCACAGAAGCATCACGAGCGATTGGACTATATCGCGGATGCGTTTGCCGACAAACTGGATACATCGGTTAAGATTTCGCTCGGTGCTCGTAAGGGTAAGATGACTATTGAGTTTGCTAATGTAGAGGATCTCAACCGCATTATTCGGGTTCTGGATTCTGATTTCAAAGGTTCTTAGTCCATGCGATAGCTTAGAATCCCTTCCTCGCATAATCTACTGGGGGTGGTGATGTTTCACGTGAAACATCACCACCCCCAGCCTTGTATAAAGTGTGTATATCTGGTGTAGTGAGCTTCGTGGGCGTTTTTACCTGCTGTCTGACATTGTCTCCGGATAAGAAGAGCTCACAGAGGTCTGGAGCATGTGTGAAAACGGTAGGTATACGAGTCTTTGCGGACCCTACAACGGTGTATATAGCAGAGCAGGGGAGTGGGATGAGACTAACACGAACTCCGAGCTGAAGGTAATTGTAAGCCTGCGCCTCCTTTTTGGATATTGAGGATTACAAGGGTATTTATCGAGATCAGGCTAAAATCCTACGTTTTCGACACGATGAAATGGTTACAGGAAGAACTATGCCGAAGTCATACAGAGATTCACGGATAGTATCTTCATAAGATATTCTTATCTAAAATACAACCTCAAAAAGTATATAAAGTGTTTGTAGCCCTGTAAACGAAGCAGGTATAAAGATAGAAGGTGTGGATGTTTCACGTGAAACATCCACACCTTCTATGGGTTTTTGAGGATGAAGGCTTGAAGAAAACCTACTTGATGTATTCCTCAAAATCAGCAATGAGTGCCTGTTTGGGACGAGCGCCTACGCTCTTCTTTACAACCTGCCCATCTTTGAAAAGGTAGATCGCGGGGATAGAAGTAATGCCGTATTCCATAGCGGTGTCGCCGCTCTCTTCGACATTGACCTTCACGACATCGACCTTCTCGCCATATTCGGCGGCGATTTCATCAAGAACCGGAGCGACCATGCGGCAGGGACCGCACCATTCGGCCCAGAAATCAACGATCACCGGTTTGGAATTTTCCAGAACCTCAGCCTTAAAAGGTGGCATCGGTTACTGCTTTTGCATTGCTCATATCTGTTTCTCCTGACTAAAGGTTTTCGAGGTAGTGCTGTGCGTCGAGTGCTGCTACCGCACCCGAACCGGCGGCGATAATCGCCTGACGGTAGGTTGGATCAATGACGTCGCCCGCGGCGAAAACGCCGGGCAGAGAGGTTTTTGACGAGCGTCCCTGAACCGCAATCGTGTTCTGATCGGTAATCTCCAGCTGATCCTTAACCATCTCGATACGCGGATCAGATCCGATAGCAATGAACAGTCCGTCGAGCTTCATATCGCGGGTAGCGCCAGTAACGGTATCGGTCAGAACGACCTCTTCCAGCTTGGAATCGCCGTGAATTTCGCTCACCACGGAATTCCAGAGAACTTCAATCTTGGGGTTGTCGAAAACGCGCTGCTGCATAATATCGGATGCGCGCAAAGAGTCACGGCGGTGGATCAGGTAGACCTTGGATGCGTAGGTGGTGAGGAAGAGTGCTTCTTCCAAGGCAGAATCGCCGCCGCCTACCACCGCTATTTCTTTATCTTTGAAGAAGAATCCATCGCAGGTTGCGCACCACGAGACGCCATAGCCAGAGAGCGTGTCCTCACCTTCAACACCCAGCTTGCGGTACTGCGAACCGGTCGAGAGAATAACGGTTTTTGCGAGGTGTACGGAACCGTCGGAGAGAATAACCTTCTTAATATCGCCGTCGAGTTCCAACTTTTCGACATCCTGGTAGCGAATATCCGTGCCGAAGCGCTCCGCCTGGGCACCGAAATTGGTCATGAGTTCGGGTCCCTGAATGCCCTGCACAAAACCGGGGAAATTTTCGACCTCGGTTGTGGTCATGAGAGCGCCGCCGGGGGAGAGGGAACTCGCGAAGAGTACCGGCTCAAGGTTGGCACGCGCCGCGTAGACGGCGGCAGTGTACCCGGCAGGGCCGGAACCCACAATAATAACGTTGTGGACCTTCTGATCGCCCTCAGAGGCCGTTTCTTGGGATTTTTCTTGGGGGTAGAGGATGCGGCAAGGTTCAGACCGCCGAGAGCGGCGCCTCCGAACAGATTACCCAATGTATTTTCAGTGCTCATTCTTCTCTTCCTCGAATTTCTTCTGATAGTCGCTCAACGCAACAATATCCCCAATTATTCCATTCTGGAAGCGGCTAAGCCATATTGACTGGGGTCGAAGCGAACATGCCGGGATACCGAAGAAAAAAATATGACGTTTTATGTTCAGGGCTGCACCCGACGGAGAATACTGGGCGGAAGCCTTGAGAGAACGAGATCGAGGCAAAATAAATGGCGCATCCCCACGTATGAGGATGCGCCACTCGTTGAGGCTATACGCTACTCGGCCTTAATCTCGCCAATGCGCAGACCGTAGCTGTACCCTGCGATAGGCTGCGAGAGCTTGGGTGCTTCATCGAAGACGATGATGATGTAGCCGCCCTTATCGGCAGACTGCTTGTCCTTATCCAGCTCAACCGTGACGTCCTGCCCAGAGAAGCTTCCCTTGCCAACTTCGGTGGCACCGCTCATCGAGGCTTGGTTGTTGGTGTATACGGTGAAAGAACCGCCGGAACCGCCCGTCTGCTGAATAGTTAGTTTAGAGACAACCGTGGGAGATTCCAGTTTAGCGGCAAGCCCGAATTCCTTGACGACACCACCGAAGGCGGGGCTACCAAAACCATAGCTGGACCAGGTGCTTGAGGGGTTACCATCGGTCAGTGCGGGAAGACCGGAATCCATATCCGCCATAAAGTTAGGGTTGCTCGGCACCAGACGCGATACGGAGGTAACCTTTACTGGCGCATTGGAGGCGCTGGGTGATGCCGACGGGGATGCTTCCTCAGATTCCGTAGACCCTGCCGTAGCGCTTGTGCTCGCCGAGGCGTTCTTGCCTTTAACCGGATTCGATGCGTGATTCGACCCCAGACCGGTCAGCGTGGTGAGTACACCACCGGCAACAATGACCAATAGAAGTACGGCGGCGAAGGCAATAGCCCAAGTTCCGCGGTTTGTACCCTCGTCTTCGTCGTCTTCATAGACGCCGTCATCGTTCGGTCCGGAGACCATAGGTGCAACGTTCATCGAGGGGATCTGTGAGACCTCCCAGGCCTTTACGGCGCTGATAGCGGAGGTTTCGGAACCCACCATTGGGAATGTTCTCGTAGGTTTGCGGCGCGGCACCGGTAAGGCTGTCACCGAAGATTTCGGCTCCGAGTGCCTCATCAGGGTTGCCGTCGGGAGAGACCGAGGGGTTATCGGTCAGTAGGGTGTCAAGCAAAACATCCGGGCGGCTATATGAGGTCACCAGGTATTTATTGCCTTCGGGGGCGATTCCCATATCGAGAATCTGAATGTTGTAGCGGCTATTGACCGCCAGCGCCCGCGAATTCTTCTCCAAGAGGTGGCTGCGCACGGGAGAAGCCACCACCACCGAAACCTTACGGTTCAGAATCTGATCCTTACCTTCGAGGATCATATCTGATTCGGCGGTGATGATAATCTGTGCGGTGATTTCGTAACGGCCACCCAAACGGTTCCGACCGGAATCTGCTGCGACAAGTTCTCTCCCGTCATGTATTTTCTCGCCTATAGTTTAGTAGGCCCTTCCAAAGATTTTACCCGGATTACGCCGGATACGGTGTTTTTAGCGGTTTGCGGGCTGGTTTAAGATTCGTTTGAGGTCCCTCGCCGTGCGAGCGCTTTTACCTTGCCTGCAATGGGTGCGAAGAGAGCATCTGCCTCACGCACGCGGAAAATCTTGAGCATCACCACATAGCTGAAGAGCATGGTGAGACCACAGATTATAAGGGTTATAACCGCTGAAATTTTTGATGCCCAGGCGAAGCCATCAAGATTGTATCCGCCCAATACCCACAATACGGCGGCGGCAATAACTCCCGCAAAACATGCCGCGAGGGTAGTACGAGCGTACATGTTGATAATACGCTTCTGCCCATAATACCCAAGTCTGCGGCGAATTTCGTAGTGGCTGATGGCGACCACGAAGAGGTTCTGTACCGGAAAAATCAGGGATAGCGCATACACGGTGTAACGCGGGTCAAGCAGGGAGGCAACCCCACTCATAACGACCATAACAATCGCGGCGTAGAACTGAATGAGGAAGGGAGTGCGCGCGTTTTCCCGGGCGTAGAGAACACGCCCGTAGAGGAAGGATATGGTCAGTGCAGGGGTTCCCAATGCGGTAATAGCAATGAGGCGCCCAATAACGGTTGCCGCAACCGGGTCTCCGCCGCTAAAGAGCACCGCCACGGGACCGGCGAGGACGATAAGTGCGAGCGCACAGAAAACGGTGGCAATACCGGCGGTACGCATACCGTGTGAAAGGGCGTGGATGACGCTGTCACTATCGTCCGCGATGGCGGAGGAACTCATGCGGTTAAAGAGCACTGTAGCGATGGAAATGCCGATCACGCCGTGGGGGAGCGAGTAGAGCATCGAGGCGTAGTTCATTGCCTGCAGACCGGGAATCTGAATACCCATATCGGCATACTGGGCGCGGGCGCTCACCACGGATGCGGCAACCCGCGTCATATACATATACGACAGGTTAGAGACGGCACCGGCGGCAAGGGTCCAAATCGCCAGACGAGATGCTTCCCGCAGTCCGATACCGCGCCAGCCGAAGTCCGGTTTGAGCCGCAGCCCCAGCTTCCTGAGCGGGATAAAGAGAACGATAGCCTGCAGTGCCACGCCCAGAGTTGCCGATCCGGCGAGGAAAATCGTCTGCATCGACGTCCAGCTTTCGACCGAGTGGCGTGGCGGATTGATGGTTGTATCCTGCGCCCCGAAGGTGAAAATAAAGATAAAGAGCGCAGCGATAGCAACGACGTTATTGAGCACGGGCGCCCACATGAAAGCCCCGAAGGCCTCTTTCGCGTTGAGTACCTGCCCAATGACCGTATAAAGCCCGTAGAAGAAGATTTGCGGCAAACACCAGAACGAGAATATATACCCGAGTTCTTTCTGCTCTGGCGTCCATGTAGAGCCCATAACGTTGATAATAGGGATGGCGCACGCCAGCGTAATCGCTGTAATCAGACCGATAGCCGTCACCGTAATTGTTACGAGCTTGGAAATATACCGTTCGCCGCCGTCTTGGGCTTTAGCGGCTTTGATAATCTGCGGCACGAGCACGGCGTTGAACACACCACCGGCAACCAACACGTAGATGAGGTTGGGGAGCGTATTTGCGGTCTCGAAGACGTCACCTACGGTCGAGAGGGCACCCAGTGCCACCGTGAGAAGGATTGCCTTAAGGAACCCTAGAACACGGGATACGAGCGTTCCCGCCGCCATAATGGCGCTTGAGCGTGCATCGGTACGTGCCAACTTCTTCTCCTGGTTGTGACGTTAGAGCTGGGTATTAATATACTCTCGTGCAATATCTGCGATGCGCCGTTCATTAGCGAAAGAGAGTTTCTGGCTAAGCTCTGCCAGGGGTACCCACGCAACATCGACTGCTTCATGATCGGGGTCATGCTCAATGGTTAGGCGGCCGCCGGTAGCACAAAAAAGGTAGTGATGTACCGTTTTATGGATGCGCTGCCCACTAGACGTAAACCAGTAGTCGATATACCCGAGGGTAGCAACAATGTAACCGGTAATTCCGGTTTCTTCGGCTATTTCTCGCTGAGCTGTTTCTATCAGACTTTCATGACCTTCAACATGTCCCTTAGGTAGACACCATTCGAGCTGTCTGTTGCGGTTATAGCGCGCAATGATTGCCACCGGCAGGTCGGGACTATCAAAATTAATCATGAGCCCTCCCGAAGAGACCTCTTCAAGCGCAGGCACCGGAAGCTGGGGCGCGAAGGGGCGCATTTTGGGTGCGCGCGGTACGGGAAAACTCATAGTTCTACCTTATCCGATGCGGCGCTATTTTGGGCTATGGTGCGGCTGATAGGAGCCCGCTAATATGCTCTTGCCGCTAATATCTGGCAGGATTAAGAGACTATGTCGCAAAAACTTGATGTGCTCTCAAATATCCGGATGCTGTTGAACTCGGCGAACTCTACCGCCAGGCGGGTTTTGATCTCTATCTAGTCGGTGGTTTGGTGCGTGGCGAACTACGCAATACCCCCGGCGAGTTTACCGATTTTGATATGACTACGAACGCCACCCCCGCCCAGAGCGAGCAGATTTTGAGCGCCTGGGGAGAGCATATCTGGGATATCGGCAAAGAATACGGCACTATCAGCGCCCGCAAAAACGGCGCTGTTTACGAGGTAACGACCTACCGCGCCGAAGTGTACGTCGCTGATTCCCGCAAACCCACGGTGGAATTCGGCACCGACCTGAAGGCTGACCTAATACGGCGCGACTTTACCATCAACGCCATGGCTGCTGCGCTGCCTTCGGGGGAAATCGTGGATCTTTTCCACGGCACTAAAGATTTAGCAGAGGGCGTTTTGCGCACCCCGCGCTCGCCTCAAGAATCCTTTTCCGAAGACCCGCTTCGTATGATGCGCGCGGCACGGTTCGCTGCTCGGTTCAACCTCACTGTAGCGCCGGAAGTATTCGAGGCGATGCGGCAGATGGCACCGCGCATCGAGATTATTTCGGCGGAACGGGTGCGCGACGAACTCATCAAACTCATCTGTGCAGATTACCCGCGCGTGGGCCTGAACTTGCTCGTAGAAACCGGACTCGCGGACTATGTGCTCCCGGAGCTGCCCGCCCTGCGCATGGAAATGGACCCTTCACACCACCATAAAGACGTTTATGAGCACTCGCTCAAAGTTATGGAACAGGCGATCGAGAAGGAAACCGACGCTGACGGCCCCTGCCCCGCGCCCGATTTTGTGCTGCGTTTCGCATCGCTTCTGCACGACATCGGCAAACCCAAAACCCGCAGATTCGAGAAAGACGGCTCGGTATCTTTTCTGCAGCACGATGTGGTTGGCGCACGCATGGTCAAAAAACGGATGCGCGCCCTACGCTTCGATAACGACACCATCAAGGCGGTAGCGCGCCTCGTGGAGCTTCATATGCGTTTCTACGGCTACCGTGAGGCCGGGTGGACCGACTCGGCGGTACGTCGATACGTGCGGGACGCAGGGGAGCAGCTGCAGCGTCTCCACAGGCTTTCTCGGTCGGATGTCACCACGCGCAATAAGCGCATGGCGCGCTCGCTGGCGCAGGCATACGATGATTTGGAACGGCGTATTGATGAGCTTGCCGCCCAAGAAGAGCTGGATGCGATGCGCCCTGAACTGGATGGCGAGCAGATTATGGCGGTGCTGGGTATCGGTCCTGGGCCTCTTGTGGGGCAGGCGTATAAATTCCTGCTGAACCTGCGTTTGGATGAGGGTGAACTTGGTGAAGAAGAAGCGACCCGCCGTCTGCTTGTGTGGTGGCAGGAGCACGGAGAGTCCTAAATCCCCATAATACGGCGGAATACTGCGGAAAAGAATATGACGGAGACTACGGCGCATAAGGTTCACTAAATGCCTCTGTGAAGCTAAATTGACGTGTAGGATGGTACTCAGCGGCAGCGTTCGCCGCGCACGAATACACATTCACCGAAAGGGCATTACTATGTCTGATAACTCTGCCTTTAATCCGGCTTCTAACCCCGCATTCAACGGTTCTCAACCTCACGGACAGCCCGTACAACCTATCGCCGTAGCACCGGTCATGATGGTGCAGCAACCCAAATCCATGGCGGTGGCATATCTGCTGTGGTTTTTCTTAGGTTCCCCTGGTATTCACAAGTTTTATCTGAACCAAACGGGTCAAGGGATTCTATACCTGTGTTTATTCCTTACTGGCTGGGCAACTGTTTGGTTTCTTATCGGGATAATTCCTCTTGTAATTTTGGGCATCTTGCTCATCATTGATATTTTCCTGATACCTGGTCGGGTGAACCAACTCAACGGTGTAACCCCCGTTGTCGTGAAGCAGTAACAGCCCATTATCACGACCCCACCGCGCATTGGAGAATCCCGCATCCTCACAGTCGAGGATGCGGGATTTTTGTCTGAACGAAGGTTGGTGCGGTGGGGGAGGGTAGGGTAGACTCCCACCGAATACACACCCCGTTCCCAGGGTTTGCGCATGTGAACTGTCTAAACTTGCAGTGAGCGCGTTATATACAGTGCGCTGAAACACTCACGAAGGAAGGAAATATGTCGCAACAGGTTTATGAACCTAAACTTTTCGCCCATGGAACCGTTCCGGGCAGCCGTACTTATGTGAACTCCGAACATGAACAGTCGACCGTCGTCGTGATTCGCCCCAAAGTCCGTACTTCTCACCTATGTGCTGTGGCTTTTTCCTCGGATGGTTAGGTATCCACAAGTTTTATCTGCGTCAGCCAATTCAGGGGCTGCTTTATCTGGCGCTCACCGGTATAACCAGCCTGCTGACGCCCATAGGTTTAGGTTGGATAACCGGTATTCCGCTAGGTCTTCTGCTCTTCAAAGACCTCTTCACGAATATCCTTCGAGTCGCCATCCTCAACCTTCGGGACTCTTCGGTTCGTTACTACTAAAACCAGAATTTTTAGCGTTCAAGACTCTAGCCTCAGGATGCGCCCGTTACACCCATGCGGTGTGGCGGGCGCATCCTTCTCTTTGCTGGATTCTGCCCTGTATTCTCGTGTAGTATAGAAGAATCTGTGTGTGCATCCTGAACAAGAGGATGCTGCACCGGGTGCCACATGAATCTCCTGCTATGGAAATCCCATAGCCGTTTAGCCCAAAGGAGGGGTTTAATCATGCGTGCATACGAACTGATGGTTATCCTCAACCCCGAGGTTGAGGACCGAGCGGTAGAGCCGTCTCTGTCGAAGTTCCTGGAAATCGTCACCAACGCTGGCGGTACCATCGACAACCTTGACATCTGGGGTCGCCGCCGTCTGGCATACGAGATCCAGAAGAAGTCCGAAGGTATCTATGCGGTTGTTAACTTCACCGCGAGCCCTGAGACCGCCGCTGAGCTCGACCGTGTTCTAAACCTGAACGAGTCCGTTATGCGTACCAAGATCATCCGTCCGGAGGATCAGAAGGTCAACAAGTAAGACTCTAAAAACCGCGACCTGATTAAAATGTCAGGTTCCTATGGTTACCTAGAGTTATATACTTGAATCCATTCGAGGAGGCATCAATGGCAGGCGAAACCATTATCACTGTGGTCGGGAATCTCACCAGCGACCCTGAGTTGCGCTACACTCCCGCAGGTGCAGCGGTTGCAAACTTTACGATTGCATCTACCCCGCGTACCTACAACCGTCAAACCGGTCAGTGGGAAGACGGGGAGGCACTGTTCCTGCGTGCGTCTATCTGGCGCGACTACGCAGAGAACGTCGCAGAGACCCTGAAAAAGGGAACCCGTGTGATCGCCCAGGGCCGTTTGAAGTCTCGCTCGTATGAAACGAAGGAAGGCGAACGTCGTACCTCAATGGAGATCGAGCTCGATGAGATCGGTCCCGCTCTGCGGTACGCTACCGCCCAGGTAACCCGTTCACAGCGCACCTCTGGAGGTAACTTCGGCGGTCAGCAGGGCGGCAACTTTGGCGGTAATAACTTCGGTAATAACCCCCAGCAGGGTGGTTTTAACAATTCCGCGCCGCAGCAGGGCTTCGCTCAGCAGCAGGGCGGAAACGGTTACTCCAGTAATGCCGGATTCGGTGGGGGAGCCCAGCAGGCGCCCGCACAACCGGCACAGCAGCAGGCACCTGCGGCTGATCCGTGGACCTCACAGTCCGGCGGAAACTACGATTGGGGTACCGGCGCCGATGACGAACCTCCGTTCTAAAGAAACGTTCCGTCTTCCTCAAACCAAACCATATATCAATCCATCCCGCGGTTAACGCCGCGGGCTCCCAACCTAAAGGAGCACCACGATGGCTAAGGCTGAAATCCGTAAGCCCAAACCTAAGCAGAACCCCCTGAAAGCTGCTGACGTCACCGTTATCGATTACAAAGACGTCGCCTTGCTACGCAAGTTCATCTCCGATCGCGGCAAGATCCGCGCTCGCCGCGTAACTGGCGTGACCGTTCAGGAACAGCGCAAGATCGCTCAGGCAATTAAGAATGCCCGTGAGGTTGCACTGCTTCCCTACTCCGGCGCTGGCCGCTAACGAGAAGGAGAGTAACAAGTACTATGGCTAAGATTATTCTGACTCAGGAAGTAACCGGTCTGGGTGCCGCTGGTGACATCGTCACCGTTAAGAACGGCTATGCACGTAACTACCTTCTTCCTCGCGGCTTTGCCGTTTCGTGGACCGTTGGCGGCGAGAAGCAGGTTGAATCTATCCGTGCGGCCCGTGCGGCCCGTGCGAAGGCCTCCCTGGAAGAAGCCCAGGAGACCGCAGCTAAGCTCTCTGCTCGCCCGATTGTAGTGGCACACAAGGCTGGTGCTGATGGTCGTCTCTTCGGCTCCGTTAAGGCAGATGCTATTGCTGACGCTATTGAAGAGGCAGGTCTCGGCACTATCGACAAGCGCACCATTCACCTCGGTTCCGCTATCAAGCGCACCGGTGAATACCAGGTGACCGCTCGTCTGCACGAGGATGTTGTTGCCAACGTTACTCTGGACGTTGTAGCAGCCGCATAAGCAGGGCGTATTTAGACGCTGTGAGGGCGTCGCATTCCGACTGGGATGCGACGCCCTTTTCATATGTGGAGCCAATCATCCGTTTACTCGAGAAGTGCGGGGTAGGGGAGGGGTATGTTTCACGTGAAACATTGTGTGTTACAGAGTACCGTCAATAAAATCTATGACCGCTTGGGTTACCTCTTCCGAATGCCCCTCGATCATATGACCCCCCGTTTCGAAGATACATGTGGTGAGATTCGGGTATCGGTACATAGAACTCTGCACATGCCCTCGCGGCTGGGCAAAAGGCACCACTCGGTCATCTTGTGCGTGGATCAGAAAAACGGGCGGTTCCAAGCTCTCAATGGGGTATTCCTCAAGATGGACCGCCATATCCGGGTTCGTGATAGTTGTGTCGATCTTGGCTCCCATACGTCGCTCCTGTAGGGGGAGCATCCCATATATGGTATTTGAGGGAAGCCCAAATAGAGGTTTGAAAAACGGAGACAGCAGCCACATGACGTAGTCATGGTTCAAAGCGGCAGGAGGCCCCATACGCGTGGGCAGCTTTCGCGGTTTTTCTTCCGGGGGTGGGGCAGAGCTGAGGAGAATAAGACCTGCTGTTCGTTCCGGATAGTCCAGAGCGAAACGAAGAGCGGGGGTTCCTCCAGCAGAGGCGCCTAGCACATAGACCTGCTCAATATTGAGGATATCAAGGAGGGCCATCAGAGCCGCTGCCTGTTCTTTGGGACTCCCTTCACCTGCGACCGCGCTTCCGGGGTACCCAAAACGCGATGGAGCAATAATCCTGTAGTGTTTCGAGAGCTCCCTAACGTTCTCAAAGGCTTGGTCGTAGCCGCCATAGATACCGTGCAGAGACAGAATAACGGGAGGGTCGCTATATACTGAGGACGACCCTGTGGGCATAATATCGAGATATGCTATCTCTCCATAGCTGAGATGCACCGTTTTGACCGGATACGATGCGAGTTCGTCCACAGCATCGTGGAGTGCCCGGCGGCATCGTATACCTTGAACACCCATGTAAGTTGTGGCAGTAAGCGCTGTACTACCAAGGAGGCACCTGCCCCACCGGACGTATCCTGCACGGTTTTTCTGTGGTTCCGGTGTACTGCTAGTCCTACGCATAGTTCCCTACCCCTTCGTATACGGTCTATTTTTAACTACAGTAATTTCACAGACGTGGGCGCACAACCCTAGGGGACGGGTATCAGGACTATTCTTGGAGATACTTCGATATAGTAGTATTTCTATCTCTATACGTTGGATAACTATATTTCTATAGGAATTTTCTTATAGACAGCATCAATGTTTCACGTGAAACGGTGTATGTAAAAAGATTGAGAAATAATAAAAATTCCGAAGGAACCTCAAAAATCCTATATTCTCCGAAACGAGAACCGTAGACTGGACGTGATAGAGCAACCTTAAACTTCTTCAGAAGGGTAGATGTAGATGTTACAGGTTCAGAATCTTACCAAGAGGTATGGTGATAAAACCGCCGTTAACGATATGTCTTTTATCGTTCCCGATGGTAAAGTCACCGGTTTCTTGGGTCCCAATGGGGCAGGTAAATCGACCACGATGCGCATGCTGGTCGGACTCCATAAGCCCACCTCGGGCGAAGCCCTTGTAGACGGCAAAAATTATCAGTCCCTTAAATCTCCGCTCCATACGGTGGGAGCCCTCCTTGACGGGAAATCGGTACATCCGGGGCGCAGCGCACGCACCCACCTCATGTCTATTGCGCTTACCCACGGTATTTCGGCGAAACGTGTGGACGAAGTTATCGGCATGACCGGTCTTAGTCAGGTGGCTAAACGGAAGGTTGGCGGTTTTCCCTCGGTATGAACCAGCGTTTAGGTATTGCCTCAGCTATCTTGGGCGATCCCCATAACGTTATTTTGGATGAGCCGGTTAATGGTCTTGATCCCGAAGGTGTGGTGTGGGTTCGTCAGTTGGCGAAGTATTTGGCGTCCGAAGGCCGGGCGGTGCTGATTTCTTCGCACCTTATGAGTGAGATGGCGCAGACCGCTGACGACCTCATTATTATTGGGCGCGGTCGCCTGCTGGAACACACGTCTATTGATGAACTTATCTCGCGCATCGGCGGTCATAAAGTTCTGGTTCGTACCGATGAACGTGACCTTTTTGCTTCGCTCCTTGCGGAACGGTCGCTTCCTTTCGAGGCGGTCGATACCGATGGTTTGTTGGTTTCGGCTGATGCTCGCGACCTGGGTGAGCTCGCTTTGCGTGAGCAAATTTTGCTCTATGAGCTGGCACCTCATGAAGCAACTCTTGAGGATGTTTACCTTGAAATTACACGTTCAGAGGTTGAATATGTCTCTGATAGTCTTCCAGGTGCTGGTGCCGCAGCTGCGGGTTCTTCGGTACCAAATGCACCGGCAGTCGATCCTCAACTGCAACCGGTGGCTAGTTCTCCAGAGCACAGCTTTATTGACGAAACCCAGCAGGGGAATGGGAGGAACATATAAATGAGTACTCAAACCTACGCTACTAAAAATGAGCCTGCACCGGTTGCTCATAATCTATCATTCCTGGGTGTGCTCCGCTCAGAGTGGTTAAAGATGCGCTCCCTACGTTCTCAGCAGGTTCTCTTCATCATTACGGTAGTGCTGATTTTAGGACTCGCAATGCTGCTGGCTCCTGTTTTTAACGAACAATTGGCACAGTATGAGAAAGATGTGAGTACATCGCAGATTGTGAATGGGCAATCAGTCAACGGTTCCGAGATCATTGACCAGATGAAGAGCGCATCGTACTCTATCGGAGTTGTAGGCGCTTCATTGGGAGGCATTATTCTTTCTTCCATGGCGACGGTATTTATTGCATCTGAATATGCCACGGGTGCCATGCAAACAAGTCAGCTAGCAGTACCGCGTCGTTCTCTTTTATATTCTGCTAAAGCCCTTGTGGTGACGGTGGTAGCTTTTGTCGTAGGAACCTTGAGTGGTATCTTGGCATTCTTCTTAGGCCAGATGATACTCACGGAAAAGCTACGAGTCTCTTTCGACGGTGAAGTACTTCGAATCACTCTTCTTCTTGGACTATATCTTGTGGTACTTGCTTGGATGGGATTCGGGTTTGGTGCTCTCCTCCGTAATAGTGCCGGAGCTATTGTTCTTACAGTCGTTCTGCTTTTTGTGGTGACAATAGTTCTTAGTTTCTTCAGGTCTGCTGAGTGGGCAAGCGATGTTTCTAAGTATCTACCTGTTCATCTGGGCGAAAATATGTTGGTCTACGATACTGATAAGTTTAAAGATCCCAGCTACGAAGTCCGCTGTATCCTCTTCACCCTGTGGGGTTTTGTACCTCTGGTACTTGGCTGGATTCGCTTCAAATTCAACGATATGAAGTCTTAGACTTAAGGCTCATCGGATAAGAGGAAGTGCCGCCTCCTGAACATATACTGGATGGGAGGCGGCACTTGCTGTTACATCAAGGATCACCGTTGTGAGCTACTCTCGGTTAGGCTAGATATATGGCGAAAAAATCTTTCAATCACCTTCCCCCCAGCACTCAACTTTTGCGGGTCGGCATCATCTTCGAGGCAGTAAGTGTTGTACTTGTGATACTTGCCTTATTCCTTTTCCCTCGCTCACGGTGAATGCCATTCTGTTTTATATCACGATAATCGTGGGTAGTTTTACCTCTGTGATCGCCTTTATCTGTGCCATAGTGGGGCTTATTCGGTTTGTGCGCCATCGCATCGCAAATATTGTATTGGCGGCGGTATCGGTGCTGATAAACCCGGTGACCGTGGTTTTGGCTGATGCTCTTCTGAACTCTAACGGCTAAATTACTGTCGCGCGGAGATTACGCTCTGCATGCCGGGGTATCGGGCTGACGCTCTTCCCAGTATTTCTTGCGGGGACTTTCAGGTGTTTTTCAGCCAAACCCCAAGGTTCCTCAAGGTAACTACGGTTAACTGGAGGTGTTGGTTCGAGAGGACTGCGATGTGAATGTGTGTGTTTCAGAGAGCGGATATGCTCTCGTGGAACTGAAAAGCGAGGCTACACAGTAGCCTCGCTTTTCAGTTTTAAAAATTTCGCCTTCTTTCGGGCGGCTATTACAATCTCATGCACGGCACCGGATACAGCGTGTAATTCTCTGCGATATATGCCCTGTAAGGAAGCTCTGACCCCTGGCCTTGTGTCTACAGCACACATGACTCCTCGTATTCACAGATATTCCCAAGGTTTAACTCACGAGGAATAAAGGTTGACGGGTCATAGTTATATCAGGTAGTTCGAGAGGACTATCTGAAAGTTGGACTTTCCTTAGCGGAAGTGGCTCTGATTTTCGTATGTATGTGTGTGTGATTGAGGCTGAGATCGAATCTTCGGGTTCGGTCTCAGTTTCGTTTAATCCTTAGTCTGCATTCCGCACATAAAGCCACAGAAAACAACGGTTAGTGCCGGCGTGACAGGAGGTTTGCAAGATACAGCATAAGAAAAATGCGGCTACCTCATGATGGAGTGTAGAATTGGAGCATAAAAATCTTGCATATTAAATACGAATTATCACAGGAGAGTTATCGTGCCTAAAACCCCGAACGTTCCCGGTACCGATCGTCCCGCCGAAAAAGCCGCCGGACACTGGCTGCTCGCCCAACTCGGCAAGAAAGTCCTCCGCCCCGGTGGGCGCGAAACTACAAACTGGCTGCTCAGCCGCGCGCTTGGCGGGCAGATTGACGTAGTCGAATTTGCCCCCGGGCTGGGTATCACGGCTCTCGAAATCGTCAAACGCAGCCCCAAGACCTACACCGGTGTAGATCTTGACCCAAAGGCGGCTGAAATCGTGCGCGGGCGCATCGGAGACAACCCCAACTACACGGTCGTGAACGCCGGGGCGCAGGAGACCGGGCTGCCCGATTCCAGCTACGACGTGGTGGTGGGCGAGGCTATGCTGACCATGCAGACCGACAAGCACAAGCTGGAAATTATGCGCGAGGCGGCGCGCATCCTAAGGCCGGGCGGGTACTACGCCATTCACGAGCTGTCGCTGACCCCCGACTACCTGCGTACCGAAGTTCAAGAAGAAATTCAGAAGGACCTGGCACGAAGCATTCGCGTGAACGCACGCCCGCTTACGGTTGCCGAATGGACCCGCCTTGCCGAAGAAGCCGGGTTTGAGGTGTTAGACGTATATCAAACCGAGATGGCTCTTTTAGAACCCAAACGCATGATTGCCGATGAAGGGGTGGGCGGACTCGCCAAGATCATGTTCAACCTTGCACGCAAACCGCAGATTCGTGAGCGCGTGCTGGGTATGCGCAGTGTTTTCCGCCGTCACGCCGACCATATAGGCGCTATCGGTCTGGTTCTACGGAAGAAATAACTACGATTTGCGCGGTCAGAAAACGGAGCCTGAGTTTTCCCGATACAGTGGGCGGATTACTGAGGCTCCGTTTTACACTAGATATATATGAGGCGTAGATCCCGCTCAAGCATGTGTACGCCCCCCGCTGGAGAAGACAATGAGCCGTATTCTTTTCTCTCCCGAAAGCTTTAATATGGGTGAAACCACGCGCGGCATCGAAATAGCGCGTGTTGCCCAAGACCGAGGGCACAAAGTCCTCTTCCATATATACTCGCCCAAATACCGTGGGTTGCTGGAAAGCGCGCGGCTTCCCGTGCATCTTCGTGAACCCATCATGACTGATGACGAAGCGAAACAACTCATGGCGCTTGACCAAGGCAGGGGAGTGCGGCATCCCTTCACCACCGAGAAAGTACGCCAGAGGGTTACCGTAGAACTTGCGGCCATTCGTGACTTTAACGCAGATGCCGTGGTGATCGGCTCTAACCCGACTATGCTGATCTCCGCGCGCATCGCCGGTGTACCTATTTTCTATGCGCGCCCTTACGCATATTCAACGACCTATTTTTCTGCGAAACCTGCCGGTGAAGCCCCCTCAGCACCGGGATGGTTACGCGCACTGGCTCGGGACAATATCTTATAAACCAGCCTCGTTCACTCGTGTAGCCCGCGAACATGGAATCAAACTCCCGCGCCGTACCGTCGATATGTTCAGCGCTGACGTAAACCTTATCTGTTCTCTTTTTACCGAGCTGCGCGGCGATCCGTTAACGGCGCCGGATGTCAGTGTGGGTCCTATCTACTACCGTGCTCCCGGTGAACTTCCGCAGGTTGTTCAGGAACTAAAAAGCGACCACTTATCTACGTGGGGATGGGCTCGTCCGGGTCTTCGCATATCTTGGCGGCGGTGCTGCGGCAACTTTCAACGGTACCGGTAGATGTGCTGGTCGGTGATGGGGTGCTGTTATCGGATGCTGATGCGCGCTCACTGGGCGACAATATTCACCGTGCGGGAACTGTCCCGGCTCATCTGCTCGCCGGGCACATTGATGCCTCAATCACGCATGGTGGTGAAGGAACCGTGCAGACAGCGTGCCTAGCGGGGGTACCGTTCGCGGGTATCGCAATGCAGGCTGAGCAACGCTGGAATATTGAGGAATGTGCACGGTACGGCAACGCCCTGCGCTTTGCGAAACATGATGTGCACCGAGGTCAGATGCACGGCATTCTGGATCGTTTACTTTCAGATGAGACCATGCGCGCCAAGGCTCGACAGCTCAGCAAGGCAATGCGCGGCATGGACGGTCCAACCCGCGCCGTCGAGGTGATTGAGGGCTATCTCAAAGACTGTAATCCTGCCTAAAGGGTGCGAAACTTTGTTCACAGAACCACAGCGAGGTGAAACGATGAATATTTTGGTTGTTGGAGCATCGGGCTATGTGGGGCGTCATATTGTGGAGCAGGCGCATCGTCGCGGGCATCGGGTGCGTGCTGTGGTGCGCGATAAGGCTCGGGCTGAGAGTGCCGGGGCGTGGGGTGCACCATCGCTGGCGGATAGGGTAGATGAGTGGGTGGTTGGTGATGTAACCGACCGTTCCTTGACAGCAGGGGTGTGCGATGGCGTTGATGCGGTTATTTCGGCACTAGGGGTGACTCGGCAGAAGGCCGATCCCTGGGATATTGACTACCGTGCGAACCTAAATATATTGGAGTCTGCGCGCGCCCATGATGTCACACGTTTCTGCTATGTGAACGCCATACACGCCGAGTCGATTCGTTCGCAGCTCACGCGTGCGAAAACGGCTTTCGCGCAGGCATTGATCCAGTCGCCGCTGGCGCATCAGGTGGTGAGCCCGAGTGGATACTTCTCGGATATGAGCGCTATAGCGCAGATGGCACGCCGTGGCCGGGTGTATCTTCTGCGACCGCAAGGGCGGCTTAACCCCATTCACGGGGCGGATGTTGCCGCATACTGTCTTGATAAGGTGGAATCTGCTCAAGAAGGATCCTACGATATTGGTGGTCCCGAGGTTCTCTCGTGGCGCGAGGTAGCACAGTACGCTTTTGAGGCGGTGGGACGCCCCGTGAAGATCACGGTTATCCCGCCCCGGTTAGCAGAGGGTGGGATGAAGGGGGATCGGTCTTATCAAACCGCGCGTGGCCGATACTTTATCGTTTATGCTGTGGGGCTTAACGCATGATTGTGTGGGGGAGCCGACGGGAACGAATAGTCTTCGAGAGTTCTACCGGGAACAGACACAGAATTTATAAGGCGGTGTACATTTCAACAAGCGTTCATGAGAAACTAGCATAGAAGTTCTGCAGAAATTGCTTCTGGAACGCCATAAACATCGGATAAAAACGCGATTTTGAGGAAAAAGCATGTCTGAAACTGCCATCGATTATGGTTCTCGCACCCTGCCGCACGATGATGTCGCGGAGCAGTCGGTGCTGGGCGGCATGATGCTCTCCAAAGACGCTATTGCCGATGTGGTAGAGACTCTGCATGCGGGAGATTTCTATAAAGCCGCAGCATGAACTGATCTATGAGGCAATTATTTCTCTGTACGGTCACGGCAACCCCGCCGATGCGATTACGGTAGCGGATGAGCTCAAGGGCCGCGGTGAACTCACACGAGTCGGTGGGGCAACATATCTGCATACGCTTATCGCTTCGGTTCCAACCGCTGCGAAATGCCCAGTATTATGCTGAGATCGTCAAGGAACACGCGGTTATGCGCCGTCTGGTAGAGGCTGGCACTAAGATCGCCCAGCTCGGTTACACGAGCGAGGGCGAGGTAGACTCGCTGGTTGATCAGGCACAATCTGAGATTTACGCAATTTCAGATGGCAACGCGAAAGAAGATTACGTTACCTTCTCAGATGCCTTAGAAGCCACGATGAACGAGATCGATGCGAACTCGAACCGTCCGGATGGCGTTTATGGCGTGCCCACGAGCTTTATTGAGTTTGATGAGCTCACCGGTGGTTTGCATCCGGGACAGATGATTGTGGTTGCCGCGCGTCCCGGTGTGGGTAAATCGACGTTGGCACTGGATATCGCTCGTTCTGCCGCGATTCATCATGATATGACGACGGTCTTTTTCTCTTTGGAAATGGGTCGCACCGAGCTTGCAATGCGTGTGCTTTCGGCGGAGGGCCGCATTTCGATGGGCCGCCTCAAGAAGGGAGATCTTGACCAGGAGGGATGGACCAACCTGGCGACCCTGCAGGGGAAAATAACTGGTGCACCGCTTTTTATTGATGATTCGCCGAACATGACGCTCATGGAGATTCGTGCGAAATGCCGTCGTCTTAAGCAGCGCAATCAATTGCAGCTTGTGGTGCTGGACTACCTGCAGCTAATGAGCTCGGGTAAGAAAGTTGAGTCTCGTCAGCAAGAGGTTTCGGAATTTTCCCGTAGTCTCAAACTTTTGGCGAAGGAACTTGAAGTTCCGGTCATTGCGCTCTCGCAGCTGAACCGTGGTTCGGAGCAGCGCACCGATAAGCGCCCGATGATCTCTGATCTGCGTGAGTCCGGTTCGATTGAGCAGGATGCGGATATGGTGATTCTGCTGCATCGTGAGGATATGTACAACCCCGATAGCGATCGTGTGGGCGAAGCAGACATGATTATTGCGAAGCATCGTGGCGGCCCAACGAAGACTATTCCCTTGGCATTTAGCGGTAAGTACTCGCGGTTTAATAACATGGCTTCTGAAACTCCACCGCAGCAGTATTAGCGGATTCTAGCGCATTTGAGCGTAAGAAAGGCGTTGCTTGACCGGTATTTTACCGGGAGGGCAGCGCCTTGAGTCTTTAAGAATTTTCGGAGTATAAAGGAGTTTTCGTGAATGAGGTTTTCATGGAAGTAAACACCCAAAATATTATGTGATGTACTGCATATTATTCTGGTTTGCAAAGCACGGAAAGCCTCTGTATAGTTGTATGAGTCGCCGCGGCGAGGGGAGGTAAAAACCCCGAGATTTTGCGGCAAAATCAACTATACAGTGCATAATTTGAAATTCATGTTTACGTTCGCACGGTAATTTTACAACCATGAGAAATTGAATGAATTTTGAATATTTGTGATGTGAAGCATAAAGTTTTTTAATCTTGTGTTTCTTGATGAAAGCGAGTATAGTTGTATAGGTTGTCACTCAAAATGGAGTGGCAGTATCACTGACCGGCTGATGATGGTCTCTGCATGCGTGTTTGTGTGTGGTGGTGTTGTTGGTGTGGTGTGTTGTTTGAGAACTCAAGAGTGTGCTTTGTTCAATACGTTTTTAGACACAACATGTTTGTGTGTTGTGTTGTGATGATGTGTATTGGTGAAACGGGATGTTGTGACAGTGCGCTGGTGCCCTCGTAGTGGGGGTGTTGGTGTGCGGGGTTGATACCGTATATGTTTTTTGATCTTATTGAGGTCATGTTTTTTGGTGTGGTCTTGTAGTTCTGAAAAATTTTGTTGTGGTGTCTGCTGGTTGGGACATTCGTGTGGGGCGCAGAGTATGGGGTGCGTTGGTGTGCCTGGTGTTTGTGTGTCCTGATTGTTTTTTTGTTTTTGTCAGTAGTTCATTGTTTTTTTGAGAGTTATGGGATCATGCGTTTGCTTTTTTTGTTTTTGTAACGGAGAGTTTGATTCTGGCTCAGGACGAACGCTGGCGGCGTGCTTAACACATGCAAGTCGAACGATGAAGCCTAGCTTGCTAGGTGGATTAGTGGCGAACGGGTGAGTAATACGTGAGTGACCTACCTTTGACTCTGGGATAAGCCTGGGAAACTGGGTCTAATACCGGATACGACCAATCTCCGCATGGGGTGTTGGTGGAAAGCGTTATGGAGTGGTTTTAGATGGGCTCACGGCCTATCAGCTTGTTGGTGAGGTAATGGCTTACCAAGGCGACGACGGGTAGCCGGCCTGAGAGGGTGACCGGCCACACTGGGACTGAGACACGGCCCAGACTCCTACGGGAGGCAGCAGTGGGGAATATTGCACAATGGGCGCAAGCCTGATGCAGCGACGCCGCGTGAGGGATGACGGCCTTCGGGTTGTAAACCTCTGTTAGCATCGAAGAAGCGAAAGTGACGGTACCTGCAGAGAAAGCGCCGGCTAACTACGTGCCAGCAGCCGCGGTAATACGTAGGGCGCGAGCGTTGTCCGGAATTATTGGGCGTAAAGAGCTTGTAGGCGGTTTGTCGCGTCTGCTGTGAAAGGCTGGGGCTTAACCCTGGTTTTGCAGTGGGTACGGGCTAACTAGAGTGCAGTAGGGGAGACTGGAATTCCTGGTGTAGCGGTGGAATGCGCAGATATCAGGAGGAACACCGATGGCGAAGGCAGGTCTCTGGGCTGTAACTGACGCTGAGAAGCGAAAGCATGGGGAGCGAACAGGATTAGATACCCTGGTAGTCCATGCCGTAAACGTTGGGCACTAGGTGTGGGGGACATTCCACGTTTTCCGCGCCGTAGCTAACGCATTAAGTGCCCCGCCTGGGGAGTACGGCCGCAAGGCTAAAACTCAAAGAAATTGACGGGGGCCCGCACAAGCGGCGGAGCATGCGGATTAATTCGATGCAACGCGAAGAACCTTACCAAGGCTTGACATATACTGGACTGCGTCAGAGATGGCGTTTCCCTTCGGGGCTGGTATACAGGTGGTGCATGGTTGTCGTCAGCTCGTGTCGTGAGATGTTGGGTTAAGTCCCGCAACGAGCGCAACCCTCGTTCTATGTTGCCAGCACGTGATGGTGGGGACTCATAGGAGACTGCCGGGGTCAACTCGGAGGAAGGTGGGGATGACGTCAAATCATCATGCCCCTTATGTCTTGGGCTTCACGCATGCTACAATGGCCGGTACAGAGGGTTGCGATACTGTGAGGTGGAGCTAATCCCTAAAAGCCGGTCTCAGTTCGGATTGGGGTCTGCAACTCGACCCCATGAAGTCGGAGTCGCTAGTAATCGCAGATCAGCAACGCTGCGGTGAATACGTTCCCGGGCCTTGTACACACCGCCCGTCAAGTCACGAAAGTTGGTAACACCCGAAGCCGGTGGCCTAACCCTGGTGGGGGGAGCCGTCGAAGGTGGGACTGGCGATTGGGACTAAGTCGTAACAAGGTAGCCGTACCGGAAGGTGCGGCTGGATCACCTCCTTTCTAAGGAGCTCAACTATTGTTTGGTTGGCCATGCTGCTCGCGAGTGTCGGGTGGGTGGTTTGCTCATGGGTGGAATGTCAGCCCCTTTTTTTGTTGTTTGTTTTGTTTCACGGTGTTGTGTATACGTCATCATTATTTTTGTGTTGTTCGGGTGCGTTCTTGGGTTTTCGGGTTGCACGCTAGGTGTGGTCTGAATTGGTGACTGGCTGGTGCTGGTGCTGGGTTTGTTCTCGGTGTTGGTGTTGGTGTGGTTTGTTGTTTGAGAACTATATAGTGGACGCGAGCATCTTCTGGGAACTGCACGGTTGTGTGGTTTCTTGATTCTTCTTTTTCTTGATTGTGTGTAAGTTGTTAAAGGGCACACGGTGGATGCCTTGGCATCAGGAGCCGATGAAGGACGTGTGAATCTGCGATAAGCCTCGGGGAGCCGATAACTGGGCGTGGATCCGAGGATTTCCGAATGGGGAAACCTCGCTCATCGTTTTGGTGGGTGACCGCTGGTTGAATGTATAGGCCAGTTGGGGGGAACGCGGGGAAGTGAAACATCTCAGTACCCGCAGGAAGAGAAAATAATAATGATTCTGTTAGTAGTGGCGAGCGAACGCGGATGAGGCTAAACCTGTGGTGTGTGATAGCGGTTAGGTGTTGCATCATGGGTGTTGTGGGAGTTGTTGTGGTGGTTCTAACTGGTCACCGGCGTAGTGCATGATGGTAGGCGAACTGGCTTGGAATGGTCGACCGTAGTGGGTGAGAGTCCCGTAGTTGAAAGTGTTGTGTGTGCGTTGACAATGTCCCGAGTAGCACGGGGCTCGTGGAATCTCGTGTGAATCTGCCAGGACCACCTGGTAAGTCTAAATACTTCCTGATGACCGATAGTGGATCAGTACCGTGAGGGAATGGTGAAAAGTACCCCGGGAGGGGAGTGAAATAGTACCTGAAACCGTGTGCTTACAAGCCGTTATAGCCCCCTTTTGTGTGGGGTGGTGGCGTGCCTTTTGAAGAATGAGCCTGCGAGTTAGTGTTTTGTCGCGAGGTTAACCCGTGTGGGGTAGTCGTAGCGAAAGCGAGTCTGAATAGGGCGTTGTAGTGGCAGGATCTAGACCCGAAGCGGAGTGATCTATCCATGGCCAGGTTGAAGCACGTGTAAGAGCGTGTGGAGGACCGAACCCACCTAGGTTGAAAACTGGGGGGATGAGCTGTGGATAGGGGTGAAAGGCCAATCAAACTCTGTGATAGCTGGTTCTCCCCGAAATGCATTTAGGTGCAGCGTTACATGTTTCTTGCTGGAGGTAGAGCTACTGGATGGCCGATGGGCCCGCGAGGGTTACTGACGTTAGCTAAACTCCGAATGCCGGTAAGTGAGAGTGTAGCAGTGAGACAGTGGGGGATAAGCTTCATTGTCGAGAGGGAAACAGCCCAGACCATCAACTAAGGCCCCTAAGCGTGTGCTAAGTGGGAAAGGATGTGGAGTTGCTGAGACAACCAGGAGGTTGGCTTAGAAGCAGCCATCCTTGAAAGAGTGCGTAATAGCTCACTGGTCAAGTGATTCTGCGCCGATAATGTAGCGGGGCTCAAGTACACCGCCGAAGTTGTGGCAATCAGTCTTTGTGGCTGGTTGGGTGGGGAGCGTCCTGCACGAGGTGAAGCTGCCACGGGAGTGTGTGGTGGATTGTGTGGGAGTGAGAATGCAGGCATGAGTAGCGAATCACGGGTGAGAAACCCGTGCGCCGGATGATCAAGGGTTCCAGGGTCAAGTTAATCTGCCCTGGGTTAGTCGGGGAGCCTAAGGCGAGGCCGACAGGCGTAGTCGATGGAGAACGGGTTGATATTCCCGTACCAGTGAAGGACCGTCCATACTGATATTGTGATGCTAACCATGCCGATCACGGTGTCATGAAGTTTTTTTCTTTGTGGTGTTGTGGGGGTGTGGGACCCAAGCTTTGGAGGTAAGCGTGTTAACAGGTGTGACGCAGGAAGGTAGCCAAGCCACGCGGTGGTTGTCGTGGTCTAAGCGTGTAGGGATGACTGGTTGTTAAATGCGCCGGTTGTGTGTCTGAGACGTGATGGGACCCCTTGTTTGTGGGGGATTTGGTGATCCTATGCTGCCGAGAAAAAGCATCGGCGTGAGGTTTTTAGCTGCCCGTACCCGAAACCGACACAGGTGATCAGGTAGAGAATACTAAGGCGATCGAGAGAATCATGGTTAAAGGAACTCGGCAAAATGCCCCCGTAACTTCGGGAGAAGGGGGCCCTGAGCGTGATCTGCCCGTGCGGTGGGGAGCGTGTAGGGGTCGCAGAGACCAGGGGGAAGCGACTGTTTATCAAAAACACAGGTCCGTGCGAAGTCGTAAGACGAGGTATACGGACTGACTCCTGCCCGGTGCTGGAAGGTTAAGAGGATTGGTTAGCCCTGTGTGGGCGAAGCTGAGAATTTAAGCCCCAGTAAACGGCGGTGGTAACTATAACCATCCTAAGGTAGCGAAATTCCTTGTCGGGTAAGTTCCGACCTGCACGAATGGAGTAACGACTTCCCTACTGTCTCAACCATGAACTCGGTGAAATTGCAGTACGAGTAAAGATGCTCGTTTCGCGCAGCAGGACGGAAAGACCCCGTGACCTTTACTATAGTTTGGTATTGGTGTTTGGGTTGGCTTGTGTAGGATAGGTGGGAGACTGTGAAGCCGTCACGCTAGTGGTGGTGGAGTCGTTGTTGAAATACCACTCTGGTCAATCTGGATGTCTAACTTCGGGCCATGATCTGGTTCAGGGACAGTGCCTGATGGGTAGTTTAACTGGGGCGGTTGCCTCCTAAAGTGTAACGGAGGCGCCCAAAGGTTCCCTCAGCCTGGTTGGCAATCAGGTGTTGAGTGTAAGTGCACAAGGGAGCTTGACTGTGAGTGGCGACTCGAGCAGGGACGAAAGTCGGGACTAGTGATCCGGCAGTGGCTTGTGGAAGCGCTGTCGCTCAACGGATAAAAGGTACCTCGGGGATAACAGGCTGATCTTGCCCAAGAGTCCATATCGACGGCATGGTTTGGCACCTCGATGTCGGCTCGTCGCATCCTGGGGCTGGAGTCGGTCCCAAGGGTTGGGCTGTTCGCCCATTAAAGCGGTACGCGAGCTGGGTTCAGAACGTCGTGAGACAGTTCGGTCCCTATCCGCTGCGCGCGTTGGAGAATTGAGAAAGGCTGTCCTTAGTACGAGAGGACCGGGACGGACGAACCTCTGGTATGTCAGTTGTACCGCCAGGTGCATGGCTGATTGGCTACGTTCGGGAGGGATAACCGCTGAAGGCATCTAAGCGGGAAGCCTGTTTCGAGATGAGTTCTCCTGGCACCCTTTTGGGTGTGTGAGGCTCCTTAGAGATGATGAGGTTGATAGGCCGGGTATGGAAGCGTTGTAAGGCGTGGAGTTGACTGGTACTAATAGGCCGAAGACTTATTCACACTAGTAAGTTGTTTGTTTGCGTTCGCTGTATAGTTTTGAAACAACAAGCCTGAGGGTTTGTTAGTTAATTACATATGTATGGAAGAGACCCCCGTGAGGGGTCTCTTTTGTTTTAACCACTGATTTGCATTCTCCTTGAGAGCTATCGGCTCTGCTGTGTTCTTATGGCGCGCGTTGGTGAATGCTCTAAAGGCTAAGAAGACCTCATGAAATATAATCGGCGCATCAGGGTGTTGAAAATCTGTGAGAGCGCATATGCTTTCTTGTTATCTTAGGAGCATGGAGACTTTACAATCTGCCCCAGACCCGAAGGATTTGACGCTATCGATAGATGAGAGGCGTGAACTTATCGTCTGGGCGGCAGATTGTATGTATCGGATACTGCCCATTTTTGAGGAACAATATCCTGCTGATCCTCGGCTTCGGCAGGGGCTTGCTGCGGTCGCTGAGTTCAACCGCGGTGCATTATCTGTTGGAACTATGCGTCAGCACGCTTTGCTCTGCCATGCTACGGCCCGGGACTGTGAGACCCCGTCTGCACAAGCCGTAGCTAGAGCCTGCGGACATGCGATTGCCATAGCCCATATGGGTGCCCATGCACGCAATATTGAGCGATATACTCGCAAAGTGCTTTCGGGAAAATCTCTGACCGAAGAGCTCGAATGGCAACGGGCACATATTCCTGCTCGATTCTTCAGCTATGTTTTCACGCGCTAAGCAGCGTATACCCATACGTAGAATTTCGGAAGCCAGAGAAGTCCTTTTTACCGGTCTGTGATAGCGTGCCTGAGGCCTCACGACGGGAATACCAAGGCCTTGCACATCCTTCTGAACGGGTTTCTGGAACGTTTACTGCATCAAGTACCGACGAATAACCTATTCCCGAGTTAGAGTGAATGTATGGAGTACCCGCTTTTTTCAGACCGACAGCAGGAACCGTATACGGGAGAGGACACCTCAAAATACCGGACGGTGGCGCTCACCGCCGAGGTTAAGCTGCCTTTAGCGGAACTATGGCTGGCGTGCACTGAGTATATCCATCTGTGGTGGCCGCGGGAGCTTCTGCGGGACGAAGAAAGCTATCTGGAGCTTACCGATACAGTTCTTACTGAAGAAGACTCGCAGGGGTATGTAACAACCCTTGCTGAGGTAATCTACTATGAGCCCGAGGACGTGCTGGGCTTTTTGCCTCTGCCCGACACTAAACTGCATCAGCTTCTGCGTGATGACAGCGGATTTAGCCTACTTTTTGACGAAGACGGCGCAGAATCTTCGCTTCTAGAAATCACCTCTGGTTTAGCGAAACCCCGTGAACTTGCGGCTGAGTACGACGAGCTGGGTGTTTATACGATCCAACGTTATGGCGCAGAACTTATTTTGAAGGCGTGCGCACGATTCTTTGGCGCTGAACTTCAAGCAGAGTCTCTTGTATCGGGTATGCTTGACAGCTATGAGCACTAGGCAGGCCGCATCGGAACGAGGCACCGCAGAAAGTACAGTACAAGAGGCCGAACACGACATTATCGTTCGTCGCCCTCTGACGGTTGGGCAGTGGCTGAACCTGCCGAGCAATCCCGATCTTGGGGCAGCTGATTCAAACTGTTTTCTTCGTTCTGCTGGTGTTCGGTTTCTTCTTATGGTTTGCTTCTGTGGCGGTTACCGACCAAACCATCGAGCTGTGAGTAGGAACCAAGCCCGACCATCTGAAAATTTTAGACCTTGAAGTCAGCTACAACGCGGTTGTGCTTAAGGTGACGATGATCGTTGCGGTATTCTCTGGGCTGAGCTTTGTGGCAACGACCAGCAGCGACGATCGGCATGCGCGTGACTTCTTGGAACCGATGGTGCTGCGTCTGCGAAAAATCCTGCTGATTCGAGATATATCTCTCCATTTTCAGGTATGGGCGCCGAAGAGACACTGGAGAGCTATGAACTGTGGTCCGCATCGGCGCAAGAAGATAGTACAGAGCCCGTTGCCTCTATCGATAAGGAGACGGTGAAGGATAATGAATGGCCTCGAAGAAGCCACTGAATCCGGGAGTACAGACTCATAGCCGGAGGTGAAGGTAGGTTCATAGCGCCTCGATCACAATGCCGCCAAAACGGGCATTCTTTCGCCTCGCAGGTTATTCCCATCAACGTAGCAGGTTGAACTGGAGTAGGTTTCTTGTAGCCCGGTATTGGCGTAATATCCGTAAAATCCGCCAAGCAGCGTTACACCCGAGCTGTTGGGAGTCGGCAGCACCTGTATATCGTAGAAAACGACCGGGCGGCCAGACCGGTCAGTCACCCGTGCAGAACATTCGGGACAGAGCGAGCGAGGATAACGTTCTAAAGTCTTCACGGGCTTGGAACAAACGGGGCATGCAATTTCCATGAATGGTGGCTTGACCATGGAGGATATCCTTCGGGTGGTTAGATGACAGCGTAGACACGTTGGAGGGGAACAGTCCCACTGCTTTTATCTTAGAGGTGTGTATCCAAGGTGAAAATGGTGTACGCCAAATAGGACATGCGCAGGGCGAAAAGGTCTGAAAAGCCCTGTAAACCTAGCTAAGTTATTTCAACGTACGTAAGATGTTCTTATGACACGTTTTACGACCGACCACCTCAAAACATTCGTCACGGTCATCGAATACGGCACCTTCGATGCTGCTGCCGACGTTCTTGGGGTTAGCCCCTCTGCAATATCACAGCGTGTAAAAACAATGGAACAGCTGGCCGGTAAAGTCCTGCTGCAGCGCACCAACCCGGTTACCCCAACAGCCTCCGGGCAGAGCGTGTTACGTATTGCCCGGCAAAGTGAATTTCTGCAGCTTGAGCTGGAACGAGAACTCATGGGCGAGGGCGGATTCCAGACAGTCTCTATAGCCCTGAACGCCGATTCTTTAGCAACGTGGTTTTTGGAGGCCATACGCACGCTTGCTCAGGAGGACGAAATTTTCTGCGACCTGCGACGTGAAGGAGAATTTCATTCCTCAGCCCTTCTGCGTACTGGGGAAGTTATGGCTGCCATAACCTCACAGCCCGGGAAAATCCCCGGATGCTCGGTAGATTACCTGGGCGTGGCGCGTTACTGGTGCGTGGCATCGCCAGCGTATGTGGATCGTTACCTTCCGGGGTTCCCCGCGAAGACTACCCGTGATGACCTGAACCGGGCACCCGTGGTGGAATACGATCGTAAAGACTTTGTGCAGGATGCTGCACGCGCTCTGATTGAGGAAGACCTAAAACTGTCCAGAGCCGAATTCGAACAGAGCCCAACGCTCTATATTCCTTCGTCACCGGACTATGCGCAGGCGGTCTATGAGGGTATTGCGTGGGGTCTGCTTCCGGAGGCACAGTGTAGCGAATATTTCGCCGCCCAAACACTTGTGAAACTTGCTCAGAAGCCCGTGGAGTTCCCACTGTACTGGCAGCACTGGAATATCAACTCGCCCGTTCTGGAAAAAGTTAGTCGTCGGGTTGCTGATGCGGCTCATCAGGGGCTCTTGAACTCATGACGGACAGCTAGGGGCGAACGACATCAAACGCACCGCACCCAATTCTGCATCGCACGGATTCACCCTGTGGCTGATAACGCTCAACTTCGTGGCGGTATTCTACTGGTTATGACTTTACTTCCACGATCGCCTTGGCAGCATTCCTGGTGGTGTTGGCGCTGTTGCAGATTATGTTGCGGCCTTTATTTGCTACGCTGATGACGCTTGCTGCTACACAAACCATTGTTTTTACCAGGTCTTTAAAACCTCAATCGACTAGTATATATGCTTATATTGGAATATTTGCATATATAGATCTTGGCAGTATTTTCTGCTGCACGTCGCATCGACGAAGCGCGCTAGAATCTTGTTCGCTGGGTACTGTTCTACGTCATCTTTGCGCTCTGTACAGGGATTCTCGGGTGTATACCCCCGTATATGACACAGCATGCGGAACGACTCAAAGAAAGTGCATGCCGCAGACCGACCCATGCAGCACACAGCGCTGACCCAGACGATGGTGGAGCTGATCGTCATGGTCGTATTCGTGCGGATTCTGCAGCCCCTGCGCGAAGAACCAGTTGCAGAGCCTCAGCACGATTAAAAAGCAAGAAGAACGCGGCGGGTGCACCCCAAGCACCGACCACGCTTATACGTGATCGTAACGGAAGAAAAGAGACGCCAACCAGAATAACGCCGCAGCGACGATAAACCCGATCAACGCCCAGCGGCGCAGCCTTGTCTCCACGCGGGCGGCACGAATATCCGCACGTTTTGAAATATCCTCGGTACTCCGCATGGGATCGGAGGTAGAGCCATGCGGGGCATCCTGAGATTCTTGAGGCGAAGGAGACCCATCTGATTCGGACATAGCCCTAACCTAACGCCACCGAGTCATCATGACCATACCCACCATCATGGCACCCACGCCAATAGTCACATTCCACATGCCAATACCGGGCACAGGAAGTCGACCCTCAAAAATGTAATACGCAATAATCCAGAGAATACCCAGCGCAACGAGCGAAAACATTACCACTCGATACCACAGGGGAGTACCCTCTCTCTGTGTTCCGCTCGTTTCCATCTCGCGAGCGACCTCCAACAGACGGAGCTCGCTCGCATCTTCTTCAACGGCCTTAGCCGATTTCTTGTCTTGTGACTTCTTTGACTTAGTATTGGCAGTCTTTTTCGACTTTTTCGCAGTCGACTTAGGGGACATATTTTCCTCCGCCTCAGATGTATGGGTAACCTTATGTAGTACGTTAAAAACTATCTTTGCAGACTCGCGGGATGATTTCACCTTTCACCGGCGTTGTCATTAAAGAAAGTGTAATGACTGGGACGGTAACATCCCGCTATGGAGGACACCCAAAACTATGGCGCATGCATCCGCGAAAGCGCATCAGGCAGTTCAGCCTCATAAATCTATTCTGCGGTGGACCATCCAAATCACGGGTGAGCTTCTGATCACCGTTGGTCTTGTGCTGCTGCTCTTTGTCGCGTGGCAGCTCTGGTGGACCAATATAGACGCAAACCGTTCACAGTCCCAAGCCGTCGATTCCTTGACGCACGAGTTCAGCTCTGCCGCGCCAGTCGAACAGTGGGATCCCCAAAATCCACCGGAGCCTGAAGCCGAACCTGAGCACGGAAAAGGATTCGGGGTTGTCTACATTCCCCGGTTTGGTGCAGACTACCAGCGTCCTGCCGCGCAGGGTACCAGCGCAGACGTGATCGATACCCTCGGTTTGGGACACTACGACGGAACCGCCATGCCGGGTGGCGTGGGCAACTTCGCGCTCGCAGGGCACCGACAGACACGCGGCGCAGTGCTCGACTATATCGACCAGCTGCAGGTGGGCGATCACATTTATGTGCGCACCAAAGACGGCTATTACACCTACACCGTGTACGAGCATGTGATTGTGCAGCCTGACAATATTGAGGTGATCGAGCCGGTTCCGAGTAAACCCGGACAAGAGCCCACGGAGCGCATTATGACGCTCACGACCTGCCACCCGCGTTACGGTGACACAGAACGTTATATTGTGCATGCCCGTTTTGAATCCTGGCAGCCTAACTCTGCTGGCGCGCCTGCGGAAATTGCCCAAGCAGCCCAGAACCCCGCCTAACCCGAGAGGATATAACATGTACGGTTGGATTTTTCGTCATCTTCCCGGACCTCTATGGGTTCGCATTATCATTGCTATTCTGCTTATCGCCGTGATCGTATACGCCCTCATGGAATTCGTGTTTCCGAATTTTGCCGAGTACGGTCCGTTCAACTTTGACGTTACCATCAACCATTAGCGGCGCTTGCCAAAGGAGAAGCCATGACCCGCATCCTGGTTATCGATAATTACGATAGTTTTGTGTTCACTCTCGTCGGATATCTGCAGCAGCTCGGAGCCGAGACAACCGTAATCCGCAATGACGAGTATGACCTTGATACCGTGCTCACAATGGCTGCCGAGTACGACGGCCTGCTCATCTCTCCGGGACCCGGTGCCCCCGCAGAAGCCGGGGTCATTATCGATACCATTCGCTGGGCTGCGCAGACTCATAAACCCCTGCTTGGCGTGTGTCTGGGGCATCAAGCTATCGCGGAGGCGTTTGGCGGCACCGTCACGCACGCCCCCGAGCTGATGCACGGCAAGACTTCAACCCTTGGTTCACGAGAACGACTCGGTGTTCAAAGGCGTACCGAACCCCTTCACTGCGACTCGCTACCATTCGCTGGCGGTCGTCCCAGAGACTATGCCTGAGGTCTTGGAAACCACCTCGACGACTGAGAGCGGCATTATTATGGGGCTGCGGCACCGGGATGCGCCCATGCATGGCGTGCAGTTCCACCCGGAATCCGTGCTTACCGAGAGCGGTTATCTGATGCTGGGTAATTGGCTGGAAGAAACGGGGCTTGAGGGCGCCGCTGAGCGTGCCAAATCGTTGTCCCCACTAATTGCCTAGCGGGCAGCGGTAAAGGCGCCTGACAGACCCAAAGTAGGTCTGTCAGGCGCCTTCTCTGTGTGCGGTACAGCCGAAGAAATATAGGTGGGGCGTGCTTTAGATTTTGAATCTAAAGCACGCCCCACATATATGACCAGGATTTACCTGAGCAAACCAGCCTTACCTTTCTTCTTTCTCCTCATTTTCCTTGCCGTTTTGTACGGCCTTGGATGAAGGAGCAGCGGCACTTGGCGTTGCAGAAGGTACAGGAGCGTTGCCCTGCTGGCCCTGTTGGCCTTGCTGCTGTTGATTCTGCTGCTGATTACCTTGCTGGCCCTGTTGGCCTTGCTGCTGTTGATTCTGCTGCTGATTGCCCTGCTGGCGCTGGGTGTTGTTGTTATTATTCGTCGACGGGGTAGTCGCACGCGGTGAGGCAGATGCGGTCGCCGCCGGGGCAGCCGCCACACGAATAGTAACAGTGCTGTTCTGAGCCACCAGAGTACCCGCAGCGGAGCTCTGAGAAATCACCGTATTCGGTGCCGCAGAGCTTGTCTGAACGGTCTCAATATTGGTGTTGAGCAGAACATCGGACGCAGTCAGAGCTTCAATAGCCTGATCCTTCGTCAGACCCACGAGCGAAGGAACCTTGACCTTACCGGAGGACAGCACCAGGTTTACGTTGCTGCCAGCCTCGATCGTGGTCTTACCGTTGGCATCGGTTTCAGCCTTCTCAGGCTCCAGAGAAACTACCATACCGGCGGGAACGGATGCGCTCTCAACGGTGCTGACGCGACCATCCTTAAGGCCGAGCTCCTTCAGAGCGTTGCGCACATAGGCTTCGCTCTGACCCTGCAGGTTATCGGGCAGGGTTACACGCTCGGGACCATTCGAGTAGGTTAGCGATACGGTAGAACCCTTAGCCGCCTTCGTACCCTCGCCGGGGCTGACGCTAATAACATCGCCCTTCTTCACGTTCTCGGAGTATGCCCCGCGGCTCTCCACGGCAAAGCCAGCATTGCGCAGCTGGTTCTCGGCATCGTCCTTCGACTGGTTCATCACGGTAGGAATAGCGACCTGCGGAACTTCATTGAGCTTGCCCTGGTAGTACAGGAACGAGCCGATACCCAGCAGAAGCGATGCTGCAATAGCAAGACCAACGAGGAAACGAACCCAGGTTCGCTTACGGGGCTGCTCGGCGGGAAGGAACTCTTCCTCTTCAACAAATTCTTCTCCGCCGTACTCATCGTCATCGAAAGAAACCGTTGAGGTTCGCATCTTCAACAGGAGTCGAAACCTGCGGCATGGTCGTGGTGTAGGCATCGAAATCAACCTCACCCGTACCGGTGCCCTGCCGCACCCGCCGCGGGAGCCTCAAGAGGCGCAAAAGCGGTGGTCATGGAGTCATCGGGAACCTGTTGCGGCATACCGCCGCCAACCTGCAGACCCGCTCCCTGACGGATCGCCTGCGAAAACTCATCGGCGGTCTGGTAACGATCATCCGGGTTCTTGGCAAGACCTCGAAGAATAACTTCATCAAGCTCAGGGGGTACGCTCAGCGGGCTAAAGGTACTCGGTGCGGCGGGAGTCTCGGTAAGATGCTTCGCCGCCAAATCGACGTTAGTTTCCGCATCGAAGGGGGAACGTCCAGCAACCATTTCATACAGTACGCATGCTGCCGAATAAAGGTCGCTTCTCGCATCAACTTCTTTACCACTGACCTGCTCGGGAGACATGTAGCGTGCGCTACCCATCACCACGTTGGCCTTTGTCAGAGCCTCGCCAGCCTCTTCAATAGCTCGGGCGATGCCGAAGTCCATCACCTTAATCTGACCCGGCTGCCCCTTCGCGGCGTCTTCCTCGGTTCGGGGAAGCACCATAATATTCGCGGGCTTAATATCGCGGTGGATAATACCCATCGAATGACTGTATTTCAGAGCGCTCAAAAGCTGCTCTGCGTACCCCACCGCATCACGCACGGGAATGTACCCGCCCGACGACAGGACGCTGCGCAGCGTCCTGCCATCAACGTATTCCATAACGATGTACGGGATCTTAGCCTCGTCATCGTCGGCGGCATCATCAACGCCATATCCGCTGTTGGGATCTGACGGGGAATAAGCGCCCGTGTCGTACACCGCAACGATACCGGGGTTGTTCAGGGATGCGACAGCCTCCGCCTCACGTTTAAACCGTGAACGGAAGGTTTTGTCTTGGGCCTGCTCCGGGCGCAGGATCTTCATCGCGACCTTACGACCGAGACGAGTATCCTCCGCCGCGTATACGGTAGCCATCGCACCGGTACCGATAACATCGAGTACCTTATAACGGCCATCTACCGTTTCAGGAACCAACAGGTCCATACGTTCTCCTGGGGTAAAAATAGTTTTTGATGTGAGTGGACTCAGACACTAACGCCCAGTACGAGGACTAGAAGAAGTCGACGCGCCTGAAGGCGTAGCTGCGGATGGCGACGAGTCAGAATCCGTCCTCGTACCTGAAGACTCATTAGCTACATACATCTCTACCTTACTAGGAACTGACACTTTAGTGCCAGAAGAAGGGCTGGTGCGCAGCACCGTACCGGGCTGTGCGGTGTCCGAATGCTCGAAGTGAAGGTTCACGTCAACACCAAGCGAGGTAATCGTCCGAGAAGCCTCTTCGTAGTTCTTCCCATCAACATTAGGTAGGGTCGCGCCCCTGGAACCGCTTGAATAACGCACGGTAATGGTGCTGCCTTCGTCTACCGAACCAGCCGGTGAAATCGACAGAACGGTGTTGGCTGGCTCTTCAGACTCAACACTTTCAGTCCTGGGCGAAAGACCCAGGTTCTTCAGGTCATTGACGACATCCTGAAGGGGGCGACCCTCGTAGCTGCGTGCCTGCAGGTTAATTTTCTGCTTCTGAGTACTGCTCGCAGCCGAGGACTCCTCGCTCGGGGTGGCTACCGTGACGGTACCTTCCGCAGAGCTGGGTGTTGCCGAGCTGGTGGTATTCGTATCAGGGGTTGCACGGCTGTTGGCCGCCCAGACAGCCCAGAGGATACCGAGAATAAGCACTAGTGCCGCCACAATAGCGACGATCCATACCCAGTTGCGTTTCTTCGGACCCCTGTTGTGCCGTACGTGCGGCCGCAGCCTTTGACCCGGGCTCAGGAATCGGAGCGGTCGAAGGACCGGGCGTGAAGTGCGACCCAGATCCGAACTTCGGAGCGGCGGATGCCGAAATAGGCTCGGCGATCAGGGAGGTCTGGGCGGTATCCAGATTCTCCGGCAAGAACGCCTCCAGCGTGGGCACGGCCTTAATCGCCGCAGGAATATCGCGACGGCGAATAGCATCAATAGCGGACGCCAGCGCGGTAGCATCCTTAGGACGCTCCGCAGGATCCTTAGCAAGCAGGCACATAATCAAGGCGCGGGCGGGCGCCGGGATGCTCTCCGGCAGCGGCGGTGGCGGATCGTTCACCTGAGCTAGAGCAATCGCGATCTGTGATTCACCCGTGAACGGGCGGTGACCGACCAGGCACTCGTACCCGATAATACCCAGCGAGTACATATCGGAGGACGGGGTTGCAGGTTGACCGGTTGCCTGTTCGGGCGCCAAATACTGGGCTGTACCCATCACCTGACCAGTAGCGGTCAGCGGAACCTGATTCGCAAGCCTAGCAATACCGAAGTCGGTAACCTTCACCCGGTCATCCGGGGTGATCATTAGGTTACCGGGCTTTCACATCGCGGTGCACGAGGCCCTGAGCATGTGCAGCAGCCAACGCGCGAGCCGTCTGCGCAATAAAGTTCAGGATGCGATCTGGCGGCAGCGTGCCGTCGCGCTCGATGATGCTCGACAGCGGCTCACCCGGAACCAGCTCCATCACCAGGTATGCAGAGTTATCCTCTTCACCGTAATCGAACATATTGGCAACACCGGGGTGGTTCAGGAGCGCAGTATGGCGCGCCTCCGCGCGGAAACGCTCCAAGAACCCGGGGTCACCCGTATACTCCTCTTTCAGGATTTTAACGGCGACGGTGCGTCCGAGAACCTTGTCGCGAGCTTTCCAGACCTCACCCATACCGCCGATAGCGATACGTTCGGTTAGGGTGTAGCGCCCGCCCAAGGTGATATCAGCCGAAGGCCTCACTTGTTCAACACCGCCTCAAAAAGTTGTTTACCTGCATTTGTCGAAAGCTGGGAACCGGTTGTTGCATCCATATCCTCATAGACCACCGCAATGGCGATCTGAGGATCATCGGCGGGTGCAAACCCGGTAAACCAAGAGTTATTCAAACCACCCGTAGTTTCTGCGGTACCGGTCTTACCAGCAACCTTATACCCGGGCACGCCTGCGTTACGGGCAATACCGTTATCCACAGAGTTCACCATCCATTGTTTCACCTGATCGGCGACTTTAGTAGAAGTTGAGGTGCGCAACTTCTCGGGTGAGAACTCGTAGAGCACGCTCAAGTTACTGGTTTTGACAGAACGAATCATATTGGGCTTCATCTGCACACCGCCGTTAGCGATCGCGGCAGAAGTCATCGCCACCTGCAGCGGGGTGGTGCGTACATCGTACTGACCCACGGATGCCTGCGCCAACTGGCTCTGCGACATACCCTTCGGGAAGCTCGATTTAGCCACCGCCAGCGGAATCTTCAAATCCTGACCATAACCAAAGTTTTCGGCAGTCCTAGAGATCCTATCTTCACCCAAATCCATTGCGATCTGCGCAAAAGGAGTGTTGCAGGACTGCGCCATAGCCCATTCAATCGTAGCCTTGGTGCGTCCTCCACACTGACCGCCCGCAAAGTTCGGAAGCGACACATTGGTTCCCGGAAGGGGAAGCTGTGCGGGGTTATCGATCGTGGAGTTCGCATCATATTTGCCGGACTCCAAAGCCGCGACGGCATCAATAATCTTGAAGGTTGAGCCGGGCGAATAGGTGTTACCCGCAATAGCACGGTTGTAAAGCGGGTTATTCGGATTCGAGTTCAGTTCCTCATAGTTGCTGACTACCGTAGATCCCATCGTGGGATGCGAGCGTATTCGGGTCATATGAGGGAGACGAGGCCATCGCCAAGATTTCGCCAGTCTTGGGGTTAATCGCCACAATAGAACCCTTACGGCCCTGAAGCAGGTTGTTAGCAAGCTCCTGAAGCTTGGAATCCACGGTGAGCTCGACGCTCGCACCGCGTGCCGAAGAACCCGAGAAGAGCTGAGCAACACGATCGTAGAACTGGCTGTCGGAAGTACCCGAAAGCTCCTTGTCCATAGCGGACTCGACACCGGTAGAACCATACACTGACGAGAAATAACCCGTCAGCGCCGCATACTTTTCCGGCTCAGAGTACACGCGCTGATAGTTATACTCATCATCCGATTTCACCGACGAGGCGATTTCGGTTCCATCGACCACGATAGAGCCACGGTTGGCACCGTAGTTATCGTACAGAGAACGCGAGTTCCACGGGTTATCTTTGAGAGATTCGGTGTCGAAGAATTGGATATAGCTCAACGTACCCATGAGCAGGATAAAAACGCAACCTGCGGCCATCCACATGCGGCGAATTGCCCTATCCATTGCGGTCACCTCCTGCTTGTTGAGTTGAAATACGGGCGAGAACGCTGGTTGCGCCCTCAGATTCATAGCTGTAGTCTTCGTGGTCGATACTTTCGGGAACGTCGAACCCGACCACGACGTGAGGCGCTCGCGCGGTATGCGAAATCGAAAGCCACAACGCCACGATAATCCAGTTAGCCACCAGGGATGAACCACCGGCAGACATAAACGGTGTGGTCAAACCGGTCAGCGGAATTAACCGGGTTACACCGCCAACCACCACGAAGAGCTGAAGCACCATAACCGTGGAAAGGCCCGCCGCCAAGAGCTTGCCGAAACCGTCACGAGTGCCCAACGCCGCGCGGTAGCCACGCGAGATGAGGATGAGGAACATCATCAAAATAGCGCCCAGGCCGATCAGACCGAGTTCCTCACCGAGAGAAGTAATAATCATGTCCGAGTTAGCGAACGGCACCAAAGAGGTAAGGCCCTGACCCCATCCACGGCCAAAGAGACCGCCGTAGGACAGACCGAAAATACCCTGAAGGATCTGACCGGAACCACCGCTGGAGGACATATAGACCTCGGGATCAAAGGCGTGCATCCAGCCATAGATACGGGCGTGCACGTGAGAAATGGAGTTGTAGGCGAAGTATCCGCCAACCACCACGCCGACACCGCCGACTACAAGCCAGGAAATCTTGCCGGTCGAGAGGTACAGCATCGCCATGAACAGCCCGAAGAACAGGATTGCAGAACCCAGATCCTTCTGGAAAACCAACACGCCGATGCTGACCATCCACGCCAAGAAAATTGGGGTCAAATCGCGCAGACGCGGCAGATTGATGGGTCCCCAGACGCTTACCCGCTGTGAGAATCAAATCGCGGTGTGTGGACAGGTAGCCCTGCAAAGAAGATTGCCAGAGTAATCTTTGCAATTTCGCCGGGCTGGAAGGTACGCCCGCCGAGCCTGATCCAAATCCGTGCGCCGTTGATTTCGGTACCAAGGCCGGGGATAAGCGGCATGATAAGCAGGATGAAGGAGAGCACCAGCGAAATATAGGTGATCTTACGTAGCACTCGATGATCCCGCAGGAAGTACAGCACAACGGAGCAGAGGATCATTGAGAAGCCTGTCCAGAACAGCTGGGACTCGCCCACTGGGGACTTCTGCATGGCGGGATCCTTGTCGATGCGGAAAATCATCGCCAGCCCGATTCCGTTGAGCGCCACAACAAGCGGCAGAATAAACGGATCGGCGTAACGCGCCCGGAATTGAAGCACCAGATGCGCGATGAGCGCGCACACGCCCAGCACCACGGTACCTTGAATCCACGGGTTTTTCCCCATATCCCACGCCGTTTCGGGGTCAATCAGGTACATGGAAAATGAGCCGATGCCGACCGCAACCACGAGCAGAACAAGCTCAATCAGGCGACGCGAACGGGGTATGTGTGCATCACGCAATAGCCTAGCCACGATTACCACCTTCCGTTGCTGAAGTTTTTTGACCTGTCTGCGCGCCGGACGAAGCCGCACCGGAAGGCTGTGTATTCCGGTCATCCTGCAGATTCACCTGAGCCTGCATGCGGTTTACGATAACCCGTGCATCGTCAAGATTATCCGCGTGAATCGTATTCTTCAAAAGCGTGCGGGTATGTTCGGGCAGCTGTGAAGTTTCCACTTCGCTTTCCTCGACCACATGGGAGAGATGGATTGGCCCCAACGACTGCGGAACGCCGTTATAGACGGCGACCTTACCGTTATTTTCGCCAACGTAGTAGCGGCCCTCAACCCATTTCAGCCCGCTCCAACCCGCAATGAGCGACCAGCACAAGGATTACGGCTGCACTCACCAGCAGAATCGGGCGCCGACGGCGTCGAATTGGGTCCGCCAGAAGCTCTTCAAGCTCGTCCGGCAGCTTTGCGGGTTCCTCGGTGCTCATCGGTACGCGCTGCGCCAACGAGGCTCGATGCTCCAGGGTGCGGCTCGTCACCGCCGGAATACGCCCGGTCTCTGTTGCTACGGATGCGCTGCCCACCAGCTGATGTGGGCGAGAGCCAAGCTCGTGGCGCAAATCGCGGCATTTGTGCGGGCAAAGTACACCGCATCCTGATCGCTCGCGTCGCCGTCGTGGGGGAAGGAATCCGTGAGGTCACGGGCGCGGCGGAACTTCTTGAGCGCGCGGTCGTGATCGGACAGACCCTCTTCGGCGTTTACTTCCTCGGTGATTTCCTCAAGCTCAGAGGTTGTCAGTGAGGTATCGATCTCGCCGGTCTCTGGCAGGGCAGAAGGACCTACAGGTTCGTCGGCGGGAAGCTCCTCACGATCGATAACCTGTACAACCACGACCGTCACGTTATCGGGTGCGCCGCCGTCGAGAGTCATCTGGATAAGAACGTCCGCAATCTCACCCAGATCATCTGTGGAACGCATGACGGCTTCGATCTCTTCATCAGAGACCACCGCCTCTAAACCATCGGAAGCAAGCACCCAGCGCTCACCAGGAATGGCTTCTAAAGTCTGCAGCTCAAGCTCGGGGGAGGCATCGACGTCGCCAAGCACGCGCATAATCACGTTGCGGTGCGGGTGATTCTCCGCCTCTTCGGGAGTGATGCGGCCCTCGTTGAGAAGACGCTGCACGAAGGTGTGGTCGGTCGAAATCTGCTCGAAACCGCCGTCTTCATCGGCACGTAAACGATAGGCACGCGAGTCGCCAATATGGGCCATCTCGATCTTTTCGCCGTCCACCAGCAGAGCGGTACAGGTGGTACCCATACCCGCAAGGCGCTGATCACTGGTTGCCAGATCATTGATAATGGCGTTGGCACTTTGGATTTCGTCGGCGAGGTATATGCCGCCGGTACCGTCAAAGTCGGGGTGGTCCAAAGGGGTCAGGTTCAAAACGGCGGTAGCGGATGCGACGTCACCACCGACGTGCCCGCCCATGCCGTCAGCAACAACAGCAAGATAACGCCCACCGTACCCGGAGTCGTCATTCTTGCTGCGTTTCACGCCCGTATCGGAACGGGCTTCAAAGCGAAAGGCTATCTTCAACGATTACCCCCTCAGCTGCATAGTCGTTCCGCCCACACGGAAATCGACACCCGGCTCAATAGCGGTAGCGCGGGTCAGCTTTTGGTTGTTTACGAATGTGCCGTTGGTTGAGCCCAAATCCTCCAAGAACCAGCGAGAACCCTGTGGGAACAGACGGGCATGGCGACCGGAGGCGTAATCGTCCTGCAACGAAACCTCAATATCATTGGCGCGACCGATAGTAACCGGGGAGTCACCCAACTGCATCATAGCTCCCGCCTGCACTCCCTTGGTGATCACCAAGCGGGAAGGACGTGCAGGAGGAGCTGCAATATGCTGCGGTTGCGGCTGCGAGTCTGCGGCAGATTCTACGGGTACGGAGCGGAAGTTCTTGCCCAGCCCCAAATCGCGGCGGGCGGCTGCCACCACGAAAAACACAAAGAACCAGAGCAACCCCAAAAACGCAAAGCGCAGTATGGTTACAGTTAGCTCGGATGCCATTAACGTATACCTCCAGAGGCAATTGAGCGGAAGAGAACTCGGGCTCCGCCCAACTGTAGCACCGCTCCATCTTGGAGAACGGTAGGGGTTTTCAGCGGAAAACCATTCAGCCGGGTTCCATTGGTTGAGCCCAAGTCGGTGGCAACATAGTTGCCTCCCTGGCGGGAAATCTGTAGGTGGCGGCGCGAAATACCCTTGTCAGCCAGCCGCACGGACGCATCGGAGCCGCGACCGATGACGAGAGGTGCCCCAGAAAGCTCATACCGCTGCCCGTTAATATCCACAAAAGCATGATGCGCCGCAGCACGTTGCTGCTGCTGCGGAGGATTCTGCGGGGAACGCGGTTTCGGCGCGGACGCGGCAGGTGCCTGCTGTTGCTGTTGCTGAGGCTGTTCCGTGCGGCGCGGCGGAGTAGCCCGCGGTTTTGTAATTCTGGTCGGCAGACCGGTATCACGAGCCGGGGCAACGGGGGCGTAGTCGGAGGCGCCGTGGGCGGCACCGGCGGGAGGAACATAGTTCGTCGCACCCGAGGGAGGGGCCTGGAACGCCTCAAAACTGGGCACAACCTCGAACTCGTCGGCTTCGAGATCGGCAATAGGACTGAAGGTAATACGTACAGCCCCAATCAGCGAATACCCCTGCGCACGCGCATGTGAAATAGCAAGATTGCACAGCTCAACCGCGAATGGGTTGCCCCACTCCCGCACGCGCGAAAAATCGGCGCTCGAAAAGCGAACGTTGAAGATATTTGGTGCCATCGTGTGACCGCCCTGGTCCACATATGAGGCATCATCCATCGACGTGCGAATACGGTTAGCTACATCAGCCTTTGCGAAGGTGCCAAAGCCTTTAGAAAAGCCGACGGTACGACCGATGCCTTGCTCCAGTCGTTCCAACTTATCAAATAACTTCATTGCCTCCTCCTTTATGGCTCGGGCCGGATGTCACCCCTGGCATCCCGTGGTTGGGAACCCGAAGGGTTCAGTCTAGCTTTTGTAGCTGTGCATTTGCTGTGTCAGGTGTGAGTGCACACACCCAACTCTATTCTAGGGGATAGTGTGACCACCATGCCGATAATATACTTTTTACTCGTAAAATATAGACTCGAAAACCCCAAATGTTGCCGACACAACAAAAATTCCCCGGCTCATCAGAACCGGGGATTGCTGGTGCGCGAGGGGGGAGTTGAACCCCCACGCCCTCACGGGCACACGGACCTGAACCGTGCGCGTCTGCCTATTCCGCCACTCGCGCAAGTGTCATACGACTCAAAGAGTCGCAGGCAACATATAGAACTATACAGGCTCCGTAACAGACCGTCCACTTCGGTATTCGTGAACTTACTCACCGAAGGTTGAAATTGTCATAGGATATGTTATTTTCCTCCGTCGTGAGGGTTCGAGGCGGTATCGGTCTGGTCTGCGGCGATCGCATCCTTTTTCTCGCGATGCACGCGCAAAAACCATGCCAGCGCACCAAAATAGGGGAGAACCAGAATGAACAGAAGCCACTTGAGCTTCTGAATCTCGTTGAAGTAGGGGCTGCGATGCACCGTCAAAATGCAGTACAGCACCGAAGCGATCCAGATAAAAATCAGGGCAAGCAGCGTGTACTGGTAGAGTGCCTGCGCCGTCGGATTCTGAAAAAGCACAAGAGGAAACACCGAAAAACCTAAAGTCAGCACGTCTTTAGTAGCTAGAAGAGATGCAAGCGCGGGAGAACATAAAAATTTATGTCCTCAGGCGCTGCGCGAGAGTTATCAGGTGAAAACGTTATATTCGCAGCCTTTGTGGCGCGCGCGCGCTGCGGGAGAGAGTCACTCTCAGGCTGAAAACGTTATGCGGCCGTATGCCGCTAGGAGAACAAATCGGCGTCGGGCGCTGCGGGGAGAAAGTTATCTAGGTGAAACGTTGTACGTTCCGCACGCCGATATTGACTCCCGCTGATCAGGAAAAACCGTGTTTGATGAGTATCTTAGACGGGATGGTTCGTTGTCACGGCAAGGTGAAATGGTCCAGGATAGACACACAATATGACCTATAGCTCTAAAGTCTTCACTGTAGATATAAAAATCTCGCCAATCCCCAATAAGGGAGGGCGAGGAGCTGTAACCCAAGTTTGTCGATACACATCCATAAGAGCCAAATAAACGATTAACATCATATAAAAGGTGGCTGCCGCACGTTTCTGGAGCGAGATGATTATTTAAAACACCTCTCTAGAAACGTGCGGCAGATTGTAGCAATACCTAGATGCCTCAGTTCTGCACCATACCTAGCGGAACATTAAACACCCGTCTTTTGTGCCCGCTTAGCGGCAGCATCCGAGTCCCGCTTAGCCCAGAACTCGCGGGTGGTCACCTCATCGGTGCCGTCCCAGGCCGCAAGATTCTTAATCTCAGGCATATCGGATGCCTTGAAAATAGGCTCCACACCGGATTTGCGCTGCCGCTCGTAGTTCTTGAGCACCGCAACGACCTTCGGCGAAAGCCACACCACCGCAATCAGGTTCACAATCACCATGCCCGCGTTGAGCATATCCGCTGTGGTCCACACCAGCTCTAGTGATGCGACTGCCCCGAAGAATACGAAGCCCAGCACCACCAGACGGAACACCGTCAACACCCCGGGCTTCTCGGTCACGAAGCGAATATTCGATTCGCCGTAATAGTAGTTGCCGATGACCGAGGAGAAGGCGAAGAGGAAAATCGCGATGGTTAGGAAGTGGGTGGCCCAGGTGCCGAGCTGGTGGGCAAGCGCATCCTGAGTCAGTCCAGCACCGCGGGTCTTATTGCCATAGGTTGGGTTTGACAAAAGCACGATAAACGCGGTGACCGAGCAGACCAGCATCGTATCGAAATACACGCCCAAAGCCTGTACGTAGCCCTGCTTTGCGGGGTGCGAAATAGTTGCGGTTGCACCCGCGTTCGGGGCGGTACCCATGCCGGCCTCGTTCGAGAGCAGACCGCGCTTCATGCCCCAAATAACGGCGCCCATCGTGCCGCCCACTACGAACTCGCGCAGACCGAAAGCACCCTGGAAAATCATGAGCAGAACGTTCGGGATTTCGCCCACATTGAGCACAACCACGAACAGCCCCAGCAGCATGTACAGAACCGCCATGAACGGCACCATAAACTCGGTGACCGTAGAAATGGTGCGGATACCGCCGAAGATAATCGCAGCCGTCAGTGCGGCAACGAAAAGGCCTACCATGATGCGGAAACCCATATTCTCGGTACCGGAAATACCGATATTCAGGGAGTTCGCACCAGCTTCCACGATCGCATTGGTTTGTACCGCGCAGAACACAAAACTATAGGTGAGCACGATAAAGCCCACGAAAATCAGGCCCAGCCAGCGTGCATTCAGGCCGCGCTGCATATAGTAGGCAGGACCGCCAATATAGGAATCCTTGCCGCGTTCTTTATACAGCTGGCCCAGCAGGGATTCGGCAAAAGCGGATGCGCCGCCCACGGCAGCAATGACCCACATCCAGAACACCGCGCCGGGACCACCCATTGCAATAGCGATCGCCACGCCAGCAATATTGCCGGTGCCCACGCGGGATGCCGCCGAAACGGTGAACGCGCGGAATGAGGAAATGCTCTTGCTGCCCATCGGCCTCGTGACCGGACGGGATCGGTGAGTACGCGCAGCATCTCGGGCAGGGAACGCCACTGCACGGCACGGGTGCGGATCGTCAAGAACAGGCCCACGACAATCAAGGCAACGAACAGAAAGTTTTCCCATATCCAGCTTTGAATGCTGTCAACCACGCTGGTCGCACCAGCGGTGGAGGCGTTGATGTCCTGAATATAATTCACAAGTGAGTCCACAGGTTTTCTCTTTCGTCACGGCATAGAAGCGTAATAGGGGTAGCAACTATGCGGGCATGAAGGCGCGAAGGTGCAAACCGGGTAGACCGCACGCCAGGGAAAGAAATTCCCTTTAGAAATTACAGGTACTTATTGTTCCGTTGATGAAGGGTGTACGGCAATCTCATTGGGGGTCTTGTCCAAATTTGTAACGAATAATTAATATAGCCGGAACACGGGTGATACTCCGTTTGACAAGTAAAAACATCAAAAAGTTATGGCTGAACCACAACTCATATCAAACATCGTTTAATAGACATAAAGACACTCTCCAGCGGAGAAAATGAATCTTTGACTACATACTACTTCACGGGTTTAACAAACGGGAAAGAAAGCACCCCGCGAATCTGGGTCTGCGCCATGAGCATCGCCAAGCGGTCAATGCCGATGCCCAACCCGCCCGTCGGGACAAGCCCGGTCTCAAGGGCGTACAGAAAATCCTCATCAATCTGCATGGCCTCCGGGTCTCCCGCGGCAGCCTTGAGAGACTGCTCGGTCAGGCGGCGGCGCTGTTCTAAAGCATCCGTCATCTCGGAATAGGCGGTTCCCATCTCCATACCGTTAATCACCAAGTCCCAGCGTTCGACCAGATGCGGCTTGCTACGATGCGCACCCGCCAGGGGAGAGGTCTCCACCGGAAAGTCCATATAAAACGTGGGGAACACAGTTTTTGCCTCTACCAGCTCGCTGTAAAGCTCCTCAAGAATGGCGCCCGCGCCCATGTCATCACGCACATGAATCTGATGCTCATGCGCCAGCTCAAGCAAAGTCTCAAAATCTGTTTCACTCGAAATATCGCGCCCCAGCGCACGCGAAAGGGCCTCGCATACCGAAACTGCCCGCCACTCACCCGAAACATCCGTGAGAGTACGCTCGGTACTGCCCTTCTCGCCCAGCGGAAGTACCTCGGAACCATAGACGGCCTGGGCGGCGTTCTTGATGAGCGTTTCGGTAAGCTTGCGCATGACCGTGTAATCTGCGTAAGGCTTATAAGCCTCTAACACCGTGAACTCCGGGTTATGGGTGGCATCCGCGCCTTCGTTGCGAAAATCCCGCCCTAACTCATAAACAGCGCCCAAACCGCCAACCACCAGGCGCTTAAGATACAGCTCGGGTGCTATGCGAAGCGTCAAATCCGCGCCATAGGCGTTAATAAAAGTTTTGAAGGGGCGTGCGCTCGCACCGCCATGAATAGTATTCAGAATCGGGGTCTCAACCTCGGTGAACCCTGCATCATCGAGCGTGCGGCGAATGGCAGTGATCAGTGAGGAGCGCATCCGAAGGTTTTCAAGCTGCTGCGGATGCACCAACAGGTCGGTCGAGCGTTTGCGGATGCGCGCCTCCGGATCATTCAACGCCCCGTACGGAATGGGGTGTAGACACTTCGCCGCCATCTGCCAGCCGTGCACAATGACAGATGCGGTCCCGGTGCGGCTAGCCCCCGCCGTGCCGGTCACGAGCAGAATATCGCCCGTATCGACAGCGGACTTGAGAAGCCGAAACTCGCGCTCACTTACGAGGCTGCGCTCGGCAATAATCTGTACCTGTTTGCCTTCCTCAGACAGGGTCAGGAAGATAACCCCGCCGTGGTTGCGAATAAACCGCACCCCTGCCCGACATGGTAAACTCCCCGCTTGGAAGCGTATGGCCGCTCAGCCCATCGTGCACCTGCACCGTCGAATACTCGCATGTGACTCCCAGCGGGTACGGGTTCATGCCGGCATCACGAAGCATCTGCAGGTGACGAATACGGTGCTTGGTCTGATCGCTGAAGCGGTGTTCGGGGGCCTGCGCCTCGCCCGGATGCATACGCTCAATCTCGTGCACTCGCGCGATCTGGTCTTCGGTCAGGCGGTGCACTTCATGGCGCTGTTTACGTGCCGAAAAATCGGGCAGGAAACCCTCGGCAACCCCAGCCGCCGCCGCAACGTTCAGGAAAGCCAGCGTCGGTTCCGCAACCATATAGCGTGGCATCCACTCCGGGGCGAACTTGAGGTTGAAGCGGTACAGTCTCTCCAACTGAAGGAACCTGTCTAAAACCCCTAACGACCGGGAAGCGAACCTGCTCCAGGCATTAGCACCGAACTGATCTGCGTTCTCATACACATGGCGGAACATAGCAAAGTTCAGTGAAACACGCGTGATGCCATAGTCGGGGGCATCCTCCATAAGCTGGGCAACCATATATTCCACGATGCCGTTGGGGCTGTCAGGGGAGCGGCGCATCACATCCAGCGATATGCCGGTGCGGCCCCACGGCACGAATGAGAGGAGCGCAACCATTGTGCCAGCAGAATCATGCGCTGAAACAAGCAGATTGCGACCGTCTGCGGGGTCTGAGAGCCTGTTGAGTGCCATCGAGAACCCGCGCTCAACCTTGCCGTGACGCCAAGCGTTTACGTTATTTTCCACCTCGTGCAGCTGCTCGGGTGAAAGCTCACGATGCCTGCAGATTTTCAGCGTGTACCGGCCTTACGAACCCGCTGGTGGGCGTGGCGTACCTCCGTAAGCGAGGTATTGTTCAGGCTAAAACGTGAGACCTCTAGAATGGCTTCGTCCCCCATGCGGATTACGCCCAGTCCCCGGCGTGCGAAAGCTCTGGCGCCGTCTTCGCTCACGCTGATGGCGGCGGGAATCCAACCCGTAGCGGCGCACCTGGTGCATCCACCGGTCGATTGCGGAACCCCAGGATGCCGGATCGCCCACCGGGTCGCTGGACGCCAAACATACAGAGCCCACTTGCCTGTAGGTGACAGCGGCGCGCATATCCGCCGAGAAAATCACCTGCTTATCGCGGCGTGTTGCAAAGTACGAGAGTGAATCATTCCCGCCATACTCCTGTAAAAGTTCGCGCAGGCGCAATTCCCGATCGGCGGTCCAGGTATTAGGGACACGGTACCCCCGCACCACCACATACACCGCGATCAGTGCAAAAATTCCGTAGAACACGGATGCTGCCCCCACCACCGTGGCACCCGGGTTTGCACCCTTGAGTTCGGGAAAACTATCGAGCCCTAACCCCTGTTTGAGCAGGTGGGGAACCGTAACCCCCGGCACGTGATGCCCAAAGTACCAGGCCAGCAGGGTTGTCACCGTTAGCCCGCCGAGGAAGACCACGGTTGCCAATACCCATGAAATTCGGCCTATATGCGCCGGGAAGGCAGAGCGTGCCAGGATGAGAAGCGGAATAAAGATAGCCGCCACAATAATAGCTACGGTGTCGAGTGTGGAGGAGAAAAATTCTTCGCTCGGCATCACGTTATCGGGGAAGAAGAGCAGAAGCGCACTTCGTGTTCCGATGAGGATGCCGATGACTTGAAAGAAGATGACGGCGTAGAGGGCGGCTCGTTTACGGGTAATCAGAGCGGATGTCATGACCACCATGATGACTGCGCTCACCAGCGTATGACTTGATGGGATGTTAAGCAGGCTCGCGGTGATTTCCCACCAGGTGAACCCGTGACCCCTGCGAAGCGGGGAAATAATCCAGGTGAAAAGTGTCAGAATTGTCGCGATTGAGTAGATACCGATAACCCAGCGGGCGATGATTTCCGCATAGCGTGATGTCGTGTGATGGGCGTCTGCGCCCCTGCTTCTGATGTGCCATAAACCGTTCTCCACCAATCACTCGGTACATTTTCATTCTACGGACATGCCGTGTGTATGCGTAGAATCTGAGGACGTAAGACAGCGCACCATTGGGGTGGAGGTCGAAAGCGCTGCTAGGGGTCGCCATGCAGGGAGTGCTTTGAATGCCATATGGCATATGCGGTAGACTCCCCGCCATCGATATATTCCAAAAATAGAATATATCTGAAAGGGTGCAGCATGGTTAGAGGTGTTGGGTTGGATGTTTAGAAAAAAGCTCTCAAACCTGCGAAATATCAACTATATTCTGGAATGAGAATATAAGAATCCGGTGGTGATTCTTAGGGGCGTCACCACCGGATTCTTAACGCTTGGGCAAGGTACTTACCAATACTCCGCCGCAAAACACAGTCTGGCTAAGACTGTGATTTACGCTGCTGGAACACGTCCGGAATGCCATCCATATCGGCATCCACGCTCTCCTTTTCCGCCAGTAAACGGTAGTGCTTATTGCGGCGGGAGAGAATCAGAGCACCCAGAATTGCGGCGGTCACTGAACCGAAGAGAATAGCGATTTTGGCGTCTTCACCGTGCGGCGATCCACCGGTGAATGACAGTTCTGCCACCAGAAGCGATACGGTAAAGCCGATACCTCCGGTAACCGCAAGGCCTATGATGTCAATCCACTGCACATCCGGGTCTAGGTTGGCGTGCCTGAACCTGGTAACCAGCCAGGTGGTTCCCGTAATACCGATGGTCTTGCCGAAAACGAGGGCGAACATAATACCCAGGGAGACCGAGTCGGTGAGGGCCCGTTTAAGACCGTCAAAACCGCCCATAGCAACACCGGCGCTAAAGAAGGCGAAGACCGGCACGCAGATACCCGTGGAAAGCGGGCGAAAACGATGCTCGAAAACCTCGGCGAGACCCGCATCTGCACCCGCAGCTTCGGTACGTTTATTGAATTTAACCGGAACGCAGAAACCAAGCACCACGCCGGCAATAGTTGCGTGAATACCGGATTCAAGGAAAAGCGCCCACGTGATAAAGCCCAGGGGCAGAAGCAGAATCCACGCCGCGGCGGGCTTGAGGTGCAGCATTTTTTCGCCGCGATAGGCGATAAAGGCGAACAGCGATATAGGAATGATCGCAAGGAGCAGGTATTCGCCGTGGAATGTGCCGGTGTAGAAGATCGCAATAATACAGATAGCGATCAGGTCATCAACCACCGCCAGGGTAAGAAGGAAGATGCGCATTGCCGAGGGCAGGAACGTTCCCACGCCCGCCAATACGGCGACCGCGAAGGCAATGTCGGTTGCCGTGGGAATGGCCCAGCCATGTATAGCGGTGGGGCTGCTGAAGTTGATAGCGGTGTAGATGATGGCGGGGGTTATCACGCCGCCGAAAGCCGCTGCGATGGGAACGATCGCGGTTGCCGGTGATTTGAGGTCACCGATAGCGAACTCTTTTTTGAGTTCAAGACCGGTCAGGAAGAAGAATATTGCCAAGAGACCGTCTGCCGCCCAGGTGCCTATCTTCATGTGAAGGTGGTGAAACCCTGGAACTTCGGGACCTATAACGGTATCGCGCACCCCGAAATAAATATCTGCCAGTGGGGTATTGGCAAGAACTACCGCGAGGACGGTCGCCACCAGCAGGATGCTGCCGCCCACGGACTCCGTGCGCAAAATATCTGCAACTCGCTTAGAGTTGCTGTAGGATCCGCGGCTGAAAACTGTATTTTCTGAGTTCGGTGTCTGTGATTGGGTCATATTCTCTGTAGTTATCCTCCGGATAGGAATAATTCTTACTATTCTAACGCTCCTACCTAGGAGATGGTATTTTTTGCTTCTAAAGGTATAAATATACTTAACCAATATATGCCATTTTGGGCATATATTCTATAACGTATGCGAAATTTCAGGGTCAATATAAATATTCTCGCCCCTGCCGTAATATTGACTCGGAGCGAGAATATAAAAATTATGCAATTATGAGGTGTGAGGCACCTTAGGACCCTGCAACGGCAGGAGCGGAGCTGTCTTCGCCGTGCGACTCATCGAGCTCACGAGCCACATAGTTTTCGATGTCGAAGAGGTTTCCGTTTGCACGCTTCACGATGGTGACGAGGGTTTCCATCGATGCAACTTCCTCAACCTGTTCCTTCAGGAACCAGAGGATGAACTGCTCACCCAGAGCATAGTTTTCGTTGCGTGCTGCGGAGAAAAGAGCCTCGATCTGACCGGTGACTTCCTTTTCCTGCGCCAGGGAAAGATCCACGATTTCCTGAACATCCTTAAAATCATTCTTGACGCTCGGAACTGCGGGAATCTCAACCTTGTGGCCGCGATCCAGCTTGTACTGAACCATCATGAGGGCGTGCCCGCGCTCCTCCAAAGACTGGCGGTAGAAGTAACGCGCCAACTGGGGAAGGTCCTCACCATCAAGCCAAATCGCCATTGAAAGGTATTGGTGGGATGCGGCAAACTCGTGACCGATCTGTTCGTTGAGCAGATCATAGAAGGACTTAGACATAACTTTTCTCTCCTTGAAATTAGGGTGTGTGTTCTATTTGCGTAGGGATACAGTGCAACGCTGTCGAACCCATCATAGAGGGCCGAATCAGCACTGTATAGAGAAAAAGGCTAATCTGGAGGCGTATTTAGGGGTTCCTGAGCTCGGTCTATCACACCACAACAGAACCGTTATGATGTGCTCGCAAGCCTCGGAAAATCCGGGTGTATTCGTTCGTGCAGGCTTAGGCGGGGTAACTTCCGCGCCGCAAACTCGACGATGAAATAAGTTTAGAAGGCTTATCGCCCAGAGATGCTTTCGCCGATATTAGCTAAAAGCACGCACCTGATCTTCCGTGAGGTGGTCGAAAATCTCGTGACGTACCCTGTGCTACGTGACCGGGTGCCGCATCCTGAAGCTTCTGCAAACCCTGAGGAAGCAGATGGCAAATGCTGACGCGGCGGTCTTCGGCGCTGAGTGACCGGGACACGTACCCGTCTTTCTCCAGTCTGGCGACCACGCGCGAAAGACGCGCCGGCAGAGTGTTTGTGACCAGCGCCAGCTGCGTCATTGTTAACTCGTGATCCTCTGACTCTGAGAGTCCAACAAGTACCATGTACTCGACATAGCTCAAATCGGCATCCTGCTGAAGCTGATTATCGAGCTGCCGTGTGAGGTTGAAGATGATCGAGCTGATAAACAGCCATCCCTCACGTTCTTCTTCATTTAGCCATTTGGGCTCCGCCTTCTCTGGAAGATCGCCAGAGACGGTGGTTGCTTGTTTGGGCATGAGTGTTCCTCCTCGCACCTCCAGCTTTTAAACTGAGCGCATATATAAGGTGTGTAAAGTTCATTGTACTTGTTAAGACAGCAAACCCTCAGATATTGCTCAAAACTTGGTATGTCTTTCCTTAAAGTACACACTGACGGCACAAATTTGTCCGAAATACGTCACGCCATTGTCGGCGTGTCTTCGACAATTTGCCCGGGAAATAGCGCTTCCCGAATGAAATCATTGTAATGATTACCTGTAAAAAATACTTGATAATTCAAGGTTTTACACGTAAAGAAGGTAAAATTTTGAGGCTACTTAGGTAGTACTCGCCAGGAATATTACAAAATGATTAAAAAAATTTGGGAAAAAATACCATTTGGGTTTGCACATGATAAATAAGCGTGTACACTGGTATGCATAACGGGGTCGAAAAAGAAGCCCGCGGGGCGAGACCGGAAGCTCAAACCGACAGGGTTCGACTCTCTATTTATCGGTGATTGTCGTCGGTGTGCAGGTAACCTGCATTTCTACCGGCGGTTGTGCGGTGCGGGTACTGTTCGTGGTTGGGCGGTCCCCGCGCCGTTCTTTTTAAGAATACCCTACGTGCCTCGCCAACACTAGCAAGAATGCCTCATAGGTGGGCAAGCGCACATCAAAAAGGTTGCGCGGCGTCTATGCTCGCTACTTCCCCGGTATTTCGGGGGTTTTCTATTAATTTTTCCCCCGACGGTCACGGTCTTTCATGCCTTTCTGCACGGCGTGGTGCATGGTGGGCCGTGCGGGATCGCACGCAGTACGCCAGATCCATACCTTAACTACCCCGGCAGAGCAGGATGCGCCCGGCGTGTCGCGTTCCTGCGCATTCTGACATTCACAGGCGTGCATGACCTCTCTCGATACGTGGAACGACAGGGGCAGGCAGTGTAAGCGTGCTCTGGGAGATGCGGCTGATATGACCCCCAATGAACTCTTCCCAAGGCTTTATCCACAGTACTTTTCCACACTGTGGAGAACTTACACGACTGTTATTAGGGAATCTGGCTCACACACGCATCACGCCCATTGTGTCTTAGAACGCACCCGTTAATCCGTGCAAATACGCGAAAATAACTCTGCTATGAAAATCTTCGGTAGGCGCATCCAGAATTTTGAGGATGTCGAGACAAGTTTTAAACAGATACTATTCACACCTGTGGAAAACTTTGTGAACAATTTCCACCGGTCATTATCCACAGAATAGGTTGTGCATTATGCACACACTAAATTCTGCTTGTGAAAACTATATGCGGTACTAGCGTGTGAGTTTTTATGGGCGAAAAGACGCTAAAACACAGCGAACACGGTAAAAATTACACGTAACATAACGACACTAATTTTCGGCTTTTGGCGTCATAAATCGTCGCTATCTATGCGCGACAGAGAACATCAACATGGGTTATCCACAAAGTTTATCCACAGCGTGGATAACTTACATACCTGTTATTTGTGGGTCTGAACCCCGCAAAAATCCGGCAAATACTCCGAAATCGTGATGAATTTGAAATAAAATCCACGGGTTTATCCACCCCTGTGGAAAACTTTCTCCACCCTATGCACAGCATCCCCGCACAATGCCCAGAACCCACTGAACTCGCAGGCAAACGCTGGTACCCTTGTAACGACGCCATCTTCTGAATGAAAGGGCATACACTATGGCTGAAAAGTACACTCTTCCCGAGCTCCCCTACGACTACGCGGCGCTCGAACCCCACATCTCCGCAAAGATCATGGAGCTGCACCACGATAAGCACCACGCAGCCTATGTTGCAGGCGCAAACGCAGCCCTAGAGCAGCTTGACGAAGCACGCGCAAACGGCTCCTACGGCAACGTTTCCAAGCTGTCCAAGGATCTCGCCTTCAACCTGGGTGGTCACACCAACCACTCCATCTTCTGGAAGAACCTTTCCCCCGAGGGCGGCGACAAGCCCACCGGCGAGCTCGCAGCGGCTATCGACGAGTTCTTCGGTTCCTTCGATAAGTTCCGTGAGCACTTCACCAACGTTGCCCTCACCATTCAGGGCTCCGGCTGGGCAATTCTCGCCTGGGACACCGTGGGCAAGCGCCTCATCATTGAGCAGCTGTACGACCAGCAGGGCAACATCTCGGTTGCACTGATTCCCGTTCTGCAGCTCGATATGTGGGAGCACGCCTTCTACCTGGACTACCAGAACGTGAAGGGCGACTACGTCAAGGCATTCTGGAACATCGTGAACTGGGCAGATGTCGCTGAGCGCTTCGCCCGTGCAGTGTCGCAGACCAAGGGTCTGGTGCTTCCCGAGTAGTCCTCAAGGATTAACGTGCGCTCGCACTCAGGGCGTATCTTTATACGGGCGGGTGCCCGGTGCCTCTTCTAACGAAGGCGCCGGGCACTTGTTTTATCTGCGATTGACTGCGAGTTACATGTTGTAACTCCGAGAGTGACAATGTGGACGTCTGACCGGGCTGAAAGTTACAAATCTGGTGATTTTGGGTGACAAAATGTAACTTTCAGACGGGTTTTTGTCACTTTGGCATGAAAAAACGGAATGAAAGTGACAAAAATGTAACTCTCGATGGCAATTGTGTAACTTTCACCGAGGAGTCAAACGGGTTCCCTTTGAACTTTGCGGACTTCCGAAGAGCACACATACTCGCGGGATGCTCTCGAAAGCGTAAAAGCGGGTAAAACTGGGATGGATCGATGTTCGCTAGGCCGCGCCGAGTTCTTGGGCGAGAAGCGCCATTTTGCGGCCGCGACCCCAACGGTAATCCCCGATCACGCCGCTCTCACGAATCACTCGGTGGCAGGGAATAATCAGCGCCACCGGATTGTGCCCCACCGCGGTTCCCACGGCACGGGCGGCACGCGGGCGACCAATACTCTCAGCCACAGACCCATAACTTTGCACGGCACCCTGCGGAATATTCAAAAGCGCACGCCACACCTGCACCTGAAACGGCGTACCCTTCAAATGCAGGGGCGATGCGCTCCCCGCCTCCACCGAAAATACTCAACGCCTGCTCGTGAAAAAGGATGCTCGCCCTCATGCAGCTGCGCATTCGGGTATTCGGCGCGCAGGTTCGTAAGAGCCGCATCCGGGTTATCGGCGAAGGCCATATGACATATGCCTTTATCCGTTGCGGCGATCAGCACCGTGCCGAAAGGGGAGGCGGCGTAACGCCAGACGATGCGCAGGTTCGCCCCGCCGTTCTTATACTCGCCGGGGGTCATGCCCTCAATGGTGACGAACGCATCGTGCAGGCGCCCCGTGCCGCTGAACCCGCTCGACCAGGCCGCATCGAGCGTGCTCTGCTGCCCAGCGAGCGCCGCCTTCGCCCGCTCAAGGCTGATATGCTGCAGCATTTTCTTGGGGCTCACCCCCGCCCACTGCTGGAACTGCCGCTGCAGATATTCGGGGCTCACATGAACCGCCTGGGATACCTGCGCGAGCGTGGGCTGATCTGCGGCGTGGTCATACAGGTACTCGATAGCGGCGGCTATGCGCCCGAACTGGACGGTCTGCTCGATCGGGTCTGTGCTTGCTGCGGAACGGTCTGTGATGCTCAAAGATTCTCCTAGTTCAAGGTCTTAACACTAGAGAATACGGATGTTCCGGGCGGAAAACGACCCGATTCTTGACCTTGTGCGCGGGAGGCGTAGAAGTGGGAGTATTCTCATCGCTCCGGAATAAGAAACTTCTCCCGGATTTGTGGGGTTGGCTGAAGCGACCGAGTAATTACCCCGTCTGTGAGGCGAAAAGCCGGGTGAAATGCGAGTTGTGCGCCATTAGCTCGGTGTAGGTTCCCGATTCGACGATTCTGCCTTCATCCATCACATAAATGCGGTCGGCGTGGCGCAGCGTCCAGGCGCGGTGCGAGACCAGAATCGTCATGTGTCCCGCCGCAATCTCGCGCAGAGAGGCAAAAATATCTTCCTCCGTTTCGGCATCAATCGCGCTGGTGGGTTCGTCCAGAATCCATAGGGCGGTATTGCGCAAAATTAGGCGAGCCAATGCGAGCCGCTGCCATTGCCCGCCCGATAGCCCAACGCCGCCCCATTGTTCACCCAGTTGAGTGTCTAAACCGACAGGCAGGGCTCGCACGAACTCGGCGGCGCGGGCCTTTTCGAGTGCGTCCCACAGCTGCTCGTCGGTTGCGGAGCGCCCGGAAATCCCCATGAGGAGGTTCTGTCGAACCGTCAGTTCGTAGCGTCCAAAATCTTGGGTGAGAATAGTTGCCAGCCGGTGCCGTTCGGCGGAATCTAGAGCATTCACCGGGGTGTTGTCGAAAAGAACACGCCCCTCGTGAGCGGCGAGCATGCCCAGAATCCCATGTATTAGCGTGGTCTTGCCCGCGCCGTTTGCCCCCACGAGCGCGATTGTTTGACCGCGCTCAATCTCGAAGGATACCCCGCGCACCGCGGGTTTTTCAGCGTTGGGGTAGGGTGATGGAAAGGTTCTCGATGCGCACGCGGCTAAGCGGTGCATCAAGAGTGACGGCCACCTTTGCGAGACGGGTTTTCGGAACCTTCCAGAAACTCTCGATACCGTGTAATTCCGTTAGCCCCGGCGCCGAGCGAGCTCATATCGTGACTCGCTGCAGTCAGCGACATCATGGTGGAAAGTGCGCCCACTATCGCACCAGAGATGATACCCGCGCTCGCCCCGGAGGACACCAGAAAACCTAGCGCACCCACCAGGAATACCGCGCACATTACCCCCGATATTACCTGCAAACGCAGGGCATATGCGGTAAGTTTCACCTCTTCGTCAGCGGCCAGGCCGCGTTGCCGGTTAGCCCGTGCCGCAAAGAACCAGCCTGCTTTCAGGGTCGAAAGTTCTTCAGCGGTATCCGGGTAGGCTATTTGGTTGGTAGCGTACCAGGCTCGGTGATTATGCGCATAAATGCTGTCCCAGGCCTGCTCGTTGCGCCGCGTGTACAGCCCCGCTACGAACGCCACCGGAATCAGGCAGAGCAGAAGGCATACCGCTGCCGCAGAGCTGACGCGAGCTACCATGACGCAGAGCGAACCCACCATAAGAAACGTGAAGAGAAGTACTCCGGTACTGGTTACTTGGGTGTGCAGGTGACCGTTGGCGACCGCATCCTGGGCGGCACGCGAGCGCCGCGAAAATGAGCCTCGCGAAATCTGCTCGGGGGTGAGGGAGGCGAGCCTGCGGGCGATCGCCCGGATACCTGTTTGCGCCATACCCGCCCGCAGCGACATATCCAGCGAATTAGACACTTGCTGCAGGGCAAGGTTACCCGCCAGCACGCCCCCGGTTACGCCCGCCCACGTGAGTGCAGTGTGCGTATCCCCGGCGCTGAGCGAGTCGGTGATTGCGGCTATGAGGAGCATCTGTACGCTGGGCAGAAACGAGAGCACTGTGAGAAGGGTGAACGAGCTGAGTACAAGAATAGGATGCGCCCGCAGCGCATACCGCAGGGCCCAAAGAGTTTGTCTAATCGTTTTTAACACGATGGTGTTCCTTCTTTCGTGAACCCGGTGTCATCTGCGGATTCGATGCCGTCAGCAACCGGCAAGTCCGACGGCGTGTGTTCTGGCGCATCCTTTATCTGCGAGGCGAAAATTTCGGCGAACCGCCCGCCAGCGCCTAATAGTTCGGCGTAGGTTCCCGATTCGACGATGGTTCCGTGATCCACTACATGAATGACGTCCGCGTGTTTGAGAGTCCAGGCTCGATGTGAGACCAGAATCGTCATGTGATCCGCCGCAACTTTGCGCAGGGTAGCGAAAATCTGCTCTTCGGCGTGGGCATCAATAGCGCTGGTGGGTTCGTCCAGAATCCATAGGGCAGTGTTACGCAGGATCAGACGCGCCAATGCTAAACGCTGCCATTGCCCGCCCGATAGCCCGACCCCGCCCCACTGCTCACCCAGTTGAGTGTCTAAACCGGCAGGCAGGGCTCGCACGAACTCGGCGGCGCGGGCCTTTTCGAGTGCGTCCCAGAGACGCTGATCGTTTGGTGGCTCCTGGCCCTGCGCGTGAGTGCCCAACAGCAGGTTTTCTCGCACGGTCAGCTCGTACCGCCCGTAGTCCTGGCTGAGCAGGGTGGTGTGCCTAGAAACCTGTTGCACGCTTAACGACTCGACCGGAGTATCGTCGAAGAGCACGCTGCCTGCGGTGGTGGGAGTCAGTCCGAGAAGTCCGCGTACCAGCGTAGTTTTCCCAGCGCCGCTGGCACCGACCAACGCCATCATCTGCCCGCGTTGTATATGCAGGTTCATGTGGTGCAGCGTGGGTGCATCCGCCCCGGGATAGATGATGCTCAGATTGCGTACAGTGAGTTCGCGCGGAGAATCACCGGTTGCGGGCGGATTATGATGCGTTGTCTCTGAAGCAAGCACGTAGCGCGGATTATCCACAAACGCGCGGTACTGAGCAATCGACATCGCCCCGTTCGAGACCTGCCCGAAGGCGTAGCCAACATCCTGCGTGGCCGCGATACAGGTGAGCGTGCCCACCAGCGCACCGGCGATCTCGCCCGCGCTCGCCCCGGAGCTAATCAGGCAGTAGAGCGCACCCATCAGCAACGCCGAGCAGGTGAGCCCGGCGAACCCCACCACGATGCCGCGCACCGCCTCCAGATGATATTCCCGCCCGGTAGCACGATCTCGTGCCCGCGCCACACCGTCGGCGAAGAAACCACCGGCCTCCAGGGTCGCGATCTCCCGGGCTGTGCTGGGGTGGGTGAGCGCATCCAGAAAATATGCCTCTTCACGGCGGTCCTCATAAACCTGCCCGTAGATGCGGTAGTCACGTTTCGCCAGCAGAACCATCGCGGCAGAGAGCGGAACCATGCATCCCGCCACAAAGAACGCAGCCGGAAGGCTCGTGCCTGCAATTGTCGCGCACAGCAGCAGAACCATCGCCACGGCGGCACAGAGAGTCACCACGGAATTTGCCTGCGTGGGGATCTCCTGCTTCGTAAGAGATTCACGGGCTGCACGAAGATGCTTCTGCATCTCGGGTTCACTCATCACCTCAGGATTCACCCGCGCCAGGGTGGTATTGAGTTTCTGATGCGCGGCGGCATTCACGCGCGCCTTCGTCATGGTGAAGAGCGACATGCTTGCCCGCTGCACCAGAAGGTACGCCGCCACGAGGACACCGATTACCGCAGCCCACGTGAGCGATGCTGCAGTATCGCCGGAGGCCACCGAACCCACCGCAGCATTCACCAGCACCACCTGCGCGCTCGGCATGAACGTGAGAAGCAGGGTCGTACAAACCGCGGCAAGGAATGGAACGGACGCCGTGTGAAGGGTTATACGGAATGCCCACGGAATAGAACGAAGAATGTTCAGCACGGTGCCTCCCCAAGGGCTTTCACCGAAAGGCTGAGCGTGCGGTCGATGCGGATGCGCTCGCAAAAATCCTCATCGTGGCTAACGATGATCAGCGCGCCGGTATAAGCGTCGAGCGCCTGCACCAGCCAATCCACCGACGAAATATCCAGGTTATTCGTGGGCTCATCCAGCAGAAGAAGCTGCGGCACCGGGTCGGTGAGCAGAACCGTCGCCAGCGCGGCACGAAAACGCTCACCTCCGGAAAGCTCCCTCAATACGCTGATGCACGCTCTCGCGCCTGAACAGCAGCCGCGCCAGTTGGTCGCGAAGATGCTGTTCGCTCGCCCCCTGGTTCGCCCGCTGCACGGTTTCAAAGAGGGTGCGTTCAGGATCAAGTGTGATGCGCTGCGGCAAATACGCGGCGTTGTCTAGGCGGTAGAGTACCCGGTAAGCAGGCGGTACGGGGGAGCGGTAGTCGGGGTCATTCGCGTGCGCTATCGCGTTGAGAAGCACGGTCTTGCCGCTGCCGTTTGCTCCCGTGATGCGCAAATGTTCGGGCCCGGTCAGGATAAGAGCCTCGGGAAAGTCTTGGCGATGGGACGAATAATCAACTTTATAAGATTGTGTTTCATGTGAAACGGTATTTTGGGTGTATGCATTCTTAAATTTGGCGCTCTGTTGCGCAGACGCGCAAGAGTCTTTCCCCACCAGCTGTAATTCCAGTACCTTCCGCCCTGCCGGGAGTGCATCCTGAGCGAGTTCCAGATAGATACGCTCCTGCACGCGCAGGTTCTCTTGGGCTTCACTAACTGCCGCACGCGCATCCACCACCATGCTTTCGTGTGCCGCGCGAAGTTTCCCTGCGGAACGTTCTGAACTGTTCTTATCTAGGCCCATCGCCAGGCCAGGTTTCCGCTTCGACCGCTCAAAATCGCGGCCTCGCCGAACGTTGCGATCGAGCTTAATCTGGTTCTCAATGCGCTCGCGCTCAGCCTTACGCGCCTCATTTTTCGCCTCATTCACGCGGCGATGCGCGGCGCTCTCCTCGGCCTTCCGCACCGCCCGGTAGGTGTTGTAGTTGCCCTCATATATGCGCAGATGCGCCCGCCCCTCACGGTCGGCGTGCAGCTCGGCAATCGCGTTCATATGCGCGAGCAGATCCCGGTCATGGCTGATGATGAGCGCCGGGCAGGTGAGGGTTTCAAGAGTCGTGAAAAGCCGATTCTTCGCGGCGGAATCCAGGTTATTTGTGGGCTCATCCAGCAGGATAAACTCGGGGTTCGAGCGCAGAAGCGCGGCGAGGGCGGCAGTGACCGTCTGACCGCCCGAAAAGGTGCTAAGGGGGCGCATCAGAAGGTCGCGAATGGCGTGCGGGTCGGCGGCATCCGTGGCGAGCGCAGGACTAAAACCGTACTCGGCGAGGGTCGCGAGGGTGCGCTCTTCAATATCCCAGGCGTCGCCGATGGTGTCATAAAGGTTGGGGGAGTAGTCGCCCGATTCCAGGGCATCGAGCGCTCGCAGAATTTTTGTAATTCCAAAAATATCGGCAAGATGCTGATGCTCGCTCAACCCCAAATCTTGCGGCAGATACGCTATGCGTGGTGGGGTGCTGATTGTGCCCTGACTAGGCTTTATCTCGCCAAGAATAAGCCTGAAGAGGGTAGTTTTTCCGGTGCCGTTATCGCCAATAAGCCCGGTGAGCGGTGCGGAAAATACGGCGGAGAGGTCGGTGAAAAGCGGGGGTTCACCCGGATGCGCATACGAAATATGGTCGAGTGTAATGTGGTGTGGCATGGGTCGAGTTCCTTCGAGTAGGTGCTCGGATCCCCGCCAGCGCAGCGCACATTAGGCGTGAGGGCATGAAAAAACCCGAGCATGGTGTGCAGATACACGTAAGCCCGGGTAGTGGGGTGGGCGCATAAAAGCGCTCTGACCTGGTGTTTTGATCCGGGCTATGCTCGGGAGCCGTTCATGTGCTGGTGCCTCCTCGTGTGCCGATGCGCTTCCGTGCGCCTCGGTGAATATAGATAGGGACAATCCGGAATGTGACCCGGATAACCTCTAGTGTAGGGAGTGGCGATAGCGCCTGTCAATCATGGGGCGTATTAATCTTTCGGCTTGCGCGCCACTATCGCCAGGTGGTCGCGGTGCCGCCCAGCGCGGCGGGTGTGAACTTCTTCCACCGTAAACCCGGCCTTCTCGCACAGTGCGGAAAACTCTGGAACGCTCACATAATAGGCGGTTGTCACTGCGTGCGCGAAGGGCAAGCCGTGTTCACCCAGAAACATCCCCAGAAGAAGGCTTCCTCCCGGAATCAACAGCCGATAGAACTCGGTGAGTGTGCCGGTAAGGTGAGCTGGCGGCGTGTGAATGAGCGAATACCAGGCGAGAATTCCCGCGAAAGACCCTTCAGTATAGGGCGTGTGTGCCATATCCATGACCTCGAAGCTAAGATTTGGGTCGTCTGAGGCAGCGCGGGCATGGGCAATAAATTCAGGGGTCACATCTATGCCGGTGATGGATCGGTCTGCGGAGGCGAGCAGGCGCGCCCAATGCCCGGGGCCGCATCCGGCATCAAGAATACTGCCTGGCACGGATGCGCCCCACGACTTGATTAGGGCAATATCAGTCGGTTCCATCTGATCGAGCGACCCTAACGCCTCACAATATTCCGCCGCCCGCGCCCCATAGCTGGTGCTGACTGTCATTGTTTCCTCACATAGTGTTTATTGTGCAATGCGATAGGTCGTGTTCCGGTTTCCTTGGCCGCCTTCACGCACAACAAGGGAGAGTACAAAAACGGGAGCGTTTTCTTCATGCGATAGCACTTTACTGCTTCCGCATGAAGAAAACACCCCCGGATTCAGAGTGTCTGAGTATTCCACCAGTTTTAAACCTGGTACTAGTACTCCACGCGATCAAAATAACGACCCCTGAGCGACGCATCTTGCCGCTCCCGGAACTCGTCTAAGACTCGCGGCGCTCGCGGTACATGCCCAGCGGGCCCGCATCCGCATAAGCCTGCGCCGTGTTGTAACGGTATAGGCGCGGCGGGCGGTGGCGGGTACCTTCAATACGCCGACCGGTATCAATAATCGACTTTGAAGCTGCAATCTGGCGGCGGAAATTCGCGGGATCCAGCGGGCGACCGAGAATCGCCTCGTACACCTCACGCAGCTGCGCCAACGTGAACTCATCGCCCAAGAACGAGTGCGCAATACGCGAATATTCGACCTTATTCTGCAGGCGGTACAGGGCGTACTCCACAATCTCGTTGTGGTCGAAAGCCAGCTCGGGAAGCTCATCTACCGGGAACCAGCGAATATTTTCGTGCACGCGAGTCTGCGAAACCTCAGTCGCCGGGATCGAGGCCCAATAAACCACCGAAACCACACGCTCATGATCCGCCCCAGGCGCCGGAACCGGCGTGCCGTTGATGCGCGCCGCACGCGCCTCCGGGGCACGCAAAACATCACCGAACGCATACAGCTGCTCAAGGTACCCGGGCTCAAGACCGGTCGCGCGCTTGAGCGTGTACCCCGCCGCCTGCTCTAGAGACTGCTGGGACTGCAAGGGCCGCCGGGAAGCGCCCACTGACCCTTATAGGGCTCGCGCAGGCGGCGCACCAGCGGCAGCCAAAGACTTGGGCGCGCACTATTCTTTTTGTGGCGTAATGCAAGAATCACGGTAGAAACCGCTAACGAAACCGAACTGTGGTCGGCCTCGTGCTCTTCGGGGACCTCAGCTGCGTAATGTGGTGATGAGTTCATCCATGACTCCTGTACTTATTTTTGTGTGCACTATAACCATTTTAAGGGTAAAAACGGCGTTACACGACTTACGGCGCGCGCATCCGGCGGATACACGCGCTGCATGGTTGGACTCTTGAGGTAAAGCGGCTAATTCTCGATGTTCAGCTCGCCCATAGCGTCCCAGCCATCACCGTCAATCTGGCGGGAGATAATCTTCGGAGTCTCGCGCAGAGCCGGGCGCATATCGGTCATCGCTTGGGCGAAATGCGCGGAGTTTACATGGGCCGCCGCGCCGTCGTCCTCGAACGCCTCTACCAGCACGAACTCGTTCGGATCCTCAACGCTGCGCGACCACTCAAACCACTTGTTGCCGGGTTCGGCACGGGTTGCCTCGGTGAAGTCGCGGGTTAAATCCAGCCATTTTTCGGCGTATTCGGGCTTGACGGGAAATTTCACAACAATAAAAATCATAACGACTCCTGATGCGCAAGATACGGAACACTTCTATTCTTTCACAGGATGCACTCGCGCGGGCAGAGCTCTAACGCGCGAGCAGGTCGGATTCCGCCGACAAGGTAGGATTTTCCAACCTGCTCGGGCCAAAAACCACCTGCTCGCGGCTAGTCGTGGGGTATTCACGGGCGTAGAGTTAAAGGTATGACTACTGCACAGATAAAGTTCCTTGAGACGGACCCGGGCCATGATCTCCGCTGAAACGGTTCTGCGGGCGGCTGCGAGTGATGTGTACGCCCTAATTGCCGACCCCGCTCGCCATACCGAGCTTGACGGAGGCGGTTCGGTGCGCGGACTGATATCCGGCGGCACCCCCGAACTGCGCGAAGGCGATACCTTCACCGAAAAAATGTTCCTGGGTTACCCATACCGCATGTCTCCCACGGTCGTGCGCGCCGAGAAGAACCAGGCCCTCTCGTGGCGCATGCCCGCCGACCACTACTGGACCTGGGAGATCGCAGATAACCACGACGGCACCGTGACCGTGCGTGAAACCTGGGATGCTTCCGAAGCGAAATTTTTTGGGTTCATCCCCGCTGCGCCCGTATTCCGTACGGTTGGTGCGTTCGCGCGTAACCGCCGTAATATTGCGCTGTCGCTGGCGAAACTGCACCGCACCTTCGAGGGGTAGAGGCTGTTTCTTGCCTTCTTCTTCCCTGCGAGCAGATAGTATTTCGACGAAAAGATAGCAACCTGCTCGTCGAAATACTATCTGCTCGCGGTGTTATGCCGATACGAACACTACCGTGCCGCGCGCCTGAGAATGTCGAGCGCATCCAGCAGGATATCCCGATCGGCCTTGATGCGTTTGCGCGCCGCCGGGTTCGCCATGCCTCCCGCAAACGCCGCACTGTAATACATGCCGTCCCCCAGCAAAAGCACGGTGCGCGCCATCTTATCGTCCCCAATCTCCGCGCGAATCAGCTCATACCACTGCCCCTGAATCTCGTCCATGAGTTCGCGTGCCGCCGGGTTCTTATCCTGCGCCAACCGCGAGAGGGCAACCAGGCATATATCGAATGGGGTGCCCTGAAAGGTTGAGGTGTTGATGTAATAGGCGCTGGCCCCCTCGGGTGCGGCGCGCATCTTCTCAAGGTCTTCGTCTGCGTAGGTGCGGGTGCGGTCTAAAAGCGCTTGGAAGAGCGCCTTTTTCGAGCCGAAATGATAGAGCAGACCGCCCTTAGAAACTTTCGCTTGGGCGGCGACCGCATCAAGGGTGGCGGCACGTTCACCGGCCTGTACCAGCAGATGTTCATAAGCGTCTAGGATCTGTTCGCGCGAGTTGTTGGCGCGGGTCGCACGGGGTTCGGATGCGCTGGCTGGGGTAGTCATAATCACCATTCTACGGATTAGAAACTTTACCGTCTAGTTGGTATAGTTAGTGTGTCCGTGGTTGTCTGTGCGGCGCATCCTTACTACCCTAAACAAAGCCTCTAGCAGCAACCCCTCTGCGGGCTATGAGCACTTGCCGCCCGGCGCATCTGCCGCAAGTGCCGAAAACTCCCAGATGCGTGTGAACACAACGATGAACAACTCATACCCCGTCACCGAGGCGCTGCCTATTCACGCGCCCGATCAGAAAATCAAACGGTGGATTGCCCTGACCGTGCTCATGCTGCCGGTGCTGCTTGTCTCGGTCGATAACACCGTGCTCGCATTCGCCGTACCCTCAATCGCGCAGGCGCTCGAACCATCCTCCAGCGAGCAACTCTGGATCGTAGACGCCTACTCGCTCGTGCTCGCTGGGCTGCTTGTGCCTATGGGAAGCCTGGGGGATCGCATCGGGCGGCGTAAAATCCTGCTGATCGGTTCCGTCGGGTTTGCAGTTATCTCAGCACTCGCCGCATTCGCACCCACCGCTCTGCTGCTTGTCATCGCCCGCGCCGTACTCGGGTTCTTCGGCGCCATGCTCATGCCCGCCACGCTCTCACTCATTCGCAACATCTTCCGTGACCCGAAAGAACGCCGCACCGCAATCGCCGTGTGGGCGGCAGGCTTCTCCGCCGGTGCAGCGCTCGGTCCCATCGTGGGCGGATTCCTGCTGAGCCATTTCTGGTGGGGGTCGGTGTTCCTCATGGCGGTACCCGTACTCGTACCGTTCCTTGCCCTCGCACCCATGACCGTGCCCGAATCGAAAGACCCAAACCCAGGTCCGCTCGATATGGTGAGCATCCTGCTGATTATGATCGCCATGACCGGCATAACCTTCGGACTCACCCATATTTCTGAGGCAGGTGTGGATGCGCTCGCACTCAGCACCGCCCTTATTGGTGCCGTGTTCGGGTTCTTCTTTCGTGCGCCGTCAACTGCGCCGCGGGCGTGCGGGAACCACCCCCATGCTCGATGTTCGCCTCTTCAAAAACACCGTGTTTACCGGGGGGATTCTGGCGAACCTGTTCGCCATGTTCGTAGATGTTGGGTTCCTGCTCTTCGTCTCGCAGCATTTGCAGCTGGTTTCGGGGTACTCTCCCATGCAGGCTGGACTGTTCCTGATTCCCGGTCTGGCGTGCACCATTGTTGCGGGCCTGTACGCCGCTAAGCTCGTTTCGCGGTTCCACCCGGCGGTGATTGTGTCTTCAGGGCTTGCCTTGGGTGCCCTCGGGTACCTGTTTGTGGTGTTCTTTCGGTTCGCGCAACGACCTTCTGCTCATGCTTTCCTTCATGTTCCTAGGGTTGAGCGTGGGTGCAGCACAGACCATCTCGAATGACCCTAATTCTTTCCAGCGTTCCAGCGAATAAGGCGGGTGCTGCGTCGGCGATTTCTGAGACCGCTCTATGAGTTCGGCACCGTGCTGGGTACCGTGGTGATCGGTGGCATGCTGACCGCAATTTACCGTGCACAGGTGATGGTTCCCGCCGGTCTTAATGCGGATGCGGCCCATGCGGCGGGCGAAACCCTCGGCGGCGCGACCGCAGTTGCCGGGCAGCTTCCCTCGGATCTAAGTGCCGAGCTGCTGCATTCGGCGCATGCCGCGTTCGATTCGGGCGTGCTGGTAACCGCAACCTTTAGCGCCGTGCTTCTGGCGGTGCTGTCGGTCTTCACCTACCGGATGCTCCGCTCGGCACCCGCCGAACTGGAGAAAGCAGAGCACTAGAAAAACTCCGGTGCTAAAAAGAGCCTTTCATGTAAATAAAGCGGTAAAAAAATACTCTTTATTCACATAAAGGCTCTTTTTATCGCGGAGGCAGGTGCCGGAAAGACCGCAGAAGACCCATAATTCAGGGAAGGAAATTTTACATGGAAACTAAATGAACGCAGCAGGAAGAAGCTCAGATGTTACGGTAGAAGTACCAGCTTCAGCGAGTAGGTGCCGCGTCAGCTTACGCGTTCTTTGCCGCCGCATCCGCGCATTCAGGCTACTAGGATGCGCACAAGGGCAGTCGCTACAGTCGCCGCGCGCCGGGAGGATAACCACGTGGATATTAAAGACTGGATGGCGCCTATGGTCACGCTCGCCATCGGCGCCAGTACCATTTTCATCTCCTATAAAAACTACCAATCACAAACCCAAGCCAAACCCTCGGAACTTGCCCGCTTAGAGCTGTGGAGCAAACTGCTTGCGGAAGCGGGAATCGACATTGGCGACCTGCCGCCCGAGGATGAACTTACCGCCGAACAGCGCGAGATCCTTGAAAATTACCGGGTTTTCCTCAAGCGTGCATCGCTCGAATCGAAGCTGCGTAAGGTCGGTATCGAGAATAACCGCCTATTCAACCTGTTGATGAAACGCGCGCATTCTCCCGTAAAGCCTACCCCCATCGGGTTTGGCGATTCCATTATTTACTATCGTCTTATTCTGTGGCTTTTCGCATTTATTTGGATTCCGATAGCCACCATTTTCTTGGGTATTCCGGTGCTGATCTCGTTCGGTGCGTATTTGTACCGCATGTTTATAACCCGCAGCGCCGATAACTATGTGGACTATTCAATTCCGGTTGGCTCGCTCGTCATTATCATTATTGGGCTTCTCGCCGTTGGCGGGCTCTGGTACCTACAAAACAAGATTCGTTCGGCGATTATCGCCAATAACGTGTATTTCTATTTCTGGGACACCTACGGCGCCAAGCGAGGCAGCCGCGATTCCGTGCAGGCATACACCGAGCGACTGACCGCGAAAACCTACTCTGACCTGCTTTTTATTGGGCAGCACGAGTTCGCGCAGCAGTTCCGCGAGAACATGTACATGGCGGGCATTCAAGAGATTGATGAATATCCGCGCGTGCTCAGCGATGTGGGCATGATTCCGCGCAACCACCAGGTAGTTGAGGCGACGGCAGACTACAACTGGCTTGACCGCATTATCAACTGGATGCGCGCCAAAATCGGCATGGAACCGAAGCCTGCACGCGTTATCTACACTCTGGAACGTAAACCGCCGAAGGGTGCGGGGGCAACTGCGACATCCGGGCTTGACGTGCAGCTTCATGAGCTCAAAGCCGGGCAAGAAGAAGCGTTTTAGGCGCAAGCGCAAGAAGGGTCGGGTGCTTATGCAGGCTGAACCGGCGACGGATGCGGTGCCCTCTATACCGAGCACCCTGACGATGCGGCGAATGACGCCTCGGAGGCTGATTCCGCGGCAGCTTCGCAGCCTCAAGTGGTGAACGGCCCGACTCTGACTGACGAATTGGTTGAGGATCTCAGCACCGGGCAGATTCCGCTGGTTCAGGTTCGCAGAGAGCAGGGGCAGAAGTCACAGAAGAATGCGGGCACCGAGGATGCTGGCTCGGCAGAAACGTATGGCATAGACGGTGCCGCTGAAGGTGTACGTGCGGATTCTCCGAAATCGGCATCGGAAGGTTCACCTGAGTAATACGCATATTCCGGGGTGTAAAAAAGGCTCTTTATTTCAATAAAGCGTTAGAAATATTGCTTTATGTAAATAAAGAGCCTTTTTAGTATCAGATAAATTTAAAAGTATTATTTTTTGAGAATATTCAGGGAGCTTTCACAGAATACCCAGGCTATAAGCTTAGGGTGAAGCCATGACTATTGATGAGAACCTTCTAAAACCTGAGCATGGAACAATCCAAGCTCAAGATGTTCATGAGATAGAGAAAGAATCAGCGGCAGATTCGACTGAGGAGCAGAACTCGTTTCCTCCTGCTCTTATAGCTGTGCAGATTATCAGGACTGCTCTTGAGCTCATATTGGTAGTGCCGTTACTGCCATTGCTCTCTAATCCTCTAGGGATAATCCTTTTCTTGCCTTTTGGTTTGTATTTTGTTTTGCAGGCTGCGGCATGGTCACGGACAGAGAAAGAAACTCAGATCGCTTGGGTTGTAGGAAGCAATATTTATAGCCTGATGATTGTTGCGCCTATTGGTGCTTTTTATACATGGTTCGTGATGGAGGTGACGGCTCCAAATGCCGATGTTCGACCATTATGGTGGTTTATAGGTGCCTGCGTTCTTGAAGCAATCATGAGCATTTTTATGATCGTTGTGATGAGTGTGATCAAGAAAAACTCTCCGGATGATTTTCAGGACAAGGGAGTCACTGTCGCTAAACCTCGAATATATGACGATGCTCTACACAGTTCTCAGGGAAGGATACACGAGGTGGGTGATGAATCAGAATCCTTGAAGAAGCATCATGAAGATCCGATTGTAGAAATTCCTTGGCAGCACGTTAACGTTAGGTCGCAAAAGCAAGATCAGGGTGAACAGCAATGAGCACCGATAAGAATTTTTCAACCGCTGATAATAATGACCCGCAGCCTCCCGTGGAAAAGCAAAGTGTATCGGGCAATAATCCGGAGAATGCCCATCAAGAGCCTAAATATACACAGCTGTATGGTCTAGAAGGCGCAGACGGTAAGATGTCCTTGGAATCCCAGGCGTCCCCAGAGCCTCAGGGCGCTGAGGGAAAGGAAGAGCCCTATCAGCACACACCAAAACAGTTTGATATAGATCCCGATACCCATGAGAATCTTCTTATAGCACAGGCTATCAAGAATATTCTAATTATTATTCCTGCGCTCATCATGCTGGTTGTTTCTTTGTCTGTGGATTTCATTTATCGGTTTTGGTATCTCATGAGATATGATAATCTTATCCTGGCGGGTATCATAACTATTATACTCGTTATTGCACTTCCTTACATGATTCACGTTATCTTGCAGGTTGTCGCATTTATGCGGTTTAGGAAATCAGTCAAGTTTCGGTGGATACGAGGCGCCAATATTTACGGCCTTATTGTTGCCCCGATCTCCGAGGTTACCTATGTGCCGTTTATGCTAGAGCGGATTCTTAGGTCATATTCATCTACCGAGAGCTCTCTTGCAATAGTGGGGGTTATGGTAGCCCTTTACGAAGTTATTTTGGGCATCTTACTGATTGTTGTCACGACAAATAGTATTAAAAAGACAGACAAATCTTCAAAACAAAAGCAGCATGAGGTATCCGAAGGAGTGCCTGATGAATCGCTCTAGAGTCCCTTTGTCTTCGGCTGCACCTGGTGATTCCACGCCCAAAATCCCATTCCCTCTGTTGGGGGCATACGTGTACGGTGAAGACAATCCGCTGTTGAGGATATACGCGGTGCTATGGTTGAGCTACCAACGACACCACCGAAACACATAGAGAGGAGAGCATGATGCGGCAGCTTTACGCGGCGCAGAAAATCTTCAAAATTACCGACCACTATGTCGTCACCGACGAAGGCGGGTACACGGTATATCAGGTTGATGAGAACTACCGGGTTCTCGGCAAAAACATGAATGTGACGAACGTTGAGACCGGCGTGCAGTTCACGCTGGAACGGCAGCTTGGGCTCGGTACCGTTTTCAATGTTGGCTTTTCCACCGGCGACCAGCTGTATATGCGCAAACGGTTTAAACTCGCGGGACTCAACATAGAGGCCTACCTCAACCAGACTCCGCTTCAGATCCGGGGTAGTTTCTGGGAAGGTAACTTTGAGATTGTTCTTGAAGGAGGTATCGTCGCCGCTATTCACAAGCCTAGGTTTAAGATGCGCGACAAATATCAGATCACTGTGTACGACCAGCGTTTTCAAGACGTTGCTATTGCAGTTCTCATCGTTGTTGATTATCTATCTGATCAGCGGCAGAAGAACAGGCCTAGAATTAGTTTTCACGGATCCTAAAGTCCCTATGCGTCAGGTTTGATGAGGCGCGAGCAGACAGTATTTTGGCGAGCAGATAGCAATCCGTTATCTGCTCGCCAAAATACTATCTGCTCGAGGGAGTTTAAGCGTGGTTATAGAGACTTACTTCTTGAAATGCCTAAGTAAAAATATTTAAAAGCATGAAAGTGTTTATAAAAACTTACGAAGCGTGGCGTTATATTTTTATGTGACATGCCCGAATAAGAAATATGACATTTAAAAGTTTTGAACAATGACCACTCTGACATAGAGCATAAAATACATGAATTTTTGTCTTGCGCGATGTAGCAAAACAGCCTTAAAGGGTTGAAAACTCGCCCGTGTGGCTTCTACGGTAGGGGCAGAGGCGTTCAGGAAAGCGCTACGCAGTAAATGCATTATATGAGGTGACCAAAAATCACTTTGAGATGTGTTGCTGGTATGCAGCTCTTACAGATGATATTCTGAGCGCTCTAATAAAATCCTCGCTCCGGAAGAGGAAATGTCATAATCCCGCGCCTTCTTTTATGAGGCGTTCACAGATAGTACGCATTCAAAATTCGCTTTTGTAGCTCTACAGTGGCGAGTGCGCGTATCCAACCACCATGTGAAAGGAAGATAAGTAACATGACTCTCGAAAACTCTGGACTTTCCCGTCGTAAGCTGTTGCGTACTACCGCCATTGGTGTACCTGCTGCTGGTCTGCTCGCTTTCGGCTCGACCTTGGTAACTGCAACGAGCGCAGAGGCTACTGCGCTCTAGTTGATACTGATGGCTGCTGGGGATCAGGAAACATCATGGGGCTTCCAGCAAATTTATGAAATGTTACTCAGGGTGCTCCGGTTTAACGACTGATGGTGTAATCAGCTCGCAGCCCTCAAGCTCTGCAGCCCTTCCTGCTCCCGGCATCTTGCTGGTGGCTGGGAATGGGTTGATGACGCTCAGGCATCTGGTTCTCCCAGCAATAGTGGAGATGCAGAACTTGGCTGGGTGTTGAGCGCAGATGGATTATTTGGTGCTGAGACCGTCAGTGCTCTGCAGACCCACTACGGTTTGACAGTTGACGGGAGCACTGGACGGACCATCGCCTGACGATTCAGGCTCTGCAGAAACGAAATCAAACCAGTACGTCATCAGTCGAACCATGTTCCAGACGACCATATGAATGATGTCGATAATAGACAATTACGAGTGTCGCAACTGCACGTCGATATCACACTCGATGGGGCGGAGGTTTGATGATCATTTACTGCGCCTCTCGAGGTCTTTTTCTAACTTCCTGCGCCTGAAAAAGTATAGCGAAGGAGGACATTCCTGATGACTCTCGAAAATCCCGGACTTTCTCGCCGTAAGCTGTTGCGTACTACCGCTATTGGCGTTCCTGCTGCTGGTCTGCTCGCTTTCGGCTCGACCCTTGTGACTGCACCGAGCGCAAATGCCGCTTCAGCTGGATGGCATCTGGGGTGAAGGAACGACAGTTGCGCTGTCAGCATCTCTAGAATCTAGGCACTTGGGGCTGGTCTTGAAGTAGATGGGCTGATCGGCAGTCAGCCTGCCTCTGCACAGGAAGAATTGGCTGTTTTTGGATCCGGTTGGGACTGGGTCTCGGATAGTGATGCTTCCGGGTCTGCAACTATCACCGCTATGCAGAACTGGCTGGGAGTCTCAGCGGATGGTCTGATAGGTCGGCAGACGCTCGCTGCTCTGGGCAGTTACGAGGATCCGGAACTCGGTCGGGAAATAGACGAGCTAAACCGTGAGTTGGGTGAGCCTAGTCGATTTGTTGAGGGAGTCAGCAAAGACGTCAGCGTAAATACGAAGACATTAAAAATAAGCTGAAAGAACTCTACGAAGAAGTTATCCGTAAGTTGCAGCGCATGCTCGATAAATTATCAGGTAAACCTGATCCTGAAGCGCGTAAATGGTTTGAAGAGCATCGATAAAAGTTTTCGCGGTACTTGGACGGGGCATGTTTCCACATAAGAATCCTGCCCCGACAAGGCTTTTTCTAACTTCCTATACCTGAAAATACGCAAAGGAGGGTATTCCTGATGACTCTCGAAAATCCTGGACTTTCTCGCCGTAAGCTGTTGCGTACTACCGCTATTGGCGTGCCTGCTGCGGGTATGCTCGCTTTTGGCTCGACCCTCGTGACTGCAACGAGCGCGAATGCTGATTGATGTTGACGGCTACTGGGGTTCGGAGACCTCGACAGGTTTTCAGAAAGTTTCTGAATGCCTTTCTGAGTGCTGGATTGGAGGTTGACGGCATGATCAGCTCTCAGCCTTCGAGCATGGCTTCTTCCTGCTCCGGCATCGTTGGTGGTTGGGAGTGGGTAGAAGATTCTCAGGCCAAGGGATCTCCCACTATCGAGTTGATGTTTATGTGGCTGACTCATGATCCAGACGATACTCTTGAGGCAAAGACGCAAGAAGGGAATGCGTCTTTGACCCGAGAAGGCGAACCTTTGCACAACAACCAAATTTCGCCTACACACATCAAGCTCATGCAGGATCATTATCGGCTTACCCGCGATGGCGTTCTGTCAGCTCCATCGCAGACCATTAAGGCCTTACAAAAGGAGATTAACCAGTACGTTGGCTAATCCAATGTGACAGTTCTTCACGTGTCGGGAGGGTGGATCGGTCATCTAGTGGTATATCCATCATCCCGACAAGGAAGGCATCATCCAGCTCTAGCTTTTTGTATCTGAAAATACGCAAAGGAGGGTATCACTATGCCGAATGAACATTCTGGTATTTCGCGTCGTCGCTTGCTGCGCACCGCATCCATAGGCGTTCCCGCCGCAGGCGTTCTGGCGCTGGGGTCCAGCATCGTTAGCGTCCCAGCTGCTCAGTCGCTTGAGGCTGATGGTTATTGGGGTTCTGAGACAACCTCGCAGCTTCAAAAGTTTTTCTTCAATATCTTTGCGCAGGAACTCGGTCAGCCTACATACGGGTATGAAGACGGTGTCGTGAAATATCAGCCTGCATCGCAGCAGTCCGCAAACCCCGGGCTGGGCAGCGGATGGCAATGGGAATCCGATGGGGGAGCGCAAGGCTACGACTTCACCATCTATTACCTGCAGCGTTGGCTGGGCGGTGTTGAGGCTGACGGCACGATTGGTCCCAATACCATCAAAGCCTTACAAAATCACTACGGTCTCACGGCAGATGGTCGCCTGGATGGACCTTCGGAGACTATCAAGGCTTTGCAGAACGAGATTAGCCAGTACGTCGGTTAAAACCCGGTGTTGCTCTTTCACCGGTTTTTTATAGTGCACAGTCCTTATTGAACTATTTAGGAGAAAAAATGATACTTCGTAAGTCTGATCGTCCTCGCCGTAAGTTGATGCGCGTCACCTCGCTCGTGGCTCCCATTGTGGGCGCCTTGTTAGTGCTTGGCTTTATGACGGCTCCGGCGGCAAATGCAGCGATTGCTGATAACTCGACAGGCGCAATGCAGGCAGAATCTGAGCAGCTTCATCAAGAAGCCCGGGACGCTACAGATCTAGCAAATAAGTTTGACCAGGATAACATCGCGATTAATGATTCTGCCGCTGCGGATCTGCGTGATGCTGCGCAGAAGGCTGAAGCGATGGCTCAAGAACGAGACCAGGCAGTTCAGGCTGTTGAAGATGCCGATCGTGACGCCGCCAGCCTCTTTGAATAAATAATTCGCAACTAAGTTGTGTGAAGAAGTGATATTGGGGCTTGTGAGCTTTTGACTGGTGCCAAGATTGCTTCAAACCTTTTATGAACCTTAGTTGAGGAAGGAGTATTATGACTCTCGAAAATACCGGACTTTCCGTCGTAAGTTGTTGCGTACTACCGCTATTGGCGTTCCGCTGCTGGTCTGCTCGCTTTTGGCTCGACCTTGGTAACCGCGACGAGTGCGAATGCGCTTGAGGTTGATGGTTACTGGGGAAGTGAAACTACACGTATGTATCAGAGGCTCGCTGCGCTTGCGGTGGTAGATGGCATCGTCTCAAGTCAGCCTGCATCTCAGGCGAGTGCTAACCCTGGGCTGACGAGTGGCTGGGATTGGGTTTCTGATGATGCCGCCTCCGGTTCAGAAACTATCAAGGATCTTCAGCGCATGCTCAAAGTGACCCAGGATGGGCTCATGGGCTCGCAGACTATCTCTGCACTTCAGGCGCGTTATCACCTCCCTCAGGATGGGGTATTGAGCGAAGGGTCTCCCACCATTAAGAAGCTTCAGTCCGAGCTTATCGTGGTTACCTATGACTAATTCAACATACTGAAAATACATCGGTTACCCGATTTTTCTCCGCAATTTCTAGATATGTGAGGAGGATAAAAATGATGAACGAACATTCTGGTCTTTCCCGCCGTAAGCTGTTGCGCACTACCGCTATCGGTGTGCCCGCTGCGGGTATGCTCGCCTTTGGTTCGACCTTGGTAACCGCGACGAGTGCGAATGCGCTTGAGGTTGATGGTTACTGGGGCTCCGAAACGACGGTTGAGCTGCAGAAGCGTCTCAACAGCATAAATGCCCCAGCCTTTGAAACTGGGCATCCCGTGCTTTCCCACGACGGACAGATCGATAGTCAGCCCGCATCCCAGTCAAGTGCTAATCCCGGTTTGACGAGCGGTTGGCAGTGGGTTTCTGACGATGCTGCATCCGGCTCAGGCACCATCAAAGATTTGCAGCAGTTTCTGAAAGTGGAAATAGGCGCTCGCGATGGTCTGATCGGACCCTCTACAATCAGCGCCCTGCAGACTTGGCTTGGGCAAACTGCAGACGGGGTTCTTGACGGACCTTCGCCAACGATTGAAGCTCTGCAAAACTACCTGAACTCTCATTCTCGTTAAAAGATAAGTTATCGCGAAAATGGCGTGACATGTTCTCACCTCGTATGTGTGATGTAGAGGATATTATGACCTCGAAAAATACCGATCTTTTCGCGCCGTAGCTGCTGCGTACTACCGCTATTGGTGTGCCCGCTGCCGGTGTGGTTGCTTTGGGAGCGAACCTGGTGATGACCCCAGCTGCGAATGCAGAGACTGACTTGGGTGCCAAGATGAAAGTGAGAGTCTGAGAAGCTTCAGGAGAAAAGCTCAGAGGGCTGAAGAACTAGCGAGACAGCTTCGATCTTGATGCCGCAGCATTTGATGATCCTGCCCACCAGGGGCTGCTGTCAAAGATATCAGCGGCCAGCTGCATGATGCTGCTCAAAAAGCCGAAACGTTGGCTCAGCAACAGAGCCCAAAGCTCCAGGCATCCTGAAGATGCTGATGGTGAAAATCGCAGTCCTTTCAATAATTTCATGCCAATTGTGTGAGGAAGCGAGATTGGAGACTCGTGGACTTCTAAGAAAAAGAACGAGAGACAGACGGCATGAGACAATGCAGCGGCACACGGTCTGTAACCTGCTCGACAACACGGTGAGTGCATAACCGTACCCTGACTAAAAAACGTGTTCAGGTGAGTTACGGTTAAAAACTACCAACCGGTTTACCGGTTTCGCATCATGAGGTTGCGGCGTTGGCGCTTATCCTAATGGCGCTGACTCTGCGCCTCATGGTGTTTTAACACCCGCATAAATAAGGAGGACATATGACTGAACTGGGTACCTCACGCCGCCGATTCCTGCGCGCCGCCGCTGTAGGCATTCCTGCTGCGGGCGCGCTCGCGGTTGGTTCGACTCTGACCGCTCCGGCTGCGACCGCCGCGCAGGCTTCATCAACCCCGTCGAATCAGAACCAGAACCCGAAGCTCAAGGTGCGGCAACCAACGCGCAGTATCTCGCAGCGAGGCGAAGAACTGCATATTCTGCTTGATGATGTACAAACGGGCTGGCGACGCGGTAGACGCAACCCAGCTGACGAGGAGCGCAGCGCATCGGGGTGCGGCGGACGAATCAAACAGCCCGTTCCCCAACAGGCGCGTCTCGTGGGCTGGTGTTCGCTGGAACGGGACGATGCAGCTCGCCGCCGGATCAACTACGCCGCCATGCGTGCCGAAGCAGTTGGCCGATGAGCGTACCCGCGCTGGCGGGGAGTGCCGCAAGGTCGGGATGCGGTGCGCCAGGCTGCACAGAGGCGCGTGATCTATCGTGTGCTCAGCAGCGCATCCCGAGTACACTGATGCGCTGGTGACCAAAGCTCGAAAAACCTGGCGAAGGGTCGGTGAAAAGCAACGCTCATTGTGAGCAATTCCTGCATAAAAAGGCTCTTTATTCAATAAAGATGAGGAAAACTCGCTTTGATTGGGATAAAAAGAGCCTTTGATCTTTCCCACCCGGTAAACATGGCTGGCTCTGGGAAAGAGGGCGAAAAGGAACCCCTCCGGGAAGGACAGTAAGAACCCGGAGGTTAAGCTAGGGGCTTACACCCTGCTTCTTAATCGGTTCGCGCGAGATCACAGCCTTCACCGCGTTATGCTCGGCGGCGTTTGCGAACAGGTCGTATGCTTCCTCGAACTGGTCGAAGGTGAAGTAGTGGGTTGCCATCGCCTTTGCGTTCAGGCGGCCCGAACGCACCATATTCAGCAGGTTGCCCACGGTGTTGCAGTTCACCAGACCCATGTTGATGTTCGTTCGAGATCCACATGGTGTTAATCGGCAGCTCCACGGCTTGCCGTGCACACCGCGTTCGCAATGTTGCCGTAGGGGCGCACGATCTTGAGTGCAGGTCTCGAAGGTCTGCAGCACGCCCACGGCCTCAATCGCCACATCCACGCCCAAACCGTCGGGGAGAGGGCCTTAGTCTTCTCGATAAAGTCCGGATCGGCGGCGTTTCACCTTATCAGTTGCGCCCAGTTCCAGCGCCTTGTTCATGCGGTTATCGTCCATATCGACGGTAATCACGCGCCCGGCACCACACCGGGTTTCGCCGTCATGATTTGCGCGCAGACCCACCGGACCGGCGCCGATAACCGCAACCGTATCGCCGGGTTTGGTGTTGCCGTTGAAATACCCATCTCGAAACCGGTCGGAAAGGCGCATCCGTGAGGGAAGAGAACGTCTTCGTCGGTCAGTCCCTCGGGAACCATGTGAACCGACGTCTCGGCGTAAGGAATGCGCACACCTACTCAGCCTGGGTGCCGTCAATCATGTACCCGAAAAATCCAGCCGACGCCGCCCACGGTCTGGCGGTGCGGCGGCATGTCGTCCACGGTATGAGCACTTGCCGCGGTTCGTGACCGCCGGACAGTGATGCGGTCGCCAACCTTCAAATCGGTGACCGCAGAGCCGACTTCGGTAATCGTGCCGATAGCCTCGTGGTCGGGATGCGCCCTTCTTCAACCTCGGGAACGTCACCCGTGAGGATGTGCGGTCGGTGCCGCAGATGGTGAGTGGTATCAACGCGAGCAATGACGTCGGTGGGTTCAAGGATGGTGGCGTCTGGAACTTCTTCCCAAGACCCGCTTGCCTGGACCGTGAGTAGACAACTGCCTTCATGGTGACTCCTAACTGAGATTTTATGAGGGGCTGTAGCTACAGCATCGTCGCTTATAGTCTCAACCTATCAAGAGTTCTTTATAGGTTGTACCTTCGATGGGCTCGGAAAAATCCGTAACTTCCTAGGTGTTACGCAGATTACATTTAAGGTTGTGATGACTGTAAGAATGGCGAGGCTTATGCGCGATGCGCTCTATACCGCGAGCAGGTGGTTTCAGGTATGCCTTGAAGTCGAAAACAGCCCTACGCTCTGTGCCCGCTCCAGCCGTTGTTCGGACTATATCTGTGCTGTCTATGGTTAGAGCGGTGAGAAACGTACTGGCAGGTCTGGGTGCCTCACTGCGATGGCGGGCCATCAGCTAGATTTACCGCAGTTGATAACGTCTACTGGTTGTAATCAATCGCCCGGATCACGCGTGCTAGTGCATTCTGGGAGCACGCGCGATGTCACGGGCGGATTTACGCTTCACCTGCTTTCGGCAATTCGCCATGCACCCCCTTCCGCTCATCATCCCTCACGACTAGGTTTCGAGTGCATGCCAGCGATTCGGCCGAGGGTGTAGCGCGCATGCAGTACAAAGCTTACCTAATTCAGTCCGGGTTTTAAAACGCGAGCGGGTGGTTTTGGTAAGACGGGTAGGAAAATACTGCCTGCTCGGTGCACTTTCCTACTGCTCGCTTCAATACATGCACGAGAGCGATACCCGCCTCGCATAGCTTAGATACTTGCGCTATGACCCCACCTTCGCGTCAGCTGTGGCGGTCGCGCTCCGCGTCGTGATAATCCGACGCAAGCCCTTGAGTACTACCTCAATATCGTTCTCCTTCGCATAAACATTGGAGAAGTCCTCAATCAGCTCCAGCACATCGCTGGCGATATACGAAGAGTTCTCGGCATTGATCGTGACCTTCGAGCCGGGGCGAATATTCTTCAGCGTCTTCTTAATAGCCGCCTTGTTCAGGACACACCTCTTCCGCCAAATCCAGCGTGATTTCGTCGGCCTCACCAAGCTCCTCACGTGCTGAGGGTAGTAGGCGCTTCATGTGCCCTGCAGCACTGAAGAAGATGCTGATCGCCAGACCAATACCTACGCCCTCCAGAAGGTCGAGGGCAACCACAGCATCACCGCGCGATACCGGTAAAAGCCCTCATGGGCGGCAGAAAAACACGACGATAAACGCATGGACGCGCCCGCAAATGGTAGGGTGGTTGCTAAAAATAGGCTGTATATGGGGGGATAGCATGGCGGACAACTACACATACCGGGATATTTCCAGCGGTGAAAGCATTCCGCGAGCACCTGGGTTCACTGGGCTGGTCGAAACCACGCAAAAATCAGCCCGTATTCACCCAGGCCACGGTGAAGACCTCATATTTCAGGCCGCTTTTTCTCTACGCAACATTCAACCATACGCCGGGAACTACAGCGGTATCCGGCGTTTTATGTGATGTCTAAAAAATGGCGTAAAACCCTGCGAAAAATATCGGCACACCTCGATCAGCCTCTTAGATCTGTGCCCTCCCCCGCATGACGGCGATATGTACTTTATAAGCGTTGGCACCCCCGCTACCACGAATTTTGTAGATCCACGAAGCGAGATGACACCTGGACCCGATGGGACGCTCAAGATAGAAGCATTCCTCGTTTCAGCACCGCCGCTCATCGGTTCGTGGAAACCTTTGATCTGGCGGACTATGTGGCGCTCACTGCAAGCGGGAGCTGCAGCAGCAGCGCCGTCGATACTAATGCTGCCGGATGTGCTCGGGTATTTGTCCGTAAACACGATGAACGACCGCGATGAACTCTACCGGAACGTGCGCACATCTTACCGACCGCGACGCCACGCTCTTCGCGGATCAGCACGTGCTGCGCCGCCGGTGGGATGTTATCGCGAGACTATTTCTCGCCTGACCTGACAGGCGACGGTGAGAACCTTGAGACGGAGCGCAGCAAAGCCCGTAAACCGGCGGGGAATGGGCGGTCTCAGGAATGCGCCTGAGCCCGCTGGCGCATCAGGTGAACGCCCACACTGCTACGAAAGCGGCGACCATCGTCAGCACAATCATGTGCCGCCAGTCGGCAGGTTCATCCTACGAGTGCAGCCCGCCGTCAGACACAGCACGCCGAAAACCGGTGAGAACAGCATCCATGGTGCCTAAGCGGCGGCATGCGAGCCGCGATGCACTGGCCCTGGAACCACAATGAGCGCAAGCAGCAGCACATTCGAGCGTCTGCAAAGAAATCACCACGGAAACCGTCACGGCACATACAGCGGAATGTCAGCCACAGCACCGGCAACCCAACGCGCGAGCACTATCACGATCAGGCTCACCGTCACCGGCTGCCGATGAAACAGCCACAGAAGCAGCAGAATCCCGGCGGACATAGCCGCCGCCTGAGCGATATCGCCGCGTGAAACCCCACAATCGAGACCGAACAGGAAATCCTGAATCGACCCCCGAATACCCGGTGCCAGCAGAAATAATCCACAATACCCAGCGCGAACGAACCGGCAGAAAAATACCAATCACCGAATCCTCTCGCAGCTTCTGGTTCTGACTAAAAATAGCCGCAAAACCGCCGTGATAACGCCCGCGATCAAGACCCCCGAACACCAGGTTGCCGCCGATAACGAACGCAACCGCCAAGCCGGGAAACACCGGTGGGCAACCGCATCGCCAATAAAAACCATGCCGCGCATCATCACGCGACACCCCACCCCGTCACCAAAGAGCCAGCGTCCTGCGGCGAGGGCGCGCAGCAAAAACGCCAGGGAAGGGTTGAAAAGGTCAAACAGAAATCGAGGGGTAATCATGCCGCTGCCTCCTGCGGGGTTACACGATGACCGGTGGATGCCCCGCCAAAAGTGCCGCCAGTCGAGTCGCCGCCTGCGCCCGGAACGCCATATCTCGGGCGATGGGCGTGCCCGTCTTCCCGCCTTTGCCTGTGCTTTCTCCCTCGCCCTCAAGTTCGCGGCCCGTGCCCAGGCGTAAAAGCTGCTGCGGCGAAAAATCCTCAGCTTTGCCGTCCAAACTCAAAGAACCGCGCACCCCGCACAGCCGCGAACAAGACTCCTGCGCCGCCACAATATCGTGGGTAGACATCAGAATCGTCACGCCCTCGCCCGCCAGCTGCCGGTACAGCTTTAGTGAGCGCGGACTGGGTGAAGCGCATCCACCCCCGTGAAGGGCTCGTCAAGAAGCAAAAGCGCCGGTTCAACCGCGAGACGCACGCCAGAAGCACCCGCTGCCGCTGCCCGCCGGAAGCTCTCCGATGGGACGGTTCTTCAGCGGCATCGATCCGTGCGTTCCGCGTGAAAAACCTTGACCCAATCCGCAGTTTTAGGGCGACGAAACCAGCCGATCTCGCGGATTCGCCCGGTCATGACCGCATCACTTGACGGTGATCGGAAATCCCACTGAAACTGGTTAGCCTGCGGCACATAGCCGATGCGCGCCCGTGCGGTGCGCGCAGTACTGCCCAACGCGAATGCTCCCGAGGCAGGATGCAGCAGCCCCATAATGGCACGTAACAGCGTGGTTTTTCCGGCACCGTTCGCCCCGAGAAGACCCACAAATTCGCCGGGGTTCAGGGTGAGCGAAGTCTCGCAGCACCGCCCGCCGCCCGTACCCCGCATAGAGGTTCTGGATGCTCAGCGTCGGATTTTCACTCCCCGGCGCGGGGTCATTTTTGGAGCCTAGCACGGTGGTACCTTTACTCATCCCGCGCGCCCTTTCCGCTCGTCATGATGCGCTCGGCCTGCGCCTGCGCGGTCTTATTGCGAGCGCATCGTGAAGGCCCACTGCGGCAAGTAGCACGTCCACAGCCCCAGCGCCGAGCGCCACCGGCAGGACAGGGAACCCGCCGGATGAGGCCCCCGGACTATCGGAAGCAGCCGCAGAGTGCGCGCCCTCGGACTCGCCTGCCGGTGCCTGATCTGCGGCCTGCTGCGCCAGAGCGTATACCTCGTCCGCAGTCGCCGAGATCCCCGATGGCGGGCTTCATATAGCGGGTGTCAGAAGCAACCGAACCATCCGCAAGCTCCGCACAGGCAGTCACCTTCAGCAGATAGGCGCCGGGCTTGGTAAACGCAATTGGCGTGGGTATGCGTGTTCTTCTCAACCCATATATCCTGCGGCTCGTGTTTCGGGACGAATCCACAAAACCTGCGGCTTCGAAGTTCCCATTCTCCAGGTACAGCGTGAACTGCCCCTGGTCCCTGAACCTGCTCTGGGGTGAGGTGACCCCGCGCAGGGTTTTTCTGCACAAGCGGGTCCTGGAGTGGTCCAGCCAGGCGAGACGGCCTTCGTCTCGGTCTGCGGAATCACATACACCTGCTCGCCGGGCTGTGCACCCCACAGACGAATAACGGTCATCGTCAGGAACCTGGCGACGTGCCGCATCAGACCGCGGTACAGCACATCATCCACGCTCTGCGCCAGATGGGTGCTGGCGGCATGATCGTCATGGATCATGAGCTGAAACTTACCGTCTGTAAAACGTGCATATCAACATGCCCGCTCGAAATTTCAGTGCGTCCCGTGCCCTCGGCTGCTCGGGCGAGCGTCTGCTGGAGCCTTCTGCTCTTTACTGAGGTTATCGCTTGTGGCTGCCCGTGGCGACGATGCACCGGCGCGGGCGTGTGATCGGCTTTATATGCCGGATTGGCTATAGAGGCTGCGAGACCCGCATAAAGCGAATGAAATAACCTTCTGACTAGTTTTTATTCCAAAAATAGAATATTTCATGGATGTCTTCTTCCTCCAACGTTGATGGATGTATATGCATGTGTGACTATGGACGAGAATACGACTTCACCGCCCAACCGCTCGCTGGATGCATGTGCGTTGGCGCGCATCATGCTATCCGCATGGTGGGGTGCCTCATCATCGAGCGAATCGAATATGAGCACCCACCTGAACCCCGTTTTCATGGGCGACCTCGCGCAAGGCTGGGCTTCGCGTGCGAGTATCCCGATCGAGGGAATATAGCCGGTACACGCAAATCCTGATGCGCGCTGCAGCCACTTGCTGCTGTTGGATGCTCGGCTCACTGCCCGCCACCGGCGTCTGCGACTCGCCACCGTCGCCCATAGTGCTCGCCAGGTGGCGAGGTACCGTCATGGGTGGTAATCGGACTTTTCGAGGCTTCGGGCGAAGATGCATAGATGCCGCGAGATCTCCCGAGTCCAGCTCATCAGGCTCGCGCGCCGCTACGCTCGGTATTCGCCGTGTACAGGCTGGTTCGGGCGGGTCAGCCTCGGCGAGGCGTCACGCATGACCTGCGCGTGCCGCCATATTTGGCACCGAATGCCATATGCGATCTATCTCGCCGTGCGTGTTTGCCGAGCACCGCCTGCGCCAGCAAATACACCTGCCCCCGATGCTCGCGCGAGCTCAAGAGCCCGTACTGGCCAGCGCAGGAACCACTCCTGCAGAGTGCGCGGAAGAGCGCAATGATCGTGCAGGCCAGGTCGTGTTCGGTGACTTTCCCGCCGCTATCGGCTGCGAATCACAAAGCCGCCCCATGTATGTACCTGAACGGCTATATCCGCATGTCCGGAGGCTACGAAACGGTCGTGTTGCACGGACGAGAAAGCAGCCTCGGCAGGGTCTTCACCCACCACGACATGCGGTGTTCCTGCGCCCGGGTACCCGCCCTCGGGGCGCGTTATTGCGGGGCGTTGCCAGAACATCAAGAAGTCGGCGTACACCGGCATCCGCAAAGCCCACGAAAGGGCTGCGTATGCGCCTGCAGCGCGAAGCTCCAGCGGCCCCATATCGCCGGTGCGCACCCTCACACCATCCTGCGCGGATTCCTGCGTGCCGCGCCTGAAATCGCACATCATCTCGACCGCGCCGCCGGTCTGTAATAACGCCGCAACTGCCCGGGCCCTTCACGGGTAACGAAAAGGCGACCGAAGCATCCAGATCTGAGGCGACTGGCGGAATGTTGGTGCGCCCGAGGCTCAGTGCCCTGTGCCTGGCCCCAACCAGATAGAATCCAGCGAGGCATCCTCCTACTGCAGGTTCAAGCTTGCCGCCGTACTGCTCAATCGCGCAACGCGCCGCCTGTACCCGAACCGCAAAGCGTTGAACTCTGCATCGCCGCCATTTTGCGCTGTTCCCGGCAGCCAGACCGTTGGTGAACGCCAGCCGTGCGTAGGCGACATCGCGCATCCACAGGCTCGGCTCGCAAGATGCGGGTCTGCGCCATTAGAATGAGGGCGTGTGCCCAGGCACGCTCGCCGCCAACAGCACGCGCCACATCCGCCAAAATCAGGTTGTCGCCACCTGAAGACGTCCGTCATCAAAACCTGAGGACGTATTCTGTGCAGTGCAGGCGCAACGCCGCGCAGACGGGCAGAAAACCCAGGAAGCGCGGCGGCTGAGCGGAACTTCGAGTGAGCGCTGCGGTACGCAAGACTGACGGCGGCGTGAACCTCTAGAGCTCATGACGTTTGCGGCGGCGCACGGTGTACGATCATGCACTCCCAGCGCGACAGCAAGCACAGTGACCGACCACAAACAGATTAAACCCTGCCCCGGTGTTGGCTTGAGCTTCCGGCGACAGCGGCCTGCGTGCTGTGATCTAGCTCCCTGGTTGGTGAGGGGCGCAGTCACTTGCGCGAGCGGTCTGCCGGCAATGCGTACCTTCGTGCCGTCCGGCTTCGTGACAAGACCGCTTGCCGCATCCACAGCACCCGCTGCAGGATTGCTGTTCGGCAGGTTTATGAGTGGTCGAATTTTCGGCGTTTCTCAGGCGCGTTCGACCTGATGCTGGGCGGGTGCGGGGTTCGCCGGATTATCAACACGGCGCGCCCACCGTAAAGTTCAGGGTCCGGTGCGCTCTCGACGGTCTGCCCGTTCTTCAGATGCCTGCCAGCCGATCGTCGCGCGCGCGGCCCTCAGCGGTATACACCCAGATTGCTGTGTTGGGTGCGTATTCAGTGGAGACCTGGAAATGAGCCGCCGCGGGGATCGAAGACTTTCCTGACCGGCGGATCCGAAATTGCCGGAGGAACACCGAGCATTGATCCGCGATCAGAGTCCTTTCCGACTCATGGTGACCAGGTCCCATCGGCCTGTGTGATTCGGGATCCTGGGTACTCCATCCCAGCCACGGCACGCCCTGCCTGCGGGTTGCGATCATGTGCACGGTACTTCCAGCGGGGCAATATCTTCCATGCCGCCAGGAAATTTCAGCTTGCTGCTCGCCGAGGACGAACTCTCAGAGCCGGGTGGCGCATGTTTGCAAGGGTGGGCTGGGCGATCATCTTTGACGGCAAGACTCAGCGTGGAACCGTTCAAGACCGGACCCAACGTCAAAATGCCCCTCGGTAGCGCGATCCGCCGCGGCATGATCCGCAGTCGTTACCATCGGCGAAGTGCCGGGAATATTCGCCTTGGGCTTTGGGTAGCTTCGTGACTGCACGGAATCCTGACTGACAACCTCGGTCGGAATGCACTTCTCGGATTCCGGTTCCGGGATAAGACCCGCCACGGAGCCGAAGACGGCGCGGTGGCTCTTGAAAGCCCTGAACCGCGGGCGCACGGACCGGTCGGCGCGGTAACATTCTGGGCATTTGACCCGTTAACCGTGTGGTTCGGTACTGCACCCTGTGACGGCTTGTTGCGGTGCCAGCGGGCGCATCGGGCGCGGGGGCATCACCCGTTGCAATCTGGGGGTTGGGTGCCCGCATCCGCGCTGAAGAATCAGGCTGAGCCGGGGCGGCTTCCGCACTCGACGAATCACTGATTGCGCGGGCTCGAGTCACCTGATGCTGCGCGCGGGAATTACCCGCGCCGTGATCGCTCCTCGATGAGCGCTCGTTCGCGGCATCCCGATGCGCCTGCTCACCGCCTTCCTTATGCTGCGGCTGGGCGGCAGCTGATTCGGCGGAGTCCCTGCGGGTTTTGTGCCCGATGCCCCTGCTCGAAAATATCCTGCGGAACTTCGCTCACAACGGTGTAAGTCGCCTCAGCGTGAACCTGCACGTGCCGTCCGCAGAGCTCAGCGCGTCGCGGGTGAGCCGGCAGGTTCCGGCGGTAAACGCCCACGCAGCATGCGCGAGCCGCCTGCCTCAAGCTCGTGGGGCGCTAGCCCGATCCGCCGTGCTGAGCGCCGCGATGCGGACGGGGTCCTCCCCGCAAAAGACCTCGGCGCGTGCACCTTCCCAGGGACCTCGCTTTTGACGGTGGTCGACCGTGATCTTATTGTTTCCGAGCGCACTCTGCGGGAATGTTTTCGGCAACTAAAGCCGGTGAGAAGCCCATCAGCGCATGCTTCTGCGAGATGTACCAGATGAGGCGCCTTCGAGCGGTGAAATCGCCATCCGGCGGCTACGCGGGTTTGGGAGTTGATCCGTTGCCGGGCAGGCTGAAAACGGTGGTGGAGGGTTGAGGCCTTCACCCTCACCAGTCTCGGCGCTTGGAGTTCTAGGGTGAGTCACCGTCGTGCGGCTCGGCGTTGAGCAGTTCGGTATGCACGCCGCGCACAATGCTGATTCCGGTGTAACTGCGCGGTTCTGCCTGTGCCGCACCGCGCTGCCTGTTCGCTTCGTGTGCGAGCGCCACCGGTGCCGTGTTGAACGCGGGCAGGCAGAGAAGGCTGAGTGTGCATCCCAGGGCGGTGGTTTCCGATGATGGCCAAATGTTTTGCGGCTGCGTTGTTCGCGGCGGGGTTTTGCGGGGTGCTCTGCGCATAGTTTCCTCCAACGACGGTGTGGTGTGTGAATTCACGACGCATCGGTGCGTGTGATGATGAGATGACTGTCATATCTATTTTGATTATGACAATTGATCTCGGTGTGCGATAGACTGTGTATGCAAAATGAGAGAAGGTTTGATCATGTGCACAGAAATACACACATCGTCGTGCGCTGTGCATCCCTTGCTCGTATTTCCGCGGTAGTCTGACTGGCTCTCAGCTGGCGCATCGCCTGTCGCTCCCGCACATGCGGGACCCGACGACAGGCGCGGTATTGGCTACTCAGGGTCATGTTGATGCCCAGCGAAAACCTACTGGGAAAAGCGGCGGTTTCCGCGCTCAAAAACAAGCAAACCCTGAAAGATACGTGCCGATCTTTGCGAGCCTCGACAAAACCGTCAGCGCTGGGTAGGGAAGGGATGGGATGGCCGCAACGGTGCATCCCAATACGCTGACCCTGCCGATTCACCTAATCTGCGTTTTCTAGGCGAACCTGGGCGCCTACATGGCACACCTGACCTGGTAATCACGATCCCATCTGGGCAGCTGGGTTCATCCGTCAAAATCCCTGCCTGAAAACTTCCGTGACGGCGTTTCTAGCCGACCGATATTCTCTCTCAGTTGAAGGCGGCCGCATGGAGCTTTCGCTACAGCTGATGAAGGACACTGCGGACGTAAACCGCATCCTATCGAGCACGAGTACCGGGTGGCACTCCTGGCTGCTCAGCGAGGCCACGCGCGCCTCACAACCTTCACGCGACCCGGGCGTTAGCCAGCGGTGACCTATCGTGACGAGTGGCGCGCGGCACGGACGGATCGGTCATCAATCCCGCCGCAAAACTCGTGACGCAGCGGGTGGGCGGGCGCTCAGCCCATTCTCGGTGATCGGAACCCGCAGCGCGGCGGTACCAACCATTGACCGCTGACACTGCGCCGTCGGGAACCTGGACTTAGCGATACGTGCTTTCCGTGTCACCCCATAAGCTCGACCCTGCCTGCGAAGAACAAGGATGCCGACGATCGACTCGGCGAGCATCACCTTCACCGCAGCCGATAAAAACCTTAGTGGAACGTTGACCCTGTGTAACAACAGCGGTACTTCACTCACCGACGGTGAGGTAAAACAGCACCGCCACCTGGAGCGAAATGATGGGCGGCGAATCGCCACTGATCTGCAGGCTGCCATCTTCACAAGCGGGAACGAGGGCGCGCGCTGTGGTTTCGCATAGCTCGCCTATCTGAACCCGGGCACGCACGTGTACCGCTGCGGCGACTGGCACCGGGGCTGCCCGTTGAAAGAGCGATGAAAGGCGCAATGCGCAGTAACTACCGCTAATGGCACGCCAGCGGTGACTGCACGGTGCGCACCGTGCCCTCCACGCAGGAAGGGTACCGCACGCTTGAAGGTGACGCTATCCGCCGACTAACGTTCGCGGGTTTTGATCCGGGTGGATTCTACGCAACGACTAGAGTACCCCAAATTCGATATAGGCACCCACGATCGTTAACAGGGTAGCGCGCCCCACCTACCGGGAAGACCAGCTACTTTGAGAACGAGCAGGCTTATCGTGAAGAGATGCTGCCGCATCCCGATCGCCGAATGCTCGCACTTCACAGGTGAAACTCACCCAAAATTATCAGCGCGGCGGCGGCAATTACAGCGCCACGGGAACGCTGGGTGCGGATGCGCCCGCCGCAAACCCCAGCCGGGCGACTCGCATGCCCGGAACCCGAGCAAGTCCCTCCGCGCTGGCCGAGGCGGTCCCGGCACCCAACGATGCGCCGCCAGCGCATCGCGGCGGCTCCCGAGCAACCGAGCGCGCCAAACTCCCTCACGAAAGGATGGGGATGCACGAAACACGCAAACGCACCAGGCGCCCACTTTCCCATGCCAACCTGCGAGGCGGGGAGAGATCGACCCAGCCGCTATAAAATCGGCGACGGGCACCTGGACCTTCTGGCACAACTGCGCGTGATAACCGGCTGGAACTGGGGCTCGGGAGACGATCAGCGGTCTCATAGATGCGAGACTCGGTGGTGCGCCGCTGGAGTACCGTGCGTGTGGACCGTTGGTGATCGTGCCCGCCGCAGCCGCGAAACGCGCATGAACTCGCTTAAACTCGACTTTATTGGACCGGTCGGAACCGCGTTTTGACGGGCTTCCGCAAACGGGTGCGCGGGCTGCCCTGGCGAGGTACCGCACCCAGGATGGACTACAGCAGACTCGACGGCGGCTAACCCGCGCCACGTTGTGCCCCGCAGCATGTGCCGAGGGCGCGCGATTCGGCGTCTTCACCGAGTCGCTGACCGGCCCGAGGTGCTGCTGGGTTCGACCAAAAGGTCAGCATAGTATATCGGTATCGACGCACACCCAGCCGCGCACGCCAACTGGGCTATTTCGCGAGCCTGGGCATTACATATTTTGACGTTCAGTCACCCGCAAAACTCGAGCGGTACTGAGATCACAAGTAAAGTCCAGCAGCCCCGCCGTCGCCGTCGGGAATGAGGCAAGCAACGCGTGACTCCTTTACCCGCAGTGGAGGGCCGGGCAGGGCGCAAACGGCGGTTCATCCTCCGACCAGAATGCCGGGCAAGACTCCTCGGCACGTGTGGGCACCCCTCAGGGCGCCGTGCGTCCCAATGCGGCGGATGCGGCGCATCCGCAACCTGAGCTTCGAAACCGCAGGATGCCTCCGGCAGCCGCCAGTACGGTACAGGGCACAGACCCCGCAAGGTTCTGAGCAAGCGGCGAACGGGAACAGCTCTATAGGGCGGCACCCAGGCTGGTACAGAGAACGGCACGGTCACCGGAACGTCAGGGAACAGCAGCAGCGTATCGGGCGGTGCAGGTTCCGGGCGCATCCGGCGTGGTTCAGGGGCTGCGGGCGGCTCATCCGCCGGGCTCGAATTAACGCTGGCAGCGCACACCGGATTTGCACCGTGATTCCCGTGGTAATCGCGCGGGTGTATGCGCTGCTGGGCACTGGTGCTGTTTTGGTGATCCGTCGTCGGCAAAGTAGCCGCGGCGCGAACACCGAGCACGCGTACCTTAGCAACCTCCGCCGTTTTTGCGAAAAGCGGTGGTCTCTTTCGATTAAACGTGTTGAGCGTTTTTGGCGGGTAGAGCACCAAGAGCGCCATCCGTTCTCTATGCCGCGAAATCGCTGACCGTGAGGCAAAGGCTGAATCTTGCGGATGCGCCAGTTTACACTGGGTATAGCCGTGAGACCTGCCGAGCACTGAGCGTTACGGGCCAACCGTGGACGATGCAATAACCGGCATGCGCGAAGGGCGCCGCTGGGATCTGCCTTCACGCTCATTCATGTGCGTGGGTTTCCGGCACGGTCGGTACCGTCTGGGCGGTCTCGCGTAAAGGCTCATGGGCGTTGTATGCTGCCTAGAGGTCCTCAAGCCCGAGAAATTACCACAAGGCAGCGAATTTCTTGAGCGGTTTTGTGCGCCGAACGCACCGATGCTCTGGCTGCTGCTGCCAGTCACATCGATGCCTATCGAAGACATGGTGGTTGAGGCGATCGTCTGGCGATCGTCATGGAATACCAGCATGGCGGGAAGCGTGCGCGAGGATTTGCGAAGCAGAAGAATCTGCTGCCCGGCGAGGCTTTCGGCATTGTCGAGCGCGTGCTTTGCAGCGCTGGAATACGCGCATCGTGCCCGGTTCTGCATCTGGGCGCCGGCAAACAGCGTGCTTTTATCAGCATTACGGTGTTGCCCTCGTGGAGCAGGTGCGGGTTGCCGACTTCGGTATCGCCACGCTCATGGGTCGACGGAGAGCCGGGGTTTTACGGTACACGCGCATGCGCGAGCTGACAAAGCCTCATAGGCGTGGAGTTCCTCCAGCCGATCATTTATTCCACGCCAGGTGTTGCTTATGCGACGAGCTTCTGGTCGGCGCCGTTCCGCGCTGGGTGGATGCGGATTCTGCCGTTCAGATCAGCGATCACCTTCGAGGATGTGCGCACCGTCGCGAAGAATCTTGAACAGGCCATCAGCGGGAACCGCCCGACAGGCCGCGCCAGGCACGATGGCGCGAGGTTCGGGCCTGCGCAGAAATACCAGGATGCTGACCGGTTCGAGTATGAGGAACGCGCCTCAGACCCAGGTACCGGTGGTCGTCAGCGCACGGTTATTCGCGGCGGCGGCGAGCAGGCACCCGCTCAAGCCGCGCAGGATAACTACGCGCGCAGAGTGCCCGGGTGTGAAGCCTCGCATCCAGACGATTGTCCGCCCGGTGACCGAGGCGCCGGTTGTCGAAGGAGGAAATCGGCAAGACTTTGAGACGAGCAGCCGAGAACGGTTGCCTCACGCTCAAACGCCCGCTCAATGTGAGGGGGTGGTGTAGGTATTTTGGCGCTTGACGCGCGTGCGTTTTCGTCTTTATCAACAGTTCCGGTGAGAAGAAGCAAGAGGGGCCAGGCGTGGACCGCATCACTCAGGCGCAATTCGCCTGCCGAGCGGCTTGACGCCGTCTTGCCGACTTCATGACCGTCGTCGCATACGGCTACCGTGAAATTTGGTGCTCGACGCATCCGGGCTGCGGCGATATTCTGCGGGTCATTCCGGGCTGAAGCACCGATTCCTGCCCGCACACCACATGGAACCGAGGCGAGTGCGAGCCGAGGAGATCCGCAGCCAGGCCGCCATTACCGGAGCTGGATACGAAATGCGCCTGGAACGTAGTAGCGGCTTACAGATTCCGGCGAACTCAGCCGTAACCGCCCAGGCGCCAAGGTCGATATCGATATTCCCGATCTGAAGAGCCTCGAAAAATGGCTGGGCAGAATCACCAAGAGAAACCCAGACCGCCATTAGCGCCGGACGTGAAGTCGGCTATCGCCCGCATTCAGCGCATACAGAAAGATTGAGGTGCGGGTGCCCAACCGCGTGATTGACGCGATCGGCGGTACCGGTTACCCTACTGCCGGTGTGGCCCAGCAACGGGACGACCTGAACCCGCTCGTGGCTGCCGCAGACCGGCACCTCTCGAGGCCGTACCTCGCTGGCGCCGGAGACGGGCGATATCGCCTTCACAGACGGATGCTCCGGTCACCTGTCGATTTCCAGCGGATCAGAAAAATGTGACGGCTATCAGTTTGCTCCCCAGTGCAAGCTCAACGTTCAGGTGGGTAACTTCACAAATCTGCAAAGTAACGCTGGTATTACATGCGGTAATTGAACATCTGTTGATCGTGCGACAGAGCATTCGGGTGGCGCTACTTTCGCACATTCTACTCATATGGCGCGGTAGAGGTACCTTTCGGTGCACTCGAACGGTTTACTCGACGCCACGCACGCCGTCTGCAGCATTACTGTCCATAAAATCAGCCACCTTGCTGCGAGTGCCATATGTCTGCACGCTTCGACGCGTCAGAATCACGGCGCTGACGACGAAAGAGCCGCCGCTGTGTGCGGGTGCCTTCATCGAGATCATTTGAGTTTGCTCGCTTGCGGCATGCTCCTCGTCAGACCAGCGGCAGAATAGTGATCCTACCTCGCCGAACAGACGGGCCCAGCAGAGGCGAACAGCGGGTGCAAAACGCCCACGCACGTGCTGCAGGGCACGTGAATCTTCGACTTTGCGAGCAACGGTAACGTTTCTGCTATTGACACCAACAATATCTATGTCAATGAGCAAGAGCACAAGAGCTCCAACGAGACCATCAACTTCGATCAAAGACGTGTGGCGATGGGTCGCGCGCTCAGCGCAGCGCCAGAGCTCCAAAGGCACCGGTACAAAGCTGAGACGAACGGGTATTCCGGCGAGCTGACGTGGAGGTCTGCGTCGAAAACCTTACGCTCAAGTCCCAAGAGGTGGCGCTACGGTGCGGGCGGCACCAAGCGCACCAACCAGGCACGCTCGTCGGTGTTCCGTTTACGGTGTGGCAGGGTCAGGTTTCGCTCGAGTAACGTGAAAATCCAGCGAATCGTACACTCCGGCGATAAGACCGGACGACAGCGCAACCAACGGCGTGAGTCAGCGACGACCGACGGCAAAGCCAGAACGTGCGGTGCGCGATCCTGGCACCTCCGACCTCCAGACAAACATCGTAATTCCACGCTGAAGGTGGATGCACGCAGGACTTCAAGGCGCGATTTCGATGTGCGGTTCAGCCGGGTTCGCCTCTGACCTTTCGGGTGAGAGCGTGCTCAGCTAACCAGTTTCAGCAGAACGACGCCTAACCGGGTTGCGATGGCTTCAGCGCACTATCGACGGTGAGTCAGTGTCGATTCGACGATACCAGCGCCAGCTCGCAGGTGGGCGAGTGCGCTCAGCCTGGACAACACCTCGGACGCCTGGGTCAGGATGCCGCGAAAACCTGCGGGCTAACGCGAGACCTGACCAAGCGTATGGCCGGAGCTTGAGCGGGCAAATTTCAGTCCTCAAGAGGATGAGCTTGCGACGCCGACGGTAACGAGAACCAGCTCATCAGCCAGCCAGCTGGAAAGCACCGTGAACACGATGGATGCCCTGCTGGGTGATACCTCTGGTTCCGAATGTCCTCGGTCTCGCATCCGACGGGTCATGCTGCCGTCGATCGCGGTGCGGCCGGAGGCGGATCGAGCGTACGCTGGCTACCTCGTGCAGCTTTCCAGATTCTCAACAGCTATGCCGATGCCAGCGGCGACACGATCCAGCATGCCCTCACCGGACTCCGCTGCTAGACCACCATCGGGCCGGATAACCAGCAGCGAGGTCTCTGCCGTGGTGGATCCTCGCGCCTGCTCCCTGTGCGGTGCTTCAGTGGTCACCTCGCAGGCAAGCCTGATTCTGGTCTCGTCTGCTAATGGTGAGAAAGCTTGTGAACGGGCAGCCTGCGGCCTGGTACCTCAAGAAATTGCCAACAAGAACTACCGTGCCCTGCGCGGCGGCAGGGTGAACAACTGATTTTCCCGAGAGAGTGACGTGCCAGGTGCCGAAGGCAAAAGCCAGCTTCCAGGACCACCATGCAGAACGACGTGACGCGAATCGCTCAAGTCTAGCCGCCGGTCGGTGAGATGAGCTCAAAGAAAGGCCTCGGATGAGCTCCTGCGAGGCGCTCAGCAGCCTGCTACAGCAAGGCAGTGGCGGCGCGCGCCACGCGACGTGAGGCGAAACTCGAACTCTAGTTAGACCAGCGGAACGAAGATATCGCTGGCGAACTCTGCTGCAAGCTCTCGGTAGAAAACGGCGGCAAAGCTACTCGCAAGAGAAGTAGACCGCCTGCGCTCTCTACCTGACTTCTACGCCTTGCGGTGGGACCCCGGAGCCTGGCGCGATCAGAATAACGATTCACAGGCGATCAGAGCACGAACGATAACCGGCACGGAACAGCGGTAGCCAGAACGACCAGAACCAGGGTCATCAGGATAATAACCAGAACACAATAACAGCGAATGGTCAGAGCGATCAGAATGGTCAGGGCGGTGCGCGGTAACCGCAGAACGACCCGACTGAGATGGTCAGAACGATCAAAACGGTCAGAACAGAACACCCTTTGAACTAGCAAAAGCAGACAGCTAACCAGTGGCACCCCTGGCGTCGGCAGCGCATCGGTTTGCTGCCGACAAGCTCCGGGCGCCCGAAGGTTACGGGCGAGGCTATGGACGAGCCTGAACAACCCAGGCACGCGCGGGACGCGGTTATCAGAAACCGACCTGCGAACCGACCACCCCTCTGGCGCAGAACGCAAAGGATTCTCGCCCTGGTGAGCTCTCGTTCCGCTCTCAGCTCGAGTTGAGAAGGCGTATGCGGGGCGGGTGACGGCCAGAACCGTGATCGCGATGATCGCCAGAACGACCCGAACTCCTGGATGAAAAGCTCAGAGTCTGACTAGCGCATCCGACGAACTGGTGGGAACCTGGATGAACTTTTCCAACACAGCCTCCGAACTTTCAGGCTCTCGAGAACGCATTCAAGGACTCTGCTGGCGAGGCCAGCAAGAACATCAACAACCCTGATTTCGCGGAGATCCGCCAGGTATCGGCTCAGGGTTCGGCAGGTGCCGATTCCATTCAGAATTCCTTCACCAGCTCGATCTGCGGTCTGGCGGAAGCTTCGAATGTAATCGTGCGCGATGCGGTAACTCTGGAAGCGCAGCGCCGTGACGTGCCGGTGAGGTTGAGAACCTCGAAAGCATCATGGACAGGGTCACCCAGGCTCCTGGAGCAGCTGGATGCGCGCACCGGAGACGCCAGCCGCGACCTGGCGGGTGCATCGCGCTTCTTGCGGCGACCTCAACAAGGTTCTCCTCGCACGGCCTGGGCGATAGCCGAGGTCGATGGTTCAGGGTCTGCTGGGTGTAGACGAACGCCGCAGCTGGTGCCGACTTCCAGCTGCTTGCCTCTAGAACGCCTGGTTACACCAGCGTTCGTGCCGAGATATTGCGGCCGTGCGGCTGCAGCGGGCACAGTTCAAGGCGTCATGGAAACTCAAGTACTGCCTCCTTCCACCTGCCTGACGGTGGTGAGGCCGAAGTGAAGGTGGTTTACACCTTTCCACATTGGGACATGTGGCGTGAGCCCCCAGGCCTCAGCGAGGAAGAACAAACCTCCCGAAGGTACCTGACATCGTGGCTGTGCCCGCTGAGTCTTGTTGTTAGTTATCGTGGTGGCAGCTCATCTGCTGCGACCGGATATTCGGCCCTGCGCGCACCCGGCGATACCGGGCATGCCCCGTTGTTCCGCAGGAAATTACGCTGCCAGACAACAATAATCGCGACGCCGATCGTGTATTACTGAGCTGGTGGGGATGCGGAAGGCTCCCGACGGGTGCTCCTGCAGGGGTGCTGCGGTGGCCGCGCATCGTCTGGATCTTGGTAAAACCCCCGTAGTTGACGGTCGCTGGCGATAGGGAACCCCTGACGGGGCTCGTGATGCCGTCGAAAACTCAAATCTGAGGGCGTTCAGGGAGTTGTGATTTCTTCCTCAGGTGAGCATATTAAGGTGCGACGGGACGCGGCACGTGAGGCAACATCCGGTGATTAAGTCTACGACAGCGTAGATACCGGGCGCGGAGTCTGGAGCCTGCGCCACCCCCGAGCAGCGCAGCGGCATATGCAGGCTTCGCGGCCATGTTTGCAGAGCATCGTGATAGCTCCCAGGATACTGAGGTGAAGATTCCGCAGGTTGCCGCCAAACATGCGTACGACCGCGATACCGATGTGCGTGAGCCGGCGCAAGACGTCAGAAAGAGTCAGAGCTACGAGGGCTGGCGAATATCTTCAGTTTCGGGCTCAACGGTTCATGAGCCAAAATCGTCAAAAGAGCTGCAATACGCCGGGGTAACGGCTCAGATTCTTGAGCCCTGATCCGCTATCGCCCATTTTTCGCGCGAACCCTTCGTGGCTGGTGGCACGGTCTCAGCAAACCTGACGACCGTCGGGTACAACATGTCGAACTCTTTGGCTTTTGCAGTCCGATGACCCCGGGCGAGGGCTCGTCGCCTTCCTCGAAGCGGTGCGTGTTGTGGGTCGGATTGCATCACCATGACCCTGCGGGATGATAGCCTTCAAATCCGTCGCTCCCTATGCGGATGCGCGCTCGTGCGCGTGCTGGTCTTCGCTATACGATCGATAAGGTGCACGAACGCAAGCCGGAGGCGGTCGCTCGCGTGCTGGAAAGCGCGGGCTCGATGCCACTCAGGCGATTGCGGGCGACGCGCTGTTCCTCATGAAAACAACGCGCCCGTGCAGACCTCCGTACTCGGGCAGAGTCTGGGGCTGCGCCGAGGCGAGCAACGATCAGGAACCGCGCATCGTCTGGTTTTGCAGGCGATGGAACTCGAACGAAACCTACAATGAATAGCAATTGACTGTATATATTCAGATAAAGAATATCGGAATGCCGTCTTGTCACAGGGGCTGTGAGATCGTCGAGGAACAGTGCATGCGATCAAATATCCCTCGAATCTTTTCAGAAAAGTATCGAACTCGATTCGTGGCAGGAGAACACCACGCTGCGGCAGATCGTCTGACACGGCGGGCGGCGGGAGATAGCCGCTGACGACCGCTCTATGTGGGCTCAGCCGGTCACCGGTGACATCCGATGGATACCGTCGTGCTGCTTGAAAGAGCACTGCATCGGATACGCCCCACGCCGGTTGCCGAACCCATTCACGGATGGTCCATCACCGTCGCGGTGTGGGCTGCATGCAGGGCGCATCCTGCCCCTGCCAAGCGGTCGCGCCTCGTGGCGGGCGTTCCCCAAACCGATGTAGTGCTGGAAACCGGAGTGCATCCTGGGAACACTTCACCGCCACCCAGACCGACAACGGGGTACTCATCAGAGACTCCCGGGATCCTGCAACGGAACCTTTGCGAACGGCGCAAAAGCTGGGCGAGTGGGGTAAAGTGAGACGACGAAGCCGTCATCTACGCCGGGGAGAGTAGCTTTTGCTTCGTGCGCCCGCAGCTCACTGAAACCCTGGCACCGCGCGCAGGGTCGCTTCCCAACCTGACCCCCAGCCGCACGGCACCCTTCAACCAAATCCGCCGCGCGCGCTCTTATGCCGAATCAGATACCGTCAAAACGAAGCGGAAGAACGTTAATCGGCCCAGCCGATTTAACATTGCTAGTCGCATCACCGTGATTTTTGCCGGTGCGATGGTTGCTATGTCAGCGTGAGCCTCGGTACGGGCTTTTTGCCCTGTTGAGTCCGGTTGCGGCTTTTGTAATGTGGATGAGCAGAAATGGCGTTTTCAAAACGCGATAAGCGAGAGGAAGAAAACCGGTTCGAGAAAGAACTCGACAAGGTTAAAACCAAGTTCGACGACATCTACGACTACGAGCGTCTGCGTCTGCAGGAACTCGCACCCGACCCCGCCAGCGTAGCCCGGCGCATCAAGCTTCCAGCGTGGAAGTATGGCGGCGGCGCTTGCACTGCTGCTGACTTTTAGACCTTGCATGTGGGGTACGGGAACTACGCCTGGATTCCCAAAAACGACCTTTCGACAACGCAAGAACCCGAAAAAGAAGTAAAAGACCTTCTCGATTCTTCTCAATTACGGGGTGTCCCAATGATTGCCGACCTCACTGACGCCGGTGTTATCGGTATCGTGGGGGATAGGGAAGGGGCCCTCGCCCTAGCGCGCAGCCTCGTGATGCAGGCCGTGACCCACTGCGGACCCGCAGACCTCACCCTAGGCGTCTTTTTCGACCGTGGAAAAGAAGATGAGTGGTCGTGGACCTCGTGGCTGCCGCATACTCGACAGAGTGGATCCTCCACGGGTGGCCGATGGATTTCGCAGGACTACGAGCAATCCACAGCTATGCTCAAGAATCTGCAGCAGAGCATCGACGGACTGCTCAGCCCCGGACTCATGCTCGTTATTGATTCCGAAACTTTGACTGAAGGGCGCGATGCACCTGCTCGTAAACTCCTCGGGTTTGGGCGCGGCATTAACGCACGTGAAATGGCTCGACGAGACAAGCCGGTCCATAAAGTTACTAGTATCGTAATCGCCTACTCTGAAGAGCAGCTTCCTGCCTCTTGTACTGTAGTTGTTACAGTGGACGAAGACGCCGCCGCAACCTTCTACGAACCCGAGAAACGCCGTACCGTCAACGACGTTATTATCGGCGGCATCGACCTTGACTACGTCACAAAACTGGCGCGGATGCTCGCAGAATTCGACGACCCCGAGCTCATCATCCCCGGTGCGGGTCTGCCCGGGCTGGTGCGCCTGCCCGAACTACCGGCATCGGCACGCCGCCCACCGCCCAAAAGATTATCAACACCTGGCAGAAATCCAACGGATACAGCACCGAAATCGGCGTTGGCGACCAAGGCGTGTACACCCTCGACCTCGTCAAAGACGGTCCGCACGGTCTTGTCGGCGGTACCACGGGTTCGGGTAAGTGAATTCCCGCGATCCCTCGTCGCCGGTCTGGCGGCCCATAACGACCACGCGCCTCAACTTCATTCTGATCGACTTCAAGGGCGGCGCGCTTTCCAAAGCCTGTGAACGGCTGCCGCACGCCATCGGCACCATCAGTAACCTCGACGAACAGCTCGCAAACCGTGCGCTGATCAGCCTCGAAGCTGAAATGGAAAGGCGACAGCGGCTCTTCGCTGCCGCCGGGGAAGGCGTGGACAACATCATCGAATACCACGCCACCAACCCGCCAGAACCTATGCCGCGCCTGCTGTTGGTGATTGACGAGTTCGCCATGCTCGCCAAGGACTTCCCGGATGTGCTGGCCTCGCTCGTGAGCATCGGTGCCGTGGGTCGTGCGTCGTGCATGCGATCCTGGCAACCCAGCGACCCGCTGGCGTGGTGAACAACGACATTCTGGCGAACACCAACCTGCGTGTTGCGCTGCGTGTGCAGTCTAAAGATGACTCCTCCAACGTGATTGAGGTGCCGGACGCCGCATCCATAGAGCGCTCGCAGATGGGTCGCGCCTACATCAAACTGGGGCAAACAGATATTACCCCCATTCAGACCGCGCTGGTAACCGGGTACAGCGGCGTTATCGAACGAGACCCCATCGAAATGCGCTCTACCAATATCTTTGGCATTCCGTCGGCACCGCGTGCCCTCCCGAAACCAAAGAAGACCGATGCGAACGACCTCGACAACCTGATCGACGCCATCGTCGAAAGTCGACCACGAAGCAGCGCATGCCCCGCCGCGCAAAGTCTAGCCCGAAGCCCTCGGCGATAACTTGCCGCTGAACGGATTCGAGAAGCCTTTACGGGATTGACGAACCCGCACCCGCAGATGGTGACACTCCGATTGTAGGTACCGTTCAGGGCAGTACCGTCTTCTTCGGTCTCGCCGATATACCCGAAGACCAGGTTCAGGTACCCGCCGGTTGGGATACCAACGTCAGCAATATGTTCCTCGTCGGAACTCCCGGTAGCGGCACTAGCACCGGGCTTGCCTCCCTGGCGCTACCTCTGCCTGAACACACCTGCGTCAGTTCGATATACGTTCTTGACTTGGGACCGAGCCTTTGGCCTTGAAAAACCCACCTGCCGCATGTGAGCGCCTATGTAGGTCCCGGTGAAGGTGCCAAGGAACGTCAGACCAGGTTCTTACGGCATCTTATGGTTGAGCTGGAACGCCGCCGCTCCAATCCGACTAATGCGCGTAAACTCATTATCCTTATTGACGGCTACGGCACCCTGCGCGACGAATTCATGGAGTACACCGGAACCGACTACCTGGGAGCTTTCCACCGCGTATATTCCGAAGGGCCTGCCTTAGGAATGCACTTCATGATGGCGACAAGTCGTTTGAAGGGAATTCCTGCCGTTGTCAGCGACGTAACCCAGCAGCGCTGGCTTTTCCACCTCTCCGATTCCTACGACTACACTACTTACAGGATTCGAGGAACCGACATCCCAGCCGCTGTGCCCGGACGTTGCGTCGATAGTGATACCATCCGACAAATTCAGGTAGCAATACCGCAGATGAGCCTTGACGACGCCGTTCAGCAGGTCGTGCAGCGTTGGGGTACGGTCGATAAGCCCGATGTTATTGGGCAGCTGCCTTCCCTGGTGCATCGTTCCCAGCTAGGTATAGAGCCCGTGATTGGCGGAGAAAACTGGATTATTCCGGTGGGTATTGCCGAGCATAACCTCAAACCAATAGCATTCGAGCTTTATGAAGGGGAAAGTGCGCTCATTGGCGGCTCACCGCGTTCCGGTAAATCGACCCTGCTCCAGGCTATCGCTGACTCCGTCATGAAACAGCGCGACCTCGGAGAAACGAACGCTCAAGTGTGGGTTATGTGCAGCAGGCGCTCGCCGCTGGCGCATCGTGATTTTGATCGGAAGGCTACGACTCCACAGGATATTAACCCTCTTGCAGCAGAGCTGGAAATTATTGAGGAGCCGGTGCTCTTGTTGATTGACGATGCGGAACGTATTGATGATGCTGACCAGGGAATTGCTAATCTTCTCAAAGCGGAGTCTCCATTTGTCCGTGTCATTGCCTCGGGTAAGCCGGGTGAGTTGCGCACCATGTATTCGCACTGGACGAAGGCGGTGCGTAAGTCGCGTACCGGTGTGCTTCTGCAGCCGCATATTGACTACGACGGCGATATGTTCTCAATGACGCTACCGCGCCGTGCACCGGTAACTCTAACAACGGGTCGCGGCTATGTGGTGTTGGGCGGTTCTACGGTTTTGGCCCAGACCATGTGCCCCGACGACCTTGAGGTTCGGCCGAAAATGGCATCGTAGCGCAGAGCGTTTTCTCAGAAAAGATCCCTCACGATATGTGTTACCGTGAGGGATCTTTTCTGTGATCAGCTTTATGTACCTAGTTGGGTTTTGGTTCTATGTTTCCGGTGGCCATGCCGGTGATGCGGGGGTTTGCGGTGAGGAAGTCGATGACGCGGGGGTAGTGTTCGATGGCCCAGGTGATTTGTTGCATGTCTTGGGGGCTGTTGGGGTCTGCCCAGCGGTCTTGGGTGCAGCGGAAGTATAGGTGTGCGGGGATGGCGTATTCTTTCATGCCGCGTGGGGAGTAGGCGGCGATGGTGTAGCCTTTGTCGTTCCAGAGCCAGATGCTGTCGGGGTTGGTGCCGTCGTTGTCGGGATGGTTGGATTCTGGGGTGTATTGGTATTCGTTGATGGCGGTGATGGGGGTGGTGCGGAGTTTTCCGGTGAGTCCTCGGTAGGTGATGGTGTTATCGGGGTTGAACCTGAGGTATTTGGTTTCGTAGTAGTACATACCAATCAAACCGAAAAGGACGGCTAACAGAAAAACCACAAGTTGTTTGGAATTCTGCAAGATGGGTGAGCATGTATATACTCATTCCGGTGAACACTGGGATGTAGATGCTCCAGACCCAGGGCTCGGAGCGGGGGAGCCTTTTGACGAGGGCCCCGCTGCGTTTGTCCCGGGCGCGACGTATCTCGTCCCGGGTGATGTAGAAGATGATAAAGAGGAATGAGCAGATGAAATATATTAGGAATGCAGACATTATTTTTTATCTCATACATACGGGGCGACCACGAAGCATTACGACCATCTTAAGCTTTCGGTCTGTACACACCCATAACACAGGGTATGTACAGACCGAAAACTCTATTTATGGACTAACAACAAACTACCTGATTTTTTGTTAAGGTCAGTATTGTAGTCGCCAGGTGCCCGGTGAGAAGTGGCTGGCCCCTTAGCGGGACCATCTGCACGGTGCTTAGGACCATCTATTCCTTTCTGGTGCCGTGGAGTATTTGAGGTTTCGGCATCTTTATATCCGGTGGTCGGGTCGCCTTCTGCACGATGTGAAGTTGCTGGGGGATTTTTGGTTGCTTCGTCATGAGTGTTCTTAGCCAAAGAAGCACCATCCTTCCAACTAAAATCGGTAGCAGTCTTTTGAACGCTGCCGGACCAGCTCTTCTGGGCATCGCTTCCCACCGTAATGGTTTCCTGCGGCGTCGCTTTTAACTTTATCCTGAACGATCTGGTCGAAAGGTTTAGTCACCATGTTGGATGCGCGAGTTCCTACTTCTTCCACACCAACTTTCAGTGCGGCACGTGTGTACGAATGGTTCTCGGTGTTACCAAGATATGGCATTCGTTTAACAACATCACCTTTAAACTTTTCCTGTAAACCAGCTGTAGCGGCTCCACTCACCATGCCAGAAGTTCCCGTTGCCAGCGCTCCCTTGACCGTCCAATTCCCATTAGAGTTGGTCACGTAGTCTGTCACGTTTTGTACGCCTCCGCTTAGACCTCCGTTAAGAATTCCAGGGGCGTATTTCGAGCCAGCGAATTTAGTTACTGCATTAACTTAGCCGCTGGGAACCAGTTTTGAAGCCATGGCCTCCACCCTGGCGCCGGTGAAAACCTTCCCTGCCCCAGCTGTTATGGCACCGGTAATGCCTCCCTTAAGAGCGCCCTTACCTGCTGCCCCCCAGTCAATACCGCTACCATCTGCTTTCATCTTCATGGAGCTTGCGGCTCCACCAGCTGCCCCAGCTAAAGCGCCAAGAGCTATGAGACCTACAGGACCTGTCACGAAGATACTAGCGACAGTCGCAACGGTGGCAACCACAGTGAATGCCGTTTTCCAGTTTTCCATGCGTTGGTATTTTTTGAGCTCGTCCTGGCTGACGGGCCGTGTTCCCCAGGGGTCGATCATGCCTACAGGATCATGACCCAGGAAGGAGTACGAGTCCGCGAACCAGCCCGCGCCCACGATGGGCGGCAGGGGGTCTTGGGAGAGGAACTTCTTCGACGATGGGTCAAACACTCGTGCGCCCATCAACGCAAGCCCGCCCACCGCGAGCGTGCCGGAGCCGGTGAATGATACACCTTCTGGCAGCCCTACACTGGTAAGCAGCGCGGATGCACCCGAAATGCCGGGAGCACCGAGCGCACTGGGCAAACCTGGGTCTGCGACGCAGCAGCACCAGTAGCGCTTATGGTTCCTAAGCCGGGGTGCCCGGGCGCAAAAACCGACCGGTGTTGGGTACCCCGAGGGACACTCCGGGGTCAAATCCGCGGTACTGCCGCTGGGAGAACCCGCCGTCAGCCCCTGCAGCCGGGGATGCTTCCGGCCCCCAGCAGATGCGGGGCGGAGAGGTCAGATCCAGCGGCGCACCGTCACCTGATCGTTACCAGTGATCGCGGTGGCAACCCCGGTAGCGCCGGCGTGTACCCGAAGACGTGAGCACAGCCCTGGAACCTCGGCACCGCGAGCGTCGGTAGCTGTATTGCTGACGGTAGCCAAGGCACCAGTGATACCCCAGGTATAGGTGCGTTCTTGGGCCACACCATCCGAGGTGATGCTCTTCTGCCCGGTGCGTTGCCCGGCTGCGTTATAGGTGTAGGACACTTCGGTGCTCACCCACGCGGCAGAAACACCCTCACCCACTGTGTAAGGTCGTTCAATCGTGGTGCAGTGCAGCAGTTGGTTGAGCCCGTTATAGATGAACTGACGCTCACCAAGCAGAACCCTGCCCTGAGTGGTCTCATCCTCGGCGGTGCCATGGTGATAGAGGCGCTCGGCAACCATGAGTCCATCCTCATACACCCAGGTGAGTTCATACCCGTCAGCGCGAGCACCGGTCAGCTGCCCGGCCTCGTCATAGGAGTACATCACCAACCCGGTCGTTGTGGAATCAAGCCCGATAATCCGGCCGGTGTGGTCCCGGATCACCTGCACACCCTCAGCAGTGTTTTCATCGCCCTGCTCGCTGGTGTGTTCATAGGAGGACACCAATCCGTCCTGATCGAAATCCCAGGTCGAGATCGTCTCGCCGATCTGAGCACGCACCAGGTGCCCCATAACGTCGTAGGAGAATTCCCCAACGACCGACTCGCGCTCACGCACACCAGGGTCAGCGATCGAGGCGGTGTTGATTGAGCGGATCGGGCGTCCGGCACCATCAAGCACCCACTGGGAAGACCCGTAGGGGGTGAGCATCATCGTGCGGAACCCATCGGCATCATACGCATAGGTGAGTGTATACGACCCAGTGCTGGTGAACGTCTCCAGGGCCTCAGCCGTACCAGGCTCACTAGTATTCTCGGTCCCATCGACCTGGCGGGTGTACTCGATCAGGTTTCCGGTGGCATCAAAGACACGACGGTACGTCACCGGGGCATCCCCAGTGTGATCCTTCATCCACGTGATCGTCGATCCCGGCAGCGCGGGTGTACCCGTGCCGTACTCAGCAGCTAAGGAACCGTCGATGAGCGTGCGGGTCAGATCACCCGTGCGGGCATCGTACTCGAAGGAACGGGTACGCACCCCGTCATCCTCAGACAGCAGGCGCCCGGCGGCATCCCACGTATAGGTGGTGCGAATAGCTGGAGTCGTAACGGTGCTATCCGGGTGAGGCTTCTTCGCAACCTCAAGGATGCGCCCGGCGGCATCGTACTCGTACTCTGTGATAGCCGCGGTCGGATCCGTCACCGAAGTCAGCAGCCCGTCCGCGTCGTGGGCGAAGAATGTCCTATTCCCCAACCCGTCGGTAACCCGCACCAGCTGACCGAGCTCATTATAGGCGTAGCGGCGGGTGCCAAAAGTGGAATCCTGCACCCGCACCAGCTGATTGCACGCGTCCCACTCATAGGTGGCAACGCGGCGACCTGCTTGAACTTTAATCAGTCGTCCGGCGGCATCGTAGGTCATCTTTTCCACAAGCCCGTCGGGGGTATGCCGCTCGATCACCTGCGAGGCAGCATCATACACCAGCGTCGTTACAGCCCACCGGGTTGGTTCCTCCCACGAGGGCGCCCCGGTGACGGGATCGGTCACTCGCACAGGCTCATTAAGCCCCACACTCTCGGTGACAAGACGACCGCAGGTATCGTAGGTGTAATCGGTAAACCGGCCCGCAGCACTAATGATGCGGGTGACACGTCCGGCGGCGTCCCGCACATACTGCGTGAGCCCGCCATTGGCGTCCAGGGCTTCAACGATATTCCCAGCAGCATCATACGTAAACATCTGCCGACCCGTTGGCTGCGAGGGTGCACCGGCAGTCTCAGCGGCTGCGATAGCCTCAGCGGAAGAGGATACCCCGTGCGGGATGCCCGTCCCGGCAGTACCGGCAACCCCCGCACCGGCAGCACCGGCACCCGTAGACGCCTTAGACGTATCGTGTGAGGAGGACGCAGACTTCGTGGAGGTACCGTCCTGCTGGCCGATTTCAGTCACGCGCCCGAGCACATCAACTTTGAAGAACGCCGACGAGAAAAGACCTTCACCGGTACCGGTAACGGACTCAACACCCTCATGCCGTTCGATAGACCGATGCGAAATAACTCCCGTCGCGTCGGTAACCTGAGTAATTTCCCCGGCGCGATCGTATTCGAACCGCGTGATGGCACCGGTAGGATCGGTCAGACCGACCAACTGGGACAGACCATCCCACGAGTATTCCCACACCCGGTTCCCAGCGGTGATCATCTTCACCAGGTTCCCGAAAGTATCGTACTCATGCCGGGTTGTGCCCCCAACCGAGTTCGTGACGGTCGAGATATCCCCACCAGCGGTATAGGTAAATGCGGTGGTATTTCCCGCCGGGTCGGTAACGGCCTCAGGTAGAGCACCGACTGAGACATCACGGGCTTGGCCACCCTGCTGATGATGTGCACGCACCATATATGGCGCGCCGTCGCCGACCGGCTGCTGCGGGTAGGTGAGCGTCCAGCGTGCCCCAAGCGGGTTCGTGAAACTTGTCAGAACACCAGCGACATTGTATTCAAGCGTGGTAGTAGCCCCCAGCGGGTTCGAGACGCTTGTGACCTGCCCGGCAGCATCGCGCGTGAAACGGATTGCCTCACCGGCAGAGTTGAGCATCGCCACAATATCGTGGTGTTCATCGTACTCAAAAGCCGTAAACACGCCGGTCGGATCGGTAATCTTCAGGACATCGCCTTCAGGGGAATACTCGAATATCGTCGCTTCCCCGGCACCATCAAGAACAGCTATCGGGTTCGGATTCACTACTAAGGAGCTTTCCTCGTAGTGGTACGAGTTTACCGGCATAGGATCGCTGAGATTTTTCACATCCCGAGCATCACGCACACTTACCGAGAGCAGCCGATCTTGCTCATCCCAGGTGTACGTGTAATCGGCACCCTCAGGGGTACGCTCACGCTTAATATGGCCACGCGCATCGGAGGTGCGCACCAAGCGCGATCCGTCACGCTCGGTAATGCTGATCCGGTTGCTGAACCGGTCATAGCTCATCGACATGCGCGTACCGTCAGTCGCCGTGATGCTTACCAGGCGACCTTTCGAGTCGGAGACCCACAGGTTCTCATTCTCACCGGTACCAGCATCGGCAATAATCGTTGTCAGTGAGGGAGTATATGTATAAGAAATATCCCGCCCGTACTCGCTGATCTGCCCGATCACACGACCGGAATCGTCATAGGTGTTCGTGACCTCAAGATCGCCGCGCGAGTTAATCACCCGGTGAATCAAACCCCGCTCCGTATGCGTATAGGTACGCGTTCCGATACCGGTCGTTACTCCGGTGAGCAAACCAGATACCTGCACCGAGGAACTGGATTCAGCAGCTTCGGTATAGGAATAGGCAACGTTCTGCACCTGCTCTCCGGCACGTTCACCAATGGTGTTGTACGTGAATGCCGCTGCCGGGCGCACACCACCAGTTTCCTCAGCAGGCTCATAGTCCACATGAATACCGCGATGCGCCACCGGATGCACCAGATCCGTCACGGCACCATTCTCAACCAGAACGAACACAGCTAGGCTGCTCAGATGTCCCTGTCGGCGCGCCACCGGTGCACCAGAGGGCGCATAGAAATACGCTTCGTGTTGGTTATTCTGCACCATCCATAAGAATGGAGCCTCAGGAACCACAGCAGAACCACCCGTGACTTTAGCCTGCTCGTAGGCGTGCATCTGCGCATCGCGCACCCGGGTAAACAGTTCATCTGTGGCGGGAACCTTCGTCAGCCACCACGGTTCCCGGGCAGCGCGGGCGAACCCTTCGCCTTCCCGATCGAAGAACATCGCGCGTCCGTCAGGCATAAACCACGAGGCCTGCTCGTCCCCAAAGCTCAGGTGGGTATCCAAGGTCGAGAACCAGCCAAGCCCGAACACGCCCGACGGCACCTCATCCGCATGGGTGACCGCCAGACTGTTGTACATACGCGTCAGCGACAGCGTAGACTCACTCACCGTCCCAGCAAAGATAAGGTCGGTTTCCGGCTCGATAAAGTTACCCGTCGCCACGTTCACCGGATCATTTGCATACCCTGACGACGGAACTTCACCAGCAATTTCTGAGGCAGTTGCATCAATATGTTGAAGCTGCGGGGTTCCTACACCACGAGATTGAAGTGTAAGGTCTAGGAACGCATCCGATGCTCTAACAACTATATCTCCAGCACTACCATCTGCATCACGGAATGCCTGTGCAACCTTCGTAAGCCAAGACGTTAATTGCCCGCTTTGTGTGTTTAACGCTTGAAGTCCTATCAGAGCGGGGCGGATATCCAGCGTGCCGTATTTACAGCCTGCTTCGAATTCCGTCCAAGCGCCTGTAATTGTCTTATACTCTTCTTCGTGGTGAGAAGTATCGTTATCACACAAGCTGACGTATGCGTCTATGTCATTAGGAACAGCTGAGGATGTCCCCGAAGATCCAGATTCTGAAACAGGTGCAGGCGCTGCAACCGTACCTAAGTCTGAGGAGGGTTTCTTAGGTTTTATCTCATGGGGCTGAGTCTTCTTATTGCCCCAGTAACTATCCCACTTGTCTTGAATCCATTCGGCTCCGTTTTCAATTTTTTTCTCAAACCACCATTTTTCTGCATCCTCACGTGCAGTACGGCGCCTTAACTGCTCAATGGTGGCAGAGTCTGATAAATATTGCACAAGACCTGCTGCATGGAAAAGCATTTTGGAAACATTGATAGCATTTGTATTGAGTTGGTTGCGGTTTGTTTTTGCATCGTCCGCATATTTACCACTAAAATTGTTCCAAATTTTATCTTTACCGCGGGTGCCTGAGTCCTCCGTTGTGCTTTCCCCATAAGAAATATTTAAATTCGTAGCCGCAGTCTCTAACGCACTTTTAAGCTTGCTAGCAGCTTGAAAGTCATACTGTACGTCTTCTTCAATAGCATGAACATCAGAGGTTTCAGCGGTAGGCTGTTGACCGCTAGTGTTGTCTACAAGCCCTGGTGCTTTGCCTGGATCAACTTGTCCTCCCTGAGCTCCGGTGGTCTCTACAGGAGAACCCGAATCGCCGTTTTCAACATATGGGGTAGTGGCGGCTCCAGTGTAAGCGACCGGTGATACACCTCCAGAGCTTTGGGTGGGCGCGTTTCCTTCAGTAGTTGTCTGGCTAGAATCAGCAGAACCACCACCGTTATACACGACTCCGCTTGAAGCTGGAGGAGCCGCAGAATCAGTGTTTGTATGATGATTCCCTACGATGGGGGCTGCTTGTGAAGTCGTACCTTCCCCTGAAGATGAGTTTTCGGACTCACCACCCGCGAGAGTCCCACTTTGAACAGAACTTCCAGTGCCAGAAGAATCTGTATCGCTTGAACCGTAATAATCTTGGACAGGCGCACCAGTACCAGCACTGCTCTGTGGACTATCATGGCTGTGATCGGCAACAATAGGTGAAGATTGTGACGATGTAACGCCACTCCCATCACTGGAGAGCGGGCTACTTACCATCGAGGATGCGCCGGAACTTGCTTGTGGAGTGGGAAATTCATGATGGTCCTGGTTTTGCCATGCCTCATGCTGAGATAGATCAACCTTGTCGTGGTCGGGGTGGAAAGACCCGTACTGTGAGGTAGCTCCATCAACATTCTCAGATGCAGGAATTCCCTGTGTATCAGAAGAAGTAGCAGAATCTGGGTTTGGGAATGCGTGATTATTTGCTGTGTCCGAAGGCGAAGGATGTCCACGATGGTTATCACCAACGATGGATGAAGACTGCGATGCCTCTTGAGATGGGTGGTGGGGGTTGTTAGAAGAAAGCGACCTTGGACGGAATGAGATTCAGGGGTAGGTGTGGGCATGGCAAAACCTTGTAGTAGAAAAAGCTTTAAATATCGGTGAGCACCATGAGATGTGTAGGCACATAACATTAAATCAATAAGATTTATATACGTGCCTATATAGATTCTCTATAAGATCTCTAGGGATAGAAAACTTCCCCCAAAGAATTGCTGTTACATAGCGGTAATCTTTGAGGGAAGTCTGAACTGGTAAAGCAGCGAAACCTTACGCTGCCCCACCACCGGCCTGAGAGATATCGCTATGGATAGTCTGGGAGTGTGCCTTAACTTCATTGACAGCGGCGGCAGCATCAGTAAGACGCTTGTGCACGGAAGGCCAAATTTCGTTGCGGAACTGCACGGCATGGGGGCCGTCCCAGAAGTTAGGATCTGCAAGAATCTGTGCCTGCTGGTGTAGGCTATTGATCTGGTCAGTCAGACCGCCATCGGTGATAGAACCAATCTGGGTGTTGGCGTCTTTCGCTTCCGGGGTAACCTTAATAATTTCGCTCATGGCGGTTCCTTTCAGTGATTGGTGCTCTATCGTCGGTAACAGAGCTACAAGTGTAGTCTAGATTTAGATTCTGTGAACGGTCAAGATTGACGCGGGCCGTTATCAAATCTTTACTTTTCTAGGAAACTTTTCTTCCCTTGTGCAGAAAGGGTTTAAGGCTGGGGTTGCTAGAATATACCTGATAAAAATCGGTGTTCATAAGAAATGGCAGCTAAAGAATTTAGATTTCCTAAAACCTGGGTTTGTGTCGTGATGTTACGAAAATATACGGATATATCGTAATTCGTGTGTGTAAAATAGCGCGCGAGAATATAAATTTATAAACAATACAATCAAAATAAAATACTTATACAGTTGGGCACTATAAGGCGTACTTGAGGAATGTGCAGTTGAACTCTCCGGGGTGGATCTTGGTAAATCGGATGGAAAAGCTGAGTATCCCTAGATGCTCGGGGAGCACCTCGGCTGTCGGTAGTAGCTTGCAGTTGTAGGTCACCTAAGCTTTTGCACGGCCACACCCTCCTTTTATACTCTCTTATCGGGACGGGCTATCGTGTCGGCTATAAAAAGCATCATGTAATGAGGGGGTATTGGGTTATGGGTTCTGCGTTTTATGGTCTGCTCGGTGGGTTCTTGGTGAACATCATGCCCGGGGCCAAACGTAAACAAGGACTAGAAACCCTAAATGTGGAACAGCATCGCCCGCCGATTGCTATATCATCAGCTACGGGATACTCTTCATCGCGTTCATTGGACTGCCTATCTATTTCTGGGTTAGAAATAGCTATGATCCAGTGGGTCAATATCTTATTTCTGTGGTAATGGTCAGTCCTGCCGGTTTTATTTTCGTGGCCAACTGCCATAACTACTACCACTGCTTCACGAAAACCGGGATCCGCTGGCGTAACTGGCGACGGAAAGTGCGGTACTTTGACTACCACAGCATCTATCTACAAAGTCTCCTATGAGCAAACCAGTAAGAACGGGTGGGTGAAGATCAGAGGTACCCAACTGCCCAAACGTATCAAGTTGGGGTTTGATACGAATCAGTTTGATGCCACGATTCTTTACGCCCAGCTACAGTACCGCCTGGAGATGGGGCATTGGGTGCAGGTGTGGGAGGATGAACGATTCCAACAGATCCTCTCCGGTAGGCCGGGGGTACGGTTTTTACAGGATCATGCTTGGGTCAAACCCCTCGAATTCCCCCGTGAGTATGGGTAGGGTTCTTTTTTGCGATGGTTTTGTCTCGGGTGGAGCATCAGGAATGGCCGCGGGATCTGACTCCTGAGCAGGTTGAGGAGTTGGTGTCTGGGTTTGGATCGTATGAGAAGATGTTTGAGTGTATTGAGCGGTTGGCGTATGAGAGAAAACTCAAACTAGACTAACTGAGTTAGCGCCTATGACCCCGTTTCGTTTGGGAAGAGCTCAAAGAAAGCGGAATCCTTGCCCCTGGGGTTGGTCGCGATTATGTGCGGTCACAGTTGTATTTCAAATTCTAATCAGGGAGTTTTAGTGAGTCTCATTGACCTTACAGATATACTATCGGCAATACCCGATCTTATTGGCGACATCATATCCAGCCCAAGCAATAAAAAGCGTAAACGTTCTGCCATTGCAAGAATATCGAAAATATACCTGATGATAATATTGAAAAATTTGCAAAATCCATCATACCCAAGAAACGACGAACTTCCTTAATTTTATTTATAGTGGGAGCAGGTTTATCCTTGCTTTCTCTCGCAATATTTATATTTACAATCTACTTATATTTTGAAGATAAAACCCTGGACTCTACAGATATAGCAGGATTAATCATGTATCCCATTCTTATAGCATGCGGTATTGTAGGAATGCGAGTTGGAGGCTGGCCCTATACGCATTTCAGACTGCAAGGGTTCACCTACAGAAATAAACCGTTTAAGAGCACCCACTTACGATACGATGAAATACTGGGATACACTTACACCCATGACTCTAAAGAAGAAATAACCTTATATCACAAAAATAATAACGTGACACTATCTATCGACACTCAGGATTTTTCGTATCTGATGAGCCAGATAATCTTCCGTCAGACTCATGGAAGGTGGGCCGTGATGAACGCGCGAGAAGACCTGCGAGAGATTATATACACCATGGACGACAGCATTTATGCACCATGGCTCATCAGCCACCCCAAAGCTATGTTTTCCTGAACATCTAGGAATACCGTCCAGAGGTGAGTCATTCAGTATCTATGGAAACCTATGTTTACCCAAGTGAGAGTACTGTTCTTCTGAAAACCTGATAGTTACACACAGAAACTATAATGATACGTGTAAATATAGTGCCCCTTCTACACCTAAAAGGTATCTCTGATGGATCTTGAGACTAGAATCTATAAGTACAGCCTCATGATCGGAGGGGCACTACTCACGGTATTATTTCTCCTTTGCACCATATTCTGTACCTTTATGGGTCCAGGGATAGGCTGGGGTGCGTTGATGTTTGTGAGTATGCTGATCAGCATCGGGGTGTTCTATACCGGTTGGGATACCGGCCGATCTCCCCGTTCGGATAACCAAGAACCTGAAGACCAAGAAACCACTGATGCAGAGCATCATCAGGAATCATAACCAGCGTCTAATATCGGCTAGGGGTGTGTTCGTGTATTCTGCACGAGCGCATCCCTCTTGCTCTATTTATGCCCTGATGAGGCCACCAAAGCTCTCTGAGAGTACGTGATGAGCATGTCAGAAAGGTACAGTTGAAAAGACGTATCAGCAGATATGGCGGGCTAGAAAAGAGCTATGAGATGGAAAACGGTATTTTAGGGTGGTCTGCTTGGCGGTTTACTCGTCGGAGCTATGCCCGGCATCCAACGTAAAGGTTCACATGTCTCTGTCGGGGTGAGGCAACACCGCCCGCGCTTTGTCCTCTACCTCGGATGGGGAATTTTTCTCTTCTTTCTAATTCCATTCCCCATATTTCTAGATATTATGTACGGTTTCGATATCGGGATGCATATTTTTGTATTTATAGTAGGTTGCCCTCTGGGCTTGGTTGCAATCATTAACTATTACATGTTCTATATCCGGTTTGATGAGCACTCGGTCACTTGGCGTAACTCCCTCGGACGCACCTATACCACACCGTATACCTCGGTTGATAGGCTCACGTATCTAGATAACAACCGCAACGGGTGGATTCGTATTATTTTCCGGGATCAGGGCAAGCGTAAGCGGCTGAGTTTTGATCCGGGGCAGTTCGATGGCACGGTGATTTTTGGTCATATTTTGTATAAGGTGCGTACGGGGGAGTGGGCTTCTTCGGTGCAGCAGTTGTCGGAGTCTGGGTTTTTAGAGGGTCGGGAGTCGTTTGAGGCGTTACGAGAGATCCGATTCGTGCGCAACTTGCAAGCCTCAGCTCCTCATACCGCGTAATCCCCAGGCGCATTCAGCAAAACCTGCAAACTCCCCGCACTTGTGGGAACATAGCTTGCCCTAAATGGGTTCTTCCGGTGTATGCACTCTATAATAAATAGGCAATAATCACCGACTGAAAGATAACAACATGCTGACTACTTCTGTATCCCGCCGCGGCGCTCTAGGCATCTTGGGTCTTGGTTCTGCCGCGTTCTTAGCGGCGTGCTCCTCCTCTAACTCGAACGGCAACGGCGGGGACTCCGGCGCATCGGCTTCCTCGACGAGCACCCGCAGCGACTACAGCGGCGAAGCTAAAATCGATAAGTTCGATACCTCAGCTGGCACCTACGAGCCCGCGACTCGCGAGACTCCCGCTAAGAATGTTCCCAAGCCCATCAAGCCGGAGAATATGAACGAAAACTCCGTCGCGGGTCTGTACTCTTCGATCGCATTCATCGGCGCGGCTTTGCAGTACGCACTGCAGACCGGCGATGTATCTCCGATCAAAGAAAGCGCTATGAGTGATGAGGATAAAGAGCGCACACTGTCGGGTGCTCTTTTTGCGGATCTTCAGGGCGGGAAGAGCTGGCTTGCAGACCCTAAAATTGTGATGAACTTTGAGGATGCTCAGCCTAAGGAAGAGAACGGCACTTACACGTGGCCAGTAAACGTGAGCGTGTCTCAGGGGGAGTATGCCGTGCACGATGGTGAGGTTGTAGATTTTCCTGAAGAACAGCAGAAGCGCACTCAGAAGATTAACTTCACGGCTAAATACGACAATAACAAATGGAGCGTTGGGGGTTTCTATGAAACTGGTGGATCCGACAGCTCCGCATCTCACGATACCCAGGACAGCTAATCACTAGCTCCGCATATAGAGCGGTGTCCCCCCGGAATTTCCATACGTTCCAGGGGACACCGCTTTTTTGGCATTAGGGGTTCAGAACCCTATGTGTAGAAACGGGCGGCAACCCGCGCTACCGCAAAGATTCAGTACCTAACGCACCCGTGTGAGAAGCCTTCTTGCCTTACCACAGACCTGCGAAATCGAGCACCATACGCCCGTTAATCTTGCCTGCGTTCATCTCCTCGAAGATCTGCGGAGCCTCATCGACCTGGCGCAGCTGCACCACGGGAACTACTAGCCCGTCTGCGCCGAACTGGAACGCTTCGGCGAGATCCTGGCGGGTGCCGACCAACGAGCCGAGCACGCGAATACCGTCAAGAACGATCTTTGTGATAGACAGTTCCATCTTCTCGGGCGGAAGACCCACAGCCACCACGCTACCCCCGGCACGCACGCTCTCAACCGCCTGGTTAAAAGCGACCCTCGATACCGCGGTCACCACGGCAGCTTGCGCCCCGCCGTCGGTTACCTCACGAACCTTCGCCGGTACATCCTCAACCTCACGACCGTTAATCGTGACGTCGGCGCCGGTTTCGGCGGCAAGTTGCAGCTTGTCATCGTTAATATCGACGGCAATAACCTTGGCACCGAAAACCTTCTTGGCGTACTGCACCGCCAGGTTGCCCAGCCCGCCAGCGCCGTAGGCGACCAGCCACTGACCGGGGCGTATCTGCGATTCCTTAATCGCCTTATAGGTGGTTACGCCCGCGCAGGTAATCGAGCTTGCCTGCGCCGCATCCAGACCTTCGGGGACCTTTACGGCATAGTCTGCCGTGACAAGGGCATACTCACTCATGGCACCGTCCACGGTGTAGCCCGCATTCTTGACGGTACGGCATAGGGTCTCCCTGCCGGAGGTGCAGTATTCGCAGTGCCCGCATCCCTGGAAGAACCACGCAATAGAGACTCGATCGCCGGGCTTGAGAGATTCAACGCCTTCACCAACTTCGGTGACAATACCAATACCCTCATGCCCCAGGACGCGCCCCGGAACCTTACCGAAATCACCAGCCGCAACGTGCAGGTCGGTGTGGCAGACGCCGGAGTACTCTAGCTTCACGAGCGCCTGACCGTGCCCTACCTCGGGCACGGGAACATCGGTGACATTTATCGAGCCATCAACAACGTCAGGGACAACTACAGCTTTCATGGGAACCTCCCGTGTACTAGCTCACTATCAATGTTCGTTTAATCGTAAAGCTCATATAGAGACTTTTCTACAGTCCGGTGATATATTCAACCGCTAATACGGAATGGTACTCATGAGCGATTTTATGCCGTGCCGCAGCGCCTCTCTAGGAAGTCCACATAGAGAGCAAATAGATAACGAAATGATGAAGACGTGTCCAGGAGTCCGGGGTTCAACAAAGCTCTAAGATACAATCGACGTAATGTCTCTGGTATGGAGCAACAAACTGGGAAGTTGAGGCTTATCTTCCGCCCCTGACTGCGCAGTTTTGGGCAAAAAGAGTGCTGAGACCCGGAACCTCGCTCGTAACCGCATCCCTTGAGAGCACCGATGAAAGGGCAAACATGCCAACCCGTTTACCCCACCATATCTCCCGCCGCGCCGCCTTGGGTGTGCTGGGCGCAGGATCTGCCACCGTCGTTGTCGGATGCGCCCCGCCGTCAAACCTGTGGACCTCGGGCAGGGGAGCTCGTCCTCCGCGAGCTCATCGTCGTCAAGCGCTTCATCCTCCAGCTCATCATCGAGTGCATCTACTCTGCCTGGCAACTCGAAAAACACGGGCGAGGTAAAACTCGAAAAGTACGACACATCCGCTGGCGAGCACCAGCCCGCAACCCGTACTGAGAAGCCGAAGAACGTTCCCAAACCCCTGCTCTCTGATAAAGCCAACGAGAAAACCATAGACGGACTTTACGAAAACATCGCCTATATCGCGGCTTCTATGCAGTACCTCTTCCAGACTGGCGATATGGAGCCTTTCGAGAAATGCGCTCTGGTGTCATCTGAAAAGTCGAGTCTGTCCAGTAACACTGATGCTTCAGAGATGCTCAAAATGATCAAAGAGGGGAATGCCTGGCTGGACAACCCGACCGTTGTGTTCTCGCTGAACACCTCCACCCCGAGCAGCAGCGGCAGCTTCTACTCGTGGGATGGCACGATGAAGATGAATATGGGTTCCTACATCGTTGTGAACTCCATGAGTAAAGATGTGGAGTCCAGTAAACAACACGTTGATACGGATATCACCTTCGAGGCCCTCTATTCGGGCAGCTCGTGGACTATTCGCAGCAGCGGGGGTGCTGCTGGAAGCGGCGGATTCTCCATCTAAAACATTGTTGTTTTAGCGGCTGGGGTTTCTTAGCCTCACTAGATTTATGCCTTATTCGCTTTGAATGAGGCACATATGAAAGGAAAAAGAATACTATGTCATCGTTGATCGTGACTCGCCGTAACGCAGCGCTGGGTGTGCTGGGTGCTGGCACCGCGGCCGCGCTCGCAGCATGTTCTTCGTCGAACTCAAACTCAAACTCCAGCGGCGGTTCGTCAAGCTCCAGTAAGTCGGAACCCGCCAAGGACTACAAGGGCGAGGTCAAGTTCGACAGCTTCGATACGTCAGCAGGGGAGTACGTGCCCGCAACCCGCACCGAGCCCGCGAAGAACGTTCCTGTTCCGAAGCTGCCGGAGAACGCTAACGAAAAGTCCGTCGAGGCTTTCTACGCGCATATTGGTTATATTGCAGCCAGCATACAATATCTATTTGCCACAGGGGATGATGCTCCTCTGCGTAAGAGTTCTTTTACCGAAGAAGAGGTTAATGCTTTTTATAAAGATCCTGAGACTAAAAAAATATTCTCTCAAATAAAGAGCGGAGAAATTTGGCTGGATAACCCTAAAGTAACTACTGAACTGAAAACATCTGCGCCCGAAATTAGTGGTGACCGTTATAAGTGGAGTTCCCAAATGTCGAATGACAAGGGTGCTTTTATGGCAAACGCAGATACTGCGGTTGATTTTTCGGCTGATGAAAGGACCAATACGGAATCTGTAAGTTTCGTAGGAACGTACTCCGATAATAAGTGGAGTATGATCAGCACTCACTAAATTGGACAGGATAATACCAGCTAACTTACTAACTTAGTATTTATGCCCCGCAAGATTTCTACAATCTTGCGGGGCTTTTTGTATTCGCAAGAAAATAGGGAACGCTGATGTGCGGCGGTGAAATGCCCCAGCGTGGCGCATCGCGCGAAAAACTACCGTATTTTAAGACCCTAGAACGGCAGATATGCGAGCTCCCGCAGCCCCGATACACTAGACTAGAGAGAAACACCCATGGCGAGTTCATGCGCTCGCCACCTGTGCTTCCCGCAGTCGCCTGCCCGCGGCGTTACGGAAGCCCCGAAAGGAACACCATGTCACCTCATGATGTAACCCGCCGTGCCGCCCTAGGCGTTGTCGGCGCTGGCTCTGTCATTGCTCTTGCCGGATGCGCCGCCTCCGTGAGACCCGTCGATGCCGCCGCTAGCGGCTCCTCAAGCTCTTCATCGTCAGCGTCGAGTTCGTCGTCCTCATCCTCTGCATCGGCATCACCCTCGGAGAGCATAAAAGACTACGGTACTACTATCAAAAACGATAAGTACGATACGTCGGCTGGCGCGTATGAACCCGCAACGCGTGAACATCCAGCAAAGAATATCCCTAAACCTGTTTTAGATGATAAAGCTAAAGAGAACTCAGCAGATGGCTTTTACGCTAATCTAGTCTTTATGGCAGGTGCATTGAAGTACCTTTTTGAGACGGGAAGCGACGAAATGGTTAATAAGTCTGCATTGGCACAAAGCGAAAAGGATGGTTTCTTAAAAAATGATCAATTCTTTTTCGATAGGATCAAAGATGGTGAGATTTGGTTTGGTAACCCTCAAGTAACGTTTGCCATGCGCTCTCCCCGTCCCTCAAAAGCAAGCGGTGGCGGCTACAATTGGGGCGGTATGATGGTCATCGATTTAGGAGAGTTTCGTGCCTTCCCTGACGGAACTAGCGAGGACTACACCGATGAAAAACAACGTAAGACAGAAACTTCGGTGTATTTTCAGGGTAAGTATTCTGATGGTGCCTGGCAGATCAAAACATTCTAGGTGTTAGTAATTGAATGAATAGATGTGTTTTTCGGAGCATATAGCTGGTCCCGCATGCATCGTATTGATGCATGCGGGACCAGCTTTTGCTATCAGTACTATGCGCACAGAAGCATTCCAAAGACAGCTCTTACCGCCATAAAGAAGAATAAAACCGCTGCTATGTACACCTTGACGTGCCGCTATTGAATACGTGCACAGCACGCCAAATTTTTAGACAAGGTACCTTTTTACAGGGTCGATAACATCGCGCGGGGTGCGTGCCGCGCCGGGCAGCGGGTCTCCAATAGCCCGAAGCTCCAGCCGCGACCTACGCGTGCCAGCAGGGCTACCATGAGCCCCGTATGTGAGCCCTTTTCCGTCATCGAAAAACGTGCCATCTCCTGGCGGGTAGCAACGTTTTCAACGCGCACAAAGGCGTTGTCAATGTTGCTGAACTGGTCCCCGGAATATGAGGTAATCACCAGTGCCAAGAAAGCAACGCGTGCATCCACGCCCGGGAGGTTAATATCGATAACCTCGTCGTCGCCTTCGCCTGCACCCGTCAGGTTATCTCCGTGGTGAATAATAGAACCATTGACCGAGCGTAACGACCCGTAGAAAACGACCTCAAGCAGGTTACCGGCTGCATCATAGCCGATCACGGAAGCATCCAGATCGACCGCTTTCTCTTTGATACGCCCAAAGAGTCCCTTGGTTTTAATGGGGTCCCAGCCCAAGCCCAAACGAACCTGGGTGAGCGAGCTGTCTTTCGAGAGATCTAGTTTCTGACCTTTTGACAGGTTAATAGCCACAGTGCCTGTACCCTTCGTTAGTTATGTAGTTATGTAGTCATAAAAATACGGTGGGCGGATGCGCGGCGCACGCTGCGTCCGCATCGTCGCCCACCGTGTTGCTTGAGGGCTATGTGCCCTTGATCCTGCGGTTATGTGCTCTGCACCGGAGCGTCAGGTTCTGCAGTCTTTTCCGCGAGTGCTGCCTCCGCATGGTTTGCCTTGCGGGAGGGAGATAATCGATCCGGCGATAAAGACGATGCCGGAAAGGCCGATCACGTAGTCGGGAATATCCCACTTGAGGGTTGCCAGAAGCATAAGCGCGAGAACGCCGATAGCCCAGTGCGCGCCGTGGTCCAGGTAGCGCAGCTCTTGAAGGGTTCCCTTCTCGACCAGGTAAATGGTCATCGACCGCACGAAGAGCGCGCCCACGCCCAGGCCGATAGCAATAATAATGGGGTCTGAGGTTACCGCGAATGCGCCGAGAACGCCGTCGAAGCTGAAGGAGGCATCAAGAACTTCTAGGAAGATAAACATGGAGAATGCCGCTTTACCAGTAAGTACGGCAACATTCGCCAGGGATTCTTCTTGAGATTCGTTTCGGTCTTCCATAAAGGTTGCCAGGCCGTTGGTCGCCAAGAAGGTGAGCATACCCAGCAGCCCTGAGAGCAGAATGGTGTACTGTTCATGATGCTCGGCACCGAAAAGCTGAGAAGCCGTCACTAAGAGAACCCCGGAAACCAATACAGGCATGGAATCAAAGTGCCCGGCTTTAGCGAGCGGTTTCTCGATCACGGATAGCCAGTGGACATCCTTACCAGCCTCGAAGAGGAAGGAAAGGAAGAGCATGAGCAGGAACATGCCACCGAAGGAAGCGATGGTGTGGTGGGCGGATTCCAAAATGTACCCGTAGGTTCCGGGTGTATGCGGGTCGCCGCGTTCCATTGCAAGGTTCCAAGCTTCAACCGGACCTACGTTGCCTGCCAGGCAGACGATCAGGAAGGGGAAGATAAGACGCATACCAAAAACAGCGACTAGCACACCGACTGTCAAGAAGATATTGCGCCATGCATGCGACATTTTGTCTAGGTATTTTGCGTTCACACCCGCGTTGTCGAATGAGAACACGATCTCAAGGACAATCAGGATCGCGGCGGATACCATGCCGACAATACCACCATAAAAGGCGGCACCTATAAGTGCCGCAAGGGTAATCAAGAGATCGTATTTGAAGAATTTTAATAAAGCCATGAGGGCAGAAGGCTCTCCTTCGCGTTAGAGATAAGGCAGGTTGTTAAACGGTGAAACCGTAGGAGGTCAGCAGATGCGGCAGACCACCGGTGAATGGATCTTCTACGGCTTTGAAACGCCATTCGCCGTTGTGGCGGTACACCATTGCGAAGAGTACAGCGGGCGCTGCCGAGCAGTCTTCGGAAAGGTCGTAACGAGCGATTTCTTCATTAGTGTCGTCGTTTATTAGACGTACATAAGCGTTACGCACTACACCGAAATTCTTACCGGTTTTTTCGCCTTCGTAGATGGAGGCGAGGATGTGAAGGCGCTGTACCTTTGGGTCTACTTTATCGAGGTTCACGATAATGGTCTCATCGTCACCTTCAGCATCGCCAGTGCGGTTGTCACCGGTGTGGACGACCGCGCCGTCAAGGCTGGTGGGATTGTTAAAGAAGACGAGGGATGCATCGTCAAAAAGGATCCTGTCATTTTCGTCGGTGATCATGACGGATGCGTCAAGGTCATAGGCTTCACCCGCGAGGGATAGGTCCCAACCCAGGCCGATGGTGAGGTTTTTCAGGCCCGGTGCCTCTTTGGTGAGATTGATGGGGTTTCCTTTGGTGAGCTTAATAGCAGCCACTATATTTTCCTTTCTATTTATGGTGTTGATATTCGCTGAGAAGGGCGATGGCACAGGTAACGTAACCATCCTCACTTAATATTAGCGTACCCTCTCCTAAATCCCGGGTTATGCGTATATCGGGATTAGTGAGCTGAAGATTCCTGCCGATCAGTTTTAAAGATCGTAGTAGCGTCAAAGATTTAGGGGGAATTGTCAAAACTGTGCCTGCTGCGTTGAGCGATATTCGGGTCATCCGAGAGGCAGCATCAGTTGGGGGAGCGGATGAACCCGACAGCATAACACTCTCACCATCCCAGTTCAGCAGGAATGCAGTCATATCGGTTCCAGTAATACGCAGTTCTCCTACGGCGGCTTGTACCGCATCGAGCATAAAGAGACGTTCGCTCGGGTGAGCGTCGGCGATATTGGGGATGTGACCCCACCAGTGCGGTTCACGCAGGTGTTCGGATGGGGGAGTTATGATTTTTGCTGTGTCTTCGGGTTGAGAATGCTGCCAAGATTCAGCCGATTCCGGGGTGTAGGTTGCCGTCCCGCGAGATTTGCTCATATTTGGGGGCTTAATCTGCCGGTGCTGCATCGGCTGCGCTGTCCCGGATGCGCTCGGCGTTTGGTTCGCCTGGCGGCTTATACTCCGCTGAGTATGCTGCGCCCTCTGGTGCCCTTGCTGGTCAGAGGGGAATATCTGCAGACTGCGGCTCCCGGTTTGCTACTGCAGCAGCAGAGGGGGATGCTTGAGGATGCGCCTGCGGCTCAGGGTCCGCTATGTAGGCAGTGATAAAACTGTAGCGACTCATAACCCGAACCCTTGAAGCATGGCGGATACACTATGCCATTCATCGCACACAGCTCGCACTTTCCATTCACCGCGGTGCCGGTACACCTGCATCAGCCGTACCGCTGCGCTGCGACCTACCTGCACGAGCGGGGCACGGAACATTGTTTTTCCGGTGGCGGGGTTTATCATGCGTGCTCGAATCCCGCTGGCACGGTTGAGCCGCACGGTACTTTCCCCGTTTGTGAAGAGCACAACCTCCAGGGAATCTACGTCTTGGGGCACAGTGGGAAGGTGCAGATCGAACTGCACCTGATCGTCGCCCATGAGTTCGCGGCGGCGAACACTGCCCGCACGGTCTAAGACCTGGTGAGCAAATACAAAGTCTTGCCGCGAAACAAGTTTGCCGTTCGAGGTGAGAAGTACCCCTGCCTCCAGAGATTCACGTAGAAGCGGTTCGTCGGTGCGCCACCGCAGTCCTACCAGCACGTGGTCAAGATCGGGTGCTTCCTGGGTAAGATTGACGTTCTGACCAATGCTCAGTTCCATTTATACCGCCATTCTCTTGCGCATGAACAGGGTGTGCGTTTCAAGTTCAAGGCTGTTATCTGCCCGCACAAGGTTAAGCGCTGTGACGAATTCCTGATTTGCATCAGTAAGAGCCTGCACCAGCTCGGAGGTTTGCTCCGGGGTGGGGTTGTGCGTGCGGGTATAGACAGTCAACAGATTCGGTACATAGGTGGTTAGCGCCGTCTGGAGTGTGTATTCCGCCGTTGAGGGCAGGGTTGCGCGGGTATCACTGCCCGTTTCTGCCGTTATTTTGCGGTAGGTTTCGACCATCTCGAAGGCGGGTACGAGTGCGCGCGGGGGTACAGACACGGCAAAATCCGCCAAATAATGCGAGGCATCATCCAACACATGCTGGGACTGGCGCAGGTGCGTGGGCTCCGGGGCAGAAGAATGAGCCGAGGCATACTCCTGCGCCGGGGCATCCGTGACGCTTTCTTGTTGGGAGCGGACCGGAAAATCGTCCGGCACACCGAAAAACCGTTTGATAACGCCCACGTGTGCCTCTAATTCTGGGTGAGCGCGCGGTTTGTGGGAGTTCCGCTGGCGTGTGCAGGGGATTCGGGGGCATTATTCCTTCGCGTAACGCGCTCAAGAGATTCTGCCGTCAATTCGCGCAGCATCTGGTTCGACTGGGCGAATGCTTCTACCGCCCCCTGACGGAATGCGGAAACTTCGTCGAGTGCTTGAAGTACTTTTCCATGTGCCTGCGCCAAAACCTGCGGGTCAATTGCGGGTTGGGACGCCATCTGCTGGATGCGCGTAGCCTGCGAAGACAGCATATCGGCATTGCGCATAATAGCGTTCTCGGTGGTCTGCTTCAGAGCGCCAAGCTGCTGCAGAACCGCTTCCTGCATGCCTAAGGAACGGGCGATATAGGCGGTCATTTTGTATGCCCATAAGGTGGTGTCTTCGGCACGACGGATACCGCGAATGAGCTCTTTGCCGTTGCTGGAGACAACATCGCTTGTCAGGTACGCCTGCCCAGCAATTTCAAGTTTAGTGAGCAGATCGCTGATGCGCTGTTCGGTCACATACAGAACCTTCTCGGTGTAGATGCGCGCGGTTTCTTCATCTCCTTCAAGACTAGTTTCTTCAGCGGCGGCACGTACCATATCGGAGAACTGTTGAAGAACTGCGATCTTCTCGTTCAAATCCGTCATGCCTTCCTGAAGTTTCTCGCGCAGTTTCACGAGTTCCGCCTGCTGCATGACGAGGCGCATCGGTGGATTTTTCAGTTTTTGCTGATGCCTTCAATATTTCTGTTGACGCTGGCGTACTGGTAGAAGAATTTCTCGATTTTGCTTTTTGCCGCGTCCTATCAGGCGTTTTTGCGATGCCGCGTTTACCGGGGGTACCGTCAATCGCGCTGTAATCCAACGAGTTGATTTGTGCACGCAGTTCCGCCAGGTTTTGAGATGCTTTGGTTTGTGGGGGAGTCCGGCGCAAGCTCAAGCTCTTGCATATTGAGCGAGGCGCTGGGTAACCATGTCGATGCCGTTGAAGGTATCGGAACCGTAGCTGAAATCGTATTTTCGAGGGTATCGAGAAGTGAAGGTGACTTCAGATCGGTGTTGTTGAGGTGATAGCCAGTTCGTCTGCTTCATGACTGATAGTTGCAACCTCAGGGCACGTGTTTCCCGTTTTACAAGGTCGATAGCTCCCGCTTGGTTAAAGTTTAGGCGGTGCTTGAGTTACGACCGGCAGGGGCACCAACTTAGGGGTTCGAGGTAGGGTTTCAGCCATGAGATATCCTCTCGTCATGTCGGAACATACTCTTCTATGGTACTCAGCGCAGTGTGCAGAAGAACGTTCTTTCGTTAGAAAGCAATAAAAGTTGCATAAAAAAGTACCGGTATGCCTGTGGATAACTTCTCCAGTTTCTTTGTTGCGGAACGTAAAAACCTCGTTGTTTTATGGGCTATCTATAAAAAAATACGTGGAGGTCAAGATCGGTCTGCGAGCTACTCGCTCCCACTTTATCCTCTGGCAGAATCGAGGCGAAATCTCACAGAGCGCATACCGCTGAAATCTGCTATAAACCTCTACTTAAGGTGGATAATGAAGGGACTTCCCGCATTTTGATGCCGCGCGAAAGGGGAATCACGGTGGAATATGCGCTAACACGTCGTTCCGCGCTGGGTGCTGCGGGTGCTGGTGCGGTGCTTTTTACGGTTGCTTCATGCTCGAATGAACGCAGTGACTATGCCGGAGAAGTCAAACTCGAAAAATACGATAATTCTGCCGGCAGTTTTGAAGCCGCCACACGAGACACCCCTCCCAAGAACGTCCCCAAACCTATCAAACCTGAGAATGCAGATGAAAAGTCCGTTGCCGGATTTTACGCGAGCCTAGCCTATATCGCCGCCGCTATGCAGTATATGTTCGCCACCGGTGACACCGGTCCTTACGATGACAGTGCGCTCACCGAGGACGAGAAACACTATGTTCATAATTCCTCAAATGAGCAAATACTGGCGCGTATGAGGGAAGGGCAAAACTGGTATGAGAACCCGCGCGTCACTATCTCCCTGAATACCGCGCAGCCCGCGATGGAAGGTGATACATATACGTGGGAAGGGAAGTTTTCTATGGAATTCGGGAACTACCGTGTCGATCGTGGGCAGGTAAACGACCTAACGGAACGGCAAAAAAGCAATACCGAAGACATGGTTTTCAAAGGAACGTATACCAACGGGCGCTGGAGCATTGAAACTCGGTCAAAGACCGTAGCCTCACAGACTCTACAGCTACACCATAGCGTTGTACCGTGCTTGGATGGGATACGCTCGGTGCTGGTTCTTGGGTGTGTGCAGGGATGATGAGAAAAAAATATAACAGCTTATGATGACGTCATATAACGCATGTTCGCACGGGTTAACGGCACAATAGTAAGGTACCCAGCCACATCACAGGGGTCTTAATCGTTGACGATTAAGACGCCGAAAGGAATGAAATATGTCAGAAAGATCCTATGATTTTTTCGCCGAACCGCTCTTGCGGCAGCCGGTGCAGTGGGCTCGGCGATGGTGCTGAGCGCCTGCGCCCCGAAAGTGAGAGGAATCGCATCCGAGCAGCAGAGTGCGGGGGCAACCGCATCCAGCTCTAGTTCCAGCTCTCCATCTGGTTTCCAGTTCAAGTTCTTCATCCAGTTCCAGCAATTATGCAGGCGAGGTTCGCTTCACGAGTTTCGATACCTCGGCTGGCGCCTATGAGCCTGCCACGAAAGAGCATCCGTCAAAGAACGTGCCTAAACCGACGAAACCCTCAGATATAAACGATAAGTCGGCGGCAGGATTTTTATGCGGCGATTGGCTATACGACGGCAGCCATGCAGTACGCCATGGAAACACTGGACTTTAGCCTTGTAGCGGATGCGTTTCCACCAGAATACAAAAGATGTCCTGGAATCTAAATTTAACCAGCTGAAACAACAAACCACGAACAGTAAATCATGGTTTGGTGGCCCCAAATTCAAAGGCGATTCTCAAGAGCCCGGAACCGACGATGAACGGTACGAGCGCCACCTGGGAGGGAACAATATCGTTTTTCGCTGGGTACCTTTTACGGGCCGAGTGGAGTAAGCCGAGAGTCTGAGACAGAGACATCAGATACCCTCTACCGTGGAACCTATACGGAAGGGCGCTGGTGGGTTATCTACGGCAGCTCCTCGGGTTCGTCAGGATCTGGATCGTCTCAAGAATTTTCACTCTAGAAACACCACACAGATATTCGGGCTAAGAAGTCCGCACTATGAAAGGAAAAAGAATGTCCGCTCTACATGTCTCACGTCGCACCGCGTTTGGTTTGGCGGGTGCTGCCTCTGCGACCGTGGCGCTTGCCGCGTGCTCTGGAGGCGTCAACGGTGTCAGTTCCCCGAGTGAGCGCACCGACTTTAGCGGCGAGATCAAGTTCGATAGTTTTGACACTTCTGCGGGAGAGTACAAGCCCGCGACCAAGGATCACCCCGCCGAAAATGTGCCGAAGCCGAAGAAGCCGGATAACGCTAACGATAAGTCGGCGGCAGGTTTTTACTCGTCTATTGGCTACCTTTTCGCATCCGCACAGTACTTCTTCGAGTCTTTTGACCCCGAACCACTAATTGAAGTTCTGGGGGATTCACAAGTAAATTATGACCAGTTTAAACAGCTGAAATCCTCCAACCTATGGATCGTTAATCCTAAAGTCGTGATCTCCTTGAAGACTCCTCAGCCTAAAGTCGATGGTGATACGTACACATGGGATGCAAAAGGCACCCTTAAATATGATGGGATCGGGAGCAATGTTGATGCTGCACAGCAGGCGGGTGAAGATCAAACAAGCGATATAACTATCAAGGGAACCTATAAGGACGGTCAGTGGCGTATGACAGACCCAGAGGCCACTTCAACATCCGGAAGCTCATCGAGCTCCGGGTCACTTTTCGGTTTCTAAATTTATTTAAGACCTGCTAGTTGCATCTGCATATGCGCCCAGGTTTCAGCATGAGCCTGGGCGCTGAAAGGAACACATATCATGAACACACATGCGTATCGTCTCTCACGTCGCACCGCGTTTGGTTTGGCGGGTGCTGCCTCTGCGACCGTGGCGCTTGCCGCGTGCTCTGGAGGCGTCAACGGTGTCAGCTCTCAAAGCGAGCGCACCGACTTTAGCGGCGAGATCAAGTTCGATAGTTTTGACACCTCTGCGGGAGAATACAAGCCCGCGACCAAGGATCACCCCGCCGAAAATGTGCCGAAGCCGAAGAAGCCGGATAACGCTAACGAAAAGTCAGCGGCAGGTTTTTACTCGTCTATCGGCTACCTTTTTGCATCCGTGCAGTACTTCCTCGAGTCTTTTGACCCCGAGCCCATGATGGAGGTTATTGCAGACAACACTGGGCAGAAGATGCCTGCATCACAATTTGAGCAGCTCAAGCAGATGGGCGCCGGGGGAGTCGTGTGGTTTTATGACATAAAAATTACCGGCAGCCTCAAGACCCCGCAGCCGAAGATGGATGGCGACACCTACACCTGGGATGGAAGCGTTACCATGAAAGCTGGCGGTATGGGCGGCCGCGGGGGCATGAGCCGGGAACTGAACCAGGAACAGAACAAAGATGTGACGTTCAAGGGAATTTATAAGGACGGCAAATGGATGATTACGGACCCAAATCAGGATTCGGCCGCCTCCGGTAGTCCTAGCCCATCAAGCTCCAGCAGCTCCGGTTCACTGTTTGGCATCTAGCGAAATTTTACGCTGAGAGTATTCATTTCTCGTTATCGTGATGGATAGCGGGTATATGCATATGCTGTACCTCCGATGATCGATACCACCCGAGTGTCAGGGCTTGGGTTCCGAAAGGACTAGTATGTCTTCATTGAATATCTCTCGCCGTTCCGCGCTTGGGTTCCTTGGCGCCGGTTCTGCGGCGGTGGTTCTTGCTGCCTGTTCAGGGGCAAATAATGCCGGCGGGTCAGGCTCCTCCGCATCCGGTGGCCAAGACCAAAAGGACTACAGCGGCGAGGTGAAATTCGACAATTACGACACCTCTGCGGGTAAGTACGAGCCCGGCACCAAGGAACAGCCCCCGAAGAACTTCCCTAAGCCCCTCAAACCAGAGCAGATGGGGGAGAAATCCGTCGCTGGTTTCTATGCGGCTATCGGGTACATGGTTGCGGCATGGCAGTATTTTAATAACGCCAATGATCCTGCCCCATTTATGGAAGTTGCTCTCGATCCTCAGGGGAATAAGCTCCCTGCCGATCAGGTTCAACAAGCTGTTGAAGAACGGAAAAAGCAAAAAACCTGGGCTGAGGACCATAAACTGACTGCCATTCTAGACTCCCCGCAACCCAAGACTGACGGTGACACCTATACTTGGAACGGAAAGATGAAGGCTACCAACGGCTCCTTCGTCGTGATAGGTGGTCAGGCAATGGATATCCCCGAAGAGCAGCGGACAGAAGAAGTGCCTGCGGTCTTCAAAGGAATCTATAAAGACGGTACCTGGTGGTTGTCCTATCCTCAACAAAACAGCGGAGGTTCTTCAGATGCTCAGGGTGGCTCCCAGAATCAGCAACAGGGGCAGAACCAGGAGCAAACCCCGCAGCAGCAGGCTCCGCAGGAAGGCGCATCTGGCAACGGTGGGGCACAGTAGCAATACCGCACAATCGTCTAGGAGAACCGAGTGTAGGTTCCTAACTTAAAGAAAACCCGCAGGAAGCATGGCGTTCTTGCGGGTTTTCCGCGCTCTTAGCTGAATCTTTACTCAGGGAACGCTTAAATCTCGCATGAATTTCTACATCATGTACACAATGGGAATACATCCAACCACAGTTTGCGCCTTGATGCACGGGTAAAAGGCGCTGAAAGGACACCATTTCGATGCCCTCCCACACCTCCCGTCGTTTTCCCCGCCGTTCCGCACTCGCGCTGTTGGGCATAGGCTCAGCGGGATTTATTGCCTCCTGCCTATCAAGAAACCAAGGATCTGCCACAAACTCTGACGAAACCCGCACCGATTTCGCGGGTGAGGTTAAATTCGATACATATGATGAATCTGCAGGAGCCTTTAAACCCGCAACTCGTGATCACCCGGCTCAGAACGTGCCTGTGCCCATCAGACCCGAGCATATGAACGATAAATCTGTGCAGGGGCTTTACAATACGATCGCCTATATTTCCGCCACCCTCCAATATATGAACACCACCGGCAACACCCGACTTTATGACGAAAGCGCCGCCGCAGAGCCGGGACATAGTGTCATGCGCGGCGAAAAAGACGAAAAAGCGTTCTCTTTAATGCGTGAAGGGCGCGTCTGGTTCGATAACCCCGCGGCCACAGTAACCCTCAAAACCTCCGAACCGACTATCAAGGGCGATACCTACACCTGGGAAGGAAAGACCACCCTTGATTACGGAACCTTTCAGGTGGGCGAGAAAGAGACCGTAAACCTTTCTCTCGCGAAACGGTACGAAGTTGCCCAGACCACCTTCACCGCGGTGCATCGTGACGGCCGCTGGTGGTGTAGGGTGAGCGTTCCCGAAAAGATTGTGGGAGCACCCGAAAGAACTGATCTTTTCTCACATTTTAGGATGCGTGTAGAAGACCTAACCCCCACGCCTGTACCTACACCGGAGGCAAAGAAATAAAGGCGCTAAGGGGTTTCACGATTACGAATGTGCGTACCACCAGCAAATAATCAGCTGGGCGGTCAAACCTGGGAATATGCAGAAATACCTGCGGCAATCCCAAGCATAAATCATGGCGCATGGCAGGATAGTTAGAGGTAACCCAACCACAAGGAGCGTTCATGCTCTCTGCCCTAAACACGGATACCTTATTGTTATCCGGGCATAAGCAAGGCGCCGAAAGGAATACTATGAACATCCCAGCACATTATCTGACCCGCCGTTCCGCTCTTGGTGTGATCGGCGCCGGTTCTGCGGCGGCTGTTCTTGCCGCGTGCTCGACCAGTAATTCTAATGGCGGCGGCGGTTCTGATTCGTCGAAGCGTGACGACTACAGCGGCGAGGTCAAGTTCGAGAAGTTTGATACTTCGGCCGGGAATTATGAGCCTGCAACCCGTGAGCATCCGGCGAAGAATGTTCCGAAACCGATTAAGCCGGATAACCTGAATGATAAATCGGTGGAGGGCTTCTACGCCAACATTGGGTTCATTATGGCTGCAATCCAGTACTTGGGGGGAACATGGAACGTCGATCCGTTATTAGAAACCAACTTCGATTATAAGGACTCTCTCGCGCAGACTATAAAAACATATATAAAAGAGGATTACACTGAGAAAAACTGGACCGATGTCAAGTTCAAAATCTCTTTGGATACCCCTCAACCGACGATCGAGGGCGATAAATACAACTGGAATGGCAAAATAATTGTAGACCGCGGAAATTTTTATGTATATAGTCGCCAGGCGCATGATGTTCCCCAAGATCAGCGTATCAGTGAAGAGGCGGCGATATTTACTGGTACCTATCAGGATGGTAAGTGGAAAATCAGCATTGAGACAAGTAAATCCGCGTCCCCTGGCGCTGGCAGCGGGTCGTCCACTGGTTCCGGTCTGGGCGGATTCGGACTCTAACATCATAAATCAGAAGGTCTGAGCAGAAAGGAAATATTATGTCTGATCAGTACGTTATTTCTCGCCGTTCCGCTCTTGGTGTGATCGGCGCCGGTTCCGCGGCGGCTGTTCTTGCCGCATGCTCAACCAGTAATTCTAATGGCGGCGGCGGTTCTGATTCGTCGAAGCGTGACGACTACAGCGGCGAGGTCAAGTTCGAGAAGTTTGATACTTCCGCCGGGAATTATGAGCCTGCAACCCGTGAGCATCCGGCGAAGAATGTTCCGAAACCGATTAAGCCGGATAACCTGAATGATAAATCGGTGGAGGGCTTCTACGCCAACATTGGATTCCTCCATGCAGGTATGCAATACCTCTTTATGACGGCGGATGGTAGTCCCCTTCGGGAGAGCAACGTGAAAGGTCGCGATGCCGTCTCGAAGCTTGAGGAACAGTATAAATCTCAAGGAATGCCCGATAAGTCTTGGTGGGGAGACGTTAAAATAAAAGTATTTTTGGATACTCCTCAGCCCGACATCAACGGTGACACCTACACTTGGAAGGGAAAAACTGTCACCGAACTGGGAGAATTCAGTGTGAGTAATGGTGAGGTACAAGATATCCCCGAGGATAAACGCCATTATGAAGGAGCCACAATCTTGACCGGCATCTACAAGGATGGCGCGTGGGAGATTGAAACTAAGGAAGATAACTCCGCAAGCCCCAACGCTAGCGGTGGAGCGTCCACCGGTTCCGGCAGCGGCGGAGGATTCGGGTTCTAAACCTCTTTCAAGCTGAACCGCATCGGACGTAAATATGGGACAAGCCCGCAGAAACACGTGCGTTTCTGCGGGCTTGATCTATGTCTGCGGGGCTTGTTGCTGGGTAGGAGTGTCATAATTACCTGTACTGCGGCTCTACTCCGGGATAATAGAGGATGCGCCCGTCACGGTAACATCACTCCCCGAACGAAAATACCGGTAACGACGCCGTATTTTCCGCTTCCATGAGAAAGGTACCCGCCCATGACTTCCTCGTCCATATCCCGCAGAGCCGCCCTCGGCGTGCTAGGTGCCGGTTCCGCGCTCGCCTTCGCCGGATGCGCCGCCCGCGTGCAGCCGCTCTCGGCGGACGCATCCACGAGTTACCGTGCCGACTATTCGGGTGAGGTCACGTTCAACAGCTACGACACCTCCGCAGGAGAATACGTGCGCGCAACCCGTACCCAACGCGCGAAGAACGTGCCCAAACCGGTGAAAACCGCCATGATGACCGAGAAAAGTTCCGCCGGGCTGTACTCTCTGTTTGGATTTCTTGGGGCAGCCTTCACCTACGGAATTATGACCAACGATTTCTCTCCCTTCAAAGAAATTACCTTTGTGGGAGGAATAAACGGAGCCGAAGCCTTTGAGGAAAGCAGCGTGAAAGAGCTTGAAAATATGTGGTTTGAAGACCCTAAAATGACGTTTACGCTCAAAGACCCGACTCCCACCCAGAACGGTGACGTCTACACATGGGCGGCAACGACCACATTCTCAACAGGTAATTTTGTAGTGTATGAGGGCACTGCGGTAGACATTCCCAGCGAGGCAAATAAAGACGTTCACGAAGGAGAGTTTAAGGCACGATATAACAACGGACGCTGGCTGCTGATCGATATTCCCACCAATACCGACTTGTCTTCTAGCTTTGGCTCAGCGGGTAACCTGAGTGCCTAATTCCAGGGGATAGTACTGGCCGGGAGTATCCGGGATAATAGTGTTAGAACAATAGTCGCCATCGATGAAAGGTCTTTCCCATGACACAGTCGTTTGTATCCCGCAGAACCGCCCTCGGCGTGCTGGGCGCAGGTTCCGCGCTCGCTTTTGTCGGATGCGCATCCAACGCTGGCAGCGTGAAACCGCTCCCGACGGATGCTACGGCAAGCTACCGCAGCGATTTCAGCGGCGAAGCGAAGATCGACGAATACGATACCTCGGCGGGGAGTACCGTAAGGCGACCCGCACCGAACGCGCGAAGAACGTGCCCAAACCCATCAAACCTAAGAACGCCGACGAAAACTCAGCGGCAGGGCTGTATTCCAGCATCGCGTTCTATACTGCGGCGACCCAGTACATGATGGAGAGCGGTGACGACAGCCTGATCGAGCAGACCGCGCTGAATGATACAGATAAAAGCTCCGTTAAGTCGTCCTCGTACCAGTTTTCAACGATCTGGTTTGAAGAACCTAAGGTGACGGCCAACCTCACCACACCGAAGCCCAAGGAGTCCGGCGGGGAATACACTTGGCCTTCCCGATTCACCATAGGGTTGGGCAGTTTTATCGCCACCTCAGGAAGGGATGCTGATGTCCCCTCAAGCTCCCGCAGCACCACGCTCGACGTGGATATAACAGGGAAGTATGAAAACGGGCACTGGGTTATTGGCGGGTTCGCCGCAGCCTTCCGCAGCCAGGTAGGTTCAGGCTCTAGCAGCAGTAGTGGATCGAGCATCTAGCCTTCTGTTCTGAGGTTTTGCGGAACGTGGCGAGGTGCAGTAAAGCGTACTATCTCAGAAATTGACCTTGATTTATGATAGCTCTTTAACTATTACTAAAGACCTGTTTACCGAATCTCAAAAAGCTGAGATTCGGTAAACAGGTCTTATTATTTTAATTCATTTGTAAACTAGCAACGGTCATTCATGACGTCCTGTACGGAACATGATCCACCCTGAGGCTCCTGGGGAGTTTGAGGTTCTTGGCGCCCAGTAAGGAGATCCAAATATGAATCAAAAATTTCATATAAGCCACCTCCCGTAACGTGATCAAGCTCCTGATCAGAGATTTCTTCCAGCGCAGTAATCTTCTTGCCCATCAACTTCCTCCTTAAAATGAATTAATTTTTTTACCGCTCGATTTGTGGAAAAATTATTTAATTATTTTAATCTTTTGTTATAAGCATAAAGACTCAATATGTAACTATTTGTGATATGCATGTTTCTTGTAACGTAACATACGTGAGCCGAGTGTTGCAATAATGTTCTATGTAGATATATGCGGACATGTGCACTTATCCGTAACGAGACTCTTAGCCCTCACAGCTGCGGTGCTTTGGGCGATGCGGCGTTTCTTAACTCCCACGAGCAGATAGCGAATCGCTATCTGCTCGCGCTATTGGGAGCTGGCAGGCGGTTACCAGATACGCACGCGATCCTCAGGCGCCAGGTACAGTTTGCTGCCCTCGGGAACATCGAACGCATCATAAAACTCGTCGATATTGCGCACCACGCCGTTCACCCGGAACTCGTCGGGGGAGTGCGGATCCACCGAAATCATCATCTCCGCATGCTGCGGGCGTGACTTAGTGCGCCATCCCTGCGCGGTAGACCAGAACAGGCGCTGCGCGGCCGTCATGCCGTCGATGACCGGCGCATCCGCCAGCGAAGTGATGCCCTGCTCGGCAAGCGCAATCTCATAGGCCCTCAACGCAATCGACAGACCCGAAAGGTCGCCGATATTCTCACCCAGAGTTAGTTCGCCGTTCACCCGGAACTTCTGCGGGTCAAGGTTCGCCGGGGTGTAGGCGTTATACTGCTGAACCAGCGCGCTCGTGCGCTTGGTAAACTCGGCGAAATCCTCCTCGGTCCACCAGTTATTCAGCGCGCCGTCGCCGTCATAAAGCGCACCCTTATCGTCAAACCCGTGGCCGATCTCGTGACCGATCACCATGCCGATACCGCCGTAGTTCGCTGCGTCGTCGGCCTCAGGGTCGAAGAAGGGCGGGCGCAGAATAGCCGCGGGGAACACAATCTCGTTAGCGGGCGGCATATAGTAGGCGTTCACAGTCTGCGGAGACATCAGCCATTCGTTCTTATCAACCGGGTCGCCAGCGCGATCGATCATGAAATCGCTGTTAAAGGCGGCGGTGCGGCGCAGGTTCTCGAACAAGTCACCGGGTACCAGGGTCAGTTTCGAGTAGTCGCGCCACTCATCCGGGTAGCCAATCTTCGTGACAAACTTCGAGAGCTTTTCCAGCGCCTTCTCACGGGTGGCTTCGGTCATCCAATCCAGGTTTGTGATGGAGCGGCGGTATGCTTCCAGCAGGTTATTGACCAGCTTGAGCATTTTCTCCTTGTGTTCCGGCGGGAAATGCACCGCCACATACTCCTTGCCAAGCTCCTGATCGAGCGCGTTCTCCACAGCCGCAACGCCGCGTTTCCAGCGTTCGCGCAGCTCTTCGGTGCCCGAGAGGGTGCGACCGTAGAAATTGAAGTTTTCCTGCACGAACGCATCCGGCAGGTAGGGTGCGCGGGAACGAATAGCGCACCACAGGGCCCAGAGTTTCCAGGTCATCAGCGGGGTGGACTGCCACATGTTCGCCACGCCCTCCAGGAAAGAAGGCTGAGAAACAATGACCGTGCCCAGCTCTTTGGGGTCTGCCCCCAGCGCAAGAAGCCACTGCTGGAGCGGGAAACCGGGGAACTTCTCGTCAAGTTCGGTGGCTTTGACGGGGTTGTATTTCGCCTCTGCATCACGGTTTTTCACGACATCCCAGTGATGCGCGGCGATCTCGGTCTCGTGCGAGAAAATAAGCTGTGCCGCCTCCATAGGGGTCAGGTTGAAGCTCTCGGCAAGGCCGGTCAGCTCGAACATGGTGGCGATATGTTCAATATACGCGGCGCACACCTGCTCGTATTTCTCTTCGCGGTAGTACGCTTCATCGGGCAGACCCAACCCGGCCTGGGTGAGGTAAAAGACGTAATGTTCGGGGTCTTTCTGGTCGATGCTGGTGTACCACCGAAGCTGCGCCAGCCCAGCCCGTGAGAGGAGCGCTAGAGTGACGGCGAGCTGCTCGCTCGTGGCGGCGTTGAGAATCGGGGCAACCTCGCGCATGAGCGGTTCCAACCCGTCGGACTCGATCTTTTCGGTATCCATGAAAGAGTTGTAGAGCGCGCCGATGCGGGATTCAGGCTGTTCCTTGGCGATACGCTCAACAATCTCACGCACATGCTTTTCGGCATCATCGCGCAGAGTGTACAGCCCGCCGTCTTTGGAACGGTCGGCGGGAATTTCATAGGTATCGAGCCAGCGGCCGTTCACATGGCGGAAGAAATCATCGCCCGGTTTAACCGCCTTATCGACCCATTCGGTCGTAATTCCAGAGTTCTTTGCATTATCCATGACCCCATTCTAGGGGCTTTATGGCGCGAGAACCTTGAAGATAACACCTCTTCGGCATATTCCCTCAGGGGCGTAATTCGGTGAACGCTGGCATCCTTTGTCCTTAAAAGGTAACCGCGAGCAGGTAGGATTTTGCCGATAAGGTAGGAAAATCCTACCTGCTCGAATCAAAAACCACCTGCTCGCGGAAACTGAAATTACGCCTATGCGTTTTCTGCAGCGAGTTTCTTATCCCTCTCAGCCATCATGCGCTTCTCGGCCCCATTAACAAGCCAGAGGAACACAATAGCCAGTCCCGAGCACACGATCATGAAGATGAAGGCGGTGCTCCAGCCCCAGTGATCCACAATGATGCCGATACCGGTAGAAGCCAACGTAGCGCCCAGAGCATACCCGAAAAGACCGGTAAACCCTGCAGCGGTACCCGCGACATGTGAAGGCGACAGGTCGATAGCCTGCAAACCAATCAGCATCACCGGTCCATAAATCAGACCGCCAATCAACGCCAACGCAATATAGGCGATAATGAGCGGAGCATCGGCTGAAGGCAGCCAATACAGCAAAATAGCGCCTACGGTAGCAATCAAGAAGAGAATACCCGCGGGTGAACGACGTCCCTTGAAGACATAGTCAGAGACGAAACCGCAGAGAATAGTGCCGCCAATACCGGCAAGCTCCAGGATTGAGAACCCAGCGATACCGCCCTCAAGGGAAGCGTGGCGCACATCGTGCAGATATTTAGGAGCCCACACCAGCACACCGTAGCGCAGAGTGTACACAAAGACATTAGCAAGAGCCAGATACACCATGGTCGAATTAGTCAGCACATGCTTACGAATAGTCGTCCATGTTGATTCAGAACGGTCTTCGTCTGTGGACTCAACCTTGTGGGGGTCGTTGCGGTACACGTCAATAGTGGGCAGCCCCTCAGCCTCTGGATTATCGCGAATCAGCAGCCACGCCACAAAAGCAAGCACAAAGCTAATCACGGCGGGGAACCAAAAAGCAACCTGCCAGGTTTTACCGAAGGCGTGAAACCCCAGGCAACCAAAAGACCCGAGCGCGCCACCAACGTTATGTGCGGTATTCCAGAGAAACCTTAGACCCGCGCTCGCTCGTTGAGAACCAGTTCACGAGCACGCGGCCCTGAGAGCAGCCACCCCATACCCTGGAAGATACCGTTGAAGACCATAATGGCGGCCATGGTGGATGCGATTGCGGCCCCGTATCCTGCAGCTGCCGCACCGGATCCCATGTACCCGGCGATAGCGAGCAGAACGTTTGCAATACCAGAAAGTACTAATCCTATGGGGAGGAATAACCGCGCATTAGAGCGGTCAGAAATCATAGCGGTAAAGAATTTGCTGAAACCATAGGCTAAAAAGCAACGCCGTGAAAGCGCACCAATAGCCGCATTACTAAAAACCGAGCTCATGAGTCAGAATCGGCGTAACAAGCGGAACGTTGTGCGAATCAGATAAAACGTTGCGTACCCGATAAAAATACCCGCAAAAAACCTGAAAACGTAGGCGTGGGTACTTCGACGCGACCTCTGCTGTGTTCAGTTGAGGTTTTGCTGTCGGGATAGCAAGCCAGCGGGGTACAGAACCCTTCTTCTTTGGAGAATCTGTAGTAGTCATGCTCGCATTTTAGGAATAGATACCTATAGAAATAGTAATTTTAAGAGCATATGTACAGGTTACTTAAACTAGAAGTGAACATATGTTCAGAATGATTATTCTGTGAATAACAATTTTAGGCTGTCAAAACAGTAAATTTTTTATTTATGTGAGATAGGACTATGTCTTAGGGAACATAAATGCCTATGTTGGATGCGCATACCCTCTATATAACCGCGAGCAGGTAGGATTTTGCCGATAAGGTAGGATTTTCCTACCTGCTCGTATCAAAAACCACCTGCTCGCGGAATTATTGTGATTGTTTAAGCCTGTAATTAAGGCACTTTATAGGGGTAGGGGAGAAGCTCCGCGCCAGAGACTACAGGCTTGCCCGAACCTTCTTCGTGGCGGCCACTACGTTCTCCAGCGTCTTCTTCGTCTCCTCGTAGTCGCGGGTCTTCAAACCGCAATCCGGGTTAACCCACAGGTCAGAGATGGTTCCGTACCCAATCGCGGCACGGATCAGCTCCTCAACCTCGGACTGCGAAGGCACACGCGGCGAGTGAATATCCCACACGCCCGGGCCCAGCCCCGAAACATAGCTTTCGGGAATATCCGCCAGCAGCTCCATATGCGAGCGCGCCGCCTCAATACTGGTCACATCCGCATTCAGGGCATTAATCGAATCAATAATCTCATTGAATTCCGAGTAGCACAGGTGGGTGTGAACTTGAGTTTTATCCTCGACCGCGCTCGTCGCCAGGCGGAACGCATTCACCGACCACTTCAGGTACGCGGGCTGCTCATCACGGCGCAGCGGCAGAAGCTCACGCAGTGCCGGTTCATCCACCTGAATAATGCGGATGCCCGCCGCCTCCAAATCGGCGATTTCGTCGGCGAGCGCCAATGCAACCTGATTCGCGGTTTCCTCGCGCGGCTGGTCATCACGCACGAACGACCAAGCCAGAATAGTCACCGGGCCGGTCAGCATGCCCTTAACGGGACGATCGGTGAGCGACTGGGCGTAGGAAATCCAGGGCACGGTCACGGCCTCGCCGCGCAGCCCGTCACCTGAGCGTTTCACATCGCCGAACAGCACCGATGGGCGGGTGCAGCGTGAACCATAGGACTGCACCCAGCCGTGCTTCGTCGTGGCGAAACCATCGAAATTCTCGGCGAAGTACTGCACCATGTCGTTACGTTCGGCCTCACCGTGCACGAGCACATCCAGGCCCAAATCTTCCTGGGTTTTAATAACGAGGCGATCTCTTCCGCAGGAACTCGTCAAGCTGCTGCTGCGTGATTTTACCGGCACGCGCCTCTGCACGGTGGCGGCGAATATCGCCGGTCTGCGGGAACGAACCAATGGTTGTGGTCGGCAGCTTCGGCGAGATTCAGGTCAGCCTGGGCATCCCGGCGGACTCTTCAGTTCAGGACGCTCAAAAATCCTGCGGTTTCACGGATGCGGCACGCTCACGGATTGCCGCATTATGCTTACGCGGATCCGCCGTGAAACGTGCCAGCGCTTCGTCGGCGGTCTTCAACTCTGCTCAACCGCAGACTCACCGTCAGCAAGACCACGGGCAAAGAGTCACGATCTCGGCGACTTTCTGGTCGGCAAAAAGCCAGACCGTCTACAGGGCACATCGGCGGGGTCTTCAAGGTCGAGATCGTGCGGCACATGCTGCAGCGAGGTTGAGGACGCAACAGCCACCGCACCGCCGTTAATGTTCTGGAGTGCGTGCAGGAGCGCTCGCAGGTCGGCACGCCAAATATTGCGCCCGTTAATGGCACCCGCCACCAGGGTTACGCCGGGTCTTTGAAGGCGGTCAGTGCCTCGGCATCGTAGAGCGTGGAAACCAGGTCGAGATGCAGCGCCTCAATACCGGTGTCTAACAGCGCGGGCAGGTTCTCGCGCAGATTGCCGTAGGGGCTTGTCACCAGGATTGCGGGGCGGTTCGTTTCGGCTGCCAACGCGGTGTAAGTTTTACGCGCCAATTCGGCGATTTTGGCGTTGGGAATGTCGCGGTCTACGGTCAGGCCGGGTTCGTCGAGCTGCACCCACTGCACGCCGCGTGCCGCCAGCTCTGCGAGCACCTGCTGGTAGGCTTTCACGAAATCGTCCAGGCGATCCAGCGGTGTGAACCCTTCGGGCGAATCCTGCTCGGCTTTCGCCCCGAGAAGCAGAGTGAGCGGGCCGACCAGCTGCGGGCGCACTGTCACCCCGTGCTCCTTGGCGACTTCAAGCTGCTCGTCGATAGCCTCAAGATTCAGCTTGATCTCGGTATCCGGACCGATCTCGGGCACCAGGTAGTGGTAGTTCGTATCGAACCATTTCGTCATCTCCAGCGGAGGCAGCGTCTCGGTGCCGCGCGCTAGAGCAAAGTACCCGGGCAGATCGAGCAGGCCGCGAGCATCCTTGGCGTCGGCAAGACGCTTGGGTACGAGGGTGAAAAGGCGCACGGCATCGAGCACCTGATCGTAGTACGAGAAAGTCGCCGGGATAGACGAATCGGTGGCGCTAAGACCGCGTTCGATCACACGGTCATAGTAGGTGCGCTGCACATCTGCGGCCGCCTGGCGCAGCTCATCCTGCGTGATTTTGCCTTTCCAGAACGCTTCCTGTGCCTTCTTCAGCTCGCGGAAACGGCCCACGCGGGGGTAACCGACGATGGTTGCTGCGGGGAATGGGGTGTGGGTCATCCTAGTTCCTTACTGTGGGAGGGTGTCAAATAAAAGGGGAGTTTAGAGGTATTGAAGATCGCTTAGGGGGAGTTTGAAACGGTTCGAGTAGCGCGGAACGTCGAGTTCTTCGAGGACGTCCAGCACAGCCTCATGCTCGTTAAATGTGAAGAAATGCAGGCCGGGGGCGCCAGCATCAAGCACCTTGCGACATTGGTCGAGTGCATGTTCCACGCCGATGCGGTGCAGCTCGCGCGGATCGCTCGCGGTTTCCAGGCGACGCGCCAGCTCGCGCGGCACTTCAAGCCCGGCAAGCTCGCACAGCTTCGTCAGCCGAGTCAGCGAGGTAACGGGCATAATACCGGGGATAATAGGCATCTCCACCCCGGCAAGGCGTGCCGCATCCACCAGCCCCGAATAGCGCTCGGTCTCAAAGAAAACCTGGGTGATGGCGAAATCCGCCCCGGCACGCTGTTTTGAAAGCAGAATCTCAATGTCTTGAAGAAGCGAGGAAGATTCGGGGTGCTTATGCGGGTACGCCGCAACTCCAATCGACACTTTCCCTGCGGCAAGATGCGCGAAATCCTCACGTTCCACCCTGCGAATCAGCTCCACCAGGTAGCGGGCAAAAGGCAGCTCAAGCGGGCGCGTGTTTTTTGGGCGGAATATCGCCGCGCAGCGCCAAGAAACCGCGCACCCCAAGCCCCAGAATCAGACGAACCGAGCGTTCCAAATCGGCCACGGAATGCCCCACGCAGATCAGATGCGCCAGCGGGTTCAGCGAGGTTTCATGCACCAGGTGATCGAGCAGAGCCAACGTCTTTTGGCGGCGCTGCGCATCGCCCGAATAGGTGACGGAAACGTAATCCGGGTTGGTTTGCTCAAGCTCGGCAATGGTTTTGAGCAGGGAATCGCAGCTTGCGTGCGACCGTGGTGGATACAGCTCGTAAGAAAGAGCCGGGTGAACTGTCGTCATTTTCATTCCTCCGTGTTCACCCGATAGAAGCGTGCCCGAAGGTACGCCGAATCTTAGCAAGACGCGAAGGGAATTCACTTCTATCGGTTCTGGCGGGAGCACCTTGTCCGTCCACCCAATGGGTGGAGGCTGGCGAGGTTGCTGCGACGTCTAAGAGCCAGATCTCTCGGTCGCTCTGGATAGATAACGTTCCTATTCTAGGCAGGATGCGCGGTGTCAGCAAGAATATGTCGGCACATGTCGTCGAGCGGTCATAACCGCTTAATATTGTGGGATGCGGCGAAACAATACGTTATACGGGTTCGCGGAGGTGCGGATCGGCGAATTGAAACCTCCACCTGATTTGACCGCAAGTTTAGCCGCAAGCAGATAATATTTCGACGAACAGATAGCGGAATGTTATCAGCTCGTCACAAAACTATCTGCTCGCGGGAGAATTGCAGAGCGCCGTGAACGTCATGTTGCGACCATACACTGTCAAACACGGTAGAGTAAATATATGGAACGCATCGAATCTCCCGCATATGCACGCCTGGGGAACTCCGGGCTGGCCGTGCCCTCCGTCGGAATCGGCTGCAACAACCTGGGACGCCCCGGTACCCCCACTCAAACTCAGGAAGGCACCAACGCCGTGATCGCCGCCGCAGTCGAGGCGGGCATCGGCTTCTTCGATATTGCCGACCTGTACGGTGCCGAGCCCGGGCTTTCAGAAACCATGTTCGGTACCGCGATGCGCGAACTCAACCTCAACCGCGATGACCTGATCATCGTCACCAAATTTGGGCTTCCCACCGGTACCCTCAACGGCAATGATTGGGATGCGCGCGGCTCACGCCGATACATCATGCGTGCCGTCGAAGGTTCACTGCGCCGCCTGGGAACCGAGTACATTGACCTGTATTTCTACCACAGCCCCGACCCGAACACCCCGCTGGAAGAGACCCTGTCTGCGCTCGACACGCTCGTGACCAGCGGAAAGGTGCGTTACCTGGGGCACTCCAACTTTGCGGGGTGGCAGCTTGCCCACGCCGAGCACCTCGCCCGCGAACTCGGCACTGAGCGGTTTATCGCCGCCGAAAACCACTACAACCTGCTGGACCGCCGTGCCGAACTCGAAATTCTTCTGCCGCCCGCCATTTCGGGCTCGGGGTGCTTCCGTATTTCCCGCTCGCAAACGGGCTTTTGACCGGAAAATACCGCCGCGACAGCATCCCTGCAGGGTCACGTCTGTCGCATTCCAAAGCGCAGGTACTCGCGCAAGCCGACTGGGAACAACTTGATGCCTACCGCGAATTCTGCGTCGATCTGGGGATCTCTGAGGTTCAAGCATCCATCTCTTGGCTCAAACAGCAGAACCCCGTCGCAAGCGTGATTGCCGGGGCAACCACCCCCGAACAAGTACACGCAAACGCGCAGGCCGCAAGCGTGCGTTTCAATGATGAAGAACTGGCGCGGCTCAACGAGATTTTCCCAGCGCCTGAAAGCATCACGCTTTTCTGAGCAGCCGTGAATATAGCCAGCTGGAAATATAACTAATCGGGAATATACCCAAGCCAGTAAGCGTTTAAAGACTGTGCGGTCTCTCAACCTGTGCCGTACAAGACCCGCATGAAAGATAAAAATACCCGCATGAGCATCACCACCGAGCCGCCGAACCGCGCCAGTGCACTACCCCCGCTCGGGCAAGGCGCGCACACCCGCCGCCTAGGGGTTATCGCGCTGGTGGCAACCTTCGGTGGGCTCCTCTTTGGGTACGACACCGGCGTTATCAACGGTGCCCTCGACCCCATGAGCCGCGAACTCGGCATGGACAACACCATTCAAGGCTGGGTTACAGGTTCCCTCGCCTTCGCTGCCGCCCTCGGAGCCATGGTCACCGGGCGCATCTCAGATGCCATCGGGCGGCGCAAAACCATCATCGGACTCTCAATCCTCTTCATCGCAGGCACGCTCGCATGCGTCTTCACTCCCAGCATTGCTGTACTGTTGATGGGTCGTACGATGCTCGGGCTCGCTGTGGGAGGCGCATCCGCAGTTGTGCCTGTATTCCTCGCCGAACTTGCACCTTACGAAATTCGCGGATCACTCTCCGGGCGTAACGAACTCATGGTCGTCGGAGGGCAGCTAGCCGCATTCATCGTGAATGCCATCATCGGCAACCTCTGGGGCGAACACGATAGCGTATGGCGGTGGATGTTCGCCGTCTGCGCTCTGCCTGCGCTCGCGCTTTTCATCGGTATGCTGCGCATGCCCGAATCCCCACGCTGGCTTATCGCCCAGGGGCGCACCGAGGATGCGCGCACTATTATGCGGCGCATCCGCCCCGCCGAACGTGCCGATGCCGAAATTGCGGACATCGCGCGTTCACTTGAGGAAACCCGCACCCAAATCGGCGCGGGGACTAAGGGCAGCATGGGTAAAATCCTGCGTGAAAAATGGTTTGTGCGGATTCTGCTGGTCGGTATTTTGGTGGGTGCCGGGCAGCAGCTCACCGGTATTAACTCGATCATGTACTACGGCATTAAGGTGCTTAAAGAGGCCGGGTTTGACGAGGGTTCGGCGCTCATTGCGAATATCGCGCCGGGCGCTATCGCCGTGGTCGGCTCAATCTTTTCGCTGCGCATGATGGAACGCGTGAACCGCCGCACGATGGTGATCGCTGGGTATTCGCTGACCGCGTTTTTCCACCTGCTGATCGGGGTAGCGTCTATGCTCCTGCCGGAGGGCAGCCCCGCGCGTCCCTATATTATTCTGGCGCTTGTGGTTGGGTTCGTAGGGTCGATGCAGACCTGCCTGAACGTTTCGACATGGGTGCTGATGAGCGAGCTGTTCCCGCTTCGGGTGCGGGCGGTAGGCATGGGCCTTTCCGCATTTTGCGGCTGGATGATGAACGGTCTGCTTTCCCTCGTATTCCCGGTCATTCTGGGTGCACTGGGACTGACCGGATCATTCTTCGGGTTCATGGTGGTGAACGTGCTAATCGCCGTGCTCATGTGGCGTAACCTGCCCGAGACCCGCGGCAAAACCCTGGAAGACGTGGAGGCGGGCGTTATCTCGGGCGCCGCCTATCCGTTTGCGGCTACTCGGTAGACGCGAGGCTTCGCTTTCCAGCAGAGACAGTAGCGCGGGGTACCTTTCGGCTACTCGGTAGACGCGAGGCTTCGCTAGGACGCGAGCAGGTAGGATTTTCCGACCTGCTCACGGAAGAATAAGACCGCTGGATACTTTACAGACCCACACAGCAAAGGCATTCCTATCCTGCGAGGGCGAGGGATAAGTGATAGTGTCAAATATGTTATAACTATCCTTCGGTTGTGGTGCCGTCGCGCGATATTCCCGCTGCCGACCCTACGGATAGCGCACGGTCGCGCATACTTGACGGCACCCGCATACCTGTGACTTTTAGAAGGCAGAAAGTCGTGGCAGACAACGTAAAAAATGATTGGGATTTGCGCAGCGAGAAGGTTCAGAAGAACCAGGTGGCCGCTTATGACGAGATGCGCCGCCGCTGCCCTGTAGCGCACGACGAGTTCATGGGCTACTCCGTGTTCAAGAATGCCGATGTGCAGTATGTGCTCGATCATCCCGACATTTACTCGAATGTCGTCTCGACTAGGCACATCGCCGTGCCAAACGGGATGGATGCGCCCGAACATACAACGTTCCGCGCCGTGAACGACAAATACTTCACCCCCGAGCGCCTGAAGGAGTTCGAGCCGAAAATCCGTGAGGTCGTCAAGAACCTGGTGGCTGATCTGCCGCGCGGCACCGAGGTTAATGTGATGGATGGGTTCGCGCAGGCTTATGCGATGCGTATTCAGAATGCGTTCATGGGCTGGCCCGCGAGCCTTGAGAAGCCGCTGATCGAGTGGATTGAGAAGAACCGCGAGGCTACGCTGCGCCGGGACCGCGAGCAGATCGGCAAGGTCGCCCTTGAGTTTGACACCTATATTCGTGAGCTTCTGGATGCGCGCCGCGACCAGGCTGCCGCCGGGAACCCGCAGGATGTGACCGCCGAGCTGCTGACCGACACCGTGCAGCTGCCCGGTCAGGAGCCGCGTACCATGACTGATGAAGAGATTGTGAGCCTGATTCGTAACTGGACGGTGGGGGAGCTTTCGACCGTTTCGGCGTGCGCCGGGATTATTGTGAACTTTTTGGCTCGCAATCCGCAGGAGCAAGCGCGGCTGCGTGAGTCACTGGGGGAGGGGTATGCGGAGATCGCCGCCGCGGTTGAGGAGATTATGCGCCTTGAAGACCCGCTGGTGACAAACCGCCGTGTGACTACCGAGGATACCGTGCTGGGCGGGCGTACTATTCCGGCTAATTCGCGGGTGACGATTAACTGGTCGAGTGCCAACCGTGACGAGGACGCGTTCGAGGATGCGCTCGCCTATAACCCGCATCGTGACCAGTCCCGCAACCTGGTGTATGGCGATGGTATTCACGTCTGCCCGGGTGCGCCGCTGGCCCGCTTGGAGCTGCGCCTGCTCATGGAGGAGCTGCTGAAGGCGACCGAGAGTATTGTTCCTGGTGACGAGTCGGATGTGCCCGCCACCGAGAACGCCACCTACCCGATCTCGGGCTACTCGACGGTCCGGGTGGTGTTTGGGTAGGGCTTTGTAGGAAGCTCTAGAAGATAGCGAGTGAGCATACAGGTAGTTGCTCATCCTTATGTAGTTAGAACCACGGGCTAGGTGTGTGCGTTGGGAGTAGCTCTATACCCCTGTTTTACATTCTGTGGTTGGATTTTTGCTCACCAGGCTTCTGTGCGTATATTTTGTGAATTATATTTTTATTTATATATATAAGATTTATTCAAATATGGCATTATTATTTACCATTTACATACAATATTCCTGAGAAATTTAATTATTTCGTTATTAAAATAGTGGGTGTGACACGATGCAGGATAAATTTTTTGAAAATATTTTTGGCACTTCCTTGCCCCATGCACACTGTTTGATTCCTGGTCGTTTAAACGGTGTTAGTAAAATTTGGGCGTATCCAATTAATTTTCAATTTAACCTTGATATATCAACATGAACACCGATTTTTAAAACATAGGTTAAAATACTTCATGTATGAAATAAATATGTTCTATGTATTATCATCAGATATTTTAATCTTTTCAAAACATGTATTGATAACGTGTAATCTAAAAGACTACGATTAATGTATCAGTTATGTAGGGTAGCTCAGAATTATTAAAATTCCATGATAACTCTATAGAGCTGTGACAAAGTCAAAAGAGTTTTTTTGTAGGTACTCAACCTCATATGAAAGGAAGCTTGTATGCGTAACGACAGTGTTCTTCTGGAAGAACTTACTGATCAAGATCTTGACATGGTGAATGGTGGTTCTGGCTGGGATTCTGTTGACTGGAGTTCTGTAGGTAAAGGGGTGCGTGCTGGTGAAGCTAAGCCTGTAAGCTGCCCTAATATCTTTATCCCGTGTGCATGGTAGTCCTAAGTATATAAAATGATTTCCCTACAGTTTTTGGGTTAGAGTTTTTAACTTATTCACTAAAATAAAGCTGAAATGCTTTAAGTGCACTATCATATTTTAACTCAATTTTCAGGGCTAAGATATGAATTAATGAGGTTCCTATGTCTAAGGATGTTACCATTCTGGAGGAAATCGCTGAGCAGGATCTCCATCAAGTCGTTGGTGGTACTGGATTTACTTTTTTGCTCCAGGTCCCGTAGGAAATCCCGTTAAAACAGTTGATATGTCGCCAGTGGCGACTATATACCAGTTCAGCAGTTAAAATAACGTAATAACACGAGTCGTCTATTATTAGTGTTTCGTTACACGAATAATAGACGATTTTCGTTATTTAGGGACAGTTGAACCGAAATTAGTCTAAGACATTTATGTAGGGTGTTTCTAGAAAACAAACTCAATAGTACAGAAACAGCTCCCCTCTATATGGTGTTGGGGTTCCTTGCTTGCTCCTGTAGAGTGTTTGTTACCCTTCTTAGCCCGGTGATGATCCTCCCTCTTTGTAGTACGCCGCACATAGGACAGGGTTTTGTAGAAAGTCTGACTAAACCATCGATAGCTTCTCGCGAAGAGGAGGGGTCCCCAGGAGATCTCAATATTTTAGCCCTGGTATCCGAGCAACGGTTACTCATTCTTTGTTGAGGCGCTCTAGCAACCTGGTGATTCGCACTGCAGCATCACGGTTGTACCAAAGACTCAGAGGTGAGAAATTTATGGTAGCTAAGGTACTAGAGGCCTAGGGTCCACGTGCATAATGTTAATGTACATAACCGCTTGCCCAACCACCGATGAGTGGTGGTTGGTGTATTCAACTCACCTTCCTTTCAGTGAGTTCTACGCTCATAGTTTTTATTAGAAGTGATGACCTCTAGGTTGGCATAGTCTTTATCTTCATGAGTTATCCTCTCTTTATCTAAAAAGTATTCCGCGTACGTTCAAGGCGCAAAATAGTGGATTGAGTTCTCTTGTAAAGAAAACGAGGCTCTTTTTTAAAATCGTATCGGCTTTAGCAGGGATCGAAGACTTTTTGCGTGAGTTGTATGAGGCTTTTGAATCACTGGACTTAGATTACGTTTGTGCGTTCTGCGTGGTTGTGTTTTCGTTTTTTACCTAGGCGCGTAAGGTGGCTGGCTGATGCTGGATTGATGAGCAATAAAGTTTGCCGATGGTGCCATGCCATGCCGGGACGAGTACCTCACAAGAGTGGTTCTGTCTGTAAGGAGATTACCAGCGCACCTCAAAAGGTAATGGGACGAGTATCTGCCCCCGTGTGTGGGTGGTTTTGTTGTACATCTGTTGACCATTCAATAGTGTACGCATATATATTTTATAAAATTTAGCTTATGTTATATTTTTGCTTTTTATGCAAATTCATAATATTGTTTAATGAGCTTATGCAGAAATTCTGAAGTTGTTAATGATTTTGTTACTCTTCTAATGAGCGCGACACGGTATTGGAAAAACTTGTTAAAAAATATTTTTTTATAATTCTCACGCCTGTATACACTGTTCGTTTTTCAGGTATTTAAACGGCGTTGTTAAAATTTGAATGCATCCCCTTGATTTTTATTTTTACCTTGAGATACCAGCCTGAACACCGATTTTAATCATGGTTTAAAATACTTCACTAATAAAATAATTTATATTCACTATCTTTTATTAGCAGCCCTTCAAGTAATCAGAACTACCCTTGAAACTTCTCTCTCGGGGTTGATAGGTTTGAGTCATGAGCTGGATAGAGCATGATTTGGTGAGTTTTTCCACAATTCAAGTTTTGTTTGCTGAATCTAGCTCGGCTCAGAAAGTTAAAATCTATCTAGGTGAACGATCAAGATAGTATTTATTTCTGTAAATTTAATGATGAAGATAAGTTATTAGTGTTATTGTAGGCTTCCAGTGTGTATGTTCTACAAATACAATAATTACCTTCATGAACAGTAAGTTGTGCAATTATATGAATTTTGCGCGCAATAACAAGGAGGAAATTATGATTGACCCTAAAGATGCTCTCACAGAGCAGGAACTGGAAAACTTGGTGGCTTTGGATGCCTCTGCTCAGACTGAAGCAGCAGGAGGTATTACGGCTGCAGCAGGCTTAGCTATAGGCGCTGCTGCCCTAGCTGGAGTATCTACAGCATGCACCGATACTTGCTCATCGTGGGTGAAAAACCTTTAAAGAGTGGAAGTAGAAGCTTTTTAAAATTCTGATAGTCTTGAATCTTGATTTATGCATAAACCATATACATATATTTCTTCAAGACTAGAGGCTTCTGGGTTTGATAGATGCTTTATCAGGTCCAGGAGCCCTATAAAAATCTTTTCAGTTCTGTAAGAGCCTATTTGTACAATATGGAGTTTAGCTTGGTTAATGACAGGGATATGCATGCTATCAGCAGCCCCTATATTGAGGGTGTCTCTCAACAGGTTACTTGTCTTCTCCATAATGTAGGTAAGAATCTTCGTATTCTTGATGAGTCAAAAATAGTCGATTCTATCACCAGGTCATATATGGTAGACGCTCTACCTGTTGTCCTTCGTGCTCAAATAGAGCTTCAGCAAAGTTTTATGGAGAATGAAGACAATGGTGCAGAATTCTGGAAATGGATAAAAAATGCTGAAGCGCAATCTGTTGTGAAGGAAAAATACCCTGAATTAGTACGGATTCTTAATGTTAAACAACAAGATATTGTGTCACTTGTAGAAAATTCTTTGCAACGTTTCGTACGGGATAGGGATGAGCTTGTATCTCGTGGATTTCCCGTTGATGGTGGACTGTTAGACTTAGTTATTTCAGCTGGAGACGCTCATCAAGGTGGACAAAAGGTGTGTTTCATCGAAACAGACACGGGAAAGGTTGTTTATAAGCCGCGTTCCATGAGGGTTGATAGCGTAGTTTCTCAGATTGCTGGTATTGTCAATCGCGAGTTAACAAACTGTAATTTTATAAAAATCCCTAAGGTGATGGATCGTGGGTGTTACGGGTGGCAAGAATTTATCGAATATAAACCCGCTAAAACTCTGACGGAGCTGTCAGCATATTATCAATCACTGGGTTCTCTTACAGCTTTTTTTGCAGCGTTAGGAGGACAAGACTTTCACTATGAGAATGTGGTAACTGTTTCTCGGAAAGCAGTTCCTCTTGACCTTGAGGCAGCATTAGGATCGTCATATAGTATCAGTGAAGTAGATAATTTAACAGGTATATCTAAATTTGTTAAAAATATTATGCGATCTGCAGGAGTTGACACTCTTATGCTCCCGTCAGTAGCTCGAGGAAAGCGCTTTGATATAGACTTGTCCCCTATAACAGATGGCTTTCCTCAAGAATCTGAGATTATGCGTAGTTTAAACATTCGCATTGAAGATGATGGTGATATAAAGATTTCCATGGAAAATTCAAAGATCACTAAACAAAATCCTTATGAAGGGGATTTACTCGGAGATGATGCACACCCTCGCAGGTATGTCAAAGAGTTTACACAAGGATTTCAGGAAATGAGTCATATAATTGAATGCTGCGCGGATAAATTATATGATTTTTTTAGGAATGCTTCTCATATTCCGAATCGCTGTATAATTCGCCCAACCTCTACCTATACTGCTTTTTTAGAGACCTCATACCACCCAAAATATCTTGTCTCTCAAAAGGCGCGTGATGAATTGTTTACCCTTCTAGGGTATCCACCCGGAGCTCCAGATAACATAGGAGATCAGGCATTAGAGAGTGAGCGTAAAGCTCTTTTGAATGGTGATATTCCATATTTTACTGACGATACGCTCACAGAATTTATGGAAAATTCACCCATGAAAAATATAGCGGGAGATACCTCGCTTGAAGAGTTTCGTGTGGCTCCCGATAGGGCATTAAAAAATTTTCTTTCGGGAATAAAATCACGGGATAGTATTCGCTATCTCCATTATGGATTCTTTGCGGGTATTGATGCTGATGTATGGCGTACACGCAAACATGAGGAAATGGCTCCGTTCTTCCATATAGCTTTGGATGGGGATTGGGGCGAGTCTTTATATGGATTGTGTAAACAAATGCAGGATCTTGTTATTGCAGATGAATCATGTAATACAGCTACAATGTTTATACAGGTTCCTGCTGATGACGATCGTATATCTGTAATTCCTTTAGATGCTTCGTATTATGAAGGTCAAGGTATCCTTTGGCTTTTTCATGAAGTTTTTTGTGAGAATGGAGACCCGGATTATGTTGTACTTATAACAGCTATGCTTCGCGCTCTTGTAGATCCCCCGAAGTATATATCAGAAGAGCTTATATCAGGTTTTGTAGGAAGTTTCTCCCAGATACGTCTAGTTCCTCTAGTTCATAAGTATTTAGGGGATGAAATAGCAAAAAATCTGATGACCACCCTTATCAAGTGGGCATGTGAGCGCATGGATAAGCCCAATGAAACTGAAAGCCTAAAAGTGGATTATGTGACTGGTCTATCGGGTGCTTTGACAGCCCTCGGTATGTTAGAAGGTTCTTCCGATAGCGAGGTTTATTTTCTGCGGGATCGCATGCATGCTGTTGTTATAAATTCCCTTGTTAAAGGTGAGTTGGAAGATACCTATGGTATTGCTCATGGGCCTCTGGGGCTTATGCTCGGGCTAGTCTTGGGGGGACGTCCTCTTACTGATGTTGAGCAACAGAAACTTCGAACTCTTGTGCGCCAACGTGTGGAGAAAGAGCTGAAACGTGTTGAAACGCAGAACGCGGTATCAAAGCATGCATGGTGTTCTGGTATTTCGGGCATTGTTGAGGCTTTTGCCCATGTGCTAAATGCTACAGGAGGGCTTGAGGAACAGGACTATAAGCAGCTGGTTGAACTTTATGGCCAATTCCAGCACGATATAGCATCACTCAATGGTCCGACTGACATTTCTCTCTGTCATGGTCTAGGCGGTGCACTTGCAGCTTGGTATAGAATTGCTTGTCTTTTGCCGGAATTAAACCTTGCTGAAAAAGTGAGAGGTGAGGCTGCTCAATTACGCCAACAGTTGAGTGAGGGCACGTTAGAAATACGTGGTGGTGTCCGACATGCTACTTCAAGCCTTGGCATGATGCTAGGCATGAGTGGTGTAGTTCTCGCTTTGAATCGAATAGAAAGTGGGCGGGAATTACATGTTTTCTATCCTTTTGAACTATTGAAAAAGTAGGGGTAAGGCAGCACATATTTTTCTAATGTAGCGAAATAAAAATATAGATTTTCGTAAGGAGTAAAAATGTCACAGGATATTACTTTGCTGGAGGAAATTTCCGAGCAGAATCTTGAAGATATCAGCGGAGGATTTTTTATCCCACCTCCTATGCCTACTATTCTCTATAAAATTAATGGAATCGACTTTGTCTAGGTTGAGTCACAAGATGCCCGGTAGCAGGGCATAATGATTTCTGTGTATCTTCGGTATACGATCTGTTGTTCATTATTTTTAGGTTAAGTTTCTTTTTATAAGTAAATTATAAAAAAGGGTATGAATCTAGAACTTTTCTAGATTTATGACACTAGGTTGGTACTCTGAGTACTGACACTGTTGGTTATGTCTGAGTGCTTTGCGCTTGGAAGATATGAAAGGAGAAAATGCATGTCGAAGGATATTACGCTTCTCGAGGAGATTTCTGAGCAGGATCTTCACCAGGTGAACGGTGGTACAAACTTAACTGGCCCCGGAAACTACCTTGCCAGCCTCGCCATGGGTGATAAAGGTCCTATTTGCACTATTAGTAAAGAGTGCATGGACGGGTGTAAATAGTTTTTGATTTAATCAAAAGGTTCCTGTTGCCATGTTAAATAAAGAAATTGTTGCGAATAAATTTCTTGTAGAAATTTTTCCAGATGATCTGGAAAAATCTCTAGGTGGATCTTTTAGTACTATACGTCAATGTCGTATGGAAGATACCCGCTGTATACACGAAGAAATGCAAAAGTATCCTTTTTGGGGGTCGCTTGTAGGTGAGCCTGAAAGGTTCTTGTCCTCAGGAAGGTAATCTTATATTTCCCTTGTGAGAATCAGGGTGAAATTTTACAAGGGTTTATACGCAAAATTCTAAACACGGTTTGGTTATGCGAATACCAAATTTTATCATATTCCCTTAAGTCGTCTGAGGCTTGAGGTTAAATAAGGAGGAGTACATATTGTCTGACATCACGCTTTTGGAAGAGATTAATGAGCAGGATCTTCACCAGATGAACGGTGGAACAAATTTAACAGCCTTTACAACAAACCTCATTGTCAGCCACGCAATGGGTGATAACGGTCCTATTTGCACTATTAGTAAAGAGTGCATGGATGGATGTAAGTAAGGTCGGCTAATAATCTTGATGCCGAGGAAGGGGTTTGGGCAATAAAACACTTAACTGTTCTAAGCGCTAAACCTCTTCCTATGGGATCGCACCTCGGCCTTTAGATATTCAAGATTTTTAAGGAGAAAGGTTTAGCATGTTTGATATCACGCTTTTGGAAGAGATTAATGAGCAGGATCTTCACCAGGTAAATGGTGGTACTGGTGAACTCATTCTTGGCTATAAAGCGCATCTTGCTGCCTCAAAGGCTGTACTTGGTAATAATGGTCCTATTTGCACCATTAGTAAAGAGTGCATGGATGGATGTAAGTAAGGTCGGTTAATAATCTTGATGCCGAGGAAGGGGTTTGGGCAATAAAACACTTAACTGTTCTAAACTCTAAACCCCTTCCTGTGGGATCGCACCTCGACCTTTAATTATTCATGCTTTTTAAGGAGAAAGGTTTTAGCATGTCTGATATAACTCTTTTGGAAGAGATTTCTGAGCAAGAACTAGATAATTTCTACGGCGGTATGGGTGCTGTGGGACTGACGACGGGTACGGGTACAAATATTATAATTCGTATTCCAAAGATAATCAGTAAGGCTCTACCAGAGTCTTGTGAAGTCAAATAGTTATGATATTTAAATTATGGCGTTAAATATTATAATTTTGTCATCCAAGATTTAATGCTGTACTTGTAAAAATTTACGTCTTTGTTAGAAAGGGGATGTATGTTAAAAGATACTACTCTTCTAGAGGAGATTAGTGATCAGGAACTTAATGGTGTGAACGGCGGAACATTTGTTCCTAGTCCACCTCCTACGGTTACGGACAGGATTACTGGTATCGAATTTTGTGGTTTGATTAATAAAATGCCACCCAGCAAAGCATAGGAAATCATAACACAATTTTTCTTAATAACACCGATGTATATCTGGACTTCATTTTCTTTCTGTAGTTCTGATAGAAAATGTGGAAAATTTAGAAACTATTTATGTTTCTTTTGTCAAGTTAGTGCTTTATGTGCTGGTGCTAATGGTTATATCCCGATATACATATCTGGAGTCTACGAAAGGGAATAAAAGTTATGTCGAATGATATTACCGTTTTGGAAGAAATTGAGGAACAAGATCTTGTTCAGGTAAATGGTGGTACAGCTATTGTAGCCCCTATAAGGTCTGCATCAACTCGATACAAACTTGTAGCTATTGGCTGGTAATTTTGTTGAGTTGGATATATATTCTGTTCTTTAAGATATATATCAGTGTTTCTGCAAGTCGAAATATTTATTAAAATTACGCACGTGAATAAGGAGAATATGAGTGTTGATCAGGGAGCTTATTCCTGAGCTGGATGACGAACAGTTCCAGCAATTGGTGTCGAATGTTTCGAATACCTTGTCAGTAGAAAATTTCGGCGCCCGCTCAGGCTCCGAATCTATCGTGCGGTTGTCGGCTCCAGCGTCTATGACGCTGGGGTCGACCTCTGAGCCTTTCATGTTTCACGCGCTTTTCACAGGTCTTGTGGTGCATGAACACGAACGTGTGGGTCAGACCGTTCAAAAGTTTGACTACATCAGTACAACTCATCTGGATAGTCTGACAGACCAGCTCATGAGTGAGCTCACGGAGCGGTTACTCAACTTTTACATACGACCTTTAGTGGCTCACATCAAAAAAATCTCTGCGCAAGGACTTTTACACGGAGAAACCCCTGAAGAACGGTATGAAGACTATTGTCGTCGCTGGTATGAAGACTTCCAGGACGACTTTTATGCCAGTTACCCGCTCCTTCAGTATGTTCATACGACGATCGTGGATCAGTTTTACATAGCAGTTTCGGAGATTTTTGAGCGAGCTCAAACTCATGAGAGCGATATACGAAAACTCCTCGGTGTCACAGATGCTGACCCTCTGAAGCTAGAGTCTCTTGTGCTAGCTGGCGACCATCATAATGGTGGGCGCACCGGCTGTATGCTGGTATTCCAGCAAGGAACTGTAGTGTATAAGCCTCGCAGTGTCGAAGGCGAACAAGCCTACTACAACATCATTCAGAAACTTGCCGCTCATGGTGCCCCCGCCATGCGTGCCGCCCGGGTAGTGGTCGGTGACGGGTACGGATTCATGGAATTTATCGAGCGGGAAGAGACCGACTTTTCCTCCAAAGACTTCCTGGAATCTTCCGGTCGACTTGCGGCTTTATTATATGCACTTCAGGGCAAAGACATGCATGAAGAGAATCTTATTCCTTCAGCGGATGGGCCTACTCCTATAGACCTGGAAACTATACTCCACCCCATCTACATCATGTCTGAAGAAGATGAAGAGATTCCTGTTCCTGGAATCTTCTCGCTTAAGGCACGCGGGATTTCAACCAGCGCACTACTTCCCACTCGTATGAGGCGCAGTGATCCCTCACAAGGGTATGTGGATATTGGGTTTATTCAGGGTAAGCAAGGCACCAATCCTTTTCGCAATATGGCTATTCAACGGCCTTTCCGCGACGATGCAGTAGCCCAGTTCGTTTCCTCGGAAGTACAAACTGAGGAAGCTGATAAAGACGATCAGTCAGATCCCGCTGAAGAAGAGAAACAGCGTATGTCTGAGGCTGCCCGCGCTGATGCTTTCGCTTCTGGGTTCGCTCAGATGTACCGGTGGATTTGTGAGAACCGTCAGATTGTCTTGGAGATCGTCCGTACCGAATGCGCTGGAATAACACTTCGTGCCGTGATACAACCAACGATGTATTATGGCCAACTGATGCGCATGTTGGGCAACCCGGAAGCGCTTGCCTCTAAAGATGTCTTCATGACTATTATGTTTCGGACTGCCGCTTTTGGTCCCAAACGTCCGCTGGAACTCATCGTTGCTGAAGTTGAGTCACTCTGGCAGCTTGATATTCCTTTCTTCAAGCATCGGACAGACTCATCTGAAATCCTCTCTCCTCATGAAAATGCTGCAACTGGAGTGAGCGTTCAAAAAAATGCTCTTGAAGAGACTCTGAGTCACATTACCGATATGAATGAGGCAGATTTAGAGGACCAGCTGAGTCAAATTTGGAATGCTTTCGCGTCCCCATATCCGGCTAATACTCTAGTTCCACAACCAGCGGATGCGTGGCGGGGGCGGAACAATCTACAAAGTGAGCAAGATTTTAGTTCCAAAGTTGCAGATTATTTGGTAGCTCGCTTGTATCCCGGCCTTGCAGAGAAGAGCCCTTGGACGTGGGTTGCACCGACTCCGGGTACTCAACAGCAGCATACCGGAGCATGGGATACTGCCGTACTGGGGCTAGACTTTTATAGCGGTTCCCTTGGTCCTGCATTATCCTTGGCTCAAGCAGCACATACTCTAGAAAGTGCGGAATATGCTCAAGCCGCGCATCGTGTGTTTGACCCGATAGCGGATGCTGTCTTCTCGGAAGATACGCCACTTGAGCTGCCTGAAGAAATAACCGACAGCGTCTTCTACGGTGAACCCGGTATCGCTTTTGCGCTTGCCGGTGCTGCAGAGTGTTTGAACGATCTTCGTTTGAAGGAAGCCGCCGCCGTACTGGGGGACCGGTCCGCTGAGCGTTTGGCGCAGGCGGAGCACCCGAGTCCGGATTATCTCACCGGGCAGGTAGGTGCGGCAGCCTTGCTGCTGGGATACGACCTCGTGGATGACCGGGAAGCGCTGCTGGGTGTGCTGGATCGGCATGCCCAAGACATCATCGCGGGTCGTGTCGAGGAGGATTGGTGGTCTCATAGCGGGTTCGCCCACGGTATTAGCGCCTCCATCTTCGCGTTGAGCCGGTGGAATCAACAGATACCTTCCTCGGAACGTGCCCAGCACGCGGTGAAGATTCTGCTGGATCGCCTGCGCGAATTCGATAACGGGGAAAGCTGGGAATCGCAGATCTCCGGGCAGGGTAGTCGGAATGGTGTGTGGTGCCACGGTACCGCAGGTATTTCCCTAGCCTTAGCAGCGGTACAGGTGTGGATGCCCGAGCTTTCCGCTCGTGCCGATCTTGAGCGTGCTGTACACCATGCCCTGCATGAGGGGACCGGTCGGAACCTCACCTACTGCCACGGTGATTTAGGTACTCTGGATATCCTGGAATGGGTGATCGCTCATGTTCCCGATCTGCCGGACGCCGAGAAAATCCGGGATGTTCTCGATAACGGGTACAGCACCTCTCTGTTACAGAAAACGCTGGACGATAAATCTGTGCGCTACTCGTTGACCCCCTCGTATATGGTGGGTACCTCCGGTGTGCTATCTTGGCTGGCTCGCCGTATCGGTGGCACCCGGTTGTATACTCCGATTATTCCCGATTCCACCGAAGCATAAGGCATCAAATAATGGCTTTTCCTGCTGTTTTGCAGACCGCCCAGACCGAGTGCGGTCTGGGCGTGAGCGCCTCCATCCTGCAGCATTATGGGCGCTATCAGACAGTCTCAGACTTGCGCCTGGCTATGGAACCCGGTCGTGAAGGGCTGAACCTATTGCAGGTGAGCAACCTTCTCACCGATGAAGGTATGGAGGTCGGCGCCTATCGGGCAAGCTCGTTGGAGCAGCTTCGGGATCTTGGCAAGCCGGTGATTCTGCACTGGAATAATTCGCATTATGTGGTGCTGGTGCGGATGCGTCATGACCGGGTGCAAATTATGGACCCTGGGCAGGGTTTGCGAACGATTAGTCTTGAGGAGGCTGAGAGTTCCTTCTCCGGCAGCGTGCTGGTGCCGACTCCGCGGGATGATTTCGAGAAAAAATCCCGGAACGTTTTCAAAGACTGGCAGTTCCATACGTTCTTTACGAAGCAGATGTTCGGTCAGTATGCGCTTTTCATCCTGTTACTTGCAATCACCTATAGCGTGACCTTCGCGGTACCGATGGTGATTCAGCATGTGGTGGATGCTCAGCTGAGAGGCGAAGAGAACGTTGTGGTCGGCATCACCGCCGGTGTCATTGCCGGTATTGCGGGGTATTACCTGGTATCGATTGCGCGTGCTGCAACGTTGGCGAGTATCGTCTCATCCATTGGGTATAAGCTTCTGGGGGATCTTTTTGCCAGACTTCTCAAGTTGCCGTTGACGTATTTTGCGCTCCGCTCACCGGGCGATATTCTCTACCGGTTGGCGAGCGTGAATATTCTGCGCGATTTCCTGTCGTCGCACCTGACCGAGTTCGTCATCAATATCGGCACGATGATCGTGATTCTTATCTTTATCGCCCAGCAGTCCGGCGTGGTTTTGCTTATTACCTGCGGTGTTCTGGCCGTGCTGGTGGTGATCTGGGTTGTAACGGCGCGTCCCACCTCTCAAGCGCTCGATGCTGAGTATTCGCATGCCTCTGAAACTCAGGTGATTGAGCTGGATGCTATTAACACTGTGGCGACGATGAAGATGACGGGTTCGGCGACTTCGACCTTTGGTAAGTGGCGTGAGACGTATCTACGGTCCTTGGCGTCGATGCGCCGCCGTATGGTACTGCAGCAAGGTGTGTTGGGTTCTGCTGCGTCAGTGGTGCAGCTGGGTGGCCCGCTGATTCTATTGCTGTCATCGCTGCCGCTGGTTAATAACGGAACGCTGACCCTGGGGCAGGCTATCGCGACCGAGGGCATTTCCGCGCTATTGTTTTCCTCGATCTCTGCGGTGATGTTTGGCATTATGAATATCGCGGCGGTGGATCGTGCCGTCGCCCGTATTACCGATATTCAACGCTACGAACCCGAACAGGATGAGGGAACCGTTACGGACGTGTTTGATAGCGATATCGAACTAGACAATGTCAGTTTCACGTATCCGGGTGGTATGGCTCCGGTCCTCTCGGAGGTGTCTCTAACGGTGCCGGAGGAGCAGGATATCGCGATCGTCGGTTCCTCCGGGTCTGGTAAGAGCACGCTTGCTATGTTGTTGTGCTCGCTGTACAGCCCAGTTTCGGGTGCTATTCGTGTGGGCGGAATCGATATTCGTGATTACTCGCTGGATGCTCTGCGTTCCCATATTGGGTATGTGCCTCAACAGCTGCAAACCAGGACAGGCAGCCTGTACGATAACCTCACGGCGGGTCTGGATGACGGGCGTAGCCGTGAGGAGATCGAAGCCAATATCTACGCGATGGGCATCCTGGATTTTGTGAAGGATCTGCCACTGGGGTTCGACACGATTATGGCTAACGGGGGCGAGAACTTCTCGGGTGGTCAGCGTCAACGCATCGCGATCGCTACCGCCCTGCTGCGGTATCCACGGATTTTAGTGCTGGATGAGGCGACCAGCGCTCTAGATACCACAACCGAGCGGCAGGTGACGGAACTCATCGCGCAGTATCAGTGCACGAAGGTTGTGGTAGCGCACAGGCTTTCGACAATTCGCAATGCCCAGCAGATCGTGGTGATGGAACACGGATGCGTGATGCAGGTCGGCTCCCATGAGGAGTTGATTTCGGTGGAAGGTCGGTACCGGGATTTGTACTACCAAGAAGAAAAAAGCAGCCACGAGGAGTACGAGTACACATCACCAATAGCCGCATAGACGATTCCTCGTGGTCGACCTCGCGGTTTGGGAAAGTCGTTATGGATATGCGTGGCGGCTCGCACGAGTAAATAACCTGAGCCGTAGAGCAACCGAAAAACGTGGATGCTGTCGCGCAGGCATGCTGCCTGGGCGACAGCATCAAGACTGGTGCTTTCTCAAAAACCAGCGCGGCAAGTTCTCCACAAACCGCATAATATTTCACCTATAAAGTTTAAATTTCTAAGCAACAACACTCAGATTTCTCAGGAATTTTTAATGATTTTTGTTATCTTAAAAATGATACCAAACCGTTACAAAAAAACTTTTTCAAAATTATTTATCTAATTAAAAACAAAAAGTTAAAGCTAAATAATAAAATACTTTCCAAGCGTTTTATTTTTCTGAGTAAATTAACTCAATCCCTTGAAATTACAGCCCAAAATCGTAATGACTATTATTTTGAAATACGTTTAAAATGCTTGACATCAATATTATTTACCATTTTAAAGAGTGCACAATAAATTTTTGACCCCTAGAGTACATCTTGAAACACGTTTATCAAGTTGTTACTGTAGAGTCACCGATTTCAATAGAGAGAAAACCAACTCTGATAAGGACCTTTGTTCCATGACCTTGCCGCATGATGAGAATAGAAGATATATCTCACCACCCCTATATGTCGTAGCCCGCGACGAAAGTTCATAGTCAATGAAGATGTGAGGCTTTTTGTTGCTTGGTAGCTGTAGCACGCGCGGCATCCCCACATAATTTAGATGACATAGCCTTGGCAGCCTGTGTCTAATAGCTATGTTTACAGTGCTACAGAAATAAGTAACAAATTTTACAAACTTCCTTTCCTTGAGGCGTTAGCTCGCCGTAAGGAAGGGTAGTGGGTTCCAGGCGAATACTGTGGAAAAGCAAACACCTGGAACCCAGTCAGAGAATAGTTTGATGTCTTCAGCATCAAACTAAACACCGATAATACTATTCCTGAACGGATCAGGAATATTTAAGGAGGATAACCATGGCTAAGGATATCACGCTCCTGGAAGAGATCTCGGACCTCGACCTGGACCAGGTTAACGGCAGCGGTCACGGCGGCGGCTACAGCGGTGGCGGCTACAGCGGCGGTGGCAACGGCGGCGGCAACTACTGCGGTAACGGCTGCGGCAACTACAACTTCGGCTTTGGCTTCTGGGGCGGCAGCTCTTCCTAAGTCCGGGGAATAAGTAAATACGATAGATAAGGAGATACCAGGTGTTAATCAGGGAACTTCTTCCTGAACTGGATGATGAGCAATTCCGACGCCTAGAAACGTATGTATCTAGCACTTCGTTGTTAGAACGTTTGGGTACCGCATCCAATACTCCCGACTCCGAGTCTATCGTACGGTTGTCGGCTCCGGTGCTCAAAGCACTGGGGCCGACGGCCGAGCCCTCCATGTTTCACGCGCTCATCGCCCAGCTTGCCGAGGGTGAGCGTGACAATGTTGAACGTGCTGTTGCCGCATCGGGCTACGCCGCACCGTCGCGGCTTCCCCTCCTAGTTAGTCAGTTTTTGGAGAACCTGACCGCGCGTTTGACTAATTTCTACCTCAGACCGCTGGTTGCGCACATCAAAAAGATCTCTTCGCAGGGGCTTCTGCACGGCGACACCCCCGAAGAACGGTATGAAGACTACTGCCGACGTTGGGGTGAAGAATTTAGTGATGACTTTTATGCAAGCTACCCGCTTCTGCCCGGTGTTCACGGCAGGACTATTGAGCAGTTTCATGCGATGATTGCCGAGATTTTTGAGCGTGTGAGCGCTCGTGAAGATGATATTCGCGAGCTTCTTAACGTCAAAGATGACGAACCCCTCAAACTCGAATCCTTCGGTCTGCCCAGAACCCGTTACGGTGGCGGACGTGCCGGTTGCCTTCTCGAATTTACCCAGGGCATGGTGGTCTACAAATCCCGCAATGTTGAAGGCGAATGGGTCTTCTGGAAAATCGTTCAAGACCTCGCCGCGCAGGGGGCGCCTTCGATGCGTGCTGCCCGCGTGATTCGGGGTGACGGCTATGGTTTCATGGAGTTTATTAAACGTGAAGACGCAGACTTTTATGCTGAAGATTTTCTTGGAGCCTGCGGGCGGCTGGCGGCTTTGCTCTACACCCTGCAGGCTAAAGACCTGCACGCCAAGAATTTGATACCCCTGCGCACAGAACCCGTTCCGATTGACCTTGAAACGATTCTCCACCCCGTGCATATTCTGACGGAGGATATTCAGAGTCCTCCCGAAGGCAGCGTTTACCTGCGCTGGCTGCGCGGAATAGCATGCAGTGCATTTCTGCCCACCCGCCGTACACGCCGCGATATCTCGCTAGGGTTCCGCGACGTAGGCTTCCTGCACGGCGAACAGGGGACGAACCCCCTTCCACGAGGTAACCGTCGCAAATCCCTTCCGTGACGATGCTGTGGCTCGTATCAACCGGGAACCAAGCTCAGAGAACCCGACCACGGAAGACGCAGATCGCGCCAAAGAAGCTAACGCCAGCACCCCGGAGGAGCGGCGTATTTCTGAGGCAGCCCGCGCCCGCGCCTTCGAACGCGGATTCACGCAGATGTACCGGTGGGTTTGCGAGCACCGCGAAATCATGACCGAGGTGGTCCGCACGAATTGCTCCGGGCTGACGCTGCGTGCCCTGCTGCAATCCACCAGGTACTACACCCGAATCCTCAAAATGCTCAGCAGCCCGGAAGCGCTGGCCTCCGAAAAAGTCTTCGCCACGATCGCGCTGCGTGCCGCAACACTGAGCAATAACCGTCCCCTTGAGATGATCGGGGCCGAAGTAGAAGCCCTCTGGCGGTTCGACATTCCCTTCTTCATGCATCGCACAGATGGCTCCGAGATCATATCTTTCGACGGGCACGCCGTAGGGCTGACCATCGACAGCAGCGCGCTCGATGAAACCCTGGAGCATATTGCCGCCCTCGACGAAGCAAACCTTGAAGAACAGATTCAACAGATCTGGTCAGCCTTCGTATCACCCTACCCGCCGGATCGCATACTCGCGGACGCATCGGCAGAGCTACTGTCAAACAGGCAGAACGTGCAGCATGAACGAGAGCTCTGCGAGGCTATTGCCGACCACCTAACGGCGACGAACCACCCGGGCGGCAGAGAGGAAGACGCCTGGACCTGGCTGGCGCCCACCCCCGGCCTGTGGCAGCAGCACCTTAGCCTGTGGAACACCGAAGTCCTCGGCATAGACCTCTACACCGGCTCAACCGGGGCTGCACTCGCCCTCACCCAGGCCGCACGGATGCTCGAAAAACCGGAATACACGCAGACGGCACGCCGGGTACTGGACCCCATCGCGCAAGACGTCTTCGCTGACAGGCTATTCAGCATTCCCCCCGAAACCTGCGACGGCATATCCTGCGGCGAAACAGGCATCGCCTTCGCGCTCGCCGCTGCCGCAGAAAACCTTCAGGATACCCGTTTTGCTGAGGCAGCCGTCAAGATTGGCGACCGCACCGCCGCGCGCCTAGCGCAGGTTGAGCATCCCATGCCCGGGTACCTGGACCACCAGGTAGGGGCTGCCGCCCTGCTCCTGGGTTATAACCTCGCCACCGACCGCGCGGCTCTGTTGGCGGTATTAGACAGGCACGCCCAAGACATTATCGCCGGTATGGTAGAAGAAAACTGGTGGCACCGCAGCGGATTCGCCTACGGAATCAGCGGATCAATCTTCGCGCTCGCCCGGTGGAACCGCCAGATGCCCTCACCCGAACGTACTCGCGAAGCCGTCGAAATTCTTCTGCGCCGCCTCAACGACTTCAACACCGGGGACGAATGGCGAGCCCAGCTCACCGAGCATGACAGCAGCGAAGAGCATGCCAGCGGCACTTGGTGTTCCGGCAGCGCGGGCATCGCCCTCGCGTTCGCGGCACTGCATCTGTGGATGCCCGAATTCGCCAGCCGCACCAACCTCGACCGCGCGGTACAGCATGCGTTCCGCACCGGAACCCAAAGCAACCTCACCCTCTGTCACGGCGACTTCGGCACCCTGGATGCGCTCGCCTGGATAGCCGACCGAATCCCCGACGTGCCGTGTGCAGAGGATATCCGGGATGCCATCGAGAACGGTTACAGCGCATCGGATATTCGGGCAGTCCTCAATGATAAATCCGTGCGCTACTCGCTGACTCCCTCGTTCATGGTCGGTACCTCCGGTGTGCTGTCCTGGCTGGCTCGCCGGGCAGAGAATACTCGCCCGTACAGCCCTCTTATCCCCGAGCCGTTCGAGGTTCGATAGTATGGGTTTTCCTGCTGTTCTTCAGGCGGCGAAGACCGAATGCGGGCTGGGCGTGGGGGCGTCCGTCCTGCAGCACTACAGGGCGCTATCAGACTATTTCAGACCTTCGCCTGATTGCCGAACCCGGTCGTGAGGGGCCTCTCGATGCGCCAAGTGCGCGACCTTCTCGTCGAGGAAGGTATGGAGGTCAAAGCCTTCAGGGCGCCCTCTCTCGAACATCTTCGAGATATTGGCAAAGCCGGTCATTCTGCACTGGAACAATTCCCATTACGTGGTTTTGGTGCGTATCCGTAAGGATCGCGTGCATATTATGGATCCCTCTACGGGAATGCGGGTTATGGATCTTCAGGAGGCTGAAGAGTCTTTTTTTCCGGCAGTATTCTGGTGCCGTCTCCGCGGAAAGATTTCAAAAGAAATCCCGCAGCGTTTTTTCAAGATTGGCAGTTGGGCACCTTCTTCACGAAGAAAAATGTTCGGCCAGTACGCGCTGTTCCTGCTGCTTCTCATCATCACCTACAGCGTTACCTTTGCCGTGCCCATGGTGATCCAAACCGTGGTGGATGCGCAGCTCAGGGGTGCAGAAACACCGTCGTGGAAACAACGGTCGGTGTGGTAGTCGGTGTTATTGGCTACTACCTGGTTTCCATTGCACGCGCCGCAACGCTGCGAGTATCGTCTCGTCCATCGGATATAAGCTCTTGGGCAATATGTTCGATAGGCTGCTGAGGCTGCCGTTGACCTATTTCGCGCTGCGTTCTCCGGGCGATATTCTCTACCGCCTCTCAAGCGTGAACACGCTGCGCAACTTCCTGTCTACAAGCCTGACCGAGTTCGTGATTAACATCGGCACGATGATCGTGATTCTCATCTTTATCGCCCAGCAATCGAGCCAGGTTTTGATAATCACCTTCGTGGTTCTTGCCGTGCTGATGCTGATCTGGTTCGTCACGGCACGCCCCACCTCCCAGGCGCTCGACGCCGAGTATGCGCACGCCTCCGAAGCGCAGGTGGTTGAGCTTGACGCTATTAACACCATCGCAGCCATGAAGATGACGGGTTCCTCAACGCCCACCTATAACACCTGGCGCGAAGCCTATATGCAGTCGCTGGCGTCGATGCGCCGCCGCATGGTGCTGCAGCAGGGTGTGCTCGGGTCTGCCGCATCCGTGGTGCAGTTGGGCGGTCCTCTGATTCTGTTGTTGGCGTCGATACCGCTGGTGAATGATGGAACGCTCACGCTCGGTCAGGCTATTGCGACCGAGGGTATTTCTGCGCTGCTGTTTTCGTCGGTCGCTTCGACGATGTTCGGCATTATGAGCATTATCGCGGTGGACCGCGCGGTTGCGCGTATCGTGGATATTCAGCGTTATGAACCGGAGAAGAGCATGGGATCTGTCACCGATATTGCTGATGGTGACCTTGACCTTGAGAACGTGAATTTTACGTATCCGGGCGGTAATAAACCTGTGCTGACGGATATCTCGCTGCGCGTGCCAGAGGGCCACGATGTTGCTCTCGTGGGTTCGTCGGGTTCGGGTAAGAGTACCTTGGCTAAGCTGTTGTGTTCGTTGTACAGCCCGGTTTCTGGCACGATTCGTGTGGGCGGAATCGATGTTAAAGATTATTCTTTGGACGAGTTGCGTTCCCATATCGGGTATGTGCCGCAGCAGCTGCAAACCAGGTCGGGAAGTCTGTACGATAACCTCACAGCGGGGCTGGATGACGGGCGTAGTCGTGAAGAAATCGAAGAGAGTATTCTCGCGATGGGCATCCTGGATTTTGTGAAGGATTTGCCGATGGGTTTCGATACGATCATGGCGAGCGGCGGTGAGAACTTCTCGGGCGGTCAGCGCCAGCGCATCGCGATTGTCACGGCTCTGCTGCGGTACCCGCGGATATTGGTGTTGGATGAGGCGACCAGTGCACTTGATACCGCGACCGAACGGCAGGTGACGGAGCTGATTGCGCAGTATCAGTGCACGAAGGTCGTGGTGGCGCACAGGCTTTCAACGGTGCGCAACGCCGAGAATATCGTGGTCATGGAGGATGGGCGCATTATTCAGAGCGGACGCCACGATGACCTGATGATGGTTGAGGGCCGGTACCGGGAGCTTTACTCTCAAGAAGAGCAGAGCAGTCAGGCGGGGTACATTTGGGCACAGTGGCCTCCCACGAAGGTTTCTCGCCACGGCTTCGGTTTGGGAATGTTTACCTCGTAGCTCACGACTCTGTTGGATGCGCGGTGCACGCGGGCGTTCTGCAAGTGTTTGGCAACCGGCATAACAACTTCGGGAGCGATGGTTTGCAGCGGGAACAGGGTTCCTCTGGGTCGTTAACCTCGCCAGCTTCGGAACGTTATTGTATCCTCGCGCACTCGGCATAACGTCCCTCAGCGGCTGAAAACCATCGCTTTCACTTCTCGCTTCTACGCCATTTCCTAGTACATGACTTCCCAAGCGGTGCCGAACCGGTCGATGCAACGTCCGTCGTAGGCTTCCCACACCTGCTTCTCAAGCGGGTAAAGTACGGTTCCGCCCTCTGAAAGCGCTGCAAAAACACGATCCGCATCGGGTACAGAATCAGCCGAATAGACCAGAAAACTTGCTGGTGCGCCTTCGGGTGCTTCCTCATGCATAACATCCGAGCCCATGAGAGTTATGTTATTAAACTTTATAGCGGTGTGGGCGATCTTCTCACCCCATTCTTCCTTGTACATCCCAGCGCTCTTGAGTGCGTCTGCCATGTCCTGGTAGCGGATAAGGCCATCTCGTTGCGCTCCGAAAAGCTTCTCATAGAAGTCGAAAGCTTCACGGGTGGTTCCGTGGTGGTTTGAAAGATAAACATTGATCTGTGCCATGTGAAATTCTCCTAGTAGGTTGGTGGAGGCAATAATTTCACGGTAGCAAAGCCACACTATCTTTGCTTATCTTCAATTGCGCACTTATTGACTCTTGCGGGGTGACGGCAGGTAACGTGCCAGCAACGCCGGAAAATTCATGGTGATAGGCGGGTCTTCGGGCAGGGGCATGCGCATTGTCAGATGAACTGGGTCAGGTGTTGTTGCCGCTTCAAATGTTATGGGAAAGTCTGCTTTAGCTCGGTAATTCTGACTAAGCGCCTTCAGCGGGTGCGCCCCGAAACGCACCTCGCACGCCAGCAGGTAGTAGGTTCCGGGTGGAATATTCGTGAAGGTGTGTTCCGCAGAACCAACTGCCGCCACCCCAATAACCGGCTCTCCCTTAGGAATCGCGGTAGGGAAACAGCCCCATAAACGTAATATCACTGCGGTAGCCTGGTGGATACACTGCGCGCACCGTTAGCCGATGCGGTGTTGTAACGGTGCTTTGACGGTGCACAAACTGGGCGTTATAACCACGTAGCCCTGAGAGTAGGTTTTGAGCATTGAGAGACTCCCGTAGATATTCGCGAGGTGAGTTACCTGTATGTTGCTTGAAGATACGAGAGAAGGTTGTCAGGCTGTTGTAACCAGCGCCGATAGCGCAGCTTGTCACAGTTTTAGCGGGCGGTGTGTTCAGGAGCTTTTCAATGCTGTGCTGAATCTTCAACGCCTCAACATATTGCTTAATGGTGTAGCCCCTCACTTGTCTAAAACGGCGTGAGAGATGGTACGGGCTGTAACCGCAGGCTTTAGCAATGTTGGCAAGAGTTGGCTTATCTTCTGCATGCTGACGAATGTAATGTGTGATCTTGGTGGTATCCATAAGACTTCTGGGAGCGTGCATAAAATCTGGAGGTTCATATATGAGGCTAATAAAGGGGAAGGACTATCCTGTGGCTACTACAAAGCCGCGCCTGCCGCCGATGTAGTGGGAGAGCACCATGAAAGCAGCCAGAACAAGCTCTTGGAGATTATCATCGAGAATTTCGAGGGCGTAGTTGTATTTCAGAACAAAACCCGGGCGAGTAATTTTGGCGATGATCTTATCTTCCTGGGTTATCGTGAATTTGCCGGATCCGCTGCTTCCGTCCCAGGAGGAATTCTGCATCGGCTGTTTTAATGCTGATGCTCGGGTGGAAAGGTTTCCACTCTAGCCTTTCTAGAGAAGCGCTGCTTCCGTCAGCGAAGTCTGCGGTGTAGTGGTGTTTGGCGTCTGGTACACAGCTGACCGTGATGAGTTTTTCTTCGGTATCTGCCTTAGTGAAGACGACGCTTTTCCCACCGAGTCGGAGCCTGCCATCGGTTTCATAGATTGGTTTGAAGTCAGTGTTGAGGATGTTGTATCGGTATTCGGGGTATGCCATCTTTGACTTGGCGTAGAAAGTAGTCATAGGTTTGTGTCTTTTCGTAGAAAAATTAGTGGTCCTGGGGTTTATTTTTCTGCGCGGAAGATTTTTTGTGTTCTCGGTACATTATCCAGAACCCGCAGACGATAAGAACCGCGCCGAGAACAAAAGAAGTCGTGAGATCGAGCGGCAATATATGACCGTCACCAATACGGGGTAGCGCTAAAACGAAAGTTGCCAGGGCAAAGACCCAGAGCGAAGACGGAATTTCTTTACGTTTTGACTGTTTATCCGGGTGATCATTATGCGCCATGTTTGCTCTTCTCACAGGTTGCCGACTAGGGGTTATGACATGTTGAGAGAATACGCTCACTATTACATTATATTGTTCAAATTTATAGAAAACAAGGAATTTGTGCATCATTTATATTTATTGTTATGTACAAAATAGTTCTACTTATCGACTGCTTAAAAATATAAAAATATATTAGGGTTTACGCGGTGTATGTGTGATATTATTGTGGGTCAAATAGATGTAAAAACTTTTACTAGATTCTTGTACGTTTATGAATAAGCGCAGGTGGTTTTTCGTGAAGGCAGCTTATCCGGGTACAAAGTGTGCCGCCCTCGGGGTGTTGCTCGCGTTATGTCTTACGACGTGTGGCACACCGAAGGCACAAGAGTCTAAGGAGCCCGGAAGAGTCGTTGAAGAATAGCCGCCCTAGCGGTCTCCGTTGCTGGTGACTACCGGGAAAGCAAGGACCCTGGAGGGGGTGTGGGCTTCTACGATCCGCACACCAACTCGTGGACTAAGCTATCCAATGAAGGCTCTCAGGCCTCAGAAATTGACTACTATAACAACAAGCTATATTTCGGGGATAAAAAGAAGGATTATATTTTAGGAGACTCACTTCAAGGTTATGACAGGAATTACGAGTCTGTCTATAACGAGGAAGTGTGGGGCTTGGATAATGATGGGTTTGTAGCGGTCAAAAATATTGGCTATACCGAAGATAAAACCTCCTATATTTATAAAATAGTCACCCACGATGGGCAGAATACCGAAGTTCATACCTCGAATCGTAGTATTAGGAAGCCTGCGCGGTGCGCTAATGGCAGTGTATGGACTGTCAATAAAGAATCAAGTAATTCTCTTGGGCAGAAAGAGAACCAAGGAGACACAAAAGAGAAAAACGAACCGACTAAGCTGATTCGCCTATACCCCAACTTTTCCGATAATCCTGTCACCGAACATACGCTTTCTCTTCCAGAGGAGGGGATGGATGGTATCACGTGTGTTGGGAATAAAGTCGTTAGCATAAGGGATACCTATCCTCCCGGCAGCGACCGCAGAGGAGCAGCTCAAAAGATGTTACGGGATCGGTTCTTGAAGTATTCGATACAGATACCGGCCAGGCATATGAAGTTCCTATAAGCGGTGACCATGCAGTGCGCGTGAACCATGACATGTGGGAGTCGAAGCAGGGGCGTTACCATGCAATCGGTCACGAAATATGGTGGCAGTCGGGCGATGGAACTATTATTTCTACAGATGTAGAAACCGGGAAAATACCCGCCATTTCACCCTTAAAGACTATAAGAGGTCAAAAGATCAGGGTCTCTTTTATTGGTCCGATAAATATCTCTACAACATAAACTCAACGGACAATAAGGATACTCTGCGCATATACAGCCTTCACGAGAATAAGCTGATTAAAGAAAAAGAACTCCCCGACATGAAGGCTATCCTGTCGAAGCATCAATTTACATATGCCATGGTGGTCACAAACGAGGAAGAGCTTCTCAAGCTATAAAAATAAGAAGGCTTATCCATAGGGTCTGTGAGTCCCAAATCCTGCCTTCACCCCTCAGCTTGCATCTTTTGATAAGCTTCAGGGTAAATGCCGTTTGAAGATTTTGCCAGGGTAAAACACTCATGGAAGGGGTGCTTATGGCTGTTAAGCGTATCGTTACTAACCTTGCCGCTGATAAACCCGAGTCTGCCGCTACTTTTTATCGGGATGTCCTGGGTCTGGAGCTGCTCATGGACCACGGATGGATACAGACTTACGGCAATGCGGAAACTATGACTGTGCAAGTCAGCATAGCCAGTGAAGGGGGGCTCAGGTACACCGGTTCCTGATTTATCGATTGAAGTAGATAATCTTGATGAAATCCTCGCTCGCATTCATGCGGCAGGTATTGCGCTTGAATATGGCGTTGCTGAAGAGCCCTGGGGAGTGCGGAGGTTCTTTGTTCGCGATCCGCTGGGGAACCTGGTGAATATTTTGCAGCATGCGTAGAGGACTCGTCATCAAAATTATCGCCAGAGAACCGGTTATCAAATCGCTGGAAGAGCGGCTAAAACCTATAAACTTAGCTTTCCTTGACCCGGCGCGCGAAGACGGCACGACAGCAGGTATGGAGTCTGCGGCGAGAGCATCCGGCGCGGTGGAGTCAAGCCGAACCCAGCGCAAAGCCGAAGACCCCAGCCAAACAATTTTTTAAGGTGCCCTTGCCGGGTAGAGCGTGAGACCCCGCGGCGTCGGGGTCTCGCTTGTGTGGTGCAGGCTATCGATGGCCTGCTTGCTCTGTCCTGTTGCCTGTGTCTGTCGGTATTGCTTGTTTGGGTTGTTTTCTCCGGGGGATGTCCTTTTCTAATTCGATGTCAGCAATTTTCCACTGTTGCGTATCCCAGCGTTGGAATAGTTCCTGAGGGCTTGGACGACGAGAAGCTAGGGGCATCGGCATGGCGACCCTAGAGTAGGGGTATCTATGACTCCGAGGTGCATGACAGAGGCTTCATCGATTCTGAGAGTGCTCCACCGGTTTGTCTTTTCTTAATCCTCCTTTGACCTATTGGCGTTACGTGTAGTCTCGTGCGCTCGTGAGTTATCGGAGTTTTTATCGAAGAGGCCCAGATAAGCGAAATGAGGGCCGATTACTGCGAATACGAGACCGACTTTCGCGGGGTCTACTACACCCCATGAAATATTCTGCATGGTTAGCCAGGCTCCTCCGCCTACGAGTGAGATGATGCTCCAGAAAAATTTCTTTTCGATTTTTTTGGTTTTCATGATGCCTACCTTCCTTATGAAAAAGCTTTTTATTCTTAAATATAGGGGTAAGGAAAACATTTGTATATTGTCCGTTTGTAGGAACGTCTACATCCGAACGGAGGAGCTGACCATTCCTATCTCAGGAGATAACCTCTTCAGCTAGGGGTTGGATTGCGTTTTTGCCATTCAACCACGTTTGCTATGATGGGCAGGTCTCCCGTAGTGGATGTGAACTAGCATGCCCAGCAACCCACCACTTTTTGAATCCGTTAGCTCAAGCCTTCTCTTCAACTCGCTTTCTCCGGGCGATCGCCCTTTTTTGCGAGGTGATACCTCGGGCTTGCCCCCGAAGCTGGCGCCAGTGCGATTTCCCATTTGCCTTACCTCTGTGTGTATCCGCTTTTTATTCTATCTAGCAGCTTCATTTTTCATTTTAAGTCTGCTTAAAGTGGACTTCGCTATCGCTCGGACCTCTTTATATTCCGCTTCTCTCCATGTACTTCACAAGGTCTTGACCTCGATTCAGCCTGGGAGAGGGGAGGAAGAGAGAAGCGGAAGCCTTAAAGCACTTTAGATACACCACGCAGGATGTAAATAAAGCACTTTAAGGCTTCTACAAATCAGAAAGCGACAGCCCGGTCGGTTGGGTCGGTCGGTCGATTGGCACTACGTACACGCACCAGTTGATGCAATGCCCAGTGCATAGAAGGTGGAGGATTCTAGCTCTCCACGCGGACGGCTGTATGCCTCGTAATCTGGTGGCTAGTGTGGGTACATGCAGGTCAGTGACACGCCGATAGACATATCTAGTGCATGAAAAATTTTTATGGTCACTGCCACGGTCGGAGATGGTCGCCCTTCGATTCCGGTGGTTGCTCAATCCGGTGATACTCCTGCTACGAGGCTCGACAAAGCATCCCCAAATCCTGCCTTTGCGCGCCGCAGGTACTAGCCCTAAGCCTGCTGGGCGGCGGAATTCTTCCGCAAAATCTATGAATAAGAATCTTGCGGTTTTAGCGTTCCTTAGACCCGGTGCGCGAAGACGGCACTACGGCATGTATGGAGTCTGCGGCGAGAGCATCCGGAGTGGTGGAGTCTTGCTTGGCAGCCTGAGCTTCAATGCGCACAATCTGCGACTGTTTTAAAACCTGTGATCCGGCGTGCAGGTCAGCTTATATTTTGTCTCGGAAGATCGCGGATCTTCTGTACATAGTTCTGTGTTTCGGGGAAGGGCGGAATGCCCTGTGCTTCTCGACCGCGCCGGGGCCAGCATTGTGCCCGGCAAGCGCCAGGTCGAGCACTTCGTCGTCATTATGGGCGTATTTGCCCAGTCGCTTTTTGAGCGATTCCAGGTACCGGCCCTGCGCATCAATCGAATTGTGCGGATCAAGAATATCGCCGCCGTTACCCCAATCGCTTCCAAGCCTCATCGGTGAACTGGGCTACGCCTCGGGCACCCGCGCTCAAGCAGCATTGATGCGCCAGTGGCTCTCAGTTTCAAGCTGCGCCGCGATCACACCCAGGGCGGATGTTGCCGTCTGACCGGCCTTGCGGGAGATCCTCGTGCACTCTTCCGGTGCGTAGGTCCAAGTCGGTCATACCGCAGTAGTCGTCGTAGGTGGCGGCGAGCCCCACCACACCCGTACCCAGGAGCGGCGCGGAGGCAATAATCTGCCAATGCGCCAGCGCCCCGGCGGTCACTTTCGTGAAGATATTCTTGCCGGACGCGGTTTTGGTGAGCTCTTCTTCGCCATTCCTCTAGCCTAGCACCCTCAGTAAGCCCGACTGGCGCGGTTTTCACGGACCGGAAAGTAAAATTCCCGTCTCCATATCGCCCCTTGATCTAAGCGCTAGTATCCGCGCGAAAGCGAAGGGGTAGACAAGAACCGATAGCCCAGAACCTACCGAGCCCTCAATACCGTCAGGGGAGGTCATCGCTGGTGAGATAGTAAACCGTTGGGCCAGATAACGCTCAGGTGACGGCTCCGCTGCCGCCTTGATCCTCCGAAGAACGCGCAACCGCGCGAACAACAAAATACGCTCTGTGGCTTATCCATACCCGGAATCTTGACCTTAGCTTCGCGGTAATCCCGCACCTGAATATGGTGCCGGGTTCGGGGTGAAGCCATTTACGCGCGTATTGCTCTGCCTCCTGCATGGTCTTCAGGCGTACCTTGGAATAGTCAAATGTGCAGTCAGCCTCTCCATCTGCCACACTTGCTGGTAGGAGACGTCCTCTGGGCATGTAGGTTCTTTCTCCCGGGGATGCGCTGGCAGACCCACTGGCACTGGGGGCGGCGCTGTAGCATCGGCTTTATGCTGTTCCTGCCCAGCGTCAGATGAAGTGCTCGGAGACGGTTTGGTCGTATTCGTTGCGGATGGCGAAGCAGATTCCGAGGGTGAATCCTGTGCTCCCTGCGACTGCTGCGGCTGTTCCGGTGCAGGGTGCCGCCTGCGCGCTCTGCTCAGAAACCTGCGGGGTCTGTACCGGGGCACTGATGCCGGCGCGGAACTTGTGGATACGCTGGGTGTCGCCGTTCTGCCGGGTGTCGCCTCGTTCCGCTCGTGCCTTTATAAAGCAGGAACATCAGGGTCAAGAACGCTACAATCGCTGGTGCTATGAGACGTATTTACGAGATTTTGCCACGAGTCAACTCGCCATCGGTGTAAGCACTGAGGGTTTTTCTTTAATGGTATCCGTGGAAACTATAAATATGTAGGGGTTTTCGCTGGTACAATACATGAGGTTTTACGGTGGGTGCCTGCAACAATTAAAGAATATGACTACGGCAGAAACCACCGCTGAAACTCCAGCGGTATCCACCAAAAACCTGTTCAAAACCTACGGTCGGGGTGAGGCAACTGTGCATGCCCTGAATAATGTCACTATTGATTTTGAGCGGGGTAAGTTCACCGCGATTATGGAGTCCTTCAGGTTCCGGGTAAATCAACGCTGATGCAAACCCTCGCCACACTGGATACTCCCGACCATGATTCCAGAGACCAGCATCCGTATTGGTACTACCGAACTGTACGGGCAGAGGGATAACCAGCTGACCGAGTTCCGGCGTGAGCACGTGGGGTTCATCTTCCAAGCGTTTAACCTGGTGCCTACCCTGACCGCCGGGCAGAATATTGATTTGCCGCTGGGACTGGCGGGCGAAGCCGGATCCGACCTGGCGTGAATACCTGGTCAAAAACCCTCGGTCTGTCGGATCGGTTGGGTCATCGTCCCGAACAGCTTTCAGGTGGTCAGCAGCAGCGTGTGCTATTGTACGTGCGCTGCTGTCGCGCCCGGAGGTGGTGTTTGCTGATGAGGCCCACCGGTAACCTCGACTCAAATTCGGGTGCTGAGGTGCTCAGGCTGTGCGGGATGCCGCCACTGAGCAGAAGCAGACGATTCTGATGGTCACCATGATGCGCATGCTGCTTCATATGCTGATCGTGTGGTGTTTTTAAAGGATGGTGCGATTGCTGGGGAGATGCTGAATCCTACGCACGATGCTGTGCTGCAGGCGATGGGACAGCTGGAAGGGTAAAGCATCCGCACATCTAACAGGAGGGAAATAGCCGCATGTCTACTATGTCTAAAACGAACTAATACATCTCTCGAATACGGTGGCGCGCTCTAACCTGCGCGCTTCTAAAAATAAGTACGTTCTGACCGGCATCGGCATAGCGGTTGCCCTCATTCTTCATCGCCGCCATTATTGTGCTCCTCGGCTCGCTACGGGGAACTATAGATGCCGCGATAGGAGATGCGCTCTCAGAAGACGATAACGTGGTCCTCTCGGCTGAACTAACAACCCAAATAATTACACGGCGAACCATTACCTCACGCCCGAAAAATCTCGACACGATCACCAACGACCCTTCGGTTCCAGCGCACCTGGGTCATATATGACGGAGCAGGGTAAACTCGGCACCGGAGAAAACTCAGCAAAGGTGCGGTATACACCGGCTCCCACCGACACCGAGCTCTTCCCATTCCCCATTGACGGCAAACTGCCGGGCACAGACACTCGAGCTGTTGATCTCAAAAAGAATTCGCCGAAAAACACAACCTGCACCTTGGCTCAACGGTGACCTCACCGGATGTTGTGGCAGCTATTACCGACCCTAACACCGGTGCCGCAAGGAATACACCATTGCTGGCATTTTCGACACCGGATTCTCCGGCTCATTCTCAAACGATAACGTTTATATTGGTGGTACCTCCTATCAGAACGCGGCAGATGAGGCGCTCAAACAGCTTGACCAGAAATCTATGGAGCGCACAGCTACCGCACCCCAGCATGACGTTCGTCCAGTTCAAAGGTGACGATGACGCCCACGCACGCACCGAGCTACAGAAAAAGCTAGCTACCGGTGATCAGAATACCGAACCCGTGGTGAAGTCAGGCGGGGAATACCTGCAGGATCTCAAAGAAGAAACCTCACAATTCTTTGCCTTTATCGGTGTGATTCTAGGGGCGTTCGCGGCACTCGCCCTGCTGGTCTCATCTTTCGTTATCTCGAATACGTTCGCAGTGCTGGTCGGTCAACGCATCCGCGAGTTGGCACTGCTGCGCACTCTGGGGGCGCACGGAAAATCCCTGGTTCACATGCTCTTAGTTGAGGCGCTCGTGGTGGGAGTCATTTTCTCCGCTATCGGCGCTGCGCTCGTCTATCCGGTCGCAGCGCTCGCCGGTGTGTTGTTTAAAGATTTCATGGTCTCGTATAACCCGCTGGCGTTCATGGTGGGTGTGGTGGTCTGCACGCTCGTGACAGTTATTGCATCGCTCGCCCCGGCACGTAGCGCCCTGAATATTTCGCCCATCAGCGCCCTGGGGGAGGGTACCGCCCGAGCCGTGAAGAAGCCGAGCATTGCGGGTCTAATTCTAGGTCTGATCGCCGCCGCGGCAGGGGCGGCAGCAGTGTGGCAGTCGCTGAGTCTGACCAGTGCCCCGGATGCAGGTGTGCAACAAAGCGGCGCTGGGGTGCTGTTGGTCATGTTGCGGCGTTGCTTTTTGGGCGTTGCCGTGTTCTTACTCCTGCCGTGGCTGTTGCCGCCACTGATTCGCGTGTTTGGTTCGGTGATTCGCTCCCAGACCGGGAATCTGGCGGTCGCTAACGCGCTGCGTTCGCCTAAGCGCACGGTTTCGACCGGGCGTGCCGTGATATTGCGGTGTGCTCTGTGGTGTCTGCGGTACTGAGCGGTGCTCCATCACGACTGCATCGACGGCGAGTCCATGGAACGTGCCTATCCCGTCTCGGCGACGGCAACCCATGGGACCGGTGGCGTACGAGCTGAGAGCCTTGCTAAGGCGCACTCGGTTGCCGATAAAGTGCAGGGGATTAAGAATGTCGAGCGTTGCGGTGGCTCCAGCCGCGCGGTGCCTTTCAGTACACCCTCACGTCGAAAGACGGCAGCCAGTCAATGAGCAACACCGCGAGTATGGTGGCGCTCAGCCAGGAAGACTTCGCCAGGGTTATTCCGGCTCGAGGCAAGTACCCGACTGAAGATAACACGGTGCTCGTGCCCTGAATCTCTGATAACAATGCGGGCTTTGACGATTCCCACCCGCCTGAAGGCACGCGGACCCTAGGAGAGATCGAACTCAGCCTATTAAGTCGACCAGTAAGATCGCGAGTCTGACGTGGTGAACCCAGCCACCGGTGCTAAACTGCAGAACCCGGATGACCCGCAACCCTCGACTCCGCAGCAGCCTGAAGAAGCTGGGGAACAGCCCCAAGGCTCAGCCGCGCAGGAGCAGCGGGGCGCATCCGCTGCCCCAGGGGGTATGAATCCCTCAGCCGGGGCGGAGACTATGGTGCTGGTACACGCTAAATCCCCGCTGACCGCTACTGAGAATTCCACGCTACAGGGATCAGCTTAATAAAGGCTAATGACGGCAACGAATTCACCGGCGGTCTACAACAGCGCGGTCAGCTCGGATCGAGTTCTGACGGTTATGCTGGGGATCACCCTGGGTCTTCTCGCCCTCGCCGTAGTGATCTCGGTGATCGGCGTGGCAAATACGATGACTCTCTCGGTCAATGAACGCCGCCGCGAGAATGCGATGCTGCGTGCATTGGGGCTCTCCCGCAAGCAGCTGCGCCGCATGATTTCGGCGGAGGCGGTACTGATCACCCTCGGCGCGGTGGCGTTGGGTATCCTCGGGGGCGTGTTTATCGGTAGCGTGAGCGCGAAGGTGGTGCTTGCTGCAACAGACCAAAAGGTGGAGTTCGTGCCGGATCTGCCGTATCTGGGTCTGGCGCTGATACTGCTGGTGGGTCTTGCATCAGCATTGGTTGCATCCGCTCTGCCGGCGGCACGGTCGGCTCGGATGTCGCCAGTGGAAGGACTCGGCAGCTAGCTAGTACCCATGACACAAGTCTGGGAAGACAGTAAGGGGGGAGCAGGGAGCCGACAGATATAATCCCGCCTCCCCGACTGCCCGGACTACTTATCCGTCACCTTGATGTGCCCCATAGCGCCGCGTTCCATCTCGGCGAACCGGTGGTTCACGAACGTGTACGTGCCGGGTTCGCGGAACTGCATCTCAACGAACCCGCCCTGCGCCGAGTCCAGATCGAGCGCCTGCGAGTGACCGCCGGTTTCCCCATACGGGTCTCTGCCGTCCCGCAGCAGGTAGCCGCCCTCCTTATAAACGGTGTCAAATTGCGAGCCGACCACGTGAAACTCATGCCCTTCGACGGTCCCAGCCAGGCAGCCAGATGCGCACACGCTCGCCGGTTTTCACCTCAAAGGCTGATTCACGTACTGGTGGCGTGCCCGTTGAACATAGTGAGCGAGGGTACCCGCCGCAATGCCGTCGAGGAAACTTCGGCGAGTTTATTACCGTCAGCCGCAGTCTGCCCCTGCATCGGTCAGGTATGTTTCATTCTGAACCATCACATACTCATGATCTACCGGTTCCAGATTCGGCGGGTCGATAATCACGGCACCATACATGCCCGCCGCCATATGCAGACTCATGGGCGCGGTCGAGCAGTGGTACAGCCAAATACCAGAGCCGGTAGCCTCAAAACGGTAGGGTCAGCTTCTCGCCCGGGGCAATGGTTTTCATCGTGTTATCGGGCGAAACCATGCCCGCGTGGAAGTCGAGCGAATGCCCCCATCGAACCGTTGTTCTCCAGGGTAATCTCGAAGACATCGCCCAGCTTACCGTGCAGCACCGGACCCATATACGAACCGTTGAATGTCCATGCCTTCACATCAAGCCCGGGCGCAATTTCACGGTCGAGCTCCTGCACATCCATGGTCATCTTGTGAACAGTCTTACCGTCACGTTTCTCGCCCGCAGGCACGGGACGCGCACCGTCACGGCGCTCATGATCTTTGCCGGGGGATGCGTGCATATCAATATTCGCGTTCTGCGCGGTCAGCAGGTTCGTATTTGTGCCCGAGCCGATGCTGACCCGATTATTACCGCCGAACCACCCCCGTGATGCCCGTTCGCCTGCAGGTTATTGCCGGTGGTTTTCACACGGAAATACCATGCCCTGCTGGCGGTGCCCGGCAACCGAGCACCAGCCCTCAAGGTCGGAGGACCACGCCAACATCCACGCTCTTAGTCTCGCCGGGGTTCAGCGTTCCGGTTTTCGCGCCGTTGGCGAAGGTGAGGTCGTGGGTCATGCCCTGATCGTCGTTCGTCACCTCAATCGCAGGCGGTTACCCACCGGAACCTGCGCGGTATCGGGCGTAAAACCGGTAATTCGAGGTTGCCTTGACCTTCAGCGTTGTGGTGCTGCCCCGTGCGCCGGTCGCCGTAGAACCGCCTATAAAGAGTTGAAGCTACTGAGCTAGGATCGGCCGCAATACCCAAGGTCAGCGCCAGAATCACAGCAAACGCGCGCCGAAAAGGGTCTGCGGGCTATGATTCACAGGTTCTGTTTGACCTCCGTGACAGGGGCGGGCTTCTCGCCGCGCGCCCGCGCCGCCATCATCTCTTTACGGGTATTGACCGAAGCTTTAACGCCGCGCACCACTAAAGCAGCAGGAACGAAGCCAAACCGAGCGCACCCACGGCAGGACGGCGACCTTCACCCAAGAACCCGTAAGCGCATTGGGCAGCATGAAAATAATAAGGCTCAGGTTCACAACCGTCACGCGCCCGGCGGCAAGCCTACTAAACTCCTTATTGGCATGCGCACACGGCGGGCCCGCCGCCCATACGCTGGGAAGCGGGTAACTCATAGCCCCCAGAAGCACTGCAAAGCAGGAAACCCGCCACGAAAAATGGGGAGTTACCTCGCTCATGCGAGCTCCTCAAACAGGGTGGTGAACACCAAGCCAGCAGTCCACACCACGCCGATAATAAGCCAGATAAAACCTGCAACCCACCGACATTGGTGGGAACTCGGTGGGGCGCTTCGTGCGAAGGGTTCGCACCATCACCCACGCCGATCAGCAGCCCCAGCAGGTACACGAGCAGGCCCGCGCCAGCGAGGGGGCGCATCCCGAAGAGTGAAGCGAGCGTGGTAACCCCAACGCCCACACACATCAGAATGAGGGCGCGCACGCTGGTTCCCAAAGCATTTTCGACCATCTTGGTGCGCAGCATCGTAGGCCAGAACGTAATCAGGGTACCAACCACCGTAATACCCACGAACCCGAGAACATCTCACGGCCTCATGCGCGAGCATAAACTGCGAATGCAGCGTGCCCCGCAAACCAGGCAGGGCCGTCATCGCGCCCAGTACGGCACCGACGAAGCAGGAACGCCGCAGCGATATAGAAACGAATCGTAGCGCCAAACCGCGAGGAAGCGCCTGTTTGACCCTGGCGAAGAAGAGCATAGCCATGCCAGGCGACCATAGCGCCCACCACCAGCGCCCCGACAACCGTCAAGGGATAGAACTGCGGCATGAGATCCTGCAGAATCATGCCCGCCATCAGCAGCACAATGCCGCCGTTAAGCGCAAAAATACGTGTGACCTGAATACCGCGGGCCGAATCAGGAATTTTAATCTTCGATGAGCGCTTCGGTGAAGTGCTGCTCCAGATCAGAATCGAATTCGTAATCAGCCCCAGAGTCACCATATGCACGATCAGCCAGCTGCCTTTTGGGGATAAAGCGATGCACCAGAATTGCGATAATAACGCCAAACATCGGTACGATACCGGTTTCGATGCGCGGCGGTGCTAACTACCTGACCGGAGCACGCTTAGCAATCTCCTCGGGCGTTAGCGAGGCGCCGGGGAGTTCGGTGGGGCGCATCCCAATCGTGAGTCCATCGTTGCCGGAACCTGGAAACATCGGGCCCCGGACCGTGCAGAACTTTGCGCCGCGCTCGGCTCTTTTGAGGATGCGCCGCCACGACCGGTATCGCGGCCGGTTGGTCCTTCTGAGTCAGAAACCCGAGGGAGTGGGCTTATGGGGATTCTCGCTCACGGTGTTGTCTTTCGATCGCTTTTAGTCACAGTGCATATGGTTCCAGTATATGCGCGGGAATCATGCGAATTTTGGCTGTGCGTGAGCCGTCATACAGTAAGGTACCGGCGAGTGGTAAACGCTAGAATAGCCCTATGAAGTATCTGACTCTCGGCCCCCTCGCCGCCGTTGCCGCCGTAATGCAAGCGCTCGCTATTTACGCTTATGACCAAGACGGAATGGCGGTGGCGGGCAGATCTTCTTTCCGTTCTCTTTACGCTGATGGCGTTGTACCTGATGATGAGGAATCCGGGCGGGTCTGCCAAACAGCTTGTGGTGGTAGTCCTTGAGCTGGCAGTTTTCGCCGTCACGATGGTGGGGGTAAATCAGAAAAATCCTTATCTGTACCCCTCGATTATCGTCTACTATGCGTCGTTCGCGGTGCTTGCCTTAGAGGTTGCGGTGCGCATCGCCGAGATGCCCAAGAAGGCGAAGGTTCAGGACGATAGCGAAGACCCCGAGTCTTCCGATCAGGATGCGCCTACCGAGGGCAGCGATGACGACGCCTCCGTAAAACCGATGAAAAACCCGCGGCGAAATCTTCGGCGGCAACAAAACTGGCGAGGTCATGGACTGCGGCGCCCTGAACTCAACGCGGTACGCACTTGGTAGCGAAGGTGAAGCCGCGTGAAGGCGCCGAGTCTTCCAAACAGAGTTCTCAGGGTAAGACTCACGACAGCACGAAACCTGAGCCCGAAAAACCTTCGGAAAAGACTTCTGACTAGTATATATTTTGTATTTGGAATATAACGTGGGTGGCTTGTTTTGCATAGGGTGAGGAACCGCATTCGCTGCACGTCAGCGATTGGTGTGTGCATCCGCGCCCCAAGCAATATATTTAACAGTAAACAGATGTCGCCCCAGAAAGACAGGCTCATCTGGGTATATGCCGAAGAGGAATATAATCTTTCGGCGAACAGAATATCCACGCTACACTAAAGGGCGAGAACTTCAGCTCAGTAAGACAGGTACTACTCGCCATGACTGAATCCCGCGCCCAGACTCCGGTTCTGGGCAAAATTGCGGTAGTGGCGCTCATCCTCATGGTGGTGGGCGGCTATATTTTTGAAGCCTTTCATGAACACCTACGGCGGTCTGGATTTTTCGATCTACCGCATGGGTGCCATGACCATTTTCGATAATGAAGGCTTCGACAAAAGAACTTTATGGGCGCGCTATGGTGAGCATCGGCGTGCTGGATTTGCCGTTCACCTACCCGCCCTTTGCGGCGCTAGTCTTCCTGCCGTTGCCCGCTTTCACTACCGCTCAGGTGGGTATGGCGATTATGGTGCTATTACGACCGCCGCCGCCTGGTGGCTCTCCAGCACTCATGTATTCCTATGCCAATGCATGGACGGCCTTTACCGCTTCGGGATAAGCTCGGGCGTTACGGCACGATCGCCGCACTCACCATAGTGGTAATGCTCTGCGGCCCCTGGCGGCGTACCTTCGACCTTATGCAGATTAACCCCATCATTATGGTGCTGATTCTTGCCGATTTTCTACGCCCGGCAACCCGTGTGCCGCGCGGAGTACTTATCGGTATCGCTGGTGGCTTGAAGCTGACCCCGCTCGTATTCGGACTTATTCTGCTGGTGCGCCGCGACTGGAAGGGCATTATCACCCTCGGTGCAACCTTCCTCGCCACCATTGCCCTCGGCTTTGTGCTACTGCCGCAAGAAGCCCCGCAGTACTGGTTCCACGCGGTTTCAGATCCTTCGCGTGTGGGCGATATTAACTTCGTCGATAATATTTCGATTCAGGGTTGGCTCATGCACTATGGGCTGAACGGAACCGCCGCCAAGCTCGGTTTCTATCTGCTGGCGGCGCTCTCCGTCGTGCTCACCGCCGCGATTCTCTATCAGCTCGAACGCCGCAACAAGGCTCTCGCCCAGGTTGCCGTGACCGGGTTCCTCATGGTCAGCCTCTCGCCGATCAGCTGGTCGCATCATAACGTGCTTCTGCCGCTTCTGGTTCTCGTGCTTGTGTGGATGCATTCGGCGAGTTCTTCACTACCTGCCGCCCGCTGCGCGATGACTGTGGCGCGCATCTTGACCTGGGTGGGCGTTGGGCTCTATATTTCCCCGCGCGTGCTCGGCGGCATGACCCAGTGGAATATGAACGGGCTCGAATTCTTGGCTGCGCCGGGTGTTGCGCTGGGTGGCACGCCGATCGTGTGCCTCTTTATCGTGACCGTTCTGCTGTGGGGGTGGGCGGCCTCACCCCCGAAAGCACGCAGCGCGTCGGGTCAAACCAGCAGCAGGTCGGCAAACGCCCCCGAACTCGGCATAGCCTTGCGAAGCGGTGAGAAGACCCCACTCGTGATCGACGATGCGGGGGTCTCTATCTCGGTTTAGACCAAGAAGTTATCGGCTACTAGCGAGATACCGACGTTCCAGGTGCCCTGGAAGGAGTTAATTCAAGTAAACATCTTCGGAAGCGTCAAACTTCGCGGTGCCCTGGAACTCTGAGGTGCTGGATTCCAAGATGACATCGTTCGAGCGGGCCGCATCCATCACGCGCAGGTTCATTACCGGCCTGCGCTCGTAGCCAGCCTCAAGGTACCGAGCCGCCCGAGTAGATCACGGCGTAGGAGTTGAACGCGGCGCTGATCTTCTCGCCCTTGAGAAATCTTCGGTGCGGAGGAAGCATCGTAGACGCGAATAAAGCCACTCGCCCTCACTATCGACATTCACCTTGCGGGTGGGACTGGAAGTCTTCAAGTCCATCCACAGGGTGCCTGAGATTTTGTATCTTTGGTCAGTGCGGAGGTGTACCAGAGCGAAGCTGGAAGTTTTATCGTCCCCCGTGCGCCCCTCCAGGGAATGGCGCGAGTTGGATTCTTTGGAGGGTGAACTCATCAGTGAGACGATAGCCTTCGAGATCGTTGCCCTTGGGCTTCTCGATATCGATGGTCTGCTTATCTTTGCCCTGTACTCCTTGAAATCGCCGCTGGGCAGTTTCTGCTCAACATTCTTCAGCTCGGCGGGCGATGAGCTTGCCGAGCTCTCCTGACGATGCCTGGGCTGCCGATGATGACTCGGCGGGGCTTTCCGATGCTGCTGCGATTGGGAAGATCCGCGGCAGGGGTGATAATCAGCACCAGAATGATAATAATCAGCAGCCACAGCACCAGCAATTACGCTCCACCCGGCGGGAGTCGCAAAGAACGGGCGCTTCGGCTTCTGCGGGCTGGTTGAAGGAGGTCTGACCGTTTGCATACGGTGAATCGCTGAACCCGGATGCTGCCGCCGCAGTGAACCGTTGAGCTGCATCCGAGTGTTTGACTCGAGTATTGCTGATTCTGGTTCGACTGGTTCTGATTTATTGACCAGAACCTGAGCAAAACCGCTGTTCTGAACGTTATTATTCTGAGCACCGTTCTGCTGCTGGAACTGCTGCGATTGACCGGCCTGGTACTGACCCTGCTGAGGGCTGGTTCTGCTGCGACTGCGAGCCCTGGAATTGGCTGGGCTGACCCTGCCCCTGGAACTGGTTACCCTGCTGGTTCGAAGCGTTCTGCACCGAGATGCTGCTGATTCTGCCCCGACTGAGAGCCCTGATCCTGTTGGGTATTCTGACTCTGCGTATTCTGGCTCTGAGGAGCCCTGCTGCTGAGCCGAGCGCCGGATGCGCCACCGCCCCGGAGGGGCCGCTGCACCCGCGCCCGCTGCGGCGCCTGCGACGCACCAGCGGCGGCACCCGCACCAAAGCCCGAGCGTGACCGATCCTGCCCCTGCTGAGGCTGTTGTCCCTGGTACGACTGACCGGACTGACCCTGTCCCTGCTGAGGCTGACCGGACTGAGAATATCCTGACTGGGATTGTCCGGGCCGCACCTGGCCGGATTGCTGCTGTTGAGACTGCGACTGAGCGAACCCCTGCTGGCTCTGCTGCTCTCGACTCTGGGACTGCTGTGCCTGCGAACTCTGGTTCGGGGCACTCTGACCCTGGGTGTCTCGGTTCTGAGCGCCCTGGCTTTGGGTACTCTGGGTTCGCGGATCCTGCGCCTGAGCGCTTCGCTCCTGAGCGTTCTGCCCGGCAAATCCCTGCTGCTGAGGTTGGACGCTTAAGCCCTGCTGCTCGGAACCCTGGTTCTGCTGCGCAAAGCCTTGATGCTGATCAGAGCCCTGCTGTTGCTGGTTGAAGCTCTGCTGGTGCTGTGTAGAATCCTGTTGCTGACGCTGGGTAAATTCTTGCTGACGCTGGGCCTCAAAAGACTGCGGCTGCTGACCCTGCTGAGACTGCGCGGGCGGCTGCGGCTGAGACTGGTTCTGCTCACGGGACTGGCTGAACTGCTGCTGACCGGGCTGATTCTGCCAAGGCTGAGGAGCCTGCGCATCGAACCCGCGAGGCTGCTGCTGGTTCTGCGAACCCTGCGCTTGAGGCGCCCGATTCTGCTGAGCCTGACCGCCAAAGCCCTGCTGTGACTGTGCGCCCTGCTGAGACTGAGCACCAAAATTCTGCTGGGAATTTCTGCGATGCAAATCCCTCGCTGCTGAGAGCCGCTTCCGGCGTCTGAGACTGCGAAACATTCGGGCTCGACTGACGCTGCGCAAAAATCCTGCGCTGACGCTGCTCAGGCCAGGCCCCTGCTGCTGATTGAGGGCTTTGCTGGCGCTGTGTAGACTCCTGTTGCTGACGCTGGGCAAATTCTTGCTGGCGCTGGGCCTCAAAAGACTGCGGCTGCTGAGATTGCCCGGGCTGTTGAGTCTGAGTAACGTGTTGAGACTGTGCGGGCTGCTGCGGCTGAGACTGCTGACCCCGGTTCTGAGCGTTCTGCTCCTGAGAACTCTGTGCGGCAAAGCCCGACTGCTGCTGATTCACGGGAGCCTGAGACTGCCCCTCAAAAACGCTGCTGCGTGGGAGGAACCTGGGAAGTGCCGCGCGGGGAGTAGCCGGTCAGGGAAGATGCCTGAGTCTCGGTACCACGCGAATCAGCCGAATCGCGTGCATCGGACTGGGGCGCGCATCCGTGAGGCTCACCCTGAGACTGACCCGAAGACTGCTCGGGCGCGACTCGCGTGAAGGAATCTGCTGCTGTGCGGACTCTGAAGATACAGGCTCCTGTCGTGCAGCCTCGGGCCGTTCGGCACCTGCTGCAGTGGCAGAACTTGCGGACCCTCTGAGAATCCTGCTGCGTCGCTGAGGGGCTCTCGCGCATCGTAGAAACACCCGAACCCTGTGCGACTCGGTTGCTGTGCGCTCGTCTCTGGCGCGGATGGGGGCATTGTGGGCATCGCGAGCAGGCTCGCGGGTGAGCTCCGAAACCTGAGGCTTTGAAGCCTCCCGGCGGTGCCGCTCTGACGGTTTACGGGGGTCTCGAAGCGCTCTGCTCGGAACGCATCTGCGACTCGGTCGAAGAGCCTGCCGCTGCACCGGAACCGGATGCGCCTGTACGCTCACCCGCGACCTCGCGCGACTCGGAACCGGCTGGCGCCGCATCCTGAGCGTGGGCAGACTCCGCCTGAGTCTTCTGCTCAGGGGTCTGCTGATGGGAAGTTTTCTGCTCGGCAAACTGTTCGGAAATGGTCGGCGCGGTAGCGCTGCTTCGGGGCGGAAGCCTGCGCAGACTCACCGCTCTGCTCAGAGCTTGACGATGGCGAGGGCTTCGCGCTGGAAGAACCCTCAGAAGAGCCCGATGCGGCAGATGAAGACTCCGCCGTCGAGGGTGCCTGCTCATTCTCAGGCTCGGGCTCCTCAATCCACAGCTGCCAACCTTCGGGAACAGGACCCCATGCGGGATCGGGCCGCCACGTCGGGGTAGGGAGACCACCCGGCAGGCGGTTTGGGGCCAGCTGGGGGCGGATTGAAGACGAGAGCCATCTGAACCTTCCTTCACTACTGGCGCCAAAAACACCCGGAAGCGTAGGCACGGAGTAGCCTCAAATTTTTAAAACTACGGTAACCCTCAAATTATGGCAGTATTTCCCATAAAATATAAGCCCGAAAAGTTCATAGGCAGGTAAATTATTACACCGTAAGGCAACCTGCACAGATGGCCCCGGTGTGACATTCGGGGGAAGGTCCCCTCTATTATGGATACTATGAGCACTAATCACCAGCAGGAACCCGGACATCACGGTTCTGAGTTCATTCCAACAAACCAACCACCTGGCGCAGTCACTAATACCCAAATATGCCCACGATGCTGAGCCCGCATCCAGGCAGAAAGTTACGGGTACGGCGCTGGAGACTACCTTCGCCTCCCGCTGAGTATTACAGGAGTAACCGCCTTACCCGTAAGGAACTTCTGGAACGCGCCAGCGAGCTGCCCTATCACCGGTTATCGCATGTGAACCCGCGTGCCCGTTGGTTCACCCCGGTTCTTGAGGGTTTGCTGATTGCCGGCATCTATTTTGTGCTCCTACTGATTGTGAGTTTTGCGCTGCTGGCATCCGCCGTGATGCTGCGCGTCCCTTACGATCACCTGACCGATCTGCAGCGTGTTTACGCGAACGTTTTTTAAAACCCCCGCTTGTTTTTACTGCGTTCCTATAGCACCGTCATTCCGGTGATTCCGGCGATTTTTCATTGCGCCTGATTACCAACTTCAAACCCTTAGGGGCTCTGATTCACTCCATTGCGGGCCGCATGCGGTGGTCCCTATTTGGGTGTTTTCCTAGGGCTTTTGGGTCTCCTCATTTTCGGTCTTTACTATGTAGGGTTCGCGACTCTGGATGGTTCTCTTTGACCACGCAGAACAGCGTGCATGCGCTGAATTCCGGCATGTTCTGGCTGTACATTGTGCTTATTCTGCTAATAGTTCCGTTCAGTGCTACGCCGAGGACTGCTCTTCCGCAGTTATCTCAGCTGCAGACCGTGGGCCGGTGGCTGAAGAACCCCTGTTTGGGCAATTATTGTTCCAGCGCCTATCTTTATGAAAGTGCTGCATGGTTACAGACTGTGGGGTCTACTTTCTGGTGCTGACGATGGCTCTGATCGCCGGGTTCTTGTGCTATGGTACACTGGCGGTCTTGAAGCGGTATCGGTCTGCATATTGCGAATAATGTTTCGATTTTTATCTTTGGGCTGCTGGGTTTGGAGGATCCTGGTGCGGTTCGTGAGGAACAGCCGCTTGACTTTGTGCAGGCCTTATTCTGCAGCTTGCCTTCGCGCCGGGCTCGTGTGCATGTACACCTACCGGCAAAAGAGGAAAAGCCGCTCTGAACCAGGGGCAGGATGCGGCTGCCGCCTCCTCGGCTGAGGGTGCGTCACGAGTGTGGAAGCGCCCGCTTCTTCCTCGGATGCGCCAACCGCAGCACCGGCTTCGGGTGCCGCACGCGGCTCACACAGCCCGGTATCGTCCGTGAAAAATGCTGCTGCTTCACTGCTGCTGATGCTTCTGCTTCTGCACCGCAAGGGTCGCGGGCGCGGTACAATCACAACCTGTCAACCTGCTGCCCTGGCGGGGAACGCCAAGCCCGCACAGGATAATGCTTCGGTAAAATCGGCGTCTTCGTCTCGCTCCCCGCCTAGCCCGCAAACGGCTGGAGAACATCGTGCTCGAGTGGAATATCGCGGGAGAAAAGCCGGCTGCACGGGCACCCGCCGCGAAGCCTGTGGAAAGCGCTCGTAGGAGCGAGCAGAATGACACGTCGGTCAAGGCTCTGCCCCCGCGCAGCGCGCGAACGTTCGGCACCGGCTACTAAGCCTGCGCCAGCCAAGGAATCTGTGCCGACTCAGCAGGTCAGCCCAGTCCCAGAAACCGGCGCAAACTGCCAAACCGGCACAGGGCTCGTGAATCGACTCAGCCTCAAAAAGCCGGTACACACACTAACGAGTCAGCCCAGGCTGAGCGTCCGACGACCGCGAATACTGCCGCCCGCGCGACCGGGAAAAGAAGCGCCTGCTGTCGATAAACCCGCGCAGTCTGCACAGGGCGAGGACTATCGCCGACGAACTCAAGCCTGCCGTGGTTGCTCCCGCAGCAGCGGAAAAAGGCTCCGTCAGGCATGATCTGGATGCGGCGCAGGCCGCACGCGCATCCACGCGGAAGGCTCAGCAGGGATCGAATCAGGCCGATTCTTCGGTGCGTGCCTCCGGGGCACAGGGGTCTGCGTCGAATGCAGCCGCGCCGCAGAAGGGAACCGCTAGCGCATCCGCCGCTCAGACAGACGATACGAAGAACCCTTCCTCGAAGAACTACGCGCCGGATACCTCCACAATGAGCATTCCCGTGCAAAATGCCTTGTCGGCCTATGAGCGTGCCAAGGCTCAGGCCCTAGCTCAGCAGAAAGAAGCTGCCCGGCAGAAGGAAAGCGGGCAGGGCGCATCCGCTAAGAATGCGGCTGCGGACGGCTCGGCTGCAGTTTCGCAGACCTCGCGGGCTCAGCGGGAGGCATCCCAGAACACCTCAGAGGTTCCCTGGGCTACCGCTCCGATTCCGAAAATCTCGCCGGAAGCCGCACAATCGCATAAGCAGGGATCAACAGACGCTTCACCGTGGACCTCGGCGTTCCCCGTCATTCCCAAACCCAAGAAGTAGGCGCATAGTATGACCGTTGATGCCGTCAAAAATATCGAAGACCTCGCCCAGTTCGTCTGCGATTCGCCCGTCTCATATCTGGCGGCGCGAACCGTAGCACGGCGCCTGCAGGCGGCGGGGTTTACCGAGCTGAACGAAACCGAGCCGTGGCAGAATGAGGGTTGCCGTCGGCAGGCATTTTTGTGATGCGTGACGGCGCGATTATCGCTTGGGCTGGCGGTCGGCGGGCGCAGAAGGCGAGCGGTTACCGGGTGCTGGGTGCGCATACGGATTCGCCGTCGCTTAAGCTCAAGCCGAGTTCATCGGTGACGGCGGCAGGATGGCATCAAATGGGCGTCGAAAATTACGGTGGCGCACTGCTTAATTCCTTTTTGGATCGTGAGCTGCGCGCCGCCGGGCGCCTGACGGTACTTCGTGAGGACGGCACCCTTCAGGATCGCTATGTGGCGACCGGACCGTTGGCGCGTGTGCCGCAGCTGGCCCCTCATCTGGACCATAAACGTAATGAGCTGACCCTCGATAAACAGTTCAATATGTACCCCATTTGGGGCGTGGATGATACCGAGAACGATGTGCTCGCTTATTTGGCGCAGCAGACCATCGACGAGGGCGGTTCGGTCGATCCGGAGCAGATCGTCGGTTACGATGTGCTCTTTGCGGATGCGCAAGAACCTCGCCGTTTCGGGCGAGATGGAGAGTTTTTCGCCTCGGGCAGGTTGGATAATCTCTCGTCGGTTCATGCTGGATTGTGTGCCTTAGAGCGCTATGTGGCCGAGAATGCTGACGAAGACTCGGCGCATACCGTGATGCTGCGGGATTCGATCACGAAGAGATCGGTTCTGAAACCCGCAGCGGCGCCGCCGGTCCGTTCCTAGAGGATGTGCTGGTGCGGCTCTCGCAGGCTCGCGGGGAGAGCCAGGACGAATACCGCCGCTCGCTCGCCGATTCGGTGTGCCTTTCGGCGGATGCCGGGCATCTGGTGAACCCGAACTATCAGGGGCATCATGACCCGACGGTGCGCCCGCTTCCCGGTGCTGGACCGCTGCTGAAGATCAACGCGAATCAGCGATATGCAACCGATGCGGTGGGTGCCGGTATTTTCGCGGCGGCGTGCAAGGCGGCGGACGTTCCCTACCAGGAGTTCGTGTCGAATAACAATATGCCCTGCGGTTCCACGATTGGACCTATCACCGCCACCCGACTGGGGATGCGCACCATCGACGTGGGGATCGGACTGCTGTCGATGCATTCGATGCGCGAAATGTGCCACGTTCACGATATGGCATACCTGACCCGCGCGGTGGAAGGCTTCTACCGGCTTTAGAGTATATTACCTCTGCAGAGAATTACATTTCATTATGATACAGGAGTATACCTTGGGAATAATTGATAAATTTTTTGGAATTCAAGAATTAGATGACCATGAAACATCAAATAAAGATAAATTGGATACTCACCTTGAAAATGCAGAGAAAATACTTAATTCTGAAAAACCCTGAAACAATCCAAAAATATATAAATGCAATTATAATAAAGCTAAACATCAATAATGCTCTCAATGTATTAGAAGAAGATTCACAAGCTGCCGATAATATTTACAATGATTTACCCGGTAATATTGAGAAACTATGCAAAAACCTCGAAAAATTCGATGGAATGTCCAGTAAATTATATAAGTATGTACATTTCAATCTTGGTAAGGAAAGTATTAAAATATATAAAAAGGTTTACGAGGGTCAAATAGAATTCGCTAAAAATGCTCCTAACTTTAGAATAAATTCTATTCCACTATTAGTCTCACCTTGGCGTCCTTCGCGGATCACTAAAAATATTTCCGATATAAATACGAATAATATGCTACATCCTTGCGAAAATATGCGGAATACTTACATTTATCCTTTAGGGTTCTCGGTGGCAACTAATGGAAACCATTCACAGCTATCTGCAATGCTCCAAAATGAAGGAAATAGCTCTATAGAAAGAGTTCTTGATATATCTAAGTTATATGAATGCATAGACTTCGATGGGGAATCTTACAAGCCTAAAGAATCTAACGTGGATAGACAATTTTATATGTTTTCTCCAGAAAGACCCCTGCATGACTTCAACCATGAATATAAGTATTCAGAGGAGGAATTTTATATAGGTGTTTTATATGAGATTGGACGCCTTTTGTTGAAAAAACCCTCTGTTTGCCCAGATAATATTTATAAACAACATGCTAATTGTTCCTGGATTTCAGATCCTAATGCTTCATAGTGCTCCGCAATACTCATCTTCAACCCTTACCTGTTGATTTTGGTTCTCTTTAGTGCGCTGAAAAGGATCTTCTTGTTAGTTTTAACGAACGAGAGAAAATATCAGAGTGTCTACAGAAGTGTCGGGTGGGATATATAGCAAAGTAACGGGGCGATACATCTGATTTACTCACGAATTCCGAGTTCTGCCTCTGTATCCCAGATTTTCATGAGTGCCTGTTTCTGACGCTCCAATTGGGCGCGCTGGTATGATTCCAGATCTTCGCGCATAATGCGGAAATGCGAGCCTACCTTATGTGCAGGAATTTCTCCGTTACGGATCATTTTTACGAGAGTCGGTCGGGATATACCCAGTTCTTTCGCGGCGGCGGTCGTGGTGAATACCCGTGCTTGGGAGACAACAGCCAGATCCTCACCGGAGCTAACTGCCGTAATCAGTTCGCGAATCAGTCCCGATAGTTTAGGGCCAAGTTCCTCCGAGTCCTTCCCCTGTACTTGCAGAAAGAACGAGACTTCAGTGGTATCTCCATGCTCATTACGAGTGCCGGGGATGAGCTTCTGTACTCTTCGCGTAGCTGCGGGTCGTTTAAATCCGCACGGGTCAGCGTTGAAGTGGTCATGATGTACCTCGCTGTTAGATATCACGTACAGGTACCCCGCATGCGCTTACATTCGATTCAGCGCATCTGCAACGCTGGGGTATGTGCTCTACAGTCTACAGGAATAAGTGAAACAAAAGAAAACAAATTTCGAATATTTCGTATATAGATTAATGTTACTTTTATCGCAGAAATAGTGCCTGTGCCTCCGAGCAGACCCTGAGCGTGAAGAATAATCACATCATACTAGTCCCTGCGGGCAAGGGCCCACAGTGCGGATGCGCATCCCAGAAGACCCCAAAAACCGACGACTATTACGTCTAGGATCTGTATCTGGCCGATGTCGAAGAGGGCGGCTCGCACAAGGTTTGCTGCAGGCGCGAACGGCAGGAACTGATGAACATGCGCGTACCACTCGGGTAGCCGCTCGGGCGGGTAGTTAATCGGCGCAAACAGCAAAACCATGAAGGTAATAGACTGCGTCACGATAGTCAGAAGTGACGCTGGAACCCAGTACGCAAGCATAAATCCTAACACCGCCATAACAACTTGAAGCGCGAATACAACGGCAATAGCGCCGATATTCAGGTTCACATCAAAATCAAATTTGAGTTTTGCGGCTACACCGCCCGCAATAATGCCGGGAATCGCGAGGACCGCCCAACGAGTATGTCAGCCGCCAGAATCGCCAGGCGCGGGACCGGAAGGGACCGCTGATAGTCGAACATGCCGTTCGTCTTAGTGGTAACGATAATCTGGGGAGCTATTACACACCCCATAGAAATGAGGGTCACCGTTACCGTGCCGGATGCCAGATATTCTGCAGAATTCCGGTCAAGATGCGGCATGAAGACCGAGATGCCGTAAAGAAGTGCAAAGGCTAAAAGGACCTGCACCACCGCAAAAAGCGGCGCGTTGATGGCGTTACGAATTAGCGACCAGCGGATCAGCTCGACCGTGGCACGTACCGTCGAAATTCGTGAGGGCACCAGGGTGCTAGTCATGGTTAATCATCTCCTCATAGTTATCGGCCAAAGACGCCGAGCCTATGCGGTAGCTTTCGACGCATCCCGCACGAATTCCTGAAAGCACATGGGGTAAGGCCAGCTCAAGCGCATCGGTACTCAGGGTTACGGTAAACTCCCGAGGGATGGAAGAATCGTCTTCTATGCGCTTTTCGATATATTCCGTATCTGGCATATTCCCTAGTGAGGATGATGTTTTTACATCTAGCACGCTGCGAAGTTCTTGAAGGAACTCCGGGGTAGCCGTGATCGAGAGCGTACTTTTTGCTTCTGCCAAACCCAGCGCGCTTGTCGGTTCATCACGAACTAGCCGCCCCCTTATTGAACAGCAGGTACCTATCGGCATGGCGCTCTACCTCCAGGAGGTTGTGGGTTACGATCAGCACCGTGGCACCCTGCTCGGCGCGCCTTCGCAGCATCGTCCACAGCAGTTCACGGCGCACCGGATCGACATCGTTCGTGGGCTCGTCGAAGAGATAGATGGGGGCGGGTGCGGTGACCGCCATGCCGAATGAGGTCAGGCGCTTGATACCGCCCGAGAGCTTATGCCCCGGCCTGTCCGCCCAATCCCCTAAATCGAGAGTATCGAGAGTTTCCTGAACCGCCCGTTGTGCTTGCTTCGACTTCAACCCGCGAATGCGAACCGCCGTCGCAATCGCCTGGCGCGGGGTCACCCCCTCTAGGGATGACGTTACCTGCGGCATGATCGCGCATATCTGCCGGGCTTGCGCCGGGTGGGCAATGAGGTCGGTGCCGTCGTGCATGATGCTGCCCGCATCCGGCCTAGTCAGCCCCACAATTTGGTGAAGAAACGTCGTTTTCCCGGCACCGTTGTGACCGATCAGCGCCGTTACCTCCCCGGGTATAAGCCGCACACTAATATCGTCATTCGCACGGGTTTTGCCGAATGACTTGCATAACCCCGTGACGATAAGACCGCCCTGCGCTTTCGCGGTGGATACACCCCCGGGTAAGGCGGAACCAGAGATATCTGCCATAGGTGCTTCAACCTGCCTTATGCTCTTGTCGTGAACACCGAATATGCAATAGCGTATCCCCGTTTTTTTCGGCGTACCCGTGACATTCGTCAGGGATGCAGGCTAGGGCATCCTCGCGTCAAAAAAATTCGACCTTGAAACCGGTTCGGCAATCCATGACATTTAACATAGGCGCCTTCCGTTCGCCGGTGTATGCTCAAAGAGCCTCATTTATGATAGGGATACATTATTCGGCAGCGAGTACCAACGGAGCGAGCATGACAATGACGCGCACACCGCATGTCTCTCAGTACGATGCGGGTACGCCGGAGAACCGCCGTCTTCAGCCAGGTACCGCAGATGTCCCATTCTTCGATAAATCGGGTATTGTGCGGAGCCTGGTCTGGGGAAACTGTCTCAACATTTCCACCAGCAGTTTTATTACTATTGTCCTTAGCGGATCAGCTGAAGCTGAACTCGTCAAAAATTACATGGACCTGTGCACACTGTTGTATCAGATATCTGCGGTGCTGTTCTTTGTGGCGCATACGATGCCTTCGCTTATACCCGTGAAAAACACGATACTACGTACTGCGCTGTGGTGCGTGCTAGTGACGGCGCCTATTGGCTTCATCGTAATCTTCCTATACCCGCAGGGCAGTGCGGGGATTCTCTATAGCATGTCCCCCATGTGGGCGGCACTGTGGCTGATGAACCTGCACGTACCCTTCAAACTGGGGGTAAAAACAGCTGTTGGTATTGCGGTAGTCTTCACCGCTAACTACTTTGTCGGCGTGGTGGGGCAGGGGTATCTCGACGATTCGCCAACCATCCCGTTCCCCGCTCTAGCGGGGGATAAGCCCTTAACGGGTTCTTTCTTTTCGATATTTGTACCACGTTCTACGTTGTCGCTTACTTCGTGGGGCGCAGCATGCACAAGAGCCGGGAACACAAGGCTATTGAGAAAGAACTCGGTATCCTCAGCGAACGTGAACGCATCGCCCGCGATGTGCACGATGTTTTGGGGCATTCCCTCACGATCGTGAACCTCAAGGCTGAGCTGGCCGCAAAACTCGTGGAAACCAACGCCCCCGCCGCGCAGGAGCAGATGCGGCAGGTCGCCCAGCTCTCCCGCCAAGCCCTCGCGGAGGTGCATTCTACCGTCACCCGTTTGCGTGTTCCCGACCTTGAAGGTGAGGTTCTGGCATCCTCGCGCGCCTTGGAGACCGCCGGAATACAGGCGAATCTGCCCGATGCGACAACCGCCGCGAACATTGCGGGTATGAATTCTTCCCTGTTCAGTTGGGCGCTGCGCGAGACCGTTACCAATATCGTAAGGCACTCTCACGCCACCTACGCCACCGTGCGGCTGAACTCCACCGGGTTAGAGGTTATCGACAACGGCATAGGAATTGGTGATGCCCCGTGTAAGAGTGGGCTCACCGGTCTGTGCACCCGCATCGAAGACGCAGGCGGCACCCTCACGCTCGGGAATGCACCCGAACACTGGCTGCAGCAGGCGCCTGTGTCAGGTGTGGGGGGGTGGGTGCCGCATCCGCATCAGCATGGACGAGAAGACCGACGAGATTATGGGGTAGCCGTGCCGCTGAGAATACTTCTTGCCGACGATCAGCAGATGATTCGTGAAGCGCTTGCCATGATTCTCGATCTTGAAATTGATCTTGAGGTGGTCAAGCAAGTGGGCCGCGGTGATGAGGTGCTGCCTGCCGTGCGTGAAACCCGCCCGGATGTGGCGCTTCTTGATATTGAAATGCCCGGCGCCACCGGGATTGAGGCGGCCGCCGAACTTGCCCGTTCGGGCCTGACATCGCAGGCGGGCGCGCCGGTTCGTTCGCTTATTCTGACGACTTTTCGCCGTCCCGGGTATTTACGCCGCGCCCTTGAGGCAGGGGCGAGCGGGTTTGTGGTGAAAGACGGCACGGCATCGCAGCTGGCGCAGGCGGTTCGCCGTACCGCGGCGGGGCTGCGCGTGGTCGATTCGGTGCTGGCTGAGGAGGCAAAATGGCAGGGTTCTTCGCCGCTGACCGGGCGTGAGACCGAGGTTCTTCGCGCCGCCGAGACTGCCGGGAGCGTCAAAGAAATTGCGGGGATGCTCGGACTGTCTTCGGGAACGGTACGCAACCACCTCTCGGCGGCCATGGCGAAGATAGACGCCATTAACCGGCATGAGGCGGTGCGCATCGCCCGCGACAACGGGTGGCTTTAGTCGCGCCCTCTTACCGTAAGTCGTACACTTGCCTGCATATCGTACGTTTTAACCCTACGAATATGCAGGAAAATGTACGATATATACCGTTATATCGTGCCTAGGTGCACACATACCGACAATACATTCTCCCGCCGTATCAGGCAGCGGGAGAGAAAGAGAACTCGGTGAAATACCTCAAACCATATTTTATATTTTGTGCTCGCGTTATGACTTTAGCCTGGCGAGTATCATCCCCGAAAAACCTTAGCGTACTGGCCGCCGTCATTATCTCTGCGCTCGCTCTGATCGCCTGCCCAATTCTGCTGGGTTATGGTGTTCAGCGCACCCTTGAAAACCCCGAAGTTTGGCGCCAAAACCTTGCCATTCTCGTGATCCTTTACAGTTTTCTATGGCTAATCGGGCAGAGCTTTCGGTATCTTTTCTACCCTGCCTACGGGTTCATTGAGCAGAAAATGCAATCGCGCCATATGGCGGATGCACTCGTCACCAGCATCGGCGCCGACCCGCGCGCACGCGCTATGCTAGGCGCCTCCGAAATTGCGTATGCCGTCGATGCGCAGGCCGCATCCATTCGCGAAACCCTCGCCACCTTGTACCTCTCAATTCTGCCCTGCCGGGGTTGGTTGTATCGCCGGTGCTGTCTCAATTCTGGTGATGGGTGGCGTGCCGGAGCTAGGCATATTTTGCGGGTTTGTAGCCCTATATCTGGCTGGAAGCATGCCGCTGATTGCGCGTCATCAGAAGTTTCAAGGCGAATTCTTTGACGGCTCAATGCGCAGTTTCGGCACCCTGGAAAACACGCTCCGCCTGTGGCGTGAAAGCAGAATCCTTGGGGCAGCTCCCTTTCTGCGTGACCGATACGCCCAAGGCCGCCTGCCTGTAGAAGCAAAAGCTCTCAAAAGTTACCGTTACACCATGTTGTTACACACCTGGCAGGGCGCGATGCTGGCTCTATGTCTGCTCGCAATAGTGCTCAAAACCGTATTATTCGGTGAAGGCTCTCCGGCGCAGATTACGGGTACTGCGGTGGCACTCATCGGAGTGTGCGCGGCGGCAATTGGTCCGCTCCAAGCCGTCGGCTTTGGGGTATCGACCATCGCGGTCTCGGCGGAGCGTTACCGGCAGGCGCACCATAAAATAGCCGCTCCTGCCGCTGAGAATTCGGGGTATCTCGTCGACTATGTCGTAACCACAGGTGAACTTTCCCTCCGCGTGGATGCACGCAACCTGAGTGAAACATCCTATGGTGTGCATACGGTGAAGCCTGGTCGCCCGTGTTGGGTGCGTGGCGCATCCGGTGCGGGAAAAAGTTTGCTTTTAGAACGGCTTCTTGGCGTGCGTGCGACAACTAGCCCCACTTATATGTCGATGAGCGCACCGCAAGGCACTCTTCGGTTTGTCTACTTGCCGCAGGAAGCTGGGCTGCTGGTTGGTACCGCGCATGAGAATGTGGCGTTTGGGCGCGACATTCCGGTGCATATATGCGACCGGTACCTGCAGGCGGTGGGGCTAAGCGAATTTACCTCTAGTGGTGCTCGATGTCATGACGCCGTCGCGGGTGAGAACGGCAGCGTGTCCGGGGGAGAGGGCAGGCGCATCGCCTTGGCGCGTACTTTGGCGGCGGCCGAAGCCTTGAATGAGCAGAAAGCCCTGAGCCCCGCGACCGTCATGGTTCTCGATGAACCGACCGCCGGGCTGGATGCGCCTACCCGCGCCCGAGTCTGGGAACTGATTGAGCGAGCGGCCCATACCGCAATCGTGCTGGTGAGCACCCACGATGAGGATGCGCCCGCCCGGCAGGACGATACCGTAATCGAACTCTAATGCGGCGCGAAGTCTAGGAATGAGAGAGTTTTACCTGTAAAACATGCGGTAAAGTTGAATCAACCCTTTTCACCGGGGTAAGAGCACACGGCACGCATTATGAAATTTACCCCCGTGATGACTCTTAGGGTGGAGAGGGGGTGAGTAGGAATGCTGTTCTACGAGATAGTAGAAACGGCTCAAGCGATCCTCATCAACTACATTCTGATTGATGGATCGGCTCAAGCCGTTTCACATATCGTAGGCGTTATCTCAACCTGTATTAGGAACCTGAGGTAACGACCCTGCTCACTGGAGGGGCTTGGTAGCGGGAACTACTGAGCCCTTCCGTTCATGAGCGTTTGCATCATGAAATATGCTTTTAGTCTAGCACACCGCCTACTGGCTGCCGAGGGCTGTTCTTCCGCAAGAGAACCTTAGATGCAGCCTTTGTCTGGGAAGCGCAACAGCTTCTGCAACCGCCTCAGAAAATACGGCTGCGCGGTAGGTTATCTCAACTTATCCCCAGAAATCTCTTAAGAGGGATAACTAGCTTTGCCGCTTATCTCAACCTATCGGGACTTATCTTAAAAATCCCGATAACCCCCGATAGGTTCCGATAACTTCCTGTAGACTAAAAATCTAAGGAGGCTTTCGCAGACCATGACTCTCAACCCATTCCGCCCGGGCGCCGGGCATACTCCGCCCGAATTTGCGGGCAGGCAAGAACCGCTTAATACGTTTACTAACATCCTGCGTCGTACTGAGATAGGAGCCATTAGCCGTGGCATGATGCTTTACGGGCTGCGGGGGATGGGCAAAACCGTGCTTCTGCGCCGTCTGCAGGAAGACGCAAAACGTGCCGGATGGGTAACGATCTCTCTAGAAAGCGGAATGGGGAAGAATGCATATACTCAAGTTCGCACCCGCCTGGGTAAAGAACTTGCCCTAGCTGTTCGAGGCTACCAACAGCAAAGTCACTGGAAGAAACTCTTATCGAATATTGCTTCTCTATCAGCGACGCTTGGTTTTGCCGGAGCCTCCGTCGTGCTTAAAGCTGATACGCACCACTCCGATACAACGGGTCTTCTAGACTTTGATCTTCCAGAGACACTACTGTCTATGGCTCCGGGAGCTCAAAGACCAAACGCCTAGTACTGGTGTGGGTATTTTCATTGATGAGATTCAAGATCTTGATAACGAGATGCTCGATATTCTGCTGACAACCCAACATGAAGCCGGGCAAAAAGAGCTTCCATTCTATATTTTTGGAGCTGGACTGCCTTCAGTTCCCACGAAACTGGGCGAGATTAAGACTTACGCCGAAAGGCTCTTTAGCTACCATCCTTTAGAGCGTCTCAATGATGATCAGACCAGGCTGGCTTATGCTGATCCTATTGCTAAAAATGGCGGTAGTATCACGCAGGATGCGCTTGCAGAACTTGTGGACCAATCTCACGGATACCCTTATTTCATTCAGCAGTTTGGGCGGGATGCCTGGGACTGTGCCAGCGCGGGCAATATCACTCAGGATGATGTTCGTGTGGGCGTTACTTTGGGCTGGGAAGAACTAAACCGCGGGTTCTATATGACGCGGTGGAACAGGGCAACAGAATCTGAGAAACACTACTTGGTGGCGGTCGCCGACCTTATGTCTGAGGAAGAAGGAGATTCTGTGCCGGTCTCAGAGGTATCCAGCCGGATGAAATCTATTACAACGTCTTTGAGTGCCCGCCGCGCATCCTTAATTGAGAAAGGTGTACTGTACAGCCCCGCATATGGTCGGATCGCTTTTACGGTGCCGGGGATGGATCGGTTCATTAAGCGGTCGGCACAGTAGCTGCACGAAGTTATCTCAATCTATCAGGACTTATCTTAAAAATTCCGATAACCCCCGATAGGTTTCGATAACTATTGTTCTCCCTCCCCGTAAAAAAGAGCCTTTATGTAAATAAAGCGGTGAAAAGTACGCTTTATTCACATAAAGGCTCTTTTTTATACCAGGGGAGAGGCGGAGAGAGCCTATCGAATTAGCGAGAGCAGTTCCTCGTGCACGGTGGTATCGCCCGTGACTTCCGGGTGGAAAGAAATGCCGATAATGTTCCCGGCGCGCACGCCCACAATCTTGTCCTCATGATGCGCCACCACCTGCACGCCTTCACCGGCGCGGGTCACAATCGGCGCGCGAATAAACGCCGTATCGATCACGACTTCCTCACCTGAGGGTGTAAGCCACGGCAGATGAACCTGCGCCGAATCGACCTGCGAGCCGAAGGCGTTACGCCCAACCGAAACATCCAAAACACCGAGCGACTGCTGCCCCGGAGCCGGATCATCAATCACAGTCGAGAGCATAATCAGCCCGGCGCAGGTTCCCAGGGTCGGCAAGCCCCCCGAAATCGCCTCAATCAACGGCTGGCGCAGCCCAAAAATACGGGTCAGCCTGTCAATTGTGGAAGATTCGCCGCCGGGCAGAACCAGCGCATCCAGGTTCGCCAGCTGCTCGGCACTTTTGACGAGCACCACCTGCGCCCCCAGGGATTCGAGCATGCGCGCGTGTTCGGCAACGCCGCCCTGCAGTGCCAAAACACCCACGGTTTTGCCCGCACCGGGCAGGGCAGCCGGGGGAAGAACCTCAGTCTCGCTCATGAGCCTATCTTTCTGCAACACGAGGTTGCGCACTTTGTAGAACGTTGGGTTTCGGGCTGCGTTTGAGAGCACCAAACTCACCCGAGCGAATAACGTATCTGAACAGAGTCGGGGGCGAAGCCCGCACCGAGCTTCACCCCCTGCATGCCTTGGCCGGGCGCCCTCGCCTGATCCGAAATATACCGATCGGCGAGCGCGCATCCGCCACGTGGCGGCCTGTACTTACCAGCCGCGCTCCGCCAGACGATGCGGCGCGGGCAGATCGGCAACGTTGATGCCGACCATGGCCTCGCCCAAACCGCGCGATGCATCCGCCAGTTTCGGGGTCGTTGTAGAACGCGGTTGCCTTCACGATGGCCTTGGCACGTGCCTCGGGGTTGCCGGATTTGAAGATGCCGGAGCCGACGAATACGCCGTCCGCGCCCAGCTGCATCATCATGGCGGCGTCGGCGGGGGTTGCCACACCACCGGCGGTAAACATGACCACGGGCAGCTTACCGGTCTTCGCAACTTCGAGCACCAGGTCGTAGGGGGCGGCAAGTTCTTTCGCCTTCACGTACAGCTCGTCGGGCATGGTGCTGTACAGGCCCTGCAGCTCGGCGATCTGGCGCTTAATGGTGCGGATATGCTTGGTTGCCTCCGAGACGTCACCGGTGCCAGCCTCACCCTTCGAGCGGATCATAGCGGCACCCTCGGCGATACGGCGCAGCGCCTCACCCAGGTTGGTGGCGCCGCATACGAACGGCACCGTGAACTGGTGCTTGTCAATGTGGTTCACGTAATCGGCGGGGGAGAGTACCTCTGACTCGTCGATGTAATCCACCTTGAGGCTTTCAAGAATCTGCGCCTCAACAAAATGCCCGATGCGCGCCTTCGCCATCACGGGAATCGAGACGGCGTTAATGATGCCCTCAATCATGTCGGGGTCGGACATACGGGCCACGCCGCCCTGCGCACGAATATCGGCGGGTACGCGCTCAAGCGCCATGACGGCGACGGCACCAGCATCTTCGGCGATCTTGGCCTGTTCGGGGGTGACGACGTCCATAATAACGCCACCCTTGAGCATGTCGGCAAGCCCGCGCTTCACGAGCGGGGAGCCGGTTACTGGGGAATTAGTCTGTTCAGTCATGCCCCCATTTTCTCACGTTCGATGCATGGACGCTCACTTTGCGACGGAATTTCTGCGGATGCGCGCGCATCTTTGTGTCTGCGTGACACGAATCGTCATATTTCGTGAGGTTTGCGGCGCTATAAAGCCTCGTAAGCCGACTCCTATAGAACAGATAATACTAGACCGCTCGGTGTGCACCCTGCACAGGGCATCTCACATGCGCGCGTCTTTTGCACCTAGAAGTACAGCACCGCGAAGAGAGTGCCGTTCAGCATAAAGCCCCGTATTTTTACCCCGTGATATGTTGGAATATGCGCGCCTTCACAGGTGTTATTCTGGCGCTGTTTATTCCTCTTCAATCTCCAACACACATCAAGGAACATCACCGTGCTTGAAGTCATTATTGCCCTATCGCTGGCAATTCTTCTGGGTAATATCCTTGCCCATAAAATACGAATAACCCCCGCCATTATGCTCATTTTCATGGGGCTTGTGCTGGCGCTCATCCCCGTTCACGCCATGCACGAGGTGCGCGAGGTTGGGTTGCCCCCGCACGTGATTCTCGAAATCTTCCTGCCCGTGATGCTGTTCTGGGAGACCCGAAACACCTCTTGGCGTGAGGTACGCACCCGTCTGCGCGGCATTCTGCTCTCGGGCACGGTGCTCGTAATTTTCACGGCGTTCGTTATCGCCTGGGTGCTTCACACATTTATGGGCGTCTACATGTGGCATGTGGCGCTGATTATCGGTGTGGCGCTCGCCCCCACCGATGCCGTGGCTGTGGCAACGCTCAACGGCAAACTCCCCAAAGCCTCCATTACCACCCTCAAAGCGGAAGCACTCATTAACGACGGCACCACCCTAGTTCTTTTCGCGCTCGCCCTGCAGCTTGCGGGCGGTCATGAGCTGGCCCTGGGGACTGCATCCGGAATGTTCTTCTTCTCGTTCCTGATTGGAACTCTCGTTGGCCTGGCCGTCGGGTGGGGTGCGGATAAGCTGCGTGCGCACATCGGCAACCCCATGAACTTCACCGTGTTCATGTTTACCGTGCCGTTTATTGCTTTCTTCCTCTCTGAAGAGATCGAACCTTTTGAAGGCATGAAAGGTTCCGGAGTGGTAGCCGTGGTGGTCGCCGCCTTTCTACCTGACCTATCGCGGACCGGATACCATCAAACCCCAAAAACCGTTTCTACGGTCTGCCCATCTGGTCGTTTTGTCTCCTATGTCATGAACGGTGCGCTCTTCGTGCTCGTGGGTGTTCAGCTGCCTAGCGCCACCGAGCATATGGAAGGCATCGTTCACGAGTACAACTATGCGTGGGATTCTGCGCTCGCCGTGATTGTGGTGGCATGGCTCGCTTCTATTGCGGCGCGTTTCATCTTCCTGCACGTCACGATCGGTATTATTCGTGCCCTTGACCGCTCAGAAAAGCAGAGGCGGCTGCGCACAACCTTCCGCGGTCGTGTGGTGAGTACCTTTGCCGGACTGCGCGGCGGTATTTCCCTCGCGGTGGCTCTCTCTGTACCGATTAATGTTCCCGGGCAAGACTTTATTATCTTTATTGTTTCGGGTGTGGTTCTGTTGTCGATGGTGGTTCAGGGGATGCTCCTGCCGCTCGTTATTAGGTGGGCGAAAATTCCGGTTGATACCACCGAAGAAGATGAGATCAATGAAGCAGTGCGCACGATAATTGCCGAGTCCTTCGACTCTGTGGCTGAGATCGGCCAGGAAATTGGTGCACCACAGGAGATTATCGACCGCATTGCCGAAGAACAGATGTACAACGCGAGTATGTACCGCAACCTGCACACCGTTCGTAAGCACGGTGCGAACGCGCCGGAAGAAGCCCGCCGCATTATTGAGGCGAGCGACCTTGAGAAAGAGCTGCGGCTGCGGCATTTGGAGAAGCAACGCAGCGTGCTCAAGCGCCTGCGTAATGAGCGCACAATCGACACGAACGTGCTCCACGCGATTCAGGAGATCCTGGATATTGAGGAGGTTCGCGTGCTCGGTCCGGTTGAGCTGGAGTAGCCCCGAACGGCTCCAGAAGTGCTAAACCCCGGGTGTATTCTATATTCCGTATATGGAATATTAAGGACGCTCCCGGGGTTTTATGCGTGAATTTTAGGGTGCTGCACGGTATTCTGGTACACGTGAGCACGAAACCCTCGGCATCGACCCCGCCCCCGAGCGGAAAAGTTCCGCGCGCTGTTGGTACCGCGCAAGGGCGCGCATCGTTGATGCTGCACGCGCTGATATACCTTATCTTTGGGATTATCACCGTTTTTGTGCAGACCCCTGATAATGTCTTCACCAAAATACTTTTGGGCCTCTGGATGCTCGCGCTCGGCACCTCACACGCGCTCACGGCCCGCGGGATGCACTACGGGCCCGCGACGAGCGCATCGCTCAGCTCGGCGGCACTCGTGCAGGCGGCATCTGGGGCTTTGCTCGTGATAATGCCGGATACCCTCGCTCTTATTATTCTGGCTGTATGCGCCGGTTCGGGCCTGCCGGGGCTGATTAAGCTGCTCTTAGGGATGCGCTACCGTAGTGCGGTGGCTGTGTGGCGTGACTGGGTTCTGGAAGGGGGCGTGCTTCTTGCGGTTGCTTTAATTCTGCCGTTTGTGGGGGAGATCGGGGCGAAAGCGACCCTGGGAGTTCCCGGCGGCGGGGCGCTGATTATCGGCGTTTTTCTGCTGGTGGGTTCTCTGGGACCGAGCGAGAAAGCGGGCGCTGACTGAACAAAACCTTAGTTCATATAGCGCCCAGGTTTTAGAGGTGTATTGCAACGGCGCGTACACTGGTTAGACACACACAAGAGGAGGAACGAGTGGCTGAAGAACGCCCCCGCGGATTTAAAGCGCAGGTGAAAGGTCCCCTGCTGGTTGCCGCTGCTCTGGCTGTAGCGGCTTTCTTCGCCGTATTTATTTTTGCAACCGGCGGCACCCGCAACCGCCCCAACCTCGTGTTGGCCTTAGGTGTGGCGGGCGCGGTTTTTGTGGTCACCCTCGTAGTGTGTGCAACCCTGATCTTAGCGGAACGCCCGAACGATCCGTCCCTGGGGCAGGGTACAGGTATCAACAAATCCTCGGCAAAGCTTTACGAACAGGCGAAGGCCAAGCGTGAGGCGGCGGAGCGTGAAAAAGCCCGTGCTGAGAGGAATTCACAGGCGGCTGAGAGCAAAGAAGCAACGACCGACAATGATGCCGAGTCACCTAATCCGACTGACAGCTAATCGGCGCGCTGGGGCGGTATGCTAAGCTGGTTCCATCTTTATGAGTTATACGCCTTATGGCGAGAGGAGCTGGTGGCACTAACTGCCAACTCCTCTCTACGGGTAGAACAATTACCTTAGGCTCTTGGTGCTTTATGCGCATCAAGAGCCTTTTTATATCGTGTGTGTGACGGTAAGAAAACTATTTTGTGTGGGAAAGAGTCGCTTTTCGAGCGCCCATCATCGCGCGCTGTACCCCCACTATTGAGGCCAGTACCAGCACGAAGCCGAGCATCGACAGCGGTGTCATGTTTTGTCCCAAGAAAATCCAGCCAAGGATGAATGCGGTGACTGGGCTGAGCGGTCCCAGGGATGCAATGACCGCGGGCGGCAGCTTCGAGAGCCCATGAAAATACACGCAGTAGGCGAGCGCTGTGCCCACCAGGCAGAGGAAGGCGTATCCGCCGATATTTGCGGCGGTGAGCGGTGGCAGTGGTTCCTCGGTCAGCAGGGCAATCGGCAGCAGGAATATTCCGCCCACGAGCAGCTGCCATCCCTGTCATGGCGAGAGTCGAGAGAGACGATGTGCCCATGGAGGTGAAGAAAATTCCGCACGCCATGGCGACAGCCCCGGTGAGCGCCGCAAGAATGCCGATCACATCGAAGGTGGTGCTGGGGGATGCGACCAGCAGAATAATGCCGATAATGCCCATAAGTGCGGCAAGCCATGCCGATGCAGGGAGTCGCTTTCTTAGCAACTGTTCGGGTGAGGACGAGGACGAAAATAGTTTGTGTTGAGCTGAGAATCGCCGCCAGTCCGCCGGGCAGGCGGTATGCAGAGACGAACAGCATCGCCTGGAATAGACCGATATTGAGGATGCCGAGAAGAATAATTCGGCCCAGCTCGTTCTTGCGCGGGAACTCTCGGGTGATGAGCAGTAGCAGCAACCCTGCTGGCAGCACGCGGATCAGTGCGGCGGTGAAGGGGCGGTTGGGCGGCAGAAACTCGGAGGTGATGAGGTAGGTTGATCCCCAAACCATGGGGACGAACGCCGTGATGATCAGCAGAGGAAGACGGTTTTTCATAGTTCTTCGCAGTCGGATAGATGCCTTGAGTTCAAGATAAATCCTAATCGCTTTTTGTCTTGAAAGCAAGATAAAATAGTAGTGAGTCGATTTTAGGAGGAATATGTCGAGCGCCCGTTCCCGCAGTATCCACCCCGATGCCGTGGACGTCATTATTGATCAGTGGAAACGTGAACTCCCCTGAATTGGCTTCTGAAAATATGGCCCTGATTGGCCGTCTTAGGCGATGCTCCATTCTGCTCGCGCCGCGTCTTGACGAGGTTTTTGCTGCCCATGATCTCAGTAATGGCGCCTTTGATGTGTTGGCGACGTTACGCCGCGCGGGTGCGCCCTATATTCTGACCCCGACCGAGCTTTTTGCCTCGCTCATGGTTACTTCGGGCACTATGACAACCCGCCTGCAGAAGGTGCAGAAGCGCGGGCTCATTGAGCGCATCCCTAACCCGGACGATGCCCGCAGTATGCTCGTGAAGCTGACGGGCGCCGGGCGTGAATTGGTGGAAAAAGTCGTCTTCGAACACGTGGAAAATGAGCGGCGTATTCTGGAAAAGCTGCCCGCTGAGACACGCCGTCAGCTGGATGCGGGCCTCGCCGAACTGATGCGGGTGCTGGAGGATGCGAAGAAGGATTAGGGTAGTGGCGCGTTAGGCTACCGTGCTTCATGGTTCCTCTGAGAGGCGCTTTTTGATATATTAGTAAATGCATTGATAATCAATGTATTTACTAATCTACGCAATCGGACATAATACTCTCGTAAGAAGGGAATACACGATGTGGAGCACCCAGCATTCTCAGATTACTGATGTCAGCATATCTGCTTTGTGGCGCACCTTTATTGCGGTGCACAGCGGCGAACTTACCCTGCCCGGCGGCGACCATTTTGAACCTGAACGGGAACTCGCAGTGGGTACACGCATCGCAATGACTCCTGCCGGTCAGGAACAGGTCATCTCAACGGTCACCGAATTCGTGCCTGAAAAGCGCTACGCCGATGAGACCCCGTTTAACGGTCTAATCCTGACATTCCGTCACGAGTTTGAGCCGGTCAAGGAAGGCGCACGCATTACTCACACCCTAGAAATCACAGGGGATGAGGCAGATACCATAGGTGCACACATAGGGCCTGGTATAAGCTCTGATTTTCCCGTCCAGATGAGCGAGCTTATTAAGGCGGCACGTGCATCATGAGTGTTAGCAGGTTTGCTGACCCCGGCGCCGACAGCCCGGGGTTTGTGCTGTGGAAACTAACCCAGCGATGGCAGCGAGCGGTGGCAGATGCCCTGGAACCGCTGGGCGTTACGCAGACTCAGTTCGTGATTCTCGCCTGCGCCTACTGGCTAACTCAAAAGACCGAATCTGTACAACAGATCGATATTGCTAAAGCTGCTGGCATGGATGCACAAATGGTCTCTGACGTGCTGCGGCGCCTAGAGAAAAGCGAGCTTGTACAGCGTGTTTCAAGCCCCACGGATGGGCGGTCAAAGAATGTTCTTCTTACGGACGCGGGGCAGGATATTGCGATTCGGGCGATTCCCGCTGTCGAGCAGGTAGATGCACAATTCTTCGGTACAATGCGCTCGACAACTCTGGCGGACCTGCGGGCGGCACTTGAGAGGTAAATGGGACATTTCTCTCCGGAGGAGCGCCTTCATGGTCTTTTTGGCGGTGTGCTAGCTGGAACCATATTTGCAAACTGTGATTAGCCCTGTCATAGGGCAAGAGGGAGCCGAGTAGCGCCAACTACCAGCCCCTCTCTGTGAGTCAGGCAGATGCTACCTCAGGCTCTTAATCCAAGCTGAGATAAAGCTCTACGATATGTAGAAACGGCTTGAGCCGATCCATCAATCAGAATGTAGCTGATAAGGATCGCTTGAGCCGTTTCTACTATCTCGTAGAATGACATCTGTCTCACCGCCCCTCCGCCCCGAGAGTCATCACGGAATGTATATTTGCAACCTGTGCCGGTGACTCATTCCGGGAAGAGGGCACTAATAACTTTACTGCATGCTTTACAAGGAAATTTCGTGTGATTCTGGAGAATGCGTAAAAATGTGATTCTTCCATTTTTAAATTCTTTTTCACGTGCACTAGGGATATTCCTAGAAGAAATATTGCGTCATAAAGCGTTATTCCATAACTTTGCCTGTACTCAGCGTTGATACCAGCGTTACACCCAATCTACGATAGAAATATCCATCCCGGATTTTTGTAAATTCTGCAATATCTTATTCAATCACCAGGAGACCCCATGCAGACCCTTATTATTAACGCCCACCCGGATCCCCAGAATAAAACTGCGTATTGCACCAACCGCCTCGTCGATTGCCTGACCGAGAAACTGCCGGATGCAACCGTGCTGAACCTCTACAATGAGGATATTCCCGAACTTACTGCCGAAACCCTGCCGCTTTACGGGTCGGTATATGATGAAAAATCGTCCCTGAGTAAGAGGGAACAGCAGATTCTTGCGCGCCGTGCTGAACTCATTGAACAGTTTACAGCGGCTGATCGGCTGATTATCGCTATGCCCATGCATAACTTTTCGGTGACCTCACGCCTGAAGGACTACCTGGATAACATTATTATGGGAGGGCAGACTTTCCAGTTTAGCGAGAATGGTCCGCAGGGTCTCATGGGCGGGCATAAGGCGTTGCTCGTGCAGTCAAGCGGCTCCGTATACAGCACCGGTCCGCTGGCACCGTGGGAGCAATCGTACCCCTTCCTACGGACCGTGTTTGGGATGCTCGGGTTCGATTCGACTGATATTGTGCGTGCCGAAGGCACCATGGATCCAAATATTGGTCCAGATGTCGCTGTTGAGCGTGCCTGCGCCGAGCTTGAACAAAAACTGCCCGAGTTCCTTGCCTAAGAACCCAAGAACCGCTGGGTATAAGGAACGCTAAGAAGCCCGATGGTACTGAGGCGGTGTGCTAAGCTGGAATCATATTTCATAGTGATTAGCCCCTTCATAGGCAGAGGGGCCCGAGTAGCGTGGAACTACCAACTCCCTCTCTAGTGAGCAGATGCTACCTCAGGCGCTTAAGCGAATACTGAGATAGCTTCTACGACATTAGAAACGGCTTGAGCCGATCCATCAATCAGAATGTAGCTGATGAGGATCGCTTGAGCCGTTTCTACTAGTCTCGTAGAGCAGCACCTGTCTCACCGCCTCTCCGCCCCCGAGAGTCATCACGGAATGTATATTTGTAACCTGCGCCGGTGACTCATTCCGGGAAGAGGGCACTCATAATCTTTACCGTATGCTTTAGGCAAAAAATATTTGCCTCTTTGAAAGCGTTAGCGTGTAAAAAGGCTCTTGATGTGAATAAAGCGTTGAAAAACTCTCTTTATTCACATAAAGAGCCTTTTTGCGTGGGAGATTAGAGAGGGAAGCAGGGGAGAGGGTCGGGAGGAAAAGCAGCGGGAGGAAGGGCTTACTTCTCAACAGGAAACGGGTACAATAGAGTCCCCTGCCCGCATCCGGCATGTAGCGCTGACCGATATTACCTGAGCCATGCCGCCCCAGAGACGGGCGCACTCCACAGACCGAGAAACGCATCTTCATGACACATAAACCTACACACGCCCTGCCCGAAAATACCGGCGCGGCAGACAAACCTAACGCAGCAGCAAAACTTGGCACAGCAGCGCCGTCCGAGGCGAACCCGCCCGTCACCGGTGCAGTTCCGGCGGTGACAGGCACCGTGCCCTCCACCACTGGCGCCATCCCGGCTGTGCCCACACCTGATACAGGCCCCGGGATGCCCAATATGGACGATCCCAAAAACATCTACCTGCTCAAAGATGCCCCCGTTTCAAGGCGCTTCTTTCCCTGGGTATCCCCATGGCAGCAGGGCTGGCGATCACCAGCATTTACAACGTCATTAACTCCTACTTTGTGGGGCACTACGGCACCGTCGAAGAGCTCGCCGCCACCGGATATGGCGTACCTGTTTTCTTTATCATCATGGCGATTGCGGGTGTGTTCGGTCTGGGTTCATCAACCCTGGCGTCGCGTCTGCTGGGCGAAGGCAACAAGGCACGTATTCGCAACGTAACCTCATTCGCCCTGTACTCTGCGCTCGCCTGCGGTGTGGTGGTCGCTATTGCCGGGTTCCTGTTCGCAGACCCGATTACCGGCCTGATGGGCGCCTCCGGGTCATCCTTTGAGCCGACCAAAACCTTCGTGCACCTGCTCTTTTTGGGTGCGCCGTTTTCGGTCGGCATGTTTACCCTGGAACAGCTGGTGCGTTCTGAAGGTTACGCCAAACAGTCCATGTACGGCATTATCTGGGGCGTCGTCATCAACTCAATTTTCGATGTTCTGCTGATTGCGGTTCTCGGCTGGGGTATCGCCGGTGCCGGTTGGGCGATGCTCGCCGCAAACGCCGCATCCATGGTGTACTACCTGCAGTTCCTTATTCGCAAGAGCCCCAACTTCTCCTGGAAACCCAGCGATTTTGTGATCGCCGGCGACATTATTAAACCCGTGTTCGCCGTGGGTGCCGCCGAACTGATTCAGAGTGCAAGCGTGACCGTTTCCGCGCTGGTGCTCAACAATATTGCGGCAGGATACGGTGACGATTCTGTGGCCGCCTTTGGGCTGGCGATGCGTCTGGACATGGTACCTGAAATGCTGTGTATGGGTATTTGCATGGGCGGTATTCCGCTCTTCGCCTATGCCTACGGTGCTCGCAATCGAGACCGCGTGCGTTCTGCGCTGAAAACCGCCGCAATGGTATCGGTGGCAACCTCCATTATCTTCACCACCCCCGTTTTGATATTCCGTCGCCAGCTTCTTGAGCTCGTGGGCGACTCCTCGCTTGTCGCCACCGGCGAGAAAGTACTGATCGCGCTCATGCTTGCCGCCGTGTTTAATGCCGTGAGCATCGTGTTCGTCTCGTGGTTCCAGGCCGCCGGTAAAGGCTTGCCCGCCACACTCATGACCCTGGGCATTGCGCTGCTCTTCTTCCCCGCAGTCATCTTCGGCAATATGTGGTTCGGATTCGACGGCCTCACCTGGGCGTTCCCCTTCACCCAGATCTCGGCGTGCGTGCTGGGCGTGATCCTCTTCTTCGCAACCGGCGGTACTAAGGTGAAGGATGCGCCCGCATCGGGCACCCCCGAGCACGGCGTGACCGAGATTAAGGTTGAGTCTGAGTAGCGGGTCTGCACTTTCTTCATTCGCACCCGTGAAAACGCTCTGACCTGAGTGTTATGCCCGAAGCGTTATATTGCAGTGACCCCTGGAAACAGAGTTTCACCGCTGTATAACGCTTTTGGTATATATCGGGCAAAGCAGCTCGAATAATATGCTCAAAACCGCATATAAGGTTCTGCCATGCAGCGCAGTATCAGAAGTTATTCCGTCATGGAACGACCTGCATATGCCCCATACAGGCACAGCCGTGTATGATAAGCGAGGCGGCAGCCCACGCACTCAGGGAGAGTCAACCGACTATATGCGTTTATCGGCATATAAGGAGAAAAACTTTCGGTATAGGTGCTATGTGAGGTTATTGCATGGCACGTACATATGCCGCAGGATTATTCCAGACTGGGTATATACCCTTGTCAGGCTTATATGCCTATACTCCATGCGTTCGCACGCCGCCTACGTTCACCGACCATTATCCCTATAAGGAGGTACACCGTGCCCCAAGCCGAGCATCTCGGTGTACCCGAAACACAGGTTGCCGGGGATACCGCATCGACGGCGAGTGCAGACGAGCTTTCCCGCGAAGTTCTTCATCAAAACAACCTGAGTGAAGACTCCCGAAACATTTACTTCCTCAAAGACGCCCCGGTGATGCGCGCCCTGCTTGCCCTGGGTATCCCTATGGCAACCGGGCTTGCGATCACCGCCATCTACAACGTGGTGAATTCCTATTTTGTGGGGCACTTTGGCACGGTTGAAGACCTTGCCGCGCTTATCTTCGGATTCCCGGTGGTAGGCGTCATTACCGCGCTGGCGGGGCTTTTCGGGGTGGGCGCATCCACCCTCACGGCACGATTGCTGGGCGAAGGCAACACCGCCCGCATTCCCTGCCGTTACCTCTTTCGCCGTCTATGCTTCTCTAATCTTCGGCGTAGGGCTGGCGGTAGCGGGGATTTTCTTCGTCGATCCGCTCACTCGGCTGATGGGTGCCGGTGGTGCCACCTATGAACCGACTCGCTGGTTCGTGACCGTGCTGTTCCTTGGCGCCCCGCCCTGGATGTGTATGTTCACCCTGGAACAGCTGGTGCGTGCCGAAGGCTATGCCAAACAATCCATGTACGGCCTGCTGTGGGGAGTACTCGCCAACCTCGTGCTGGATGTGCTGCTCATCGGCGTTTTACGCATGGGCGCGGCGGGCTCTGGCTGGGCTCTCATGGGGACAAACGTCGCCTGCATTATCTATTACATGCTGTTTCTGACCGCGAAGAGCAAGAATTTTTCGTGGTCGCTCAAGGATTTCACGCTCTCTGCCGATGTGCTTAAACCCGTGCTCTCGGTGGGTTCCTCGCAAATGGTATCGAGCCTTTTCCTCGTCGTCTCGGCCCTGGTGCTCAATAACCTGGCGGTTAAATACGGCGATGCGGCGGTCGCCTCTTTCGGCGTCTCGATCCGTCTGATCATGGTTCCGCAAACCCTATGTACAGGTATCTGCATGGGCAGTATTCCACTTTTTGCATATACCTACGGTGCAGGGAATCGGGAGCGTCTGCGCGCCGCACTCAAGGTCGCGGTGCTGCTCTCGGTCGGAACCTCGGCAGTGTTCTCGATTCCGGTCTGGGCGTTCCGCGATTGGGCGCTGTATCTTGCGGGTGGCCCCAGCATCATCACGGCGGGGGACCAGGTACTCACCGCCCTGCTTTTCTCAACCGTTTTCTATGCGTTAGTGATGTTGCTCGTCGCCTGGTTCCAAGCCTGTGGCAAAGGCGTGGCGGCGGTAGTTTTGACCGCGAGTGTGGGTGTTTTCTTTTTCGTCACGGTCTTCGCGGGCGATACACTTTTCGGATTTACTGGCCTCACCTGGGCTTTCCCTGTCACGCAGATGGGGTCGTGCGCGCTCGGGGTGGCTCTGTTTTGGGCGAGCGGGCGCACGCGCATCCGGCAGCTTGAAAAAGCGTAAGCACAGAATAAGCCGCCGGGCAACGAGCCTCACCCAAGGTTTACTTCCACCACGTATCGGCGATACCCACTGGAACCGTGCGTTTATGCCGACTGCGCAGGTAGATAGTCTCTAGCTTTTCGGCGACGGCGGGGTCAATTTCTTTACCCTCCAGGTAGTCGTCGATCTGCGGGTAGGTGATGCCGAGCTCATCCTCATCGGTGCGCCCGGGGATACCGTCAAGCAGGTCGGCTGTCGGCGGCTTAGCCCACAGCCGTTCGGATGCGCCCAGAACCCTCAGAAGCAGCTGATTCTGCCGCTTATTCAGTCCCGGAAAGCGGCAGTATATCCGCCCCTCCGTCGCCGAACTTCGTGAAGAAACCGGTCACGGATTCCGCCGCGTGGTCGGTTCCGACGACCAGCAGGGACGGGTCGCCAGCGAGCGCATACTGGGCGATCATGCGGGCACGCGCCTTAATATTTCCCTTGTTGAAGTCGCTGATGGGCGTGCCCACGGCAGCCGTGTAGGCGGTGTCGAAGCCATCGACCGCATCCGCAATATTGAAGGTGACGGTACGGTCGGGGGCGATGAATTCGAGGGCTTTTTGTGCGTCTTCTTCGTCGACTTGGGTTTTATAGGGCAGGCGCACCGCCATGAACTGAGCTTGGTATCCTTCAGCGTTGAGTTTTTCGCTGGCGAGTTGGCAGAGCCTGCCCGCCAGCGTGGAATCGATGCCGCCGCTAATGCCGAGCACGAATCCGTGGGTGCCGGTCGCTTTCGCGTAGTCGCAGAGGAACTGTACGCGCCGCTGTACTTCCTCACGCGCCTGCTCTTCGGTCATATTGGGACGAACACCCATCTGTGCCACGATTTTTTCCTGAAGTTCACGCATATTTCTAGTGTACGCGGGCGCCGTCTTGCTGAGGGAACGAAAGTTAATGCAACTAATCTAAAAAGATTCATCGAATCTTTTGCTATAAAGAGCTAATTTACTGTTGTTTTTAGTCTAGAAATACTACAAAGTGTCGCGATGTATAAAACAGGCGGAACTATTTGCATTTTTGTTAGCCTAGGGTAGGTTCGCCTAATATTCGGTGAACCTCACACATCGCACCGATAGACCTCGAATGAAAGTACACTATCATGAGCCAACAGAACTTTGACCCCAATCAATATGGCCAACAGCCCGCACAGGGTATGCCTCAGCCGGTCTCGGGACAGGCACCAGATGCGCAGGGCAAGGCAACGTTCGCGCATATATCCATTCTGCTTACCTGGATCGCCACGCTTATTATGTGGTCGATCTATAAGGATAAGCCCGGATACGAGGTTGTTAAACGTGCCGCAGCGCGTGCCTTCAACGTCTCGATTACTATTTCGATTGCAACGATTGTGGGTCTGATTATTCCCATTATTTTGGTAGTAGTTGCTGTAGCTGGGGACAACCGTGGGCTCGCGGTTGTAGCCCTTATTCTCATGGTGGTTGTGGCAATCGTTGTTGGTATATGGGGGATTGCTGCTTTCGTATGCCACATTATTGGCGCGGTGAAGGCCAATGCGGGAGAGACGGATTATAAGTACCCGCTGCCCGCCTTGAAGATCTTGAAAGATTAGTAAGACCTAGAGCATAGACTTTCAGAGTCGATAACAATACCCCTGCGGTGAAAAGCCCCTTTGATAAACCTGGAGCTTTTTACTGCGGGGGTATTGCTTCATCGTTCTGGGATAACCTGTCGTGGTGAAACCGGTGTGCGGGATACCCACCAAAACTTCACGCATAGGCACGGACAAGGCTTTATATCAGTATCGGAATATAAGAATATGCTCTCGGACCCCTTACTCTGAGGGAACCGAGAGCATATTCGTGATCGGTTATATACCGTGTGGACTATATACCGGAATCGGTATACAGCCAGGTCAGCGTGCTAACGCATAGTTGGCAGGTTCTGCACGCTATTTCGGCAAAGACGTATCTGCCTTCGGAGATTCCGTGGGCTCTGACGGACCTGGCAGTGAGCTATCCTTCGGAGATTCCGTGGGCTCTGAGGGACCCGGCAGACTGCTCTGCTGCTGCTCGCTCAGCGGAACCACCTGGGCGCGTTCACCGGCAGCTCCGTTCTGACCGCTCAAATCTCCGGTACCGTTGTGCAGGTGCAGGAAGAGTGCCGAAGGCTTCTCGCCCTCAACGCGGTGCACCTTTCACCTCGCCGCCGTTACGGTCAGCAAAGAGCCCCGGAACACCCGCGCTCTCACCCTCGAACCATACCTTCGGTGCGAACGGGTTGAAAGAGATCTTCTCGGTGGCATCAACATAGTCGCCGCCCAGCCTTCGCATTGCTCCACGTGTTCGTTGAAACCGCATAGTCAATGCTCGAAGCCGTGTCAGCTGTCAAACCCAGATCCTTGAGCGGCACACCCAGCACCATCACGTTGGTATCCATGATGTTCGTGTCGGTATCGCCCCAAGCGCCATTAAGCGGGTACCGATTGGTTATTTCCCAGGTATCCCCATTCGCCTTCCACACCTTCACGAGTGGGTAATCCAGACCCTTTTCGGGCCCCACCTCAAGGTTGTAGTCGGGCTTACCGTCACGGTTGGTATCGAGCGTTACCTGAAGCTGACGTCCCGGGTGCATGGAATCCCAAATACCCCAGGTTGAAATACCGAAGTAGATCTTACCGTCGTTCGGATTCTGCCCGGCTGCCTTGAGCGCCGGAGCATCCGAAGCGGCACCTACATACTGCAGATCCATGCTCTGGCTTGAGGGAAGATCCAAATTCTCGGTGGGGATGCGCGGGCTCGCAGCCCCCAGCTCGAAGGCTCCCATCATGGATCGGTAGCCGCCCTGGTTCACATCCTGCCCGGCGAGTTTGACGGTGGTTTCGGTGGCTTTACCATTCTCAAACTGAATCTCGGAGCCTTGAACCTTCATCGTAGAGATAGGCTTCGGCGCCGCATGAACGGGCAGGCGTATAAGCTCCTCCCAATCGTCCTGGTTCGCGTCCTTAAGGAGTATGCGGCCGGAGACGCTCGCAATATACTGACGTTTGCCCGAGATAATAGGCTGGTACTGCCCATTAACATAGGCCATGGCAGTTTGCTCTTTCTCCAGGGCGGGATCAATGGTTTTTTCCAGGGCGGGGGTGTAGGTCGAGAAGGTGATAGGAACTTTACGGTCTCGCCCGGTTCGACGGTCACCAAAGGGCGGTACCTCGGGACGTGATCCAGGGATTTCGGGACCATACTGGTACGAAAGCTCGTAGGTGTGGGCTACCGAATCCATATTCCGCACGACGATATTGCGGGTTACGGTATGGTCTTCACCATCGAGGGGATATTCGAGAACGCCGAATGATAGGGAAACCCGCTCAGGGATTTTCCTCATCGTAGACCAGAACCTTCGCGTTGACCGCCTTCTTGGCGTTCACGAAGCCAGACCCCATACGATCAACAGCGTATTTAGACCCTGCATGGTTGGTGAGATCGGTGTCTGCGCTGTTCATGATCGCAGCCTTCACCATTGCCGGGGTATAGTCTGGATGCGCCTGCATCACCTGCGCGGCAATGCCGGAGACATGCGGTGCCGCCATTGAGGTTCCGGTGTTGTAAACCCCTTCGGTGCCCTGGCCGACTGACGCCGAAAAAATATCGACTCCCGGTGCAGCAACATCGGGTTTGATGAATCCTTCGGTGCCGTGCTGTCCGCGAGAACTCATAGAATTGAGGCCGAATTCGAGCCTGGTAGGAATATGCGTTGCCTTCTTATAAGCCTCATTCGCTTCAACCTTGAAAGTTCCGGCCTCCACGTAGGGTTTATGTCTGCGGCGAAGGCGGTGTTAATGCGGAACCCGGGGATCGTAGCGTTACCGCCGAACCCTTGCTGGGCAGGATAATCCTTGAGGACGAGCAGCACACCCGTGCCACCCGCCTGGGCAACATGATCGAAGCGTTCGGCAGAGGAACAATTGACCTTGTAGGTGTAGTCTACTTCCCAGTCGAGCATCACCCATTTACCCTTGATCTTTTCAGCCTCTTCCGGGGTGAAGGGTTTACAGCCGTCACGGTTGCGTTCGGGCGCGAGGGTGACATAGCCGGTGCGTTTATCGGCAGGTGCCTTATCGAGGGGGAAATTGAGCGAATAGTCACCATCAATAAACTTAAAGTCCCTAAAGATGCCGTCAATAAAATCAAGGGGAATTCCGTTTTCGGGGCTGACAATTTTGAGCTGATCAGACACGCTCATGGTGCCGTTAGCATTGGCAACCGAAATGCTGGATGCGGCGTTGGCGGGGCTGCCCGAATCCGAGTAGGTATCGCCCACGCCGTTGAACTCATTAGCGTTACCTGCCGCCGTGACGGTGAGAATACCTTGCTGCGCGAGGGAATCCACCATAGCGGAGTCAGGGTCATCAGCCGGAGAAAATTCGCTGCCGAGGGACAGGTTGATGATATTGGCGCGATCCGAGAAGTCGCCGTCCTCATTGGGGTCTAGAGCGCGGTCGAGCCCCTGCATCACCACGTTTGAGCTGCCCTGGCACCCGAACACGCGGATGCTCAGCAGCTGCGCCTCGGGGGCGGAACCGGGACCGATCTTCATGTTCTTGAGATCGTTTTCGGTGAGTTTGGAGTAGTCGCCGCGGAAGGTACTGCCATCGGCATTCACCCCGTACCCCGCTGCGGTACCCGCCACGTGGGTGCCGTGCCCGCCGGTTCCATACCCTTCAGGACGGCAGTCGAGCGGATTGTTATCGGGCTTAGGGGTCGAACCCGCGTCGAGAGCATTGTAGTCATCCCCCACAAGGTCGATACCGCCAACCACCTTGGACCGGTCGATAAGCCCTGAGTCGGCATCGGGCAGGTCCGTCAGGGTTTTGGCCTTTTCGTAAGCCTCTTTCGTGCCGGGACCGCCAAAATCGGTGTGGGTGTAGTCAATCCCGGAATCGACCACAGCGATCTTGACGCCCTTACCGGTGTACCCGGTGCTTTCAGCCCAAGCCTGCACGGCCTTAGAGTCTATATCGCTATACGCATTCATGCTCTTTTTCGCCACAATGGGGGTGATGCGCTCGACATCATCCCGCGCGGCGAGAGAACGGATTTTCTCAGCATTGCCGTGCAGGGCTACGCCGCGCATCGTATTGTGCACGGTATAACGTATTTCTGCACCGGAATCCTGAGCCGCTTGGCGAGCCTGATTCTCGACCTGATCCTTGATAGAGGTGGCCTCACCCTGCTTCTTAACGGGTTCCTGCTTATTGTGCAGAACCTCGTCGGGCTGGGTCTGCTCGTAGGCACCCTGACCCTTGAACTTGACGAAGACGAGTACATCTCCCTCCGCCTTTTTCATGGTGGGGGAGAGCGCATCTGAATTCTGCGGTGTGGGGGTTGCGAGGTACTGCCCGTTTTCGTTAATACCGCCCGGGTTTATATCTGCGCTGGCAGGTGTGCCAAGCGCCAACAGAATACTTGTCGCGGCGGCAAGGCACCCTAAGGCGCCTCGTCTGCGATGATTCGGAGGCATATCATACTCCTTGATCCTTTGAAGGTAACAATGTACAGATGATGCGGAGTGAATATGTAGTTAACCCTCGTAAGAGCGGGGATACGCCCGAAAAGGTAGGATTTTTCCCACCTTCTCGGGCGAAAATCCGCTGCTCGTGGGGTGGATTAGGGGAAGGGCTAACCCTCAGCCTTGAGCACGCCCTGGTTGTAGCGGTACAGGAACGCCGCCATAGCATCGCGGTGGATAGGCTCCAGCGGGCGGTAGGTCTGATCCGGCCACCCGGTCGTCACCTTCTGCGCGGCAAGCCACTCGATCTCGCGGTAGAACATGCTGTTCGGGGCAACATCCTTAAACGTGGGTTTATCCGGTGCCGTGAAGGCCGGGCTGCCCGCATACCGGTAGAAGAACGCCGCCATCGCATCGCGGTTAACCGCATCCTGCGGGCGGAAGGTACCATCCGCATACCCCGTCGTCAGCCGCTGCGCCGCAAACCACTCAATCTCCTTGTAGAACTGGTCGCCGGGAGCCACATCCTTGAACGTGGGCGTGCTCGGCGCGGTGAACTGCGGCGAACCCGCTAAGCGGTAGAAGTACGCCGCCATGGCGGCACGGCTCGTATTCTCGGCGGGACGGAACGAACCATCCGGGTAACCGGTCGTGATACGCCGCTGCGCCAGCCAAGCGATCTCGGTGTAGAACATATCGCCCTCCTTCACATCCGTGAAGCGCGGGGCAGAAGGGGTCTCCGTGCTCTGCTCGCTCACCGGAAGCACCTGGGCGCGCTCGCCGCTTGCACCCTGGGAACCCGAAAGGTCTCCGGTGCCGTTGTGCAGGTGCAGGAAGAGAGCCTTAGCTGAACCCGCATCCGAGGCGCGGTGCAGCGTCAGATCGGTGGTGGGGGCATCCGCGAAAATCCCAGGGATGCTCGACTCGGTACCGCTGAACCACACCTTCGGGGCGAAGGGGCTGTAGGTAATCCAGTCGGTCTGGCTGACGTTCTCCCACTCGTACTGGGTGATGGACTCAACGCTGTAGCGAATCTGCGGGGCGTTTTCGGCCGTCAACCCCAGATCCTTCAGGGGTACGCTCATGATGAGTGTGTTTGTGTCCATCATGTTTGTATCGGTATCGCCCCAGGCGCCGTTGAGCGGATAGTAGGCGAGCTGCTCCAAAGACCCGTTCTTGTAGCCCATCAGGCGCACGATCGGGAAGTCCAACCCTGCGGAACGGTCGGTTTTGAGCACATAATCGGCGCGGTTATTGCCGTCCGTATCGATATTGACCGTGAAGGTGTTTTCCTCAGAGATCACATCCCAGTTCCTCCACGTGCTGATGCCGAAGGAAAGCGTGCCTTCGTTCGGGTCTTTGCCCGCATCCTTGAGCGCGGGCGCGTTCGAGGCCGCACCCACATGCTGCAGGTTCGCCTTCATATCGCTGCTGACCCACAGGTTGCTCTGGGTTAACACGATTCACCGATGCGCCCCACTCGAAGGCCCCCAGCAGGGAGCGGTATCCGCCCTGGTTCAGCTCGGTGCCCTCTAATGTGACTCGCGTCTGGGAGGAGCCAGCGGGAACCTGCACGTTATTGCCCGCAACCTTCATGGTCGAAACCGGTTTGGGCGCTGCATGCAGGGGAACGCGCAGGGTTTGGTCGCCTTCGGTCAGCTTAATACGCCCGGATTCGGAGGCGATAAACTGCCGCGCCTGCTCGGGAACCATGGTCTTACCCGTGTTCAGGTCGATGGAGGACTGGGTCTTTTCCATCGCCGGGTCCATAGTTTTCTCCAGGCGTGCCGGGTCGATCGTGACCTTCACCTGGAAATTCTTCTTCTCACCCGGCTGCACCGTAATGCTGGAAGGCATCGAGAATTCAACACCGGGCATATCGGTGCTTCCCGCATAGGAAATCGAGTAGGTGTGCGCCTTTGGAATCGAAATTCTCGACCGTCATCTCGCGGGTGAGCTGACCGCTGACCGGCATCTGCCGCATATTCCAGCACACCGAAAGTCTGCGAGACCTGCTCGGGACGGTCTGCGTTGTACAGAAGCACGCGGGTATCAACAGCGGCCTTCGCATCGATGCGCCCTGAACCCACGCGATCCACCGCGTAGGTATGCCCGGCGGCATCGTGCAGGTCATGGTCTGCGCTGTTCATCATCGCCGCCTTGATCTGAATCGGCGAATAATCCTGATGCGCCTGCAACACCTGCGCCGCCACACCGGAGGCAAAGGGCGCAGACATCGACGTACCCGTGTACTGAATCGAGCCCGTTCCGGTACCCACGGCGGCAGAGGAAATATTATTCCCCGGTGCGGCGAGATCGGGCTTCGTGTACCCGTACGAGCCGTGGAACCCGCGTGCGCTCGAAGTTGTCAGCTCATCGAAATTTACCGCTCTGAACACGCAGACCACCCTTGAGGTCTTCGCCCAGGCGAATCTCTAGGGTGCCAGCCTGTGCAGCCTCGCGAACCTTATCGGATGCGCTCTTCGCCACCCTGAAGCCCGGAATAGTTTCGTTCCCGGCGATCCCCAGTTCGGCGCGCTCTTCCTGGGAGGACAGGACGACGCCCTTAGCGCCAGCTTTCTCAGCATTGTCGAAACGGACTTTCGAGCCGCACGAAATAGTGCCGTCCTCGTTTGCCCACTCGATAAAGACCCACCGATCCTTGAGCTTGGCGGCGTCTTCGGCGCTGAATGCCTCACACCCGAACTTATTCGATGCGGGCGCTGCAACGACTTTACCCCGCAGGGTCTCTTCGGAGGCTTTTCGAGTAGTTGTAGTCCACCGAATAGTCGCCCGGAATCTTCCCGGCAATCTGGCTGGGCGCAAGAATCTGCGCCGCATCCATGGCGTAGGTTGAACCCACCGAGTTCGCCACCGTCAGCGCCGAAATGGCGTTCGCGGGCTGGCCAGAGTCCGAGTAGGTATCGCCTCACACCGTTGTATCCAGTCGCGTTACCCGCCGAGACAACGGCGAGCACACCCCTGGCGGAACAGCGTTTCGACGGCGTAGGATTCCGGGTCATCTTCGGGCGAGAACTCGCCACCAAGAGACATGTTTCACCACCTGCGCGCGGTCTGAGAAAATCGCCGTCGCCGTTGGGGTCGAGCACCTTATCGAGAGCCTGACCCACCAGGTTGCGGCACCGCTGCACCCGAAGACGCGGAAGCTGTACAGCTGGGCATCCGGTGCAGAACCGGGGACCGATCTTCATCTCGCCCAGTTTCTCAGGTGTCAGCGTGGAGTAGTCGCCGCGGAAGGTCTTGCCTTGCGCATCCACGCCCCAACCTGCCGCAGTACCCGCCACGTGGGTGCCGTGACCGCCGCTGATGCAGTCGATCGGGTTGTTATCGGGCACCGCCGTGTTCAGTCCGTTATAGTCGTCACCGGCAAGATCGTACCCGCCTAAGAACTTCGCGGGGTCGTAGAGACCGGACGATGCTTCCGGCATATTGGTGAGTTTCGTGGCCTCGTCAAAGGCTTCTTTCGTACCGGGCCCGCCAAAGTCGGCGTGCGTGTAATCAATTCCCGAGTCGATCACCGCAATCTTGATGCCCTTGCCGGTATACCCGGTGTTTTGCCGCGCCCAATTTTCGGCGGCTCCCGGTATCGACGACGGAACCCGCATTTTGACGGTATTTCGGCACGATCGGGCTAATGCGCTCAACATCCGGGCGGGATGCGAGATCACGAATCGCCTGGGCATCACCCATGAGCGCCACGCCCGGCATCACGTTATGGGTGGTGTATAGAACTTTCGCGTGCGATTCTCCCGCCACGGACTGCGCCTGTGACTCTACGCGGGTCTTGATCGCCTGCACCTGTGCCTGAGCGTTCACGGGTGCCTGCCTGTTCTGCAGAACCGCCCGCGGCTGGGTCTGCTCATAGGCGCCTTGACCCTTGAACTTGACGTAGACCGGTATGGTGCCCTGCGCCTTTAGCATGCTGGGGGAGAGTACCTGCTGCTGCGTGTGCTGTTGTGAGGTTCTCAGGTCTGGGTCTTGCCCTCTCAACGGTGTCTCTGCTGCGTTGAGTGGTACCGCCGTGGAGGCGATAAGACCGAGCCCCAGAACCGCCGATAACCCGATGCGGGTGCACGCCCGCCAGGTGTTGGTGGATGCCATGATGCTCCTTGTGTTTGATAGTGTCGAACCCGAGTCAGCACTTTTGGTAACTATGGTTCGGTGTGATATGCGAGCGCATCGCGTTTTAAAAAACGATGTGTCTTGCACTATCAATTCTAAGAAGTTTTACTCTAGAGTTTTATCAAGGACACCAAAAATATTTATAAAATTTATACATAAATGTAAATTCTTTACTTCTATAGTTTTATATATTCCCTCAAAACACCCGGTATTCGTGCCACAAAAATCTACCGTATAAACACGGTGCACGCTATGATAAAAAGACCAAAAACACCGAATAAAAAACCTTGTCGAAGCTGAGTTGCTCATATCGTCGAGCACGGTAAGGATGCTGTGCCCGGCTCGCATGGAAGTCTGCATCAGACCCGACGGGGTGGGGCAGCAGCCTCAAGAATGGAATATTGTCATGAGTCAGCCAAATTTTGATCCCAACCACAACCCTTATCAGCAGAACCCGCAACCTAACCAGGGACAGTACCAACAGCCGTACCCGCCGGGGCAGCCTATATATGTGACTCAACAAACCAACGATGTCAGCACGGTTGCCATGTGGGGGCATCTTTCCGGGCTTTTAGGTGGGTTTATTATTCCGCTCGTTATCTGGGCTATCTACAAAGATAAGCCCGGGTACGAACTGGCACGCCGCGCCGCCGCGCGGGCCTTCAATTTTGGGCTGACGGGATACCTGATTGTTCTTATCACCCTGCTGAGCGGGTTTGTCTATATTTTTACGATGGTCGTACCCGGTATGGCATCGACCAACGACCCGAGCACCGCTGTTTTCCAGTGCCATGGGGATGTTCGCGCCCATAACCCTCATGGTTCTGATAGGCTGCGTTGTTCAGATTATGATGATTATTTTCCAGATTATCGCCGCGGTTAAATCAAACTCTGGTGAAGACTATAAGTACCCTCTGCCCACTCTGCCTATCCTGCGATAGTACCGAGGCGGCGGGCGCATCGGGCAGGGTTTTACCTCAATCCTTATCGAAGACAGAGCCGAGGTAAAACTCGTACACGAGACCACGAAACACAGAGACGACAACACACAGAACGGGTGAAAACATGAGCCAGTCAAACTTTGACCCCAACCAAGACCCCTACCAGCAGAATCCGCAGCCTAACCAGGGCCAGCAGCCATACCCGCCGGGATACAACCCACAGCAGCCGAGCCAAGGCTATCCACAACCGGGTTACGGGCAGCCGGTCTACGTGATACAGCAGCCCACCGACGTTAACAACATGGCGATGCTCGCGCATCTTTCCGGGATTGCAGGATTCTTAATTCCGCTGATCTTCTGGGCGGTTTACAAAGACAAGCCCGGCTATGAGCGGGTACGCAATGCTGCCGCACGAGCCTTCAACCTGGGTGTGACCTTAGTTATCATTATCTTTAGTTCATTCCTGCTGCTGGTTCTGCTGATGGTAATATCCCTCATCCTAGGGGCGCAAAGCCAATCCGGCGAACCATTTATGCTGTTCTTTGCGATGTTTCCCATACTGTGGCTTCTGATCGCAGGCTTGGGCGTTACCGCTGTCGTGTTCCACATTATCGGGGCGGTTAAAGCAAATTCTGGTGAGGACTACAAATATCCTCTCCCCACGATTCCCATGTTGCGTTAAGGTAGGCGGCATATACTGTAAAACACAGCCCAACACGCTGCATTGAGGAGGTTCTTATGACCTACGACCCTAACTACAACAACGGACAGCCGAACTACCAGAATCAGCCCGGTTATAACCAACAGTCGGGTTCGGGTTACAGCCAGCAACGGCCAGAATATAACCACCAAGGTATTACCCCGGACGCAAAAAACATGGCGATATTCGCGCACCTCTCATCGCTTCTCGCCATGCTGCTGTCGCTGAACACGCTGAGCTTCATAGCCCCGCTCATCTTCTGGCTCATCTACAAAGACAAGCCCGGCTACGAATTCACCAAAGAATCATCGCGCCGCGCCTTCAATTTCAACTTCTCCATGTGGGTTATTAACACCGCCGCATTCCTCCTGATGGTTATCACCCTCTTCATCATGTCTCCGATATGGTTTTTGGTGGTATCAGTCACCGGCATACTCATGATTATCTTCCACATCTTAGGCGCTATCGCGGCTAATCGCGGTGAAATGTACGACTACCCCATGACCTTCATCAAAATCCTCAAATAAGAAGGTTCATGCGGTACCTGGGGCATATACCCGGGCATAATTCATGGATGCGCGCTCGCGGCAGGTTGCCCCGGGCGCGCATCCTGTATGCTGGTCCTCCAAAGCGGCTTTTACCGCCGAATCACGGGGTTTACGCCGCAGAGACTCACGGAAAAGATGTGTTGCAATCGCTAAATAATAGATGCACTGTCACAGGGTCGCGTTATGATTAACAAATGTGTGCCTAAGAGGGTTTGAAGAACCTGCGCACGGCCGCCGAAACGGCGGGGAGTACATCCCTAGAGGAGCAAGAATGTCAGCTGTTGTGATCGTGGGCGCCCAGTGGGGCGATGAAGGTAAAGGTAAGGCAACCGACCTGCTCGGACCCCGCGCGGACTACGTGGTCAAGCCGAACGGCGGCAACAACGCTGGGCATACCGTGGTGGTGAACGGCCAAAAATTTGAGCTTAAGCTGCTGCCCGCCGGCATTCTGAGCGAGAACGCAACGCCCGTGATCGGCAACGGCGTGGTGGTGAACCCGAGGCACTTTTTCTCTGAGATTGAGGGTCTGCAGGCGCGCGGCGCCGACACCTCTAAACTCAAAATCTCGGCAAATGCCCACCTGGTGGCACCGTACCACCAGACGATGGATAAGGTCACCGAACGTTTCTTGGGTAAGCGCGCAATCGGCACGACCGGGCGCGGTATTGGGCCCGCCTACATGGATAAGGTAGGGCGCCTGGGTATTCGCGTGCAGGATATTTTGGATGAGTCGATTCTGCGGCAAAAGGTTGAAGGCGCGCTGCGGCAGAAGAACCAGCTGCTCGTGAAGGTCTATAACCGCCGCCATGTTGAGGCAGACGAGATCGTGGATTATTTCATGTCTTACGCCGAGCGGCTCAAACCCATGATCGTTGATACTACTCAGCTGCTCAATAAGGCACTTGATGAGGGTAAAAACCCTGCTCATGGAGGGTGGCCAGGCGACCTTCCTCGACGTCGATCACGGTACCCTACCCGTTCGTGACCTCCTCGAAACCCGACCGCCGGGGGCGCCTGCGTGGGATCAGGTGTTGGCCCCACCCGAATTTCCCGCGTGATTGGTATTCAGAAGGCGTACACCACCCGCGTGGGTGCTGGTCCGTTCCCCACCGAGCTCTTCGATAAGATGGGCGATTTCCTGCGCACAACCGGCGGCGAGTTCGGTGTGAACACGGGGCGTCCGCGCCGATGCGGCTGGTACGATGCGGTGCTTGCGCGCCAGGCGGTGCGCATCAACGGGTTTACCGACCCTGTTTATCACCAAGCTGGATGTGCTCACCGGACTTGAGAAGGTCCCCGTATGCGTGGCGTATGAGGTGGACGGCGTGCGCTTTGACGAAATACCGATGACGCAAACCGATTTTCACCACGCGAAGCCGATTTACGAGTACTTCGACGGCTGGAACGAGAGCATTTCGGATGCGAAAACCCTGGACGAGCTGCCCTGAGAACGCCCGCAAATATGCATAAGCTTGAAGAACTTTCTGGCTGCCGCATCTCGGCGATCGGCGTAGGCTCGACCGCGACCAGACCATGTGGTCCGCGATTTGATGGATTAGGCTCGTCATAATCTGAAGGATGCTATTGACAGAACGTTCTGAAAACCGGTAGATTAATATCGGTAGTAGTTTGGCCCCTCAGAACGTTGTTCCGGATGCCGTAACTTTAGAAGTTGCGGCATCACGTGTATCCCAAGGCTAGGTAGATTTTTCATGTTGCTGACATATATTGATGAGATTGGGTCTAGGACAGAGTATGTTTCTAAAAAGATCATCCTAGTACAATACTTCCCCAGCTTTTTGGTTACACGAGTTTATTATTCCCGATGATAAGGCTCGGAAATTTGGAGCGTCACTTTGTGAGTGTTAGAAATAGGCTTTACAGAGAGGAATATAATAAATCTGACATTCTCGAGCGATTTGAGTTAAAGGATCTGATGTATTCAGGGTTAATACATATAAATTATATCTCAAAATATTAAATATTTTATGAAATTAGTTAATAAACTCAATTATCTTGGCGGTAAAATATTTTATTTCGTCAAAGAAAACCACGGGGACTTTTCAGAAATTAATAAATCTCTAGATTATAGATACAGTAAACGAGATGAAGGAGGTCTGCGTCAATGGATGGATGACATGCATGATTTTATTATGCGCCAAGTATTAAACCGTCTGGCGCGTCATGCAGTCGCAAGCGATGAGAATATTATGGTGATGATGGATCAGATTAATGAGAATGAAAGGAAGCCCTATATGAGTTTGGCGTACGCACATATTTTCTCACGAAGCTCTAAATACCCGGAAATGGATAAAATTGTAGAGCCTCCTATGCATATTGATAGCTCTAGTATCTGCAATATTCAATTTGCTGATTGGGTTTCTGCATTTCTTTCAAAATTTATATTCTATCAACTGGATGACGGATGGGAACACTATGTCCCTGAAAACGATATGAAGTTATTATTCGTAAATAAAATATTTACATATGAGTCTAAAATGGAATTTTATGGATATACTGATGATATTCATAATTCAGAAGTCCTTCATGAGTGCAGACCTAAGTTTTCTGCGAGTAGTATAGGTGGATCAAATATTTCACAGGGATCTTGGGAGGCACTACAAAAGGTCGCCAGGGCTTCAAATCTGTTGTAGGGATGATTTTAAAGTATTAATTGTAAAACTGACTTATGGAAAAGGTGCAAAACATTTTGCCGGTGATAGCTGCACTGGCGAATGGTGAATCCCGAGAAATGTATGCCAAGGTTATCGTGCAGGATGTGCCGAAAACGCCTAACTATCGTGATCGTAAACTGTTGGCGCGTCTTGAAGCAGTCAGGCTCATTGAGAAGTCAGAGGATGGGCTTTGGCAGGTTACCGAGGTATTCTCCGACTACTTGAGTCTTTTGAAATCCGCGAAAAACCAGGTAACAGATGATGTTGAGCGGTTTTTAGTCAAGGGACGAGTGCATACCTGGCCCTCACGTGCGCAGGATAAGAATGCTCTTTTGCGTTGGATTCTTCAAAAGAGTATTCCCTGCCTCGAGCAGTTTTCGAGCGTGAGGTGAACGAGCGCATCAGGCAGTACACGGATGACCCTGCCTTGGTGCGTCGCTACGGCGTGGATCACGGAATACTGAGCGGGATCCCCGCAACTCAGATCTACCGGCGCATTCGATAAATCTCCTGCATAAAAAGAGCCTTTATTTGAATAAAGCGGCGAAAAATACTCTTTATTCGAATAAAGGCTCTTTTTAGCACCTGGGGGCCTACCCCTACACTTAACCTATGTCGTATGTAACCGGTGCTATTTATCCGCAGCAGGACCGCATTCGTATGGGGGTTACCCAGTCCGAGGCGCTTGATGCTTACCGTGAGGGCGGCGCAAGCGTGGCGCTCGGCTACATGACCCCGAACGCGCGGGAGCTGCGCGAGCTTCAGCAAACCTTCAACCTGCACGAACTTGCGCTCGAAGACGCCTCGCACGGGCATCAGCGCGCCAAACTTGAAAGCTACGAAGGCTCCTGTTTGCGGTGGTACGCCCCGCCATCTACCTGGATGCCGAAGAAGAGGTGCGTCTAGGCGAGATGCACATGTTCCTGGGGCGTGACTACCTGTTGAGCATCGTGAACGACCAGATACATCCGCAGCAGGCAGTGTACGAACGCTTCAACCTGATCTACGCCACTCCGGATGGCTCGCCCATACGCCTGCTGCACCGCATCATCGACCAGACGGTAGACGGTTACATGCCGGTGCTCGAAGGGCTCGAAAACGACGGCGATGAAATTGAGAATGCGCTCTTCCAAGAAACCGGCGCTGGCGACCGCACACTGTCACGCCGCACCTACGAACTGCTCAACCAGGTTGCCGATTTTCAGCGTGCCTGCAAACCGCTCGATATGATGCTCGCGCGCATCATGCAGCAGATTCGTGACGGCGTACTTGACGTCAGCCCCTATACGGGCGCTACCGCAACCGAAATCGCGCAGGAGAAGGATGAGCTGCAGCGGCAGTTCCGCAATATTCAGGATCACGTGGTGCAGGTTAAGGAGCGCCTAGAGGATCTGCGCACGTCCCTGCAGAATACGCTTACGGTGCACGATACGATTGTGGCGCAGCAGCAAAACGAAGATATGAAGCGTATTTCGGCGGGTGCCGCAATCCTGGTGGTGCCCACAATTATCGGGTCTATCTACGGTATGAACTTTGAGGATATGCCCGAGCTGAAGTGGACCTATGGATACCCGGCGTCGCTCGTGCTCATGGTGGTGGCGTGTGTGGTGGTGTATCTCTTCTTTAAGAAGCGCGGCTGGTTCTAGCCGTAATATTAAGCATTTTAGAAGAGTATATTAAAAATATTCTCACGGTATTTAGTGTTAGAAATATCGAATAAATCTAGAGTTTTCGGTGGTCTGCTTGTTGTCGTTAGCGCTCTATTGCAGCGAAGTGAGGGCATTGTAGTGTATGAACACTTTGTAGCGACAACTCGTCACAGAGTGGCGTTAAGCTCTTTTGTATTAAGGGTAGGATGTTGCTACATTAAGGGTGTCCTAACTCAATAGATCAACGAGGATTACACATGTCTTTCACGTTTGCATCGCGCCAGCGCACCCTCAGACGCATCTGCGCACTCACTCTCGCAGGCACCATGCTCTTGCCCGCAACTCCGCTTTTGGCTGTGAACGCTCACGCCGATTCCGGTGTAGCGGTAACCGCCGAACAGAACCAGAGCACCGGAAATATCACCTGGGGTATCAAAACCTCATTCCGCAATTACATCGGCGAACCGTACAAGGTCAGCGAAGGCGCAAGCTACAACTCCACCGACCTGTTCACCTTCCCCAACCAAGAGGCCAAAGTTTCCGAGGACGGTAACCAAGTTTCACTTCAGGGATCCGGCAAAGTTCAATATATCTCGCACTGCGCCGACCGCAATAAACCCGAAGAATGCTCGCTAAACCTAACGCTCTCAAACCCGCGCATCGAGATGGATGCGGCACAGGGCACCGGTACGCTCTACATGGTTGTGCGCACCAAAAATTACACCTCCGGGCAGTGGGAAGGACCCCACGAAATTCCGATGGCGAAACTCTCGCTCAAGACCGCTCAGCAGAGTGAAAAAGACGGCGTTGTCACCTGGAGCAATGTTGCGGCTAATCTCACCGCCGAGGGTAATCACGCATTCTCGAACTTCTACGAAGACGGCGTGGGGCTGGATGCTCTTACTTTCTCGTATTCCGGTACTAAGGCGAAAGATGCCCAAAACAGCGGCTATAAACTGGGTGAGAGCCTGAATTCGGGTACCGATATTAATAACCCGCAAAATACCGTGCGTGCGGGCTCATATCTTTTCTACGCGGCAGGTAAAAGCTTCGGCGGCGGGGCGGATGCACGCTACGCGGTCATCGACCCAAAGACTTTGCAGCAGACCGAGTCTGCAACCCTGCCGATGGGTTCCAGCGCGCACTTTGCCGCCAACCCCGCCACCGGCGATATCGTGTTTGTGAACGCGAATACTCGCGCCTTGGAACGCTACCGGGTAGATGAATCCGGCAAGCTCGTATCTCAGGGTGCTTTCGCGGGTGTCACCTTCAGCGAATCCGAAAATATTCTGGCGCTCGGTTACAACGAAGCGACCAACAGCTGGGCTGTGCTCACCGCCGATAGCAGCGGGCAGGCGCGGTACGTCAACGTCGCCTCCGACGGCACGGTGAAAGCGCAAACCGTCAAATCTCCGCTGGACTTTGACCCCTCGGTGGCACACGCCGATGACCTGAGCGAATACTATGGCGACGTTTTCACCGGAAGCACCCGCACGCTTGCGCCGCTGCCCGACGGCTCGTTCCTATACAGCCCCAATAAATCTGTGTACAACGAAGAGGGCAATAAGATTCAGAACGGTCAGCTGCTTCACCTGAGCGCTCAGGGTATTTCGGTGGTTGAGCAAACCCAGCCCAAGGATGCGGAAGAGGCAGCCAGCCTCAACGGCCTGCTCACCACCCCGGACGGATACGTCTACCGGTGGAATAACTACGCCGCAAGCGCCAGTGCCGTGCAGGTTCTCAAGTACGATGGTTCTTCCTTCACAACGGTGCGCGAAAGCTCCACCGCGCCGCACGGTATGGGGGCGATCGCCTCTTTCTTCACCGCTGGCGACAAGATTGTGGCAGTCGATTCCGCAAACGGCCGCCTGGTCTGGATGTCAAAGACCCTCGAATTCGATCACGATGTGCCGCTCTCTGACTTGCGTTCGACCGATAAGAGCGGGTCGTACAACGCGCTTGAGCTGCCGAATGGGGATATTATCTTCCCCACGATGGTTGAGAAGAATGACGGTCTGGAATCTAACCTGTGGCTCAACCGTCTGGTGAATACAGCTAAGACACCGGAACCCGAACAGCCGAAACCTGCTGATCCGACCACGGAACCCACCCCTGAGCCGACGCAACCCACGCCCGAGCCCAGCAAACCGGCTGAAACACCGACTCCCGAGCCATCGGAAAGCTCCGAGGCACCAGCGCCTGAGCCTACCAAACCTGCTGACCCTGCTCCAACCCCTGAACCGAGTAAACCGGCGGACCCGGACCCCGACGACCCCGCACCGGAACCGTCGAAGCCTACCGAGCCGGAGCCCAGTAAGCCTGCCGAACCTGAGCCGAGTAAACCGGCAGAGCCCGCTCAGTCGTTCTCCGATGTGCACGAAGGCGATATGTTCTACCGCGAGATTACCTGGCTTGCCGGGCAGAACATCACAACCGGCTGGGTCGATGGCACGTTCCGCCCGCACGAAAGCATCGAACGTGAGGCTATTGCGGCGTTCTTCTATCGTATGTCCGGATCGCCCGAGGTACAGCTGCCGAAGGATTCCCCCTTTACCGACGTGAAGGAAGGCGACCCCTTCTACAAGGAAATCATCTGGTTCCAGCAGCAAGGTATTACAACCGGCTGGCCTGATAAGACTTTCCGTCCCCACGACCCCGTCAGCCGCGAGGCTATGGCCGCATTCTTCTACCGTTACTCTGGGAAACCGCCGGTTGAAGTGCAGAATGCGCCTTTCAAGGATGTTCCCGAACAGAACATGTTCTACCGTGAAATTGCCTGGCTGCATGACAGCAAGATTACGACCGGTTGGGATGACGGAACTTTCCGTCCCCACGAGAGCATCAGTCGTGAGGCTATGGCGGCGTTCCTGTACCGTTACGCACACCGTGGCTAATCCGTAACCGTGCTGGCTCCCCGCGCACCGCATCGTTCGGTGGGTGGGGAGCTTTGCTCTGCCCGAAAACCTAAGCGGTCATGCCATAATCTTCGCGAATGCGGCGGCGCACATCCCGGCGTTCCCGCTTGAATTTAGTGCAGGCGTCCTTGGGGTTTTCGCATTCCCACAGATCCCATTCACTCACATCAAGCCCCATCATGGCGACTTCCAGCAGGCCCAGCATATTGAGGAACTGCGCGGTATTAATCCTAAAATCACCGGAACCCGGGCGGCTCTCGGTGGCGAAAGCATACCCTTCCAAGGGCAGCACCCGCGGCGCCCAATGCTTATACCAGGCATCGCCGTAACGGGGGCTGCAATACATATGCGTCAGCGCCAGTTTGGTGCCCTGAATCCGCTCGAAACGAAGACCAATCTCAAGCTGATCGTGCGGGAAAACCATTAGGATAGCGTTCTGCGCCGCCCGGCGTAATTCGCGAAGATTTTGCTGAAATCCGACCTCGCCATAACGATGCTGAGCGAGCATCCGGGCGCAGGAATTTGACGCCGGGGCGACCTGCAGACAAACACGCTCGGCAATGAGCTGTTCTAAATCGCGGCGAATGGCCTCTATATTGAAGGTTTCGTGGTGTACGAGCGTTCCCGTGGACATGAGGAACTGATGATCGGCGCTAACAATATCCTCGGCGGTTGCAACGATGCGGGATGCGCTCAGGAGGTGCTGTGCCATAGGTGCTGATCCTCTCTCTCGGTGGGGTACCGCCCCGTGAAAGTGCGGGGTGTTTTTCTGATACCTCGACGGTACCTAGGCACCCTGACACTTTAACCGTGCCGAGCCGCCAAGAGAGAGTTGCATGCGATGTATATTCCAGATATGGAATGTGGAATATATGCTTTGACAAGTTTATATACCGTTTTTGGAATATAGCTATGTGGGTTAATAAAGAGATGGAAAAACCCACATGTATTCATGGTGTGCAGGGCGGCGACGAATCCAAGCTCACCTCTGAGACGCTGTGGGATAGCCTGAAGGCGGTCAAGGAGAAGCACGCTCATAAGGTAGATTCCGATATGTTCTACCTGAACGCGGGAATTACCGCAGCTCTGGGTGTGATCGAGGAAATCGACAAAAATATCTAGTATGCACATCACAGCGAGCAGCCCTTGTCCCGGAACCCTCCAGGAATTCCGAGCAAGGGTGCGGTCGTGCTGGTTCACATTGTGTAGTATGCGGATGCGTTCGTTTTTCACCCCACAACGATATTCAAGGCATACTATAAAAAAGTGTGTTCTCATGGTTAATACATGCCATTAACCACGCCTTGGAGGATGTCCATGAGCACTCTAGAAGAAAAAGCGCAGCATGTTGCCGATGCGCTCAATAAAGACCACGTCAAGCAGGCGGTACGCATCACGGCAACTGCCTCTAAGACCCCGCTGCCAAAGACCGCCCTCAAAATTTGGGGGGCATTCCCTTATGTACCTATGGGTGCTTCGGCGCCGACAAACTCCAGTGGTCAGCCCTTGGGGATGATCGCGCAGATTAACTGTGCAGAGCTGCCGCCGAATGATATCTATCCAAAAACTGGCATGGTGCAATTCTGGATAGACCCGAAGGACGAGGCGTGGGGGTTCGATGCCGCGAAGCCTGCATCCCAGGAGAACTGGCGGGTTATCTATTACAAGAACGTGGGCAGGCCAGACCCGAACACGACTCTTCCTGCCGTGGAACCCAAGGACAACTGGCCCGTTGAACCCACGCAGGCCGAGTTTGCGCTTTCGTTCGAGGCGATCGAGCAGGGTATTACCGGCGCCGCCAATTACTACTATGAAGATTTCGCGCGCGTGTGGAATAAGATGTACCCCGAAGCGCAGCTTGAAAGCTACCAGGAGGCGCAGGGTGCCGCCCTCACGATTGAGGAAAACGACGAATTCTCGAAGATTGGCGGGTACCCCTACTTTGTGCAGAGCGACCCCCGGTTCTTCAACGAGGCTCTGCAGGGGCATACCGTGAACCTGCTGACCATTGTTTCTGAGGTGGACTGGGCAGAGCCTCATGACGGATCGCCTAAGCTCATGTGGTGCGGTGGAGGCGCGGCAAACTGGCTGATAACGCCCGAACAGCTGGCGGCGGGTGACTTCTCGAACGTGATCTTTGAGTGGTCGAGCAGCTAACCGACCCGTTTTGATTTTTATTCAGGGGTGTGGCGTACTCAAGATCTTGATACGCCACACCCCCTGAATCTTTGGGATGCCTAGAGTCATGCAGCGTGTGGCCTCCCAAAAAATACACCGTTGAATAAGCGCACGAGTGACGAAGTTCTGAGCACGGCACCGCAAAATGTGTTCTGATGGTTGTAGCACTGAACCAACCACCCGGAGGAACACATGAATACCACCGAGCAGAATGCAGCTAAAAACACCGAAGCGCAGGTGCGTCGAGTCCTCGACGTTATGAATCAGGGAAAACTCAAGCAGGCTATCAGGATTACGGCAACCCCATCGCAGCAGCCGTTGCCGAAGACCGCCTCTAAGTTCGGGGGAGTGCCGTACCTGCCTGTGGGAGAATCCGCGCCGACGAACGCATCCGGCCAGCCCCTAGGCATGATCGCGCAGATTAACTGTGCGCAGCTGCCGCAAAATAATATTTACCCGAAGAGCGGCATGCTTCAATTTTTGGATTGACCCTCACGACACCGCGTGGGGTATGACTATAACAAGCCTGCGGTTCAAGAGAACTGGCGGGTGCTCTACTACGAGAGCGTGGGTGAGCCGAACCCGGATGCGCCGCTGCCGGTGATTGACTGGGACACGATCGGCTGGCCTATCGAACCGGAGAGCGTGGAATTTGCGCTCTCGTTCAGCCTGGTCGAGCAGGGAGTTACCGGTACTGCACACTACTACTATCCCGATTTTGCACGGGTGTGGGACGAGCTGTACCCCGAGGATAAACTGCCCACGGGAGACGACGAGCAGGCGAGGATTCAGCGGACGGACGCCGTTGAGGAGCTTACTCTCCCGTATGAGGAGAGCGATGAGTACTCCCGGATTGGCGGCTACCCTACTTTATTCAGAATGATCCCGCGGGATTTTCGACGAGAACCTGCAGGGCACACGGTGAACCTGCTGACCATTGTTTCTGAGGCGGACTGGGAGTCAGAAGAAGAAACCCCGGAACTCCTCTGGGGCGATGCGGGCTCCGCAAACTGGCTGATAACACCCGAGCAGCTGGCGGCGGGCGACTTCTCGAACGTGATCTTTGAGTGGTCGAGTTGCTAGATAAGAAATATATATGCTGGTGACGCAATTGCTTGCATGTTCGAATTAAGGCTTGCTAAAGTAAGAGCAACAGTCCCCCCTCCGCCTCTGTACCAAACGGTATATGCGCCCTGAGGGGGTCCTCTTATATCAGGAGAGCCTTCGATGGGCAGAGTGCCGCCACCTTTTCTATCAATGGACGATAGAATGCAGTACCTTGAAGACAAGAACTATTTTTCCTGTGGAGGTATATCGCCTGAAAATTATCGAAGACTTGATGCTCTCAATTTTCATTATTTTTCTAGGGTATACAAGAAACTATTATAAGATTTCCCAACGTACTAATCTTGTAGATTTTCCTTCTATAGATGATGTTTTTTCTGTTATAGATTCTGATCATGAGATGTCAACATATTTATATTCTGGGTTGAGAAAAGCAGAGATGTACTTACGTGCTTCGTTCGTAAATAACTTCTGCCATCACTATAACCCCGTAGCGTATCTTGATCTCGATTGTTACGCCAATATGGGTGGAAACCGTATTCCTGAGGCCTTGGTAAATGACATGATGCATCATGTGCTACGTTATCGGGAACCTTATGTTCGCACACGTATTACAACAGCAGCCCAGAATATTTTAGGCAGTAATAAACCTCCTGAAACTATTGGGGAATGGGGAGGGGTAGAGAGAGTAAGGGGTATTCTCCAAGATCTTCCTCTCTGGTCGGTCGTTGACTCCTTCTCTCTAGGTTTGCTGTCCAAAGCTATTGAGATGTGTCAGGTTCCTAACGGGTCTGGGAAAGATCCTTTTTATAAAGATGTTGCGGCGGATATGGGGATAAATCATAATCTGTTTTTGACAAATATCCGATCTCTGACGACTCTGCGTAATAGCGTTGCACACTGCAATAGGCTCTGGATGAAGCCCACAACCGATACTCCTAAGAAGCCTAAAAAATTTGAACGTAAACTTCGGAATATAGACAGCAAAGGGATGTATATTAGCTTTGCGAATGTAGCACTTTTTCAGACCTCTATAGGTGATACATCATTCCTTGAGAGGATTAATGAAATATGTGATAAGAACCCTTTATATGCGTTCGGTGTTAAAACTCCGCTCATTAAATAGAACTAGTTATCGTTGGTTCCCTGAACCGCAAAAAATTAGTGACATGGTGCTAAGTTTTTCTCTGAACCCATAGCACCATAGGTGTACTAAGCAGGAACCGGAATCGCTGCGTCATAAACCGACACAAACGACACATTGCTACGCGCACTTGGCGCATCCGGGGACCGTGGCACAGTATAGGGGTTGAGTACCTCTGTTCCTCGACCTTGGCGCATCCTTCGGCTGCGCTAAGCCAACCAGGAGTCATGCATGGCTGAACATACTTTTCGGATTCCGCACCCGCGCCCTGCACGCGGGCGGCACCCCGGACGCTGAACACGGCGCCCGCGCGGTCCCCTATCTACCAGACCACCTCGTTCGTTTTTAAAGACACCGACGATGCCGCCAACCTCTTCTCACTGCAGAAATACGGCAACGTCTACTCGCGCCTATCGAACCCGACCGTTGCCGCGCTGGAAGAGCGCATCGCATCCCCTAGAGGGCGGTATTGGGGCGGTGGCGACCGCATCCGGCATGGCCGCCGAGTTCATCACCTTCGCCGCGCTCTGCCAGGCGGGCGACCATATTGTGGCATCTTCCCAGCTGTACGGCGGAACAGTCACCCAGCTGGATGTCTCCCTGCGCCGGTTCGGTATCGAAACCACTTTCGTGGAAGGCACCGACCCCGCGGATTACAAGGCGGCGCTGACCGAGAACACCAAGGCAATCTACACGGAGGTTGTCGCTAACCCCTCCGGCGAGATCGCAGACCTTGAAGGGCTCGCCGCTGTAGCCCATGAGGCGGGTAGTCCCCTCGTCGTGGATGCCACTATCTCAACCCCGTACCTGATTCGCCCGCTGGAACACGGGGCCGACATCGTGATTCACTCCGCCACCAAATTCCTGGGCGGGCACGGAACCACCCTCGGCGGCGTGGTTGTTGAGAGCGGACGGTTCAACTGGGCGAACGGCAACTTCCCGCTCATGACCGAGCCGGTGCCTTCGTACAATAACGTCTCGTGGTGGGGGAACTTCGGCGAATACGGGTTCCTCACAAAACTGCGTTCCGAGCAGCTGCGCGACTTCGGTCCCGCGCTCTCACCGCAGTCGGCATTCAACCTGCTTCAGGGTGTCGAAACCCTGCCGCAGCGCATGGATGCGCACCTGGACAACGCGACAAAGGTCGTGGATTGGCTGGTTGAGGATGCGCGCATCGCCTACGTGAACTACGCCGGTTTGCCGGGGCATGCGCACTACGAACGCGCGAAAAAACTGTTGCCGCTGGGCGTTGGGTCTGTATTCTCCTTCGGGGTGAAGGGCACCGAGAAGGCGAGCGGCCGCGTGGTTGGCAGCGAGTTCATTAGCGCGCTCGTGCTGGCATCGCATCTGGCGAATATTGGTGACTCGCGCACTCTGGTGCTGCATCCGGCTCGACCACGCATCAGCAGCTTTCCAGCGAGCAGCTTGCCGCGGCGGGCGTGGGTGAAGACCTGATCCGTATTTCGGTTGGGCTGAGGATGTTGAAGACATTATCTGGGACCTTGACCAGGCACTCACCCACGCGACTGGCCTGAACCACGCGGGTGAACGTGTGAGCGAATCCAGCGCCGATAAGCTCGTTGCGGCGCAAGAGGTCTCGCCGCCGAAGAGGCTGACCCGCAGCAGGGCGCCGCCTGCGCGCTGCCGAATAGCGCCGCAGCTTCGGGCGCCTCAGAGTCCAAGGATGCACCCGCGAAGGAGGGCAACTAATGACTGAGAAACGTACCTGGTAGGCCCTGAGCGCCCCCTGAGCGGCTGAACATTCTGCGCAATACCCGCACGATCGCGATTGTGGGATGAGCGATAAGATTTCGCGCGCCTCAAACTTTGTGGCAACCCTACCTGCTGTCTTCGTCGCCGTATACAGTGTATTTTGTAGAACCCGATTCTTGCGGCGAAAGGCAAGACCGTGCTGGGGCAGCCGGTGTACGCCTCGCTTCAGGATCTACCTGAGGTGCCCGATCTCGTCGAGATTTTCCGCCGTGATGAAGACCTCCCGGGTGTGGTTCAGGAGGCGGTTGATCTGGGCGCGAAGACCGTGTGGATGCAGCTGGGCTCATGGAATGAGGAAGCTGCCGCCATCGGTGAGGCGGCTGGGCTGAACGTGGTCATGGACCGATGCGTGAAAATCGAGCACGCACGCTTCCACGGCGGTCTGCACCTTGCGGGCTTCAATACCGGCGTGATTTCCTCGAAGCGCCAGGTCACGGCGTAGTACTTCGGATCTGCGGCTGAAAGCTGAGTCTGGAGGCGTTTTTCATTTGGGAGCAGTTAAACTGCTCCCGAATGAAGAAAACGCTCCCGCTTTTGGATAGTGCCCAGCATGAGTAAAAGATGAAGCCCGCGCTTGGGAAGATAGTCGTGCGCTTCCACCTCTGTCGTGAATAACCTGATGCCCCCGAAGTTCATCGTATACACTGGAATACATAGTAAACGGAATGCTTATTGTGTATAGGAGTGTTGATGATGAGCCGCAGCATCCGTGCCGAAATTACTATCCAGGCGGAACCGCATCGTGTTTGGGAAATCCTGACCCGGTTTGAAGAGTATCCCGAGTGGAACCCCTTTATTATTCGGGCGCAAGGTGTGCGCGTGCTGAGAACGCCTTACACTCACGATGAAACCGGGCAGCGCCCCTATGACCTTCCGCCCCTACCGTGCTGGAAGCATCCGAAAATCAGACTTTGAATGGCTGGGTCGCCTTGGAATCCTGGAATTTTTGACGGTCAGCACCGCTTTGAACTGAACCCCTTGCCCGGCGGCGGTACTCACCTGATACAGTCCGAAATCTTCAGTGGTCTGCTTGTGCCCCTCATGCCTAAACTTCTTGACAATACCCGAGAAGGTTTTCGCCGTCTGAATGAGGCACTGGCGCATCGAGCCGAAGAAAATTAATCGTCAGAAACACAAAATTATATATTTATATTGTTTCCACCCGAAAATCTAAATCGGGTTAACCACTTGACAGCTTAAAACCCTACCCTTAGGGATAGGTTTACGGGTATGCTAATACGAGTGCCTTGCGACAGGGGGCTTTCGCGGCGGTGGGGTGCTTGTCACACATGAGCATCCCGCCGCCTTTATCGTTTCTTTCCGAACAGCGTTGAGGAACCTGTCAGGACAAAGCAACACAGGCCTGTTACTTACCGCGTTGTTCCCGTTCACGATGCAGCTGATCGCGGTACGCCTGAATCTGGTCCTCTGTAATCACATCCAGCTGATTTGTGAGCGGCGTGCCCGGTGCCCAGCCTTCGTTCTCAAGGTGTTCGTGGTCGCGACGGAATACATCCAGCAGGCGCGGGCGCTGAACCTTCAGCGGTGGTGGGCATCGGCGGTCGCCAGTCGCGCCACCGCGCCACAATCACCCAACACCGTGCAGGTGAGCACAGACATAGCGATCGCCACATGAGGGCGTTCCAGCATCCTGAAACAAATTGCCGTTTCGGCGGCGCCCACGAACGCTACCGTGGCGTAGAGCGAGTTCCCGCCGAAGATAGCGGGGATGCGGTTCACCATAATATCGCGGATCACCCCCGCCGCCAACCGCCGTTGTCACCCCCAGCGCGATTGCTGGGAGCCAGTGCAGCCCCAGGGTAAGTGGGATTTGATGGTGCCGGTAGCCGCCCAACAGCCCATGCCCAGAAAGTCTACGACCACAAGGGCGCGGGTGGCCCAGTTTGAGCTCAGATCCAGCACATACGCCAACGCCGCCGAGGTGATAGCGCCCACCCAGTACCAGCCGTCGGTGAGCGCTGCAGCCCCACATTCAGCAGTATGTCACGAATCATGCCGCCGCCCATGCTGCAGACGACCGCGAGTAGCAAGAAACCCACCATATCGAACCGCAGGGCGCGCGCCACCGCTCCCGCCGAGACAGTCCATTAGCCACCACGGCTGCAATATCTACGATGCGGAACAGCGTCTCGGGCCTCGATATTGAACACGGTCGGCCTCCTTTCGACGGCTCAGGGTAGAGGAGTAGAGGGGTGTTTTTAGGAGTGATGCGGCCCGCAGTTTTAGGGCGCAACGTCTGCTATCTTACCGCGTGTGCTGCCGCTACGATACCCGCGGGTTTGTGGCGTGCCGCATACGCCAGACCTGTGCGAGACAATGGAAGAAAGTAAAACGCAGGCTGAAAGTGCTGAGAGGAACGCAATGGCGGTTTCCACGTGAGCAGGTTTTTGAGGTTCTTCAGCGGGTGCGTCCGGTGCCAGAGCAGGGTCTGCCTGGCTGGTCGGTGCGCCCAAATATTACGGGAACCGGCGCGGTGGGGCTGTATCTTGACGGCCCCGAGCTGCCGCTGATGGGTGTGAATCTGCGGGCGAGCCTGCGGCACGGGCATCTGTGCGGGAACGGTTCAGAGTGCCGACCGTGGGCTTCCGGCGAGCTGGATCAGGTGCGGTATCAGTATATTTTGGGCGTGAGCGTGACCGAGCGTGACGAGGAATATCCCGAATTAACTCGACCTGCCCAAGACGGGGAGCCCAGCTGGTTAATCGTTTGCGGGTGCTGGATCAGGCAGGTTCTCGCTGAACGCCGGGATGAATTTTTCATTAGCGCGGCGGTTATGTGCCCGGTCGTCGGGCTTTGGGGAAACGCCGTGTGGCGCTGCGGCGCGAGTTCTTCCCGGCAAACCCTGGCTGGGTCTGGGCACGATTGACTGGTGCGCGGGCGTGCGTTCCGCTCCCTGTTCACGCCGGTGAGCTGGATGCGCTCGTCGCCGCCGCGGTGCGCCTCGCCTCCACCTGGGATGCAGCGCCCGGTCGGTCTAAAAATTCAACTGACAAGTGGTTTTATGCGTGACGTGCTCACGTTATACATGGGAAGATTCACGAGTTAGACATATTACCTGAAGAAGGCAGTGGGCGAGCCTTCAGCACCCATAACTTTCACCTACGCGAATAACCCCCGAAACACCCTTAGTCCCTCGGGAAAAGGGGAGTAGAATCAAAATAAGCGTCCCTAACGGGCTCTTCTCATCTCGGCAGCAAGCAAACATCACACAGACACAACCAAGAATTCAGGGTTTTCGTGACAACGCATTCACAGGGTGCGGTGGAGAATCCGCGCCGCATGTCTTTTTCTCTCACACAACACTCAGTGCGCTCATGGCCTGCTCGGCTATCTCGACCGACCTTTACCTGCCGGGCCTGCCGAGCATCGAATCGCAGATGGGCGGCAATATCGAGCTGACGATTACGGGATTCCTCATCGGGTTCGCGATCGCGCAGCTGATTTGGGGGCCTGTCAGCGACCGCATCGGGCGTAAAATTCCGCTGATGCTGGGCATGGCAATCTTTGCCGTCGGTTCTGCCGGATGCGCGCTCGCCTCAACCACGACCGAACTGAGTTCTGTGGCGCCTGGTACAGGCGGTCGGTGCGTGCGTGGGTCCCATGCTTGCCCGCGCTATCGTGCGTGATATGTATCAGGGCGTGCGTGCGGCACAGGTACTTTCTACCTTGTGCTTATTATGGCGATTGCGCCGATTGCCGGGCCGCTTCTTGGCGGGTTCTCTGTGGTTTCTGGCGGGTGGAGGCTGAGTTTTGGGCTATTACAACTATCAGCGCCATTATTCTGCTCTTAGTCTTTTTCTGCCTGAGAGCCTGCCTGAGAATAAACGTGAAAAGCAGTACGGTACTTGCCGCATTTAGAAGTTATCCGCTTTTGCTGCGCCGCCGCACTTTTATGCGGTACGTGCTGTGCGTGTGTTTCTTTTTACGTGGCGATTTACGCTTTTATCACGGCATCGTCGAGTGTGTATATTACGCGGTTCGGGGCTGATCCGCGCCATTACGGTCTGCTTTTTCGGCGTAAATATTATCGGGGTGATGGTGCTCAGCAGTTTCAATCGACGACTTTGTGCAGCGCTATAGCCTGGATTTTTCTGCTGCGCATTTCGACTGCGGTTGCCGGGTTGGCTTCTATACTCGCCGTGATAACTGTTGCTGCGGATGTGGGTGGTCTGTGGGGTGTAGCGGTTCCGGTGTTCCTGGTGTTCAGCATGAACGGCATTGTTACTGCCTGTACGAACGCCGCCGCCCTAAATTCTGTGGAACCTGCCATCGCCGGTTCCGCTGCGGCACTCTTAGGGTCGTTCCAATATGGAAGCGGTATTATTTCCTCGCTCCTGCTCGCGGTGATTCCGGGGGAGAGGACGATTCTGATGGTCTCTATTATCTGTGCTTTCGTTCTGCTCTCGGCGGTGATGGGCTTCCCGAAAGCACCCGCAGAAAAGCCTAAGGAACAGCCTCAGAGGCAGGAAGCGGTGTAGTATTGGGTCTCGACATTCTATACCCCTACCTCGTGGAGAAAAGGTCTTTGATAGTGAATAAAGTTATAAAACTTCGCTTTTATTCACTATCAAGAGCCTTTTTACGGTATAAGCCTGGCTTTCAACATTCTGTATAATTATCGGTTCCTTGCCGCGCTTTGAGCATTGCCAGAGCGGACTGCTGAGCTTCTTCCCGGTGAGTAGAGTATTAGGAACGGGGGTAAATTCTCCCTTTTCAGCTGCTTCTGCCATTTCTTCAAAGTATTTGTCGTCGTAGGTAGTCATAGATCTTAGCTCCTTTCCCCATGTTTTAGATAATGCAGACCTCTAAATACATACTTTCGCGAGGGTCACACATCCGTTATCCTGCACCGAGTGAAGCCGAAGCGCCGATAGAGCTCGATGACGGTGTGTCCACAATATCTGTAGTGATGAACCCTCGGCGAATGCCTTCCCGGTCGAAAATCTGGCGAGGACTTCTTCCGCAGTAGAGCCGATCTCCCGGATACCGTGGCGCGTGCGCCTGGAGCTCGCGGGTGTACCAGTAGGTCCCGGACATACGCAATGCGTTTGGTCCATCACCCACCGGCATGCGTCACGACCGATAAGCCGCCCGGTCCCTTTCCGCCGTGCCTACTCACGCGCCACATGAGGGTCCGCGACCCATCCAGCATAGGAACCAGCCGCACGGGTGCAAGCGAGTGTAGTGGTGCTCCAGCCTCACCGCATCGTATAGGTTCAACGAGTTCTTCGGTGCTTGGTAGGGAAATTCTCGGCGTTCAAAACACTGTATTGCATACCCGTATTATCCTATGCTTCACGATTTCGAAAGAGCTCGATAGTGAAAAAGCGGAACTTTCTAACGCTTATTCACCATCAGGCTCTTTATGCGGAGATTACGCAAGCGAGTTGCCGTGCTTTCGTGGGAAGCCAGCCCAGGGCTCAGCCAGCTGGGATACTGCGCGCGCGCGCCGCCCATGGTTGCCGCAGTGCGATTAGGTCGTTAACTGCTCCTTGGAGGCGCCCTCCTCGCGGATGGTGTGCTCGTGGGCAGCCACGCAGTGCGAACAACCGTTCACGGCAGAAACTGCGAGTGCCAGCATCTCAAAGTCGAGCTTGTCGATACCGCCGTTTTTGCCGATGATCTCGCGCGCAGGTTTGCGCTGATCAGTCGTGGCGCGTCGAGGAAGCCGCGGTGCGGTAGAAGATGTTGTTCATCCCCATGATGGTTGCCGCGCCGAGTGCCGCATCGAAGGCGGTGTCGCTCAGGTGCTCTTTCGCTTCTGCTGCGATCTCAACGATAACGGAATCAACCTTGGTTGCCGCTGCGGTGGCCAGGATTGCACCCCAGAGCTGCTGCTCGGTGAGCGAGGTGATGCGCGGCAGCGAAGACAGGTTCAGGTTCATGTCCTTCGCGTAGGAAGGCAGTGCGTTACGCAGGTTCTCAATGCTCATTACTTCATCTCCTTGAAGGCGTCGATGGTTTCTGCACCCTCTTCCAGCTGCAGGCGCACAGTTCGTCGGACTGGAGCGCATCCAGCTGGCGGAGCACTTCGTCGGTGTTGCGGCTGACGGAATCTGCGGTAATGGACACCGACTGGATGGTGTTGTGCGGGTCGATGATGAAGGTTGCGCGGTCTGCTACGCCGTCCTTGTTGAGGACACCCAGGGCGCTGGTGAGCTCGCGCTTGAGGTCGGATGCCATGACGATGGGCAGGTCTACGAGCTCTCGTGGGAGCGGCGCCATGCGTAGTGGGTGTATTCGTTATCCACGGATACGCCGATAACTCCGGCAGTCGCGTGCCTCGAATTCGTCGGCGAGCTGCCGAATGCGGCGATTGGTGGGCAGACGAAGGTGAAGTCCTTTGGGCCAGAAGAATACGACGCGCCAGGTGTCTTCGTCCAGACCCTCGGAGGAAACGGTGGTAAGCAATCTTCGGGCTTGTTTGCCCTCAATCTCGGCGAGCTTGCCGGGAACAACGCCGGTCAGCTCGTAGGCGGGGAACTGGTCGCCAACAGTTAGCACAGCCATAGTGTTCTTCTTTCCTGATCTAGGTGGGTACCCTCAAGGCTGGTTCGTGTGTGACTTCGGTGGCCTTGAGGCATTCTTCTGTTCTCTCCCCACAAGAGGAATCCTATCCCTATTTTAATATGAGTAATTCATAATCAACCGTTCGTCTGGTATGTTACAAAGTGTTTTGAGTCACACATGGCGATTGGGGATTTGCAGACACAGCACGCCCTCACAAAACAGCGCAGAAACTGGTAATGTCATGTCATGAGAATTCCGGAACTCATCACCGAAAAATTTACCCTCAGGTCACTGCGCGAATCCGACCTGACGAACTGGTTCATATCTGCACCGACCCTCGAAACCGTGCGATGGACCACCATCCCCTGAACTATACGGCGCGACGATGCGCGAACCTTCCTCAACTTCACCCAGCGCGCCGCAGCAGCCGGGCGTGAACTCACCTGGGCCATTGACTACAGCGGGGTGCCTGCAGGGTTATCACCCTGCGCCTGCCCGAGGCTCCGCAAATGCGCCCGGACACACGCAGACTTAGGGTTTTTATACGGCTCCCCAGATGCGCGGGCGCGGCATCATGACGGATGCGGTACGCACAGTCCTCGGCTTTGGCTTTCGACCCGCTCTGGCTTGCTCCTAGACACCATCGGATGGACGGCGCTGGCGGGGGAACACGGCATCCGAACGGGTGGCTGAAGGCCGGATTCACGAATATTATCAACGGATTAGCACCAGCGCGGCCCGCCCCGACAAAGTACGGCAACCGGTGGCTCGTCGCCGTGCGGCAGGCGATGATGACACGCGCCCAATTCGCCGAGATCTGGCGTGATTAAGGCGTTTACGCGTCCTGGCTCTCGCTTTTTGCGCCGCTGTCACTGCAGTAAAAAGGCTCTTGATGTAAATCAGCGTTGGAAATCCCGCTTTATTCGCATTAAAGACCTTTCTGATTACGCGTATCTCGGCAGGGCGGCGTAGGGAGCACCGCCCACAGCACAACCAACACCACGAGCGCCAACGCCGGAATTGAGGTCACAAACATAACCGGCTGCTCATCCGCCGCCCGCAGAAGCAGGGTATGCGCATCCACCCCCGGATACCTGCCGGTAAACGGGTAAAAATCGACACGCCGCCAGAAGCGCACCACGAGCTTTCCCCAGTCCAGAAGCGTATTAATCAGCATGAGGGAACTCAGCGCATAGCAGATATAACACAGGATGCGCCCCGCACGAAAACGCCACCGAGCCGCCAGCGGCAAGAAATCGACCGCCGCGCACACCATAAAAATCGGCAGAATCACGGCATGATGGAACCAGCTGATCGGCGAGATAAACACTGGCACAAGAATCGCCAACGAGATCTGCGATAGATAGAGGTTGTGCTGCTCCATCTTCCACAGGGCGTACCCTATCACCGCAATTAGCGCGATTGCTGCGGTTCCGTACAGCGCCTTCAACACGGTACCATCCTGAAAGGTCATGCGCCCTAAAACGCCTTGAATCGCCACACTATTGCTCGATATCGGGTTGCCCACGCGTGACGGGATCCCAGATGACGCTGCCCCAATAGGTAAGAGACTGCTGCGGAAGCAAAACAAACCCTGCCGCGATGGTGCCTGCAAACGAAACCCCAATGCAATAATGGATTTCCACTCTTTACGCACCAGAAAAAGAATTCCTATGGCGAGCGGAGTAAGTTTAATGCCCGCAGCAATACCAATAAAAACGCCGCGCGGAATCCTGGTACCCGGCCGCAAAGATCGTACAAAATAAGCGCCAGCAGATACGGATTTATTTGACCGTACAAGAAATTATTGCGCCACGGAGCCGAAAGCAAGATAAGCGCGGCACACAAAACAATAAAGGAAAAAGATGAAAGATATTTCTCAAAAAGCAGCCGAGAATTGCGCTTTACCAGATAGTCACGCAGAACCTTGGCGCAATAGAAGGCAATGGGCACGAAAAATGCCAGATGAAGACCGATTGCTACCCGCAGGGGCAAAAACGATGCGGGAATAAAGAGGAGCGATGCAAACGGCGGGTACGTAAACGCCAGCCACAGACCGCTGTCGCCGAAAATATATCTAAAGTTTTCTGCCCGCACAGTTTCACGAAGAAGATCGAGATCATAGAGGCTGCTGGGGTAATCAAGAAACCAGTTAACGCTTTTACCCCGGCATAATAGACCAGATAATCATATGCCAAAAATTCGCGCAGGTTATAAACAATAACTCCGGCTAAGAAAAGAATGCAGGCACCGGTTATGCCTCCAGCGATAGCGTGTCATCAAAGACCTTCATGAAATACGTGAATGATATGAGTGCGTAAACTATTATTCCACGTTACCCGGGTGTGCCAGGGGCATACTGCGGGAATTGCATCAGGAGCAGAGGCTCTTTGCGTGAATCAGCGTCTGAAACGCCTCGTCTGCACATAGAGCCTTTTACAAATGTGAGGCAATGGGAGAGTGCTCTACCGGGTTCCGAATCCCTTTGAGACGCGCCTTGCGGCTCGCTGAAAGACGCATCACAAAATCCATGCCCGGCGTATCGCGCCCAATTAAGGGTCTCCAGCGAGCTCGCAAGATGCGCGGCTTCCTGCGCTATCACCTTCACCCGACCGTCATCCAGGTTCTCGGCATCCGCTCAATCCCAGCGGCGACCCCAACCACCTCGCCACACCCTGAACCTTGCCTTGAACGGGCGGTGAGCTGCGCCGGCGGGCTCTTCCGGGTTTGTCGGCGAAGAGATCGAAAAGTCCACAGGAACCTCCCTGCAGTTGCTCTAAAAATACCTGGTTTTGAGATACGAGCGATGCGCGCACCAACGGAATAGCCTGGGACTCGTCGAGATAACACCGCATGCTCGTGAGCAAACCTAACATGACAAGAGCGCGACCGTGCGCGAAACAGGAGACAAGTACCACATCCGCACCCCGGCGCGCGAGCCAACCATGCGCGAGAAAACACGCCTGACGGAGAGGCTCGGGGCATCCATGCCAGCCAGGGCAGGCGCATTCGGCAAACAAGCGCAGCTGGCAGCGACGGTGCCTGAGCGAGAGCCCGCCGTCGGCATCGCCGCCGGTGAAGGATGCCCTGCCGATCGTGCTGAATCATCGACTACCTCAGTGAGCACCGCGCCACGGTGGCACGCGGGTAAGGGAACTCAATCGGAATGATACACCGGATCAACCCTACGCTAATACCGCCCTCATCCTCAGTCGTGAGCATGCCGGACCCTAGAACTGTACTCAACCGGGTACCGCAAGATGCTGGTCAGCCTCCTTAGACTCCGCATGCGAAAAGACGGGTTATCTGCGGGCACCGTGCTCGGTTCCGGCCCCCAAATACAAGACCATGATGTACCGTCGAATGCCCGCCTGCTGTGCCGCCTCCATAGAACGAATTGCGGCGTCACGGTCAATCACGCGGTGCGTTGGGACCACCTACACCGCGCACCTGCGGACCACACCAGCACTTCTGTATGTAAATCTGAAGAGCTTCGCCATCTCCTCAGTGCTCAGGGCGGTAATATCAACAACCACAGGGTTAGCGCCGTCGCCATAATATCTGCCGACCGATCTTCACTACGAATAATAGCGTTCACCGTATGTCCGCGTTCCCGAAGCATCGGTTCTGGAAGAGCCTTGCCGTGCTCCAATGATCGTAACGTTAGCCAATATCCCTCCTGTGTGTTGAAAAACTTGTATATCCAGGCTAGGCTTGCTGTGCCGCAATGTCTATGGTTTTTCTGTGCTTCCTGAGAACAACAGATACCCGCATTCCCCGTGCGGATGCGCTCCAGCGGCACCGCATGATGAGAATTCTCGTGCGGGGCTCAAGACGGCGTTATGATGAAGTATGGGTTTTATTGCCCGGCGGTACCTCCGAGAAGACAAAGGCAGGGATTTATGGGGGAGCCAGCCGCATCAAACGCACCGCAGCGCACCATCATGGAGCAAACCGTCGAGAAACCGTGGGCTGCCATGGTCACCGTGATCGGGTTCTTTATGATCTGCCCGCACCACTACATCGTCACCGTGGCGCTGCCCACATATGCAGCATGAGCTCAACGCCTCGCTCTCCGCCGTGATTTGGGTGACCAGCGCACACGCTCGCCTATGCGGTGCCGCTGCTGATTACCGGTCGCTTAGGCGATAGGTTCGGGCAGAAGCAGATGTACCTGCTCGGTATGGTGGTCTACTCTCCTCGCTGTGTGGGCCTCGACCAATGTGAGATGCTGATCGTTGCGCGCGTGGTGCAGGGATAGGCGCCTCGATTATGACCAAACCATGTCGATTACCTCATGTTCCCGCCGCATAAACGCGGGGTAGCAATGAGCGTGTGGGGTGCGGCGGCCGGTATCGCATCGCTCGTGGGCCCCATCGCTGGCGGCCTGCTCGTGGACGGTCCCGGCTGGACGTGGATCTCTTCATCAATATCCTATCAGATGGTCGCATCTATCTGGCGGTATAACTCCGCATTTCCCTCAAACAGCACAACTTCGACTGTGGGCGTGGTTCCGCTATTGGATTGTTCCTGATGGTCTTCGGTATTCAGGAGGGATCCACCTACGATTGGGGCACTATCACCGAGTCGCTGTGGGGAACCGGAATCCCGGTGAGTGTATGGGGCATGATTATCGCGGGCATCATCGTGTTCACCCTCTTTATCGTGTGGCAGGCCGTTAACCGCAAAGAACCGTTGGTACCGCTGGGACTGTTTAAAGACCGCAACTTCTCGGTATCGAATATTGCTATCGCGGCAATGGGTGCGCACACCCTGACAATGGCATTCTACCATTTACTTCCAGCAGGTGCGCGGTATGAGCCCCCCAGAGCACTCATGACCGCCCGCTCGCCCTGTTCTCGGTGCGCCTCTCCGGTCATTGGCAAGCGTTTAGGCGTCAAACCCATGGTATGCGGTCTCGGGGTTTGCCCTGCTGGTAGTCGGATTTGTTGTTCTGCGCGCTCTGATGACGGCGGATCAACCCCTCGCGCTTCTGCTCATACCCTTTGCGATCTTGGGTATCGGCAACTCTATGATTTGGGGTCCCTAGCGTGACCGCAACCGCAACCTGCCGCCTCGTTTAGCCGGTGCCGGGTCGGGCGTGTATAACGAAACTCGTCAGGTTGCCGGTGTGCTCGGTTCGGCGGGTATCGCCACTCTCATGGGCGGTCTGATCGCCGACCAGATGCCGCAGACCATGCAGCGGATGCGTCCTCGCGCCGGCGAGCGCCATGAACGCCCCCGCCGTCGGCGGTGACAAGAAGTCCGGCGGTCAGGTTCCCGACTCCGCCGTGAACCTATCGCCACCGCGATGAACACCTCACCAATGCTGGCACTGGTTCCTGCAGTCGTGGGCATGGTCGCGTGTCTCTCTTCGCCAAGCCGGTGGATAAAGGTGCGGGACATCGGGCGATGCCGCTGAGCCACAAACGGAAGCTGACTCGGCACGGGACGGCTCAAACTCTTCCGGTACCGATCCTGATGCGGAGGTGACCGCCTCCACCGAGGCACGCCCCGCAGACGAGACGCATCCGATTTCTTCGGAAAAGGACGCAAAAAATCCTTCTAAGCCATAATTCCATTTGAGGAATATACTATTTGACCTGAGTGAGCTGATGCGGCATATAACCAGCAGGTTATATGCCGCACTGTAATTTAAGAGATATTGGGAGCTATTTCCGTACAACGTTCGCGCTCGCCAGAATCCTCTATCAGATTCGGCGCGATGCCGCTGCAGTGTAACCTATGCCGCTTGATCCTCGGCGAACGCATCCGGCCTCTGCCCGGTTTCCGAGCACCTGTGCGATAGCGCCGAGCGCCTCCTCATTCTGAAGCGAAGAAATATCGCCCAGCTTATGCCCCTGGTAGAGCTCACCCAGCAGACGGCGGGTAATCTTCCCTGAACGAGTCTTAGGAATATCGGCGACCGCGACCACATCCTCGGGTTTGTGATAGGGCCAATATGCTCGCGCATGCTGGGTGATGCGCTTCAGCCGTCTTGGCAAGTGCCCGACCTTCGTCGGTGACACATAGGCGACTGCCTGGTGGCCGGTTAGTCGTCTCCACGGGCGCCA